>ERZ507021.10-NODE-10-length-258381-cov-8.62838_pt1 | contig 258381 bp, 223 predicted proteins | sample MGYA00512877_ERZ507021 | MGnify/ENA metagenome assembly ERZ507021 | reverse complement strand
GGCAATTCCTCCCATGATTGAAATCATGGGTTTCCTTGCCCCATTTATCATGAACAACATTCTGATCATCGGTAACGGCGGGCGGGAGAGTGCGCTGGGGTTGAAGTTTCTGCAGTCGCCGCAAGTGGCGGCGGTTTATGTGGCGCCGGGTAATGCTGGGATGCCGCGGCTGGGTTTGGTGCCGGTGGATATTGACGTTGACGACTTTCCGAGTCTGATTGCTTTTGCCCGCCGGCACGAGATTGCCTTGACCTTTGTTGGTCCGGAAGTGCCGTTGGCGGCGGGTATTGTGGATGCGTTCCAGGCGGCGGACCAGCCGGTGTTTGGGCCAACCAAGGCGGCGGCGCAGCTGGAGGCGAGCAAGGCCTTTGCCAAAGCCTTCATGGAACGTCATCAGCTGCCCACGGCGGCGAGCCGGACGATCCATTCGTTGGCGGCGGGTCAGCAGACCTTGATTGAAGCCGGCGTGCCGCTGGTCTTCAAAGCCGACGGGCTCGCCGCTGGCAAAGGCGTGATCGTTGCCAAGACCAACACGGAAGCAGAGGCAGCGCTGGCGCAGCTTTATGCCCGGGACCCCAATGCCACCGTGGTGGTGGAGGAATGTCTGACCGGTCAAGAGGCCTCGGTGCTGGCGTTGTATCACGACGGTACCTATGTGACCTTACCCTTGGCCCAGGACCACAAACGCCGCTTCGATCAGGATGCCGGGCCGAATACCGGCGGCATGGGCGCGATATCTCCGGCCCCGCAGTTTACCGCCGACGAACGGGAAGCTGCCCGCCACTCAGTCGCTCAAACCATTGCCGGGATGGTCAGTGATGGCCTGAACGGTTCCGGGGTACTGTACATTGGCTTGATGTTCACGCAGAAAGGCCCCAAAGTCTTAGAATACAACCTGCGTTTCGGCGATCCGGAAACCCAGGTGCTTCTGCCGCAAATCAAGAATGATTTCTATCAGCTGATCACAGATCTGCTGGCGGACCGGCCCACACCGTTAGAATTAGACGGTAAAACCTACGTCGGGGTGGTCGCCGCCCATCCGGAATATCCCGGCGGCGCGATGAACGCCTTACCATTGGCCGACGTTCCCGCGGATTGGCCCATTGGCCGCTGGCTGCCCGCCGGCGTTCAGGAAAAGGACGGCCGGCTCTTCTCCCATGGCGGCCGCGTCTTCACAGTGATCGGGAGCGGACCGGATCTGGCCAGCGCGCAAGGCAACGCCTATGGGGCGATAGCTGAAGTGCAAGGTCCGTTGGCGATTCGCAATGATATTGGCGACAAGGGATTGGATTAAAAACAGCTTCATCAGCCGCCGGCCGTGTCGTTCCAGACATGGGCCAGCGGTTTTCTTTGACGGCGTTTTCCCCCCTTGGTAGACTGACCATAGCATCAGCAGTCTTTAGGAGGTGGAACCCGTGCGAACAGAGAAAAACTTCAAGCAGCGCACATTGCAACCGCGCGTCTTCTTGATCATTGCCATCTTTGCCTTCAGTACCCAGTTTGTCCGGCCGTTGGTGCCGCAACTCAGTGATTGGTGGTTTGTTCTGCTGTGGATCGTGTTATGCATCGTTGCGGTCATTGTCTTTGGCATCACCGTCACCCGGGTCGTCGTCCCACAGGCCGTGGTCTACGATCAAACGGATACGATAGTGAGATCCATAGTGTTTGGCGCCTTGCCGATACTGATTTATCAAAACCCAACCATCACCAGCACTTGGCTCTTTGCCCTGCTTTGGACGCTTGCCTGTCTTCTGCTTACTTTTTTAATTGACCGCATTCCCCGCTTGCCCAAGTCTTGGCGGGACAAGGGACTGCCCATCATGCTAATTTTCCCCGGAACAGCGTTCTTCGTCCGCAGTCTGGTGCCATTTATGCACCCCTTGCCGTTTCTGTTCGGCTGGGTCACTCTCGGCGCTTATATTAGTTTTCACATTAGTCTCTTGTTGACTCGTCGCCGGCCGCGTTGGTGAAATAGCGGCAGGCCATTTGCAGGACTAACAGCACTTTGCTATTCTAGCCATAATAACTCCAGCTAGTACTGCAACGCCAGGGCTGGTCACTGATTGGAACGTATTGAAAATGTCAAAAGCAATAATTCACCCACTTAGTCCCAAGGCCGTCAACTGGATTTATTTTCTCACGGCTGCAGTCTTTCTGGGCGTATCAGAGTTCGTCCGTTCACTCGTACCCTTTCTTGGAATATGGTCTTTCGGTATCATCTGGATGGGGTTAGCTTTTGGTACCGCCGTCTTAATCATCCATGTGATAAATAAACGCCGCCAGCGAAATACTCAAAGTCAAGTTCACTCACCACGCTGACAGCAACAACAAAAGCGCTCAGAATTCTGCTGTATTCAGCAAAGTTCTGGGCGCTTTCGCTTTTTTAGCAAATCATCTGTGCTTAGCTGAGACTAACGGCTAGTTCTCCGCCCCATTCAATCCGTTCCAATTAAATTGGTTCCCATAAACCCGCAGCCGAGCGGCATAGCTGGGATGGTTCACTTGGTCCTTGATCGTCTGCTGCAGATCGCTGAGGTTATCCGTGATGATCCCGTCGGCACCCATGAAAATCATTTCCTCCATCTTGTCCGGATCATCCACCGTCCAAGCCCAGACTTCTTTACCCTGATCCTGGGCCTGACTGATGAAATCAACATCTAAAGTCGTGTACTCCATGGTGTAGGCGTTGGCCTTGGTTTGGGGAAAGACAATATCGTAGGGCAGGATGAAACTGGCGTACAACTTGGGCTCTTGGGCTTTGATGGCCGCAATCACCCGGTAATCCAACGAGTGGACCCGGTTATGGTCTTTGATCAGGCGGGCCCCATACTTTTGGATAAAACCGTTGATCGCGCCCTTTGAATCGTGAGGCGTCGTTTTGACTTCCACGACTAATTTTTGGCGCAGCCGTTCCGCCGCTGCCAAGTAAGCATCGAAACTAGCCACTGGCGCCGAATGGCCGTCTTCTTTGGCCGTCAGCTGAGTTGCCTGGGCCAAAGTCAGTTGCCGCGGGGTCTTATCCACGCCAGCTAAGGCTTCGTAATTTTCATCATGCATGACCACCCACTGACCGTCCTTGGTCTCATGGATATCCATTTCGACATAATCCGGCTTCTCTTTAGCAGTTTTCTCCAAGGCGGGAATGGTATTCTGAACACCATTATGGTCGTCCACGCCCCGGTGGGAAATGGTGATGGGGTTGTAATCAAAGCCGCCAGCCATGTAGACGGCGTTATAAATCAGGTAAGCAATGGCCACAAGAACAATGACCACTCCGGCGATGACCCGGGGCCAGCGCTTGCGCTTCTTCTGTTCCTTAACACTGATTGGTGCGGGTGCCGCTTTGGTCACGGCGTCCGGACTGACCAGAACGAGATAATACAGCGTGGTCGTCAGCGCCATGATGAACACCCCGCCGACCTGCAGTGTCGCCATGGTAATAATTGAACCGGCATAGGCAAACGTCTGCTGGGAAGTATCCAGGTACGTCTGGATACCCACCAGACCTTCCGTCCACAAAACTTGCACGACGGCCACGACCGCGGTCAGCCAAGTGACCCGCCAGAAGTAAAACCAGAAGTGCTTCTTGGTTTCCCGCCAACTATTGCGCAAGGCAGTACCGGCCGGCTGGTCGTCCAAGATCATGTGGGGCAGGACGCGGATCAGTCGAATCCCGACGTACAGCATGATCAGATAAAAGATACCGATCAACATGGCGTAGAAGTTATTTTCGTTGAGAAAATCCAGAATAAACTCTGGGATCCGCACTTTATCCAGTAATGCCGAGTTGATGATCCCGCCAGCAAAGGGAATGACAAGAATAAAGTAAAAGACAAAGAACAGCACCGTCGTTGGCCGAATCCGCTGCAGATCCCGGATGGCTTCACCGAAGACCGACCGCAAATTCTGCTGGCGCTGGTGGACAATATTATCGACCCCCGTCAGCAGCATGGCAAATTGGGCATAGACCAGTAACAGCACTAGAAAAAACATCACCAGCAGCCCGAGCGCGCCCCAGGTGTGCTGGGTGATGATCTCGCCCAGATTGTTGTAGGACACATACGCGATGCCGCTGGCCTGCAAAATCATCTGACTGGACCAGCGCAGGAGCGGTACGATGATTTGGCTAATCGCTTCGCCGACAACGAAGCTTAGAATAAAATAACTGCCCCAGTGGCGGAAGAATTCCCGCAGGGCTTGACCGGTATAGCGAATACTACGAAATCCCATTAACTATTCCCCCAAAAATGTAACGTCACCCGCTATTATGCCATATTGGCGGCGGGTAAGCATATTTGACGCCTTTTCAGTAAAAACGCCGTATAATAACCGCGCAATGTAAAGAGCTGGATTGGGATGGAAGTGTCGTCTGGCCCTTCCGTGCCAAGCGCTCCGCACTTGGCACTAGGTACGCTGAAACTCAAGATTTCCAGTCCCTTCTAAGGAGTGATTTCTCAATGACCGATGTCAAAATTACCAAAGATGTGATCTATGACCCAACGCACCAATTACCTACCGATATCTACACCACCGAAGTCGTGACGGCGCAGTCGCCCGCGATCATCATTATCCATGGCGGCGGCTGGTTCCGGGGCGATAAGTCCAAGGAGTCTGACTTGGCGGAGATTCTGGCTGAAGAAGGCTACTTCACCATCGTGCCCAATTACCGGTTGGCGCCAAAGGACTTATTCCCCGCGTCTCGGGATGATATCGAGACTGTTTATACCTGGTTGAAGCATAGCGATTATACCTTCAACCACAGCAAGATCGCGGCCGTTGGCGCGAGTGCCGGCGGTAATTTGTCCGGCGAGCTGGCGTTGAAGTTCGGCATTCCAGCTGTTTCCTGGTCGGGGATCTTCGACCTGTACGATTGGGTGACAAAACACCCCGACGTTGTGGCTGAGCCGGATACCAAGCAGGACGCCACCGTCTTAGCCAGTGCCCAGATCGACCAAGACGGTGCCCACGATGCGTTTTACAAATGGTTTGTCCTGAACTACGTCAACGGCGACTTGGATCAATTGAAGGAAGCCGATCCGATCCAACGGGTGTCGGCTAAGTCCGGCCCGATCTACTTCGCTAATTCCTTGAACGAATTGGTGCCGATCAGCGGCGTACAGAAAATGCAGGATGCCCTGAGCCAGGCCGGGGTGCCGACCATCAGTCAATATTTGACGGGAGCCCGCCACGGCAAGGCCTATCAAGCTGATGTGCTGAACAACACGTTGGATTTCTTCAAGAAAACCTTACAGTAAACTAATAAGAAAACACGCCCTTGAATGCCCGCGATGCGCATTCAGGGGCGTGTTTTCGTCTAGCCAGCGCTTAATTCAGTTTGCTGGCCGCCTTTTTGGGAATGTCTTTTTGCTGGACCTCTTCATAACTCAAAATTACGCCGCGGGTATGGTTGTATGCCACCTTCAGGTATGCATTCCGGCGTAACGGATTGTCTCGAAACGCATCGAAGGTGACCTGCCGCTGCTGACCGGCTTCGTTAAAGGCTGGCAGCGCATACTCGTAATAAACTTGATACGCCGCTGGGGCTTCGGTGTCCCGCAATTTTTCACCGTTGGTGGTGATCTTCACGTAATAATCCTCACCGGTGTAATTCTCGTGGTAATACCAGCCCCCGCCGATTGCCATGAGTCCCAAAATCACCAATAAAACGATCCCTGCTTTTTTTAACATCCCTTATTCACCCCGTTGGAAGTCTTCGGCCCCCCGGCCTTGTAACACGATGCCGCTGTACAGCTGCACTGTTAAGAAATAATACAAAACATACAGTACTAAGAAAATCAGAAACGGCAGCCAAATGTTGTGGTACGGCTGCGGCAGCAGATCGGTAACCTTGAACATCTGCAAGCCGAACAGCACATGGATGATGCCCAACACGCCCGGCAACAGGAACAGCACGCCGATTTCTTGGCGAATCGAACGCTTCAACAAACTGCGCCGCGTGCCGATCTTTTCCAGCATCTGGTAGCGCAGGGCATCACTGGCAGCGCTGGACAAGATCTTGAACATTAGGCAGGACGCCAGCATGGCCAAGAAGGCGATACCCAGGAACAGCCCCATGAATTCGAAGCCGGACATCATGCTGTTGTACAGTGCATAGACTGAATACTTCTGGTTCATATCCATGGTGGCGACTTTGCCCCCTTGGCGGGCAGCATCCGCGGCCACTAGCGCCTTCAGCTTGTCCTTGCTGGCCATGAAATCCTTCGTGACGTACAGCGAGACCGTATGCGCCTGACCGGCAGTCTTCGCGTAGGTCGCTGCATCGACCACTTTGATTGGTGCCGCATCAGCGCTGGCGACGGCTAAGCCGCGCAGTGTGCCGGTGTAACTATCCGGTTTCTTCAGCATTTCCGTGCCGGTATAGGTCTGTTTTTGGACACTGAAGGAACCGTCCGCGTTTTGCTTGGGATTAAACATCTTGTAAGGCGCCTTGTTGAAATCGTCAGCCAGGAAGTAGATCGTTTTGCCGTCGACTTTATAGCGGTAGGTGCTGACGCTGGTCGGCTTCAGCGCGTCTGCCTGACTGGCCGTTTTACTGGTTGGATCATGCAGGACTAAATCATAGGGCGATACCTGCGCGGCCATGGATTGAATCTGGTCGTGGAAGCCTAAGCCAACCGTGATCGCCCCCAGCGCCAAGGCGAAGACAATGGACACCATGGACAGCAGCCGGGTGAAGTCCCGGATGCGGAAGCTCAATTGACCCAGGGTGAAACTGTGTAAGCCCGTTAACCGGAATTTGGTATTCCGCCGCAGCAGCTGAATGATCATCAGGAAGAAAGCATCGAACACGAAGTAGGAGCCCAACACGATGGTCACCAGCGCGATACCGATGCCCAGCAGCTGCAGCGTGTTCAGATTGGCCATGCTTAAGTAACCAATGGCCAGTAAGCCCAGCCCAGCGACGACTTCAATGCCCCACAGGACCGGATTGCGCTTGAAACGGGTCGGCGTCTTATCCTGATTCAACAGATTCAAGACCGGCGTCTTCACCAGTTTGCCCGCATTATACAGCGCGGCAATGGCGAAGAGGACCAGGAAGAACACGCCAGTGACGATGGCCGCGTTGGTGCTCCAGGGTGAAAACTTCGTGATCGAAATGTCCATCTGTTTGACCAGTACTTGACTGATAATTTGCGTCAAGCCCACGCCGATGGCACTGCCCACCACGGTGGCAATCAGCCCGACCGCGACAGTCTCGATGAAAATCAACTGGGCAATTTTCCGAGATTTAGCTCCCAGCATCATGAACATCGCATAGGCGTGCTGGCGCATCGTCAATAAGAACGAGTTGGCATACAATATGTAAACCAAAGTGATGATGCCTAACAAAACAGACCCGAAGTAGAAAATGAACACGATCATCCCCAGGGTGGAATTAGCTTTCAAGAACTCCGGATTACTGGCCAGCGATTGGAACATGTAGAAAATCGCGGCAGAAATCGTTAAGCCGGAGAAGAGCACGACATAATCTTTGAGACGGCTCTTAATGCCGCCGAGTGCAAGTTTCCAAAGCATTACTCGTCTCTCCCCTCCTAGTCCTCAAAAGTCCCAAGTTCGTCCAGAATCTGGTGATAAAATGCCGTGCGGTCCTGATCTTTCCGCTTCAGCTCCTGACCGATCACGCCGTCTTTAATGAACAGAATGCGCTGGCAGTAGCTGGCCGAAAACGGATCATGGGTGACCAGCAGGATCGATACGCCGTCGTTTTGATTCAACGATGTCATCGTATCCAGCAATTCCCGGGCGCTGTGGGAATCTAAGGCGCCGGTGGGTTCATCCCCGAACAGGATCGCCGGTTGGGCAACCAGGGCCCGGGCCGCCGCGACCCGCTGCTTTTGGCCGCCGGAAATTTCCGTGGGGTATTGATCCAGAATCTCAGTGATCGACAGCTTTTCCGCAATGCTCTGTACCTGAGGCGCGATCTTTTTAGCGCTGACGCCTTGCAATGACAAAGGCAGCGCAATGTTTTCCCGGGAGGTGAGATTCTCCAGCAAATTGAAATCTTGGAAAATGAACCCGACTTCATGGGAGCGGAAGTCCGCCAACTGATTGCCCTTCAAGCCGGTCACGTCCTGCCCATTGATCCGAACATCGCCGGCCGTCGGTTTATCCAGTGTCGATAGGATATTCAGTAAGGTGGACTTGCCTGAACCGGACGCCCCCATGATGCCGATGAATTCCCCGGCCTGAACGTTGAAGGAGACATCCTTCAGCGCCATTGTCTGCTTTTCATTCGCTTTACCGTAAACTTTCCGTACTTTTTTAACTTCTACCACATTGGCCATGAATTACGCTCCTCATTTGTTGATTTCTCTATGGTTACCAGTGTAGCAACGGAAAGACTGGCGTACGCGAACGATTTTGTAATGTTAGGTCGGTCAAAAGGCGGAGAAAAAGGCCCCGGCACGCGGCCAGAGCCCATTATGATGGCAATTAGAAGGGAAAGAAGACGATCAGCGCGATAATCAAAATCACGTTCACTGACGAAAGAATGGTTAAAATCACGGCGGCCAGACGGTACAATCGGCGGGGCAGGTGGTCTTTCCAGCTGATGACGATAAACAGCGACAGAATCGCCGCCAGCGGGGTAATGCACGAGAGAAACATCAACACCACGACGAAGAGCGTCATGTGCCGTTCCTGTTCAGTTGGTGCCGGCGGCGCCGGCTTGGCGTGGACCGATGTACCCAGCAGAGTTTCCAATGGAAGCTGATATACTTTCGCCAATTCGGCGATATTGACCCGATCCGGTGCTGACCGGCCATTTTTCCAATTGGAAACCGTCTGCCGGCTGACTTGTAACTTTTCTGCCAGTTCCTGTTGCGTCAGCTGATGCTGCCGACGCAGCGTGCGTAATCGTTCATCCATGCGGCCACCCCCTCTGTCACCGCATTTTAGCATGGATGCCAAACGAATGTAAAAGCGTTTTAGCTCGCTATCCCGCGGAATTTCGGAGATAATTGAGGTAGAAAGAAATCAGGGGGTGGCGACATCATGCGCTCATTACTATCATTCTTGTTGTCCCAAGCCGACACCATTTGCATTGTCTTACTGTCTATCGCCTTAGTGAGTATGAGCATCACCCAAGACCAGTTGAAGAAAGAAGTCAACGAGTTAAAGAACCAAATCGCCCAATATGACCAGCACACCCAGAATACAATGTAGCAGATCAACAAACGGCCAGCCCTCCATCGTGGAAGCTGGCCGTTTGCTCTGCACCCAATTAATTAGTGGATGAACGATATAATGAACGATAATCCGGCAAAAAACAGAATAATTCCCACCACAACGATGTGCCGCCGCTTATGCATCAGCGTCACGGCAATCAGTTCCCGCAGAATAGCGTTCGGCAGGTAATAAAACGACGTGTGGGCGCCGCGGCCATTGGCCTGCAAGCCCTCCGCCCGAGCGTACATGCCCGCCCGAAAAATATGATAGTTATTGGAAACAAAGATGGCGCGAATGCGGCCTTTCCCGATTTCCCGTTTCTGCATCAAGGCCTTGGAGAAACGCAAATTTTCCTGGGTCGTGGTGGACATATCTTCCAACAGTGTATCCCCCGCCGGAATACCATGGGCAATGGCGTAATTCCGCATCGCTTCGGCTTCGGATATTTTTTCATCAGCGCCCTGACCGCCAGAGAAAATGATTTTTGGCGCCGGCCGGCCCTTATTAATTTGACGGTAGTAAAACTTCATCCCCCGCTCGATGCGGGCCGCCAGCAATGGAGAAACCGTGTCTCCATGGAGCAGGCCGGCCCCCAAGACGATAATGTACTGCTGCTTGTAAGGAATCGGGTACATTTGATACAGAATCAGACTGAAGACGAAATTGAACAGCAGCAACGTACCGTAGTACATAAGGGCATTGCCCGTCCCCACGATCACCTGCAGCCAGGCGGGCAGCCGATTGAGAAATGCCGTCAGCGCCCAGAGAATCAGCAGACCCAAGCCAGTGAACAGCGTCAGCATGTTGGCCAGCGTATGGCTTTCCCGCCGCCAGACGATCCAAGCGTTCCATAACAGCCAAATAAACGAAGTCCCCCAAATGAGACCTAGAATTACCATAGTGATTAGGAATAGGCCCCCAGTGATGTAAATCAAGAGTATATTCCTAGTGTAAATAATCGTCGTCCCCAGCCAGAGCCAGAAAACAACAAAAAAGGCCATGAACAGGGTGCCATTCAACAATCGCCGCGGTTCTGCCAACCAGCACACCAGAAACAACGCCAAAAAAGCCAGCACAACTAATCCCCCGTAACCGAAAACCACGGGTAATTCCGCACTATTGAAAATTGCCAGCATCGTTCCAAGACCCCTATTCGCCCGGTTTGCCACCGAAAAAGTTATACTGTAATGGTACCGATATTTGGGGGGATTGTCTATGTCAATTAGTCGGTTTCAGGCCTTCAGCGATGGCGTTTTTTCCATTCTGATCACCATTCTTGTTTTAAATTTCAGCATTCCTGCATACACAGCGGGGCACTTGGCGGCAGCGGTTGTCAACCAGTGGCCGACCATGGCCGCTTATGTGGTCTCTTACTTCTATGTGGGCACCCTGTGGCTGTTTCACCACGACTACTTCAACACCTTGACCCGGATCGATCGCAACGTGAATATGCTGAATCTGCTGATTTTATTCAGCATCACCCTGATCGATTACCCGATGTCCCTGGTGGCCCATACGCTGGCCATCCGGAACACCCAGGACATGCGGGTCGCTTTTATCCTGTATGATCTGGTTGCCCTGTTCGTGTCGCTGACCTTCTTCCTGATGTATGTCTATCTGCATCGGCACATGGATCTCAAGGCGCCCCACGTGACCACTGATTTTTACACCACCATCAAATTCGACCCGCTGCGCAGTGTGGCAATCTACGGGGCCTCCATCATCGCGGCATTCTTTTCCATCCCCTTGTCCGCCCTGCTCCTCGTTCTGGGGATTCTCTTCCACTTCTTTGCTTACTTGCGGATGAGCGGCAATCTGCGCAAGGCTAAGCCGATACCCGCCACGAAGAACTAGCCCAGCTGAGTTGAAACGGGCACAGGCCGACAGAAGCTAGAGCAGAAGGGCCAGAAGACATAAAACCTAAGACCAGGTTTTCTGTCTTCTGGCCCTTCTGCTTACGCTTCTGACCGTCGGCCTGAGCCCTCTGCCAAAAAAGTCCCGGCACAGCCGCAGCCGTCCCGGGAAGAAAAGAAATAATTATTTATTGGCAGAAGCCGGAATCTCATTCAACTGCTTCGCCATCCATTGCACATAGTCCACGCCTTTAGGTTTGGTTTCAGTGACCCGCACGATGGGCACATCGTTCTTCTTGGCTAAGTCTGTCAATTGGGTGATCACCTTGCTGGTGGTCTGGGTATTGACCACGAAGAACTTGATGGATTTATCCTTGATGGCCTTTTCCACCTTGGCATAAACCGCAGTGGACGGATCGTTGCCGTCTTCAGTGGCGTTGGCGAAGGCTTCGTCCATCACCTTGTAGCCCAGGGCATCCAGCATATTGCCAAAGACCGGCTCCGTCACGGCAACTTCCCCGTGATTGCTGGTCTTTTTAGCATCGATCAGCGGCGTCAGCTTGGCCAATTCTTTCTTGTACTTAGCGCCATTGGCTTCAAAGTCCTTCTTGTTCGCGGGCTGCAGCTTGCTGAATTCTTTGACCAGGGCATCCGTGACCTTACCCATGGTTTCCGGCCGGTACCACAGGTGCTCGTTGTCGCCGTTCTTGGCGCCGACGATCGTCGACACCGTCAGCAGCTTAGCCTTGCTGTTGGCCGCCAGCTTATTCAGCCAGTGGTCATACCCCAGCCCGTTGACCAGGACGACGTTTGCTGCCGCGACGGTCTTGCCGTCGGCCGTGGTTGGTTGAAAGTCGTGGGGATCCACACTGGTGCTGTGGATGATCGGTTCGGCTTTGCCGTGACTGCCTAAGACCGCCGCGGCCGGCTCCGCATAGAAATCGGTACTGGTTACATAAGTGATCTTGCTATTGGCTGAACTGGCGTTACCGTTCTGAGCACACCCCGTCAAGACCAGTAACAGGCCCGCCATCAACACAAATAATGGTTTCAATAATTTACGCATGAAGTTTTTTTCCTCCTAAAAAATGAAAAGGGATACAGCCTTTTCTGAAAGTCTGTATCCCAGTATACCCAGCCTGAAAAACCGTGCGTGCAAATATGCGCACATGAGCACCCGTTCATAGGACTGTATGATCATGACCCATGTAATTATGGTCGAAATCGATTTCCGTCGTCACATTCGGATAGTACCGGCGCAAGTCTGCCAGGATTCGCAGATTCAGCGTCTTGTCATCCTCGGGATAGTCATCCGGCACGACGACATCGAACTGGACGATGCGGGTGTGGTGCGGCCCATGCTCAATGTGAAAATCATGGGTGTGCAGGCCCCCGCCGATGGACTTGATGATGGCTTGCAGCCGTTCGTACATCTCCGCCGTCAGCCGGTCGTCAATATCGATGGGATCGATATGGGCCACCAGCTCCACGTTCAGGTCCTTCTGAAAATCCCGCTCGATCTTGTCGATCGTTTCGTGGGCCTGGTCCAAAGACCAGCGGCTGTCCAGCTCGATATGCACAGTAGCAAAGATCTGGGTCGGACCGTAATGGTGAATCATTAAGTCATGGAAACCGAGAATTTCATCGTAAGTTGACAACTGATCGGTGTACCGCTGCACTTCTTCTTCGGACGGGCGGCTGCCGACCAGGTTATTCACAGACCCGCGAATACTGTCGACCCCTTCATAAATCAGATACAGGGCGACAAACAACCCAATCCAGCCATCAATGTTCAAGTGGGCAAATTGAGACAGACAGGCCGATACCAGGACAGCAAAAGTCGCTACCACGTCAGTCTGACTATCCAAGGCGGTCGTCTTCAGTGTGTCGGATTCAATGGTGGCACCCATCTCTTTGTAGAATAAATTTTGCCACAATTTAATTAAGATGGAGGCGACCAACGTCACCAGCACGATCAGCGTAATGTTGTCCGCGGTGGGGTTTTGAATTTTTTCAATAGAACTCTGCACGAAGTCCAAGCCGGCAAAAATCATTAACATCGATACCAGCATGCCGCTGATGTATTCGAATCGCTCATGACCGTACGGATGGCCGCGGTCGGCGCGCATGCCGGCCATGCGGAAACCAACCAGCGTGACAATGGAACCAGCGGTATCGGACAGGTTATTGAATGCATCAGCCATGATGGCGATGGACCCTGAGAAGAGACCAATGGCCAGCTTGATCGCAAATAACAGCATATTCGACAATAGGCCGACAAAACCGGCCACTTTGCCCAAACTGGTGCGCTTTTTCTCTTCATCCGCTTGAGGATGACGCTTGTCGTATAACATCACGATGCTCTTCGCAACCATGGGGATCTTCTCCTTTCTCAAAAAAAGAAACTACTTCCATTATACCGGGTTCGAGCCGAACATACTGTAAAAAGACTTACAATCTTGCGCTGAGCCGGAATATTGGTAGACTGAATAAAAGAGTCTAACAAAGGGGTCAACATCATGCAAGAAAAACGTAAAAAGTGGTCATTACGCAAGAAACTCACGGTCATCATCAGTATATTGGCGGTGCTGTTCCTGGTCGTCCTTACCGGCGCCAGTCTGTATATGTACAATTACGGATTCGTCCCGGGGAAGAAGGACTTTCTCAGCAATAAGAAAGACCCGGTGCTGGACCGGAACAAACGCTGGTTAGCGGCGACGAAGAAATTCACTTGGCATGAAACCGCGGCCAACAGCAACTTGAAACTGGTGGCGGATTATGTCCCGGCAGCCAAGGCGACGAAGAAGACGATCGTCGTCGCCCACGGCTATATGGGTAAGAAAGAGGATATGGCGAATTATATCCGGATGTTCCACACCATGGGCTACAACGTCCTCGCTCCCGACGATCGGGGCCATGGGGCCAGTCAGGGCAATTATGCCGGTTATGGCTGGCCGGACCGGCTGGATTACATCAAGTGGGTCAAACAGGTAATCGCTAAGGACGGCCAGCAAAGCAAGATTTCGCTCTTCGGCGTCTCCATGGGCGGTGCGACCGTGATGTTCATGAGCGGCGAAAAACTGCCCAGCCAGGTCAAAGCGATCATCGAAGACTGCGGCTATTCGTCCATCCACGACGAACTGGCCTACGAGTTGAAGGAACTTTTCGGCTTGCCGCCCTTCCCACTGATCAACACGGTGAATATCGTCGCTCAGATCCGCGCCGGCTACAACTTCGATGACGGCGACGCGCCCACTGCATTGAAGAAAAACACCCGCCCAATTTTCTTCATCCACGGCGCCAAGGACACCTTCGTCCCGACCAAGATGGTCTACACCAACTACAAAGCGGCCAAACAACCCAAACAACTCTGGGTCGTCCCGGGTGCCGCCCACGCCCAATCCTGGGCCAAACAGCCGAAGGAATATCAGCGGAAGGTTACGTCTTTCTTAAACGAATACGGACAATAATCTGGTCGAAACACGAATGGGACTAGGATGTAGACTGAATTCTGGCACGGCAGCCAGAGCACAATCTTCGTCTCAGTCCCATTTTCTCCCACCGCTGCTAAGCGTATTCAACCGTGTATTGCCAAGCGTTGTGTTAAAATCGGGATAGACGCTGAAGAAGCAAAAAGAATAGGAAGTGATCGGCGCTTGGCCACCGAAACCGAGAAAATCACCCCAACAGATCTCCACACCGGGTTAACCACTGCCCAAGTAAAAGAACGCAACCAACAGGGCCAGCGCAATATCGCGCCGAAACCCTTGACCCGCTCGATCGGTCAGATCTTGCGGGAAAACATCGTCACCCTGTTTAACATCATCAACATCGTGCTAGGCATCTTGATCGTCAGCACTGGTTCCTACAAGAACCTGTTATTCCTGCTGGTCGTCGTGGTCAACACCGTGATCGGTACGTTTCAAGAAATCCGCGCCAAACGCCAGGTGGACAGGGTCTCTCTGCTGGCCCAGCATCCGACCACCGTCTTCCGGGACGGCCAAGCCCAACCCATCGATCAGGAAGCCATCGTCAGAGATGACCTGATCCAATTGACCCGCGGCGACGCGGTCCCTGTAGACGGCATCGTCCGGGCAACTGCGGGCATCGAAGTGGACGAATCGCAGATCACTGGCGAGTCCCGGCCGATCCGGAAAAACACGGGCGATTCAATCACTTCTGGCAGCTATCTGGTCAGTGGGAATGCCACGGTGCAAGTGACTGCTGTGGGCAGTGCCAGTTTTGTCCACAAACTGGCCAGGGAAGCCAAACAGGAAAAGAAAAACAACAACAGCCAGCTGCTTAATACCATCAACCAGATTATCCGATTCATCACGTATGCGCTGGTCCCGCTGGGTCTGCTGCTGTTTCTCCGCAGCTGGCAGCATGGCCGCACGCTGAACTATTCCATTCTGCGCACCAGCGCGGCGATGGTCGGGATGATCCCCGAGGGATTGGTCCTCTTAACTTCCGTTGCTCTGGCTGTCGGCGCAATGAACTTGGGCAAACGCCGGGTGCTGGTCCGCTCGCTAACCGCCATTGAAGCGTTGGCCCGGGTCGACATCCTCTGCTTGGATAAGACTGGGACGATCACCACCGGCAAATTATCCGTCACTCAGCTCAAAGCCTTTGCCGGCCAAACGACGGACCAAGTCCGCGCGTGGCTGACCAATGCCGTTTACACGATCGGCGACGACAATCAGACGGCCACAGCGCTGAAACAGTACCTGACCAAACCCCAGCAGCTGCCCGCGGCCAGCCGGGTCACTCCTTTCTCGTCATCCCGCAAGTGGAGCGGCGCAGCGTTCGCCGACGGCAGTGTGCTCTTGGGCGCACCAGAGTTTATGTTCAAATCCCTGCCCGCCGATATTTCCCAGGAAATAACGGCCGCGGCAAAGAACGGCTTTCGAATCATCGCTGTTGCCCATAGCAATACCGTGATGACCGACGACGAGATTCCTGCGGGCCTGCAATTGGTGGGGCTGGTGTATATCGCCGACGAGCTGCGCAAGGAAGCCGTTGGCACTTTTGACTACTTGCGCGCCCAGGGCGTAACCATTAAAGTCATTTCCGGCGACAATCCCCTGACCGTCGCCAACGTGGCCGGTCGGGCGGGCATTCCCCACGCCGACGCGGCTATTGATATGAGCACGGTGGGCGAGCAGGCCGACTTCGATGATTTAGTCGCCCGCTATACCGTTTTTGGCCGGGTCACCCCGACTCAGAAGCGCAGTCTAGTCCAGGCCTATCAACGGGCCGACCACACCGTGGGGATGACCGGCGACGGCGTCAACGATATTCTGGCCTTGCGAGAATCCAACTGTGCCATCGTGATGGCCGGCGGTTCTGAAGCCGCCCAGGAGATTGCCGACTTTGTGCTGTTGGATGCCGACTTCGACGCGATGATCTTCGTCTTGAACGAAGGCCGCCGGGTCATCAACAATATTGAGCGGGTTGCCTCTCTGTTTCTGGTCAAGACAATTTATTCCATCGCATTGTCGCTGATCAGTGTGATCTTCAGTTTGGAATATCCGTTCATTCCCATCCAACTCACCCCGATCTCTGCCTTGACGGTGGGCATCCCGACTTTCTTCCTGGCTCTGCAGCCGGATTATCGGCCCATTGCCCGGAAGTTCTACGAGAACGTGATGATCACCGCTGCTCCGGGGGCCCTCAGCGTTGTCTTCTATGCTCTGCTGATGAGCTGGATGCGCGGTCTGCTCGGGTTGAATATGGATACCACGGGGACTTTGACCGTCCTGCTCACGGGGCTGGTCGGCTTCACCGCTTTGGCTGCCGTTTCCCAACCGTTTGATCGGCTCAAGATCCTGCTGATCAGCGTCCTGGTGGCTGCCTTTGCCTGCATCTTCCTCTTCCCCGTGGGCCAATCGTTCTTCTCCCTGGTCTCCATCTGGGACACCGGCAGTCTGCTGCTCTGGATCCCACTGGCGGTTTCGGTTCCTCTCTTGTTCATCATTCTGCGGAATGTGCTTAGTGATTATGTATTACCAAAAATTGCGTGGCGTTAAGTTGTGGGACAGTCCGGACGAACACCCTTGGCGGGATAGAAAGCAGGTTTAGCCATGACAGTTTACAATTTACAAACAACCAATGGTAAAGACGTGGCCGTGGATATTGTCATTCAAGGCAGTCAAATTGTGCTGACGATTGGGCAGAATACACTCACGTGGCAGGCGGAGGACGCCGGCAAGGCGTTTTTGGCCACTCCCGAGGAGGCCATCTGGCCCGGCGGTGAAGGCGCCGGCACCCCGATTCTGGCCAATGCCGTCGGCCGAGCGGTCTTCACTGAATTGAAGCGGCCAGTGGATCTGGGCAGTACCGAAACCGTCAGCCAATTTGTGGACCGAGGCAATACCGCTGGGGTCATTCCGGTGCAGATCCGCGCCTACCGATTCACGGATGACGACGTCTATCACGTTCATTTCTTCCACGAAGACAATACCGAGCGCCGCCATTATTCGCTGTATCGGGAACTGCCCCAGGTGCTGGTGGACCAGATCATCGCGGCGGATCGCTTATTCGCCTTGGACTTCACCGACAAGGTCCGCGCCGCCATCAGCGGTAAGGCTTTGGGCGCGTTCCTCACCCACTTGGCCGCGCTGCAGCCGGGTGAACAGAAATCGTAACGAAAGGACGGTTTTCATCATGAAAATTGGTGTCATTGGCGCTACTGGCCGAGTGGGCAAACTCATTACGGCGGAAGCTTTGAACCGGGGGCATCAGGTGACGGGCTTTGTGCGCCACATGACGCTGGCCCACGATCCTCGGCTGAAGATGGTCCAAGCGGATCTCTATGCGCTGGCGCCCCGGGATATCGAAAATCTGGACGTCTTGGTTTCGGCCTTCCGGGCCCCCCGTGGTCAGGAGCGGGACTACGTCACGTCGGTAGAATCCTTAGCCAACTTGTTGAAAAATAAGCCGGTTCGCTTGCTGGTCGTGGGCGGGGCCGGCAGCAGCTTCACTGATGCCCAAAAAACGACCCGCTTTTATGAAACACCTGGGTTCCCCGAAAGCTTCTATCCCACCTCCATGTACATGGCCCGCAGCACCCAAGTGCTGGATTTAGCCCCCGGATTGCACTGGACTTACGTCAGTCCGGCGGAGTACTTCCTGCCGGATGGCGATCGCACAGGCCACTACCAGAGCAGCCCGGGCATCCTGTTGCGGGATAAAAACGGGAAATCGGCGATCTCCATGGCTGACTATGCCATTGCGATGCTGGATGAAATCGAGCAGCCCCATTTTGAAAATTCTCAGATGAGTGTGGCCTGGTGAGTCTCAGGCATACTAAAAGGGACCAGCGTTTGCTAGACGGCGCTGATCCCTTTTTTGTGTTTAATTAGCGGTCTTCTTGTTCCACCGCGGTGTCCTTGCTCAGATCATTGATCATGAACATATCCTGAGCACTGCGCGCATCATACAACTCATCCACCGATTGATTTTGGAAAATCATGCGGATAGCTTGGCCAATGAGCGGGCCCACCGACAACTGCACGAACTTGTCCCGCACTTTATCCTTGGGTAATTGAATGGTATCGGTGAAGACGATTTGTTCCAACGGTGCAGCCTCGATCTTGTCCACCGCTCCGGCAGAGAATACAGCATGGGTGATGCCGGCCAAAATCCGGGTGGCGCCGGCCGCCTGCAATGAATAGGCGGAGGCTGCCAAACGCGTGCCGGTATCGATCATATCATCAACAATGATGGCCGTTTTGCCTTTGACATCCCCGATAATGTCCATCGGGTCAATGGTCGTATCCGTTTCGTCCCGCTTATCCACAATGGCGATGGGCGCCCCAAAGTATTCGGCCAAAGCCCGGGCCCGCTTCGTCGTCGAGTGATCCGGCGCAACCACGACCAGGTCATCCTTATTCTCACAGAGGTTCTGCTTCAAGAAATAAGTGGCGATCAGCGGAATGGCCTGCAGGTGATCCACGGGGATATCAAAGAACCCTTGAATCTGTTCTGCATGCAGATCCAGCGCAACGATCCGGGTCGCCCCATCCATCTCGATCAAGTTGGAAACCAGCTTGGCCGTGATCGGTTCCCGCGAACGGGTCTTGCGGTCTGCCCGGGAGTAGCCGTAATAGGGCAGGACGACATTGATCGTCCGGGCACTGGCCCGGCGCAGCGCGTCAATCATGATCATCAATTCCATGAAGTTCTCGTTGACCGGATCGGCCACGGACTGAATCACATAGGTGTCATCGCCCCGAACACTCTGATCAATGTTGACCTGAATTTCACCATCACTGAAATGCTTGATCGTTGCGCCGCTCAAGGGTAACCCGACCGCGTCTGCAATACGTTGGGCCAAAGAAGGATTGCCGTTCAGCGCGAACAACTTCAATTCTGGTACATTACCGTTCTTAACCATGTCAGCCTCCAAATTTTCCATGTCTGGTCCTATTATAATGGAAATCGCCGGCGTTGGCGACCATCTGCCCAATGAGAAACAAAATTGTGGTACAGTGAGAGCAATCACATTTTGGAAGGATGATTCGATGACTGAACCGACTGCCCTGCCCCGGCGCCAAGACGTGCCCCAACAATACACCTGGGACCTCACCGCGTTGTATCCCACAGAAGACGCCTTTAACCAAGCGCTGCAAGAATTTGCTGCCTTGACTAAGCAATTTATCGCCGATTACACTGGCCAAATCACGGATGCGGCGAGTGCCCTCAAAGCTTTGCCCGCTTATGCCAAGATTCAAGAAATGCAGGACCACTTGGGCACCTATGCTTTTCTGCCCCAATCCACGGATCTGACCAATGCCCATTACCGGGCCTTAAGCGTCAAAGCCGAGGATGTCTTGACCCAGGCGAATACCGGCTTAACTTTCTTCATCAGTGCGCTGTCTGAATTGAGCGATGCTGCGCTGGATCAAATTGCTGCGGCCAATGCAGATTATGCTCCCTTGGTCCGGCATGTTCGCCGGGATAAGAAAATTCGGCTGGCCCCCGCCACTGAAGCAGCCCTGGCGCAACTAGAACCAACGCTGGACGCCTTTGCGACCATTTATGGCCAGACCCGCTCCGCCGACATGCATTTCCCAAACTTCACAGTGGCCGGCAAAACCTACCCGCTGTCCTTCACGATGTATGAGGATCTGTATGCTTACAGTCCAGACACCAAAGTCCGCCGGGCGGCCTTTGCGGCTTTCTCCCACGTCCTGGCCCAGTATCAGAATACGGTAGCAGCCAATTATTATGCCCAGGTGATGAAAGAGAAACGGCTCGCCACCCTGCTCGGCTTTGATAGCGTTGTCGATTATCTCGTCTACGACCAAGAAGTGCCCCGGAGCATGTTTGACCGCCAAATCGATTTGATCACCAATGAGTTCGGCCCAATCATGCAGAAATACGTCAAACACCTGCAAAAGGAACGCGGCTTAGACCAGATGACCTTCGCCGATCGGCTGATCGACCTGGACCCGGACTTTGCCCCCAGCGTGTCCATCGATCAGTCCAAAGACTACATCAGCAAAGCCGTCGCCCAACTAGGCCAGCCGTACCATGACATGATCATGCACGCTTATCCCGAACGCTGGGTGGACTTTGTTGGTAACCAGGGTAAAGAAACCGGCGGCTTTTGTGCCCAACCCTACCGCGTCCACCCGTATATCCTGATGTCCTGGACCCATGAACTGGCCGATGTGTATACGCTGGTCCACGAACTCGGCCACGCTGGCCAAGGCATCTTGTCCGCCGAGAAACATGGTCCGCTGGCGTTCACACCTTCCGGCTACATCATTGAAGCCCCCTCGACGTTCAATGAACTCTTGCTGACGAACAGCTTGATCAAGGGTACGGACGATCCGCGGATGCAGCGTTTTGCCTATACCAAGCTGCTGACCAACACCTACTTCCACAACTTCATCACCCACTTGCTGGAAGCCGCCTATCAGCGGGAAGTATACGCCATGGTCGATCGCGGCGAAGCGTTCGATGCCAAGGATTTGAACGCCATCACCCGTACCGTCTTCAAGCGCTTCTGGGGCGATGCCCTCCAGCTGGATGACAACAGCGATCTGACCTGGATGCGCCAGTCCCACTATTACATGGGCCTGTATTCCTACACGTATTCCGCCAGCCTCACTGTATCCACCCAAGCCTTCCTGCGCATTCGCGATAACCAGCCCGGCGCGGTGCAAAACTGGCTGGACTTCCTCACCTTAGGCGACAGCAAAGACCCGATCGACTCGGCCAAAGTGGCTGGGGTCGATATCACCACAGACGCGCCGTTGCACAATACCATTCAATATCTGGGCAGTGTCGTGGATCAAGTGATTAAACTGTCCCAGGAATTGGACCATTAACAAGATTCTCTAAAGAATCACCTGAATAATCAGCAAAACGCTCTCTTGGTCATAGCCTAGACCACAGAGAGCGTTTTTGTTGTCCTGAGGAGGCAGAATTTAACATGGGTGCATTCTTTTACAAAATTAGTTATCTCCTGTACCGCTGGCGCTGGGCATGGGCCGCACTGGCGGCGATCCTCTTCGTTCTGTTTTGCGGGTGGACAATTTCCAGTGTCGTTCACGATTTAGCGGCACCGATAATTGACCCCCAGGTGGCAGCTGACAAACAGCTCAACCAGATACTCAATGAGCAGTCACCCAAAGAATTGATTAAAGTTAGCCGCGGGGCCGATACGTACACCTACCGTTGCTTAAAACCATACCGGCATCACCACATCAAAGTGGTAAATTTCAGTGATGATATCGGCCGCGGTTATCACTACGGTAACCTGGGACGTTACAAGGGGGCACGTGTTCAGATGCGCCATCTTAGCGGCAGTCAGTACAAACTGCTGCGTATCAAGATTTCACCGAATGACGACTAGATCACCAGCCGCCGCTTGATCGGCTCCCGGGGATCTGCAATCACCACCGCCATATCCCCATCCTGCAAGTCTGTTTGGTGCACCCGCACCCCCGCCTGGGTAATCAAAGTAAAGGGATAATCCGCCGCCAGTGCCAAGTGCAGCAGCTGATGCTGCACCGTCGATCCCAACCGGCCATTAATATAAATATGCCCCGTCGGATAAGCCGCCATCGTCCGTTGCACCAACGCCACCGGCACCGCCCCGACAACCTGGCCCACCGTCAACGCCAACGCCACATTTTCCCGAAAGTTGCCCATAAACTCCCGCTTGTCATCAGGATTCACCGACGGCGTGCCGTACATATGGGCTTTGATATATTTTTCTATGTCCATGGGTAATCCCCCTCCTTGAAGCATTGGAATGAAACAATTTCTTCGAGTTTACGCGCGTGTAGTGCCAATGCGCAGCAACCGGAGGCGGAATGGGCTCAGTGGTGGAAACCACACAGCGGCTTTGCCGCTGATGTGGTTAGGCGACTTGAAGACCGCGGTTTTCGCGGGCTTCAAGCGCCGTCACCACTAGCTACGCCTTCGGCTTCGCACTTGCTGCGCGTCGCCAGCCCAATTCCGCCGGAGGTTGCGGAGCATTGGCACGGCAGCAAAACACCAACTTTCAATCCGAAATCGACTGCTTCGACTTCTTACTCTGCCGTTCCCGCCCCGCCGCAATAATATGCTGCATCCGGGCATTCACCACCATAATATCCCGCGCCTTCTTCGTCACCGTTACACCCGTATGAATCGCACTCCCATCGCGCTGCACGTAATGATACAATGGCGTATTCTCAATGTAATAGTGCTGCCCATGCATGATATACCGCGTATTAAACAGCGCGTCCTCCATCAACTTCACATCATCATCAAAGGTCAGGTGATGTTTCTTGATAATGGCCGTCCGGTAACACTTATTCCACGTATACCCGCGCACCGGGCCGCTGGGCCGGCTGACCAGAGACAGCATTTCTTTCTGATCCACCATCCCCCGCTTACGCGACTGATTCCGCTTGCCGCTGGGCTCAATGACAAATCCGCAGGCGACCATCGCGGCCTGGGGGTGCTTCGCAAACCGATCCATGTACCACGCCATCTGAGTCGGTTCAGTCCAATCGTCACCGTCAGAAAAAGTCAAAAACTCCCCCCGGGCTTCTGCCATACCGGCATTACGCGTCTTCGAAATGCCCACGTTGCTCGGCATCTGCAACGCCCGTACCCGGGAATCCAGTTGGGCGAACTCCTGGGCAATACGGTACGTTTCGTCGGTGGAGCCATCGTCCACGATGAGCACCTCAATATTCCGGTACGTTTGTTGCAGCAGGGCCTGCACACTGCGGTTCAGCAGGCCCTCCAGATTATATGCGGGGACGATTATGGATATGAGCGGTTCCAAAAAAATTCCACCTTTCGTTGATCATCGGGATTATTATACCAGACGAAGCGCTGCGGGTCTGTCACCGCTTACCGCGCACGGTATAATGGGGGTGTAGACAAAAAGGAGTTGAGCGAAATGACTGAGTTAACAAATCGGGTCGTCCCGGTGGCAGGAAGTGTCAATCTGCGGGAGCTGGGGGGCATCCCGACCGCGGACGGGCACCGCATCGTCCCCAAACAAATTCTGCGCTCGGGCAGCCTGAGCGGTGTGACCGAACAGGGCAAGGCCCAACTATGGGACTATGGGGTGCGGGTCGTCATTGACTTTCGCTCCAAGAGTGAAACCATCATGGCCCCAGATCAATTACCCGGCCGCGTTCACTACTACCATGATCCGGTCTACGCTATGACTGCCGGCGACCAGGACAGCGCCTGGCAGCGGGTGAAGAATTTCTTCAACCACAGCGAAAGAAGCCGCGCGGCGGACTTCGATTACGCGCCCGGCTTGGCCGGTCTGTACCAGCAGATCATTTTGGATCCTTTCAGTCAGCACGCGTATTCTTTCATGTTCCAGCAAATGCTGGCCAATACGACACCGGGGCACAGTGTCATCTTCCATTGTGCCGCGGGCAAAGACCGCACCGGCATGGGTGCTGGTTTGATTGAAAAGGCCCTGGGCGTCTCAGATGAGCTGATTACCCAGGATTACCTGCTGACAAACCTGGTGCTGGGCGGCATGAGCGATGCGGCGATCGCTAAATATCTGCAAGATCCCCATGTCGACGAACGCATCAACAAGATGAACTTGATGATGGGCGAAAGCGACGCAATGCTGGGTATCTTCCAGGCGATTGACACCGTCTACGGCAGTTTCGCTGCTTTTTGGCGGGATGCCCTGCGATTATCCGATCAGGATCTCGCCGATCTCAAACATCATTATTTAGAATGAGTCTCTTTTTTGGGGTCATCGGGCTGCTGGGAAGCGGCCTTTTCTTTTGCCAAGCGGCGTTGCATGTGGTTGCCCACGACAAATGAAGCCACAAATCCCGGCAGCAGGGAAATCAGCGCTAACGTCCCAAAGCCCGACCAATAGAACCGATTGCCCTCTAAGGCATAGGCGTCGATCAAAATGATTATCCAGAAAATGGCCGAATACAGCAAAAAGCGTTCGTTCGTTGACCACTTCGGCAGCGGCAGGAGCACTGACAGCGTGATCACCAGGGTCATGTACAGGGCATTGACCGCCGGCTGTTTAATAAACAGCCCCGTCAGCGGCTGGTGCAGGATCCAACTGATCAGTACGGTCAGCGCCATGAAGCCAACGAAAAAGATCAGCGTAAAAAGCCACGGGTGGCGATACGGCCACTGGGGGTTATTGATTTCCGTCGTCCTCACCTGCTTTGTCGATAGCTTGCCATGAACTGATGACAGCGTCCTCAGTATACCCTTGGGCCAGGGCTAAAGACGTTTTCTGGGCCGTGTTTAAACTTTTTTTATGCCCTAGGAGCGTTTTGATTTCGGTCGCGAACTGCTGGGTATTCGCCGCAGGCACGATGGCGCCGTTTTCTCCCGGCCGGACAAAGGGGGTGACGGCCCCGGCGTGGTCTGTGGCGGCCACGACGGCCAGGCCGTGGGCCAACGCACTGATCATCATCGCCGCCGCCGGAAAATCAGCGACACTGACGTAGACCTGATGGCTGGCCAAAGCAGCGGTCCATTGCGCCGCCGTACTAATAAACTGGACACTGCCGCCCTGCTCATTACTGGCGGTTGGCAGCGGCGTACTGCCCAAATGCGGCTGGTAGATCGTCAGCCGGACATTGGGGACTGTTTGGCGCAGCGTAGTGAACAAGGTCATCAAAGCCTTCAGCCCGCTGCCTTGGGGGTCATCATCCAAGAAAGCGAGTACCGAAGCCGGCGTGCGCTTGGGCAGCGGCAGTACCGCCTCAGTGGGAAAAATGGCATGTTTGGGAAACTGGGCCACCGTCATGGTTTGCCCGGTCCGGGCCGCCCATTTTGTGGCCAGCAGCTGGTCGGGCACGATCACCCCGGCAAATTGACTGAACAAAGTCTGCACATGGTCCCACAGCGCATTGGTCTCCACCGTTTGGGTGAGATTGCTATGGTGGGAAAAGACGTAGACCCGCGGCAGGCTCATCTGGGCGACTGCTGCCAAGACCGCGGGGGTGTCTTGCGCGACCATTGTCGCCGCCCCGGCCTGATGCGTTTCCACCACCGCCGCTTGGGCCAAAGCGCCCAGCGCCGCTGCCATAGCTGGAAAGATCATCTGCTTGCCGCCAAAATGCGGCAGCAGCACCATCCCGCCCCGGGGTGCTTGATGGGCAACCGGTTCAAAGAAATGCTCCAGGACCGCCTGGCCATGGACATCCCAATAGATCTCCTGCTGCACTTCGCCGGCCGGATTCAAATACTGACTGACGGACAGAAAGCCGCGACGGTCGTAGAAATCCCGCTTGCGTACCTCGTCCGTCCCGCCATAATAATCGACATAATCCAGTTGGGGCGAATCCGCAATCGTGTGTACAACCGCCCAGCGCTGGCCGGCCACGGTATATTCCTGGGTCGCCAAATTGATCTGCCAATCCTGTTTATTACCCAGGTGCAGATCCCGAAACGTCAAGGTCCGCTTGGTCTGCTGCCCGACTTTCTGCAATTCGTCCCACAGATTCAGGCACAGTGCGGCCGCGTCGCCGCTGACCGGTGTGCGCGCCTGCATCCGATCATAATTCAAAGTCAGGACCCGCGCGGCCACCCCGCGGGCCGCCAAACTAAGCGCGAGGTCCACGCTCTGGGGGATAAACGTATCGGTGGTACTAGGGGTTTCATTACCAATAAAAAACAGCATAACGTGGTCCTTTCTGCGTATTTCGATGCGTTGGCGCACCGTGTTAAAATTAGTGTTAGGTTTATTAATGTCAATGAAGGAATGGTGACGGTTATGGCAAAATGGACAATAGACGCGGATTCGACCCACGGGGTGGGCTACTGGCTGCGCTACTGGATACTCTTCGGCGGATTGATTGCCCTCCTGTTATGGTGGGCCAGCTGGCTTTGGTTCGGCGCGTGGTCAGTGGTCACCGCGCTGCTGGTCTGGGCCGGCACCGCAGTCATCTTGGCCATTGCCACCTTACTGCTCAGCCCCTTCGTCATTACGGTGGGGCTGGTGCTGAGTACGGTCGCCATATTAGTGCTCGCCATCGGCTCGCTCATCCACGTTATCTTCTAAAGGAGGTCTTTCGATGCCAACCATGGAAAAAATGCTTCAAGTCGGCGCCCCGGTGGCGCTCACGACCACGACCGCTGTCATTTCCGCCTTGTTATATCAATATGCCTTCAAGCGCGCGGATAAAACCGTCATGACGACGCCGTTACCGCCGGATTCACCCTATTATGACGCCGATCAATGGTTCTTGAACACCCCCAAAGAAAAATGGTGGCTGAACCATGATGACCCGGATCAGGAAATTCAAGCCTTTTATTTACCAGCCGCGCAGCCGTCAAAGAAGGCCGTCATCATTTCCCATGGCTACAAAGGCCAGGCACGGAAGATGGCCGCCAGTGCTCGGTTATTCTGGGAGGACGGCTACAATGTCTTGATGCCGGATAACCGGTCCCATGGCGGTTCCGCCGGCAAGTACATCAACTTTGGTCTGCTGGACCGCTTGGATTACCTGGACTGGATCAACCAAGTCATCGGCCGGTTGGGACCGGACTGCGAGATCGTCCTCTTCGGCATCTCCATGGGCGGGGCCACCGTCATGATGGTCAGCGGCGAGGAATTACCGCACCAAGTCAAAGCAATCATTGAAGACTGCGGCTATTCGTCTGTGGAAGAGGAACTGACCTACCAGATGCGCTCCCAGTTCCACCTGCCTAAATGGCCGTTTTGGCCGATCATCAGCGGTATCAATCGAATCACCCTGGGGTTGTCGCTGGCGGACAGTGTGACCAGTATCAGTCAGTTGAAGAAGAATACCCGGCCGATTTTCTTCATTCACGGCACCGCTGACACCTACGTGCCCACGTCCATGTGTATTGACTGTTTCAATGCCACCTCAGCGCCCAAGGACATGTGGCTGGTACCCGGAGCGACCCACGCCAACTCGTTTGCGACGGCTCCGCAGGAATACGCCGCCCGGGTCAAGCGCTTCTTGGCGCAGTATGTGCCTAGTGAGCAGTCACCTGCATTACCGAGCGCGCAATCATCACTTCTTCGTTCGTCGTCACAACCAGGGCCTGCACAGCCGACGCCGGCGTCGTGAGAAAAGCCGTGGCCTGGGCGTTGACTTGGGCTGGATCTTCCACGATCCCCATGTAGGCTAATTGCTGTAAAACGCCATGGCGCAAGGAGCCGCGATGCTCCCCAACGCCGCCGGTGAAGACAATGGCATCCAGGCCGCCCATTTCGGCGGTATAGGCGCCAATGTATTTCACGACCCGGTTAATGAAGACTTTTTCACCCAAGATGGCCCGTTCATTGCCTGCTTGGGCGGCCGCGTCAATGTCCCGGAAATCAGATGAGAGACCCGTCAATCCCAGCATCCCCGATTTGTCGTTCAATATTTGGACCATATCGGCGAAGGATTGATGGGTCTTGTTGGCTAAATAAGCCACCAGGGAGACATCAATATCCCCGCTGCGGGTGCCCATGGTCAAGCCGGCCAGCGGCGTGAAGCCCATGGATGTATCAAGGGACGCGCCGCGCTGAATAGCCGCGGCGGAGGCCCCATTGCCCAGATGCAGGGTGACCAGTCTCAAACTCGCCAAGTCCCGGTGCAGCAGCTTAGCCGCCTCGTGGGCCACATAAGCATGACTGGTGCCATGGGCACCGTATCGGCGGGCCCCAAACTGGCGATAGTAAGTCATCGGAATACTGTAGAGATAATTGACTCGGGGCATAGTTTGGTGGAACGCCGTGTCGAACACCGCGACGGCCGGCGTCTGGGGCAGCCGGCGGGCGAAGGCTTCAATATAAGCTGCTTCGCTAGGGTTATGCAGCGGTGCGTATTCGGCTAATGCGGCAATGTCCTTTAAGACTTGGGGCGTCACCAGCGTCGGCGCGGCAAATTTCTCGCCGCCGGCCACGACCCGGTGACCAATGCCGGCCAATTCGTCGGGACTGGTCAGCACCCCCTGGGCGACCAGGGTGGTGAGCAGTGTGTCCACCGCGTGGTCAATATTCTCTAAGTGCGCGCGGCTCTCATGGGTCTGGCCCTGGGCATCTTTGATCGTCAAAACGGCATCCGGACTGCTGGCCCGATCGATACCGCCGGACGCGAGGAGCGTCTCTTCAGGCATGGCGATAACTTGAAATTTCAACGTAGAACTGCCGGCATTCACGGCTAATACTTTTGGCATATGGCCCTCCTGTAATGATCGAGTAAAATTCTTCCGGTTAATTATACCATCATGCCGGGCGAGCACGCTGACGCTTATTATTGACTGAACATGCTACTATATAGACTAACGAGTTCAAGAAGGAGCAATCATCATGAAAATCGCAATTATCGGGGCCGGCCCCCGGGGGTTAATGACCCTGGAGCGGCTGGTCGCCCGGCATAACCGGGATCATTTCCCGCTTTCGGTCACATTATACGATCCAGCCGGTATCGGCGGCATGGTTTGGCAGCCGGAACAGCCGCTGGCCTTGATCATGAATACTATCCCCATTCAGATCACTCTGTTCACGGATGCTTCCGTGACTTTGAGCGGCGGTCCCCTCACCACTGGACCCAACCTCTACGAGTGGAGCAAACAGGTGGCCCCGGACTGGCTGCCCAAACAGACCTGGTCCACGACCCAGGCCCTGCGCCGGGAAGCGGCCCAACTGTCCGAACGCGGCTATGCCACCCGCGCATTATACGGTGCCTATAACCAGTGGTTCTATGAGTTCGTCCGCGGTCAGGCGGCCGACGCCGACATCACCTTCCAACCCGCCCAGGTCACCGATCTCCAGTGGCAAAGCCCCACCGCGGTGCGGCTCACGGCGGACCGCAAACATACCACCGTCAATGGGGTCGTCATGGCTCTGGGCTACAGCGAAAACAAGCTGACGGATGAACAGGAAAAGTTTGCCCGCAATGCGGCCCAAAACGATCTGTTGTATATCCCGCAGCGCAACCCAGCCGACGCGGCGCCGCTGCTCAAAAAAATCGAAGTCAATAACAAAAATGGCGAACGGGTCATTCTGCGCGGGCTGGGGCTGAGCTTTTTTGACTACGTCACCCTTTTAACGACCGGCCGGGGCGGCACGTTCGCCGCCGATAAAGACGGCCGCTTGACCTATCGGCCCGCCGGCAACGAACCGCATATTTACGCCAGCTCCCGCGGCGGCTTCCCGTACCGGGCCAAAGGATACAACCAAAAGGCTGATGGCGAAGAGGACGTGCCGCAATTTCTGACCCCGGCCAAACTGGCCGAATGGCAGGCGGCCGGGCACGTCTCCGGATTGACTTTCTGGCATCTGCTGCAGGCCGAAGTGGAGTACGTCTACTACAGTCTGCTGGTGCAAGAACAGTATCCGGCCATTAACTTGGCCCAGCTGCAGGCGGCTATGCGCGCCACGGCCCATCCGACCCGCAGTGCCAACCAGTTCGGCGTCCCAGCCGCTCAGCTCTGGGATTGGCCGAGTTTGATCAACCCCGCCCAAAATACGGACGCCGCCAGTTTCCCCCGCTACATTCAAGATTACTTAACCCGAGATTACACCGAAGCCGCCCGGGGGACCAAGACCGGCCCCTTGACCAGTGCCTTGGAAGTCTTCCGGGACATGCGCGACCCGATTCGTCAGGTGGTGGAAAGGGGGCTGCTCAGCGATACGGACTATTGGCAGATTTTCTTAAAGGAATTCCAGCCAATCAATGATTTCCTGTCCATCGGTCCGCCGGCGCACCGCATCCAAGAACTGGCCGCCCTGGTTTCCGCCGGCATCGTGACCCTGGTGGGTCCGGCCATGGTGGTTGAGACAGAACCGCTTGGTTTCACAGTCCGCTCCTTGAAATACCCCGCCCGCCAATATCGGGCCAGCAGTCTGATCGAAGCGCGGCTGCCAGCCGTCAATTATCCCACCGCGGATAATCCGCTGATTCAGAGCCTGAATAAAAACGGCCTGCTTCAGCCCCACACGCTGCATCTCAACGATCAAGTCCAGCCCACCGGGGCAATCAGCGTGGATCGCCAAACCGACGCCTTGATCACTGCCGCCGGCGATCCGTTGGCCAACGTCTACCTCTACGGTGTCCCCACCGAAGGCCTGCACTGGCTGACAACTGCCAGTCCCCGGCCCGACGTGAACGACGTCACCTTGAAAGAAACCGACGCTTTGGTCAATGCGCTCGTGGGCCAGTTAACTCGGTCGGAAGACTGATTTTGCTTATGCAGACCTTAAGAACGCCCGTTACGGAACTCCGCAGCGGGCGTTCGCTGGTATACTGGACCTACATCATCGAGAAGTGAGGAAAGAAATCATGCGCAAGTTATTTCGTTTTTTAGCGATTTTGATCACCGCCGTCGCTGGCGCGCTGCTCCTGTCCACCCCAGCCCACGCCGCGGATAACTGGAGCCAGCCCATTGTTACCCTGGGCACCAGTCTAACGGATAGTCAAAAGAGCGGCACCATCAGTACCTTAACCGCCCCGCTGAATGGGGCCAGCTATAACACGATCACCGTCACCGGAGATACCCTGGTCAAATACCTGAACCCCAGCGGTTCATCCTTCACCAGCAGTTCCGGCGTCTGGTCCAGTGCCGCCGTTCAAAAGACCAGCAGCGGCAGCGGTATCAACGTTCAGATCCTGCCCTATAACGGCAAGAACAACATTACCCAGATCACCGCGGATCAGTATAAAAACGCCGCGCTGACCGCCGGCGTGACGGATGCCAATATCTACGTCACTTCGGCCGTGCCCATTGACGGGTCTGGCGCCCTGGCCGGCGTTTACGCCGCCTTTGCCCAAAACGGCGATGCGTTGAACCAGAAACAGGTCACTGCCGCTCAGAACGAAATGAGTACCCTGAACGACATCAACCAGGCCAACAAGGGTAAGGACGGATACTCCGATGCCCAGTTGAACAATGCCGTGGCCGGTGCTAAGGAAGAAATGGCGCAAAAAGGAACCAGCATTTCTACTGGCGACATCACCACTATCGTCAATAACCAGCTGAACAAGAACAATCTGGGCACCATCATCAACAATAACCAGAAGCAGCAGATCATCAACATTCTGGTGGAGATCCGTAATTCCGGTGCCCTGAACAGCAGCAGCTTCAAGGAACAGGCCAGCAAGGTCATGAACGATATTCAAAGCAATGCCAAGGGTATCTTTGATAAGCTGAATACCCAGGAGAACCGGAACCTGCTGCAAAAGGTCTTGGACGCCATCGGTCAGTTCTTCCAGAACGTCTGGAAGCAGATCGTGAACTTGTTTAAGTAGTGCTTTTAAGCTTCCTTTTACGCAACTAAACCAATCACTTCACAAATTTTTGCAGTTTGTGAGGCGGATTGGTTTTTTTAATTCCCATTTCCCACTATAATCAATACGAAAGATAGTGAAAAGAAACGCAGTCCGTTCGGGGAACGGGCTGCGCCGACTAGGGGGACTGACTTATCATGGAAAAAGAAGATTTCTTGGAACCGCGCGTGCGCCAAGATCTTACTTTCGTTCAATACCTATACACCCATAACGGCCATGCCACCCGCAAACAAATGGCCACTGATCTGCAGGTGGATCCGCGCTTAATTGCCGACCACATGGCGATTCTGGGGGATCAGCTGAATAACCTTTTCCCTAACGCCCCATTCCATTTAGGGTCGCCGGAAGCCGAGTATATTCTCGACCTGATCAACCTGCCCACCCTTGATGACGTGACGAACATGCTGATTCGAGACAGTTCTGCGTACCAGATATTGATCTACATTTTCTGGCACAACGAGTTCACCATGACCGCCCTGCAGCGGGCCTTATTGATGAGTTCATCCACTTTGTTCCGCCACGTGACTCGCTTGAACGAGTATTTGGCAGAGTTCCATTTGGTGATTCGCAATAATCGTTTGCAAGGCCGGGAATTGGATATTCGCCACTTTTATTACCAGTTGTTCAGTGTCGTCAACGGACATGATGCCCGCTTGACCAATGCCAACAATCCGCAAATTGAGGAATTTATCCATGACTTTCAAGAAGAAGTCACCGGCCGATTGCCCCAAAATACGCGGCAGTCGATCCGCATCTATTTGCATGTCGTGCTCCAGCGGGTTTCGCTCAACCATCCGCTGAACGACAACACCGGGGCCTTCAAGCTGTCACTGATTCAAGACCTGCCCAAAGTGCAGGAAATGTTTGCCATTTGGGACCGGGTCTTCGCCAAAAACACCCACATCGCCACGGAATTTGAGGGCATCGCCTTTTTTGTCTTTTCTTTCTACGCCCGCATTTTCCCGATGAAGAGCGAACTGTACAAAAACCTGTATTTGGGCATGACCCAGTTCAGTACACGGATGCGCAGTTATACCCACGCGGTGATGGACTTTTTAGCCAGCAAATTCGATATTTCCACCATGCACCAGGAACTGCAGCTGATCTTCTTCACTGAACTGACCACCTTGGCGCTGATGCCGGGGACGATCACCAACGCCCACCAGCTGGTGTACACCGCCATGCAGGGCGTGTACTGGAAGCCGGAATCCGGTCAGATGAAGTTCATCCACGTGGTGATCTCCCGCCTGCAGCGGCTCTCCACGGCATTCAGCGCACCCGGAGCAGAGGCGGTCCTGACCGAGCGCTTGACCATGACCCTGCTGCTGCTGCTGCGCCATACCCGCCGCCAGTACCGCATCGGCCTCTTGACCGGCCACGACCTGCCCGTTAATTATTACCTGCGCAAGGCCCTGAACGAACAGATGACCGCCAACTTCAACGTGGTCGTCACCAACTACGACTCCACTCAGAGCTACGACATCATCCTCACCACCAGCATGGAGATGGCGGATCTGATGGGCATCAAGAATGACCTGCCCCTGATTCAGATGCAGGACTTCGGCACTGGTTCGGATTTCGTCGTCTTGTACTGGTATCTGGATACGCTGGTTTCCGGCTATCTCAGGACCGATCTGCCCGAGCCTTGAGCAGCGCATCCATCGTCTGATTCAACAGCGTATCCACAAACACATTCCCTGAATTCGTCGCATGGCCCTTGGTCCACTGCAGATCCAACTGTGAGAAATGCGGCAAGATTGCCGCCAGTTCCCGCCATAATTCCGCATTCACCAGCGGCTGGTTATTCGCCCGCTGCCAGCCGCGACGCTGCCAACCGCGCAGCCAGCCTTTATTGATTGCATTCAGCACATATTGGGAATCCAGCGTGGCTAAAATCGGCTCTTGGTTCAAGCCCAATTGTTCCAAACGGCGCAGCGCATTGAGCAGGCCCATGATTTCCATCCGATTGTTGGTGGCGCCAAATTCGCCCGCCGAGCCGCTGTATTTCTTCTTATCCTGGGTCACCAGCAAATAGGCCCAGGCCGCCACGTCCGATTGTTTCACGTGACCGCCGGCAACGTTGCCGGTATTCCGCGAACCGCCGTCGCTCCATAACGCGACGGTGTATTTTTTTTGCGGTTGACTTGGCGCATTGACCGCCGCGGCGGCTTTCGGCTTACTGGACGTCTTGGGTCCCCCCGCCGCCACCCACGCTGCCGCTTCCGTGCGGGTCGGAAAACTCTTATAGCGGGCACCGGGGAACCCGGCCACCAATTTTTGGGTCGTCGGCCAATCGGTAAAGACCCCCGTCTTTTTACCCCGCGCCACTGCATAATATTTCTTTGCCATGTCTTTGCTGCCTCCGTCTTTTTTCGATACCTTCCATCTTACCGGCCTGCTCGGCTGCCCACAAGCCCGATTCTGTGCGGCGGCTGGTGCCCTTTGTTATACTAAAGAGAGTGAAACTTCAAGAGAAAGCAGTGTGGCGTTGTGGAACAATTTGAAAAGTACCATCCAATTATGACTCCCCGGTTTACCTTCGATTGGCTGACCGTCTCCACGGTGAAAGACGTGTTTGCCCTGCGGCATGATCCGGCGGTTGCCGCCCAAACGAATCGGCCGGCAGACGCCGACATCAACCAAACCGTCGATTACATCAGCCACACCATGGTGGCCGTCATGCGCAACCGGCAGCTCACCTGGGGCATTGCCGACCGGAGCGTCAAGCAATTCGTCGGTATTTTTTCCCTCGACCCCATTGATGAAGACAGCGGCCAAGCCGGCCTGCACCTGGAATTGGTGCCTAAAGAACTGACGGCGGCGAGCGTGCGGGAAATCATCGGCCATATGTCGGCCTTTGCCTTTGCTGAACTCGGTCTCAGCTCCCTGACGATTTGGGTCCCTGCCGGCGATACCACGGTGCAGCCGACCTTAACGGCGCTGGGCTACAAGCCGGCGTCATACACCGGCGACGGTGCACCGGACGACTTTGATCTCTATCAGATCAGTCGAGCCGTCTCCATTACGCCGCCGGGCGCTGAATAATCGGTATTAAGACCGACGACACCCGCCGGTCTTTTTGTTATTCTAACGGCAGTGAGTCTAGGAATTCGAAAAGGAGATTGTAACTATGTACCCCATGATGTGGTGGTGGGATCCCACCTATATATTTATTATCATCGGCCTCGTCATTTCCATGGCCGCTTCGTGGTACGTCAACAGTACGTTCCGCAAATATGATCAGTTTACTAGCCGTTCCGGGGCCAGCGGTACCGACGCGGCCGCCTATATCTTGCGGTCGGCTGGCATTCACGATGTCCAGATCAACCGAGTCGCTGGTAATTTGACCGATAACTACAATGGCCGTGACAAGACCTTGAATCTGTCCCAGTCCACGGCGGACTCCACGTCTGTCGCCGCCATTGGCGTGGCGGCTCATGAATGCGGCCACGCCGTGCAAGACAAAGTACACTATTGGCCCATGTCTCTGCGGACTGCCATCGTGCCCATTGCTAACATTGGCTCCGCCGCAGCCTTGCCAATTATCTTAATCGGCTGGTTTATGGGTCGTTACCAACCGTTGATCAACATCGGCATCGCGGCCTTCTCCCTGGCCCTGCTCTTCCAACTGGTCACCCTGCCAGTGGAATTCAACGCCTCCCGCCGCGCCGTCAACATCCTCTCCAGCTCACCGCTGCTCTCCGGCGATGAAGTCGTGATGGTGAAGAAAGTCTTAACCGCAGCCGCTCTGACCTATGTGGCCGCTGCGCTGACGACGTTCCTGCAATTGCTCCGGTTAATCATTCTCTTCGGCGGCAATCGGGATAATAACTAAGATTTCCATGTAAAAAGGACCGTTCGTAATTTTGAACGGTCCTTTTCTGTACCCCTGCTAGTTAAGAAATTTATGGAGTGCCCCATCGAATGCGGTCGGGACCTCCGCCATGATATCGTGCCCGCACCCATCAATCGATTGGGTCTGAATCTGCGGATTCCACTTAACCGCCCAGTCGGCATAGCCGTCAGGGAAATACGGGCTCTGCAAAGCACTGATCATTAGCGTCGGACAACTGATTTTTTCCACCACCGGCCGCCAATCGGCGCGCAGGTGATCGCTGAGCAGTTCCTCCGCGGCGATGCGGAAGAACGGGTGGGCCTGCTCGGCCGCTTGCAACGGTTGGGCGACTGCCGGATCCAGGCCCTGAAGCGTCTCATGATGCCGGCTCATCAGTTGGAAGAACTGATGGACACTGGCCCGGTCGAGTCCCCGAAAACCGTACCACCAGTCCTGAGTGTTCACCATCTTCGGGCTTTGGTCCACCGTGACCACCGCCTTGACCGGAAACGCCGGATAATCTTTCAGAAACGCCCAGATGACGCTAGCGCCCATGGAATGACCGACCAGAATCGGGTCATGCACAGCCAACGCATTCAGCACCGTATGCAGGTCCCCGGCCAGTTCCCGCAGACTGGTGGCGGTGTCGCCGCCGGAGGCACCCTGACCGCGATAGTCCCAGGTGATGGCCTGATAACCCCAAGCGGTAACGGCTGGAATTTGCGCCGCCCAGATCTCCTTGAATCCGCCGAAGCCGTTCAAGAAAACGATGGGTTGACCCGTACCGGTGACCGTGACGGTAACAGGGGTATTTTCTGCCACTTGGATCTGCATATATTGGAAGCGTCCTTTCTGAACTGCTAAAGAATTGGGGAGAGAAGCCGGGAGAAGTACTGCTTGAAGCGCAGCCAGCGTGATTGCTTGGCGATCGCTTGGCGGGTCAATAACGTACTGTCTTTGATATCGGCGTTAAAGATGTCCGTAAACTGCTGGGACACGCGGGAATCGTAGATGAAGCAATTGGCTTCAAAATTCAGCGCGTAACTGCGGATATCCTGATTCATGGAACCGACAGTGACCACCTTGTTGTCCATGACGGCAGTCTTGGCGTGGATAAAGCCTTTGTCGTAAATATAAATCTTGACCCCCGTTAAGGTCAATAGATTCGCGTAATACTGCGTGGCCCGGTAGATAAACGGATGGTCCGGCTTGTTGGGGATCATGATGCGGACGTCCACGCCAGAAGCGGCCGCCACCATCAGAGTATCGATCATACTGTCATCGGGGATCAAGTACGGGGTCTGGATCCAAACCGATTTTTCCGCCAGCATGATCATCCGCATCATACCGCCCTTCAGGATCTGAGCAGTGCTGTCCGGTCCATCGGAGACTAGCTGGATATTGGCATGGCCGTCCAGTTTGGGATCAGGATGGCGGAAGTATTTCGGCTGGAAGGTGATCAGCTCGCCATTACGGCCCACCGAGGCGTTCCAGTCCATGGCAAAGCGTTCCTGCAAGGACAGGACCGCGGTACCCTCCAAGCGGATCTGGGTATCCCGCCAGTAACCGAACTTCTTCGTCGGTTCCACGTATTGGTCGCCGACGTTGAAACCGCCGGTGTAGCCGATGCGGCCATCGATCACCACGATTTTGCGGTGCAAGTGATAGTTGAGCCGAGTCTTGGCGACCACGTTTTGCGCGGTAATAAACGGCACCACCTGGCCGCCGGCGGCCTCATAGTCCCGGAACCAGCGGCGGCTGGTGTGCGGCGATCCCCAAGGATCATAGATCAGCCGGACTTCCAAGCCCTCTTTGGCTTTCTCCGTCAATAAATCAAGAAATTGATTGCCAATGTTGTCGTTGAAGAAAGCATAATACTCCACGTGGACGGTTTCTTTGGCGGCGCGGATATCCTGAAAAATCGCCTGGATCTGGGCTTGCCCATCCGTGTACACCTGGACGAAATTCCGCTTGGTCAGCGGCGCGTCCTGGGCGTTCACAAAATAACGGATCAGCTGGCGGGCCGTGTGGGTGGTCGTATGGTCAGAGCGTTCATTATCCGGATCGGCTTTGTCGTCGGTGAGGATCATCTGCTTCAAGTGCTGCAACCCAATGTGTTCCCCATGGCTGATGTCGAATATTTTTTCTTGGGCTAAGCCGCGGCCGAGAAAGGCGTACAGTAAAAAGCCGACCACGGGCAAGAGGACCAGCACCATGAGCCAGGCCAGCGTACTGGCAATATTCCGGGGCCGGTGGAAAACCGTGACAATGGCTCCCACCGTGTTGAAGATCATTATGATGACGAAAATGGTGAGCGCGATACTCACGGCGGTTATACCTCCCAGTAAAACCTAGATAACTCTAGTATAAACGTTGGCGCGAGTGCTTGCCAAATAACGATTTTGTAAGGGGTATCAGGGATGGGCTCTCCCTCTAAACGGGCTCCGGCGACCAGAAGCTAGGTGATAAGGCAGGCCAGGCAAAAACCCAAACCCGGGGTTTGTGCCTGGCCTGCATTATCACTACGCTTCTACCCGGTCGCCTGCGCCCTCTCTTACCCGAACAAACATTTCAGTTGCCTTCCTTGCCCCCATGCTATAAGATAGTGATGTAAGCATTTTACTTATTTTTTATTAGTGATAATTTCTCAAGGAGGCTTTTTTGCGATGGCTGATAAAATCAACGCGTCAGATGCAATGATCAAGGTATTGCTCGATTGGGGGATCGATACCATTTACGGACTGCCTGGTGGTTCCTTCGACTCCACCATGAACGCCCTGTATAATTTGAAGGATCGAATGCATTACATTCAGGTTCGCCATGAAGAAGTTGGGGCTTTGGCGGCTGCCGGACAAGCGAAAATCACGGGGAAGATCGCTGCTACCTTCGGCTCTGCCGGTCCTGGTGCGGTGCACTTGCTGAATGGGTTGTACGATGCGCAGTATGACCACGTGCCGGTTTTGGCCTTGGTTGGTCAGGTGCCGACCAGCATGATGAACACCAGCTACTTCCAGGAAATGAACGAGAACCCGATGTTTGCGGACGTTTCTGTATACAACCGGACGGCCATGACAGCGCAACAACTGCCGGCCGTCGTTGATGAAGCCATTCGGCAAGCAATTCGCCATAACGGTGTCGCTGTGGTGACCATTCCGAAGGATCTGGGCTGGACACCGATTGAAGATAACTATGTCAGCTCGGCCTTTACTTATCAAAAGGCAATTCTGCCGGAACCGGATCCCGATAAGATTGCGGAAGCGGCTAAGCTGCTGAATGCCGCCAAACGGCCGCTGATCTACATCGGGAAAGGGACCAAGGGTGCCGGCAAGGACGTTATTGCTTTGTCTGATAAACTCCACGCGCCGATCATGTCCACAGCGATTGCCAAGGGTATCGTGCCCGATGACACACCGGCTTACATGGGTGCGGCGGGCCGAGTCGCTACCAAGCCCGGGATAGAGATTTTGCAACAAGCCGACACCATTATCACGCTGGGGTCCGATATGCCGTTCCAAGGTTACTTTGAAAAACCGGATGCCACCTTTATCCAAGTGGACATTGACGGTACGAAGTTCACGCGCCGCCACAAGGTTGACCTGGCCATCTTGGCGGATGCCAAGAAGACCGTGCAAGCCTTGCTTGAAAAGGTTGACGAGAAGCCGGAAAGCGGCTGGTACCGCGCAGCATTGGCTAATCGCCAGAACTGGGACACTTGGGTATCCAGCTTCGAAGATGATGATCGTACACCATTGCGGGTTGAACCGATCTTCAAGGAAATCAATGCCATGGCCACCAACGATGCCATCTTCCAAGTCGATGTGGGTAACGTCACGATTGACGGCTTCCGCTTCTTGAAGCTGCATGATCAGCAGCGCTTCAGCACGTCTGCTTGGTACGCCGCCATGGGTTATGGCGTGCCGGCCGCGATCGGCGCTCAAACCAAGTACCCGGATCGTCAAGTTTGGTCGATTTCCGGTGATGGCGGCTTCACGATGGTGATGCAAGATATCATTACCCAAGTGAAGTACAAACTGCCGATTATCAACGTGATCTTGTCCAACCAGAGTCTGGGCTTCATTGAAGCGGAACAAGATGACACCAAGCAGCCCCATTCCGGAGTGGCCCTGCAGGACGCCGATTTCGGTTTGGCCGCCAAGGCCATGGGTGCCACGGGCTTCACAGTCCACACCCTGCCTGAATTGAAGGAAGCCTTCGCCCAAGCCAAGACAGCGGACGGCCCGGTGGTCATCGACGTGCACATTGCCAACGATCGGCCGCTGCCGGTTGAACAATTGCAGATCGACCCGAAGACCCAAGACAAGGATGCCGTTGCCGCCTTCACCAAGAAGTACGAGACGGAAGGTTTGATTCCATTGACAGACTTCTTGAGTAAAGAAAACGCCTAATTAGTCAGCGATGCATTAACTATAGCAGCGCCCCGCCAAGTTGGTGAAGCGCTGCTTTTTTATTGATAGGATAAGACTTTAGTCGGTGGGCTGATTTGGCAGGCATGATATACTTGTAGTGATAAAGAAAGCAAGGGATGTGTACGATGAGCGACTGGTGGCTAATCTTCATGATCATCATGGACGCGGTATTGCTGACAGGCTGTATCGTCTCCATCTTCTGGCAAGCGCAAATTGTATTACGAGCGCACTATAATTACTGGCCATTTCTGCTTGGCTTAATGGTCGTTGGCTGGGGCTGGACCGGCACTGGCATTGCCAACAATTGGGTCCGCTGGCTGCTCGTCCTGTTTCTCGCCGGTTTCCTGCTGAATTGTATTCAAGCTGGCGTCGGCGGGATCGGCGACAAGCGGCTGGTGAACAACGGCTTTATTTCCAGTGTGATTCGTTACGACCGTTTGGCCGGGATCACGCTGGTGCCAGTCACTCTGCCCAACGGCAAGGACCGCGTGGTGGCCATCTTCATCACCACCACGCAGCGCCGGATTCAACTCACATTCTCCCAAGCATTGCCGACGATTCAGGAAGAATTGCGCAAGTTGGTCCCCGGGTCGACCCCGATTGAAATTCAGAATATTGAACAATAGTTTTTTAAATACAGCATCGGCCCGCGTTACTTCTCTTGGTGACGCGGGCCGATGCTTTTTCTTTTAATCGAGCGTCTAAAAAGATAATACTTCAGCTAGACATACCCCACCCGCCAATGGTATACTTACTAAAAGTAAGAAATTAATCCACTATGAGGAGATGGCAGTATGGCTACACGCACCACTGAAATGAAAGAAATGCTGAAAAATCAATTGCCCTTTTTAGCAACTACCAGTGCAGACGGAAAACCGCAAGTTGGACCAAAGGGGTCCTTGCACGTTCTAGATGATTCCCACCTCATCTATTTCGAACATACTTTCCGCCATGCTTACACCAATTTGCGGCACAATCAGCAGGCCGCCGTCGCCGTAGCTGATCGTGCGGCTCAGAAGGGGTTTCGCTTCGAAGGCACAGCGCACATCCATGAAAATGACGACTACGCCAACCAGGTGTTAGGAAAAACCAAAATTTTCGACCGCTTTCCGCGCGCTGGCGTGGTGGTCATCGATGTGGAGCGGATCTTCAAACTAGACAACACGCTGGAAGCGGGAACACAGCTGGCCTAAGGGCTGGTTTTTCCCACAAAAAGGCCAATAATACATAACCGGCGATGCCATCTCCCTAACCAGAGACAGCATCGCCGTTTGCGTATCAGTATCATTTGAATCAACTTTTTCGCGCCAAAAAGCGGAATACTGATTTTTCCTTCCAGAAAAACAGTGTTCCGCAATTAAGGTTTCTTAAATCGGACTACAGAATGTACTCGCTCTGCATATCCCGGATAAAGTCCGCGAATTCATCCCGGGCTCGGTTGATTGCTTCCAGGTTCTGCTTCGCCAGCAGTTGCAGGAAGTGCAGCCGTTCAGCCACGAACCGTTCCCGCACAGATCCAGTCGTCTCATGACTCAGCCGTTCCAATTGGGTCAGAATCAGTTGGTTCTCCGCTTCCTCCTTGGTCGGTACCTGAAATGCGGCGACGCGCGACCGTATCCGCGCTCGGTCCAGATCATTCAAATCATCCCGATCCAGAACAAAGACTGCCGTTGCAATTTGCTCGGTGGTGTCGTTGCGTATTGCTACAGCCAGATTCAAGTTGGTATCGAAGGCAAACTGCACTGTGATCTGCCGCGCTGCCGCGGCACTGGGAATCGCTAATTCCCCTAAATATACATTATCCCGAGTATGCTGCTGTTCCCCTAAGAACACCGGCACACTCGTGATTTTCTCCCCAGAGTCAATGGTAAACGAACAGACGGCCTGACCGGGCAAGGCGTCGCCCCGATCTACGAGCGGCACAAAGAAATCCGTGACTTCCCCGTTCGCGGTTTCCTGGGTCGCTTGCGTGCCAAAAGAATGGGCGCTAATCGGCGCGAGAATCATTTCCCGCAGAGTCCGGTAAACCTGAGGCTGGCCAGCAACCGTCGCCAGCCCGATGGCCACCCGATCCCCGGGCATGGCACTCATCAGCGGCAAGCAGCGGCACATTTTCACCGCTTCTTGGCGCACCGCCGGCAGCTGGGCGGCAGCCCCGGCCAACACCACTTGATCGATATCCGTGAGGCGCAGTCCTGCACTGTGCAGAACTTGCGCCAGCGGTACGCGCATTGCCCCTAGCAATGGCGCAAATACGCCTTTCAAGTGGGCTGCAGTCACCCCATACGCGTAGTCCCGATCCCCAACGGTCAGCGTATTAGCTGCAGTCGGCGCGGTCTTTTTTAGCTCCGCCACCTGATCGAACAACTGCTGGTAAGCGATCGTATCGATCCCGGTAAGATGCGCGCCAGCGGCAAAGTCCGCTACCAGTGCGTGGGTGAAGTCGTTCCCGCCTAAGTGATTGGCCACTGCCTGCTGCATGATTTGGGTAGTCCCTTCCACCCGTTGCAGCAAGCTGACAGTGAACTGATCGGCCCCCATGTCCATGACCAAGATTCGCTGGACTTCCGTCGGCTGAGCTTGAACGGCCAATGCCGCCGCAGTGGCCTCCCCAATTAACCGAACGACGGTGAGCCCCGCCAGCTTAGCCGCTTCAATAAGTGCCGCCCGCTGCCGATTATCAAAATAGGCCGGCACACTAAGTACGGCATCACTGACTGCTTCTCCCAGATACTGAGCCGCGTCAGCCCGCAGACTCTTAAGAACCAACGCGGTCAGTTCGGTGGGTGTATACTGCTGGCCGCGTAGCACATAACGCTTAGGCGTGCCCAAAAACGGTTTGAATCCAGCCGCTGTGGCTTGCGGGGCTAAAGCGCCGCGGGCTTTGGCGACCGCCCCTACGGTCACCTCGCCCTGGGGGGCAATATTGACCACAGTCGGTGTCAATTCAGCACCCCATGCATTAGGAATGATCCGAGCAGCATGGCCGTCAAAATAACCGACCATTGCGTTGGCGGTCCCAAAATCAATACCAATTACTGTCATTGCGGTACCCCCCTTAGCTCTTTGAATCCAGTTTACGGGAGCCGGATACGATTTTTGATTTGATTTTTGAAGAAAATCTTTACTTTTGCTGAATGTGTTACCCAACATACAAAAAGTGGACCGCCTGCACCCACTTTTATCCAATCCACATTGCCGACCGCTCACTTACCGGCAATCGTGATATTCTGATTCTTCAGCGCAAAATACATCCCCCAATCCTGATCATTGGCCCATGGGTCAGCGTAATCTGCGCGTACTCCATTTACGCTCATCGGGTACACGAAGGCACAGGAAGCACTGCCATCCTGGAAAAACATGCTCAGTACATTTCGAAAGATTGCTCGAGGATCGGGATACACTGTATCGGGAAATACTGGTCGAGCCGCCGTAAAAGCAATCCCGGACAAGGCACTCCAATAGTGGGAGAACGTATCACCATACAACTTGCGTTTACCGAACCAATACCCGTCCCAGTGACGAATAGCCGCCCCATATAAATGGAAATCCGGCTGATCACCATGGAAAGCCGCCAGACCGCGCAACTGGACGGCCGCACCGCGGCGATATCGCTCTTCGCCAGTGAGTTGGTATAATTCCAGGAGATAAATCGCTGCCGGCGCCACGATACTTTGCTCGTAATTCACCTCGTGGGCGGGATAATTCTGCCCATGCTGCAGGATGAAAGCCCCCAGGCGCTCACACCCCGCCAGCATTTCAGCGGCATCGTCCGGCCGGTTGGCGGCATGCAGCGTCTCAATCAAATCGCCCATCGGCACATCAATAGAATAATGCCGATCGCCGCCTTCTCTGAAGTATGCCCGCATGATTTGCACCGCCCGGTCCAGATCCGCCGCCTGGTGCCGCCAGTGATAGACCTGCAAGAAAAGATCGGCCATCCAAGGAAAATTGTACAATCGATGGGTATCATTATTCCGCGGCGCATCATTGAATACTTCACCGGTGGTTTCATCCAGCAATTGGGTTCGGACGAACTGCAAATACTGTGTCAAACTGCGGGCCACGGCCGCATCCTCATGGGTCTGCAAATAATACGCCAGCAATACGCCCATGCCGATCCGTTCCCGGCCAGCATCCAGATCATTGACATGTTCGTAGTATTGCCGGTGCGTCTCGTTATCATAGACCAGATACGCGCCATTCAAAACACTGGCCTCATCGTGACACTGCTGGTGATCAACAATAAAGTGGACGCGCCGCGTGACCAGGTCCGTGAAGGCAGGCTGCTGATAGAAATCCGCCCACGTCGTTTGGTTGCCGCTCGTCACCAGCAAGCGGTGCGCACCTTCAGTCAGTTTACCGGTCAACTCATAAACCAGCCGGCCATCCCGGACAGTTCCGGTAACCGGGTCACCATCCAGTGTCAGCACGACAGCGGTTAAATCAATTCCTTGGCCCTGGATCGTGACCGGTACTGTTTCACCGGGAAATAAAGTGTACTGCGGTGCCTGGACGGTCAAAAAGCCCGGGAACTGGCGCAATTGCGTTTGGAAATCCGCCCGTTCCGCAAACCAAAACCAAACGAGCTGGAGCGTATAGCTTTCGCCCGGATGCAAATGAAAATTCTCCGGGTGCAGAATAAAATCGCCGCGCTCGTTGCTGCCTTGATTCGGATCGCGATTGATACTGTATCCTTGCAAACTGCCTCGGCGCAGCACCGCACCCAGATTCGGACCGCTGCCATCCATCCGCAAGGCCATGACGTAGCTTGCGCTGCCACCGCACCGCAGATGCACATTGCATCGTTGGTTAAGCGCCCGCTTTCCCGTCACATAAGTGTCTGGCAACGGCAGCGCAATACCGATGTCGGTCTCTTGACTGTATACGTCGAAGTCCGTGTCATTAGTCAACGTGTAAGTCTCGATAAACTGATCACCCTGCACATACCGCTCGACGGTTATCGTCAGCAGCTGCTTACTCGTCACTGTGCCCCAGATGGTGGACCGGTCGTTTTGGGCCCAGTTCATCTGGGCAGGATCGTTAGCGGCATAAAGCCCTATTAAGTGTCCAGCGGTATCTTGCTGCAAATCGAAAGTCGTCATTCTGTTGCGCCACTCCTTCAGCATTTCAGATATGTCTTCAATCTTCTATATCAGTATAAGGCAAGCGCTTACGAAATTCAGCTCCGGAAAAATTACTTCCGTGCCCTGCCGCCCGCCTTGGCTTCCTCAAGCTTTGTCATCTGCAAATAAAAGTACATGACGATCAAGCAGATAACGCCGGGAGCAACCAGAATCATGAGCGGCTTAATGACGAACCCAATCAGTCCAGTCAGTGTCGTCTCAAACAGTAAGGACAAAAACAATACGGGGTGCTGCATGATGATCTGCAAGGACTTATGCCAATACCCCAGCAAACTCTCCTCGCGATCCGCGACGTAAGCCAGGACGAAGAGGAAGAAATAGACACTCAACACCATGACGACTAAAGGAATTGCCCGGCCCATCGCGCCAAACCGGCCATAATACCAAAATGCCGTGTAGAGAACGAACAACCATGCATCAAACACCAGCCCAGTCAGCATTGCGGCCTTGTAGTTCTCTTTGTATTGATACCAAATCGTCCGCCAGAAATGCGGTTCTTCCTCTTTCCGATAGAAATGGCGCACCGTCGCATAGGCTGCACACCACCCGGGCGCGACGATGAACGGCACCAAAGCAATAATCGTCAGCACCAAGGTGCCGACTTCATTCACGTTGCTCGCCATACTGAGATTCAACAACAGATACAACATTGGCCAAGTCGTCAGCAGCAAAATAATTTCTGCTTTGACCAAGATAAAGATCCACTTCGTGACGACGCTAGAGTGATGTTCCAATTCCATGTCCCTGCTCCTCTTGCATTATTTTGATTTCCCGATATTGTTTCGGCGTTAGCCCGTAATGCCGTTTGAAAACCCGGATGAAATACTGGGTCTCGTTATACCCCACCATTCGGCTGATATCCTCCACGCGCAGATTAGACTCCACCAATAGTGCTGCGGCGCGTTCCATGCGCACATCTACTGTGAATTGGCCAATCGTCGTCCCGACCTCTTTCTTGAATAATCGAGAGAGATAAACCGGATGCAGATGCACCAGCTCACCCAATTTGTCCAACGTGACATCATCGCCTAAATTCGCAGTAATGTACTGTTTCACGTGGGTGACGACTTCAATGTTGCGGTCTTGCTGGAAGAAAGACTGAATACGGTCAGCCAGCACGGGCATGTTTGCCTGTAATCGACCAGCGGTCACGTGCCAGAGATCAGTGATACCCAGGTCTTTCAACAAGCCTGGATTATGGCCGTTGATCAAAGTCACCAGATCAATGAACAGCTGATTGAAAACCACCGTATCCTGCTCTTGCTTATTGATGGTCTGCATCTGAAGAAAGTAGTTAATGTTGCGCTTATCGCTGGGAAAATAATGATAGTCGGCGGGTAATTCACCAAACAAATACTGGAATAGTGCCTGATGCGTATCCTTCTGCTTGGTGACCGGAACGATCGGCAGCCCGACTTCTTCATTGGTCAGCAACAGCATATGGGCGGTCAATGGGACGGTCACCAGCGCCGTCAAAGCGGCGATGCCCTGAGGCGGCAACAAGCGCCATGCATAATCATCCCGCACCAACGCCGAATAAATCAGGCTGCACTCTGGAACCGCTTGCGGCAGCGACGTCAAAGCGGCCAGCCAAAGCTGCAACGGCCGGGTGTTGTTCAGATCAAAGCTTTCCTGGCGCAGCTGGGCGACATGCCGTACGACCTTTTCGAGATCGGGTTGCAGTACCGGCTTGAGCAAGTAATCCACGACGCCATAACGCAGCGCTTGCTGAGCATAATCAAACTCGGAATAGCCAGAAAGAATGACCACTTGTGTCGCTAACTTTTTTGTCGTTACCAGCCGGGCTAAATCCAGCCCCGAGACTTCCGGCATGCGAATATCAGTAATCAGCAGCGCGGGCTGCTCCTGTTGCAGTAACTCGCTGGCCGCTTGCCCACTGGTCGCCGTCAAGACTGTGTCGTAACCAAAATCCGGCCAGCGAATCAAATGCTTCAAGTATTCTAAAATGTGGTTCTCATCATCCACGAGCAATACTTTCAACGGTATGCCCTCCTTTCATCGGCAGCCGGAATGTCACCACTAAGCCGCCCAGGTCGCTCAAATCAAAACGCAATCCAGCGTCCCGACCGTAAAAGTTGATCAGCCGCTGGTTAACATTCCATAATCCCAAATGCCGACCGTCCTTGCTAGGCTCCGGTCGATTGATGCGTAAAATCAACTGGGCAGTTTCTTCGTCAGTCAATGGCGCCCCGTCATTTTCAACGGTAAAGATGAGACCCTCATCCTGTTGCCGCACACGCACCACAATTTGGTCCGCCCCCTCTTTGTTTTCGATACCGTGGGTAATCGCATTCTCAATCAGCGGTTGCAGCAACAAGGGCAGGATCGGCTGCTGTTTCAATTTCTCGGGACAGTCCAAGGTGTAGCGGATCTGCTTACGCAAAGCCATAACACTCAGGTATTCATTGGCAAAGGACAATTCGTCTCCCACCGTCACCAGATGGTTCTTCTGGGCCTGGTACCGGTAATATCGGGCCAGATGCGCCGTCATTTCAGTCACTGCTTCAGGATCGTGAGCAACAGAAATGATGTAAAACAAGCTGTTAAAGAGAAAATGGGGATTGATCTGAGCCTGATATTGCCGCAGCTCCGCACTTTCCCGCAGATGCCATTCGTGATTGTATGATTGCAGCAAATGCTCGGCCCCGCCGACCATCTGATTGAATTGGTTAAAGACGTAATCGAACTCGTTCCCAGGGAATTGCGTAATTCGGGTCGTGTAATCCCCGTTTTCAACCCGTTTGAATTTCCGCGTCAGAATGTTTAACTGCTTCACTACGTTGTTGTAGAACAGCAGGATCAAGAAGAATCCCACTAATCCGAGAATGACGATGGCCAACACCATGAGACCAGTCACTTGATTGATCGACCCCATGAAGGCCTGAGCGGGAATGTACGAAACAAGAAACAGCCCAGTGGTGCCGATTGACTGGTAGAACACATCGTAGGAGACACCCTTCGCTGTCACCGAAGTCAATTGGGCTTCCTGCCAGGTGGTGTCTTGGTGCATTAAGTCCTTGACCACCTGACGGTCCACCGCGGTCATGTCTGCGTATGCCGGTCGATCGCGCTGCACCAGCAATTCTCGGCTTTGGGAGGTACTACCGCTGGCCCGCACCATACGCCGAATATAGGTGTTGGACAGTTGCAGTGATATGCGGAACTGTTGGCTTTTGGCCGGCCCGCTGTAAGGATACCCAAGCAGGTAATAAAGCCCCTGAGATGTGTATTGCCAGCCGCTGGCGGGTCGACCGCCAAAATACTGCTGGCCAACGATGGGTTGAGAAATTGACGGAGCTGTCACGACGTTCCCGGTTGCCGGCCAGTAAGCAACCACCCGCGCGACATCCGGCTCTTGAGTCAGACTATTGGCGACGGTATCCTGAACACTCGTTGACGCGATCATGTAATCGTAGGAACCGTGGTCCAACTCCTGCTGGCTGGCAAAGTCGCGGAATGCATCTGTTCCAGAGAGAAAGCCGGCCGTTGTCTCCACTGACGTGGCCTTCGCTGCAAATTGCTGACTGGCGTAATCAATCTGTCGTTTGGCGGAGTGGATCAATGCAGTCCGATTATTGCCGACGCTGATGTAATACAGTGCACCGACAAAGACTAGCAGAAAAGCCAGGGCGGCGGCAAATACCAGCAGCAATTGACGAATTCGGTTCCGCACGGTGATCCCTCCTAAGAAAAGAATGAGCCCAAGACCGCCAGGGTGATGGGCTCGCATGCCACTATTGGATTACTTCAAGTTGTCCAAGATTTCAGAGCGGCTCTTAGCAGCAGATTTGTACCATTGATTTACTTCTTTGGTAATGTCATCCCCGCCTTGTGCTTTCCACTTCTTGACGAAAGCATCAAATGAGTCAACTGATTGCCGCCCATACACAATGTTATTGTACGTGGTCTTTTCCAATGTCTGCAACTGGTCCCATTTTTGCTTCATCGACTTCGTCGGTGCACCAGTGAATTGGTTAGGCACTAGGTTAGCGCGATCCTCATACGAGATAGCATAACCCTTTGCAGTATCCGGGCGATTGGCGAATGTCCATTGCGCACGGAAAAGTGGCCCTGTCGTTGGTTTAACACCTTTTTCAATATCGTAATAAGCTTTAGCGACATACCCAATCTGAGGTGCATTTTTGGTAATTGCAACCTTATCCGGTGCCATAACCGTGGCCTTAGCCGGTTCATACTTGGTAGAATCATATTCTGGCTTGCCTTTTACGATGTCGTAATCGTAGTTTTCCATGTAGCCATACTTAAATCCCTTATCGCCAAACGCCGGCCCATACAGCCAGTTATAATAGTCAAAAAACGCGGCCATATTCTTGAAGTCTTTGTTGAACATAAAGTAGCCATCATTGACCTGGGCTTGCTGCATGGCCAGCTTGTCACTGCCCTGTTGCTGCAAATTCGAGTACGCAACAACTTTAGCTTTTTTATCAACAGTTTTGACATCCGCTAAGCTATCAACCACCCACGGCCGGCCAAAAATAATTCCTGCTTTGCCTTCATTAAAGGGCTTCATGGCATCCCAAGCTGCGGTCGCACCGCCTTCAGGATACAAGTAACCCTTTTTGTGCCATTCAGCCATTTTAGCCAAGCCTTCTTTATTGCCGCTGGCAATGGAGCCATATGCCAATTGACCATTACTGTCCTTTTGCCATGAATTCATGATCTGATTCCCGGTAAAGGCGGTGAAAATGGTTTGACTATCGGCCACCCAGCCTGTGGCATATCCGTCTTTACCGGAAAACGTCAGACCAAAGGTATCCTTTTTACCGTTTCCATCAGGATCGTCGTTGGTGAAAGCATCCATAACTTTTTGCAACTCATCAATTGTTCGCGGTGCCTTCAAATGCAATTTATCCAACCAATCTTGCCGGATAATCATGACCTCCCCCTCAGTATAGGCAGGGGCAATCGAGATGCCATAAATCTTACCATCGCGGGTCACCGGCGACATCGTATTCGGGAATTGGCGATAAATCTTTTTCAATCGTTCCGGCATGTACTTCTCGATATCGCCATTAATGGCTTTCACTTTGCCTGAATCAATCATATCGGAAGCCATCTGTGTATCATACACCGGGAACACATCAGGCAATGACTCAGACCCGGTCAAGGCCAGACGCAGTTTTGTATTGTAGTTGCCCGCATCACCGCCGAGCAGGGTGGTCTTGATCTTAATCCCTTTATCCTTGACACCCAGCTTGATAAACGGATTTGTATTGAGATCGTCACCCTTGGCGTACTTCCCAGCATTTTCATCCAACTGCTTAGCCGTCGTAATCGTCACTGTCGGGCTGTAAATGCCCTCGGCATTCTTCTTAGCCACCTTTTCGGAACTGCTGCTGCCGCTGCTCATGTTGCCGCAGCCAACCAATAGAGCAACACTCAGCAACGCAACAGAACTGGCCACCAACTTCGTGATCTTCATGATTTTTCTTTCCTCCTCGTTATTCCTTCACGGCACCCATAACGATGCCTTTAACAAAGTACTTCTGCAGGAACGGATAAACGATCAGAATCGGCAGTGCCCCAATAAATACCTGGGCGGCCTTCAATGTCCGTTCTGACATGGCTTGCGCACTGGTCGGATCCAGCGCTAATTGTTGTGAATTCCCCTGCACAACGATGACTTGCAAGAATGTCGCCAGCGGATAGTTCTTGGTGTCCGACATATACAAGATCCCGGTGAACCATTCATTCCAGTTGCCAACCATTGTGAAGAGCCCAATTGTCGCCAACCCGGGCAAGGACAAGGGTAAGTAAATTTTCCAAAAAATCTTGAAGAAGCTGGCACCATCGATCAAGGCCGCCTCTTCCAAAGAAATTGGAATGGTCTTGAAGAAATTGATCATCAGAATCAAATTGTACGCACTGAAGGCGCCTGGCAGAATATAAACCCAGAAGTTGTTCTTTAATCCCAGTGCTGAATTCACCAAGTAGGACGGGATCAAGCCGCCACTAAACAGCATGGTGAACACGAAGAACCACATGATGATGTTTCGCCCAGGAAACTTCTTCGATAGCGCATATCCAGCAGTGGTAATCACAAACATGCTGAAACCGGTGCCAATTACCGTCCGCGCAATGGAGATCCAGAATGACCGGATAAAATTGCCGTTGGCAAACGTCTTGATATACGCCACCGGGGTGAAGTCAACCGGCCAGAATGATACTAACCCGCCGTTGGCCGCACCCTTCCCTGACAGTGAGACCGCCAACAAGTTGATCAACGGAATGATACAACTCAAGGCGACTAGAATCAGAAAAGTGGTGTTGATAACACTGAATACGCGATAGCCTTTCGTTACTCGCTTCAAATGTGAGACACCCCTTTCTAAAAGATGCGATAGCCAGCGAATTTATACGCCAAGCGGTAGGCAATGACCGTTAAACCTAACCCGATACCAGATTTGAACAGACCAACAGCAGTACCAAAGCTGTATTGTCCATTCAGCAACGACGCCCGATATACATAGGTATCAATAATATCACCAGTCTTATAAGTTAATGGTGAGTACAGGTTGAAGATTTGGTCGAAGCCGGCGTTCAAGACACTCCCTAAGCTTAGCGTCGTCATAACAATGATCATTGGCAGCATGCTGGGTAAAGTAATGTGTAAAGTCTGCTGCCAGCGGCTTGCGCCGTCCATCTCAGAGGCTTCATACAGATCGGGGTTAATATTGGCGATAGCCGCCAGATACACGATCATTCCAAAACCAAAGCCCTTCCAAACATCCGACCCGATGGCCAGTTGCCGGAAGATACCCGGATCGCCTAGGAAGAAGACGCTCTTACCGCCCAATGACGTGATCACTTTATTAACGATTCCGTTGTCAGACAATATATCTTGCATCATCCCAGCAACAGTGACCCAGGACAGGAAGTTAGGCAAATAAACCAACGTTTGAATGCCCCGTTTGATGCCGATGTTGTGTACTTCGTTCAACAGCAACGCCATACAAACTGGAACAATAATCCCCAAAATAATTTTCCCGGTGGAAATAATCACCGTGTTGATAATAGCTTGCCGAGAATCGTCAAACTGAAAGATCTGTTGGAAGTTCTGCATGCCTACCCAAGGCGAGTGCAAAATGCCTAACCAGGGCTTGTAGTCTTGGAAGGCCATGACGATTCCGCCCATGGGCAAGTAGCTGAACAGAATAACCAGAATGAAACTTGGAATCAGCAGAATATACAGCGGTGCCGCTTTCTTAATATTGACCGCCAGCTGATGCTTGCGCGAATGCAGGCGCGTATCGATTTGTGCTTCTGTAGGTGCCGCTTGCATAACATATCTCCTCTCCAAAATATGATTGGCTTGATCAACCCTTACAAGAAACAGTATGAAGCAAGCGCTTACACGAAGACATGGTACAAAATTAACAAAGAGGGTAAAAAAGCAACCTTTTACTAAAATAGTGATTTTTTTGCCAAATACAAAGCGGCCGGCCGCCGGGGTTGGCGATTTTTAGGAAACATGCCCGCCAGTACTGACTGAATTTCTCAACTGGGGAGAATTCCGCTATGATATACCCATCACTTACTGTAGGAGGTACTACCATGACTGCACTTGAAGAAAAATTTGCCCGGATGGCGACTGGCAAACCCTATAACGATTTAGACCCGCAACTGATTGCGATCCGTGCTGAGGCCACGCGTCTGACCACCGCGCTCAATCAGGCAGCAGATATCCATACACGCCTTGCCCGATTCCGGGAGCTGGTCGGCAGTGCCGGGACTGAACCGATGATCGAACCAAACTTCAGGGTGGAGTTTGGCCGCAACATCCACGTCGGCGACCACTTCTATGCTAACTACGATTGTGTGCTGCTGGACGGCGCACCGATTACGATTGGCGATCGCGTGCTGTTTGGCCCCAAAGTCGGCCTTTACACCAGCAACCATTTGCTTGATCCGACAGAACGAGAGGCAGGCGGCTGCACCGCGCAACCGATTACGATCGGTGACCGGGTCTGGCTGGCGGCTAACGTCACCGTGCTGCCCAGTGTAACCATTGGCGCCAATACCGTCGTTGGGGCAGGCAGCGTGGTCACCCATGATCTGCCGGCGAACGTGGTCGCCGCGGGTAATCCATGTCAGATTCTGCACGAAATTACTGCGACGGATAAGACAGGATTCAATGGCGTGGACATGGGGTGAAAAATAATCAGGATCAGAAATCGCGCGCTGCTTTCTGATCCTGGTTATTTTTGATTCTCACTATGACTCGAACGTTATGTTGACCTACCAACAACTACTAAGCCGTAATGGCTGCGTCCGGAAAGGTCACTTGCAGCCATTGCAGACTCAGCTTCAGCCACGGCGTCACGGTCGGCTCCAAGTCATTGCCGTGGCGGCCGTTCGTCACTGCATTAGCCAACGACAACCCATGGTGTCCCTGGGGAAAGATGTGCAGCGCAAATGGCACGTTGGCTTGATCCAAAGCACTGGCAAATTGCAGACTGTTCTGCACCGGCACCACTGCATCCGTGGCAGTCGCCCAGAGGAACGTCGGCGGCGTATTCGCCGTGACTTGCTGCTGTAATTCCGTGGCTTCTTTAAGCAAAGGCCCATCCTGGGCATGCACCGCCTGCTGCATCGGATCTGGGCCATCGTGAACCGCCGCCGTCGCGCTCAACGAAACAACGGCGTAACCCAGCAGCAGCGTATTCGCCCGAATATCCGCGGCCTGGTAGCCCTGTTTGACCATAAACGGCTGGTCTGCCAGCGTTGCCAAGCCGGCCGCCAGATGCCCACCGGCAGAAAAGCCGAGCGTCGCCACTTGATTCGGATTCAAATACCAGGCATCGGCATGCGCCCGAATCTGGTGCATCGCTTCCGCGGCTTCCAGCAATTGGGCCGGCCAGGCCACCGGCAAGACAGAATATCGCAGGACGAAGGCCTGGAAACCATGACTGGCGTAGGCCAGCGCCACCGGCTCGGCCTCCCGGTCGGAGACCATCGTGTAGCCGCCGCCAGGAATCACCAAGATTGCCGGCCGGTGGTCCTTCCCCGGCATTTCTGCACTCGGCGTCTGAATATAGCCGGTCAAGGTGGCCGATTGGGTCAGCGGCGTGGTCAGAGTCTGTTGAATCAGTTCCATATACAAAGACCTGCTTTCTTAAGAAATCGGATTCACCCATATTGTACTGTTTTCAAAGGAAGCGCAACACACATATCTGATCCATTATCTAAAAAAATGCTCTCCCCCTTTGTGACCAGCATCGTCGAAGATCGCGGCGTGCATCGCAGCCTTGTTGACGATATCAGCAAAGCGCGGCAACTGTATTATCAAAAGTTGTGTATCATTGAGGCCGCCGGGTATTTTATGTCCTGCTGATTACCGCCGCTTTGCTGCGCCTGGCAAATTAACCCAGGATACCAAATTGATACCCGTTATTCTTGTAATACTGAATAATACTGGGCAGCGCGGCTAGCGTCGTCTGCTTGTCCGGGGCATCATGCATCAGCACCACCCGATACGCGCTGTGGGGAAAAGCATTCAGCGACGCGGCGTGATACTTCAAGACCCCAGCCACCGTAGTCGGGGTCTTTCCTTTGCCCAACGCATCACCCACAGCGGCATTCCAATCCATCCAGGTCAGGTGCAACCGGTCTAAGTCTGCATCGGCGCCGGCCAGGTTCTGCCAGGACATATGGCCGCCAGGATAGCGCCAAACATGGGGGTAATAGCTTTCGCCCAAGACGCCCTGTAACGCCTTAACACTGGCGGCTGCTTCCCGGACGATGGCGACCGCATCGGCCTTGCGCTTGGGATACAGGGTACTGTAAACATGGGTGAAGCTATGGGTCCCAATGGCATGGCCGGCCGCGTATTCCTGCTTAAGGACCGGGGCAGTCTGGGCGTTAATCGTATTGCCGACGATAAAGAACGTGGCGTGTACGCCGTATTGTTTCAAGACATTCAGCACCCGCGGGGTCATGGTGGTGTTCACTCCGTCGTCGAAGGTGAGAAAGACCACCTTGGGTTCGCTGGGGTTTGCAGCCACAGCCATTTTGGCTCGCACATTGGCCGCGTTGAACGTATAGCCGTCAGCGGCAGGAATATGGTTGGTCCCGCTGGTGATCAGCTGGGGCAAAACCGCGCTGCTGGCCGCTGATGAAGATGAGGAAGCCGTGGAAACGATCGCTGATTGCTCGGGATCAGCTTGGGCGGGTTTCTTTTTACGCGATTGCACGGCACTTTTTTCGCTGGGCCGAGTCAGTGTCCAATGATAAGCCGCCACCCGGGCGCCGACGAGAACGGCAACTGCGGCGAGCACCGCGAGGATATTACGAATACGCATCAGGAAATGTCACTCCGATTTCTGGTAGGTTGTTGAACGTAGGTACTAATACACGCCCGCCATTCTATCAGAAAAAAGGGCAAAGAAAAAGCACCTAGCTTATGGGGGTTGCCCACCGTGGCCGGTGCTTCATAACTGGTTTAAGGTCGAGCAATTACTTGCTCTCGTCTGCCTTAGCCCGTTGAGCCAAGAATTCAAGTACTTTGGTCGTGTGAGCAACCCGTTCCTTGGAGTTAGCTTGGGATACCGGCCGACGGTTGTTGGAAACACCTGTATGAGTATTTTGTGACACGATGACGTCCCCCTTTCTTTCTGCACATATACTGATTTACGATACCGTAATTGAGACCTCGCGTCAATAGCCGTGCTGGACTAAATTCAGAAAACCGGCCTGGGTCTGGCCTGGATTGACCCGCACCCGATGGAGGGCGTACATGCCCTGACTGGCGGCCGCCAATCCTGGCGTCGTGGTCAAACCCATCTGGTAGCCGGCGGCCTTGGCATATTGCAAAGTGGCGGCGTTATAGCGGCCCACCGGGTAGGCAATCGTGTTGGGCGCCGTACCCGTGATCTGGGCCAGCGCTTGGCGGGAATTCGTTAATTCTGTTTGCTGGCGGGCGTTGGCCAGTTTGTTCAGCTCCAGGTGGCTGACGGTGTGCGAGGCGAAGTCGACGTTGTTCTGCTGCATCGTTTTGATCATCTCTACGGTCAGGTTCCAATTGCTGCCGACAGACCCGCTGATTTCGTTGATCGTCACCCGGCTGTTGGTTGCTTTGAACATCGGCAAACCGGTGGTGTACATGCTCCGATAACCATCATCGAAGGTGATCCAGACGATCTTGGCCTGGGGCACTTTATTTTCAGAAAGCACCGTATAGGCCTCGGCGGGGGTTAACTCATAGTACCCTGCCTGTTTCAGCCAAGCGAGCTGATTTTTCAGTTGGGCCGCCGGCATCATCAGGGTGTTGCCCTGGCCGATGTCGTGGTACATCAGAATCGGCAGCTGCACCGGGGTGCTTTGTTTCTGCCATTTGCTCAATGGTATCCGGTCACTGGTCACGGCCGCCTGAACGACGTTTTTCCGTGGCTTTGGCTGACTGCTGGCCTGCCGACTGGTACTGCTATTAGCTTTCGTCCGGACTCGGGCCACCCGCTCATGGACGACGGGCTGCGCGGCATGCCGATAATATGCGACGCCGCCGACAATCCCCCCCAGTACCATCAGCAGCGCGATGAGACTCGCTACGACCACGCGTCCCGTTTTCTTCATGCTAATCTTCCCCCATTACTGTGTAATCTTTTTTTCGCCCCCATTGTAATCCATCGCCTCGGGTTTGCCATGCCGGAACGCTTGGGTCACTGATCGTCTTTTTTATTCTGATCATGCTGCTGCTTGGTGAACGCCTGCAACCGCTGTTTGACTTCTTTGGCCCGAGGATCGTTCTGGCGCTGGGCCATGGCGAACGCCCGCCACTGGTCCCGGGTCAATTGCCGCCCGACATCCCGTGCATCGCCGTTGACCGCCGTATCCGGTGCCGGGGTGACTTTCGTATCCAGCCACTGCTGTAAAATATTGGTCCAGTCCTGGGGTGCGGCTTTCTTCCCTTGCCGCACTTGCTGCTGCCGGGAGCGCTGGACCTGGCGCTGGAACTTGCGCATCTGCTCTGGCGTTAAATGCAAATACTCCGACCGCTGATCCGGCGTCAGTTGTTCTGCGTCGTGCATCTGTTGACGGGTGCTGCCGGTGAACAGCAAGTCCCGCACCGGATAGGACAGGTAGAACCAGACAGCGATAAACGGCCAAAACCAGGCAATCACCAGCAAGACGGCGGTCCAAATCATGAACAGCGGGTTCTGGGCGCCGTAGATTTTTCCATAAACCTGGCGCATTTGCGACTTATCCGTATATTGAAAATGGACAATGGCCTTGGCCAGCAGCCGGAACGTAAAGGACAGCAGGAGGTTCAAAATGCCATAGGCCATCACCGTAGTACGCGTCGTGTTCGAAGCCATCATATTGGTGGCCAAGGGCGTCAGGGATAAGACGGCGAGAAAAAGGAAATCGTAGACCATGATCCGGTAGGTCATGTCCTCGATTTCCTCAAAGGCTGTGGCGTGCTGGTACCACATATTGGCCACCAGCGCGAAACTAATCCCGTAAATTCCCACTTCTTTGGCCAGACTCAAGTAGGCCGGCCAACTGTCCTTCAGTACCGGCGTCAGGTCCAAGACCATGATCGTCATGATGATGGCAATGACCGCATCACTATAGGCATCCAGCCGGGATTTCAACTTTTTCATTGTGTAACGTCCCCCTTAATGGGAACATCTTACACCCGCTCGACCAGAAATGCGCACCGGACTTTAGGCCCAAATTTATTCCAATTGCTTACGAATCACACCGGAAATGAAATCCACCCGCATGACCATGAATCACTCCCACGATCTAATTTGGTTAACTCATTTGTATTATACCAACGTTGTCCGTTGAATTATTGAACGTTTGGGTGCCGGTTTAACGCTGGGCCGACGGGGTGCGGCCAAAGTGCTTCTTAAACAGTTTCGAGAAGTACAACGGGTCCAAGTACCCCACCCGGTTGGCTACTTCCTTGATCGTCAACTGATCATTCTGTAATAACTCCTCCGCCCGCTGCAGCCGAATCCGGGTTAAGTAATTACTCGGCGTCTCGCCCGTCACCGTCTTAAACAGCCGCGACAAGTGGGCATTACTGACGTGCAGACTGGCCGCCAAGCGGGCTAATGAGACATCCTCATCATAGTGGGCATTCAAATAATAGGTGGCCTGGGTCACCAGGGCTTGCGCCTCTGCCGGCGAATCCGACGGCTGCTCGCCGCCCAGGATCTGGTCATCGGCGACACAGTTCTCCGGCAGTGCCCGCAGCAAATACACCAGCAGCTCAGTGACCATCGCCCGTTCCAGCAGCTGCTTGCCCAGTGCCTGGCGATGATTTTCGTCGATCAATTGATGGACCACGGCAAAAAAATCATGCCACTGATTACCCAAATCGATCACGGAATTGGCAAAGGGCAGTTTATCGCTGCCGATCCCTGGCAGAACAAAGTTGCGAAAGCCGATGTGCACTTGGTAGCTGAAGGTCCCCATTGGTTGACTGTCTTGATGCCAGGTATGGGGGTTAAAAACCAGTACTTGTCCCTTCGTAATATGATGGTGCTGGTCCCCAATCAAGTAATCTGCGCACCCGTCGACCATGATCGAAATCTCAGGGAAGTCATGCTGATGGTAACGGCTATCGCCGACCTTGGTATTCTGGTAAGGAAACACGTAGAGCACTTCCGGTACCGTGCCGGACATATCCAGCATACTGACCAACTCCCTCCGGTGCTCTTGATTGCTCTATTATACCGCTTACAGAATATAAAAGCGGCCTCATCGCTAAAACGATGAACCCGCCAAAATAAGCTGCTGATTAGTCATTCACCGCGACCAGACGCACTTCTCGGATATTAGGGTACATGGACAGATCGTCGATCACATCGGCATACGTCAGCAGCCGGGGCAGATCAATGGTAAACGTATTGCGATAGATCCGCTCATTCTCGATGATCTGCACCTCGAACGTGACATCTTCGATCTCGATATTCTTTTTCTCAAAATAGTTATTAATGAACTCTTTAGTCTCTTGCCGGTGCACGTACTGAATTTCCAAGTTGTTGATCTTGCGCACCTTGACCAGTTTTTGCACCAACGACAGCGAAAACATAATTGCCGCAAAGCCGACAAAAACCACCTGATAATAGCCCATCCCGATGGCAATACCGACCGCAGCCACCGCCCATAGCGAAGCGGCCGTCGTCAGCCCCATGACCCGCTGCTTCGTCACGATGATCGTCCCCGCCCCGAGAAAGCCGATGCCGCTGACCACTTGGGCGATGAGCCGGGACTGATCATACTTGATCACCGTGGCCAGCTTGGGATACGCGCGGACCAAAGAAAACGCCTCTTCGGCGATCGACTGTTGGGTTAAGGCAATAATCGTGGCCCCAATACAGACTAAAATGTGGGTCCGAATCCCCGCCGGCCGGTTCTTGTGCTCCCGCTCAAAACCCACACAACCGGCAATGATGATTGACAGAGTCAATCGAATAACAACTTCCTTCAACGACAAGTTCAACACCGCAGCGCGCTCCCCTCTGGCCAGCAGCGCCAAACAACTAGGAGCACTGCGACCGGTAATCGTACAAGATGTCAAGCCAATCTGTTAAAAATGAAAACGCTCTATAATTCATTTTAACATTTCGCCCCATCTTATGTCTGGTGCATCAAAAAGAGACCGCGTGCCGGTTGCTGACTGCAACTGACCCGCGGTCTCTTTGAACTCCGATTACAAAGCCTTCAACATCTGGTACTGTGCATCATACAAATCGAAGTATGCCCCATGATCCGCCATCAAGCTGTCATGGTTCCCCCGCTCGACGATCTCGCCATGGTCAATGACGAAGATCTGGTCGGCATTTTGAATCGTGGACAGCCGATGGGCGATGATGAAACTCGTCCGGCCCTTGAGCAGAGCGTTCAACCCCTGCTGCAAAAGGATTTCTGTCTGGGTATCGATCGCCGCGGTGGCTTCATCCAAAATCAAAATCCGGGGATCGGCCAGCAGGGTCCGGGCGAAGGCAATCAGCTGGCGCTGCCCGGCTGACAGGGTGGAGCCCCGTTCCTGCAATTCTGTGTTGTAGCCGTTCTTCAGGTGGCGGATGAAATCATCCGCCCGCACGACCTTAGCCGCGGCGATGACTTCTTCCTCCGTGGCATCCAGCTTCCCGTAACGGATGTTATCCAGGATCGTCCCGGAGAAAATGAAGGTGTCTTGGAGCATGACGCCCATTTGCTGGCGCAGGGACTTCAGGGTGACTTTGCTGATGTCGACCCCGTCGATCAGGATCTCCCCATCTGTTACGTTATAGAAGCGGGACAGCAGGTTGATCACTGTGGACTTCCCGGCACCGGTGGGGCCGACCAGCGCAACGGATTGCCCCGGGGTCGCATGGAAATTGATGTGGTGCAGGATCATCGGGCCGTCCTGGTCGTACTTGAAAGAGACGTCGTTGAACTGCACGTCGCCGCGAATCGGCGGCAGCGCGAAGGCATCCGGCGCGTCCTGAATCTCCGGCTTTTCATCCAGCGTCTCAAAGATCCGCTCCAAGTATGCGGTGGCCGTGATCAGGGAGTTGTAGAAGTTCCCGATGTTGATCACCGGGTTCCAGAAGTTGTTGATGTAGCCGATGAAGGCAATCAGCGTCCCGGTGGTGACGGCCACGCCGATACGGTTGACGCCGACGAAGTAAATCAGGGCGGTCGTCATGATCGCAATGTTTTGTACCCCGGGCCACAGGGCGAACTGAATCTTCACCGCGTGCATCCAGGTCGAGCGATATTCTTCGGAAACGTCGGCAAAGCGCTGCTCCGCATTTTTCTCCTGAGCAAACCCTTGCGTGACCTTGATCCCGGCAATACTTTCATGGATATAAGCGTTCAGGTTGGACTGCTTGTTGCTCAGAATTTGATACGCCACCCGCTGTTTGTTCTTGATGACCCAGGCCCAGATGAACAGGATTGGCAGCAAAGCCATACTGTACAGGGTCAGTTTCCAGTCAATGACGAACATGAAGATTAAAGTCACGATCAGACTGATCAAGTCTGAAATCAAGTTGATCAGCCCGTTGCTCAGCAGATCCGACAGGGTGTTGATGTAGTTCACGACCCGAATCAGAATCTTGCCATGGGGCCGGGAATCGAAGTAAGAAAACGGCAGGGTCTGCAAGTGGTCAAAAATATCCGACCGCATATCCTTCAGCATGTCCTGACCGATCTCAGTGATTGCCCAGATCCGGTACCGCATACAGAAGAACGCGACGATCAAGGTCACCAGAAAGATCCCGGCAATCAGCCATAACTGACCCATGTCCTTATTGGGGATAGCCTGGTCAATGGCCACTTTGGTCAGATACGGTCCCATGATGACAGCCACGTTGGCTAGGAGAATGCTGCCCAGCACCACCAGCAGTCGCCGCAGGTACGGCTTCAAATACTTGCCCAGCCGTTTGTAATAGGCCCAGTTAAATTCCTGTTCCAGCTCTTCGTCTTGATCGTAAGTATTCCGTTTAGCCATTGGTGACCGCCTCCTCTGCTTGCGGTGCATCCGGGGTCACGCCCAGCGCACCGAGTTGTTTTTGATATGTGTCGTAGTAATAGCCGTGCTTGGCCAATAATTCTTCATGGGTGCCCCGCTCGATGATTCGGCCATGCTGCAGCACGATGATCTGATCGGCTTGCCGAATGGACGAAATGCGGGTCGCAATAATAAACGTCGTTTTATCCTTGGTGATCCGGCGCAATTCCTTTTGAATCTTGGCTTCGGTTTCCATGTCCAGGGCCGACGTCGTGTCGTCCAGAATCAGGATCGACGGGTCCTTGACCAAAGCCCGGGTTAAGGAAATCCGCTGCTTCTGGCCGCCGGACAGACCAACGCCCCGTTCGCCAACAACTGTGTCGTACCCTTCCGGCATTTCTTCAATAAAGTTCTCGGCATCAGCGACGCTGGCCATATCCCGAATAAAGCGCGGATTGGCCTCCCGGTTACCATAATTGATGTTCTCGGCAATGGTGTCGGAGAACAGGAACTGATCCTGCATGACAATGGTCACCTGATCCCGCAGCTGGCGTACGGGATAGTCTTTGGCCAGCTTGCCGTCGATCAAGACGGCCCCGCTGGTCGGGTCGTAAAAGCGGGTAATCAGGTTCATCAGGGTGGACTTGCCGGAACCGGTTTCACCCAGGATCCCCATGGTTTGCCCCGGCATCACTTTGAAGTTGATGTCGTGAAGTACCGGCTGGCTGGGGTCATCGGCATATTCAAAGTTCACGTCTTTGAATTCCACCGTCCCCTTAATGTGTTCATAATCCGGCGAATCTTCCACCGGAATCCGAGACTTGGCACCCAGCATCTGGCGAATCTTGATCGTCGCTGCCGAGAAACGCTGAATATCGTTGATCAGCCAGCCGCTCATCCGCATCGGCTGATTCAGCATCCAGAGAAAGCCGTTGAAGGCCACCAGATCGCCCAAGGTCATCTTCCCAGAGATCACGAAGTAACCGCCCAGCAACAGCGCAATAACCGTCAGCACCGAGGCCAGAAAGTCCAGAAACGGCAAGTAGCGCCGGGACACGGCAGCGGAGTCCATGTTTCTCTGTTTGTATTCGTTATTCAGTTTATCGAACTTCTGAATTTCATAGGGTTCCCGGGTAAATGCCTTGACCACCCGGTTCCCAGAAATGTTTTCTTCCACCATCGAATTCAGCCGGGCAAAGCTCTGGCGAATCTGGAAGAAGACGGGGTGGGCCGATTGGCTCATCATGATCGTCAAAATTCCGATCAGCGGCGTGACTGCCACCAGCGCCAGCATCAGCTGCCAGGAAATGGTGCTCATCACGACCACCGCCGTGAAGAACCAGAGCACACATTCGATGACGTTATAGGATACCCAGGAAACAAAGTGCCGAATGGCATCCATGTCCCCGGTCATCCGGGCCATGATATCCCCGGTACGGACCGTGTTGAAAAAGTTGAAGTCCAGGGTCTGCAATTTGTTGAACAGGTCTTTGCGCACGTCGTACAGCGTGTTCTGGCCCACCCGTTCAAACAGGATCTGGTACAGATAGCGCATAATCGTCCGCAGCAGCGTGGTGCCGATCATGACGCCAAGCATCCACGGCAGCTGCTCGGTATGCCCTTGATTGATGACCACGTCGATAATTTTCCCGCCGAGCAAGGGCACCACAATAATGCCCAACGCGTTACCGATGATCAGCACCGCCGCCATGACCATTCGCCCCTTGTAGCGTCTCGCATAATGCCAAATCCATTGATATGGATTCATGATAATTTTCCTCCCAATTTCTTCGGTTGTTACTGTCAAGAAGCTATTATGGGGGATTGGGCCAAGAAGAGAATGGAATGTTTTGACCGTAACCATGGACTAATTTGTCCAGGTCGATTTTACTTGCCACGTAACCGTGCTCATGGGATAATGCAAACAAGCATTCGGTATTTATCTCAGCGAAGGAGCGTGTGTTTTATGACCACTGTTTATCACGCATGTCCTCAATTTGTGGGTACTCATTATTCTTTGCGGCTGGTCACCCCCGCCGACGCCCAAGATCTGTTAGCTGTTTATTCCGACCCGCGAGCGGTGCCGCTATTCAACAGCGACAATTGCGGCGGCGATGATTTCCACTACACCACTTTAAAAAGAATGCAGGCGGCCGTTACCTATTGGTTGGCGGAATATGCCGAGGAGGGCTTTGTTCGCTGGTCGATCATCGCTAACAAAACGCAAACCGTGATTGGCACGATCGAGCTGTTTCACCGGGAGGCAGCGGATTATTTCACGAACTGCGGAGTGCTGCGGCTGGATCTGCGCAGTGATTACGAGCAAACCGAGGCAATTGCCGAGATTTTAGCATTAATCGTCGCCCCCGCCTTTTCTTTATTTGATTGCTCTCAGGTCGCCACCAAGGCCGTACCCGCCGCCACAGAACGGATCGCAGCACTGCAAGGCGCGGGCTTCACAGCCACCGCTGAACAGTTGATTGGGCACCACGATGGTACGGCGTATGGTGATTACTGGGTGCGCCGAGTTTAGAAAAACACAACAAAGCCGGTTCGAATTTCACTTTTACCAAACAAAGCCATCATACTTTCTTCAAGGGCACCGCGTAGGATACAAACTATCAGCAGGTGCACAAATTCCTCCCCAAGAATGCTGCCGGCTGGTTTCTTCCCTCATCATTTTATCTTGAGCAGCCCCCCTGGCCGGTTCTCCCACTGGTCAGGGGGGTTGTGTTGACTTAAGCTATTAAAAGATGGAGGCGATTGGAATGAGTTTACAGGACTTTATGGCAAAGATTGCACTGCCGGCCGCAGCGCAATCAATAATTGTGCGTACCCGACTTTCGCTTCCCTGGTGGCAAAAAGCACTATCGGCCAACCCAAGCAAATTTCAAGACCGATTGCTGGCCAATCCAGAATTAGCTTTGGCCGTGCTGACTGATCTGGCGGCCGAGGACAGCGCCTACTACCCGGCCCATGGTCTCAGTCCGCAAGTCTATTACGATTCCTACCGCGACCTGAACCTCTGGGCCCAGGACCATTACGCCAAAACCGGCACATGGGGGATCACGGAAGTCCCTTGGTTGATGCGCACTTTGCAGCACCGACTGGTTCGCCTCGGCCGGTTGCAGTTTGAGCCGTTGACTGCCCCGGCTGACCATCATCTGCTGGCTTTCTCTGATATCTGGCTGAATGTGCATATCCCAGCGGACGGACCGCTGCTGCCGGCAGAGTGTACGGCATCGTTTGATCAGGCCAACACCTATTTTCAGCGTGACTGGTTCTGCTGCCACTCGTGGCTGCTGTCGCCCGATTTGCAACAGTTGCTGCCGGCGCACAGTCATATTTTGGAATTTCAGCGCCGGTTCACCATCGTGGCCTATTTCCCGAACGATCGTCAGGCCGAAGAACGCATCTTTGGTGCCCCGTTGGCTGACCCAGCCAAGTATCCCGAAACCACCTCACTGCAACGCGCCGCCAAACAGCATCTGCTCAGCAGCAGGAAAATTGGGACTGCTCTGGGCGTTTTCCAGTATCACCGCTAGACAGCAAAAAATCCCGGAACGCCACGCTTCAGCGCAGACGCTCCGAGATTTTTTCATATAGTGGATTAAAGCTGCTGCTTCCGAATAACACCGCGCAATTCACTGATCAAATCGTTGGGGTGGCGTGTCGGCGTAGCGACTGTCTTAATATTCAATAGATCGGTATCGGTCAAGTTATGGGAAATCGAGTTCTTCCCGTAAGTCCCGGTACCCAAGGTCAACGACGGGGTCAAAGCGTTGAACAGACCGCCGATACCGCCCAAGGATGCGGGCTGGTTGACCAGGATCCGGCAAGCCGGCATCAATTGACCAAATTCAGCAATCACTTCTTTATCCGTCGTGTGCAGCGCAGCCGTGTGGCCCAAGCCGCCATAATTCAGCAACGCCAAGCACAGATTGAAGGCCGCTGCCCGAGTGCTGGCCCGATACATGGACAATACCGGGGACAGCTTTTCACCGGATAACGGATAATTCTTGCCAATCCCGGCGACCGGCGCGATCAATACTTTGGTCCCCTTGGGGACAGTGATTCCGGCCAGGCGGGCGATCTTTTCGGCGGTTTGGCCGGCAACTGGTCCGCGGACAGTATGGCGCTGCGGATCAATGACGGCATCGCTGAGTTTTTGTACATCCGCTTCGGGGACAAAGTAGGCCCCCTGCTTCGTGAACTCCGCCTTGACCCGGTCTTCGATGGCGGCATCAACGATGATACTGTTCTCAGAAGCACAAATCATCCCGTTGTCGAAGGTCTTGCTCAGCATAATATCGCTGACGGCACTCTTGATATCGGCACTCTGCTCAATATACGCCGGCGCGTTGCCAGGGCCAACGCCTAAGGCGGGTTTACCAGTGGAATACGCCGCCTTGACCATGCCTGGGCCGCCGGTAGCCAACACGATGGCGACTTGCGGATTGTTCATTAAGGCATCCGTGGCTTCAATACTGGGATGGTGAATGTATTGAATCAGGTTGGCCGGCGCCCCGGCATCCGTCGCCGCTTTGCTCAGTACCCGAATCGTCGCGGCACCGCATTGCTGAGCCTGCGGGTGCAGACCGAAGATGATCGCGTTGCGGGTCTTCAGCGCCATCAGAATCTTGAAAATTACCGTAGACGTCGGATTCGTTACCGGCGTGACTCCGGCCACAACGCCCAGCGGTTCAGCATACTTGGTAATCCCATGGGCCGGATCCTCTTCAATTTTGCCCACAGTCTTGTCGTCTTTAATGTTGTTCCAAATATATTGGCTGGCATAAATGTTCTTGATGGCCTTGTCCTCAGCGTTGCCCCGGCCGGTTTCTTTCCAAGCGAGAAAGGCCAGTACCCGGGAGTGGACGATGGCGGCGTTGACGACGGCCTGACAAATAGCGTCCACTTGCTGTTGATCAAATTCTTGATATTCCTTGAATGCCCGTTGCGCCCCGGCGACTAAGTCGTTGACTTCGGTGGCAACAGATTCATTGGCATCATAAACCTTTTTCAATGTGGTTACTGGCATAATGAACATCTCCTGATGACTTATTTCACAATTACCATAACGCCCTTTTACTCGCTTGTAAATAGCCTGAAAGCGTGTCGGAACAGGGTATATTGGCTGTATTCAAAACACTGCACAAAGTCCGCGAAAGGCCTATTCGTGCGCGATTTTGAAAATTTCACAAAGTATAAATGGATTCGGTTACAGAAAAACAGAGTGATACAGATATTTTTTTGAATGGAACAGCACAAAACGCCCGCCTTTCAACTGTCATAGCAGCTTCAAGGCAGGCGTTTTGGCAAACAACTGTATTACTCGCTGGTCCGTTGCAATTGAGCAAAATCAGCGGGCGTCAAATGCAGAATATCTGCTTGCCGATCAGCATTAACGAGCTGTTCATACCGATCCTCCGGCAAAGCGGCCAGAAATTCTTTACCGCTCACCGCGGCCGGCCGCAGCCAGTGATTCAAGTGATGAATATTGAAATAACTGGACTGCTGCTTGTATGTGGACTGCGTGGCCTGGGGATCGACCTCCACCTGAGTGGGTCCCTTTTCTAAGGTAATCGAGGCCAGCGGGGCCGTCACCAAATAATGGGTGCCCAAATCCGTCACCCCAGTGATGGGGTCGGCTACTTGAGCGGTGGAGCGCAGCTTTTCCTGGGGCAAACTCTGCCACACTTTTTTCGCCAATTGCTGCTGCTGAATCAGAAGGGTCAACGGATAGGCGGTGACGGCCAAAAGCACCGCGATGATCGCCGCCGCGGCAGCCAGCGGCAGCTGGGCAGTATACCCCAACGCCCGGGCAACCTGCTGGCCAATCGCGCCGGCCAAGGCCAACAGCCAAATACTGGCCGCCAGCCACAGACCGGTCTGAATTCGGTGCGCACTGTGGACTAAGGCTTGGACCTGTTTTTTCTCTTCGTCTGTCATATCATTGCCTCCCTAAGCCTGCATGACGCCCAGCAGGACGCCGCCCAGAATCACTAAACCGCAACCGATCAGCGTATAGACCAGTTCCCTGCGGGTCTTGTGCTCGCGCAAAATAAGGATGCCGCCCAGGGTCGAAATGACAACGCCCATTTGGGACAGGGAAAAGCTGATAGCCAGGCCGCTCATATGTATCGCCTGGGTATAGAACAAATTACCCAGCGCCCAGAGCAAACCGAGGACAATGTTGTAATACGTGAAGCGGCTGTTGAGCTTGCGGGGCGACTGCGTGCTGCTGGCCGCGAACCCTTCAATGAGCACCCCCACAGCTTGGGGCAGAATCAAAGCTGCTGGATCCGGCGAAAAGGCCTTGTTCACGATGGAATAAAGCGAAATGCCCACCCCGGACAACAGTACGGCGACAATCCCGATCACTTGCTGTTTATTACCGGTTTGCGCTGGCGTATCGGCCGTCTTTTCTTTCTTGGACGTAAACACGGCGCCGAGAATCAAAATCAAGAGCGCCGCAAAGCCGAAAACATAATCCCGCTGATCGGTCCATTCGCCAAAGACGAAGGCCCCGGCCAGCGTCGTGATCACCAGCTGGGCCGCTGTCGAGAGCGGCATCCCCATGGATACACCCAGGGCCTCCAACCCGCGAAATTGCTGATTTTGACCCCAGCAGTAGAACAGCCCTGAGGCCACGCCCACCAGCATCGTCTCCAAATTAATCGTTGGTTGTTCGATGAAGTAATAGACCAGGGCGAAGAGCAGAATACCGTAACTTTCTCCGAGAATCTGGTTCTGACTGCTCCCGCCGATTTTGTGACTCACCACTGAAATACTGCCCCAACAGGCGGCCGTGATGAGGGCATAAATAATCCCCGTAATGACCATTCCTTTACTTAGACTTGTGCTTTTAGCTTATCACAATTTTCAGCAGCACACTGATTATTGCGCTTACATCCCAGCTAAATAGTGTTTGAACAAATCAATGTAGAGGTTGATGTACTGGTGATAGATCCCCATATCCACGTATTCATTCACCTGATGGGCGGAAAAGTTCCCGGGTCCGAACACCACGGCTTCAATGTTGGGGTTGCGATCCACGATGGGCGACGCATCAGTGCCGCCGGAAACGCCAATCACCGGCAGCTGCTGTTTCAAATGCTTCTCGCCGATTCTTTTCGTCAACTGGACCAACCGGGCGTTAGGGTCGGTGGACATTGGCGAAAGTTTGCTGATGACGCGGATTGTTAAGTGCGCCTGCTCAGCCTGGTTGACTTCATCCGCCAACGCCTGAATATCAGCCAGCATGGCGTCATTCGTTTTTTCCGGAATCGTGCGCACATTAATACTCATGCTGGCACTGGCCGGTACGGTGTTGATCTGTTCGCCGGCATTCAGCAGCGTGACCACGGGTGTGGCGGGCCCCAAGATGGGATCTTTCAGCCCGGCTTGGTCCTCGAAATACTGCTGAACCCGATTGTAGAAAGTCAGCAAGGGGGTAATCGCGTTGTACCCCAGCTCCGGCATGGAGCTGTGCGCCGCCTGGCCGACGGAATCAACGCGGAAAGCCAGGGTCCCCTTGTGGGCGGCCACGACGAAATGCTGCTCTGTATTCTGGTTAGCGGCCACCAGGGCATCCCGCTCTTCGGGTGACAGCGGAAAAATACTTTGCGCCGCCGGCTGGGTGACAAAGTCCTTGGCAACACCGCTGGGCTCGCCGATGACAATGCCGGCCATATCGTCAACATAACCCTGTTCGGCCAATTGATGCGCGCCGAGTTCCCCGATCTCCTCTCCCACTGTGGCCAGCAAGCGGATCGTACCGTTCAGTAAAACGCCGGCGTCATGGAGCTGAATCATGGCAATCACGCCAGCGGCTAAGCCGGCCTTCATGTCGGTCACCCCGCGACCGTACATCTTGCCGGCCTTGATCGTCCCAACCAGCGGGTCAGTCTGCCACTTCGCGCGGTCCCCCAGAGCCACGGTATCAGCGTGCCCGTCGAAGCCTAGCACCGGGCCCTGGCCGTTGCCGATCTCGGCGACGAGGTTGTCCCGGCCAGGGGCATAAGGTACTCGCTGAGCGGTAATATGGTGCTTGGCCAACAATTTTTCTAAGTAATCCGCCACGGCGGCCTCGTGGTCATTCACCGACGGAATGGCCACCAGATCAGCTAGAATCTGGTCATATTCTGCAATTCTCATGATGCGTCACTCTCCCCAATATATGTATATCCACTTCTATTGTAAGCAAAGAAGTGGGAATTAGGGTGTTTGCCGCTTACAAATTACAGTGCCGGTGCTAATCAGAGGTGACAAAAAACGATCTGCCATACCAGTCGGCAGATCGTATTTGTTTAACCCATCAGCCTATTGCAGCTGCATCGTCAACGGTGTCTTCTTGGCTTCATAAATACGGTTAGAAAAGGCTTGGTTGCCAGCATACACCACAATAATATCATCCTCGGTAATGATTTTGATTTTTCCATCAGCTGCCGCCTGGTAAGTGGTCTCCGTCATCGGGTTGCTGCGCGCGATATCCGTCAAGGCAGTGTTGTAATAGGCCATCTTGCCGGCTCGTTGATCCACCACGATATGGTTAGTGTCGCCAACACTTAAAATCAATTTCTTGTTTTTGCTTGCCGGCAAGGTTAAGGTCACCGAACGAGCGGTAGACGCAATCGGCAGCTTGGTCCGTTTATCCGTTAAAGCTGCTTGCTGATTGGTAATCTGCTTCGCCGCAGCCTGGGGCACTTGCGGCACGAGAGTATCACCGTGCGGTATCAGCTCATGGACGGCTAAATTACCTGCCCAATTATATTTCAGCCGATCGCTATGCTCTTCTTTGGTTGGAATCCAACCCACCAAATAGAGGTGCTGGTTGTCCGTCACCAACCGGCCCGCATAGAATCCCGCGCCGTCCACATAATCCTGACCGTGTTGCGGAGCCTTGAACGTACTGGTTAACTTATCAGCCACCCGATAGTGCACGACCCGCCGGTCAAATTGGTCAGAAAACGCCAGATACCAGCGGCCTTTGAATTGAACCACAGAGGGACATTCCAGAGTGGAATCATTATTCATGTCGTTAGTGAAAAACACGCCCTGATCCTGCCACTGTTTTAAGTCCTTTGAAGTGTATCGGGCAATCACTCCCGTGGCGGCGTTGCGGGTGGCAATCAGCATCCAGTATTCTTTAGCTGAGGTATTGTAAAACACATACGGATCGCGAAAATCGTTTGCCTGATAATTGGCACTGGCTTTGAATGTGTCTTTAGGCTGTTTAGTCCATTTCTGCCCGTCATTGCTCGTAGCGTGCATAATGGCTTCCTTCGGACTCAAAGTATCGTTGTGAGCGGTGTAAAATGCATGATACCGACCCGCCTGATCTTTGATGACGGAACCCGTCCCCAATGCCCGTTCGGGGCTATCCTCTTGGTTCACATAAGGAATCACTTGCCCCGCATTGGTGTAGTGATAAAAGTCCTGCGTTGTCAGCAAGCTGAACGGGTGGAAGCCGACTTCGCCATTACGCAAGTCTTCCAAGTAATAGATCGAAAATTTTCCCTGATCATAAAATGGCATTGGGTCGCCGACAAAACTCTCTTTGGCCCGCGGGTACACCGCGGTAATTTGCCGGCTATCCCGCTTGGCTTTGGCTTGCACAGTTAAGTAGGCCCCGCCGCCGACTAAGCACAGCAACAGAACAGCAGCGATCCATTTCCAGTGGCGCATCATATTTTCCTCCTAAAAATGGCGTCTAAAGCCGCTGCCTTAGACGCCATTATACTTACTGAATTGGTTGCGTCGTCCAACTCGCACCGAAGGCAACCGGCAGCACTGTCCGATTATCGACCGTCTGGCCAGCAATCACCGCCAGCAGCGAATCAACGGATCGCTGGGCCATCAGGGCGACGGGCTGAACAATCGTGGACACGAGAAAGTCATCCTGTTCTTTGATCCGCTGACCATCGAAGCCAATGACTTGGACATCATCTGGGACATGTTGGCCGCGCTGCTGTAAAACATCGCAGACGGTCAGCGCCATGTCGTCGTTGATGGTAAAAATGCCATCAATTCCAGGATGGGCGTCCAGGAACTCATTAATATGCCGGTTGACCTGTGACAACGGTTCAAGCATATCCAGCACATCATATTGCACTTGGCGCGCGTTGCATTCAATTTCAAAATACTTCCGTCTGTTTTTGGTTTCATTGGGTGTTTCCTGATACCCGCCAATATAAGCGAGATGCCGGCACCGCCGTTTGAGCAGCTCATCCACGGCCAGCCGTCCGCCCGCGGCATTATCAGCGGTCACGTAAATCACGTCTTCGGTGAAGTAGCGGTCAATACTGACAAAAGGCAGATTACTGGAAATATATTGGTCAATATCCGAATAGGTGATTCCAATGATGCCGTCCACTTTATTTTGCTGCACCATCTGAATGTATTCGCGCTCTTTCTCAGCATTGCCGTTGGAATTGCACAAATACATCTTATAGTTTTGCGCGGCTAAACAAGATTCCACAGATAGGGCAAATTCAGCGAAGAAAGGATGCCAAACACTTGGCAAAATCAAGGCCACCGTGTTGGTGCGATTTGTTTTCAGTCCCCGGGCATAGATATCCGGTTGATAGTCAAGAACTTTGATGGCTTCTTCGACCCGGGTGCGTGTCGTTTCTTTTACATGTTCCCCATTAATTACCCGGGAAACGGACCCGACCCCAACGCCAGCCATCTTGGCCACGTCTTTCATCGTTGCTTTCATCATTGGTCACCTCCTTGAGTCAGTATACGGTACCCATCAGCCAAGTTCTACTGGTTCAGTACGGTGCTGGGCACCGTGCCCTGTTGGGCCAGCGCCAAGCACCCCAAAACCCCTTGATTGTCGTGGAGACTGGCGCCTTGCAGATATTCAGTCAAAGGCGGCCGGTCCACATAGCCTTGATTATATCGCTCAAAACGATTCCGAATCATGGGCAGCAGCTGGGGCTGATTCATCACGCCGCCGCCAAAAATAATCATCTCCGGTGCTAACAACAAACTCACCGTATTAGCAGCTTGGGCCAAATAATCCGCCTCAATTGCCCAACACCGATCATCTGCTGGCAATTCACCAGCCGGCCGGCCGACTCTGGCGGCCAGGGCGGGACCAGCTGCCAGCCCTTCCAAACAGTTGCGGTGATAAGGACAAAGGCCAGCAAAATCATCTGCCGGATCCTGCAAAACCCGCATATGACCCATTTCTGGATGGGCCAAGCCTTGAATCAAGCGGCCTTGATTGATCGCACCCGCTCCAATACCGGTAGTAGACACAACTGCGCACCCCTTGGGCGATGCCAAACTGATACTCGCCTAAGCAGGCCACATTGACATCCGTTGTGGCAAAAACCGGCACCTGTAACCGCTGGTGCAATTCTCCAACAATGTCATATCCTTGCCAGGCAGTTTTCGGTGTATTGAGAATCGTGCCATAGCTGGGCGAATCTTCGTTTAGATCAATTGGTCCAAATGAGCCAAGACCGACAGCTGTGAGCGCAAAGTCGTCAAAGAACGCGCTGATTGCCCGCAGTGTCGCCTCCGGTTGGCCTGTGGCAATCTTGGTTCTCGCTATTATTTGGTTATCTTCATCAGCAACGGCGAGCACAAACTTTGTACCACCGCCTTCAATTGCCCCGTATTGTGTCATACACGAACCCTTCCCGTTTCAAAAGAGCCGATTTTGGCATGCCCTTCGGCGGAAAAGACAATGTCGTGCCCTTTTTCAATTTCATAAAATGTTGCGGTCATTGTTTCCTGACCATTAATAAAGACTTCAATCGCACTGGCGTCCCGAAAAATCTCAAGAATGAGCTGATCATTGACCAACGGAACCCGTACGGCCCGGGAATTCAGCGGCTGGAGTTCATCACCCGTAATAGGATAGCCGAAGCCCACCCGACTAAGGTGAAATTCTTCAGTCTGGGTAACATACCGCAGGGTGAGCGCTTGCTGGCCTGTTTTAGCAAATTGAATCGTGAAGGACGCCGCCTCGGCTAAATCACAAACAATTTGCATGTACGTATTGTCTCCCACGAGGTTGCGAAAAACGACCGGCCGTGTGCTGACGTCAATGTTTTCGGACCCGGATAAATATTCCAATTGGCCATAAACCAGAGACACCGGTTTTTGAATTAAGCGGCCCTCTTTAACCCGCAGCTCCCGCGGCAGCGTCATTGCCCCGGCCCATCCATGATCGAGCTCATGGGTGGGCATAGTACGATTCCACATTTGCATCCAAGCAATCATGATTCGCCGCCCTTGCTCGTCAACCAGGGTTTGCGGCGCATAAAAATCCAGACCGTAGTCAATTTCCTGGGTCGTCTGTACGGTCAACTCACCGGTGGTCCAATCCATTTGACCGATACAAGCCATCGTGGAGCTCACATTCCGGAACGCCAAACCCTGGCGTGGAATCTGAATCGGCGACATCAGCAAGACATCATAGCCGTCCAAGTGGAAAAAGTCGGGGCATTCCCACATAATGCCCTGTTCAGCGGTACCCGTCAGCAGCGTCGAAAAGAAGTCCCAGTGCTGGAGATCAACTGATTTAAACAGCAGGATACGGCCGCGGTTATCTGTAGTTTTAGTCGCCGCCACGGCGTAAAACGATCCATCATGGGCAAATACTTTTGGATCCCGGAAATCATGGATCGAGCCGTGGTCGCCCAGTAACTCACCGGCAATGACCGGATTGTGCCGGGATTTCACGAAATGAATGCCATCATCCGAAACCGCCAGACACTGGGTCTGGAACGTTTGACCATTCTCAACCACGTGTCCGGTATACAGCAGATACAGCCGATCGTGGTGCACGATCGCGCTGCCTGAAAAACAGCCGTCACGATCGTAGGCCTGGTCTGGGGCTAATGCGACGGGCAGGTCTTCCCAGTGGACTAAATCCTTGGAGCGCGCGTGGCCCCAATGCATCGGGCCCCAGTTGCTGGCATAGGGGTAATACTGGTAAAAGAGATGATAGGCGCCGTGATAGTATACTGCCCCATTGGGATCGTTGATCCAGCCCACTGGCGCCATCAGATGGTATTGGTCGCGGTACTTAGGATTCACCCGATGCCGGTTTTGTTCAATATACCGATTCGCGCGATCCAGTGCTTCGGTTTGTTCAATCATCACGATTAATCAGTCCCTTTTACATACTTGTCGTAACCGTCCTGTTTAATTTTGAGCCATTCATCGATGCCGACGCGTTTCAATTCTTTCAAGTACGCGTCCCATTCTTGGTCAATTTTACCGTTGGTAATCCATTCAGCCCGTTTGCGGTAAATGTAGTCCCACATGTCAGTTTCAATCTTGTTCAATCGATCAGTTTCCTTCTTCGTGAAGAAGACCTTAGGGAAAATGCTATTGTTGGTGATGTAAGGCAAATAGGTTTTGTGCATCAGATCCAACCGCCATTTGGCATCATCCGGCATCGTGGTGACTTTACCGTAGTAACTATTCAAGACTGCTAACGGTCCAGCTGCTTCCGTCTTTTGCCGCAACTCGCCTGGCGCAGTGCCGTTCAACGGTAAGTGGTGCAGCATGCCGTTCTTGAGCGTGAAAATATTAGCTTGTTTCTTATCACCGTAAGTACCCCAGTTGTTTTGTACTGATTGCAATGGTTCATACATCTTATCGACCCACTTCGCAGTCAGTTCCAGATTCTTGTTAGCACTGGTGATTACGAAACGGTCGCGGGAGAAACCGATCCCGTTGGTTCTGGTCACATGACGCTGGCCATCTGGTCCGGCTAAGACCGGCAGGGCATCATAGTCGTCATTGGCTCCCGTAATATTAGCTTTATCCCACGTGAAGTACACCCCCAGTTTATTGGCTTTCCCCTTTGCCACCAGGCCATTCCAGTCCTGCTCAAAGGCTTCTTTATCAATCAGACCCTTTTGCCAGAGTTGGTTGAAGTATTTTGTTGCTGCCTTGTAACCGGGCTTATCGGCTGTAAACTCGACTTTTCCGTTGTTCTCGACGATGGTGTGGTCATCATTATCGCCTTCTCCAAAGGCGCCATAGAGCAGCTTCATATCTTCATTGCCGCCGTTGTTGATGAAGGACATCGGAATCTCATCGGCCTTGCCGTTGCCATTCGGATCTTTGGTCTTGAAAGCCTCTAATACCTGCTCCAATTCCGCTGTGGTTTTCGGCATTTGCAAGCCCAATTTCTTCAACCACTTGACGTTGATCCAAGCCATATCATTAACCGTATGGATCGATTCTTTACCTTGACCCAATTCTTCGATCCAAGGGAAGGAATAAATATGGCCATCAGGCGCCGTGGATAATTTTTTATATTCCGGATGTGCGGCAAAAATCTTTTTCAAATTGGGCATATACTGGTCGATCAGTTTCTCCACCGGCACAATAACGCCGTTTGAAGCCCAGGTCAGCAAGTCGTAATCACCAGCGCCAGCGTTAAAGATGGCGTCGGGTAAATCGCCGCTGGAAATATCCAAATTCCGTTTCTCAGCAAAATCAGAATTGTAGTTGGTCCAGTCCACGTGGACGCCCGTGTCTTTTTCCAATCGTTGAAAAATCAGCTTGCTGTTCGGATCTTTTGGAGCCAGGGCCGCGCTTTGCGAAATCATCTTCAAGGTCTTCTTCTCTTTTAATGGGAACGAAACCTTGGTTAACTTGTAATCTGGACTGGCCGTATCTTTACTGGCACTGTTCCCACAAGCCCCTAAAAGCACGGTACTGACGATCGCCGCAGCAGCAATCCATTTTTTGATAGACATTGGTAATTTCTCCCCTCGTTATTAACCTTTCACTGAACCAACTAAAACGCCTTTGTCGAAATACTTCTGGAAGAACGGGTACATCACAATCAACGGTAAACTGGAGATTACAATCGTGGCATATTTGATCAATTCCGCAATCTGCTTCATTTCTGCCATTGCTGTACTCGCACCCACCATATCTTGGGAGGGCTGATTTTGAATCAAGATATTCCGCAGCACCAGCTGCAAGGGCTGGAGGTTCGGATCTTTGATATAGATCATCGCGTCGAAGTACGAATTCCACTGACCAACAAAAGCATAAAGGAAAAGGACAAACATAATCGGTTTCGCTAACGGCAGCATGATCTTGAAGAAGATCTGCATTTCATTTGCGCCATCAATTGTTGCCGCTTCTGACAACTCTTTGGGCAGTCCGCTGAAGTAGGTGCGGGCAATGATAATATTCCAGACATTGATTGCCCCAGGAACAATTAATGCCCAAACCGAATCCAGCATACCCAGGTTCTTGATCAGCAAATATGTCGGAATTAAACCGCCGCCGACAAACATAGTAATCACGAAGAACATCATGATCGGTCCCCGACCATACAGACTGGGTTTAGAGAGCGGATAAGCCGTCAGCATTGTAACTAGAACCGTCAAGACACTGAATGCAAATGAGTAAAAAATCGAATTGAGAAAGCCCCGGACAATTGAATGATCGGCGAATACCCGTTGATACCCTTGGGTCGTCCAATCTGCTGGGTTGAAACTAATCCCCTTATTCAGCAGTGTGGCCGGGTCCATGAAGGACGCAACGGTCACGTAAACCAGCGGAATGACTGTGATGATCACCAGAAAGCCGATAATGATCCGGTTCACCACCAGCACATGCCGGTCAAATTTGGAGTACATTTTCATATCCATTTGGTTGTCCCCCTATAACCCTTGACCATCGTTGAGTTTCTTCACCACGTTATTCACGAACAACAACAAGACCACATTGATGATCATATTGAAGAGGCCCACAGCGGCAGAGTATGCATAATCGCCTGATTGCAAACCAATCTTATAGACATACGTCGAAATGATTTCAGATGACGGGATATTCATTGAGGTTTGCATCAGATAGGCCTTCTCGTAACCAACATTCATGATATTGCCAGCGGCGAGTACGAAGTTGATGACCATCACTGGTTTCAGGGCCGGCAAATCAATGTGCCAAATCTTTTCAAAAATGTTGGCGCCATCCATGTTGGCTGCTTCGTAGAGATCCGTACTGACTCCGGCCAATGTAGCGGTATACAGGATGGATGCCCAGCCCATTCCCTGCCAAATCCCAGAAAGAATGTATATTGTTCGGAAATATCCAGGATTGGACATGAACAAGATTGGTTTGCCGGTCAGCTTGGTCACGATCCCGTTGATCGGGCCGTTTGCCGACAAGAACAGAAACAGCATCCCCACGATAATGACCACCGAGATAAAGTTCGGGGCGTATAGGATCAATTGCAGCTTCTGCCGAATCTTCTTGTTCATGATTTGATTCAGCGATAACGCTAAGATAATGGGCGGCAAAAAGCCGAGCAGCAGACCGTACGCGCTGAGCTTGAACGTATTCAGCAGCAGGGTCGTGAAGTTCGGGGAGGAAATGAATTCCTGGAAGTGCGCCCACCCCACCCACGGACTACGCAGGATCCCCAGCAGCGGATTGTAATTTTTAAAGGCGATGATGGCGCCGTACATCGGAATATATTTGAAGACCAGCGTCAGCAGAATCCCCGGCAGCAGCATCACATACAGCCAGCGATCGCGCTTCAGCCGATCCCATAGCGCCTTATCCCGGCGCTTTTTGGCGATCCGCGGAACAGTGGTCGCAGCTGCAGATGTTGTGTGATACACCTTTTCCATGAAAAGCTCCTTCTTTCCATATTTTGGAAACGTTTCAAGTTTTCTTGTAAAAAATTGCAATCGGTTGGCTGCTTGTTTTGGAAACGTTTCCGATTTGCAAACTTAATATACCACGAACCAGTAGAAAAAGTAAACGCTTTTGTAAAATTTTTTTGATAAAAATAGTCCGTTGAAGCGCGATGCCTCAGCGGACCGCTGTTGCCGGTGATTATTTAATCTTCAACGGTGCTAATTGCTTCTCAATTTCTGCCCGACTATCCCCCGCTTGGAGCAGTGCCGCGGCAGTATATGCCCCTTCAACGAAGGCCACATCGTAGCGGTGCAGAGTCTTGTCGGTCATGTCGGTGACCAAATCCAAGTTCATCTTCGCACTGCCGAGATCGTAGAAGACCATCAACTCATCGGCGTGATTGTCGTCAATGGCTTGAAAAATATGGGTGGCATCGGTACCGATATCGCCATCGCTGGTGCCCCCGGCGGTGGTCAGGTTAATGTCCGGCGCAACTTGGCGAATCAGCTTGCTGATGCCGGCCACGATCTCGGGTACATGGGACACCAGCACCATGCCGGTCTGTGTATTGGCAGCCATGGAAAGTCTCCTTTCTTTACTTGGCCGTTGCTTGCAGCAGCGTCTTCAACAACATCCCAGTGCTGACGGCGCCGGGATCCAAATGACCAATGGAGCGTTCGCCGAGATATGACGCTCGGCCCTTCAACGCCCGTAACGGTTTAGTTGCCTCAACGAGTTTGTCGATGTTGGCGTCGTTGAGCCGGCCCGCTTTCGCATCTTGGGCTGCTGGGGTCCAGACATCAACCATAGTCTTGTCGCCAACCTTGGCCCCGCCGCGTTTGGCGACCCCATCGGCAGCCGCTTGCAGCAAAGTCGGAATGTCACTTTCGCTGTCCTTAGCGGCCTTGGCCATTTCGAGAAAAGCGGTGCCGTACAGCGGACCCGACGCGCCGCCAACCTTGCTGATCAGGCTCATGGCAATACTCTTGAAGGTCTGGGCCAAATCAGTGGGATTGTCTTTGGCGAGTCCCGCCGCCACGGCGTCGACGCCCCGGGCCATATTGTTCCCATGGTCGCCGTCGCCGATATCGGTGTCCAGCTGACTGAGATAATCTTTGTTTTTTTCAATTTCTGTCTGGTACAACTGCATCCATTGCTTCACTTGTTCAACGTTCATTCCGAGTATCCCCCCAACCAATTGTCGCGGCTGGTGCATTCAAATCGTCCAGCCACTTGTTATCTGTTAACTGCAGGAGCGTCAGCGAAAGACCGGTCATGTCCAGCGAGGTGACATAGTTGCCGACCTTGGTGAAGGCGACCGTCGCTTTAGCGTCCGTTAATTGCTGGAGCACGTCGTTGGCAAAGACAAATTGTTCACCCAGCGGAGTGGCGCCAAAACCGTTCACCAGCACGGCAAACTTCTTGCCGCTGAGACCACCGGTGTATTGCTGCCCAATTTTGTCTAGCAGTTCTTTGGCTAATTGCGCCGAAGGGACCATCTTTTCCCGCTTATAGCCCGGCTCATTATGAATGCCGACACCATATTCCATTTCGTCCGGACCCAGTTCGAAACCGGGATGACCGACTTCGGGCACCGTGGCGGCGTGGAGTGCGACGCCGATGGTCTTGGTTTGCTCAATCACCGCTTTGCCCAGTTTAACGAGGCTCTTGAGGTCCGCCCCGGCTTCGGCAGCCGCCCCAACAATTTTCTCCACGTAAACCGTGCCGGCGACGCCGCGCCGGCCCTGGGTATACAGGGAATCTTCCACGGCGACATCGTCATCCACCACAATGGATTCAACGGAAATATCGTCGATGCTGGCTAGATCCTTAGCCATGTCGAAGTTCATCACATCACCAGAGTAGTTCTTGACGATGAGCAGGACCCCTTGACCCTGATCAGCCGCTTTGATCGCCGCGTAGATCTGATCCGGCGTCGGCGACGTGAAGACCTGGCCAGCGACGGCCGCGGTCAACATGCCCAGGCCGACGAAGCCGGCGTGCAAAGGTTCATGGCCGCTGCCCCCGCCAGAGACCACGCCCACTTTGGCCGGGTGGTTTCCGGTGAATGCCTTATCGTTCCGGACAACCGCCGTGGTTTCAGGAATCTGACGGACATACTGGGGATAACTGGCCACCATGCCGGCAACCATTTCCGGCACGAGGTCACTTGGATTGTTCAATATTTTTTTCAAGAGAACTTGACACCCCTTTCAACGTACATCTCCATTATAAGCCAGCGACCCCTGGCTCGTGAACCGGCTAAGTGGGATTTGCCAAATAGTATTGACTCCTAGATTATAATTGTTACAATTTATATAGACGGTTGCGACCAAGCGCGTCGACGTGATATGATGAGCTTGTAGGATTGTCTGCAATTTAATTTTACAAAAGGAGTGCGATTATTTAATGAAGGTCATCGTCGTTGGTTCTTCCCATGGTGGTTACGAAACAGTCCGCGGTATTTTGGCTGAACAGCCCGATACTGAAATTCAATGGTATGAAAAGGGGGATTTTCTCTCCTTCCTCTCCTGCGGGATGCAGTTGTACTTAGAGGGTGTCGTGAAGGACGTCAATTCCGTCCGCTACGCGACCCCGGAAGGCATGCGTGCCCAGGGTGTGCACGTCTTCACGCGCCAAGAGATTACCCAAGTGGACGCTGCAAAGCATCAAGTCACGGTCCACGATTTAGCCCACGATACGACTCGGACAGAAAGTTATGATAAATTAGTGCTCTCCGTTGGTGCGGTACCGGTCAATCTGCCGGTACCGGGCAACGATTTAAAGAATGTCTACGCCATGCGCGGCCGGGATTGGGCAATCAAGCTCAAGGCCAAGACCGTTGACCCGACGGTGCAAAATGTCGTCGTTATTGGGGCCGGTTATATTGGTGTGGAAGCCGCTGAAGTGTTCGCGAAAGCAGGCAAACATGTCACCTTAATTGATATGATTGCCAGACCGCTGGGCCTTTATCTGGATGCGGAATTCACCGACCGGTTAACTGAAACCATGAAGGCCAACAACATTTATCCGGCCACCGGCCAACTGGTGAAGGAATTTGTCGGCCACCAAGGGGCGGTGCAGCAAGTGGTTACCGACCAAGGTACTTATCCGGCAGATCTCGTGATCCAAACCGCCGGAATCAAGGCCAACACTGGCTGGCTCAAGGGTGTGGTCGACTTGGATGAGAAGGGCTTGGTCAAGATCAACGACCATCTGGAAACATCCGCGGCCGACGTTTACGCCGTGGGCGATGCCACGAAGGTGCCGTTTGCGCCAACGGACACACCGCAGCAGATTGCCCTGGCCACCAATGCCCGCCGCCAAGGCCGGATCGCGGCCAAGAACGTGCTGGGTGACGACGTCGCCATGCCGCCGGTTTCCGGTTCTTCCGCTCTGTCCGTCTTTGATTACCACTTTGCTTCCACGGGGATCAAGGAAGGTACTGCTGAACGGTATGGTGTGAAAACGGCGTCGGTCTTCGTTACTGACACGACCCAACCCCCGTTTGTGCCCACTGAAGCCGGCAATACCGAAGTCTACTTCAAGCTGACTTATGACCCGGCAAGCCTGCGCGTGTTGGGCGCCCAAATCATGTCCAAGCGCGACGTGACCGCGAACATCAACGCTATCAGTCTGGCGATTCAAGGCAAGATGACCTTGAAAGATCTGGCCTACGCTGATTTCTTCTTCCAACCGGGCTTCGACCGGCCATGGAATATTATGAACGTGGCGGCGCAAAAGGCGTTGCTGGCCGAAAAGCAGGCAGTGACTAACTAGTTTTTAAATGCACATCGGGCCCGTCAACGCGGATTGCGCTGGCGGGCCCGATTTGTGTGCTCATTTGATTAGTGTTCGTAGTTGCAAAGCGTATAGCCCTTCGCTTTGGCTTCTTTCAGGGTCATCTTGCGCAGCGTGCTTTGGTTCGCGTTTGAAAGCCCGCGGCAGTTGCGGTTGAAGTGATATTTTGTGCCGCTGGCCGCCACAAAGACTGTTTCATAGTCGCTGTGACCGGGGTTGGTTTCTGGCTGGCCAGGATTCGACGGCCCCGGATTATTCACTAAATCTTCCGGCTTGGTCGTGTAGGCCTTAGCCCCGCGGCTGGTCTCCTTAGTCAAATAGAAATAGGTGCCCTGAATCCATTGGTTTGTACCCAATTCGTACCAGGACTGACCATTGACCACCTTGCGGCCGAATACACGCCAAGCGGAGTTATGCAGCAGCTTGCGACCCGGTACCGGTTGGCGGCCATTGGTCGCCTTATTCCATATGGCAATGCTGTATCCCGGCACGTATTTCACCCGGCCAACGGCATTGAGGGATTGACTGCTTGTTTCGTTCTGCAAGTCAAAATAACGGCCGGACATGTACTGTGCACCGCCTAGACCGAAGTAATAGTCGCTCCCCGCTTGCCCGCCGGAAAAGACCTGCCAACGACTGTTGGTCTTTAAATACTTGGGTAACGCCCCGCTCCCCGGCTTTTGATACAGCACAATACCGTAACCTTGCACATAATTCACCGTGCCGACATTCCGCGCGGCGGCTTGGGTACTGGTCGGACTGGCCAACAGTCCGCCCACCAGCACGCCGACCGCAATCGCGGCCGTGCGCAACCACGTGCGCCATGACTTTTTCTTCATCATATAAAGTTCTCCCCTCGATAATGTATTTTTTCACAACCTATCTTCCTAATCTTACCGGATTCGGTTAGTTTTGCATAGGTCAAAATACAACGCGGTTAAGGGTTTTGCGTGCTAAAAATCTGCTGAAAAGCCCGGGCCGTTGGGGATAACGGTGTATTCTTCGGCCAGATCAAGGTCATCGCCGTGGTCAGGGTCGGCGTGAACGGCACGAACACCAGCGTCCGGTCCGTGGGATCCAGCAAATGGCGCAAAGTCACCGCGTACCCGATTCCGGCTTTCGTCAGCAGCGCGGCATTGTAAATCAAGTTGTAGCGGGTAACGATTTGATCTGCGCTGAGTGGTGCGCCCAGCCAGTTTTCTAACATCTGCTGCACCGCTGCGCGTTCTGAGATCATGAGCGGCAACTGGGACATCTCCTGTCGGGTAATACCCGATTCTTTGGCTAGCGGCGCACTGGCCGGCATGGCCAGGCCCCAGACGTTCCGCCCGGGCAGCGGCGCCCAGGCGTATTTGTTCTTATCGGCCGGATCAATGACGACGCCAAAATCCAGCAAGCCATGGTCCAGCCGTTCAAAAATATCGTCGGCGTTGCCGCTATAAAGCCGCAACTGCACTGCCGGATATTGCTGGACCAGATGAGCGGCCGCTGACAGGACCGGCTGATTCAGCGGCGATTCTCCTAACCCAATGGTCAGCGGACCGCTCAGCGGCGTCTGCTGATCCAATGCCGCCACAGTACTATCGGCCATGGTCAAAATCTGGCGGGCCCGATTCACCAGGTAGGTTCCCGCCGAAGTCAAGCTGACGCCGCGCCCGGAGCGGTCAAACAACGGCGTGTGCAGCTCATCTTCCAGATCCATCATCTGCCGGGATAACGCCGGCTGGGAAACATGCAGCTGCTGGGCCGCCGCGGTCATCGTCCCCGCATCGGCAATCGCCACTAAATACCGTAAAGTCCGCAATTCCATTAGGTGTCTTCCCTTCTATAAGTCGCGTGCATGGCTTCTTATCATCTATTAGTATTATACATTACACGGCCCGGGCGTTATGGTAATCATGATCATAAAAGGAGGATTTTTCACATGGCAGAAAATAAACAACAAGGCGGCCTCTTCGGTTTAGGCGACAAGAACACCGCGTATCAGAAATACTTCATCGGGCAAAGCTACCTGAACAATCTGATCCCCGCTGACGACAACATTGATGTCCACGTTGCCAACGTGACTTTTGAACCAGGCTGTCGCAACAATTGGCATATTCACCATGACGGTTACCAGTTGCTGCTGGTTACTGCTGGTGAGGGCTGGTATCAAGAAAAGGGCAAGCCGGCCCGATTGCTGCATCCCGGCGACACCGTCGCCATTCACCAGGGCGTTGAGCACTGGCATGGCGCCACGAAAGACAGCTGGTTCAGCCACATTGCCATTACCAAAGGCACCACTGAATGGCTGGCCCCGGTCACAGATGCCGAGTACGCCCAATTAGGTACAAGTAATGACTGAACAGCTCGTCCTGGCCGGTTTTGACCGGCGCACCTGTCCGCTGGTCCGCGCCGTTGACCACGCCGGGGCGATGCATCTGACCCGCGAGCGGCTGCTGATTCCGTTGATCGCCAGCATTTGTCAGGGTACGATCTCGCCAATTGCCGCCCAAACTGAAACAGTTTTGGCGGCCGGCGTGGCACCCGAAATTGTGTTGGAAGTCGTTTATCAGCTGACCCCAGTGGTCGGCACATTGCGCGTCAGCCAGGCCCTGCCAGCGATTCAGCAGGTCTTCACTGACCAGCATGTCACCCTGGCAGCGGCCGCTCCTGATCAAGCACCCGACTTTGGCGAGCAGACCCAAGCGGAACTTTACGGAACCGAAATCAAACAGCTCTTGCAAGACCTGCCAGACGGTGCCGGGGACTTCATTCCCGCGGCGTTGACGAATCATTTCTTCAATGATTATTACCGCTACGGCGTACTCAGTGTCAAAGACCGGGAGCGCTATGAGCTGCTGGCCCTGATTACCTTGAACGTGGACTTTCAAATCAAAGCCCACGCCCGGGGCAGTCTCAAAGCCGGGAATACGGAAAGCGAGCTCGTCTGGTCCGCCATTCAGCTGCTGCCCTATATTGGTTTCCCCTTGGTCATCAACAGCGTCCGCGTGATCCATGATGCTGCAACGGCCTTGGCCGAATAATTTCAAACTGGAGGTTTTATGATGGCTAAAAAACAAACCGCAGGTCGCGACAACTTAGGCGACTTTGCGCCGAAATTTGCTGAGCTCAATGATGATGTCTTGTTTGGTGAAGTGTGGTCCCGGGAAGATAAAATGTCCGCCCGCGACCGCAGTCTGATCACCTGTGCATCATTAATGTCTCAAGGATTATTCCCGCAATTAGAATCCCACATGAAACTGGCGAAACAAAACGGCGTGACCAAAGACGAAATGGTCGAACTGATCACCCAGCTGGCCTTCTACGCCGGCTGGCCCAAGGCATGGTCCGCCTTTGGTTTAGCGAAAAAGATTTACACGGATTAGTTAAGCAGAGGCAGGCCGCCATGACCTGCCTTTTCCTATGCGCCAACCAGCATCCCCAGCCAAACGGCGGTCAAGCCGAGCACCACGGACCCGATTTCGTACACCAGCGCCCAGGTCCATTGCCGGTTCCGCAATTGAATGACCATATCCACCGTAAATGTGGAGAACGTCGTGAACCCGCCGCATAAACCGGTGAGCAGGACCGTTTGCACCAGCGGCGATAAACCGGCCAGGCTGCTGAACAAGCCGGCCGCAAAAGCCCCGAGCACATTGATGATCATCGTCGCCCACGGCCGGCCCGGCCACAGGCGCTTACCCAGCGTCGTCACGCCATATCGCAGCACCGAACCAATCCCGGCGCCGCCAGCAAGCCAAAACCAAATCATTGTTCGCCCTCCCGTCGCTCAGTGGCCCGGTCACCGAGGTAATAGCCCAAGCCGGCCAGCACTAACCCGCCCAGCAGGTTCACCAGAAATAAACCCAAGGTCCGCCCTGGGGTTTGGCGGATATTGGTCATCGTCGCCAGCATCAAAGTAGAAAACGTGGTATACCCGCCAATCACCCCGGTACCCAGGCCCAGTACCAGTGCATCGGGCCAATCACTGTCCACGGCATAGGCCGTTAACAGCGCCAGAAGAAAACTGCCGGTTAAGTTTTCAATGGTGGTGCCTAAAAGGCTTGTTGGGTCACCCACCCATTGATTTAAACCATACCGAGCGAGGCCGCCTAAAGCGCCGCCCAAAAATACAATGAGGATACTGCCCATCTTCTTCACACTGTTTCCCCTTCCACGAAAAAATGACGTCCACAAGCCACTGCATTGCGCAGCGCGTGTAGACGTCATTAATTACATTCCGTAATAGTTGCAGCCCTCATTTCATGCCCCTTTAAAAGGGCGACATCAACTGCTTTTACCGAAGGCTGCTCGGCGAACGTCATCACCGATTCGATAATCATTAGTTTACCCGGAAAAAGCGGCTGGTACAAGACGCGCCTGATATTTAACCTTGATTCAACCCTTGCCACCAACTCCGATGCGTCTGATACCACGCAATGGTATCCGTCATGCCTTGGGCAAAAGCCACCGTTGGCGCCCAGCCCAGTTCGTCCCGAATCTTCGTCGCATCCAGTGCATACCGGGAATCATCTCCCAACCGATCCGGCACATGCTGAATCAGGCTCGGGTCAATATGCAGCTGCTGAATGATCCGCTGGACAACTTCTAAATTGGCGTGCTCGTTGTTTCCCGTGACATTGTAGATCTCGCCGCTTTGCCCATGGCACAGCACGAGATCAATCGCCCGGCAATGGTCGAGCACGTGCAGCCAGTCGCGGGTTTTCAAGCCGTCGCCATACACCGGCAGCGACTGGCCCGTCAGGCCCCGCTGAATCATCAGCGGGATCAGCTTCTCAGGATATTGATACGGACCATAGTTATTGGCACAGCGGGTGATCACCACATCCAGGCCATAGGTATGGTGATCGGCCAGCGCCAACAGGTCCGCGCTGGCCTTGCTGGCGGCGTAAGGAGAACTGGGGTGAAGCGGGGCTGCTTCAGTCACATAGCCGGTGCCGGGAATATTGCCATAGACCTCATCCGTTGAGACTTGGAGGAACCGCTCGATCCTGGTCTCCCGGGCCGCCGCCAGCAGCGTGGCCGTACCGCGAATATTGGTATCGACAAAGACCAGCGGATCCGCAATACTGCGGTCCACATGGGATTCGGCAGCAAAATTCACGATGGCGTCGATCTGGTACTTTTTAATCAGCTGTACCACCAGATCGTGATTCAGAATAGAACCGTGAACAAAATGATAGTGTGCCTCTTCAGGCACATCCGCCAGGTTGCTCAAATTCCCCGCATAGGTCAGCGCGTCCAAATTGATCAGCACATCATCAGGATGCCGCTGGCGCATGAACCGAATAAAGCTGCTGCCGATAAACCCGGCCCCGCCGGTCACAAGAATATGCATTGAATCCCTCCTATCATCTTTTAAAACTAGTATACCAGTCACCACACACTCTTGTCCGCAACCCATTTCGTTGGTATAGTTTCCCAGTAAAAGAAAGCGGCAACCGTCAGATCAGTTGCCGCTCCATATTGGAGATTTTCACTTGGACTTAATTACGATTCAAAACCAACATACCCATCGTTACCCCGTTGTCATCAGCCTGCCTCACAGCGGCACTTGGCTGCCGGATGACATGCGCCAAGCGCTCTTACCCGGAGCCATTCTGGCCAACACGGACTGGTTTCTGCCCGCCCTGTACGACTTTCTGCCCGCCGCTGGTTTCACGACCCTGACCAATCACGTCAATCGTTATGCGGCTGATCCGAACCGACCGGTGATCGTTGCGCCGGCAGGCAGTTATCAGCGGACCACGGTATACCAGCAAAATACGTTTGGTCATCCGCTTTACGCCGCGCCGCTATCATTGCCGACGATCGAACACCGCCTGGCCGCTTACTATCACCCGTATCGCACGGCATTGCAGCGCTTATTAGCTGATAAAATCGCCGCGTTCGGTCATGTCACCTTGATCGATTTGCACAGTTTTGCGTTCTACCCCGGTCAGCCCAGTATCCATCCCCAAGACATCGTGCTGGGCAGCGAACACGATCAGACCAGCAGCAAGGCCTTCCGCCTGCAAGTGACCGCCGCACTGACGACTGCCGGATTTACCGTATCCGATAACTATCCTTTCCGCGGCGGCGACATTACCCGCCACTACGGCCAAGACCCCCGGGTCACGGCGTTGCAGATCGAACTGAATTATCGCTGTTATATCGGCAATACCCGCCGCTATGGTGAAGAAGAACTGACGGTCTATGATCCTACTCTGTTTGCTGCTGCGTCACGCCGCTTGCTGGCGATAAAACGCCTGCTTGAGCAGATCCAGTAACACGGCGAAGACAATCACGCCCGCGATCACGAGCAAATACGGCCCAATCGGTGCCCGCGGAGTGATGAACCCGGTCAGCCCCATGACTGCTGTTAAGACCATATTGAGACAGGTGACACCAAGCACGGTACGGCTCGGCACTGCCCGCCAGAAGGCCCCCCGCGTCCGGGTCATATAAATCGTGGCCATGGCCGAGAAGATCAGATAAGCAAAGAGCAGTGTACTGGTGCTATCAGCGGACAGGTGCAGCTGGTACTCGAAGTACCACAGCAGCAAGAAGCCCAGCACCAGCCAGCCCAACGTCAAGCCCGTAGCAATTTTGGCCAAATCACCTAACTGCCAGCGGGTCGGCCGGTCGCTGGGGTAGGTCCGATCCGTCCCCAACGTCAGGGTCACAGAATCGTTCATCATCACGATGAAAACGATCATGCTCAGAGAAATGGGGAAGAAACCGGTGAACAAGTAGCCGAACGTCAGCAGAATCGTGAGCTGAGCCGTCCGGGTCAGTTTAGTGATGATCCAGGTCATCATCCGCTGATAGACCCGCTGGCCGGAATCAACGACATCGTTGATGGCCCCGAGATCGGGTTCGGTCAAAATAATATCGGCGGCCAGTTTGGCAATATCCGTGGCGGTGGTCACGGCAATCCCCACATCGGCCTGCTTCAGCGCTGGCGCATCATTCACCCCATCACCCAGCATGCCGACGACGGCCCCGGCTTTTTGCAAGTCTTGGACCAGCCGGAACTTATCCGCGGGCAGGACGTTGGCAAATCCGGCATAATCACGGGGCGCCTGGTCCATCTCAGCCGGCGTACCAATGGCCCCCTGCAGACCGACTTGCTGCGCCACCGCCTGGGCCGTGGCCCGGGTGTCGCCGGTAAGCATGATCACCTGCACGCCCCGGGTGCGCAGCCGCTTGATCAGCGCTGGCACGTCGGGCTTGATGGGATCGGCAATGGCGATTAGGCCAACGATAACGCCATCCGCGGCGATCGCTACGACCCGCGCACCGGTGGCTGTCAGCTTCGCCAGTTCAGCACGCAAATTGTCCGGTACCTGAGCGGCCTGCATCAAAATTGTCGGCGAACCAAGCTGCACCTGATGATCATGCGCCTGCCAAGTCACCGTGGCGGCTGAATATTTCTTCGCCGGATCAAAGGGCGTAAACGACGTCGGGGTTAAAACAGTCCCTTTTTTCGCGGCGCCCTCGCGGATCGCGCGTTCAATACTGCTGCGGCCCTGGGGATCGCAAGCGGCGGCCGCTAAGGTCAATACGGCATCCTCATTATAGCTGGCCGGCTCCAACGCAGATACAGCGGCAAGGGCCGTCCGGTCCTGGGTCAGCGTCCCAGTTTTATCCACCAGCAGCACATCCAATGATGCTGCTTCTTGAATCCCCGTCAGTCCGCTGACAAGGATCTTTTTCTTGGCTAATCGTGATGCCTCGACAGAGTTGGCCACGGTGAAACTGGACGGCATCGCCACCGGAATCGTAGCGATGAACAAAATCACCAGAAACGGCAGCAGCGACATGATACTCGTGCCCCGCAGCAGCGCGGTGACGGTCAAGACGATCACCAAAGCCACATCCAGAATCACCAGCAGCCGGACAATGCCGAACAGCAATTTCTCCAACCGGCCCGGTGCGGTGGCGTGGGTCAGCAATTCAGCGGTCTTGCCGTAGCTGCTGTTCGTCCCGGTCTTGGTCACTTGTACAATGGCATCGCCGGAAACGACCGTGGCGGCCGCATAGACGGGATCGTCAACGGCCTTCGCCACCGGTGCACTTTCACCGGTCAAAGCCGCCTGGTCGGCACTCAGGCCGCCAATCAGGACCGTTCCGTCAGCCGGGATCACGTCTCCCAGCTGCACGTGGACAATATCCCCCGGCACCAAGCCGTCGGCCGGCATATTTTCCCATTGGTCACCCCGCTTCACCCGGGATTGGGTCCGCAAATCGGCGTGCAGGCCGCCCAGCGCCTTCATCGAACGTTTCTTTTGCACCGCCCCATCGACGGCAGAGAAAACCAGCAGCAACAGGATAAATGTCGCCTGCAGCCCCTTGCCCAGAAAGAATTCCAGAATAATGGCCGCCTCCAGCAGCCAGGGCAGCGGTCCCCACAATCCGTTCAGCACCAGGCGCCAAAACGCCGTGGGCAGCGCTGGCTGCTGGTTCGCCCCAAACTCCTTCTGCTTCGCCGCCACTTCTTCTGGGGCGAGCCCCGCCTGCGGATATTTTTCTTCCATCGGCGTTCCTGCCATGATATCCATCCCTTTCTTTACTCCATAACCAAGTATACCCATGCAGTTAAGAAAAGCTGCATGGGTATAACTGAGATAATCACATGTCTTAACTAAACGGTCATCATTCAGCGGTCACTGTCCGCCGACCGGTGACAAGAATTAGTCTAAGTCGACGCTGTCTGGGAAGGTGGCGATCTTCGCTTGGTCGCCCAATTCTTCCTCGATCCGCAGCAATTCGTTGTACTTGGCTAACCGTTCACCCCGGGCCGGTGCACCAGCCTTGAGCTGCTCCGCGTGCATGGCGACGGAGAAGTCGGCGATGAAGTCGTCCGTGGTTTCACCAGACCGGTGGGACACCATGACCGTGCAGTTATTCTTCCGGGCCAAACGAATGGCTTCCATCGTTTCGCTCACGGTCCCGATTTGGTTCAGCTTGATCAGGAAGGACGTAGCCAGGCCGGCCTTGATGGCCTTGCGGATCAGCATCGGGTTCGTGCAGACATTATCGTCAGTGACGATTTGGACCCGATCCTTGTTCTTTTGCGTGAACTTGGCGAAGTTGTCCCAATCGTTTTCACCAAACGGATCTTCGATGGAGACAATGGCCGGATACTTCTTCAGCAAGTCTTCGTAATAAGCCGCCATCTCGTCGGCAGACCGCTTCTTGCCTTCAAACAAGTACGTGCCATCCTTTTGGGCAAAGCTGGACGCCGCGGCATCAAAGGCAATGCCGATTTCCTTACGCGGTTCATAACCGGCACCTTTGATGGCCTTGACCAGCTCTTGAATCGCCGCTTCATCAGAAGGCAGGTTCGGGGCAAAGCCGCCTTCATCACCTAAGCCGGTGGACAGGCCTTCCTTTTCAAAGTTGGCTTGCAGTTGATGATACACGTTGACGATCTTTTCAAAGCCATCCCGGAAGTTCTTCCGCTCAATGGGCGTGATCATGAATTCCTGGATGTCGATATCGTTGTCGGCGTGTTCCCCGCCATTGATGACGTTGTGGAAGGTTTGCGGCAATTCCAGATCGACCCCGCCTAAGTAGCGATACAACGGTTCGTGCAGCGAATCCGCCGCAGCCCGGGCCACGCCCATGGACGCACCCAGAATGGCGTTGGCGCCCAAACGGCCCTTGTTTGGCGTGCCGTCGAGCTCAATCAAAATGTGGTCGATCTCCGCTTGGTTGAAGGGTGAAACGCCTTGCAGCCGCTTGTTGATCTCGCCGTTGACGTTGGCCACGGCCTTTAACACGCCCTTGCCGCCAAGCCGGCTGCCGCCGTCCCGTAATTCCACGGCTTCATTTTCACCCGTGGACTTGCCGGAGGGTACCCCCGCACGGCCAAAGCCGCCATCGCTCAAATGGACATCCACTTCCACAGTAGGATTGCCCCGAGAATCAAAAATTTCGCGTCCATGGACCTGACTAATCGTAACTGCCATCACCAAAAACTTCCTTTCCAAATTATGTAAAAAGGCGCCCACAATAACCCGCTCGCAGCGGAATATTGTAGGCGTCATCAATTACATACTGTAATGTTTGTGCGGTATGCAGAAAACCTGCTTACCCCTGGCGAACGCCATCGCCTATTCACTTAGTACACTTCAGGTATAACATACTCGACTCAGAACGCCAAGAAAATTTTCAGAAATCGGCCAGGCGGAATTCTTTAGCCGGCCGCCCCGGCCCTGGTTGGGGGCGTGACCCCGCGGGCGTGAGCAGTTTCTTGTGGTTGCGTAAGAAATTGGAGTTGTCCGGCTCCGATTGGCCGAATTGGGCAAAAATATGGCGAGCCTGCTTCAGGGTGAACGTCGGGCCCAAAATCAACAGGATCGTGGGCTGATAGTCCAACTTATTGGCGATTCGCTGGCAGGCCACCGTCAAGATCCAGTTGTGGTCAAAAGCCAGACCGGTGGTGGGGGTCTGATCCCGCAGGTACTCATCCGCCGCCAAGGTGGTAAACTGCTGGCCCGCCCGGCTGAACCGGAAGCGGCCATTGGCCTGGGGTGTCAAAGCAAACCAAGCCGCCGCCAAGGCCCCGGGACCGGGCGTCAGTTCCGGCAATTGGGGCAGAAAAATCATGTAGCTCAAAGACAGCGCCCGCTCCCCTGGGGCCCGGTCCGGTGCCGTAAAGGTGGCCAGCTGCTCGGCGTGGAATGCCGACAGATCCAGGCCAATTTTTTCCCGAATCAACCGCAGGGCGGCTTCATGGGCACTTTCATGGACGCGCATCGCCGTCTCCGGCAGGGCCCAGAAATTTTGAAACGGCTGGTCGGCACGCTTGATCAATAACACATTGACCTGCTGGGTTGTCTGGTCAAAGCCCCAGACAATATCGGTCACGGTGATCAAGGGTCGTTCTAAAACAATGTTGGCCAATCTTTCACCCTCCTTTCAACGCAAAGACTGGGACAAAACTTCCTCTCTGGTACGCCGTGCCAATACTCCGCAAGCTGCGGCTGCGCATTGGCACTAGGTACGCTTGAAATGAAAGTTTTGTCCCAGTCCCTATATTGCGTGTATTTATGCCTTTGCAAAGCTCAAATCCACGCCACTGATCACTAACCGCTTGGCTAAATCTGTATCCTGGAAGACCTGCACACGATTTTCCTGCACATAACCCACGGCCTCATCCTCATCTTCCGGGAAATGGCCGGTGGTGACAAACCACTTGATGACCGCCATGGCGTCGTACCCTTCAAAAGTGGTGTATTGGAACCCGACCAGCTCTTGAATTCCGGCTTCCGGTACGGTGCCGGAATACTGTTGGGCATGGACCAGAATCACCGCGCCGACGTTGCGGAAGACACCCAAAATATCAACGGGGGTCTCATCTTCATTAGGATCAGCGGCTGGATAGCGCACCTCATCCGCACCCATGGCGCGTAAATAGCGGCCCACGATCTCCGTGAACTGCGCCGGGTGCAATCCCTGCAGCGTCTCTTGTACAGCCGCCACGGCGGCCGCGGCCGGTTCGGGCACCGTGGTGTCCTGCCCAGCGACTAACCCATCAATATCCTGGGTCGCCTGGCCGGACAGCATCAAGTCAGTCCCGCGAAACCGCATCGCGTCGGTCAAAGCAGCGCCCACTGCCCCCTTGGGATCGTTCACCAGCAATTTGACTGGCACGGTGAAGCCGACATCATGTTCCCGCGCCACGGTCGGCACCACCTCCGGCGCGCCTGTGACCCGATAGATGGCAAATCCGGTATGGGTAGGCACAACCACCGTATCATTCGATTCTAACTGGAGAAAATAATACAACCAGTGGCTGCGGGTCCGGGTCGCCCAGGGCAGCCCCATCTTGTGGCCCAGGGCCGCGAAGTATACGGCAAAATCCGCCTTGGCCATAGTCCGAGCATGCCCGATGAGGGTGTCGCCCTCCCCTGCCAAAACAAAAGCGGCATAGCCAATCGATAACTTGTTTTCTTCCTCCAATAATCGGATCTGCATGGCAGCCGATGTTTGGTTGTAAATTCGATGCAACAGGTACACGCGACGACCCCTCCTTCGTCAATTCAACGCTGTAACGCTTTCTATCATTATAACAGAGTCACCAGCGAACTTGTCACTTCTCAACAGTTAATTGCCCATCGGCCAAGCGCCATACGACATCACAGAAGCCCAGCGTTTCTTCCCGGTGGGTGATCATCAGGACCATCCCAGGGTAGTAATCCCGAATGCTATTGAGAATGATCTGTTCATTGATCACATCCAGATTGCTGGTTGGTTCGTCTAGAATCAGTAATGATGAGGGGTGCAGAAAGGCCCGGGCCAAGGCCAGCCGCTGCTGTTCGCCGGCAGACAGGCCGCTGTCCGCATTCAAGACGGTATCCAAGCCCATGGGCAGCCGGTCAATGCGCTCGGTGAGTTTCACCTGGGCAAGGACTCGCTTGATTGCATCCCCGGTCAGGTCCTTTGCCCCTAATTGCAGGTTTTCGCGCACTGTGGCGTGGAAAATCTGGGCCCGCTGGGGTAAATAATTAATTTCCTGCCACACCGTCGCCGTCTGCCAATCGGCCGCATCCACGCCGTTGATAGCAATCGTCCCTTTTGGTGCCGGGTACCATTTCATCAGCAGCTTGGCCAGAGTCGATTTACCCGCGCCGCTGACGCCGACGATACCGCCAATCTGGCCTTGCCGCAGCTGCAAACTCACATCTTGCAAGACCGTCTGGGCCCGATCGGGATAGGCGTAGGTCAAATGATCCACCTGCACGTCCGCAATGTTGTCCGTCAGCGCCTGAGTACCATCTGTCTGATTCGGTTCCGGTGTATCCAGCAGAACAAACACCCGCTTGGTGGCCCCCAGTCCTTTACTCAAGCTGTCTGGCAAATTAGCCAACGCCAGGAGGGGCCGAAAAGCAAAGGGAAACGCCAAAAGAAGCGGCAAGACCGCCAGCGAAAAGTGCGTGTGGACACCCAGCCAAGCAGCCAGCGCCAGCCAGGTGCCAATGATGACCAGCCAGGCCAATTGACCCTTTTGGCCGTTCAAAACACCCACCGCTTGCTGAGCCGGGCCTTCCTGTTGATACTGGGCATCCACGGCAGCCATTTTCTGACCGGCGGCGTGCAGTTGGAGCAAGGCATCCCGACCGCGCACCGCCTCCAGCATCTGCTGTTGGGTCTCGCCCTGTACTTGGGCCAAGCGGGCATTGGCGGTACGCAGCCGGCGGTACCGGTATAACGGCAAAACACCGCCGACCAGTATACTAGCCGCCAACACCAGCAGCCCAGCCACCAGATCGTACCAGGCGTATGTCACAGCCAGTACCAGCGTGAAGGTCGCACCGATGGCAATCGGCACAATGGTATGGGCATAGAATACTTCCATCGCCTCAATATCATCGCCTACGGCTTTCAGCAGATCCCCGGAGCGCTGATTATCCAGTCCCGCCGGGGCCAGGCGCTGCACCTTGGCGTACACGACGTTGCGCAGATCGGCCAGGGCCTTGAACGCCACATAGTGCCCCGCATATTGCTCGGCAAAGGCACCGATCGCCGCGATGAGGATGCCGCCGATCAGCCACCAGAGCAGCGGGCGGACACTTTGGCTGCCGCTGATGAACAGGCGCCCGGCCTGCCAAGCCACGAAGACCTGACCAAGCTCAGCAATCAGCCCAGCAAACCAGCTGAAAATCAAAACGGGCACGAGATAGCCCACGTACGTTAACATGCGTCGAATCATCCCGCCGCCTCCAATTCCTTTTGCGTATCTAATAACCGGCGGAAGGCAGCGTTGTCCACAGCCAATACCCGTTTCGTCCCGCTGGTGATTTGACCGTCCGCTAGGAAGTAAATCACATCCAGCTGATCGATCGCCCGCCATTCATGGGTGATACACAGCACAATGGCCCGCTGGCTCAGCTGCTTGATCGCGGCCATAATGATTTGGGCATTCATTGCATCAATATTGGCCGTCACTTCATCGAAAATATAAATGTCTTTATGCATTAATAAGAGCCGGGCAAAGGCAATCTGCTGACGCTGCCCCGGTGACAGAAAACGACCGTCTTCACCGATTTGCGTTTGCAGGCCCGCCGGCAAGTCTGCCGCGAATTGGCATAGCCCGAGCTTTGTTACCTGGACCCACCAATCCGGCTGATCGGCTGCGCCTAGGGCAATATTTTCAGCAATCGTTCCCGAAAACAAATACGGCCGATCATCCAAATAGCCCACATGGTTCAGCCAATCCGCCCGGGAAAAAGCAGCGGCATTGCGCCGGTCAAAAGTGACTTTGCCCTGGACGAGGGCTAACTGACCGCGCAGGACCTGAGCAAACGTACTCTTGCCAGTGCCGTTTTCACCCACCAGCCCGTACAGCTGACCAGGCTGCAGCGTCAGCGACACACCGGACCAGAGACGCGGACCGTCAGCGTAGCCAAACGCGGCATTATGGAAATGCACTGTCTTGATGGTCCCCCGGAAGGTGCCGCGGGTCTCATCTCCGGGAGTCCCCTGACCAGCCGCGATGATTCGAAAAATATTGGCTAAAGCCGGCCGGGTACTCATGACAATATGGAAGAAATACCCCAGCTGCCGCTCGGCCACCAGCAATTGCGCCAACAGCAGCCACAGCACGCCGGCTTGGACTAAGGTCAAGCGGCCGGCCTGCAACGGTCCCCACAGGACAAACGCGCCCGCGCCCATGCCGGCGAAAACGAGCCCGTTCAGAATGAACAGGGATTGCAGCTGATACTTTAGCAGCGCCATGGTCTTCCCGCGGAAAAACTCCGCATCCTTAGCGAAACGTTCCCGATACCGTTTGGCCGCGCCGTACATCACCAGCGTACTCATGCCGCCCAGATCATCCAGAAAGCGGCTGCCCAGCTGGACAAAGCTTTGCAAATATTGGCGATTAATGTTGGGGCTGATCTTTTGCAGCAGCATCATCCCCACGCCCATCAACAGGAAACAGGCGATGGGCAGCAGCGGCAGCCAGCTGCGCCAGGCGATCGCCAGACCAAGCAGCAGCAAATAGGACAAGCCGCTGGCAAACAAACCGGGGAAAAAGGTGCCATAAAAGGCATCCAGCCGGTTAATACCGCCGAGATCCCGCTGAATCACCTTGTTGCTGGTGAGGTCACCGCTGGCGGTCATTTGGGGCGAAAAAAGGCCCTGCAAATAATCCCGGCGAATCTCTCGTTTGGCTAGAACACTCCACTTTTGGACCCGCTTCTGGGCCCCGGGCAATAGACTATAAAGCCCCCAGGCAATTAACAACGCCAGGGGTAATATCCCGCTCCACCAAGTCAGGCGGCGGGTCGTATACCAATAGAGAATACCGCCGCCGGTGAGGACGGGCAATACAAGCAGCAGCCATTCATTGACCGCTTGCTGCAGGGCACCGCCTAATCCAGCGCGGCCGTATCGAAACAATTGCTTGAACATGGGCCAACTCCTTATGTTTATTGACACCATTGTACCGTCCAGAACGAGATGTGCAAGAGAACATACCAAATGAGCATATGAGCATACATGAGTATGTTAATCGCAAGCAGCAAAATGGCGTCTCTTCGCACGAAAAAGACGCCAGCTACGTATCGGCTTCGAAACCCACTTTGAGTTCAAATATTTAATGCCTATTCATTTATAGTGAAGCATAGTCAGGGGATGAGCGAAAGCACTTCTGAAATTTTTGTATAAAAAACACACCATTAATTGATGTGCTTAGACAACACGGTTTAAACTCGCACCAGCCGATTCTGTTCCCGGAAAGTCCGGGGCGATACGCCAACCTGCTTTTTAAACACCTTGTAAAAATAACCGTTATTCTGATAGCCCACTGTCTCCGCAATCAAGCCAATGTCCAACTGACCCTGGCGCAGCAGAACCTTAGCCTGGGTAATCCGCCAGTCGGCCAGATATTGGGAAAAAGTCTGACCGGTTTCTTTCTTGAACAATTGGCCCAAATATACCGGATTCAAATGCAGCCGCTCGGCAATATCGGTCAGCTGCAAGGGCCGAGCGTAATACTGCTTGACCAGTGACCGCATGGTTTGGACACTGTCTGAATAACGGGTGTCCGTGACCGCCGCCGCAGCATCCAGCGCCTCCAGCAGCAGGTCATGCAGGCTCGCCAGCGTGGGGGCAGTATTGATTTGATGCACCCGCTCATCATCATCGGGATTGACGGCCATCAAAAACACCAGCGCCAATTGCCGGACATAGGGCACCGCGACCGGATCGCGGCGGATCCGGGCATTCAACGCCAGCAAGGCCCGGCGCATTTCGGCCGGGGCCATGCCCCGCAACTGTTCCGCCACCTCGTCCAAACTCGGCTCCTGGGGCAGCGCTTCGGTGGGCAGGACCACCAGCCCGGCGGCCAATTCGTAGAAATACGCCTGCTCCACCGCCTGCTGCATCGTCACATACAGCGCGTGAACTTGGCTGAGAAAGGTGGTGGGCTGACTAATTAAGATCGGCCGCTGCTGGGAACCGACGACCCGGGGCAGCATGCTGGTCCAGTAGCGGACATGGGCACTGTCACCCCGCAGCAGGATAATTGCATCCTGACCAGACCAGAAATAGCCCACCACCGGCGGTGATTGGGCCAAAAAGTCAGCCAGCACCGCCCGCTCCGGCCGCAGCACCGCCACGACCCGGACCTGTTCAGCCAGCGTGTCTTCCGTTAATTCCAACGCGGCTACGGTTGCACTATCCTGATGTCCCGTCGCCACCGTCAGCAAGTGCTGCACCTGCTGCTGGCGCGCCAGCAAAGTGTCCTGGGCCCGCTCAGCCTGCTTGGTCAATTGCTTCTTAGCTTTCGCCAACGCTGCCGTGAGTTCATCGGGATCCACCGGCTTGCGCAAATAATCCAGTGCGCCATTTTGCAAACCTGCCCGGACATAAGCAAAGTCGCCATAGCCGGACAGTACGATAATGGCGATGTTCGGCTGCACCTGGCGGACCTGACTAATAAAGTCCGGCCCGGCAATGGTGGGCATGTTCATATCCGTGATCAGCAGCTGCGGCTGTTCATGGCGCACAAAACTCAGCGCCCCCGCCGGGTCTTGAAACGTACCAGTAATCTGAAATCCCAAATCCTCCCAGTCAATCAATTTCTGCAACCCCCGCAGAATCATAAACTCATCATCGACCAGGATCGTGGCAATCATGCGGCTCCTCTCCCTTCTGATACCGCGGCCGAAACACCACCGTGGTGGTGATCCCGCCGTACGCGTTGCGATGCAGCGTCAAAGCCACACTGTCTCCAAAAAATTGGGCCAACCGGGCGTACACATTTTGCAGCCCAATCGACTGGGGCGGTCCCTCAATCGCCTGGACAATGTGCTGGTTGACCCGTAACAACTCCGCTTCACTCAAAGACTGGCCATTGTTGATCACCGCCACTTCCACGTGGTCGCCCACATGTCGCGCCGTGATCGAAATTGCATTGTCCTGCCGCGCAAAGTTCACACCATGCACAAAATAGTTTTCCACCAGCGGCTGCAAGGTGAATTTCGGCATCACCAGCTGCTGCAAATCATCCGGCACCCGGATCTGATAAGCCAACTGTTTCGGATAACGCACCTGATACAAGTAAATGTACTTCTCAATAAAACGCAGCTCATCACCCAGCGTGGCCGTCGGTCCCTGATCCGTGTTGTTGCGCAGCAGACTGGCAAAGCTGAATACCACCTGGGCCAAATCCCGCTGCCCCGCATCCAGTGCCGCCATGCGGATGTACTCTAGTGTATTATACATAAAATGCGGGTTGATCTGAGCCTGCAGAGCCTTCATGTTGGCGTCCTGCTGGGCAATCTTCAGCTGATAGATCTGGTAAACGTACTGATTGATCTCTGTCAGCATATCATTGACGCCGGTCGCTAAGACGTTGAGGTCATCGTTGTTGCCTGTCTTTGCCAAGCGCTCACCAAGTTGGCCTTTACCGATTTGGTGCATTTTTTGGATCATGGCGGTGAGTTGGGTTTGATAGCGGCGGAAAGTGAGGAAGAGCGAAAGAATCAAAATACCCAGCATAACTGCCGCCAAGGTCAGAATTGGTGCTAAGAGGCCCCACAGCTGATTGCGGTGCGCATCACTATTCACCAATACCGCTACGGCATTGTTTGTCCCTAAAGGTTCCATGCGACCCTGATACGCCTGGCTTTGCAACAATTCCTGTAGCGAGCCCTTGGTGGCCGTCGTCGCCACCTTCCGCTCATTACTTGCAATCACCTGGCTATCCACATAGTGAAAAAGCAATCGATTCGTATCGCTGACCACCGCCACCTGTAAGTGGGCCTGCGTGTGCAATTGAGTCAAATCTCGGCGTAAATAGTCCGGATCAAACGTCAACGACAAGGTCCCCGCATTTTTTAGCGTAATGGAATTGATCAGCGGTGCAGTAAGCGTAAAGCCGGTAATATCTTGCTGCTCCCGAACTAAACTGCCCCCCTTTTCTTTCTGCGTCACCACGTATGTTTCATTTGAGTTGGGTACCTGAATTCGTAATTTGGTAATCATCGGGTAGCGAATCAGCAGGGTGGTCACCTCATTGGGCAGAAAGAAATATTGACTGCCCTGACTATGATCAATGGCGTAGGTGGCATAATCCGCCAAAGAGGCATGGAAAAAGACATCCACATTCGCTAAATCATCTGCCGTTGCCGCCAGCTGGGTAGCAAAATCATTGGTCAGATTCTGGTACCGTTCAATGGTTTCTCCAACCCGATTGACTGCCAAATCTTGATTCTGGGCGAGCATGTGGTCAAAGGAACGAATCTGCAGGAAGCCAGCTAAGCCTGCGACCAGCACAGTACATGCCGCTAGAATCATAATATAAATCCGAACCAGCCGGCGAAAACTGGCATGCATGGTTAATGCCCACTAGCAAGCAAAGTGTTAATGTGCGCGTACCAGCGCCGGCCGCAATAATTCAACCATCTGATAGCAGTGGCTACTGTCAGAAAAATGATCAGTCCCGGCCAGAAGTAACTGGCCGCGCCAATCGCAGCTAAACCGATAATGGTCAGTAAGAATTGCGTGAAATTCTGAAATAACTGACCGATGGCTAGCATCACGGCGTTCTTTGTCGTTACATCAAACCGACTAACCAGCAATAGTGTATACCCGCCAGTGACCAAGACCGCGGCTAAGGCAAAGAACAAGATAAATTGCACTAGGAGTACCCAGAATCCAGTTAACTGGGCACTGAGAAATAGATTGTAAGCGAGCAGGGCAAAAATACCGGCAAAGCCCCAAAACTGACCATTAGCCAACCAAAAATACTGTTTGAAGTACTGCCATCCCGTCTTGAATTTCACGTTCTGGTAGTCGCTCTGGCTGTCTAGATACAGTTCACTGATCACCCGTAACGCTGGGCCAACGCCCAACACGATGCCGCCGATGAAGGTGAACGCCCAGAAGAATAGATTCAACAAAATCAGGACATAAACCTGTACGAAAACTTTTTGACTCAATTTACCAAGCATGATAGCGTTCTCTCCTCTCCCACTTACCAATATACCAGCTATGTAAGGAAAAGGGGTGCTGGAAGCACCCCTTTTCGTGAACCCATGTGATTACTTCTTTGCTAAGAATTCGTCATACTGCTTCTGTACGTTGGAAATCACCTTGTCGATACCGGCCGTCTTCAATTCTGCATCCATCTTCTTGATGGTGGGAATTGGATCAGCTGTACCGGTATCCAGCAGCGGGCCGTACTTGCTATATACGTTGGCGATGTTAGACAGCTCGGTCTTGATGCTGGTAGTGTCCGGGTTGAAGCCCAGCATAGCAGATTCCTTAGCCGCCTTAATACTGTCATCCCGAGTCTTGATCATGGCGTCCGTGACGGTGTTCTGCGTGTAAAGGATGGCGTTGTTACCCATCATCCAGGCACCCATGAAGTAGCCCGGTTTATAATCCTTCAGGGTTTCAATCTTACCCTTCTTCTCATCGGTGAACTTCCATTGTTTGCCTTGAATCCCCCAAACAATCGTGTTCAACAGCTTAGGATCAGTATTCAAAGCATTCAGGACCTGCATAGCTTCCTTCTTATGCTTGGAAGACTTCGAGATAGCCCACAATGCAACTTGCGATTGGGCTTCACTCTTATACGGATCGGTAATCGGTTGATATTGAATATCCTTGCCGCCGGAAGCATTCTTCAAGGCAGTGTTGCCATAGTCGAACGGTCCAACTGTTTCCTGGCGCATGAACCAAGTATCCTCAGCGTAGTCATAACCCGTGGTGGACGTTGCAGCATCCTTGGGCAGATAGCCCTTTTCATACCACTCGTGGAGTACAGCCAAGTTCTTCTGTGTTTCAGGCAGATCATAGATGTTGTGGATCTTGGTGTCCTTGCCGGAAGAATCAACTACCAGCGGGAAGTTGTTGGTCAACGGATATTCCAGTGCCTTGTCAGATAATTTGAAGTCCTTACCAATGCCAAACGGTGCAACATTCGGCTCGTTCTTCTTGATTGTCGCCAGCAATTCCGTAGCGTCGGCGTAAGAATGAACCTTGCTGACATCCAGGTTATACTTCTTGATGAATGTTGGGTTGAAGGCCAGGGCGTTCTGGGCAAATACGTTCGCGTTAACCGGGAAGGCATAAATCTTATCCTTGATCGTCAGGCCTTTCCAATAAGCCGGATCAACTGCCTCATAAGCTTTCTTTGCGACACCATTCTTCAAATAATCGGTCATATCCGCATACGCACCCTTTTGAGCGTTGGTCGGATATTGTTGGACGAAGGCCAGGTCATAAGAATCCCCAGAAGTCACCATGACGGAATATTTCTGAGTATAGTCGCCCCAACCGATGAACTTCATGTCCAATTGGATATTGGGATACTTCTTCTGCAACTGTTTATTAGCAGCCGCGATGACTTCCTTATAGTTCTTGGTCTGATCGCCTGGCATATACATGCTGACGGTCACCTTGTTGGCTCCAGTGGAACTATTGCCAGAGCCGCCGCAGGCGCCCAGAATCAAAGCCATACTAGCCGCCATACCGGCGATTAGAACTTTACGCCATTGTTTCATGGTAGTAATTCTCCCCTCTGTGATGTGGAACACTAACTACTCAACTTCTCAACAACAACTTGCTTAACCTTTTACCCCGCCAATGGTCATACCTTTAACGAAGTATTTCTGGAAGAACGGATAGGTCAACGCAATCGGCAGAGTCGCAATAACGACCATGGCCATTCGGGTACCTTCCGTCGGAATTTGAGCCGCTGCGGCCCCGACGCTGGCCCCTTGAGTGGCCGCCTTGACCAACGCCGCCATGTTATTCTGAATGCGCACCAGCAGATACTGTAACGGCACTAGATTATCGCTATTGATATACAACAACGCGTTCATCCAATCATTCCAGTAAGCCAGAGCAGTGAACAAACTGATGGTGGCAATCCCGGGTACGGACAGCGGGATAACAATGCTGGAAAAGATCCGCAGCTCACCGGCGCCGTCGATCCGGGCCGATTCGATGATCGCATCCGGCACCTGGGTCATGTAGAACGTCCGCATGATCAAGACGTTCCATACCCCGAAAGCCATCGGCAGGATCAGCGCCCAGATATTGTCCCGCAGATTCAGCATCTGGGTAACAATCAGGTACGTAGGTACCATCCCAGGCACGAATAGCATGGAGATCAAGGCAAAAATCGTGAAGAAGCGCCGGTAACGAAAATCCTTACGAGAAATCGCGTAGGCATACGTGGCCGAGAACAAAGTGTTCATGATTGTCCCAACTACAGTAATAAATACCGTGACGAATAAGGATTGCACCACTTGACTGCCGAATTGTTTCAAATACACGTAACTGGCGATCGAGAAGTTTTTTGGCCAGAACTGATAGCCAAACAACGTGAGATCACTTTCCTTGGTCAGGGAAATGATGATGATAAAGAAGAACGGGAACAAACAGCTGAGAGCAAAGATTGCCAGAAAAATATTGAAGAACAGGTTGGCCCCACTGCTGAAGCTGCGAATATCCACTGCAGAAATACGTTTCTTTTGCCGCAACGGGCTCACCTACTTTCTATCGATTAGAACAGTGCTGAATCAGGTTCGTATCGTCGAGCTACCCAGTTGGCAATGAGCAAGAGGAGCAAGCCCACCACTGACTGGATTAGACCGGCAGCAGTAGCCATCCCAATATCATTGGTTTGAGCTAGGGCCCGGTAGATGTAGGTGTCGAACGTCTGCGTGACATTAAACAATGAGCCAGACTGTTTCGGTGCCAAGTAGAACAGTCCGAAGTCGCTGCGGAAAATACCGCCGATGTTCAAAATCAGCATCAAGGTCGCGATGGGCAGTAAGTGCGGCAAAATGACGTGACGAATCTGCTGCCACTTGTTGGCGCCGTCAATCATCGCCGCATCGTAGTATGACGGATCAATACCCATCACGGTGGCGAAGTACAGAATCGAGTTATACCCGATGCCTTTCCAAACACCCATGACGATAATGATCAACGGCCACCAGGTCGGATCGTTATACCAGTCTATCGGTTTGCCGCCGAAAGATTTGATTATGGAGTTGAACACCCCTTTGTCTGGACTTAAGAAAGCAAAAATGAAGAATGCCAAGATAGCCCAAGACAAGAAGTACGGAAACAGCATGCTGGTCTGATACACTTTCAGCAGCTTTCGGTTACGCAGCTGACTCATGACAATGGCGAAGAATATCGCAAAGAAGAAATTGAGAATCAGCATGGTCATGTTGTACCCGACTGTATTCCGAATCACGATCCAAAAGTCCGAAGACTGGAAGAAGAACTTGAAATTATCAATACCAGACCAGGGACTATTCAGCAGACTTTGGACAAAGCCGCCATCACTGTACGTGAAGTTTTTGAAGGCCACCACGTTGGCCAATACTGGGATGTAGAAAAACAAGATTAGGAAGATAGATCCCGGCGCCACAAACAGGAAGAACACGCGATTATCCCAAAGGTGACCGAAAAATGTATTGCGGTTCTTTCGGGCTTTAGGGTGAATGTGTACTTCCTCCGATGGTTTATGGGGATCGACCGTTGCTTCATTCATCCAGTATCGCCTCCTTTCCTGTATTTTTGCAGGTCACATACCTTACGCTCTTAATATATAGCGCTTTCAGACTTCCCACTAGGCAAATACTAAAGGAATTCGCGCACAAACTATAGGTCACCCTTACCATCCTATCCAATCGTCGAATTATTCCATCTATAAGATACTCATAGTCGCACCTATCAACAAACTATATGCTTACTCGGTTCACTGGACCAATATTGCGGTGGGGATGGTCTTATGTTTTGTTTCGCCCACTTTATGTTATTTGTGCACCAAATATTGACACAGAGGACAGAAAAAGTCCCGGGGCAGCTTGGATTCTTCCCCGGGACTTCTCTTATCGGTTCTTCTCGCTGTTATGCGATTCAGTCATGCAGTATTGTGTCGCGACGCCGCTTCGATTTGACAGTTTGCCCATCTACCGTGAAAAATCAGTTAACCCATTGAACGTCAATGTCGGCCCGTCCGTGACCAAGAACGTTGTTGGGGCGGTGAAAAAGACGTGATCCAGCGTCAGCCGGACGTGATCGTCGATGTGCAGCAGCGGCACATTGGTTGTGGGTGTAATCACACACTCTTTCAACCGGAGCGCTGCATTTTCACTGCGGCCGACAAACAGCGACGTTTCTGTGATATTAGCAATCTGAACGTTGTCGAACGTCAGTGATTGGAGGGCAGGGCCATCTTGCAGAGCCGTTGGTTCGCCCTGCAGGTAGGTCACCAAGTGAGACACGTGGTCAATGCTGGCGTTACGGATGGTCACATCGGCCGCCGTGGTGGTGACGGGATCCACTTGCATGGCGAAATACATGAACACATTAAGGGTGTCGAAGTTGTGATCCAGGAGATGGGGGAATTTCCCTGGTCCCCGGAATGTACAGTGGTCGAAGACGATCCCCGTACCGCCGACCCGCAGGCTGTTACAGGCAGTATTCAGATACGTATCGCGCACCGTCAGGTCCTGAATATCGTAACCGGCGAGACAGTCGTCCCCGGTCTCGATACGGCACCCCACGATGGTCACATGGCGAGCATGATGCAGATCAAAACCGTCGTGGCCGCCCAGAACGGTCACATCATTAATTACGACATCCTGACAGGCAGGCAGTACATTGGCCCAGTTCGCGGAATTGACCAAGGTATAACCTTGCAAGCGGACGCCTTGGACTCGGGCCAGCACGATGCCCATCGGTCCGCGAAAGTGTTCTTCGCCGTTAGGGTCCCGCACACTGCTGCCGTCAATCAAACTGCCGGGATCGCCGGTAATGGCTACGTCCACGGCATCATAGGCGCAGAGCAGCGCCTGAAAATAATACGGGGGCAGATGCCAGTCCCGGATATACCGTGGATCGCTCAGATAGCGGATATCCGTCGTTTCGCCAAAATTGGTGTACTCTGCCAAGGCGCTGCTGCCCTGCACCACCGCCCCGCTTTGCAAGTGCAAGGTGATATGGCTATACAAACGCAAACTGCCCGTGGTAAACCGGCCGGCGGGAACCACCACCGTCCCGCCGCCGGCTGTCCGGCAGGCGTCGATGGCGGCTTGAATCGGCTTAGTTTGGACAGTGTCTGCGCCGGCTTCAGCGCCGTAATCCGTGATGATGAATTGGGTAGCGATCATCGTCATTAATCCTTTCTGAACCGATACGTGCGGATCTCAGCCGGCCGCAAGGGGTCAGCCGGCTTGGCCGGCAGCGGATGTTCCAAGAAATCAACGACGTCGGTCGGGAGCGCGCCGCGATAGCTGATCGCCACGGTCTGGGGCACATCCGTCAGATTGTACCCCCGTACCAGCAGATCACCGCTGGCCGGACTGACGTGCAGGGCGGTCACGGCAAAGGCGGGATTATCCACGGTCAGATACGTGTTAGCATTCGGCAAAGTGCCCGTTTGCGCGGCGGGCAGCTGAACTGTCGTCAGGCCGATCTGCCCGGCCCGGGCCAATTGCCAGGTCGCCTGGGTATCAGCGGCCGCAGCCGTGTGCGTCTGGAAAGTTAAATCGGCATGAAACGGCCCCTGACATTGGGCATCGGGTGTCGGGAAGTAGCCCCAATCCCCCATTTCCCCAACGCAGCGCAGCAAGGTCACCGCAATGGTCCCCGTCTTTTGCTCGATCTGGTATTCGTTGAGGCCAAAGTTGCCTACTGTCACCCCAACCTGATCGTCGCTGAGATCCACAAACGCCTGCTGGTGCTGGGGATCTTCCGGATTGCGCCAGGCTTTGCCCGGCGTGTTCGGGCGGGTCACTGCTTCAAAGATTGACTCCGCTTGATGATGATCGCTTTGAATCCCCGTCACGAAGCGGGCTTGAATCCGGTGGTCGCGCATCTGGTTGTCACCGGTCAAGTGAATCTGCAGCTGCCGGCTCTCGCCGGTTAAGATCAGGACCACATGCAGCACCAGCTCGGCGGTCTCGCCGCCGCGGACGGCATGACGCTGGGTAATATCGGTCACGCTCTGCTGTTCCATGGCCAATTGGACATCGGCCGCTACCGGAATGGTCAGGGTCTGGTCATAGGTTAGCGTCTGGACCCCATTGCGGTTGGTCCGGACAATATTCCGGGCGGGACCGGCCGGGATGGGCTGGTCGTTTTCCGCTGCTTTATAAATATATTCATTACCAATATCCCCGGTATCCGTGAAGACCAGTTTGGTCCCATTCATCGTCACTGTGCCGTCAGCGGCCAAGGCCACGGTCAGCGCCTCGTTGTGCAAGGTGGTCCCGTGATCCTCAGTCACCATATCCTGGCCGGCTTCGCCAGTCGTCAGCGCGTAGCCTTGCCAGCTGAACGCCGGCACGGTCACCGGCAGGGTCACGGAGATGTACAAGCCCATGTAAGGCACCCGGAAGGCGCGGTCCGGCAAGTCGTAATTGAAGCGGACAACCGTGTCAGAAATGTGCGCCGGCACGACTTGGCCGGACGCATCAATGACCTGCAAGGCCGGCAGATTTTGCCGGATTTTTTCTAGTTTACGATACTGCTGTTGCGGACTGCCGGCGCTAAAGGGCGCCCGGGCCCACTCCACTGTGACCGTGGCCGCGGCCGTCTTGGCTGCCCCGGCGGTGTTGATCACTAAGAAAGGCTTGCTGGCGGCGGGGAAATCTTGGGTATCGATCTGCCCGGCCAGCTTGGTCAGCGCCGCTTTCGTCAGCCACGTGCCCACTTCCTGAGCCCGGGCGTAGCGGTCCAGCATTCCCTTGTGCACCGGATCCACGGAACAGCCGCAGATGCTGTCGTGGGGATCGTTTTGCAGTAAAGTCTGCCAGGCATAGGTCAGGCGGTCCTGCATGCTGTCTTCAGTCAAACCGCTGAGCGCCATCAAGGGTTCCGCATGGTTTTCCAGCAACCGTTCGGTCGTTGTATTCTGTTGTTTCAAATACACTCGGCTGGACGCTGTATTGGCCAGGGTATACCAGCCGCTGGTTGCTTGGGAAGTGAGCTCCCCTTTAACCGTGGTCAGATCAGCGGGTAAATCAGCCTGCAGGGCCGCAATGTAGTCGGCAAAATTTGAATGGATGAACTCATAATCCGGGAACAACTCCCGGGCCACGGCCAGGGCCTGACTCAAGTTCTTTTGCACCGGCTGATGGTCGACGCCGTTCATGAACAGCAGGTCAGGCGTAGCGGCATACTGTTCGGCCGCCGCCAGATGCTCAGTCCAATAGTGCTTGGCCGCCGCCGGATCCGCCGGGATTTCGTTCCCATTGCTGTACCAATTAGCAAAGAGAATGCCCAGCACTCTGGACGCATCTGGACTTTGCCAATACATTTCGGAATACGTAGAGTCATAATCCCCCAAGGGACCAGTAGTATTGTTGAACCCGGTCGGCGTCACGCCGCGGCCAAAGGCAACCGTATCTAGGCCGGCCAAGCGGGACATCTGGGGCACCTGACCGGCATTGCCAAAGGTATCCGGATAATAGCCCAAGAGCACCGGCTGGCCCCATTTGTCAGAGAAGCGCCGGCCGAGGATGGCATTGCGGGCGTTGGCTTCGGCGCTGATCAAGAAGTCGTCCTGCAAAATGTAGAACGGCCCGATACGCAACTTGCCCGCGTCGATCCAGTGCTGCAGTTCTGCCCGCTTCTCCGGCCGTACGGCTAAATAGTCGTCCAGAATGATCGTTTGGCCGTCCAGGTGGAAGCTGTTGAAATCCGGATCGTTTTCAAACAAGTCAAACAGATCATCGATCAGCTGTACCAGCCGCATGTGGTGGTCTTCATAAGCCATATACCACTCGCGATCCCAGTGACTGTGGGAAATAACAAATACCTTTTTCTTCGCCATGATTTTTCTCCTTTACTGCCGCACACGCAGGTCAACGTAGTCCATGACCAGCTCACAGAACATCATATTGGCCCAGGAGAACCACTCCCGGGTGTATTGGGTGGGATCGTTCACTTGGAAGGATTCATGCATCATGCCGGTACCGCCGGTGGTTCGCGTCAACAGATCCAAGTACGCGGCCTTCTCCGTCCGATCCGCCGTGGTCAACCCTTCCATGGCCAGGGCAATCGGCCAAATATAGTGCGGCGGCGTGTGGGGCGACCCCAATCCGCCGCCGACCCGGCCTTTGTAATAGTAGGGATTCTCCGGACTAAGGATCGTCCGGCGGGTGTCCTGATAAACGGTATCGCTGGCCTCGACATAGCCAAGATACGGTGCGGACAGCAAGTTAGGCACATTGCCATCATCCATCACCAAGGCATTGCCCAAACCGTCTACTTCGTAAGCGTAAATCGTCTCACCGGCGGCGTTCTTCACCGTGCCGTACTGATCAATGCCGTCTTGAATCTCTTGGGCTAATTGCAGAAAATCAGCGGCACTGGCGGTGTCTTTCAGTACGTCGGTGTAAATGTCGGCCAGCTGGCGCAGCACGACGACGGCAAACATGTTCGCCGGCACCAAGTACCCATAAACACACGCGTCATCGCTGGGTCGGAAACCGCTCCAGGACATGCCGGTATAGCCCACCGGCCGGCCGACGCCGTCGATCAGCGTATCCTCCGGCCGGTCTTCCGTCCGTTCAAAGCGGTAGGGTGACGTCTCGTGATGCTGTTCGGTACGGATCACATGGATCATTTTCTTGATCGCCGCTTGGAATTGGGCATCGAAATGATCCGTCCGCCCGGTGTTGCGCCACAACAGATAGGCCAGCTGCACCGGATAGCAGAGAGAATCCAGCTCATACTTCCGCTCCCAGATCCAGGGCGTCATCGTCGTCGCATCGCTCTGGTGGCCGGCATAATTGGCTTTCAGGTTGAAGGCATTGGCATACGGATCGTGGTCCATGTTGAAGAACAGCCGCTGGACCACCCGGCTGATAATGTCCGCCATGCCGGTATCGGTCTGGGCCAGCACCAGATACGGCCGAATCTGGGCCGTGGTGTCCCGCTGCCACATGGCAGGAATATCGCCCGTGAGCACAAAGATCCGGTCCGGGCCATCGGGTTTCATCGCATTAGCTAAGGTGTCGGTGAAAGTCCGGGCAAAAATGTCGGCCCAATCGGCGTGGCTGCGGCCGCAAAGGGTCCGGACTTGGTCCACAAACCCCTGCACAGCGGGGGTAACGTATGAGGTCATAGTGTGATCGCTCCTTGGTATATTTTTATACCGAAAGTATATCATGTTGTTTAAAAGAAATCGCTCCCATTATGGCTATTTGCTCAAATAAGTGGTATCTTTTGCGTATACCAAGTACAGAAAGGACGGTCTATGACAGCCAAATACCAAGTAATATACCAAGCCCTGCGCCGATCCATTCTTTCTGGCCGATTGGCGCCCAATACCCCGCTGCCCAGTGAAAACGCCCTGGCCATCAAATACGGCGTGAGCCGTATCACCTCGAAACGGGCGCTGAATGAACTGGCCGCCGCGGATCTGATCTACCGGGTGCAAGGGGTCGGCAGTTTCGTCAAGGGCCACCGCACTAGTAACGGCTCGCGCCGTATTCTGCTGGTGATCCCTTTCGCTGACAGTCACGGCATCGGCAATTACGAACAGGGCATCAGCGACACCCTGGCCGATACAGATTGGGAACTGTTGAGTATGCCCAATCAGCAATTTGCCGCGCTGCCGATCAAGCAGATTCAGCAGGAATATGCCGGGGTGCTCTACTATCCCACCACCCTCAGTGCCGATACCGCACGGCTCATTACGCTTTACTTAGCCAAGATTCCCATCGTGCTGCTGGATAAAACTATTCCCGGCGTCGCGATTCCCAGTGTGACGGCGGATAACGAGGCCGGCGGGCAATTGGCCGTCCAGCATCTGCTCAAGCTGGGCCACCGGCGTATTGCCTTTCTCGCCCGGACCAACTTCTGGGACACCTTCACCGGTACGGTCAGCGCCCGCTTCTTCGGCTATCTCAATGGCTACCGGGATGATCCGCCAACCGCCAGTGATCCGCTGGCCTGGGCCCAGGTCCTGACCACCCGCGCCCTGCCCAGTGAACGGGCGGCTTTCCTGCGCCAGGAAAAAATCAGCGCCGTCGTGGTGGAAAATGATTTAGAAGCCCTGCGCTTCATGCAGCAACTCAAACAATTGGGCTGGTCGCTGCCCGCTGATCTGAGCGTGGTCGGCTTCGATGACTTGCCGGCGGCTCGCTTGCAGGAACCGGCCCTGACCACGATCCGCCAGGATTTTGTCCAGATTGGAACCGAAGCTGTGAACACCCTGCTGGCTCAAATGAACGATCCGGCGGCCCGTCTGCCGGAGCATAAACGCGTCCCGGTTACCCTGGTGACCCGGGCATCCACTGTGCCATTCAACTAAAGGAGTGATTCTATGTTACGCATTGATACCCGCCAAGGCACTGCCAGCCATCCTGACTTTTCCCACGGCAACACCCTGCCGCTGACCGGGGTGCCCTGGGGGATGCACTATCTCACGGTCCAGACCAACGGGGACCGGGGCGCCTGGTTCTTCGACCCGGCCAGCCGCCAATTCGAAGGGATCCGGCTGACCCACCAGCCTAGTCCGTGGATCGGTGATTTCCAGCACTGTCTGTTCCGGGCCACGACCAATAAAGCGGCCGGCACGTACCAGCCGGACCGGGCCACTTTTTCCCCGGCGGTCATCGATATTTACGATGAACCGCACCAACTGCGCACCCAGGCTACGGCGACCGCCCGGGGCGGGGCACTGCGGTACACCTCGGCGGCTCGGGAGTTCACCTTCCAGATCCAGGCCCCGGATCGTTGGACGATCGTCCACCAGGATAATCGCGGGGTGGTCCTGCAGCTGCAAAACCAGACCGCCAGCGCCGATCCCGATTTCAGCATGTACCTGGCGGTCAGCTGCGACACCCCGTGGCACGCCGAAGATACGCCCCTGGCCTACACCATTTCCAACAGCCAGCCGGTGGTCATTCATTTCACAGCGTCCTTCATTAGTGCCGAGTACGCCCAGCGGGCCCTGGCGGAACTGGAACGGCAGCCTTTCACCAAGCTGGTGGCGGCGAATACCGCTGAGTGGGAGAAAAAGATGGCCCTGTTCACGGTCCAGGATCATCACGCGGACCGGGTACAAACTTTCTACACCAGCTGGTACCGGTCCCTGCTGTTCCCCATGCGTTTCTATGAATACGACGCGGCCGGCGGGCCGGTGCATTACAGTACCACGGAACGGCGGGCCTTGCCGGGCCGGTTGTACACCAATACCGGGTTCTGGGATACTTACAAAACCACTTTCCCCCTACTCGCCCTGGTGCAGCCGACTCAGTATGGGTACTTCTTGGAAGGCTTCTTGAATAGTGCCAAAGAAACCGGCTACCTGCCCAAGTGGCTTTCCCCCGATGAACGGGCGATGATGCCGGGCACGATGGCCGATGCGGTGGTCGCAGACGCCGTGGACAAAGATATTCGGCCGGATCTGTGGCCAGATTTATTAACTGCAATGGTCCATGGGGCCGAGACCCCCAGCGACGATCCCCATTATGGCCGGCCTAATTTGAAAGATTATCAAACCTTGGGCTATGTGCCAGCAGATATTCCCGAAAGCGTCAACCAGACTTTGGATTACGCCTATTCGGACGCCCTGATCGGCGTGGTGGCCACAAAATTGCAGCGGCCGGACATTGCCGAGGATTACGCCCCCCGGGGCCAGAACTATCGGCATTTGTTCGACCCAAAATTTGGGCTGATGCACCCCAAGTCGCGCACCGGGACATTCTTAAACAGCTTCAATCCCTACACGTGGGGCCAGGGATTCACTGAAGGCAGTGCATGGCAAAACAGCTTCGCCGTCTATCAGGATATCCCTGGACTGATCGACCTGGCCGGCGGGCCGCAGGCCTTCCTCCATACTCTGCACACCCTAGCTAACGCCGCACCGCGCTATAATGTGGGCAGCTACCACGGGGTGATCCACGAAATGGCCGAAATGAGTGCCATTGATTTCGGCCAGATCGCCATTTCCAACCAGCCCAGCTTCCATATTCCCTATCTCTTTGCCCTGGCCGGCGAGCCGGCCAGTACAGAGCTGCTGGTCAAGCAGTTGCTGCTGCATGCGTTCAATGCCGGACCGGCGGGCTTCCCCGGAGACGAAGATAATGGCTCCATGAGCAGCTGGTATATCTGGTCGGCGCTGGGCTTGTATCCGCTGCGGCCGGGCTTTGGTGATTACGTCTTCGGTATTCCGCTGTTTGACGAGGTGACCATTCAGCTGCCGACTGGACCGCTGACGCTGACGACCCAGCGGAATCAGGACTACCGTCTCTTCGTTGATGCGCGCCAGCGAGATGACCGCGCAGTGACCGGCCCGACGATCACGCACCGCGATTTGCTGGCAACTTGGCAATTGACCACGACCCTGGGGCTGCTGCCCAAGGGGTAAGAAAATACCCGCATTCTGGCCGGTGCCGGATTGCGGGTGTTTTTCTGTTTAAGTGAGTAAGTTGCCGCCTAGATAACGCAGTGTCAGGAATTGGCGGTACTGCGTGAAGACCAATCGGACCGCTTGCACAGTCATTTCAGGCATACGCGCAATGCGCTGATAACCAACCGTGCCAATCGTGGCGACAGGCTCCCAAGCCGTCGTGCCAGGCCGCTGGACGGCTGCTTGGACTGCTTCGATATGCTGACCGCGGCTGATTTCTTCTTGCAGAACCAGGGCATTCAACGTTACGGGGTGCGGCAGCACCACTGTCACGGTGGGCGCGGAATCATCTGCTGCCGGCTGCCAGTATTCCGATTGAGTACCGCGGGTGATTAATGAGCCGGTCGGTATCTCTTGCTGCACTGATGAGAAAGTCACCTGCCCGCCAGCCAGCAGATTTTCCTGTTGAAAAGCATTTATTTTATGACCCAAAGCGGCCAGCACTGCACCATCCGGATCAGCCAATTGACCGCTGGGCATGGGCGGCAGGTTCAATAACAGTGTCGCGTTACCGCCAACGGCTTGCTGGTAAAGAGTAAACAGCGCATCCGCTGATTTCACCGCCGTGTCCTGGTCGGCATGATAGAACCACCCCGGCCGAATGGACGTATTGACCTCCGCCGGATACCACACCAGCGGACCGGTATAGTCAGCTAAAGCCTGGCGGCTGCCTAAGTCGTCATCCGCCGACGTATACGTCTGGGCAAAGGCCGCATCGTCGGCTTTCTGCGACCGGTCCGCCGTCTTTTCGGTATCCCGCAGCCCCGCCGGCACCACACTCCACTCATCGGTCCGAGTATGACCTGCTTCATTGCCCACCCAGCGAACATCAGGACCAGACACGGCAATCACGGCCTCCGGCTGATAGCGGCGCACCGTTTCATAGATCCGCGTCCAATCGTAGTGCTGTTTCCTGCCGTTTGGTCCTTCGCCATTGGCCCCATCCAGCCAGACTTCAAAGATCGGCCCGTACTGCGTCAGTAATTCAATGAGCTGGTTAATGTAGAAATCGTTATAGGGTGTGCCCGTCCCATAAGTGGGCTCGGCCCGATCCCAGGGCGACAAATAAATGCCGAATTTCAACCCAAACTCCCAACAGGCCTGGGCCGTCTCCGCCACCACGTCCCCCTGACCATCCCGCCAGGTCGACTGGGCCACGGTGTGGTCCGTATAGCGGCTGGGCCACAGGCAGAAGCCGTCATGGTGTTTGCAGGTCAGAATCAGGCCGGTCATCCCTGCCCGTCGTGCGGTATCCGCCCACTGGTGCGGATCCAGGTGCGTCGGATTAAATAATGCCGGCGACTCTTGCCCTGTCCCCCATTCCTGGTCGGTGAACGTATTCATGCCAAAGTGGATGAAACCATAGAATTCCTGCCGCTGCCACGCCAGCTGCCGCGGAGCGGGGACGATCCCCGCTGCGTAATCAATGTCCATTCGTGCGCCTCCTCATTAATCATGCTGAGTATAGCAAAAAAGAAAGCGCTGTACTAACTGAGCAGGAAAAAAGAGACCTCAGTCGTACGAGGCTGCACAATTTGCCGCAAACAGCGTTGGCATACGCAAAAAACAAGACACTACTAACGCAACGAGAATATCCCATCAACGACACTACGTGAGGGCAATGCCCATTATTAATCAGTCAAGTAATGTTCAAACACCTGCTGATACAAATCACAGAATTGCAGGTACATCTTCTTCGGCACAGATTCATTCACCTGATGCGGCGTGTTATTCCCCGGGCCAAAAATAATGAACGGAAAGTCCTGCGGCTTGCCCGCTAGCAGATTGGACGCGTCGGTAACCGGAGCAATGCCGCCGCGTTTCAATTCTTTACCGCTGGCCTGCTTGCCCAATTCCGCCGCCAGGTCGGCGAGCTTTGAATCGCCCTGCACTGCGCGGGAGGGTTGAGACATATACACGTCCATATCAATCTGGGCGCCATCTTCCTTTTGAATAGCTACCAACCGCTTCAACTCTTTCGTGACTTCAGCGTTGTTAGACTCAGGAATCGTCCGGATATTCACCTCCGCGATGGCTTTATCCGGAATCGAGTTCACCTGCTGGCCACCATGGATAATGGTGGTATTAAACGTCAGCGGCCCCAGCAGCTCGTTGGTCTGCTGGTTCATCTCTCGGAAAAGATGGTTGCCGTCTTGCAGCAGTTGCAACAATGGGTCAATGGCGTTAAACCCTTGCTCCGGCATAGAACTATGTGCCGCCCGACCATGGGATGTGAAGCGGATATCCATGGAACCCTTGTGGGCGTGGGCGACGAACCAGCCGGAGGGTTCGCCGATCAGCAAGGCATCAACATCCTTCATATAACCAGCATCTAAGAAATGCTTCGACCCCAGCTCACCGACTTCTTCGCCCATGGTCGCCATCAGGCGAATCGTGCCCTTTTCTGGTTTGCCCTGGGCGGCCAATTCGATCATTGCAATGACCATCGCGGCGAGACCGCCCTTCATGTCCGTGGCGCCGCGGCCAAAGAGCTTGCCTTGGCGTTCAGTCAATGTGAATGGATCGCTGTCCCAATCGGTTTTGGTCCCTGGATCAACGACATCCATGTGTCCGGAAATTGCCAGCACCGGCTGGCCGTGGCCAATTTCTGCCACTAGATTTGCCCGATCGCCGGTCACGGGCAGGACCTTGCTTTCGATCTGGTGGCTGGCCAGCAGCTGCTGCAGGTAGTTGGCCACTTGCAGCTCGTGGTCATTCACCGACGGAATGGCCACCAAGTCCTTCAAGATTTGAATCCGTTCATCTTCGTTAATGATAGACATAAACAATCGCCCTCCCACTTACCATTGTAATGGTTTAGGCGGCTATTAGGCGGGTTTTACGTTAATTCGGCCCATCTTTTATCGTCTAACAGTTTCGTAAGGTCCAAGTCATCTTGATTGCGTTTACATTCCTTGGCGTCCACACTTGAGGCAGAAAGAGGGGTGTTTGGGATGAACACGAAAAAGGGTTTTGTCGCAGCTTTTAAGGATTTTTGGTTCCGTGCTGGCGACTTCCGGGGGAGCAGTACCCGGGGGCAGTATTGGTGGATTTTTCTGATTGATTTGCTGTTGGGAGTGGTTCTCGGTATTGCTGTCGGCGTATTGACCGTAGCGACACTGGCCGGGGTGGGTTCGTCAGGGACCCGCTCTCCCCTGCAATTCATGGGCTCCGCCGCTGGCATACCGTTTATTGTGGCCCTTGGTATATTTCTATTTCAAGGATTACCCATGCTCACCCTCAGCATTCGCCGCTACCAGGATGCCGGGGTGACCCCTTGGCTGTTACTGCTGACCTGGTTGGCACCGGCCTTGATCACTAGTTTGAGCGGCCGCAACGTGGCGGCGCTCATTATTGCCAGCATTCTTTATCTGATTGGTTTTATCATCATTCCGCTGCTGCCAACTCGTCACCCAGAGCCGCAGTGGTCGACTCGTCCCAATGAAGACGGTCAAAAAGCGAGCATGCTGAGTGCGATCCCCGATTTCTTCCGCCGCGGCGGTGTCTTCAGTGGCCGCTCCAGTCGCTCTCAATATTGGTGGATCATCTTGTGGTCCGTCATTATTGGACTGGGAGGATTTATTCTGATGATGATCGGTTCGATCTTCTTTCTTGTCCTCGGCTCCCATCCTGGCCGGATGGATGTTGACCTGTCTGGTTATTATGCATTTCGCAGTATCTTCGTCTGGTTAGCATCATTGGTTTATTTACCCAGTTTAACTTTAGTCATTCGCCGCTTTCGGGACGCTGGGATCAATCCTTGGTGGTATGGGGTACTCACGTTGTTGCAGGTAGTCGTTTCCGTCGGGCTGATTCTCAGCAAACAATACGCGGCCTCTTGGATTGCCACAGCTGTTATTCTTGTCATTGAAGTCATCATCACTGCGCTGCCGACGAAACAGACGGCCCATATATGAGCCCTGCCTTACAGTCTTGTAAGACCTCACCTGTTTCCATTGCATCACACTTGTTTGGCGCTCACAATTTGTCAGTGAAAGGCAGGTGGTGGCGATGAACTCCCAAAAGGGCTTTGTCGGCGCATTTAAAGATTTCTGGTTCCGAGCCGGAGACTTCCGCGGGAGCAGTACGCGGGGACAATATTGGTGGATCGTTTTATTAAACTTCTTGATTGCCCTCGTCACTGTCGGCGCAATTTGGTTAGCTATCTACATTTTTAGTTTCGGCACTCATGAAATTGGTCCGGGTCTGCCCGTGCAACTCTTTGGCGGCACCGTCGGCGTCATTGTGGTCGGATTGGTGGCTTGGTTTTTCTATCAAGGTCTGCCCAATTTAAGCTTAACCATTCGCCGGTACCGAGATGCAGGGGTCAGCCCTTGGCTGTTGCTGGTTACCTGGCTCGCACCGATCGTGATTATGCTGATTGCGGGCAATAACCTGATTGGTTGGATCATCGTGCTGGTACTGGGCACTATTGATCTAGTGGTCAAACTGCTGCCCACCCGCCATCCCGTGCCGCTCTGGTCGACCCGGCCGAATGAGCCGAGCCGCAAAGTTGGTATGGGCGGTGCATTAGCCGACTTCTTCCGGCGGGCCGGCATCTTCAGCGGCCGCTCCAGCCGGTCTCAATATTGGTGGGTATGCTTGCTGTCGATCCTCATCAGTATCGTGATCATGGTGGTGACCATGGCCATTGTGCCGATGATCATTTTTCTAGGCGTGCAAGGAGCTTCCGGTGCAGTCGGTGATGTGCCGAATCTCACCCGTTATTTTCTAGTTTTGGGCCTCTTGATCGGCCTCGGGTCTCTCATTACCCTGCCCGAGCTCACCCTATTGCTTCGCCGGTTCCGGGATGCCGGGGTGAGTCCTTGGTGGTACGGCGCTTTATGGGTGATGAATGTGATCGTCACCTTAATCATCGCCAGTGACAAGGCTATCGTTTTTGCTTGGATCGTGCGGATCGTCCTTTGGCTGGTGGAAGTTGTGATTACCGTTTTGCCAACGAAGAAATCTGGTCGGGACGTGTAACTTCTATTCAACGGGTCCTAGGAAAGCCGCAACTCGCTGGATGCAATTTTTAAAAGGGGTGTCTTCGAGATGAACACACAGGTAGGCTTTGTTCACGCATTTAAAGACTTCTGGTTCCGCGCCGGCGACTTCCGCGGCAGCAGCACCCGAGGCCAGTATTGGTGGGTTTTCCTAATGAATACGCTGATCGCTGTTGCCGGGCTCATTCTATTGTTGGTCAGCGGCGCGGCTGCCGGATTCCTGGCCTGGGATCAGAATGATAATCAGCCGCTGGAATACGTTTTTGGCGGTTTTCTGGGAATTGTCGTCGTCCTCATCCTGGAATGGTTCCTATTCCAAGGGTTGCCAAGCTGGGCGCTGCTCATTCGCCGGTATCGGGATGCCGGTGTCAGTCCATGGCTGCTGTTGATCACCCGCGTCGTGCCCATCTTCTTGACTGGCTTGGCTATTTCCACGACAGCGGTGCAAATCACGATTGGCATCTTGTATCTCGCCGACCTCGTGATTAAAGTATTGCCCACCCGTCACCCAGTTCCACTGTGGTCCACCCGGCCTAATGAGGACGGCCGCCAGGTCGGTATGGTCGGTGCCATCCCTGAATTCTTCCGCCGGGCAGGCGTCTTCAGCGGCCGGTCCAGCCGGTCCGAGTACTGGTGGATCGTCTTATGGGGGGTTATTATTGCCGTCATCTCACTGATTGTTGCGGTTCCGTTGATCTTATTTTCAACATATGCCGTGACGACCACACTTTTGGACCCGGGTGCTGGTGCTTTCCGCGTGTTGTGGTCGACAATCGGCGTCGTATTCGCTGTGAGTTCCTTATTCACTTTACCGCAATTCACTTTGCTCCTGCGTCGTTTCCGGGATGCCGGGGTGAGCCCGTGGTGGTACGGGGTGTTATGGGGTGCTCAGTTAATTACAGCGATGATTGTTGCAAACTCGCGCACCATTGCGATTGCGTGGATTGTTTACTTTATTCTGTGGCTGATTACACTCATTATCACGGTTCTGCCTTCGAAGAATCCAATTGATAACCACTGATCACAGGCATCGAATTTGCGACCATCGACATGATGGTCGTATCTATTTCTATTATTCGTCTTTTTCTGCGTAATTTATCTTTGCAGCAGGAAAGGATGAATCATGCAATGATGATTGGTTTCCACGGTACGACCTATCAGAACGCTCAGGAGATTTTGCGGTATGACTTTGACGAAGAACGTTTTCCAACTTGAACAAGCAATTTAGGTGCCGGTGTTTATGGCTATATTGACGCACCAGAGATGCCTTTTGATTCAGCTGCGTTTTTGGCAAAATTATATGCCTAACTGAAAGCACAAATGCATACTCGTGGAATTTCTCGCGTGGCTGTTATACAATCCGAATTAAGCACCGCTCCCTATGATGTTTGCGACTTTAACGATGGTGATAATGCCATCCGCTTTATGGCCGCAAAAAACTCGGAACATTACATTCACAGCATAAGCTAAAAAGGGCCAGCAAACCGGAGGATAATGCCGATTTGCTGGCCCTTTTAAATTACTTTCGCCATAATCGTATTACCGATCCTGACACCATCCCGTTCCACAATATTCGCCCGCACTGCCTGGTAGCCCCGCGCCTTGAAAAACGCCAACGCCGTATGCGATGCGGCCACCGTGATCCGGTGCACACCGCAAGCGCGGGCGTGCTGTTCCAACACATCGACCAAATGGCTGGCTATCCCTTGGCCTTGGTGCGTCGGCGCCACGTAGACCCGATCCAGATACCCCACCAGAGTCATGTTGGCGAACCCGACGATGCGGCCGGCACTGACGGCCACCAGCGTGTCGTCCTGAAACAGCGGTGCGCACCACGCCACCGGGTCGATGCCAGTCTCCGGTGCCCAAGCAGCTAATTGTTCCGGCGGGTAATCCCGCCGGGCCACTTGATGCACGCTGGCGATGAACACCGCCACGATGGCGGCTTCATCACCATGCTGAATGGAACGCCACTGAATCATGTCTGGTCCTCCTCGTGAAATGGCAGCCAATCAAACACGAGCGCCAGATAGATGGTCAAAATCAACAGATCCGCACTGCCGCCCAAACTCAAATTGCGGTCAATGAACGTGGCGTTCAAATCGGTGAGAAACTGCCTGCCGGCCGCGGTTTGAGCACCGCCCAGCTGGAAATAAGCGGCAGTTTGGTCATGAACCCAGGGAATAATATCCGCCGTGCCGGCCCGTTTGATCACATTACTGTCCCGGGTATGGGCAACGATCACCATGAAGGTGTCCAGCAACCGGGTATTCCGATCACCGGCTGCTTGCGTCCGCAAAAACGGCAGCGCCCATTCGGTTACCGCGGGAAAGCCGGCCTCGGCTTCGCCACGGATACCGGTGAAGCCGTATTTCAGATATTCCCGTTCCCCAGCCGTTAATTCTGCTGGGGATTTTTCCTGCACGCCAGCGAAATCATTAGCCGTTAAACCGGCCAGCATTGCCTGAACGGCGCGGATGATGCGGTTCACTGTCAGGACCGCATCTTGCTGCATCGTCCAGGCAGTCGCCGCCACCAGCACACCGAGGGAAAAAATTGCGCCTTTATGTGTATTGATTCCCGCCGTCGCCGCAAACATCGTCTTCTCTGCCTGGACCCCCACTGGCCGAATAGCGTGAAATAATCCGCGCAAATTGGTCTCCGGGTATGCGGCACCAATTTTTGCGACTTGTTCAAAATATGACCGCAGAGCAGTCGCACTGTCCACAAATGTGAAGACATCCATATCCCGATGGGCGCCCGCACTCACCGGATCGACCAACCCCGGTTTCGGATTCACCAGCACTTCATAGATCAACGCCCGTTCCGCCAGCAGCGGCAGCTCACTTACCTGCATGGGCCATATCCTGATTAAAGTAGGTAAAATAACGGCGGCTGATCTCCGCTTGCAATTCAGCGACACTGTGCCGGCGGGACCGGGCGCACTCCTTGGCCGGCCGGCCGCAGATCAGGCAGCGGCGGGCCGGATAACCCAAATCCTGGCGGGATAACGGTTTTTCTTTCGTGGCCAAGGTGAGCGCATCCACATCAAAAAGGCGGCCCAGGGCATACTGGTCCTCAAACTGAATCGCCCGCTCCTTCGCCGCCCTGACCGGCAGGGCAACAACCCAGAAAGCTTCTGGACCGGTGGGCTTATGCCACTCCGGCTGGACCGTCACCGTACCCGTCGGAAACAGGGCGTGCAGTTGCCGAACACCTGCTGCAAACAGCTGCTCCAAATGATCATTATTCTTGATCGGCCCCGGAATATTCAGCTTAGTGGCCAAAATCGTACTGTCCGGATAGTCCGCCATGAGCTTATCCTGATACGCCACCCGGGCATCCTTATTGGCCAGCACTGCCATAATATCCTCGTCTGCCCCCTGATCGAAAATCGTCTCTGCCATGATGTCACCTTTCTTCCTTGCTACCAATTATATACAATACGCGCCGGCACTGGTGATCAGCAGCACCGACGCGTATTTAAAAGTGTAACAGATTAATCCTTAACCTGATTGATTACATCAATCAAACTGCCGTCCCGGTATTCCACCAGGGCCACCGGCCGATCCGTGTACTCAATCGCCTTGGGTTTGCCCACAATAGCTTCCGCCTTGGCGGCCAGCTCTTGAATCGTGAACACCGGCACACCCGGAATATGGCTCAACGCATCAATGAGATCCTTGCGCCGCGGATTGATAGCAATCCCAATCTCGGTTACCACGACGTCAATAGATTCGCCCGGCGTTGTAATGGAGGTCATCTTCGGTACGATGGTCGCCAAGCGGCCCCGAACCAGCGGTGCAGAAATGATCGTCAGCTTCGCCGTGGCAGCATCTTGGTGCCCGCCAACAGCGCCCCGCAGAACACCATCGGAACCGGTCAAGACGTTGACGTTGAAGTCCGTGTCGATTTGCAGCGCAGACAGGATCACGACATCCAGCTTATCAACCATAGCGCCCTTGTTGAAGGGATCTGCATACCAGGAAGCATCAATTTCCTGCTGTGCAGGGTTGGTATGCATAGAATTTGCAGCGCCTTTATCGAAATCTTGGACGTCCATGACTTTCTTCACGAGACCCTCGGCCAGTAAATCAGTGGTCGGCTTGGTGATTCCGCCTAAGGCGAAGGACGCCTTGATGCCCTTGTCCAGCATGGACTGGCGTAAGTATCGGGTCACGGCCAGCGCGGCACCGCCGGAACCGGTCTGGAACGAGAAGCCATCCTTGAAGTATTGGGAATGGGTAATCACGTCGTTGACCATTTGAGCGATCTTCAATTCCTTGGGATCCTTGGTAAACCGAGTTGCGCCCGAACCAATCTTGTCTGGATCACCAACTTGAGCAACCTTAACCACATAATCGACCTGGGTCTGGTTAATGGAGGCCGGCGTATTCGGGTAGTCCACCAGATTATCGGTCAGCAGCACAACTTTGTTGGCGTACTTGGCATCCATCAGGGCATACCCCAGAGAACCAAAGGCAGCATCGCCGGTCATACCGTTGGCATTGCCCTCCGCATCTGAGTTCGGCACGCCAAGGAAGGCCACGTCGATCTTGATTTTGCCGGTTTCAATCGCCCGGGCCCGACCGCCATGGGAACGGAAAATCACGGGGCTCTTTAGGGCACCGTGGGAAACCGCATCACCCAGGGAACCGCGCATGCCGGAACTAGTGATGTGGGTGACTGTGCCAGCCTTAATTGCCTTGACGACCATGTCGTTCATGACGTTGGTCAAAGAAGATGGGGCCAGGGTCAGATCTTTGATACCCTGATCAATGATCACCTGCATCACTTCATTGAAGACTTGGTCGCCCTCCCGCAGATGGTGGTGGAAGGAAATTGTCATGCCGTCTTTGACCTCGGCCTTGATGACATCGGCGATGGAATTAACGACCTTGTTCTCGCCAAATTGGGCACGCACTTGAGGAGCAACCCGTTGACTGACGGGGTTGCCCAATTTTGCCCCCGCATAGGGTTTGTAATCATACTGATTCAAAATGGAATCGGGAATATCCACACCGACATTATTCTTCGACATAATTGCCCTCCTCGTCTACTAAGTGTGACGCCTTGGCTAAGTTCATGACCCGCTGGGCCCGCAAAGCCACTGGCCGATCGACCATTTGGCCGTTCAGGGAAATGACGCCGGAACCCTTCTCGTGGGCTTCTTCAATCGCTGCAATGACTTGCTGTGCAGTTTGAATCTCCGCCTTGGTTGGTGCATAGACTTTGTTGATCACCGCGATTTGCCGCGGGTTGATGACGGACTTGCCGTCATAACCCAGCTGGTGAATAAATTGCGTCTCGCGAATCAGGCCGGCTTCGTCGTCCAGGTTGGTGAATACCGTATCGAAAGCCGCAATACCGGCGGCCCGAGCAGCATGCAGGATAACGTTGCGGGCGTATTCCAGCTCGCGGCCATCCGGGTACCGGTGAGTCTTCATGTCGGTAGTGTAGTCCTCGGCGGACAACGCGATCCCAATCATCCGGTCGGAAGCGGCCGCGATTTCGTTGGCGTTAACCACGCCCTTGGCACTTTCGATGGCCGCCATCACGTGAGTGGAGCCCTCTTCTCGGCCAAATTCAGTCTCGGCAGAGGCGACATCGTCCACTAATTCCTTGATCATGTCGGCTGTTTCAGTCTTCGGCAAGCGAATGACATCAATACCCGCCTTAACCATCGCCCGGACGTCATCCTTGTAAAACGGGGTGTCGACGCCATTGACCCGGACGACCTTTTCAGCATTGCCGTAGTCCACTGTCTGCAAGGCTTCATAAACCAAGTCCCGGGCGGCATCCTTTTCCTGCAAAGAAACGGCATCTTCCAGGTCAAACATGATGGAGTCGGCGCCGTAGATCCCAGCGTCCTTCAACATGGCCGGGTTGTTGCCGGGGACGAACATCATCGTCCGGCGTAAACGTTCTTCAATCTCTGCCATATTAAAGCACCTCCCAAGCAGGTTCTGTCTGTTCCAATGCCCGTTGTGCGGCCGCAATGGTCCGCGCCTTGATCACACAATCCAAAGCCCCTTTATCCACAGCCTTGACCAGCGCATTGTCAATCTTGAAACCAGTCAGCGTATCAGTGATAACCTTTTTAATTTCGTCACCATATTGGCTGGCAACAGCGGAATCCAAGTCGATCTGAATTCCACCGGCCGTTGCCGGCGACAGGGTGATCTGGATGTCAGAAGACTCCAGCGTCCCTGCCAGTGCAGTTTTTTTAATTTCCACGAATATTCTGTCCTTTCTCAATTCGCTTCAGTAACTCAGCGTAATGATCCTGAATGAACTGCCATGTTGTTGGCGGTAAGAAATCCTTGACGGTGGCCAGTTGCGCCTCCGCAATGGCTTGGCGCACCTGGGTAGCAGTGACCACCGTGCCCGCCTCTGTGAGACGCGGCACGACGATCAGCTGCACCGCTGGCGGCAGTTCCTGGGCCAGTACGTCATTGTAAATGGCGGTGGTGTGGGACTTGGGTTCCTCGCCGACGTAGCGTTTGGTGATGTGCAGCGTCGGCGCGACCCAGTTCCGGAACAGCCGGGCGTCTAAGGTGGTCTGATAGCGAATAACGTCATCCCCGGATTTCAGAAAATACGCAGGGAATGTGGCATAGCTGACCATATAGTCGCCGCCAGGATAGACGCGCACGTTCTTCAAGTCCGCCAGGCCCGCCTGGACCAGCTGCATCCGTTCCGCGCTGGTGAACAGCGAGCGGTCGGTGGACACCACGAAAACATCCACGATGTCGTTTTCAGCCGCCGCTTTTTCCACCAAATACCGGTGACCGCGGGTGAACGGATTAGCATTCATCACGATGGCCGCCACGTGTTTGGCCGCTTGATCGCCGACGCCGGGCAGTTGCGTGAGGTATTGCTTAATCCCCGGCATGCCCGCTTCCAGCAGCACACCAACGTCTGTTTTGGCCAGCGTGGTGAAACCCACGTGACCAAAACTGGCTTCGTATTGCGGCTTCGTGAACACCATCATGTGGCTATGACCGGCCAGCATCAGCCGGGATTGCAGCTCAGAGACGACCTGATTAAAGTTCGCCCCCGGCGTGTCGCCCTCGTCCACCGCAATGAACTTGAGGACGTTGCCGGCAATGGCCCCGGTACCCACTAAGCGATCGCCGTCATAAAGACCAATGACACTGTCCACGCTGGCAATCTCCGCATCAGAGAAGCCGCTCAAGCCGTGGGCGGCGAGAAAAGCCAGCCATGCTTGGCGCACACCGGGCACCCGTAAATGGAGATCACGAATATCAGCCATTGGCGATTAACCCAGTAAAACCATGATGATCGGCACGACCACCACAAAGAGCACAGAGGCTGACACGACGATGTTGGTCGCAAACTTGACGTCCCCATGATAGGTCGTGGCCAGAATCGGCAGCACGGCGAACGTCGGCGTGGCCGCCTGGATGATCAAGGTCTTCTGGAAGACCGGGACCATCCCTAAGCCGGCTTTGACGCCGGCAGCAATCAGCAGGAACATGATCACTGGCGCCAGCACGAACCGGCCCAGCAGCGTGACGACCACGTTGCGGTCAAACTGCATGTTGCCGATGCCGAAGCTCTTCAGCATAATCCCGATGTAGATCAAGGACAACGGGGTCACCAGGGCGCCAACATCCGTCAAAGTCAAAGTGACGAAGTTGACCAGCAAATGGGTCCGCAGCCAGGGAATGTAGATGAACGGCAAAGCCACAATGAAGCCCCACAGCGGTGTGGGAATCAAGTGGTGCCAGTCCAATTTCACTTTAGCCGTGCCATCAGCACCAACCGTGGGATCGTCAGCGGCAATGATCCAAACGCCGATGGTCCAAAGCATAACGGTGTTGACAATGTAGTAGACCAGCAAGTACGGAATGGAACTATCACCGAACAGAGCCTGGTTCAACGGCATCCCGATGAAGACCGTGTTGGCAAAGTTCATAGCGGTCATCATCAGACCGCGCTTACCCTTGGGTACCTTCAGCACGCGCACGACCAACCAAGAAATCAACAGGCCAATCGTGATGCTGACAACACTATAGAGCAGGCCGACCGACAATTTAGCCAGCTGCTCCGGCTTGAAGTGGTTCATCATCGACATAAAAATAGATGCCGGTAAAGCCACTTGCATGATCAGTTTGGAAAGGGCGCCGGAGAACTTCTCGTCAAACCAGCCTTTTCCTTGGGCGAAGTAGCCGACCGCAATCATGATCATAATGGCTAGAACGCTTTGGATCGATGTCCAAAAGATTTCCATAATAACTTTTTCACCCCATCATGGCGCCCGACCGAGTGCAGTCGGACGCCAGTGTTCTATGTTTTATTTTTGAGTCTTGGCGTAGTCCTCTACGCCCGCCGTCACAGCATCAACGACACCTGCGTCAAACACGCCGGGCACAATTTTTTCAGCGGTCGGCGCGGTAATCAAACCGGCGAGCGCCTCGGCAATTTTAGTCTCCAAGTCAACATTCACCGACTTCAAGCCGCTCTTGAGCAAACCACGGAACAAACCGGGGAAGGCCAAAATGTTGTTGACCTGATTCGGGTATTTGCTGGCTCCGGTGGCAATAACCGCAGCCCCCGCCGCTTTGGCTTCGGCTGGATCAATTTCCGGAACCGGATTGGCCAAGGCAAAGATGATCGGCTGAGCCGCCATTTTCTTCACCTGTGCCCCAGTCAGTACATGGGCATCGGACAACCCGACAAAGGCATCGGCCCCGTCGATCACCTCGTCCAGCGTATCGCCGGCGGCGCTGGTCACTTGGCCGGCCAATTCCCGCTGGTAGCTGTTGTACCGGTCATCATCAGGCTTAACGACACCGTGGATATCCACCAGGGTGATGTGCTTGATGCCGGCCGCCAGCAGCAATTTCGCGGTGGCGATGCCGGACGCGCCGACGCCGGTCAAAACGATCTTCAAATCAGCCAGCGGCTTGCCCACGACTTTAGCGGCATTGATCAAGCCGGCTAAAACAACGATGGCACTGCCCTCTTGGTCGTCATGATAGACCGGAATGTCCAGCTGCTGCTGCAGCGCATCTTCAATGGCGAAGCACCGCGGCGCCGCAATATCTTCCAGATGGATCCCGGCGAAGCTCTTCTGGATGTTCTTGATCGTGGCGACGAACTCATCAATGCTGACCTGTTCCACTGCCATGGGGATCGCATCCACGCCGGCCAGTTCCTTATACAGCAAGGCTTTGCCCTCCACAATGGGCAGCCCGCCAGCCGGGCCGATGTTGCCCAAACCGAGCACGGCACTGCCGTCCGTGACTACCGCGACCAGCTTGCCGCTGGTGGTATAAATATCCTTTTTCGCTGGATCAGCTTCAATTTCTTTGGCCAACCCGGCTACTCCGGGCGTGTACGCCTTACCCAAGTCGTCGCGGTTATTGACCGCCAGTTCCGGCTTGATGGACAACACGCCAGTGTGGGCACTGTGCAGCTGTTCTACTTCATTTTCTGCCAAAAAAATGACCTCCTTATTGACCCATTATCTTCCGTTCTCAACGGTTCCCTATTATGCCACTGTGTTTTTTATTTTTCAAATTAAAAGGCTTAATTTTCAAAATTGAAAATTTATGCCAAATAAATGGTATAATGGTCGGGAATTTAAAGAAAGCAGGTAATGCATATGGCGACACCGGAACATCAGGCCCTCCTCACCGCCATCGCTCAAGATTATTATTTTTCCCGTGCTTCAATCAGTGAGCTCGCGGATAAATACCATGTTTCCCGCTATTTCGTAGAAAAATATCTCCACGAAGCTCAGGCCTCCGGTTTAGTGACCATTACCATTCAAGCCCCCACCACCCGCATTCAAGCCCTGGAACTGCAATTCCGGCAGGCTTTCAACATCCCCCACATTGCAATTATCAAAGATGCCGCCAACCCGACCCAAACCGCAGAACACGTCGTCGCCTATGCGGCTCAGCAAAGTCAAAATTTGATCCGCACCCAGCACGTGGTGGGCTTGACCTGGGGCGGAACGATCTACAACGTGATCCAGCATTTCGCCGCGGACAATCAGCCAGAGCTTCTGTTTACCCAATATCTGGGGGAAAACATGAAATATCATTCCCGCGCCGGATCGACCCGGATGGTGGAAATGGCCGCCAACAAGTTCAGCAGCAACTATCGGACCCTGGTCGGCCCCTTGTATGTATTCGATCCCGCTGCCCGCCGACTGCTCAGTGCTGAACCCGCCTTGCAGCCTACGCTGGCACTGGGGTCCAAGATGGACATGCTGATCACCGGCATCGGCACCATGGACTCCATTGATTCGATTCCTATTTGGCATGAACAGCGGGAGAAAATCGTGCCGGGTGAGCGCATCGCGGACGTTGCCGGGGTCATCTTTGGTCGGCCGTATACTGTGGCCGGCGACTTCATTAACCCGGATGACGTCCCCGTGCTGGGCATTCCTTTGGCGCAAGTCATGGCCGTACCTCGCCGATTCGCCATTGTGACCAGCAAATTCAAGACTCGGGCGACCCTCGGCGCTTTGCGCGGCGGCCTGCTCACTGATCTGGTGACCAGCGAAGCAGTTGCCAACCGTATTGTCGCCGAAGCACCGGAATTACAGAAATAATTTGCTCACGGATAGTAAAGGCGGCCCAAGAACCAGAATTCGTATTCTGATCCTTGGGCCGTTTTATTGTCTGGACAAATCGGGGCGCTACCCGATTGGTTGATGTTTTCTAGTGCTTCTAATCTTTTTGAGCCCCATTTGGGGATTTGCTAGTAGAATGCCGGTCACTGTCAGCGTGATACCCAAGCCGGCAAGCCACAAATAGGCAATTACTGGACCGGGGATGCCAATGAGGGCAGCTAACCAGGCCGCACTGAGCAGTACGAGGCTGGCCAGTGTTAAATCACGTTCACGCATCGTTTGTCACCTTCCCGAGCCATTTTAGCCTATTGGCCACTTGCGCTTAACGTTATGGTATCAAAGCAGCTTAAAGAAAAAGAACCTAAACCAGTCACGATATTGTAAAAGCGGCGTCATCACCGGAAGATTCCGGTAATGACGCCGCTCTGTTTTTTACTGCCTATTTAAAACTACTCGGTTCTCAACGCAATCGCAGCATCCTTCTTCGCCGCCATCCGCGCCGGGATATGCCCGCCGAGGACGGTGAGGATCGTGGAGACAATGATCAAAATCACCCCGTGGATCGGGTTGAGGTGGGAAACGTTGGCTAAACTGGTGATGTTATACAAAATGATGTTGATGGGGAAGGTCGCCAGCCAGGCGATGAATACGCCGAGGACCCCGGCACCGACGCCGAGAATTACGGTTTCGGCGTCGAACACCCGGGTGATATCCTTCTTCCGAGCGCCCAGGGCTTTCAACACCCCAATTTCCTTCGTCCGTTCTAGAACGGAGGTATAGGTGATGATGGCGATCATGATCATGCTGGTCACCAGGGAAATGCCAGCGAAGGCCACTAGGACATAGGTGATGGCGCTCATCAGGCCGCCAGTCAGGCTGGACACCGTGCCGGCCAGATCGGTGTAGATGATTTTGTCGGCCTTGCTCTTGCCCTTGTTGTATTTATCCAGATAGTTCAGGATCTTATCCTTATCATCGAAGTTATTCGGATAAATTTGAATCGCGGCCGGAATCTTGTCACCGCCCAGATAGGCGAGCAGCGTCTTCTTGGTGCTCGCCGTCAAGGTCTCGTTGGTCATGACGTTGGTGTCGCTGCTCTTTTGGGCGGCCACAATAGCGGAGTTCTTATTCTGATTGATGATTTCACTGCTCAGCCGATCCGAATACGCAATCCCGCTGGCCAGCATGCCATCGGACTTCTTCGACCGCACCCGGAGCACGCCGGTGATCTTCAACGTCTTCGTGTTCTTGGCGTTGGCCATATCGTTGTAGTCTTTCTTCGGAATGAAGTTCCCAGTGGGCAGTTTTTGATAGTAGTCATCATTGGCCACAACCTTTACCGTTTGGCCCACCAGATCGTTATAGTTATACTTCTGGTTTTCTTTCACGGTAAAACCTAAGTTCTTCAAGCTGTTGATATTTACCGTGTTGTCCCGGTTGACCACTAAGACGATGTCGGTCGCCGCCTTGGGATAGCTGCCAGCCAGCACCTTGTAATTGGACTCCAGATACGACTGTTTGCCGTACCGGTCCACCGGGTAGACCGACCCGCCGACGCCCAGCGTGGACATCATGGCACTGGCGTCCACCCCGCTGCGTTCGGGATTGCTGTTGGAGAACTTCACCGGTTTATACTGGCCATTCACGTCGCGGACCAGGTTGAAGCCGGTGGCGTATGTATAACTGATGTTTTTGGCCAATTTCTTATTTAATCCATTCAGATAATCCAGGTACTTCTGGCTGATCTTATTGACGTGCTGGGCCTTATCGGCCGCACTAGTCTGCGCGGTAACTTGATCACTTTTCGAAAAGCCCTTCTCCTGAGACGGCCGCTGGGACGTATCCTGCCCCTGCTGGGCGATCGTAATCGGATACTGGGCCAGCGTTTCCGCCTCGGTCTTGTCGATCTGGGTCTGGAACCCCGTAGACAGGGCCAAAACGATGGCGACGCTGATGATCCCGATACTGGAAGCAAACATCGTCAGGAACGTCCGACCCTTCTTCGTCTTAATGTTCGTAAACGATAATTTCAACGCCGTCCAGAAACTCATCTTCGTCCGTTTAAGCGTGAAATGATCGTCTGCCTCGTGCTCGCTGTACGGCGCGGAATCGTTTAGAATCTTGCCGTCCGCAAAGTTGATGATCCGGTCCGCATACTGCTTTGCCAGTTGCGGGTTGTGGGTGACCATGATCACCAGCCGTTCTTTGGACAGCTCCTTGATCAGCTGCATGATTTCTTCACTGGTCTCGGAATCCAGCGCGCCGGTGGGTTCATCAGCCAGCAGGATCTCGGGATCATTGGCGATTGCCCGGGCGATCGCCACCCGCTGCATCTGCCCGCCGGATAATTGATTCGGCCGCTTGTGCATATGCTCGGCCAAACCGACTCGGGTCAGGGCATCCACGGCCCGTTTTTCCTTTTCCGCCCGGGATACGCCGGACAGGGTCATGCCCATTTCAACATTATCCATGATGCTTAAATGGCCGATCAGGTTGTAACTCTGGAAAATGAAGCCGATGGAGTTGTTCCGGTAGGCATCCCAATCCGCGTCTTTGAAGGTCTTAGTCGATTTGCCCTCAATGATCAAATCGCCGGAATCATACCGATCCAATCCGCCGATCATGTTCAGCAGCGTGGTCTTCCCCGAACCAGAAGGGCCAAGGATAGCGACGAATTCTTGTTGGCGGAACGACACCGAGACATCGTCCAGCGCTTTCGTGATCGTATCGCCGACGTGGTAATACTTCTTGATGTGCTTCAGTTCAAGCATGCGTAACTCCTTTTTAGAGCAGGGCCAAGGCCACCGCTCGGATGGTATTTTCGTTTTGCGTGATATAGGTACATTATGCCATATTCTGCACCCTGTCTATCCGTCGGAAGTCTGGACTTGCGCCGCCGTTACGTTTTCGTGACACAAAACCAGCCGGGATCGTTACGTTTCTTCCCTATACTAGGGGGTGAAGAAAGAGGAGGTTATCATCATGACCAAACGACGCCGAGTACTGATTTGGGGTACTGCAGTGTTGCTGGTTGTTGTCGCCCTGGTGGGCGGTATTGCCGTGGCCCAGGGCGGCCGGCTGGGCGCACACACGCCGGAACGGCTGACCCTCGCCGGTTCCACTGCAATGGCTCCGTTAGTTGAGGAAGCAACGAAGAATTATACAGCAGATCATCCAAACGTCCATGTCACAATCCACAAAGGCGGCTCCGCTGCCGGTTTGACCAAGGTTGCCAACGGCCAGGTCAGTTTCGGGATGAGTGATATTTTTGCGGAAGAAAAAGACGGCGTGGTGCCAAACACGCTGGTGGATCACAAAATTGCGGTAGTCGGCATTGTCCCCATCGTGAACAATCGGTTGGGCGTACGCACCATTTCGACCACGGCCCTGCGTTTAATCTTTGCCGGTAACTATACAAATTGGCGGCAACTGGGCGGACCGGATCTGCCCATTACCATTATTAACCGGACCGCGGGCAGCGGGACCCGGACCAGTTTCGACCGCCAAGTACTGCACGGCAGCGAGCCGAAAACCGGCCTGGAACAGGAGTCGTCGGCGAAGGCCCGGGCAATGGTCGCCGCGACCCCGGGGGCCATTTCTTACTTGGCGCTTTCCTATTTGGATAGCAGCGTCACCCCGGTCTACATCGACGGTATCAAGCCGTCCAAAGCGAATATCGTGACTGGCACCTGGCCGTTATGGGCTTATGAGCATCTGTACGTCAAGGGCAAGCCGACTGTGGCGGAGGTTCAGTACATTAACTATCTGCAGTCTGATACCGTCCAAAAGAGTTTGATCAGCAAAATGGGCTATATTTCCATCAAGGAGATGAAAGTCGAACGGACCGCGGATGGCCAGCTCAACGATGTCCGGCCATAGTGGTATGCTAGTCTCCGAATAGGGGGTACCGGGCATTGTGGCCAGTAATATTTTTGAACTGATCGGCGTTTCCGGCGTGGGCAAAACCACGTGGGCAAAAGAGCAGAAGCACGTGGTGGATTTGTCTTCCGACGCGATTCGGGATGAGCTGTGCAAACAGGCGGGCATCTATCCTTTGTACGACCAGCCCCCTGCGGTGGTTAAGCGTACCAACGCCCAAGTTTTTGCCGTCTTGCATGCACGGTTGGAAGCCGCACTGCGCGCCAATCGAGAGAAAATCATCATCGACGCGACCAATCTGAACCGGGCTAGGCGCACGGCGCTATATAAAAGAGTGAAACTGCTGGCCCCGACTTGCCGGGTGTTTGCCATTGTATTTCCCACCCCGCCGTTGCCGGAGCTGGTGCGCCGGGTGACCCATCGCGGTATTCATGATGTGCCGGCGGCGGGTCTTGCAGCGCAGTTGGCGGCGTTTGAAGCGCCGGAACAGTTTGTGGATTGTGACCATGTGATTCAATTTTAGACCAATAATAAAAGCAGCGTTCTGACTGAATTCTTCCAGCAGAACGCTGCTTTTCGTTACACGTTAAGCAATCTCATGCAGCGCCTGGGCCACTGCCCCAGGACCGGCAATCATCCGCTTAAAGTCGGCCTCGACCTTGTCGCCCAAACCAATGGCATACAAATCATGACCAAAAATCTGTTTGTTGCTCAGAATCGGTTGCAGTACCGCATGAACATCGGTCGTCTGGCCCACCTGCACGCTGCGCAGTTCTTTTTGCAAATCAGCCAGCAGCGGATCCGGACTCGGCGTAAATATCTCACCCTTATCGTCCACGCCTAACAAGTACCGGCACCAACCGGCAAGGATGAGTGGAATGGCCACCAGCTTTTGGACAGCGTCGCCGCCTTGATCCAGATAATGCTGAATGGTGACGCCGTAGCGAATCGACAGCATCTGGGATGCGTCGGTGGCCAACCGCTGGGGCGTGTCAGGAATGTACTTATTCGGCAGCCGCTGTTCGATCAGCGTATCCAAGAATTTCTTGGGATTAATGATCTTGGGATCTTTGACGACCGGCAAATCTTCCTGATAGCCCAGCCGCTTGACCAAAGCTGCCAAGTCTGGATTGTCCATTTCATCAGCCACGGCCGTGTAGCCCAGCAAACTGCCAAAGATACCCAAAGCGGTATGCAGCGGGTTTAGGCACGCCGCCACCTTCATCTGGTCGGCATCATTCACAGTATCCCGGTCAGTCAGGATCACGCCGGCTTTCTCCAGCGGCGGCCGGCCATTGGGGAAGCTGTCCTCAATCACTAAATAATGAGTCTGCTCCGTGTTACCGAAGGGCGCGATGGTCTTCGTAATGGTGGTGTCTTCAAAACCATCCCGGGCCAGCTGGTCAGCGACACTTTGCGCCGGCGCTGGCGTGATCCGGTCAATCATTGTCCAAGGGAAGCTGACCTGCTTAGGATCTTTCAGATAATCAACAAAGCCTTGGGGTACAAAGCCGTTGTCCAACCAGCCCTGGGCAATGGTCAGAATGGCATTCTCAAAGTACTGGCCGTTTTCAGAAAAGTTGTCCGTCGTGACCATTGCAATCGGCAAAGCCCCGCTTTGGTAGCGGGCAAACAGCAGCCGCGCAATGGCTCCCATCGCCGTGTTCGCCACTTCCGGGCCATGGGTAATATCGTATTGGGCATCTGCGGTCAACTCACCATTCATATCCCGCAGCGCATAGCCCTTTTCCGTAATTGTCATGGTGACCAGTTGCAGTGACGGCTGTTCAAAAATGGCCCGAAGCACGAACCAGCCGAACGGATCGGCTCGATTGTAGTACAGAGCATGGGCGACACTAGCAATCAGATTCTTCTCCATGCTGCCGTCGGGCGCCACGATCACTTGCAGCATCCGATTCTCATAGGGCGCATAAATTGTTTTGGGAATCGTGGCGCTGTGAGTAGTCGCCACAATAATGCCGCTTTGCAGGTCACCGCTGTCTAACAGATCTTGGGCAACTTTTGCGTGAAAACAACGGAATAAATTACCGCCGCCGAAGTGTACCCATACCGGATGAGCATCTGTGGCCGCCTTCATGGCAGCTTGGTCGTATTGCGGGACAGTGATGCCGGCATCCTTGAATAAGCGGGCATCGCGGCGATAGTCGTCGGTTAGTTTTACCATTCGAAATAACCCCCATTTGATGATCTTAATCCAATCGTTGTCATCTTTACCATAACACGCTTGCCGGGTTTCTGCGCAAATCCATTATCGCATGCAAAAATGGCACCTGTCCCAAGGCAAGTGCCATTTTCAGCCATCTCAATACTTTATTCTGCGTCGTACGCCGCTTGGAAAATATCAATAATATCCTGCTTCGTCCCTTTACGCGGGTTAGAGAACGCATTGCCATCCTTCAACGCATTTTCCGCCATCAACTCAAAGTCCTCTGGCTTCGCGCCAATATCCTTAATTGACTTCGGAATCCCAACGTCTTCAGACATCTGCTTCATGGCTTTGATGGCCAACTCGGCGGCATCGCGGGTGGATAACCCCGCCGTATTTTCACCCATAATGTCTGCCAATTCAGCGAACCGTTCCGGGCAGGCAATAATGTTGTATTGCTCCACATACGGCAGCAGCAAGGCACAGCACACACCGTGGGGCGCGTCGTACTGACCGCCCAGTTGATGGGCCATGGCGTGGACGTAGCCTAAGTTGGCATTATTGAACGCCATCCCGGCCAGCATTTCGGCCTCCACCATCTTGGTCCGGGCATCCAAATTATGCCCATTGGCCACGGCCTCCCGCAAGGAGCCCTCAATCAGCTGAATGGCCTGGATACATTGGGCATCGGTGATCGGATTACGGTCCACTGACACATAGGGCTCAATGGCTTGAACAAAAGCATCCATCCCGGTAGCGGCGGTCAATGCCGGCGGTACGTCCAGCATCAGCGTCGGGTCATTAAAGGAGACCAGCGGGATATTGCGCCACGACACAACGACGAACTTCAAGTGCGTCTGCTCGTTGGTGATCACAGCATGACGGGTCAATTCTGAACCGGTACCAGCCGTCGTGTTCACGGCAATCAACGGCGGCAGAGCATTATCCAGCGTCTCAATCCCCGCCAGCTTGGTGATGTCATCCCCATTGGTCAGGATGATGCCGGCACCCTTACCGGTATCATGGGCAGAACCGCCGCCAATCGTGATGATCGAGTCGGCGCCTGACTCTAAGTAAAGTTTCTTCACTTCTTGAATGTTGCGAATCTTCGGATTCGGTTCCACCCCGTTATAGATCACATAATCCACGCCCGCTTCAGTCAAGGACTGCAAGGCTTGCTGGACCGCCCCGTCCTTCATTGTTTCCAAGAACTTGTCAGTAACGATTACCGGCTTCTTCATGCCGAGAATCTTAGCCCGTTCCCCAACCTTATGAATGACGCCGGGTCCAAAAAAGTTGACACTGGGCATCAAAAAATCATAACTGCGTTCTGCCATTATTAACCCCTCTTCCAAAAGTGATCAGCCTAATTAGCTCATCCTTACACAATAACCAGTCTATCTCTGTATCCGCTTTCTTGCAATGGGCAAATTACCGTGATTGTCCATTGAAAACAGCTGAATACAGCAAAGACGGCCTTCGGGCAGGAAAAATTTTTCCCACCCGAGGGCCGTCTGCCATCAGGATTAATCAATTATCGAAGAATCCAAAATACCGGCGCGCATTGTAATAACTGATATTTTGCACCACTTGGCCAATGGTTGCCAGATCATCCGGCACCCGACCCTGTTCAATCAGCTGGCCGTAGAAATTGCACAACACGCGGCGGAAGTACTCATGCCGCGGGTAGGACAGGAACGAGCGGGAATCTGTCAGCATTCCGACAAAGTGCGGCAGCAGGCTTTGCTCTGCATAGGTTCGCAACTGCTGAGTCATGCCCTCGGCGGTGTCGTTGAACCACCACGCCGCCCCCAGCTGCAAGTGCTGGACATCGCCCTGGCCGACGAAAGATTGCATCATTGTGGCCGCTTCCAGCCAATCATTGGGGTTCAAGGAATAGAAAATTACCTTCGGCATCTCGCCAGCGTTATCCATTACGGTGAACAGCTTGGTGAACTCCGCCACGATATCCGGTTGCGTACCCATCGCATCGTAGCCGGTATCCGCGCCAGTGGCCTTAAATCCGGGCAGGCTCAGATTCCGCGCGGCATTGACGTGGAACTGCATCGTCCAGTTGAAGCGTTTGTTCAAACGCATCAGTGTTTCAATCAGCATTGTTCGGTACTGATCCAGTTCTTTACTCGTCAGCGGCTGATTCTGCACGCCCTTCGTCAAAATCCGATCCAGTTCGTCGGCACTGGCTTCGACAAAGCGGAACCGGTCCAAGCCATGGTCAGACAGCCGGCCGCCGACTTCTGCAAAGTACTGGAACCGCTGCTCCAAGGCCGTCTGCAAGGCCGCAAACGAGCCGATCTGAATCTGGGCCTGCTGGCCCAATTCGCGCAGATAGTCACCAAACCCAGCGGCTTCAATGTGCACCAGCTTATCCGGCCGCATGGCGGGCAAAACTTTGAACCCATTAGCCGCCTCCTCTTGCTTGAGCAATTGGTGATAATGCAGATCAGAGGCCGGATCATCGGTGGTGCAGACGACTTGGACGTTGCTGTTCTTGATCAGCGCCCGGGGCTTGAAGGCCGGTGTCGCTAGCAGCTTGTTAGCCTGCTCCCAAATCAGCGGTGCCGTGTGGCGGTTTAAGACGGCATCGATCCCGAAGTACCGCTTCAACTCCAAGTGGGTCCATTCGAAAACCGGGTTGCCGAAAGCTTGGGCCATCGTATCCGCCCAGGCCAGAAACTTGTCGTAGTCGTCGCCGTCCCCGGTGATCAGTTTCTCCGGCACGCCGTTGGCCCGCTCCAGACGCCACTTATAGTGATCGCCGTAAGTACCCTCGTTGATCCAGATCCGGGTCATGTTCTTAAAGGGCTTGTTCTCGTAGATTTCCTGAGGATTCAAATGACAGTGGAAATCGATGATCGGCAGCCCGTCCGCATACTGGTGAAACAGCGTCTTTGCTGGAGCGTTGGTCAGTAAGAAATCATCATCTAAAAAGGCCATGTTACTTATTTCCTTTCTCGATTGCTTCCCATAATCCGTTCAAATAGGTGATACCCAGAGCCCGGTCGTACAGACCATACCCGGGCCGGCCATTTTCACCCCAAATATTGCGCCCGTGATCCGGCCGGATATAGCCGTCGAAGTGGGTATCGTAAAGGGCCTTCATGATCTCGTACATGTCTAAGCTGCCCTCAGAGGATAGGTGGGCGGATTCGTGGAAGTCGCCTTGGGCGTTCATAAACTTAATATTCCGGGCATGGATAAACGGCGCGCGGTCTTTCTTCACGAACTCGCGAATGATCGCTGGGACGTCGTTCTTCGGATTCTCCCCCAGGCTGCCGGTGCAAATGGTGAAACCATTGTATGGGGACTCGTGCATCCCTTCGATGATGCGCATATCCTCAGCGTTCTTGTACACCCGGGGCAGGCCGAACAATTCCCGGGGCGGATCGTCCGGGTGCATGGCCATGCGGACGCCATAACTCTCGCAGGTGGGGATAATTGCATCCAAGAAGTACTTCATATTCTCCCGCAGTTTGCGTTCGTCAACGCCGGCATAGGCTTTAAACAAGTGCGCAATCGTATCCAAGCGTTCTGGTTCCCAACCTGGCAAGACATAGCCTTCGGAGTCGTTGCGCACCGAATCGATGATATCTTGGGGATTCGGCTTTAACTTTTCCTGTTGGAAGGCCATGTCGTTACTGCCGTCGGGCAGCGGATAATGGAGGTCGGTCCGCAGCCAGTCAAAGATTGGCATGAAATTGTAGCAGATCACCTTAATACCATAAGCGGCCAGGTTCTTGATGGTCTCTTTGTAATTCTCAATGTAACGATCCCGGGTGGGCAAACCGATCTTGATATCATCGTGAATATTAACGGACTCGATGACTTCCAGCTTCAACCCGGCGTCTTCAACTTGCTTCTTTAAAGCGGCGATCTCACTCTTAGGCCACACTTCCCCCACCGGCACGTCGAATAGCGCGCCGACCACTTGGGTCGTACCCGGAATCTGGCGGATTTGCTGCAGGGTGATGTTGTCATCCTTTGATCCATACCAGCGGAATCCCATGTTCTGCATTTAATCTTCCTCCTCATTCAATGCGTGCAGCGCTTTGGCAACAGCGCCCGGGCCGGCAATCAACTGTTTGAAATTGGCTTCTACTTTGTCCCCCAAGCCAATGGCGTACAGATCATTGCCAAAAATCTGTTTGTTGCTCAAAATCGGCTGCAAAGCAGCGTGCACGTCACCGGCGTACCCCAGCCTCAAACTGCCCAGTTGGGCCTGGAGGTCCTTCAGCAAGGGATCGCGGCTGGGCTCAAAAGCCTCACCTTGGTCATTAACAGCCAGCAGATAACGGCACCAGCCAGCCAAGATAAATGGAATGGCAACCAGTTTTTTAACCGCGTCGCCGCCCTGATCAACATAATGTTGAATGGTGACTCCGTACCGGACGGGAATCTTTTGCGACGTATCACTGGCGATCCGTTGGGGCGTATCCGGAATATTCTGATTCGGCAACCGCTTGGTCAGCAAAGTATCCAGGAACTCCTTGGGATTGATGATCTTGGGATCCTTGACCACCGGCAGGTCCTCTTGATAGCCTAGCCGCTTGATCAGCGCGACCAGATCCTTGTTCTCCATTTCGGCCGCGATGGACGTATAGCCCAGCAGATTGCCGAAAATGGCCAGCGCCGTATGCAGCGGGTTCAAGCAGGCGGTGACCTTCATCTGGTCGGCGTCGTTGACCGTCTCCCGATCCGTCAGCATCACGCCGGCCTTTTCCAATGCTGGCCGGCCATTGGGAAAGCTGTCTTCAATGACCAGATAGTGGGTCTCCTCGGTGTTGCCGAAGGGGGCAATATTGGTGTGCTTGGCCGTATGCACGATGGTGGTATCCTCAAAGCCTTCCTGACGCAGTTTGTCGGCAACACTCTGGGCCGGGTTCGGCGTGATCCGGTCGATCATGCTCCAGGGGAAGCTGACCTGCTTAGGATCGCTCAAATAATCAACGAAGTCTTGGGGCACGTAATCGTTGTCGACCCAGCCCTTAGCGATGGTCAAAATGCCATCCTGGAAACGCTGGCCATTCTCCGAGAAATTGTCCGTGCTGACCATAGCAATCGGCAACGTGCCGCTTTGATAGCGGGCAAAGAGCAGCCGGGCAATGGCCCCCATATTCGTCTGGGCCACTTCCGGACCGTGGGTGATGTCGTATTTGGCTTGGTCCGTCAGGTTGCCGTTCATGTCCTGCAGGGCATAGCCCTTTTCGGTGATCGACAGGGTTACCAGCTGCAGGGACGGTTGTTCAAAAACATCCTTCAGCGTCTGCCAGCCGAATTCGTCGTCGCGGTTATAGTAAATGGCATGGGCCACACTGGCAATCAGTGTCTTGTCCAAACTGCCATCGGGCGCCATGACCACCTGCAGCACCCGGTTCTTATAGGGCTTGTAGATGTCCTTGGGCACGTCGCCGTCATAGGTTTCCGCCACGATCACCCCGCTCTGCAAGTCGCCGCTGTTCAGCAGATCTTGGGCAATCTTCGCATGGAAGCAGCGGAACAGATTGCCGCCGCCGAAGTGGACCCAGACGGGCTTTTGATCCGTTGCCGCCTTCATCGCCGCCTGATCGAATTGCGGGACCGCGATGCCGGCCGCTTTGAACGCCTGGGCGTTTTGTTGATAATCGTCGGTCAGTTTAACCACAATAGAAAACCTCCGTTAATTTGATTTTCCTTTTTTACTGATATATCAGTTTAACAATAACACCTTTCAGCTCAATATGAAAGGTGTTTTGCACATTATTTGAAGCGATTACATTGACCGATTAACAACACTACTGCTGGCCTTATTTAAGCACGTAACAACACCGATGCTGCCCCAATGGACCGCATCACCTGCCTCTTTGATGGGTGTTACGCTTCATCGATCGCTTGTTCCCGCAGTTTTTTAGCAATATAGTCGTCTGTCAAGGTCATGTGGGTGGTCGCCAGCAGCATGACCCGAGCATCTGCCGGTTCCTGCCGCTCCCATTGATCTTCGTCCGGGCCATCGCGCAAAACCCGCAGGTAAGAGCGCAGCCTCCAAGCATCCAGTTTATGTTCGTGTAGGCGTCGTTTTATATGGAAATCGACCCATTCGGGGACGGATTGTCGTCCTGCCCGCGAAGAAAGAGGACCACGCCGCCATCACCGAGCACCTGCACATGGTGGATGACGACGTGCAAGTGGTGCGCGACGCCTATCCCGACTACTTCACCGAGAGCCGCTGATTGGCGGTTAGCCCTTGACGGGTGCCGGCCATTCGCGGTATTATAGTCAAGTGCTTTTGGGGCCTTAGCTCAGCTGGGAGAGCGCTTGCTTCGCATGTAAGAGGTCGACGGTTCAAGTCCGTTAGGCTCCACTCACTAAACCGGAACGCCATTGCTGGCTGTTCCGGTTTTTTATATCAGAAAGGATAGGTGACGGCATGGGCTGTCTGGGTAATATTCTATGGTTCATTTTCGGCGGTTTTCTCTCCGCCATCGGCTGGTTCCTGGTGGGCTGTGTCTGGTGCATCACGATCGTTGGCATCCCCATCGGTCTGCAGTGTTTCAAGATTGCCGGGCTGTCCCTGTGGCCGTTTGGCAAAGAAGTCGTGCCGTCCAACCGGACCGGCAGCCTGATTCTGAATATCCTGTGGCTGATCTTCGGCGGACTGGAACTGGCTTTGAACCACTTGCTGTGGGGCCTGCTGCTGTCGATCACGATTATCGGCATTCCCTTTGGTCAGCAGCATTTCAAACTGGCCAAGCTCGCCCTCGTCCCGTTTGGCGCAGAAATCATCTAACATAAATAAGCAGCGAATTGACCCTCGGCCGATTCGCTGCTTTTTGCATTACTGCGTCACTTCCGGTTGAGCCGCTGCTTGCGGCGCGAAATATTCCGGATACGCGGCGAGCACGATCTTCACGTCATCGTCCACCATGTGCAGGTGGTCAACGACTAAATCGGCGGCACCGGCGGCGTCTTGGGCCTTGATCCGGGCGACGATCTCTTTATGCTGATTCAAGATCTTATCCCACTCCAAACCGGGCAGTTCCAGGCGCAGGTAGCGGAAGCGGTCAAATTGGAGATTCAGCAGCCGCAACCAGTGCCAGATGAACTCTTTATCCGTCACCTTGTAGAATAGTTCATGGAAATCTTCATCCGCTTGGAAGAACTTATCGTAATCGCCGGAACGCAGGTATAGCGACTGCATCTGCAATAGGCGTTCCAGCTCCGTAATATCATCGGCGGAGATAATTTTGACCGCATCGGCGGTCACACTGCGTTCAATATTCATCCGCGCGTACCGCCCTTGGGAAAGGGTATCCAGATCAATCTTGGCGACGTACGTACCGCTTTGGGCGATAACATTGAACAGCCCTTCCCGGCGCAAGCGAATAATGGCTTCTCGAATCGGTGTGATCCCAATACCAAGCTTGTCTTCCAAGCGATGCTTATCGATTTTCTCCCCTGGTTTCAGCTGCATCGTTAACACCATCGTTTTCAGCCCTTCATAGGCCTCATCCTGCTGATTCATCATCGGCATAGCCGTCCACTCCTCGTGTGTGTACCCGTTTTCTTACTCACCACCATTGTAATATAGCAGTTACAAGAAAGGCAATCCTTCCGCTTGGAAAGATTGCCTGATTGGCTAATCAGTTCTGTTCCGCGCCCGCAGCGGATTCCAGATACGTATCCTGCTGGCTGACGGACCGGGCCGGCAAGCCGTTCACGGCCCGGTAAACCGCACGTTCGACGTTGACCACGGACAGCGTATTGGCCACGGCGAAGGGCCGTTCGTAACGCTTGGCTAAGGAGACGGCTGTCTGCGTGGAATGGTGCGAGGCGGCGGTGGGAATCAAGATGACGTAGTCCGCATGGCGGATCATAGTCGGCAGCTGGCTATAAGCGTTGCTCTTAGCATCAAAATGGGTCAGCTGACCGCCGTGCTGTTTGAGCATGGCAATGACGTTGCCGTCATGTTTCGGGGCCCCGACGATGAGGACGGTACCGCCATTGAGATCAAACTGCAGTGTTTCGCTTTCCGCGGCTTTCTCCGCCTCGGCTGGTTCTTCAACCGGCTTTTTGATGGCCTTTTTGACTGGCGTACTAACCGGCCGCGGCGCCAGCGGTGCGCTTTCTTCCAACGGATGGATCCAGTAGATCTTGCCGGCCCGCGGGTCCTGCCCTTCGTACCAGGCGAAATCCACCAGCTGACCGGCATGGAGCAACGGATAGCGGTGGGGATCAACGATGAATTCGAAGGTCTCGCCGGTACCCGGATCCACCAGCGGCGCTTGGGTATAGGCGTGCTTCAATACCAGCTGGCCGTTCTCGTCCTCTTCAGCCGGGATGAACGTCAAGCGGTGGATCGGGGCATGATAGCTGCTATCAGCCGGTTTGAGAATCTTGAAATACGGCAGGTCGTCCCCTTCTTTGGGCACGATCTCCACTGTTTCACCACCGCTCAAGTGCAGCGTACGGACCAGCGATTCGCTGATGTAGCGGCCGCCCGCGGTGGCCCCAGCGAGTTTGCGTTCCACGAGGGCCCGGGGATTCGCCAGGGGTCTGCGCGGCGCCGGGGCCGGCCGGGTGATGCTGGTCATCTGCAGGGGCGTGGTTTCCACTGACCGCAGCGCCGATAACGGCGTGGACACGGCCGGTTGCGGCGCCGGTGTGCCCTGCTTTGCCGCCAGCGCGGTTTTCTCCTTGGCCGGTGCGTCGTCGCTGCCGTCGTCCCGATCATTGGCATGGGCGGCATAAGTCAGGGCGGCCTGCAGCTGCGGCCCAGTCATTGTGACGTCTTGCCCCGGATCATAATCGGACAGGATGTTGTTTTTAATATACGTGAATAACGGCAGATCGAAGTCTTTAGTGAAGAAAAGCGTCCGCTGTAAATCCCGGGGGAAGCGGTGGGCCGTGCGCTCCTCCACGATCGTCACGATCTGGCGGATGGTTTTCGCCATGAGCGGTACCTGCAGCAGTAACGCATTAAAAGATAAGTCGGTCGGAGCCGGCCGCGGTGCAGCGGGTGCGGCCGGTTTGTTCGGCGCTGGCGCCGCATCGCTCTCAACTGCCGGGGCAACCGGAGTCGCGGGCGCTGCCGGCGGCGTTTCTGATAGGGCTGGCGGGGTCGGTCCATGCGGTTCACCGAGTTTCTCCCGCAACTGGGTCAGGGTATAAATTCCTTGGCTGTGCAGATAAGCCGCCATCCGCTGGTCCGAGGCGGCTTGCAGCGACTCCAGTTTCTCCCGTAAGTCGTGTATTTGCTGATCTAAGTCATCTGGTCTCTCCATTTCTGGTCATCCCTTCTACTTCTGCATAAGCTAGATACGCAAAGGAGCCAAATTATTGTGATTAATTTTTGAACGAATGAATCGGTGCCGGAATGTGCCCGCCCCGAGCAATGAACTGGGCCGACGACGCCGAATTGACGGCCATCACAGGGGCCCGGCCAAAGATCCCGCCGAATTCCACCATATCCCCGACTTGGCTGCCAGGCACGGCAATCAGCCGTACCGCCGTGGTCTTGGCGTTGATCATCCCGATGGCCGCTTCGTCCGCAATCATGCCGCTGACACTGCTGGCCGGCGTGTCGCCGGGAATCGCGACCATGTCCAAGCCAACGGAACACACTGCGGTCATGGCTTCCAATTTTTCCACCGTGATCTGCCCCGCTGCCGCCGCTTCGATCATGCGGCCGTCTTCTGAAACAGGAATGAAGGCGCCGGATAACCCGCCGACCCGTTCGGCCGCCATGATGCCGCCTTTCTTTACGGCATCGTTAAGCAGGGCCAAAGCGGCGGTAGTCCCGGGGGCGCCAACGGAACCCAGCCCCATGGTCTCCAGAATCTCAGCCACGGAGTCGCCAGGAGCCGGGGTCGGCGCCAGAGATAGATCCACAATATTAAACGGGACATGCAGCCGTTCGGCAGCAATTTTGCCGACAAACTGGCCCATCCGGGACACCTTGAAGGCCGTCTGTTTAATCGTTTCGCATACTTGGGCAAAATCGGCTTCGGGTACTTGGGCTAACGCCCGCTGCACGACACCGGGCCCAGAAACGCCGGTATTGATCGCCGTATCACCTTCGGAAACACCCCAGAATGCACCGGCCATGAACGGATTATCCTCCACAGCGTTGCAGAAAACGACCAGCTTCATCGCATTGGTCGCGCCAGTGGCACTGAGGTCTTTGATCACTTGCCCCATAATCTTCACGGCATCCATGTTCATGCCGGCTTTGGTCGAACCGATGTTGACGGACCCGCAGACCCGGTCGGTCATGCTCAGCGCTTCCGGCATGGAGCGCATCAAGTTCTCTTCCGCCGGCGTGATGCCGGACTGAACCGTCGCCGAGTATCCGCCGATAAAGTCCACCCCCAGCGCCTTGGCGGCATCATCCAGCCGCCGGGCAATCAAGCGGAAGTCCGGATGTGGGTCGGCCCCGGCCAGCATGGCCACCGGGGTGATACTGATCCGCTTGTTAACGATGGGAATGCCGTATTCAGTCTCAATCTCATCCGCCACTTGCACGAGGTGAGCGGCCTTATGCATGATCTTTTCGTATATCCGTTCCGCCGTGGCCCGGGTATCGCCGGTAATACAATCCAGTAAAGAAATGCCCATCGTAATGGTGCGGATATCCAGCTTTTCTTCACTGATCATCTGAATGGTATCAATTATCTTCTGTTGTTCCATGGGCCGGCTCCTACAATGACGACATGGCGTCAAAAATCTCTTGACGCTGGATGCGAATGGTCAGATCCTGCTGGGTGCCAAAATCGGTAAGGGCTTGCTGGACCGCCTTGAAGTCGGCATCTTCCGGCAGGCCGCCCAGCAGCATCATCGTGAAACTGCCCTCCATAATGGTCTGGGAAATATCCAATATATTAATGTGCATGGCCGCCAGCTTGGAGCTGACGCCGGCCACGATGCCGACCTTATCCTGGCCGACGACGGTAATAATGGCTTGCATAACATCCACTCTTTTCTTTGCAGTGTGCGTTTTCTTGGAACTATCCACAGTATAGCAGAGAAAACTAAGAGAGATGGCTTGCAACGGTTAGAAAGTTATGGACTGAGATCAGTGTGCCCCAGCGGTTTACGGCAAACCTGTGACATTTATGTCACTCATCGGAATCAATGCACTATTACCAGCTATGCTTGACTCATCAAATAGATAGGGAGCGTGTTTTCGATGACAATCAATATCCGGTGGGTACTTAAAAACATACCAAAACAAATTCTGATCCTGCTGCTGGGGACCATGGTCATCGGCAGCTTTGAAGGGCTGGTAAATGGGATCGTCTTGGGCGGTTTCCCCAGTCTGGTGAACGCAAATAGCGGCCAATTAACCCGTTTTCTCGTCATGGCCGCCGGCCTCTATTTCACCACGTATACGGGCCTTTATTTTGAACAAATGCTGGTCAATGCCGCCGTCAAGCACCTGAACATTCAACTGAAGGCCACGATGCTGATCACCAGCTTTCAAACCGGTGAACAGACCAGCAAAGGCTTGAACCACATCACGAATGATGCCGGGCAAATTGAGAACCGCTACTTCCGGGTCCTGTCGGGCATTACCGAAAGCAGCATTGCCGCGGTTATTTCCACCGTCTTCGTGCTCCGGGTGCACTGGCTCATGGGCCTCGTCTTTGTTGCTTTCTCCGCCTTGAGCGCGATTCCCATGCTGCTAGGCAAAAATCGGCTGGCTGCGATCGGCAAGCAGTGGAGCCAAGCCAATGACCAGACCATGCAAGCGGGCACCGATTGGCTGACCGGCCGGCGGGACATCGTCCAAGCGGCCGCGCAAAAGACGATGTTCGTGCCAGTCCGGCACGCGTTGCAGCATAGCGAACGCACTTTCCAGCGACAGGGCAACCTGCAATGGACCATCCAGTATGGCGCCCTGTTAACGGTGATTCTTTCCCTGATCGGCCCCTGGGGCATCGGCTTTTGGCTCATGACCCACGGCGGGTACGGCATTACTTTGGGCATTTTGCTCACCCTGTCGTTGACCGCCAATAATGCCGTCCAGAACATTGAGGCGGTCATGCAGCAATGGGGGCAGCTGGCCAGTACCCGGGAGTTGAGAAATTTGCCGGCCCAGCCGCAGCCTTTTGCGGATACCGCCGCCGCCGTCCTCCCAGCCGATCAAGCCGCCTACGCTTTGCGGCAAGCCAGCTTGGACTATGGTCCCGACCATTCGATTTTGGCGCCGACCACACTCACCATTCCAGCCCGGGCAAAAATATTGATCACTGGTCCCTCCGGTATTGGGAAAACATCGGTGCTGAACCTCCTCGCCGGCTGGCAAGCACCAACCAGCGGCCAAGTGTTATTGGCCGGTCAGCCCGCTGCCCCAACGGCAGTGGCTTATGTCGCCCAAGAGCCGTGGCTCTTTGCCGGGACCGTGCGCGATAACCTCACGCTGCACGATGCCGCCGTGCCCGACGCCGCTGTCCGCCAAGCCCTCGCCGACGTCCAACTGCTCACCGAACTCGGGCCGGATCCATTAAACCGCCAAATTAACCCGGACAGCAGCGATGTCTCCGGCGGCCAGAAGCAGCGCTTGGTGATTGCCCGGGCCTTGTTGCAGCACAAGTCAGTCTTGCTGTTGGATGAAATCACTGCCGGCCTGGACGATGAAAACAGTCGGGCGATTCGCGAATTGCTCTACGCGCTGCCGCTGACCATTATTGAGAGCGCGCACCATCTTGATTCAGACTTGCTGGCCAAGTATGGGTTCACTGAATATACGCTGCATGATCAGCGGTTAGAGAAAGTTAACGCAACACCGGCCGCTATCCAAGCCGTTGGGTAGCGAAAAAGGCCCGAACTGGTTCCCCAGTTGAGGCCTTTTCTGATACACATCTTATTCGTAATGCAGCGCGTAATCCTCCGCCGTTTGATAATGCAGCACCTGGGTAAACACGAAATTGCTGGCAATCCCCAGCACCACCGGCAGCACCAAGAACAGCACGATAATCAGCAGAATGGTCATCGCATTGGGGCTGCCATATCCTTCCAACGCCGCCAGGGGCCCGACCAAACCAGAAAAACCGAAACCAGCGCTCATCGGTGTTCCTTTAACTTGCCACAGCGCGCCTAAACCGCCAAGGATGCCGGCATTCAAGACCAGCGGCAGCAGCAGCTTGGGCTTAGCCAGCAGGTTCGCCATCTGCATCTTGGGCGAACCCAAGAAATGGGCGATGGAAGTCCCCACGGAATTGGCGCGCCAGCCATAGATGGCCAGAGCAAAGCCAGCGGCAACGATGCCCAGATTCGCGGAGCCGGACGCAATCCCGCTGAGATTGATGGCCGTCGCGATGCCCACCGTACTAATAGGCGACACAATAAGGAGCGCAAATGCCATGCCCATCAAGATACCCATGAGGATGGGCTGCAGCGTCGTCAGCTGTTCAACCAATTGACCGATGAACTTGGTCACGCTGGTCACCGGCCCATACGTCAACAGTCCAATCCCGCCGCCCACGATCAAGACAATACTGGGAATCAGCAGAATCGTGTAGGCTTTGAGCCGCTGACCCAAGAGTAAGATCAGCAGGTAGCCGACAGCAATGGTCAGTGCGGTGTTAATGACATCGCCCGTGCCGGCAATGGCCATGCCGGCCTTGGTGGCGTGGATGTTGCCCGCGCCGACAATGGCGGCCAACGCCAATGACCCGGTTTGAATGGGTGAAAATTTAGCCATCATCCCCACACAGACCGCCGCCAACACCGGCAGCATCGTTTGCGCGATCCCCGTCATCTGGGTCACCACACTGAGCCATGGGGCCACCGGCAAGACTAATTTGACCAGGGCATTGAGCAGCGCTCCTGGCACCAGGGCTACAATGATGCCGACTGATAGGCCATTCAGGATGTTCATCGTGATGGCCTTGGGACTCGTTTCCTGTTTCATGCTGATTCCTCTTTTCGCTTGTACTAAGTTTTCCTAAAGATAGCATAGGCGTACAATAAGAACAATCTCAATGTACGAAAAGAGGTGCGGTTGATGGGCAGGAAAGCTGAAGTTCCAGCAGTTCCCTACTATACTGATGAAGAAATTGATGCGTTTATGAGTGATGCCGATATTAAAGAATTAGGCCATCGACTGGGGTATTTGTTTCCAGGAGATCCTGGATACGCTGCATTGCTGAAACGGAAAATAGAGGATGAAATCAATGACTGAGCGAAGAGAACCTAAAGATTTGAAGGATTACACTGAAGAGGAACTGGATCACTTGCTCACCAAAGAAGATATGATCGAACTAGCCCATCGCATGGGCTACCTATTTCCCACCGATCCGGGCTACCCTGAAGAATTATTGACCGATGAAGATAGGGCCAAAATCGCCAAGAAACAGAGAAAGAATAATTCAAATGACTAAAAAGAAAGAGCCACGAGACCTTGGTGATTACACCCCGGAAGAAATCGACAATCTCCTCACCAAAGAGGACATGATCGAATTAGCTCACAAAATGGGCTACCTCTTCCCCACCGATCCCGGCTACCCCAAAGAATTGCTGACCGCCGAAGACAAAGCCAAAATTGCCAAGAATTCAGAAAAGCAAGCGTAACTCACTTCAAAGGCCATCGACAGTCTTTTTGCCGATGGCCTTTTTCTCGTTCAAAAAGCCGCTCAACTCTGAATAGCTTAACCTAAAATACCAAATGGGTACACTACCAGATTACGGCCTTGATATGTATCCGCGACGGTTTATTTCACCCGCTGGTACAGTAAGTGACGCTTCAAATATCGACTAATCGGGAAACCAAGAATCAGCACCGGTAGGAAAAAAAGCAGGGCACCTTCATAATTTTCATTAGTCGCCATGTACATCGTGATCAGGGTAACGCCCACCACAAACATGAGCCACCAGATCGCCAGAGTCGCAAAAAGTTTGCTCATCGAATCACCTCCTCGTAGTGCTCTCCCTAGCGTAGGATGGCTGCCGCATTTTTGTCAAATAGATCGTGCTTTTTTTACCCCCAAAAAACCGCCCATTGCTGGGCGGCCCTCTCTTAAACTAACCAGTAAATCGATACATACATCAACGTACTGGCAATGATCACCAAGAAATGCCAGATAAAATGGCCTTCCTTAAGTTTCTTAATACTGTAGATCCCAGCACCCAGGGTAAAGACTACCCCGCCAGAGACCAGGAACCAGAAGCCCACCGGACCCAACGTCCGCCACAGCGTCGGCGCCGCGGCGATGCAGAGCCAGCCCATAATGATGTAGAGCAGCGTCTCAATATTCTGGTGGGGATTGCCGCTGACCACGTGGATTACGATGCCGGCGATGGCGCAGAACCATTCAATGGCCAGCATGACCCACCCGGTGACGCCGCCAATCGCGACCAGTGTGTATGCCGTGTAAGTCCCAGCAATAAATAAGTAGATTCCCGAGTGGTCCAGGATCTGGAAGATCCGGGCTGCCTTGGTGAATGCCATGGCATGACACATCGTGGACGCCAGAAACAGGTTGAGCAGGGTCACCCCGTAGATCACCAACGCGGTCATTTCCAGCGGCCCGGCGTGATGGGCCCCCGCCCGCAGCCAGAGAGCAGTAACCAGCCAAATACTGACTAGAAACCAGACCCCATGGGAGACGGCGTTCTTCACTTCATAATGGATACGGTAACGGGATACGTGATGAGTTTCCAATGTGGCACCTCCAGCAGATTGTTGATCATCTAGATTTCAAATCTATGTCATCTATTATGATAGACGGTCCACTGAAAAAAGTCCACCACCGCATGAAAATGTTAAACAAGTTTCTGCTTGCGCAGGTCGGCGTAAAGGAACTTAGCTGCTTCGCGCCCGCCGGGAACAGAAAAGTGAATGTGGTCCCCGCGATCGTACACGGCGTCCAGGACGCTACTGTCAGCGGTACTCGCAACCTGACTGGCTAAATCAATGGCATACGGGAAACTGCGAATGTGGTCATTCACGGCTTGGCGAATCTTTTCTTTCTCCGGACTCCACGCCTCAATCCCGCCGAGCTGGCTCTGGCCGAAAGGCGTGATGGTCATAGGGATGAAAGTCACGTGGCGATCCGCACATTTTGCCGCAACGGTATCGATCCCTTGATTCAGACCCGCCGCGCTGGGCAGTTCCCGGGCTGGGCTCTCGGTGCCCGGATGCAGCAAATCGTTCAATCCTTCCATAAACAGCAGCATCGCCGGCGGTTCTGTGACCAACAGATGGTCGATCCGCCGAATCCCGGCTTCGCCAAAACTATGCACCCATGGGGATAAACCGTGCCCGGGATACAGCAGCCGGTTGCCGGAAATGCCATGGTTGGCGGTCACGATGCCCCGCTTCACCAGTTTCCGCGCCAGCGGCGCCGAGAACCGGCTCATGTTGGTCAGTGAGTCGCCAAAGAACACCAACCGCCGCACCGGCTGATCCACATCCACCGCCGCCTGCACCGCGTTGACGCCGAAAAACCGCTCGTCCGCCTCAGCCTGGCCGGGATCGATCAGGTTGGTGGCACTGACACTGCCCAGCGTACGAATCGTGTGGTTGGTGGCGTGGATATAAATCGTCAGCCACTCGCCGCCGGCCAGATTCAGATCCACCCAATCCGTCCAGCGGGTCAGCCGCGGCAGCACGTCGAACCGATCCTGACCGCCCACGGTCACCGGCAGAGGCATATCGTCACCCCGGGACACAGACATCGCCCGCACATGGATCGGCACTTCATCGAACTCGGCAGTCAGTTGAAACCGTACCGAATGCCCTGGCCAGGGCATATAGATCTGGACGGTCTGTTCCTCCGTCGCATTGATGTTGTGGATGTGCCGGTAATCGGAGAATTCCTGTCGCCATACGGTGATGATCGCCATTGCTATCAGCTTCCTTTCTGCTATCCTTGTCCTTAATCATAGCCCTCAAGCGTCAGTTGAGAAAGCCCATTAATCAACTCAAGCACTGGTTGATAGGCAAGTGCTCCCGCCGGCGGTACAGTATAGCCAACAGCCAGCGAACACCGGCTGCACAACAATTCAGAAAGCAGGAATGTCCCATGATTATCTTCGATGCCAACCGTATTGGTAAGAAAGTTGCGGCCGCCCGTAAAGCCAAAAACATGACCCAAAATGACCTGGCCGACCAGCTCGGCGTCAGCTACCAAGCCGTCAGCAACTGGGAGCGCGGCCAATCCGTCCCCGATATCGATAAGTACGCCGATCTCTCCCAAATCTTGGATCTGTCCCTGGACGACCTATTGAACACCGCGGATGCGGCCCATAAGGTCACGATCGTCCAAGACGACACAGCGAAGGTCGACGCGGATACGCTGAAAGACTTTGCCCCCGTGATGAAGCCCGCCCAAGTGGATGAAAAAGCCGACGATGTGGACCTGTCGCCGGACTATTTGAAGGACATCGCCCCGTTTCTTTCCGATGAGGCCCTCTTTAAACAGTTGATGAAACACCGCGACGCGCCCAGCTTCTTACAGCAGGTTGTGGCCGTGGCGCCCTTCTTAGCCGATGACGATTTGAACAAGATTGTTGAGAAATATATCCTGCCGGATTTCCCGGGAAATAGCCAGCTGCTGGCTAAGCTGCTGCCCTTCATGGACGAACGGGTGGCCAATGAAGTCCTGGCAGCACACTGGGCTGATCCGGACTTCGATCGCAAGGCCCGGCGCAAGTTCTACCCCTTTGTCGATCCAGCAGCGCTCCAAGCCTTGCTGGCCAAACAGCCCGATGAGGTCAACGCCATTGTGGACGCGGCGCCGTTCTTGGATGACGAAGCGATTGCCTACTACTTCAAAACGTGGGCCGCTGATTCGGATCTGGCGCCCAGCTTAAGCAAGCTGGCACCCTTCGCCCCCAGCGGTGCCGTCGCCAATCATGTACGCCATTTGATCAAAACCGGCGCCGACCGGAACGAATGGCATGCGTTCCTGCCATTTCTGGACGACGACGATCTCTTATCGTTAGGAAAATCCATGTAGTTGACCCACGCCAAAAAGTGCCCCGCCGCCGAGATGCAACTCGGTACGCGGGGCACTTTCTTTGCTGTTTGACTTAATAACTGAAGTGATACTTCGTGTACACGTGCTTGATTTCGTTGGGACCCACGGTAATGTTGCCGTAATTCGGGTCAAACACGGCGTTGGGGGCCTGCTGGGATTCCAGGGCAACGCCGACATGGGGCTGGCCGGTCTTGCCGATGTATGGCTCGTCCGACTTAAAGCCATTCGCCGTGAAGCAGACAATCGCGTTGCGTTCGGAGAAAATAGACACACTGATGCCGCTGTCCGGATCGCTCAATGTCGCAACCGGTTCATCCGCTTTGTGGTCGTTCAATACGTAAACATCGTCGATGCCCTTTTCCGGAATATCTTGCAGATTGGCAATGGCCTTGCCCAGTGAAGCCGTCTGGCTGAAGTCAAACGGGGTTCCCTTCAGCGGAGTCAACTCGCCCGTCGGAATCTTTCCGCCATCCAAAGTCAGCCGATCTGTACTGTTAATGTACAGATCGTGGTTGCCCACCGTGACATCGCCGGGGTTCAAATTCCAGTACGCATGGTTCGTCGGGTTGAACAGCGTATCGGCGTCCGCGTTGGCAGAATAGTCGATGAGCACCTCATCTTGTTCGGTCAAGGTGTATGTGATCGTCACTGCCATGTTGCCCGGGAAGCCATCCATGTCACTGGTCACGTTCTTCGTGAAGACGATATGGTTGTCTTCGATCCGACCGTCCCAATTGTAGGAATTAAAGCCGTGGAAGCCGCCGTGCAGATCATTTTTACCTTCATTTTGGTCGACTTGGTAGTCTTCACCATTGATGGTGAACTGGCCCTTGCCGATCCGACCCGCCGTGCGGCCGATGGACATGCAGAGGTACGGGTTCTTCTCCGCATAATCCGCCACGTGGGGGAAATTCAGCAACAAATTCTGCTTGCCCGCCGCGGTCGGAACCAGCAGCTCATACCAATTGGCGCCAAAGCTCAAGGTGCTCAGCGTCACCCCGTGCTTGTTGGTCAAAGAATACTCATAAACATCGTCACCATTGTAATGATCAAAAACCTTCGTGTTCGCTGTCATGTCAGCCATGTACAACACTCCTTCTAAGTATGAAAGCACTCACATACCAGTATACCGCATGTTTTGGTACACGTCAGGGCAAATTTAGTGCTGGCGCACCCAAACCATCATTTCACCCGGCGTCCGGTTGGCCCAGGCAAAATACGGGATAAAGACCAGCGGCTGGGCATGGGTCAAGACCGTTGCGCTAGCGCCGTATAAAGTGCCGGGGACAGTGGCGGCATCGGTATGGGTCCCCGTCGTGGTGAGCTGCACCGTGGGGACGGCAAACGTGCTGTTGTCTTCTGTTACAGTAAACTGAGCATCGGCGGCTACGCTGTTAGCCTGCAAGTGTTTGCCATTGTCCGCCTCTTCCAGGGCATAGACCACCGGCCCGCGCTGAATGGCGACTTTGCCCACATCATCCTTGATCCGCGGATCAGCATGGATTTCTTGCACGCTCATGTCCAACGACACAGTGATCGTCGTCGTGCCCGACCAAGTCTGCTTGATTTTCAAGTACCCATGATCCAGTACACCGGCATAGGGCTTACCAGCTACGGTCACCTGATAATTGTGTCGGCTCCACGCTGGGATCCGAATTGCCAGGGTGGTGTCCACACTGCCCTCAGCACGCACTTGGAAGGTCACCTCACCAGACCAAGGGAAGTTGCCGGATTGGGCAATCGTCACGCCGTTATCGAAGGTCGTCTCATTGCCGATGAACTGGTCCGCATAGATGACATCATCAGTCGCCGTATAAATATACTGATCCACCGACGCCACCAGCCGGGCCAAGTTCGGCGGGCAGCAGGCACAGCCGAACCACGCCGCCCGCTGCACCTTGACGTGGGACTTCATCGGATCCTTGGCACTCGACTCCGGATCAACCTCCAGCGGATTGACGTAGAAGAAATGCTCCCCGTCCAGCGACATGCCGGAAATCGTACCGTTGTATAGTTCCCGCTCCAAGACATCCCCGTAATCCGCATCCTGCTGACCGTCCCGCATCTGTTTCGCGAAAAACGCCATGGCACAGGACGCACAGGTTTCAGCATAGGCCGTATCGTTGGGCAGGTCGTAATCAAACGTGAAGGCTTCGCCGTTGGGGGCAGACGACCCAATCCCGCCGGTCACGTACATCTGGCGCTGGGTGATATCTTCCCACAGCCGCTGGCAGGCCGCCATCAGGCTCTCGTCCCCGGTCTGCCGGGCCACATGGGCCATCCCCGTCAGCAGATACGTCATCCGCACCGCATGGCCCTCGGCACTTTGCATTTCCCGTACCGGTACATCATTCTGGAAATACGGCGCATCCGAATCCGGCTTGCTCGCATCGCCGTAATACGGATCTTCGATTTTCTTAGCTTGGACATTTTTTAACTGTTCTTCGAAGAAATTATTCGGATGCGTACCGCGCTGGTCGATCATGTACTTAGCCACCTTGGTGTATTTGACATCGCCCGTCTCGTCCGCCAATTTAGCCAAGGCGAGTTCGACTTCCGGGTGGCCCGGATAGCCGTGCATCTTGTTTTCTTCCGGGCCAAAATTGGCATCGATGCAGTCGCCCATTTTCTTTGCGATAGCCAACGCCTTCTGATTACCAGTCGTCTGGTAATACGCCACGCCGGCTTCGATGTAATGGCCCATGACGTACAGCTCGTGACTCAATGACACGTGGGTCCACTTATGGGTCGGCGCCTCGATCTGGATGTAGGTATCCAAATACCCATCCGGCTCCTGGGCCTGGGCAATAATGTCGATCAAACTGTCGGCGACGCCCTCTAATTCCGCGTCCGGTGCGTACCGCAGCGCGTAAGCCACCGCCTCCAGCCATTTGTAGACGTCGGAATCTTGGAACCAGAAACCATAGAAGTGCCCTTTCACCAGCCCCGCCGCGATCTTCAAGTTCTCCACCGCGTGACTCTTCTCCACGGCATCGTATGCCCCGGCGTTTTCTTTCTCAATCGCGATGTCCTTATCGTCGTTGATCACTGACCACTGATATGGGATCAGCTTAGTCTTCACGATGTCCCGATACTTCGTCCAGAACGGATCCGTCACTTTGATGTCCTTGATTTGCATAATGGCCCTCCAAAATTGTTTTGATACTGTTAGTTTAAGGGCTTTCAAGCACCGGCGGAACTGCTATACTGATAGAAAAAGTGGACAAATCTGACTTATTGAGAAAGGGGCCGTGTTTCTCGTGGAACATTGTCATTTTAATTTATCCCGCCCGCTGGTTTATGTGTCCTGTGGCGAGTTCAGCGCCGAACTCGGCTGGCAGCACCACCGCTACCACCATGGCCAGGACACCGAAATATTAGTCGGCCTCAGCGGACAAGTGTTTTTACGGGTGGCAGGCAAACCGTACACCTTGGAAGCCGGCGACGTGCTCACGGTCTTTCCCCATGAAACCATTGTCGGGGCGCGCCAAACCGTCACCAAAAGCAGCTTTTTCTGGGGCCACGTGGTGGCGCCGGCGGTGGTGGACACCCAGCCCAGCGCGCCCAATGGTCTGACACTGCCCCGTTTTTTTCATTTACAGGCCCAAGAAAAAGCCGTCGTCAACATCCACCAATTATTGGATGTCAGCCACAGCCAGTATCTCGTGCCCCACGCGGCGGATTATCAAGCCACCATGCTGTTCATTGAATTAGCCAACGATTACGCCCAGCAACGGACCGCCAACCCGCTGCATCAGGGTATTAGCAACCAGGTGCGGGAATGGATCCGCACGCATATGGCCGAGCAGCCCACCGTGGCGGCCATCGCCGACCATTTTCATTTGAACGCCAGCTATTTGACCCGGGTCTTCAAGCGGGACACCGGCCAAAACATCCAAGAGTACAGCAACGCCGTCCGCTTGGACTACGCCCGGTACTTGCTGCTGACGACCAACGATCCCGTCGCTTCCGTGAGTCAGCAGGCGTTTTTCAGCGATCCGAAGTATTTCAGCCGGCTATTCAAGAAGAAGCTGCAACTGACGCCTAGTCAGTACCGGCGGGCGTATACGCATACGTTCTTGAATAACCAGCAGGTGGACCCGGGGGTGGATGTGCGGGAGCAGGTTAGACAGTTGGAGAAAGAACGCCAGCTGCCCGCACAGCGCTAATGCTTGTAAGCATCAAAATGGGTATCGATTGCCAGCACGGCGTATACAATTGGTACTCGAACTTATACTCAGCGTAACGCTAATAATTCTGTCTTGTCACTCCAAGGCAGGAGTTCAATTGCATTCTGCCGTGCAATATTGCTTGTTGCCTGTGACACCTTTCTCTCACTGTCATTAAAAATGACAACAAACTGAATGTCAGAATTATGCAATGCTTGATTGCTGCGAATGTCAGCAAACGTTGCCCCCTCAGCAGCCACGCGTTGAAATCCTGGTTTGTTAATCACTTGCATAAGTCGCAACGGTTTTACTTTTGTCTCCCCAATGGCATAGTCAACCTTGTACTGATTTCCTGTTCCACCCTGCAACACGTAATTGGGCAACCCACCAAAGTCATTGTCTCGCAAAAATGAGGCAACTTCCTGTTGGTAGATACTTGTTACTGTCCCTCGGCGGGTCTGGGATAAATCGTCAATGCGCAGAATTGCCTGCAAGAGGCGCTGCTTCATGCTGGGAAAGTTGTTGACTTTGCCATGTACAACTAGCTCGTCGTCACGAAGCTTGACAGTATACTGCTCAAGAATGCCCATAATCACCTGCCTTCTCGTGGGATTATGAATGTTAATACCCATCATTTGCAAGTCATTAATCGTATTGCCGTCGTCCGTCAACTCAAGTGAACCATCGGGTTGGGCAACTGCAAAGATTTGAATATCATCGCCAATCGAATTGGTGAACGGCGTCGTAATTTCATCCGCGTCGTCCAGCGCTGTTACCTGATATTGTTCTTGCAACCAGTTTGCATAATTGGCTGCCCAAGATGTTTTTGTTGTCATCGTCATTGCCCTCCATTCAGACTGGGTTCCCATTAATCATCAACTTGGCAGTTTCTACATGATTAAACTGCAAAAATTTAAGCACAGCCGTAACGAGATAATCGGATGATGCGGCATCAATATTCAGGATTCCTAGCTCATCGCCGAATACAACATTTCTCCCGCTATTGTGCTTTGAATCGTAGATATGCAAGTGTGGGGTTGGAATTCCGTAATGTGTCGTACCCACAACATCATAACGATACATTTCCCCGCTGGCACGTGATTCCATAATTAGCGTCAGTTTCCTTTTCTGCTTATGGCCGGTGCGATTCATAATCGTGTTGAATCGTTCTTGCGGCTGGAAAATACCAAAAATTAGGTAACGTTTCTGTTCGCCAAACTCAGCCAAAGTAACCTTGTTTGTCTCCAGCGTCTTGAGCATCTGCTGTAGTTGATAAAACTGCTGTTCATTAATATCGACTGTCATCCGTAATTTCCTCCTGTAGCGTTGTCCGCTTATGCTGCCAATCAACACTACATTACGCAAAATATCCAGACGAATTCGACACTGCGTGCTACCATTTTACCCCGCCCCCGGCCAAACGAAAAGCCGGACCCCCTCACCAGGAATCCGGCCAATAACACACTGCCTAATCATTCGACTTCAACGCTTCCACCATGTCCACCCGCTTCAGCCGCTGGTGGGTGATGAACATCACGATCCCGGTGAAGGCGATCATCAGCGCCGTGGCCACCACATACCCGAACAAGCTAATATGCAGCGGGAAGACGATCTGGGGCGTCTCGGCCTGGTGCAGGATATACGCCGTGAGCAGGTTGCCGCCGGCGTAGCCGAACAGAATCCCTGCGCCGGTGAGGATGATGTTCTCCCGGCTGATGTACATCGTCACTTCCTGGTCATAGAACCCCAGCACCTTGATCGTTGACAGCTCGCGGATCCGTTCGGCGACGTTGATGTTGGTCAGGTTGTACAGCACCACGAAGGACAGCACGCCGGAGAGCAGAATAAAGATCATCACCACGGGGTTCAGCATCTTGCCCATGCTGCTCACGGTCTTCTGCTGGTCCACGGTATAACTCGTCCCCAGGGCATCGCCGCTCTTCAGCAAGCGCCGGGCCAGCGTGTTGCGCTGACTGGCCGTCTGTGCTTTCAGCCGCACCAGCAGAGAATTCGCGGTCGGCTTAACGTTAAGCATCTTTTCATAAGCGCTGTTAGAAAGGTACAGTGTATTGCCCACATAATTCGTGGCGATCGCCGCCACCCGGGTCCGACCCGTGTGGCCGGCAGTGGTCTTCACCCGCACGGTATCACCGACTGCGACGTCCAATTGCTTAGCCGTTTTCTGCGTCAGCACCACGCCGCTGGCCGGCAGCGTAATCGCCTGCCCACCTTTTTGCGCATGCAGCCCAATATAGCGGCGCAACGCCTCCGGCTGATCCGTGGCAAAGACCGTCACATCGTCCTGGCGCTGGCCATGGGCGGTGAGGTCGGCCACATCGGCAGTCACCGCCAGACTGCTGCGGTAATGGTCATCCGTCGCTAGCACCCGGCGGGCCGCGGTCGGCTGGGCGTCATCGGCCAGCCGGACCACCGCTTGGTACTTGACGATTTCGCTGTACTGCCGGCTGCCGCTGGCCTCAATGGAATTTTTGATGCCAAATCCCGTCAAAATCAGCGCCGTGCCGCCGGCGATCCCGATAATCGTCATCCACATCCGGGACTTATAGCGGAACAGGTTGCGGTAGCTGACTTTCTGATTGAAATTGAACCGCCGCCACAACGGCGTGATCCGCTCCAGCAGGATCCGCTTCGCCGACTTCGGTGCCCGGGGCAGCATCAAGGCCGCCGGCTTCTCCGCCAGCTGTTCCCGGACTACAATGGCGGCCGCCCCGACAGTCGCCAACAGGGAGAAAATCCCCGCTAACGCCGCCGAGTCCCAGCCGATGGGCACCACCGGCTGGAGCGGCAAGTATTCATTCTTATATAAGGCGATAACAATCCGCGGAATTGACCAATTACCGATGACCGAACCTAGAATTGTCCCGACAACGCCGCCAATCAAGGCGTAGTTCAAGTAATTGACGGCGATCCGCCATTTGCCATAGCCCAGCGCTTTGAACGCGCCAATTTGGCCCCGGGCTTCTTCCACCATCCGCGTGACCGTGGTGAAGGTGATCAACGCCGCCACCAGAAAGAAGAACACCGGGAAGACATTGGCGATGGCCGCGATCCGGTCGGAACTGTCGCCGTAAGCCGAGAAGCCCGGCAGATCGTTGCGCACCTGCCACGTGTAACTAGTGTTTACCGCCGCGATAGCTTTCTTCCGGCCAGCAGTCAGTGCCGCCTGTTGGGCAGCAATCTGGGGCGTATTGCCCGCTAGTCTTTTGGCCGCGTCCAATTGGGCCTGCTGGGCATCCAGTTTTTTCAGCGTCGGTGCCAGCAGCTCCTGGTTCCGGGCCGTTGCCCGGGGCTTGAAAGCTGCCTTCAGCTTTTTCTCCTTCGCCCGCACCAAATCTGCATAATGATCCGTGACCGTATCGGCCGTTTGCAAACTCTTGAAGCGCACGTTCAGCAGGGAAGAAACGCTCATCTTCATTTGGCTGGCCGGGATATAAGCAAAATAACGCACGGCCCCGTCGCCGACGTTGGCCGACCCCCGCTGGGCGTTATCAATGTACAGCGGGGAATCCGCAAAGCCGACGATCTTGAATGTCCGCCGGGTCAGTTTGGCGTCTGCTGGAAACGTGTAGGTTTGGCCCAGCTTGTAGCCGAATGTCCGCTTGGCCCGCTGGTCCAGCACGATTTCGTTGGGTTTCACCGGCTTGCGGCCGCTCTGCAACGAAAATTGGTTCAACTGCTGGCCGGGTTGGTAGCCATACAAGGCCACAACTTGACCTTTACTGCCGCTGACGTACTTGAACTTCACGGCTTCCGCTTGGGCGCCGGCGACTTTCTCCGCCGTCGCCACGTCTTTGCTGGTGAAGCCCGTCGTCGACATCAGTTGCACATCGCTCAACCGCTCCTGCTTGACCGTGGCGTTCAGCGACGCATTCAAGGCCGGCCCGGTCGCCTTCACGCCGACAAAAATCAGCGCCCCTAGCAGGATGATCAAAATGATTGCAATAAACCGGCCCAAAGAGTCCCGGATATTGCGCCACATATACTTCGCCATGGGTGTCATGCAATCACCACACGATCTCGCTGACCGGCGTCGGCTGATCGTTATCGACCACCGACCGCACCCGGGCATCATTGATCCGGATCACCCGGTCGGCCATCTTGGCAATCGCCGAATTATGGGTAATGATCATCACCGTCTTGCCGTCTTGGCGACTGGCGTCCTGCAATAACGATAAGACCTGTTTCCCAGTCTCATAATCCAGCGCCCCGGTGGGCTCGTCGCACAGCAGCAGCTTCGGGTTCTTCGCCAATGCCCGGGCGATCGCCACCCGCTGCTGCTCGCCGCCGGAGAGCTGGGAGGGAAAGTTATCCAGCCGGGCCGCCAGCCCGACTTCTCGCAACACCGCGGTCGGGTCCAGCGCATCCGGCACGATCGCCGTAGCCAGCTCAACATTTTCCACCGTCGTCAAGTTCGGGATCAGATTATAAAACTGAAAAACGAAGCCTACGTCGTTGCGCCGGTAAGTCGTTAATTGCTTTTCATTAAATTTGGCAATATCCGTCCCGTCGACGATGATCTCACCGCCGCTGGGGGAATCCATCCCCCCAAGAATATTCAGCAGCGTCGATTTGCCAGCGCCGCTGGGGCCGAGGATCACCGTGAGTTTGCCCTGATCCACGGAGAAAGAAATGTCGTCGTTGGCCTTGATGACCGTTTCGCCCATTTGGTATCGTTTCGATTCATGTTTCACATCAATATAGGCCATGCGTACCCCTCCATTAATTGAACACCTTGTCTATTCAATGACAGTATGCAATACTCAGACCCAAGAGACAAGCACAACTGAAAGCAATGTGTTATCAATTCAACACATCCGCCATTCTTGTTCAATTCATGGGGAGGAACTAGCATGCCAGGCATCAAAAATAACCGCCGGGCGCAATACACCCGACGGCAATTAAAAGACGCTTTGATTCGATTGTTGGAACATAACTCGTTGGCAGCGATCACCGTTACCGAATTGTGCCAAGAGGCTGACGTGAACCGGGGGACTTTCTACCTGCATTACGCCAGTCCAGCGGAATTATTCGCCGATATTGAACGGGACTTGGTCAAAGAAGTGCAGCCGTTGATCCACACGGGTACTGCCAATATTGACCAGTGGCTGCCGCCCATTCTGGAAGTGATCCAATCCCAGGAAACAGCGACGCTGATCATCATCCGCAATATTCATGACAGCCCCCTGCTGCAAGCGGTGCTGACCCCGGTCCGGGCCCAGACATTACAGCACTATCAGCAGGTTTTTCACGAAAGCGACCCGGCCCTGCTCGCCTACTACTACGAGTTCTTCTTCAGCGGCGCGGTCCGGGTGATCACCAAGTGGCTGGCCAGCGGCGCCAACGAGTCCCCCATGGCCATTGCCCAAGTGATTCAGAATGCGATCAGGCAAACGCCTGCTTGATCCGATCGTATTCAGCAGGCGTAATCTTCAGAATCGTCCCATGCTTGAAACCATACGGGAACGAGAACTCACCGGTCGCCATCTTAAATTCACCGGTGGCAATATCCTGGGCGACAAACGGCACATAGCCCTGGGCATGCTGCGGACCGTAATAATCTAAGAACAGACACCAGGTCCCGTCCGGCTGTTCAAAGGCCGTGGGTGCTTCATACTGGCCTTTTTCCAACGGACTCATGGCCTGGTCAAAGCCGGGCACCCGCGTCCAAGGCCCAGCCGCGGCACCCGACCACAGTTCAATGATCGTCGTCGGATTATTTGAACTCTTCACGAAGAGATAATACTTGCCGTCCTTTTCGTACATCGCAGAGTCAATAATGCTGGCATCGTCCTTAGCATAGAGAATCTCTGGTTGGGTGAAGTGGACAAAATCGGTGGTGCGGGCAAAATAAATCACCTGGTTGCCCCAGTCGTTATAATCCACCGAAGAGGACCAGTGCAGCACATAATCCTGATGTTCCGCATCCCGGATCACATCTGGCGCCCACAGGCAGCCGAAGTGTTCGTTGCCCAGTTCGATCATCCGGGAATCACTCCAGTGGACCAAATCGTCGGAATCCCAAACGACGAAGTACTTGCTGCCGTGGCGATTGATTTCTGCCCACGAATTATGGTATTTGGTCTTGAAATTATTCGCCAGGCTCAGATCCGTGGCGATGATGTGGAACTTGTTGTCCTGAGTACGCACAATGGTAAAGTCGCGTACGCCCTTTTCGCCCACCTGACTGGTCAAAATTGGCTGACCGCCATTGGTCTCTGCCCAGTGGTAGCCGTCCCGGCTCAAGCCGAAATAACACTGCTCACCGAGCGCATCCGGCAGCGTCTCGCGGAAATGCACAAATAAGTAATTAGTATCTGCCATTTAGTTCTTTTCCTCCGTAAATACTTGATAACTGTAAGGGGCCAGGTGCCCAGCATCCTGATCCGAGAAATACGCCTGCCAGCCAATCGGAATCGTGATATTCTGCTGTTCCCCGGTATGGTTCAGGACAAAATAGTACCGCTTCGCTGCCGCGTCCCGGTGGACGATTTCCACCTCAGCCGGCGTCGCGATGGTCTCGGCGGCGACAGTGGGCAGCCCGGCCACTAAACGGTCCGCCAAGTCATCGGTCAATTCCGTACCCACATAATAGGTGGTACCCGCACCATAGTGATTCTTGGTGATCGCCGGAGTGCCGGCATAAAATTCCGATCCGTAGGTCGCCAACGGCTCCGCCGTAGTCGGTGCGATCAAATCCGCCCAGTGGGTGCCGGTGTATTGCTGGCCGGCCCAGTCAATGACCACATCCACATCCCGCAGACAGTCGTATTCCGGTACGGTCAACCCAAGCACCTGCCCCAGCGTCTTGCCCGGCAGCGCGGCATCGGTCATACACAGGTTATTCGCTTCTTTAACCCCGGTGCGCATGGTCAGCACCAGCTGCCCGCCGGCTTGGACGTACGCCGCATAGCGGTCGGCCAAGGTCGGCGTCATCAGGTACTGCAAGGGCGCAATGACCAGCTCGTATTGGCTGAAATCAGCGGTATCCTGGATGAAGTCCACGGCGACATTGCGCCGGTACAGCGCCTTGTAATACGTCATCAGCGTATCCACATAGGTCATGTCCGGATGCTGGGGCTGAATGTCAATGGCGTAGTCCTGGGGATAGGAGAACACGATCCCCACTTTGGCCCGGGGCACCGTCCCGTTGATTTCTTTCAGCAGCGGCTTGGTCTGGTGCATAAAATGGCGAATCTCCCGGTAAGCCCGCCCCGGAATACCAGAATGGGGCAAAATACCGTGCCAATATTGCTCCGTACCCAGCGCGGACGACCGCCAGCGGAAGTACACGATGGCGTCGGCGCCATGGGCCACCGACTGCATTGACCACAGCGGGATCTGACCGGGTTTGGGCAGGCGGCCCATGACTTCCCAGCCGGTGATCGTCGTCTGCTGCTCCATGATCCAGAAGGTCTGCTGCTTCACGCCGCGGATAAAATCCAATTCCGCCGCGCAGCGATCACCCCGGAAGCTGTTTTGATCCGCCAGAAAATGGCCGCTGGGATACTGGTCATGACTGGCGAAGTCCAACTGCCGACCGAGATTATAATAGGAAACAACGGGGGAAAAGCCCATCATATTGTGGGTGATGAAGCGGTCCGGCGAATACTGGCGAATGATTTTAGCCTGATAGGCATGGAATTCGTTGATCAGGTCTGAATGGCATTCTTTCCAGTCCAGCATTTCGCTGGGGTTCTCACCCGTCACGGTGATCTTGGGCGCCTGAATCTGACTGAAGTCTTGGTAGCCCTGACTCCAAAAGGCCGTGCCCCAATTGTCATTCAGATTCTCAATCGTCTGATACTTTTCCCGCAGCCATTTCTGGAAATGCCGCTGGCAATATTTGCAGTAGCACAGACCCCCATGACTATTGCCCAGTTCATTGTCCACCTGCCAGCCAATCACTGTGGGATTTTTGCCAAAGTGCTGGGCATAAGTGCGGACAAAGCGGGCGATATAGTCCCGATAAATCGGATTGGACTGACAATCATGATGCCGCCCGCCGAAATACCGGGTCCGGCCTTCCCGGTCCACCGGCTGAATGTCCGGATGCTGGGCGATCAGCCAGGCCGGCGGCGCGGCCGTGGGCGTACCGAGGACTGCGTGAATATCGTGTTTGGCCGCCAAGACCAGCACGTCATCCAGCCAGCCAAAATCGAATTGACCATCCGCCGGTTCCAATTTGAACCATGAAAACTCGCCCAGCCGGACCACGTCGATCCCCATGTCCTGCATCATGGCGAAGTCTGTTTCCCACCGACTCTGGGGCCAGTGTTCAGGGTAGTAATCCACACCGAACTGAATATTGGGTTGCATGGTAATCTCCTTTTACTGCACTTTGATTTGGAACGTATTCCAAGATGCCGGGGCTAGGGTCACGTGGACGCCATCATCCGCCAGGTAATAACTGGTGTTATCCGCCAAGCGCATATGGCCGTCTTCGTTGGTTTCCTTTAAGCCGTACCCCGCGAACTGACTGCTCAGCGTCACCTGGTCGAACTGGAAGTCGCCGGCGGCGATGGTGAATTCCTGGGGCGTATCCAACGACTTATTGACGGCAAATACCGTCACCGTATCGCCGGCATCGTTCAAAACAGCGACACCGTCCACATACGGTACCGCAGCAAACTCCTTCGTGCCGTAAGTCTCGCTCTTAACGATCGGCGTGAGCACCGTGCCCTTGCCCAGGGTCGATACTTGCATGAAGGGATAGAAAATCGATTGGGCCCACGCCCCGCCGTTTTCATCCGTCATGATTGGGGCAATGACATTCACCAATTGCGCCAAGCAGGCCATCTTCAACCGGTCCGCGTGGTGCAGCATCGTGATCAGCATAGACCCGACCAGCAGCGCGTCTTCGAAGTTGTAAATATCCTCCAACTTATGGGGGTGTTCCTGCCACTTGGCATCCTGGGCGTCATGGTCGTTAGAGTGGTACCACACGTTCCATTCGTCCAGCGACAGGTTGATTGTTTTCTTGCTGTGCTTGCGGGCCTTGATGGCATCACAGATGGCCACGACGCCGCTGATGAAGTCGTCCAAGTCCAGCGATTGGGCCAGGAAATTCGGCGTATCATTGTCTTGGTTGCCGTAGTACCGATGCAGCGACAGGTAATCTACCTGATCGTAGGCAATATCCAATACGGTGGATTCCCAGGACCCAAACGTCGGCATGGTCAGCGCCGAACTGCCGCAGGCAACGGTTTCGATCGTATCATCCACGGTCCGCATGGCATGGGCCGTTTCGTCGGCCAGCTTGCCGTAAGCCACCGCGTCCTTGTGGCCGATCTGCCACGGGCCGTCCATTTCGTTGCCCAGACACCAGGTCTTAATGTTGAAGGGTGCTTCGGCGCCATTCTGGCGGCGCAGGTTGCTATAATAGCTGCCCTTGGGGAAGTTCGTGTATTCGATCAGATTGCGGGCGGCATCGATGCCCCGGGTCCCCAGGTTCACCGCCATCATCGGCGCGGCGTGAACTTTATTCAGCCACTGCATGAATTCATGCAGGCCGAACTGATTCGTTTCGATCGTCTGCCAGGCCAGATCGAGCCGGTGGGGCCGCGCATCCTTTGGGCCAATACTGTCTTCCCAGTTAAAACCAGAGACAAAGTTTCCCCCGGGGTAGCGGATGATCGGCACATTCAGCTGGTTGATCAGATCGATAACGTCTTGGCGGAAGCCGTTTTCGTCCGCACTGGGGTGGCCCGGCTGGTAAATGCCGGTATACACCGCCCGGCCCAGGTGCTCGATGAAGGAGCCGTAGATGCGTTCATCGATCTGGCCGACGGGCGCGTATTTATCTAAAGTGATGCTGCTTTTCACGTGAAACACTCCTCAAAATATATTAGTTGAATCGCTTACAGAGCTATGGTATCGTAGCCAATAGGTTAAGTAAACAGGTAGGCGGGTAATATTGCACATATTAATTATCCAATGTACTAATGACGATAATAAGGGAGTCAATCAATCATGAAAGTAGATGTCTCACAGGAAGCGGTGCCGCTGTTCGCCGCCCTTGGCAGCAAGACCCGGGTGGCGATCATTCAGCTGCTGGCCGAGAAGCCGGCCAACGTGAAAGAAATGGCCGCCACCCTTCATTTAAGCAACCCGGTGGTGGCGAAACATGTGGATGTGTTAGAAAATGCGGGCCTGATCAAGACCGAGCGGATCCCCGGCAAGGCCGGTTTGCAGAAACGCTGTACCTTGATCGTAGAATCCTTAGAGGTGGCCTTCCCGAAAAAAGCCATCGTCCCCTATGGCACGTATCATTCTTCTCTGCCCATCGGTCAATACACTAACTTCAAGGTCACTCCGCCCTGCGGCCTGGTCTCCACTACTCATATTATCGGCGAATTCGACGATCCAAAATTCTTCATGGACCCCGAGCGCTTCAGCGCGTCCCTGATCTGGTTCACCAGCGGGTACGTGGAATACACGATTATGAATCCGTTGAAGGACGGCCAGCACTTGAAGATCGTGGACATTTCCATGGAACTGGGATCCGAATTCCCCGGCGGCAACAACAACTGGCCGTCAGACCTGACCTTCTTCCTCAATGGCACATCCCTGGGGCAGTGGACCAGTCCCGGCGACTTCATCGATAAACGGGGCAAGTACAACCCCGACTGGTATTCCTCCGGCGTCAACCAGTACGGCACCCAGGTGAATCTGCGGATCACCGACATGGGTTGCTGGATCAACGGCCACGCCACCAGCTACAACACTTTCGCCAAGCTGCGGCTGCTCACCGCGCCGCTGTGGACCTTCCGGGTGGCGGCGCCCAAGGACGCCGACCACGCTGGGGGCTGTACCCTGTATGGCAAGGGGTTTGGCAACTACGATCAGAATATTGAATTTAATTTTTCCTACACACCGGCACCTTAAGTCTGCCGCGCAAAGTCGTCTGGATCACCGTTTTCACGGTGGTTCAGGCGGCTTTTTTCTGAGGACAAAGTCCTTACATATGCATCGGCATGCATGCAAAATAAATTCCCAAGTAGTATCTTAGGCTTGCCTAGTATGTTAATTAGGCTATATGAACTAGTTGCGGAGAGGAGTGATTTTATTTTTTCGGTTGCCCATGTCTCAGTTGCCTATCAGGCCGGTCAGCGCGTCCTTGATGATGCCACCTTTGCCTTTCCTGCCGGCAGTATTAATGGCCTCATCGGGCCGAACGGGGCCGGCAAATCCACCTTGCTGCGGGCCGTTCTGAACATGATTCCCCATCAAGGGCAGGGATACTTGGATGATATCCCCCTCGCGGCAGTCGCCAAAGACATCGCGTATGTCGCCCAGACCAGCCGGATCGATCTGACTTTTCCCATCACCGTGCTGGGGTGTGTCTTATTAGGTACGTATCCCCGCCTCGCCCTGTTGCAGCGGCCAAGAGAAAGGGAACGCCGCGCCGCCCGCAGCGCCCTAGCCGAAGTGGACATGCTGGATTTCCAGCAGCGGCAAATCGGCCAATTATCCGGCGGTCAGCTGCAACGGGTCTTCCTGGCGCGCTGCCTGGTCCAGCACGCGCGGCTGATCATCTTGGATGAACCCTTTGCCGGGATCGATGCGCACAGCGAACAGGTGATGATGGCTCTATTGCGTACTTTGGCGCACAACGGCGAAACGATCCTGATGGTGCACCATGATCTCAAGACCGTCCCAGCGTACTTTGACAATGTTGCATTAATCAACCGGCGGGTCATCGCGGCTGGCCCCACCGCCACCGCGTTCACCGATGACGCGCTGCGCCAAGCGTACGGCCTAGCGGATGTGGGAGGCGATAGGCAGTGATCAGCCATTTTTGGACCGATTTGCAGTCCTTTCATTTCTTGCAAAATGCCCTGTTTACCTCGGTAACCATCGGTATCGTCGCCGGCGTCCTGGGCAGTTTCATCATCCTGCGCGGCATGTCGCTGATGGGGGACGCCATCTCCCACTCTGTCCTGCCCGGCGTCGCCGTCTCCTTTCTTATTGGTATTCATCCGGTCTTAGGGGCCATTGCCTTTGGTATTTTTGCCTCCTTGTTAATTACGACGATCCAGCAGCACAGTGCCATCAAGAGCGATACCGCCATCGGCATCACTTTCAGCACCTTTCTGGCCTTGGGGGTCATCCTCATTGGCCTGGTGCACACGACCACCAATTTATTTCATATTCTCTTTGGCAATGTACTGGCCGTGCAGGACAGCGATATGGTGCTGACGATCATCATTTCGCTGATCGTGCTCGTGGTGATCCTGCTCTTCTACAAACAATTGCTGCTGACCTCATTTGATCCGGCGGCCGCTCAAGCCTGGGGAATGAACGTGGCCGTCTACCATTATCTCCTGATGATCATGCTCACCTTAGTGGCGGTCGTCTCGATGCAAAGCGTGGGCACGATCCTGATTGTCGCCCTGCTCATCACTCCGGCCGCCACGGCGTACATGTTCGTCAACCAGCTGCACACCATGATCTGGGCAGCCGCGGCCATTGGCGGGACTGTCTCGCTAGTGGGCCTGGTTCTTGGTTATTCCTTTAATATTCCCGTTGGTTCCTGCATCGTCATCTGCGGCACCGCCATATTTGCCCTCAGTTTCCCGTTCTCCCCGAAACAGAATCTATTATGGAGGAAGAAAAATGTCCAAACTAAAAAAGCTGATTAGCTGGCTCGCGATCGGTCTGCTCAGCATCACGCTGGCCGCCTGTGGTCAGCAAAAGAGTGCCCCGAGCAAAAGCAGTGCTGTGCACGTCACCAATCGCCAAGTGCGGGTGGTGGCCACCGATACGATCATCGGCGACATCACCAAAAATATTGCGGGCAAGCATGCCCAAATTCACGTCATCGTTCCCACCGGCCAGGATCCCCACGAATACGATCCGCTCCCGGCGGATGTCCGCAGTACAAGCAAGGCGGATGTCATTTTCTACAATGGCGTCAATTTGGAAAATGCGCCCAATGCCTGGTTTACCAAACTGCAAAAGAATATTGGTCCGGCCGCCAGCAAAAAATCCCACGCCGTGAGCGACGGCATTGATGTGATTTATCTGCAAGGGAAAAACGAAACCGGCAAGGAAGATCCCCATGCCTGGCTGAATCTCGCCAACGGCATCATCTATGCCAAAAATATTGCCATTCAGTTGAGCGCGGTCGATCCTCAGCACAAAACAGATTATCAGCGCAATATGAAACGGTACACCGCCAAGCTTGCCCGGTTGGACGCTGCGGCTAAGACGAAATTCGCCAAGATTCCCGCGAATAAAAAACTGATCGTGACCAGCGAAGGCTGCTTCAAGTACTTCAGCAAAGCCTACAACATTCCGTCTGCTTATATTTGGGAAATCAACACGGAAGAAGAAGGCACCCCGGATCAGATTTCGTCTCTGGTGCGCAAGCTGCGACAAGTCAAACCCAAGTCCCTCTTCGTGGAGAGCAGCGTGAATGCCAAACCGATGCAGACCGTTTCGAAGGATACCGGCATTCCGATTCATTCCACTTTATTCACCGATTCAATTGCCGCGAAAGGCAAAACCGGGGATAGTTACTATGGGATGATGAAGTGGAACCTGGATAAAATTGCGGAAGGATTGCGTGTGGATTAACACCAATCAAATAGTGGCCTGACACCAATCAGCAAATCAACTTGCAGATATGCAAGCTGTCAAGTCCCCCAATCACCCACTCCTTATGCTAGAGGTACATCAAGCATAAGGAGTGTGTTTCATCATGACCCGCTATTTCAAACAATTCTGGCCTAGTAATCTGCTTTACTTGGGACTGACGACCATTACCTCAATCCAAACGATTCTTTCTGCTCTGCTTTCTGCTGCCCAACTGAACGCCCTCATCAAGTTCGACTTCCCGCTTTTCCTGCGTTGGGTGCTGTGGGATGTCGGCAACTTCATCATTTTGCTGGCCATGTATTACTGGCAGGCCATGCTGCGGGCGAAAACGACCCAGAAAATGGACAACGCGGTTCGGGATGATCTCACGAACCGGATCTGTGCCCTGCCCTACACGGCGTATCATGCCCGCCAAACAGATGACTACAGTTCCTGGCTGAGCAACGATATCAACCAGATCGAGACGCAAGGCTTTACCAACGTGTATTCGCTCGTCGATAGCGGCCTCATCGCGTTATTTTCGCTCATCACCTTGGTTACTATGCATTGGACTTTAGCCGCCGCGGCTTTGGGCTTTAGGGGATTGATGATCGTCGTCCCCGTCGTCATGCGCCGGCACATGGCGAAGGCCAGCCAGTTGGTCAGTCAAAAAAATGAGCACTTCATGCAAGTGGTGAATGACCATCTCAAGGGATTCGATACCCTGTTGGCCTTGAATCACCAACCGTTGCTGCATGCCTTGATCCACGACGCGCAGCAGCCCTTAGCCGCCGCCAAAGTACATCAGACCAAGATCCAGGCCATCGCCAGTACGCTGGGCAATTTCACCAATATCACCGCCCAGATCAGCATCATCTTTATTACCGCCCTGCTGGCCTTCCAACATATCGTTTCCATTGGTTTGATTCAATCCACTGGCACCCTTTCCTTCCGCGTCTTCAGTATGCTGGCTAGCCTGTCTTCTCAGCTCACCTTGATCAGCGGCACGAATGCCCTGTTTACCAAATACGATCAGCTGCCCGCCCCGGCTGCTAAAGAAAGCCAAGTGCTGCCCACCGTGACCAGCGGTTTCGTCCTGCGGGATTTGACCATCACCTATGGTCAGACCAAAGCCGTGGCCGACTTGAATCAAGACTTTCGCCTTGGCGGCAAGTACGCCATCGTCGGCCCCAGCGGCAGCGGCAAATCGACCCTGTTCAACCTGCTGGCCGGCAAACTCACGGCTTATACCGGCTCGCTGACGCTGAATGGCCAAGAATATCGCACATTGAGCACCACAGCGATTCGCGACCAAGTACTTTATCTGGACCAAATCCCCTACATCTTTTCCGGCACAGTACGGGATAATCTCACTTTGGGTGATGACTATCCAGACGCGGCTCTGATCGCCGCCTTGCAGCGGGCCGATCTGTGGGACCAGGTCCGCAGCCTGCCTCAGGGCCTGGACAGTAACGTCGGAGAAAACGGCCGAACGTTCTCCGGCGGCCAGCGCCAACGGCTGGCCTTGGCCCGGGGCTTCCTGCGGCATAAGCAGATCGTCCTGATGGATGAAGGCACGGCCAGTTTGGATAAAGACCAAGCGCTGAAAATCGAGGAAACACTGCTGGCCGATCCGAAATTGACGGTCTTGATGATCACGCACCAGTTGTATCCGGAAATCGAGCCGCAGCTGACCGGCGTCATTCGCATGATGCCCCGTCGTGAGCAACCGGAACCTGCCCCAGTGGCGCGCTTAGCCTAAACCAAAACGTCCAAATCAGACTGAGACACCAGCCTGGCTTGGACGTTTTGACATGATATTATGTTTACTTCTGATACTGGGTAAATAGCCGAGCTAAACAGCTGGATGACAGCTGCGGCAGGCCAGGTCTTTTTCTACACAATTCGTATTTGACTCGTGTAATCACCAACGTGAATATTTGCGGCGGAAAGATCAGCAACTTTTCCCCCATCTCGATAAATATCCTTGAACAGAATATCCCGTACCGGATGCGTGGAGTCATACCCAGCCACCAGGGAAACTTCTTCCCCCGGACCAGAGGTGATGTGAATATACTCAAAGGTAATATTTTCGATCAGCCGGCCTGGGGCCGGGTTGTAATCCTTGTTGTATTTCACCTCAACATCGAAAACGCGTCCGTGTTCGAGGGCATCAATGCGAATATTCTTGAACATCACATTGTGGATCGTATTCTTGTCCCCTGGATTCAACGCCATCACGCCCAGATAATTGGATTGAAATTCGTGCTGATCCAGGACGTCGATGTTTTCGAAACGGATATTTTCGATGACGTCGCCATCGTGGACCGCATCGCCGTGGGTACCCATATTCATCGGGTGCGCCACGTCTGCCCAGAGTACGCAATCCGTTACGGTCACATCATGGCTGCCGCCGTAATTGGTGAAGCGACTGCCATAGATAGCAATGCAGTCATCCGACGTCCGCAGGAAAGATCGGCGAATCGTGACATGACTGCAGCTCATCATGTCAAAGCCATCCGACCAGACTAAACAGCTGAAGGTCTTCACGTTATCAATCGTGATTCCGTCACTGCCGCCCATGGCAATCGTGTAGTGCAATGGATCGATGAAGCAGGTCCCGGCAATGGAGACGTCGGTGGCATGGTCAATGGTCAACCCGTCGGCATAATAATGCGGATCAAGATGGCCCTGATAAACGACTCCGCGGCCAAAAATATGCACATTGCGGGCTTGGCGAATCGCTAAACCGCCCATCAAGACGGCCCCAGGAGCCAGATACACCCGCGTATCACTGGGAATCTCCCAGATGTAACTACCGATGTAGTGCACGCCTGGATCCACGTATACGAGTCGATTAACTGGTTGCGCCGCGATTTGATCATTAGCACTGTTGCCAATCGTATTGTGCAAAATCCCAGGCGCATCCCGCGCCGGTGCCTCTTCAATGCCCCCAGCAAATACGTACAGATTGTGGAACCGATCCTTATTGATCTCCACGCTGAAATTACCTGGTTGGTCTATTGTCAAGATTACTTTTTTGACCAGAAAAATACCCCGCCAGATTACTGCGGGGCAATACATATTACTTATTTTCCGGCCGATTATTAACGTAATCAACGACCGGTTGGAAGTTCACCTTGCACAGCAGTAAAGCTAGTGCCGGACCAAACAGTACGATATACACCGGAAACAGCTTCAGTAAAATGAAAGTCCCAACGATGATAATTAGGTTCATGTAATAACGGAACGACTTAACGACGCTCAGTTTCAACGTGAGAATTGCGGCATCCTTAACCGATAGCGGCCACGACACAAGGACAATAACTACATTGACTGTGAACGCCGCTGCCACAGCGAGCAAAACAACATTCAGCCACCACAGCAGTTCCATGCTGCCAATCTTCCCCGTCACAGAGAGGTTGAAGAGCATTAACCAGATCACACTGACTGGGATGGCTGACCATTTGAGGATGGTTAGACCTTTCTCCTTGAGGGCTCGGAAGAACGATTTCACCACACCATTATTTGTGTCGGCGTGCGCCAATGCGGACAAGCCAGCGTATAGCGCTGGCCCAGCGGGCAAGGTGCACACCACGTAGAGCAGTAGAGTCGCCACACTCAAGCGGAAACCAATCGCCGCTAAAATGAGCGGTGTATTCAGCACGAGCATCAACGCATTCACTTCAAATATCCAGATAATGTAATTGAGGTAACTTGAATAGTGGTAAAGCTTGTACATGAATTCTTGGTGATGCATGGCGATTACTCCTTACTTTTTTAACGCGCAGGACAAGATTATTTGCTCCCGCTGTTACCCAAGCCCAAGTTGAGATTGAACAGGTACTTCTGACCCCAGAAGTAGATGACGATCTGTGGGATGGACAAGCAGAAGGACAGGGCCATAACCAGCGAGGTATTGATCGTACCACTGGGGTTGGTCGCTGCGGACAAGTTGGCTGCCCCTAAGGCGAGCGTAAACTTGCTTGAATCTGACACATAAATCAACGGACCCATCAGATCGCCCCACGCCCAGTTGAACGTGAAAATTGCGATCGCCGCTAATGCCGGCATAACCAGGGGAAGCACGATTTTGCGGTAAATGCCGAAGTAATTCAGCCCATCCAATTCAGCAGCTTCGTATAGTTCGCCAGGAATAGCGGTCATGAATTGCCGCGTGAAGAAGATGTTGTACGCCGAGCCGAAGAACTGCGGAATAATCAGCGGCCACAATGTATTGTACAGGCCCAAGTTACGGAAGATGATGAATACAGGAATCAAAGTGATTTGACCAGGTAGCATCATGGTTGTCAGCAGTAACAGGAAGAAGCCATTCTTATGCTTGTACTGCATTTTAGCGAAACCGTAGGCCACGAAAGAACTGGACCACATCTGACCGATAATACTCAACACCACGACGAACAACGTGTTCAGGAACCAAGTCCCAATCGGATATTCACCGCCGAACATGTTGCCAAACAGTGTCCGGTAGTTCTGCCAATAAAATTCTTTAGGGAAGAAACTGAAGTTTTGAACAGCGTTGGTCTGTTTGCCGGCCAGAGAGATTGAAATCATATACATGAACGGGGCAAACAGGACGAAGCCAATCGCACACAGAACAACGTAAATAAACAGCTTGTGATACCACTTCATTTTTCGATCGAGCATGTTTATTTAACCTCCTGTTCATAGAATACCCACGCGCTGGATGACTTCAGTACGATAACCGACAGGATCAAGATGACGAAGAACAATACCCAAGCCATCGCTGACGCGTATCCCATCCGGTAATATGAAAAGGCGTTGGTATACAGATAAGGCACGATCATTTGACTGGCGTTATCCGGTCCACCTTTAGTCATCAAGTAAACCTGGGTGAAAGTTTGCAAGGACCCGATAATCCCGGTGATCAAGTTGAAGAAGATGACCGGCGAAATCTGGGGCAATGTAATATGCACGAACATCTGCATCCGTGTTGCTCCGTCCAGTGTCGCTGACTCGTACATGGCGTCATCGATACTATTGATGGAGGAGAGCAGCAAAACCATGGTCGCCCCAACGCCCCATACCGCCAAGAACACGAAGCTCAGCAGAACGATATTCTTATTCAGCAACCAGGACGGCCCTTGAATACCAATGAAGCTCAATGCTTTGTTCAGCAAACCGTTGGTGGCTAAAATATTGGTGAATAGGATGGTACTAGCTACCGCCGGCACAATCGCAGGCAGGTAATAAAGAGTACGGAAGAACCGCATGCCCTTCAAGTGGAAACTCAACAAGTACGCCATGCCTAAGGAAAGCAGCAGATTCAACGGTACACTGATGGCAGCGTACAAGAACGTGTTCTTCATTGAAGTTAAGAAAATCGGATCTTTGAATAAATTGACATAGTTCTGAATACCAATGAATTTCATCTGGGTCATCAAATCCCAGTTAGTAAAACTCATAAAGAACGAGAAAATCATCGGGCCTGCAGTCAGGCATAGAAAACCGATCAGCCAAGGTGATATGAAGAAGAAAAACCAGTTGCGGTTCATCCGCTCCCGCTTCTTGGCCATGGATGTGTTGCGCTCATCCATTGTCTTTCTTTCGGTTGCTTCCATGAGTAGTCACTCCTTCTACTAGATATGCGAAGAGATTGTCTCAGCTGCCGACAATCTCTCCCCATTTACTTCACGCTAGACAGACGCTTAGTACTTATTCACAATTGTCTGTAATTTAGATTGTAAAGACTTAAGCGTTGCTGCCGGAGTTTGGTGACCAAGAAGCATTTCCTTCAACTGATTGGACGTTTCCGTCATTGCTTCAGCGTACCACGGTCCTTTAAGCATGCCATCAATTTTGACCTTCCGCTGGTTTTCAGCAATGGCCTCCATATTGACCGTCTTGCCCATGATCTTTTGATTCTGGAATTCCTTAGAATCCAGCACCTGCAAGTTAGCCGGGCAGTCCATCAAGTTCTTGCCCAGAATCTGTTGGGCCTTGTAACTACCCATGTACTTAATAAACTTCCAAGCCGCATCTTGGTGAGCCTTGTCGGACTGCCGAGAAATCGTCAAGGCAGAACCAGTGGACCAAGTGTACTTGCCGGGCATCGGAGCAATGTCAAACTCCATACCCTTCAGCTTCATGCTGGGTTGAATTTGCCACATACCATCAAGAATCATGGCTACCTTACCGCCTTGGAACCGGTTAACTTTATCTTCAGAAACTTGGTAAGGAATGCTGGATTCCTTGAAGTTCTTGTTGTACTCTTCAAAAGTCTTCACGTTCTCGGGTGAATTGATCGTTGCTTTCTTTGTGGCAGCATTGATGACGGAGCCGCCATTGCTCATCATTGCGCCGCCCCAGCCAAGGACGTAGTCAGCGACCTGCGTACCGTATTGCTTCTTTTCTTTGCCAGTACCGTCAATGGTCAGCTTCTTGGCTGCTTTGTAAAAGTCTTCCATGGTCCACTTGTCGTTCGGATAGGCTAAGCCGGCCTTATCAAAAATCTTCTTGTTGTAGATAAGAATACCGGAACCGCCCCGGTCAGGCATACCGAAAAACTTGCCTTTCCACTTGTACAACGCAGACGCATTGCCATACGTCTTAACCATATCGAGATTGTCTTTCTTAATGTAAGGATCCAAATCAATAAATGCATTCTTAGAAGCAAAGCCAGTCCCGTTTTCGGCTACCTGGGCAACATCCGGTGCTTTGTTCCCGGCAATCATGGTCTGCAGCTTGGTATCGTAGTTGTCGCCAACTGTGATGGTCTTAACCTTGATCTTTGGGTTAGCCTTTTCAAAGGCCTCAATCCGCTTTTGATAGTCGCCCTTGTATGTGTCGGTACCGCCCCAGTGCATGAACTGAATGGTTACCTTGCCATTGGATTCCCCACTGGTATTGGACGAACCGCCTCCACATGCCGTTAGTGTTAATACAGTAGCTGTGGCCATTAAGGTCAGGCCAATCTTTTTCCAGCCCTTCATCACAAAACTCCTCCTCGAATTTTACTAAATTTTTGACGATTGCACGCAACTCATCGAAGTGATCTTGAGAGTTTTCCTTGTTTCCACCAATTGTCCGGACAACTAACGGTACTGTATTCTCAATACCGTACTTTCTGTTTGCGCTTACACCGTATATAATATACGAGACTATTGTAAAAGTAAACACTTCCACACACATATAATGCCGATTTGTCCGGAAAAGTTTTACCGGAAACCGTTTACTAAACGAAAAGACCGACATGACGGCTTTCCCTCTATTTTTGTTCCGTACATCTTCTGGACTTAACTTTATTGGTCCTTTTTTGTTCTAGTCATCTGGCGCTGCCCCTCACTTTTCCGCGTCACTATAAAAACAGCATAGCATCGCATTGTTCTAGCGATCCTATGCTGTTTGCTACAAATACGTCATCTTTTACTTCACTTCGTCATCAGCGTGCGCTCTCCAAACACATGGATCTCCCCGTAATCAATCACCCCCGGATAAGCCGGATCCGTCGGCAAAACGGGTTCGTCAACTTGGAACTTCAAGTAGCGGTAAGCGGCCTGCTTGTCTTTACCAATTGGGAAGGTCTGCGGCATGGTCACGCAATCCGTCATGTGTTCCGTCAGCTTCGTCCAGGCCTTTCCGTCCAAAAAGCCGTAAACATTGGTCCCCTGACTGCGGTGCGGGAAGCCGGTGCGGGCTTGGATCATGAACGAGGTCGGCCGCACGCGGAAGTCCGGGCCAAAATCGAAGATCTGGGGTGCTTTGAAATCACCATTAGTTGACCCGGGATCGTCGTCCAGCAGGCGGGTGAGATTAATTGTTCGCTGCTGATCACCGACATAAGTGGTCACCATATCTGGAGAGGCGACATAATTCAGGCTGCCGTCGCTCAGGGTGGGATTGATCAGCTCAGCGGCTTGAATCGTCGTGCAATAAGCCGCCAAAGCTTACGGGAAGTCGTCGATACTGCCCGCTTTGAACAGCTTCATGACGGCTGCCTTGGCTTGCGTCAACTTGGTTGAATAGGGCTCTTTGCCGACGGTGGCATGGACCTGATCGTAGGCTGCTTGGCGATCCTGGACAACGTTCAGCGTGAGTGTCTTGGTCACGATCGTAGTGCCGTCATCGGCTGCAATCACCGCCTCGTATACACTTACCTTAGCGGGTTGCCAATGCAGACTGCGGCCATCTGCCGCCAAAATAATTCCGGCTGGTTCCTGCCGAGTGGCATTGGTGATTGTCACCGGCCAAGCGGTTTGCTCACCGACCAAAACGGTGCCGCCGGGCTGGTTAAAGTATTTCAGCGCGGCGAAGTCCACCGTGACGGCCGAATTACCAATCACGGCATAGAAATCGGTTTACGCTGAATGGACGGTTGAATCGGAATAGGCCAGGGTCACCCATTGGCCATGGGTATCGGGCAGTGCAATCGTCTGATACGCCGTGCCAGATTCATTGCTGACACTCACCAGCATCTTGGCGGTACCGTTAGATTGGATCCGCAATCCGTATTGGCCAGTTGCCGATTTGACCAAACCGGCTAAGGCCAGCTGGTGGCCGCCGCGTACAATGATTTTGTCTTTGGGATAGCTTTGATCGTACGCCGTTTCATGAATCTGTCTCTGGTTAGCCGCCGCGCGCACGGCGATATAGTCGTTTTTCTTGACCGCCAGAGGTTGATCGAGGACCTTACCGAATTGGCTGCAGGCGGCGTCGCTGGTTGCGGCCTGGACTGCCGCTGGCCGGGCTTGATCATTTTGGGCCCTCTGCCACGGCATGGACAACCAATACTCCACGCTAATTTTAGTCGTTTTGTTGTCACTGTTGCTCCCCCCCAAAAAAAATTTCGGAGGCCCGCGCCTTCGTAAAAGATGACATTGTTCAGATGCGTGGCCTGCTGCACCACCGCCAAACCAGAAGTGAAGTATTTCTGGACAAATGGATAGAATACGACAACGGGGCCAATGGCGACCACAGCGGTGTCCATCTTGGCAGCGATATCCGGCAGATTGGCTGTGGAAATGGCACCCCTTGCCGAGCCGCTTCTTGAATGGTCTCGACGTTCTTCATGATCAGGAACTGCAATGGATACAGGTTCGGGTCAAAAATGTAAATTAAAGCGCCGAACCAAGTATTCCAGTAACCCAACGCGGAGAACAGACCGATCGTGGCCAGCGCCGGTTTGGCGACGGGCAGGATGATCTTGAACAAAATGGTCATTTCTGGCGCGCCATCCATTTCCGCCGATTCGGAAAGCGACCGGGGAATGGAAGAAAAGAAGTTGCGCAGCAGGAACATGTTCCGGGGGCTGATGACCCCGGGGATGATCAGTACCCAGATGGTGTTATTCATGTGCGGCTGCTTGCTGATCAGCAGGCAGCTCGGCACCAAGCCGGCACCGAACAGCATCGTGAAGTACACCAAAAAGTTGATGGTGTTCCCCAGCTTCAACCGGCCAGTGGACAGCGGATGGGTCATCATTGCACTCAGGATCAGGCTCAAGAGGGTGCCCACAACGGTGAGAAAGATCGTCACCCCATAGGACATGAAGATCTGCTTGCCTTCAAACAATATTTGGTACGCCGCCAAGGATAAGCTATGGGGAATAAATGTGAATGCCATATTCCGTCAAACTGGCTTCGGACGAGAACGATGTGCCGATCATGAATAGGAACAAGATCAGACACAAGAGGGCGAAGCTGACACCAATGATCGTGGCAACGGCGATATCGCCTTTAGTTTGGTAATGGATGCGTTGAAATCAGGGGTGCTTCTTGCGCACGGCGCCGCGACCTGATTGGTCCTCCGATTCTGCGGTAATTTCTGCGGCTGTTTGTTTCATAATGAGCCACCTCCCGATGAAAAGATTGCGAGTTGCGATGCGAATTTCTTAGCAGCCACATGTATTGCAGTAATGCCCAGAAACAGCTGCAATAAGAATTAATACATTAGCTGATTCGGACAACCAACGATTCTTAGTGCGGTCCTACAATGATTCGTTCTCTCCTCCCCCCTCAACCAACACTGCCAGATCAAAACCATTGTTCAACACATTAATTAGCCAGAATTTTAGCCGGACAAGTTGACACTATATTATTTTTGGGCAAAACAAATGCAGCTGGCTTAAAAGCATTTTCCAGATGGTTCCGTCTATTAACAGCTGTTGGCGCGATAATTGCTTATCATCGGTTTTAAGCTTTAGCACGATAATTTCTTAGCAGCATCTTATTATTCTCGCTTACATTTGGTACTACAATCTATAGTTTTCGTAAAGTGAGCCCTTTCAGCAAAACTTCTCCGGTTAATTTACTAAAACATTTTCTGGAATTATCTGGACAACTTCCGTTAAATCTCGTACATTCTAGATAGTTGCTCTAGAAAGCGCAATCAATAGGAGGAAACCATGGAACAAATACAATTACGGACGTGGCGCTTCAGCCATACTGACGCCCAATCGACCTGGCAAAAAGACTTCGATGATACTGACTGGGAACGGGTCAGTGTGCCCCATGATTGGAGCGTTCATGAACCCTTTGATCGGCATAACGCCAGCGGCACCGGCTACTTAAACGGCGGCGTGGGCTGGTATCGGGAACATTTCTCCCTGACGGCGTTATCCCGCTCAGACCATGATACGGTGATCCTGAAATTTGCTGGGGCTTACCGCAATAGTGACGTCTGGGTCAATGGCTATCACTTGGGCGGCCGGCCTTCCGGGTATGCGGAGTTCAGCTTCGATATTACGGATCTCTTGGCGGATGCCCCGGATGATGATCTGGTCATCGTCATCCGGCTGGCGCGGCATGAACTGGCTGATTCCCGCTGGTTCAATGGTACCGGGTTGAATCGGCCGGTCTATCTGGAAGTTCACCAAGCGCTGATGATCCCCGATTACGGGACAACTTTCACCACCCCGGCGGTCACTGCAGACCAGGCGACGGTGCAAATTCGTCATCAGGTCCGCAATCGTTTAGTAAATACGCACCTCGTGACCGTCACGGATACACTGACTCGCCTTGATACGGGCCAGACAGTGTCATTGACCCATACAGAAACGATCAAAAGTAATGAAGAAAAAGTCGTTACCAGCAGTACCGTGCTGCCCCAACCGGCCCTGTGGTCGGTGGATCATCCCCATTTATATCGGTTGACGACCACGCTGACCAGTGACAGCAGTGATGTGCAAAGTACGTACACCCAAATTGTCGGGATCCGCAATGCCGTGTTTGACCCGAATACTGGCTTTCACTTGAACGGCCAGGCGCTGAAAATCAAAGGCGTGTGCCTCCATGAAGATGCCGGCGTGCTGGGCACGGCGGTACCGGCCCCCGTTTGGACACGCCGGCTGTTGGCGCTGAAGAAAATGGGGGCCAACGCGATCCGGATGAGTCACAACCCGCACACGCCAGCACTATATAATTTGTGCGACCAGTTGGGCTTCTTGGTCTTCGACGAAGCCTTTGACGAATGGGAGAACCCGAAGAACAAGTGGTGGCAGGGGCACAACGTGTATCCGCCGAAGTTTGGCGGCTATGCCCACGACTTCCCCCACTGGCACGCGGCCGATCTGGCGAACATGGTCCAGCGGGACCGCAATCACCCGTCTATCATTGCCTGGAGCATCGGCAATGAAGTCGATTATCCCAACGATCCGTATGCCAATCCCTTGTTTAAAGAAATGACCGGCAACAATGATGCGAATAAACCGGCCGCCGAACGGGAATATAATCCGGATCGACCGGATACCCGGCGGTTGAGCGTGATTGCGGCTGAATTGGCGAAGATCGTTAAAGCCAACGACGACACCCGGCCGGTAACCTTAGCCGCCGCCTTCCCGGAACTGTCCGCCCGCACTGGTCTGCTCAACGCACTGGATGTCGTCGGCTACAACTACAAGGAACACCTCTACGCTCAAGATCACGAACGCTTCCCGACGAAGCCCTTCATCGGCAGCGAGAACGGTCACGACTATGCCGCCTGGCGAGCGGTGACTGGTCATGACTATGTCGCCGGCCAGTTTCTGTGGACCGGTATCGACTATCTCGGCGAGGCCCAGGGCTGGCCGATCCACGGGTCTGGCGCGGGGCTGCTCACGCTGGCCGGCTTTCCTAAGACACCTTATTATTTACGCCAAAGCTGGTGGGCAAAAACACCCGTATTAAAGATGGTCACCGTCCCCCAAGGTACGTTACACTATCCATGGGAACCGCTTTACCGGCGGTGGGACTATGTATCTGGTTCAGCCATTACCGTCCGCTTCTACACGAACTGCCAGCACTTGCAGCTGACCCTGGGGACTACCCCGCTGTCGGCGCCGGTTTACGATGCCAAACACGGCTATTACGAAACCACCATCGCCTACAAGAATGAGCCGCTGCTGGTCCGCGGGACGTATCAAGGCGCGCAAGTCACCGATACGCTGGTCCCCGTAGGTGCTCCTGCTCAGCTGCACGCTGCGGTATGGTCTGACCCCCAGGCCCCGAAAACCGCTGACGATGATGTTTACCAAATCGAAATCACGCTGCTCGACCAAGCCGGCCATCCCACTGAAGCGGAACAAATTATCCATGCTGCCGTGGCCGGCGGCACACTGCTGGGGCTGGAGAACGGCGATCTCGCGGACACGACCGACTACAGCGCCGATTATCGCCGGACACTGGCGGGACACTTGGTCATTTTTGTCCGCAGTACTGACCCCGCCCACACCACGGTCACCTGTCAGACCAACGGCCTGGCTCCCGTCACGATGACGTTGCAATAGTATATAAGAAGAAAGGAATCTAGTTGAGTATGCTGCAATTGACGATTCTGAACGCCCAAGGTGCAATCCGCCAGGGTAAAAACGACTACGATGACGCGCCCAAGGACCTGCACAACACCGGCAGCGACAGTGTCTTTTTAGCCACCCAAGCCCTTACCTATGCAGATGGCGACATCATTCGCCTGCAAGTGGATCGCGTGCCCGGATACTACGTGGTGCAGTTTGACGAAACCTTGGCGCCCACCCTGATTTATTTGACCACCCCGACTTGGGATTACTCGATCGATCTCAGTCAAAATGCCCAGGACGCCCGGCCCGAGGCGGCGTTTAAGACCCAGCGCCATTACCTCAGTGCCCGGCGTGCCTGGCCGGAGGAGACCGACACTTACCGGGATTGGGCTTTGAATCCCCACGACCAGCCGCAAGCCACCGGTATCTTCCCCCATGCCCACGCTAACGTGGAAACCCGCAACGACGCGACTTTCTTTGCTCAAAACGCCATTGACGGCGTCTGGGCCAGCAATCTCCACGGCGAATACCCCTACCTGTCCTGGGGTATCAACCAGGATCCCCACGCTGCTTTGACTGTGGAACTGGGCCGGCCGGTCATTCTCGATCGGGTCGGGGTCGTCTTGCGGGCTGACTTTCCCCACGACAGCTGGTGGGACACCGCCGTCCTCACTTTTTCTGATGGCCAAAACGAAGTCTTGACCCTGCGCAAGACCGGGGAACCGCAATACTTCGATTTTGCCGAACACACCGCCACCGCCGTCACGTTCCATGATCTGCATCGGGCGGACCCTGCGTCCCCATTTCCGGCGTTGACTGCCCTGCAATTCTTTGGCCGAAATGCATGAATCCGGTTGCTTTTCTGGCTGGTCATGCTATAGTCGGATTGTACGTATAAGAAATAGAGTTTCCTATTAAGAAATTTAAAGGAGCGGATTATTCATGAGTTTCAACATGGTTACCCAGTATGCCCACAGTCCAGAGGACATTCGCCACTACGACACCGATAAGCTGCGCGAGCAGTTCTTGATGCCGAAGTTATTCGAACCCGGCAACATTTTGCTCACTTACACTTACAACGACCGCATGATCTTTGGCGGCGTGACGCCGACGGATGAACCGTTGGAGATCAAGCTGGACAAGGGCTTGGGTGTCGACTTCTTCCTGCAGCGGCGGGAACTCGGCGTGATCAATATCGGCGGTGAAGGGACGATCACCATCGACGGCCAAACCGAAGACATGGTCAAGCAGGACGGCTACTACGTTGGGATGGGCACCAAGCACGTGGTCTTTGCGTCGAAGGATGCCGCTAAGCCGGCTAAGTTCTACGTCGTATCAACGCCGGCCCACAAGACGTATCCGAACAAGAAGCTGCCGTTTGCCAACGCCCTGTCCAAGCCAATGGGCGATCAGGCCCACATGAACAAGCGGACGATCTACAAGTACATCGACGCCAGCCAAATGGATACCTGCCAACTGCAGATGGGCTATACGGTGCTGGAAGACGGTTCCGGTTGGAACACCATGCCAGCGCATACCCATGCGCGCCGGATGGAAACGTACATGTACTTCGACTTCTCTGATCCTGATGCGCGGGTCTTCCATATTCTGGGTACCCCGACAGAGACGAAGCATATTGTGCTGAGCCCGGAACAGGCCGTGGTCAATCCCAGCTGGTCCATCCATTGCGGGATCGGCACGAGCAGCTATTCATTCATCTGGGCGATGTGCGGCGAGAACCAGACTTATGACGACATGGACGCCATTCCCATGCAAGAACTCAAGTAGGAGATTTTTCTCATGACAGAAGAGACAAGCGCACCCGTCTGGGTCACGACCGCGATTGCTGAAATCATCGCCAAAATGCCCACCGTGGCCGCCCGTAATGCCGGGGCCATGCCCTACACCACTGACGACCAGGGCCGTTTTATCGATTTGAGTACGAAGGACCCCACGTGGTGGACTAACGGCTTCTGGGGCGGCTTAATGTGGCAGCTTTACCATGTCACCGGCACCCAGGTTTACCGGGACAACGCCGAAACTCTGGAACAGCAGCTGGACACCAACTTGATGCAGGCAGACCGTTTGGACCACGACAATGGCTTCAAATGGCTGCCGACTGCGGTGGCGGACTATACGCTTACCGGTAACAAGGCCTCCCGCAATCGAGGTCTGCTGGCCGCCGAGAATTTGGCCGGCCGCTTCAATCCCCTTGGCAATTTCATCCGGGCCTGGAACGACAACGGTGACGGCCGCATGGCCGGCCGGTTCATCATTGACTGCATGATGAATCTGCCTCTGCTGTATTGGGCCAGTCGGGAGACCCACGATCCCCGCTTCAAGTTTGTGGCGGAGAAGCATGCGCAAACAGCGGCACGGTATTTGCTTCGGGCCGACGGCAGCGTTAACCACATGGTGGATCTGGATCCAGAGACCGGCGCGTATATCGACGCTCCCGGCGGTCAAGGCTTGGGCGAAGGCTCCAGCTGGACCCGGGGCCAAGCGTGGGCGCTGTATGGTTTTGCCTTAAGTTACCGGCACACGGGCGACCCGGCGTTCTTAGCCAGCAGTCAGCAAGTGGCGAACTACGTCATCTCCCGGATCCCGGCGGATGGCCTGCTGCCGGTGGACTTTGCGAAACCTGGCGACTGGGAAGATACCTCCGCTGGCGCGATTTCGGCCTGCGGGCTGCTGGAATTGGCCCAACATGTCGAAGATGCCGATGCGGCCGTCTATCGGGCGGCGGCGTTGCGTCTCCTCCAAGCGTTGACCGAGCAGCGGGCGCATTTTGAGACCAGCACGGACTTTCTGTTAGAGAAAGGTACGGCCGCCTATCATGATGCGACCCACGAATTCCCGATGATTTACGGCGACTATTTCTACCTGGAGGCTCTGTTGCGGGTCACTGGGCAGGCTCTGTTTATCTGGTAGGCTGGTGATTCGAATGACTGATGAACGAACATATTGGTTTGACACGATGCAGCGCATCGCATCGCCGGTGCTGCATAGTCTGGCGAACGAGACACTGCACAGCGATTTGCCAACGGAGACGCCACCATTGAAACCGTCGGCCCTGCTGGAGGCGTTTGGCCGTACCATTTGCGGCTTAGGCCCTTGGCTGGGCGCAACGGATATTCCAGAAAGCGAAAAGGCCGTGCAGGCCGAGTTCCTAGATCTCTATTACCGCGGCTTGGCCAACGGCATGCGCCCTGAATCCCGAGATTACATGCCCATCGTCGGCGACCATCAACCGCTGGTGGATATGGCGTTCCTCGCCGACGGCATTCTGCGCGGCGGGGACCGGCTGATCGACGATATGCCGGAGGATGTCCAGGATGATTTTCTGTACGCCCTGCAACTGACCGCCCAGATCAAGCCGTATGAATCCAACTGGGTGCTCTTCAGCGTGCTGGTGGAAATCATGCGCTGGAAGCTGGACGATCCAGCCTATTCCCAGCAAAAGATCGATACGCTGCTGCAAAAGATGATGCAGTGGTACCGCGGCGACGGGATCTACGGCGATGGGCAAGATGTCCACGTGGACTACTACAACAGTTACGTCATTCACCCGCTGCTGGTGGACGCGGTAACGTATTATTCAGACGCGTACACCCGGTCTATTCGGGACGTTGTCTACCAGCGTGCCGCGCGCTATGCGGCCACGCTGGAACGAGTGATTTCTCCAGAGGGCACGTTCCCGGTACTGGGCCGATCCATCACCTATCGCTTTGGTGCATTCCACGCCTTGGCCCAGGCGGCCTGGCAGCATAACTTGCCGGAAGACGTCGCGCCCAGCCAAGTGCGGGCAGCGCTGACCGCTGTGATCCAGCGAACCATCACCGCCACGGACATGTTCGATGCCAACGGCTGGCTGAATATCGGTTTTTACGGCAATCAGCCAACCATGGGTGAGGGCTACATCAATCACGGCAGTGTGTATCTGTGCAATACGGTGTTCCTGCCGCTGGGCTTGCCCGTCAGCGATCCGTTCTGGGCTGATCCAGCCAAGGACTGGACGGCGAAGGCCGTTTACGGCAACGCACCAGTCCCGCGCGATGAACCAGTGAACTATTAATTCCGTTCCGCCAAGCCGCTTGAGACCGACCGTTGCGTCAGTCTTAAGCGGCTTGTTTTCTCTCCGCAACCGTGCCAAAATCGAAGATCAAAGGAGGTGTCAGTCGTGGCCAGTCATTATCTTGCCCATTATGTAGCGCAATATGGTGGGCAGCCATTTGCGCAGCAGCCGTTCAACGAAGTGGACGGTTTGATTTGTGCTGTGCTGTCGTACATGGATTTCAGCCGGCTGTATACAACGAAGTATCATCGGCTGGGCGACTTAGCGCTTGATCCGGCGATGCAGCGGCAGATGACGGCACACACCTATGTTCCGGCGCATTACTTAGCGCTGCTGCGACTGCTCACTGCCAGTCCCCGCTTCCGCGATGTTCGGTGGCACCAGTGCCGGGAACAGTTCGATGCCGCGGCCGCCCAGCAGTTTGCGGCAATGACGCTGGAACTTGCGCCGCAGCAGTACTATATTGCCTTTCGCGGGACAAATTCGACGATTGCCGGCTGGAAGGAAGACTTAAACATGTCTTATCTGCCGGTCGTGCCCTCGCAACGGGCTGCCACCCGTTATCTGCGCGATATTCAGGCCGCCTTCCCCGGCCAATATTATCTCGGCGGTCACTCCAAGGGCGGCAACTTAGCGGTTTACGCCGCCCTGCATAGTACGCCGGCGGCCCGGGAAGACATCGTCCGCATCTTCAATTTTGACGGACCGGGTTTCCTCCCTGATCCAGAGATGGAAGAGCGGTATGTACTGCTGGCACCGCGGATCACCAAACTGGTGCCCCAGGCCTCAATCTTTGGCATGTTGCTGGAACCGCACCAGGATTTCAGTGTGGTCGACAGCGATGGGTTCACCCTATGGCAGCATGATCCGTTCACCTGGCAGGTGCGCGGCCGGCATTTTGTCCGCCGCTCCAAGACGGATTTTCTGTCGCAGTACACCCAGGAAGCCGTCACCCAATGGCTGCAAAGCATCCCCCGGGAAGAACGGGGTGCAGTGCTGGCGTCTCTGTATACCGTGGTGGATGCCACCCACGCCAGGACCACCCATGATTTGTTCACAGTCCGGCACCTGCGGATCATCCATCATGCCGTCCAAGCTGTACCGCCGGCAACCCGCCAGCAGTGGCGGCAGGCAGCGGAGAGTTTATGGCATGCCTTGCGGCCGGAATTCAAGAAGCCTGTTCATTAACATAATCAATTTTCAGTCTGAACCCCAGGGTTCAGGCTTTTTTTATCGGTCGATGGCAGAAAACTTCCTTTTCATTGGACTTTTCAAATATTTTTCAAAAATAGTATTGCAGTTATCTAGATTACCGAGTAAAATTCTCATCAACACTTATTAGGAGGCGATTGGATGGAGGAATCAGCAGCAGCGAAACCGAAGACCATGGATTATGTATACCGGGTATCAGCCGGGGTGGCGAATGCCATTTTGGTGTGTTTGGGGATTGGCCTGTTGTTGCAGTCCATCGCCAACTTTACTCACTGGACCGCGTTGTACCAAATTGGGGCGATTGCCCAGGTCCTGCTCGGACCAGCCTTTGGTGTGGCGATCGCCGTCACATTAAAAGCTAATACGCTCGTTACTTTCAGTGCCATGATCAGTTCGACAATTGGGGCGAACGCGGCCTTTTTCACTCAATCTGCCACGAATGGCATCACCGCGACGGGACACGCCTTGCCTCAGGCCGCTGGCGGCATCGTGTTGACCACCGGTCAGCCGATTTCGGCCGTTGCCGCGGGCTTAGTGGCCGTCTTGATTGGTAACTACTTAACCGGCAAAACCCCATTGGACATGATGCTGGTCCCCTTGGCGGCCACGTTCATCGGCACCGTGGTCGGCTTGGGCTTGGCCGCAGTCACTACCCCGGCCCTGGTCTGGTTATCGAAAGTCATTGCGAACTCGATGCAAGTCAATCCATTAGTCGGATCAATGCTGGTCTCTCTGGCCTGGTCCATTTTCTTAATGACCCCGGCATCATCGGCGGCACTGGCGGTAGCCATCATGCTCGACCCGATCTCTTCCGGGGCAGCGTTGATTGGTACCACCGCACAATTCGTCGGCTTTACGATCATGTCTTTCCGCAGAAACAATCTGGGCGCGAACATTGCCCAGGGCATCATCACGCCGAAAGTGCAGTTCGCCAATTTGCTGGCGAATCCGCGCTTGGCGATTCCGCCGATGGTGGCCGCGGTGGTGGCGGCCCCGATCGCGACGATGGTCTTTAACTTCCAGGCTACGTATAAATTAGCCGGCTTGGGGTTGAACTCCTTGATTGCTCCAATTGCCTTGGCTTCCACCAACATGGGCATGTTCTGGGTCTATCTGCTCATGGGTGTGGCCGTACCAGCGGTCATTTCGCTGACTTTGTTCAAGTTGGAAGCGAAACTGGCGTGGGTATCTGAGGAACAATTGCATCTGGAAATCATTTAGGCCAAGCGGCCAAAAGAGGCGTCCCCGTGATTGATGGGGACGCCTCTTTACTAATGAAGTGCCAAAGTACCGCTGATGAGTTTGGCCTCAACCTGAAAAACATCACGGATTAAGGCCGGGGTCAAAACCGTCACTGTTTTCCCGCCGGCAACGATCCGCCCCGCTTGGACACAGTAGGTCCGATCAGCAAACTGCAGCACCTGATTCAAATCATGGAGGATCAAACCGACCGTCAGCCCTTGAGTCCGGCTCAATTGGCGCAATGTCTGCAGCAAACCGAGCTGATAATGGATATCCAGATATGTTGTCGGTTCATCCAGAAACAACACAGCCGGTTTTTGAGCCAATGCCATGGCCAGCCAAACGCGCTGCTGCTGACCGCCAGACAAGGCGGTATACGACTGGTCAGCCAAATCGGTTAAGCCGGTATTGGCCAAAGCCTGCTCAACAGCGTGCTGGTCGGCCGTCGTCCAGGACGACCAGAGCCGATGAAAAGGTGTCCGGCCAAGCCGGACGATTTCTTCCACCGTCAGCAGCGGCTGGTCCTGGTTAGCCTGCTGGACCACGGCAATCCGCTGAGCTCGCTGTCTGGCTGGCAGATGCTGTAAAGGCCGGTTTTGCAACCAAACAGTGCCCTGTTGCGGCGTCAGTGTGCCAGTCAGGCAGCGCAGCAGGGTACTTTTGCCCGATCCATTCGGGCCAATCAACGCGGTGATTTGGCCCGGCGGCAGTGTCACCGTGGCTTGTTGAAGCGCTGGTTGAACCGCACCGGGATAGCGATAGGTGAGTTCTTTACCAGTCATCATCAAACTGTACCCCCTTTTCGCCGGATTAAAAGAAATAAGAAGAAAGGGCCGCCAAAAATCGCCATAATCGTACCGACGGGCAGTTCCACCGGCGCGACAATGGTTCGGGCGAGAGTGTCGCCAAAGGAAACAACCACGGCCCCTATCAGGACAGTAAACGGCAACAGGCAGCGATGATTGCCGCCCACCAGCAAGCGGGCGATGTGCGGCACGATCAACCCGACGAAGCCAATCAGACCGACTTGGGCCACCGTGATAGCGGCCAGATACACCGCCACGCTTGATAACATTAATCGATACCGCCGTACCGGCAACCCCAGACTGGCGACGGCGTTATCATTCAGACTCAATACATTCAGCTGACGGCTGAGCAGCAAGACGGTCAGATAAGCCGGCACCCCATAGACCAGCAGCAGACCGCATTGCCCCCATGTTTTTCCGCTCAAGTCGCCGTTTAGCCAAGTGACCACCCCCTGCAGCCGATCGCTGAACAGCGTCGTCAGCACGGACTGGCCACCGCTGATCACTGTGTTCACTGCCACCCCGGCGAGAATCAGGACCACCGGCGACAAATTCCGCCGCCAAGAAAAGCCCACAATCAGCAAGAAGGCCGCCATTCCTCCCAGGAAGGCGACCAACGGTACTGCCGCCGTAGCGGCGGGCCACAGCAGCATGATCAAAGTGGCGCCAAATGCGGCACCGGCATTGATCCCCATGATTCCCGGATCAGCCAGCGGGTTCTTCAGCACGGTCTGGAGGAGCAGCCCGGCTAAAGCGAGGTTGATACCCGCCAGGAGCGATAAGCTCACCCGGGGGAGGCGAATCTGAGTGAAAACGGCGGCGTTCGGGGTGGCGGCCCCGCGCAGGATCGCCGCAATCTCTGGCAGCCGGATATGGACACTGCCCGAGCCAACGCTGAGGAGGACGCTGACCAGAAGCAGGAGGCCCAGCACCAAGGCCAGCAAAGATCGTTGTTTACTGTTGCGGACCATACAGCAACAAATCCTTTAAATTCGTCAACGTGGTGTCGGCGTGGATGTTGCCGGTCACCGGAAAAGTCTGATCAGCCAACGCATAGACGTGGTTTTGCTGCCGAGCCGCGGTGGTCTGCCAGATGGGCTTGGCCATTTCTTGCTTGAACGCCGCGGTCGCTGCCTGCTTATTGCCGTGGGCCAGCGTTAGGATATAATCTGGATTTTTAGCCACCACGGACTCCATACTAATCGGCATGTAAGGCGTCGGGGCGTGAACAAGATCGTCCGCGATATTGTGGACCCCGAGTTTGCCCAGCAAACTGCCCAGATAGGAGTTCTTCGTGGCGACCATGAAGTTTTCTCCGGTACCGAAAAGAATCACCACCTTCTTTCCTTTTAATTTCGCCGCTCCGGCCACGGCTTTGCCTTCATTTTGCCGCATCCGCTTGACGATGGCTTGGGCCCGGGCTTGGCGGCCAAACATCTTGCCCAGCCGCTCAATGTTGGTCATCACTTTGTCGTAACTCATATTATCTAAGTAAGTTGTCTTGATCTTCTGTTTAGCCAGGGCTTGCTGGGTCATATTCGCCATGGCGGCGTCGCCAATGAACAGATCCGGGTGCAGACTGACTACTTTCTCTAAATTAACATGCCGCGGCTGGCCTATGGTCGGCAGCTTTTTCAGACTGGCTGGCACGTTATCTTCCTGCGGCACCCCCACCATGGGGACGTGGAGAGCCGATAAATATTGGGCAATCGTGCCCGTGGACACGACGACCCGGCGATATTTGGTGGGCTGACTGGATTCAACGCTGACGTTGGCGCTCTTCGCTGCTTGGTGCGTACCGCAGGCCGCGAGACTGACAGCAGTTAGAGCGATACCCAGGAGACTGAGCCATTTTCTCATTTCTCTTCACTGCTCCCGTTGGCCATGGCGACGTAACGGGCGTGGCGTTTGACCCGTTTATACTCTTTCAGGATCTTCAAGGCGCGGGCCTTGGTTTTCTTATTCGGGCTGTGCATCCGCCGGCGAGCGCTGGCGGGATCGTTTTTCTCTGTCATGTATGAATACCTCCATCAATTAATGCATGCTGAAAGTATCCTACCGCATAAAAAACACCCATGAATGCAGGTATGCACATGTGCGCAAGCTTGCATTCATGGGTGATGTAATCAAAAAACGACCACCCGCGAGGATGATCGTCCACAACGGGTGATAGGACCGTTGTGGTGAATCTGTGTCTTTCTTCAGTCACCGTTAGTATATCAAAACCACAGCAAAAGTGTCGGCTGCCAGCAGTGCTGTTTTACTATTCAGAAATAATCTTGAATCCACGCGGCACACCATCAGCAACCATTTGCCCGGCAATATGCAGCCCCGCCTCGTCCCGGGTAAACGGCACGTCGCCAACGCCCAACTGTTCAACGTGTTTGATAATGCCGTTGTACCCTTCATCCTCATGGCCCGCCGGCATCGCGGCAAAGGTCTTTACCACGGCCTCCGTGCTTTCCCCCGGCGCCAATTGATAGGCGTAGATGGCCCCATCCTTGCTCGTGAACCGGAAATCTTCAGGCGTATACACCTGGGCTTTGCTATCCGAGAACGCTCCGCTGGCCGCTTGGGTCGGTCCTTCTGCTGACTTTTCCCACGGATAAGAACCGTAGATGCCTGCGCCATTTGCTTTCAGCCAAGCCCCAATTGCCGTCAAAATCTGCCGGTCTTTATCGGCGATGCTGCCGTCTGCTTTCGGGCCAAAGTTCAGCAGCAAATTACCGTTGTTGCTGACGGTATCGATCAAAGTGCACAGAATCTCCGGTGCTTCCTTGTAGTCCAAAGTCGTCGTGTACGACCACGAATTCCGCGCAATGGCCGTATCGGTCTGCCAATGGAACGGCTGCGCTGTATTGAAACCGCCCCGCTCCATTTCTTTGATACCGCTGCCCCAAGCCATGGCTTGGTTCTTGTAACAGATGGACACCTGCTTGCCCCACTGGGCCGCCCGGTCGTAATAGTAGGCCGCAAATTTTAACAGATACGGCTTGAAGGCTTCATGCTGAATCCACCAATCGAAATACACCAGCTCGGGTTGATAATTATCCACCAGCTCACAGTTCCGCAGCAGCCAATCTTCCAAGTATTCCTGGGTAGGATAAGGCTGGCTGCGGGTATCAAAGTGGTCTTTCGGTTCCGGCATCGCTGGCCAGTAGAAATCACCACGCTTCAAATCGCCATGGATATCGCTGGGGAATTCCCGGCCATGACTCATAAAGAACCAGTGCTCGGCCCGGTGATTGGATAGGGTGAAATGCAGCCCGCGGGCCAGCGTCGCCTGGCGCAACTCCCCAATCACATCGCGATGCGGCCCCATTTCAACACTGTTGTAGTGGGACAAGGTACTCTTGTACAGCTGGAAGCCGTCATGGTGCTCGGCCACTGGCATGTAGTACTGCGCCCCCGAGGCTTGAATCAGATCCAGCCACTTGTCCGCATCGAATTCCTTAGCGGTGAATAGGGGAATGAAATCCTTATAACCAAACTTATCCTGGGGACCATATGTCGCCACGTGATGCTTAAACGGCGCGGATCCTTGGATATACATATTTCTGGAATACCACTCGCTGCCGAATTCGGGCACCGTAAAGACGCCCCAATGGCTGAAAATACCGAACTTGGCATGCGCCCACCAGGCAGGGACGGTGTTGGTGGCGAGTTCTGACCAAGTGGGGTGAAACGGGCCCTGGGCGATGACCGCGTCAATTTCTTGCAGTGTATGTGCCATGGAAAAAAGTCTCCTTTTACTTGTGAATTCTATTGTATACAGGCATTTTCGCACATCTGTCTGTACATTGTAAGCCCTTCACAAGGCATAATGACTGTTTCTTCAAATTCGCCTATTTTGTCTGCAAGTTACGCCTTCAAGTGCCCACCTTTCTTCGGCACAATGGACAGTGAAAACAACCATCAAGGAGGATGTAAGAAATGCTGACTGAACAACGCAATGGTGCCGTCTGGACCGATACTGCCGGTGCCCCGCTGCACGCCCATGGCGGCACGATTATCAAAGTGGGGGATACGTATTACTGGTATGGCGAGGATCGGCGGGAGAATTACTACGTGAGCTGCTACCGCTCGAAAGATCTGATCAATTGGAAATTCGTCTGGCACAGTCTGACCACCGAATCGCCCATGGTCAAGACCCGGGTACGGGCCACGCTGAACCTAGGCAATTCGCAGCACAAGGTGAACTTGGAACGGCCCAAAGTACTCTACAACCCGCAGATCAAACAATATGTGATGTGGCTCCATTACGAAAACGGTGTGGATTACCGGGAAGCATCCGCAGCGGTGGCCACGGCAGCCAGTCCGGAAGACGAATTCACTTACCACGGGTCCTTCCAGCCGTTCGGCTTCATGTCCCGGGATTGCACCCTGTTCCAAGATGATGATGGCGCGGCCTACTTTATTTCCACGGCCCGGGATAATGCCGATATGCACATTTATCGGCTCAGCGACGACTATTTGAATGTCCAGCGCTTGGTCAATCGGTTGTGGAACGGCGAATACCGGGAAGCGCCGGCGCTGTTCAAGCAAAATGGCCGGTATTATACGCTGAGTTCGTTCTGTACCGGCTGGGCGCCGAATCAAGGGCAATACGCCAGTGCTGATCGAATTGACGGCGACTGGACTGATCTGGTGACTATCGGCGACAAAACGACTTATGGCAGTCAGCCGACGTTTGTCCTGCCGGTGGATGATCAGTTGTTGTACTGGGGCGATCGGTGGAACGCTGAAGATTATAATAAGTCGGGGTATGTTGTTTATCCACTGTCTTTCCAGAATCAGCGGTTGATCATGACCCCGAATGATTCTTTTGCCCTTCCCCTGCCTTCAAGGGTATAACAGCTTCGTCTCAAGCGGAGCCAAGATAGCGGAATTTTCTTGCTCAGCAGTATATACTTGTTGTGAAGGGGAATACGCCATGACTCACAATACTAAGAGGCGGATTTCGAAGTCCCATATTGCTCATCAAGTTAGGAATTATCCAAAAACTGACGAGACTGATCTTGAACATAAGAAAGTCAAAGGAATCCCTGGCTGGACGGGACATTTTCTCACGTTGACTTTAAAGCGTTGCGCGAAAAATACGGGACATTCGATGATGGTCCAGTGGGTCGAGAACGAGCAGACTACTGACCCGTCGAAAACAACATTGTTTAACGTTTCATTCATATTGGGAATTTAGAAAAACATGTGACCGTTTTCTGCCCGTATCACAGTGCATTACGAAAGAAGACCTGACGGTTGTGTCGCTGCCGTCAGGTCTTCTTTCGTCCAACTTAAAAGATTATCTGTGGATTGCTGGTCAATTGCCGATATTGATAAGTCGCTGAAGCAAATCACCAATTGTACCCATCACAGTCTCGTAATCTATTCCCCGCGCAAATTCGTGCTCTTTCTGGTAGCGAACCCAATTGGATTGTAAAGCGTTGCTGTTTTTCAACCGGACCAGAACGTCAGACAACTCAGTAAGCGTTGGCAATGGCAAGCCCTTCTTACGCGCAGTTTTTGCGAATGCCGTACGCAAGCTTGGCCAGTCCCAATCTTTCTGTTCCATTGTCGTTAAAGCATACAAGTCATACGAGTCTTTTGCTCTTGTATTGGCTTCTTCACGTTGCAACAAGGTTACAGCCTTATCGGCAATGATTTGTTCTTGCGGAAAAGCCCTAAACTGCACCGTCTTTGATTGATCAAGAAGTGAATGATGGGTGAATGTTACTGGTGCTGGATAAATTTCGTCTCCTGTTGAAATGTCAATCTTAATGCGATCCCTAGTATTGCCAAAACGTACCGACAAAGACACCCGGAAACCTGGATATTGATTATTAGCCATCTCCTGTCGAATTTCAGATACATGAAAAGTCACTAATGACCCATCTGCGACCTGATCGGCAAAAATTTTCTCAAGCAATTTACGCAAGACGTCTTCGGTGACATCATAACCGGTTAGAGTTGCATCGGCATCCACAGTAGTACGATAGCGGATGCCCAACATTTCTTGAATTTCTAGACCGCCTTTGAAGATAAAGACATTCCGGTACTCCGAGGAAGAAAGCTGAATAAGCAATTGTTCTAAATAGAACAACCGTTGAAACTGTTGGCGTGGGACGTGTAACTCATCAGCACGCTGGTTGACAATATCCAAGATTCGATTGTCGGTCATGTAAGTACCTCCAGGGTGGCAATTAAGCCAGTATTGGGATAGAGGACCTCTGCAAGCCGGACAACTTCCGCCAGTCGGTGGTAATCTTGCCCGTATCGGCGGATAAACTCTTGTACTGTTTGTTGGCGCACTTCCACGTCAGCGTTTTTATCTTCCCATGTCTCCAACACCGTTCGTTCAATTGAGTACACCCGCACCGGATTACCCGTAAGTGTGGACGCATCTTCAATTCCTAACTGGTACCGCTGCGGGATCTGATAACGCGGGCGCACATGATGTCGAGCCAGACTTGGATTGTGATAGCCCCGGGGGAAGGTCATTTCATAATACGCTGACAATTCATCCGATAAATCGTAAAACTGTCGCGCCGTCGTACCCGAAAACACCCCCAGGCTGAACCGCTGGCTCAGCATGCTGAGGGCGTCGCTCTGAAATCCGGTGACGACAAAAACGCCCCGTTCAGTGCGGCGCAAATCGCCATGCCGTTCTGCTTTTTGCAGCATCGCCTGGGTCACACCAAAACGTTTGGCTGTGGCAAACGTGAACGTACTGTACTGGTTTGTGAGTCGATTCAACGGCTGGGCCATCCAGTATCCCTCCTTTTTTGCTTATTATATACTGCAAATAATTCCATATGCAGTATATAATAGGCAGAAGCCATTGTCGAACTTGTTGCAGTCTCTTTCCTCTACCAATACATTACGCAAAAACCTGACGGCAGCGAACCACCGTCAGGTTTTTTTCTTTGTCCAACTTACAATTCTTCGTGGGTCCGCGGATCACCGTACCCAGTGACCTGCCGTTCCCCATCAAGTTCAGTGACAGCCTGCACCTCATCAGGAGTCAGACTGAAATCAAAAATATCCAAGTTTTGCGCCTGCCGTCCGGGATTGTGGGACAACGGCAAGGGCAGTACGCCCAGCTGGTGCTCCCAACGCAGCATAATCTGGGCAGCGGATTTGTGGTATTTCTCTGCCAAATCCCGGAGCACCGAGGTTTCTTGAATCCGCTGCGTCTTCGGGCCCTTCCCGCCCAGCGGACTCCAGGCCTCGGTCACAATGCCGTGGGCGCGATCATAGTCCCGCTGCTCCGGCTGGCTGTGGTGCGGGTGCAGCTCGATTTGGTTCACCGCCGGCAGCACACCAGTTTCTTTCTCCAACCGGTCTAAGTATTCCGGGACAAAATTGCTGACGCCGATTGCCCGGATCAAGCCGAACTTCTGGGCATCGATCAACGCCCGCCAGGCATCCACGTACTGATCCCGCTCTGGATTCGGCCAGTGGATCAGGTACAAATCGAAGTAGTCTAAGCCCGCTCGGTACAGCGATTCTTGAATGGCCGTGACGGCCTTGCCGTATTCGTGGTAACGGCCGGGCAACTTAGAGGAGATAAACAAATCCGCCCGGGGCACCGGACTCCGGCGGACCGCTGCGCCCACCGTACCCTCGTTCTCGTAATTGTAGGCGGTATCGATCAGCCGGTAGCCTTGGTTAATCGCACTATCGATGGCCTGGACGCCTTGCGCACCGCGCATACCGGCGGTGCCGAAGCCGATTGCCGGCAACTGCAGACCGTCACGCAAAGTAATCGTAGGAATTTCAGACATGAAAAATACCTTCTTTCTATTTTAGCTGCTTCCTTAAAGTTAGCACATGCTGACCAGTCTTGTCTTGTGTCTGCTGATTAAAGAAACACCGAAACCCCACTAGCCCACCGTCGGGCACGGCCCAAAAGGGGAAATTGAAATCCAGGGGTTGCCATTCACGGCAAAATGAAATATTATACTAGTATTCACTTACAAAAAGTAAGCAAATAGGTATAGGAGGCAACACGCAATGGTAGATATCGATCACTTAGAATTCGGGTTGGAAACGTTCGGGGACATTGTCGCCAATGAAGATGGCAGTTTACAGACGGCCGCGCAGTCAATTCGGCAAATCGTCCGGGAAGGCCAACTGGCCGATGAGCTCGGCTTGAGCGTCATGGGCGTCGGCGAACATCACCGGCCGGATTACAGCGTATCCAGTCCGGAAACCGTCCTGGCCTCGATCGCGGCGGTAACCAAGAACATCAAGCTGGCGACAGCCGTGACGGTGCTCAGTTCCGACGATCCAGTGCGTGTTTATGAACGGTTCGCCACCTTGGATGCCTTATCCAACGGCCGCGCCCAGGTCATGCTGGGCCGCGGTTCGTTCACCGAATCCTTCCCATTGTTCGGCTACGATCTGACCGATTACGATGATCTGTTCAACGAAAAGCTGGGCTTGTACGACCTGTTGCGGAACGAAAAGCCGGTTACCTGGTCGGGCAAATTCCGTGCCTCACTGAAGGATCAAGATGTCTACCCGAAGACCGAACACGGCAAGCTGGAAACCTATATCGGTATTGGCGGTTCGCCGGAGTCGATCATCCGCGCCGTAAAGGTCGGCTACAAAGTGATCATTGCCATCATTGGCGGCCAAGCCAGCCGCTTCAAGCCGTATATTGATCTATATCATGCCGCGGCGCAGCAGCTGGGCAAGCCGGAGTTTCCGATCGCCGTCCACTCCCACGGGTTTATTGCAGATGATGAGGATGACGCCTTAGAAGTGGCCTACAAGAACATCAAGGCCAACTTCGACCGGATCGGCCTGACCCGCGGCTGGGCACCAATGAGCCGGGAACAATTCGATGGCGAAACCAAGGTCGGCTCATTCTACGTGGGCACCCCAGAAATCGTCGCGCAGCGCATGGCTCGGACGATTGACCAACTCGGCCTGGGCCGCTTCGATATCGTCTACGGTGCCGGCAACCAAACCGCCGCCCAGCGTGAACGAATGATTGAACTGTACGGCACGAAAGTCGTCCCCCGGGTGAAAGAAATCTTAGCAGAAACGGCGGCGGTGAAATAATGACGATTAAACGCGTGGGTATTTTAGGCGCTGGCAAAGTCGGCATCGTTCTCGCCGGACTCGCCTTGGATGCAGGCTATGAAGTGCGCATTTCCGGCTCCGGGGCGGTCGAAAAGATCGCCCTAACCATCAAGACCTTGGTTCCTGGCGCCATTGCTTCGGAGAACGCCGACGTCGTCGCCAACAGCGACATCATTATTCTCGCGATTCCCCTCAGCCGGTACAAGAACATCGATCCTAACTTACTCAAGGGCAAGCTGGTTATTGATGCCATGAACTACTGGTGGGAAACTGACGGCATTCGCGAAGAAGTCCTGGATCCATCAGCCACGTCCAGCGAACAGGTCCAGGCCTACTTCAAGAGCGCGACGATCGTCAAAACGTTCAACCACATGGGCTACCATAACTTGCAGGAAGAAGCCCGGCCCAAGGGCGACCCGAAACGCAAGGCCCTGTTCGTCACTGGTGATGACCGCGAGGCCGTCGATACCGTGGCCGCCTTCGTGGACAGCATGGGGTTTGACACCGTCGTCCATTACACGATCGCCGACGGCATCATGACCGAACCCGGCAGTCCCCTCTTCGGCGCCAGCCTGCGCCATGACGAATTGAAAGACATCATTGATCATTTCGATCAGACTGAATTTGGTAAGAAAATCGCAGCGCAGACCCATTAACGCAAACACCCCGGTCCATTCTCGTTTTTCCGAGAGTGGGCTGGGGTATTTTTCTGACTAGTTATTTTGCTCCGCACTCAGCTTCGCTTGCAACTCATTGACGATTTCCTGGCGCTTCTTCTCCGTCAGCTTGACCTTCGCTAAGTAAATGAACGCCGCCAGCACCAACAGGATCATCGGGGCAAAGAACATGAACCCTTTGAACTTCAGCAGCTGGTCCGGGTGAATATTGCTGGGTTTGGCCTTCCCGACCATCCCGGAATTGACGGCCGCCAGGATCACCATCCCGTTGGCCAGTGCCCCGGCCAGCTTATCGATCAGCGGCCGGACGGACAGTGTCACGGATTTATTGCGCGTTCCATTTTTCCATTGGCCATACTCCACACTGTCCGTGATCGTCATTAATGCGGCCAAGAAAATCATCGGATACGGGAAGAAGAAAACACCCACCGCGATATACACCAGTAACAGATTGCTTCCTGCTAGCAGGAAGGTCACGTAGCCGATCAGCATTAAGCAGATCCCGCCAACATAAATGGCCCGCCGCTTGACGGCCAATTCAATGCTGGGGAAGAGAACGACAGAGATAATGCCCAAGACAGTGGTGATAATGCCTACCATATAAAATTTATCGGTGCGGCCTAAAACGTATTGGAAATAATAGGCGAACAGTGAATTAATGACAACATAGCTGAGGGCAAAAATAAAATACGACAAGCCTTGCCACATCAACTGATCTCACCGACGTCAGAGGTCAAGACGGGCTGCTGCTGGTGCAAATCATGCCAGTGCAAGCCGTCGCAAAATAGATTTGTTCATCACTGGCGTGGTGTTCCGTACCGGTGAAATGAACGACCAAGTAACCGCCGTCGGTGTTTGTCATTCTTTCACCTGCTTGCTCGGCTGGTAATCCTGGATGTCGTCCCCCGCGGCCACCGCCACCGGCAGCGCCTTCTGGTAGACGGCAATATAGTCGTCGAAGCCTTGCACATCAGCCGCCACCGGATCCAGCGTCGTGCTCTCCGGCTGAGCGAAGACCTGGTGATCCAAGTAATCGGCCAACGACTCGTGGTCGGCGTTATTCAGGCCATAAAGGGCCAGCACCGCCATCCCCCACGGGCCGCCTTCGCCGGCATTTGCCATCAAGGTAATCGGAATATCCAACGCATCGGCCAAGACTTGCTGGGCGATCTTTGGAGTCCGGAAGATACCGCCCTGGGCGATCATCGCGTCGGTGTGGATGTGTTCCTTCTTCGTCAGGATATCCATCCCAATCTTCAGCGGGGCAAAGGCCGAATACAGTTGGGCTTTGATGAAGTTCGCCAGGGTGAAGTTGGAGTTCGGGGTGCGCACGAACAGCGGCCGACCCTCTTGGATATTGGTGATATTTTCACCCGAGACGTTGCTGAAGTTCAGCACGCCGCCGCAATCCGGATCACCCTTAGTGGATTCGTTGAAGAGGGTCTTATACAGCTCATCGGCGCTCAAATGCTGGCCAGTCGCTTTAGCAAATTCGGCAAAGAGACCCATCCAGGCATTGATGTCCGACGTACAGTTATTGGTGTGCACCATCGCCACTGGCGCGCCATCCGGCGTCGTGACAATGTCGATGTCCCGGTGGGCCTGGCTCAGCGGCTTGTCCAGCACGACCATGGCAAAGGCGGACGTCCCGGCAGAAATATTCCCGGTCCGCTTGCGCACAGCATTGGTCGCCGTCATGCCCGTCCCGGCATCGCCTTCCGGCGGCACCATCAACGCGCCCTCTTGCAAGGTACCGGTGGCATCCAGCAGCTTAGCACCGGCAGCCGTCAGCATCCCCGCCCGGTCACCGGCCAGCAGGACCTTCGGGAACAGGTGGCGAATCTTGATATTATGGCCTAGCACGCCGGTATAGCTTTCAAATTGGGTGATCATCTTGGCGTTGTAATCATGGGTCTGTTCGTCGATTGGGAACATGCCAGAGGCGTCGCCGATGCCGATGACTTTCTTTCCAGATAATTGCCAGGTGACGTAACCAGCCAGCGTAGTCATGAAGTCCAATTGATCCACGTGCTTTTCTTGGTTCAAAATGGCCTGATACAGGTGGGCAATGCTCCAGCGCTCGGGAATGTTGAAGTTGAACAGCTTTGTCAGCTGATCCGCCGCTTCGCCGGTAATGTTGTTGCGCCAGGTGCGGAACGGCACCAATTGCTGGCCGTTTTTGTCGAAAGCCAGATAGCCGTGCATCATGGCGCTGACCCCGATGGAGCCGATCTGGGTGACGGAAACACCGTATTCAGCGCGGATCTTGTTGGTCAATTCGGTATAAGCGGATTGCAGCCCCTGCCAGACCTCCTTCAGCGGATAGGTCCAGATCCCGTCCACGAACTTATTCTCCCAGGTGAAGCTGCCCGCGGCGATCGTCTCAAAGTGGGAGTCGATCAGGACCGCCTTGATTCGGGTCGAGCCCAGCTCAATGCCTAAGACTGTCTGCCCGGCCTGAATCTCTTGCTTGATCGTTTCACTACTCATTTTAGAAATGCTCCTTTGCATAATTTAAGAAAAACCGGCCGACAATCCATACGGGTGGATTATCGGCCGGTTTAGATGGCGCAATTATTCCCGCAACTGCGGATTATTGTCGGCGCAATTACTTAATATCAGAATACTTCAAACCAAACATCGTGGCCAGGTCAGCCAATTGCGTAGTGCTCAAGGCCAAGGTCAAGATCGTGTGATGGCCGCCGCCGTCTTGGATCCATTGGGTCGCGCCCTCTTTAAGGCCGGCCTTCGGTACCCAGAGCTGACGGGCAACCGGCAGATGGGGTGCGGGTACGTCCGGCTTCTTGGCATCAACGGCGTACATGATCATCCGATATTCGTCACCGAAGTCAGAAATGGTCACGTCCACGGCGTCGCCTTCTGAGCCGTCAAATACTAAGCGAGCCGGATCTTCCTTGTCGCCAATGCCCAAAGGATGTACTTCAACCCGCGGCTTGGTGCTGGCCAAAGTCGGGTCAACTTCCAGCATGTGCGAGCCCAAGATAACATTGTGGCCCGGACGCAGATCCAAGGTGTAATCTTCCATGAAGGCAGTCTGCTTGTTGTGGGCAATGATTTTCAACAACCGGCCAAATGCCGCAGACTTCCAATCCCCTTCAGCACCAAACCCATAGCCTTCAATTTGGAGCAATTGCACAGCTAACCCCGGTAATTGCTTCAAGCCGTGCAGATCCTCGAAGTTCGTGGTGAACCCCGTGCAGCCGCGGGCATCCAAGAAGCGTTCGATCCCAATCTTTTCTTTCAATTGGTAACGGACATGATCCTTGAAGAATTCCGGATCATTGTCGCCGGCACTCGGCACCAGATCGTACTTCTTCTCCAAGTCAGCGTATTCCTTATCAATATCGGCTTCAGAAACCTTGTTGATTTCCTCGACCAAGTCGCCAATCGGCCAGTAGTCAACGGTCCAGCCAAATTGGATCTGGGCTTCAACCTTGTCGCCTTCGGTCACGGCGACGTTCCGCATGTTATCGCCAAAGCGGGCAATCTTGATCTTGAAACTTTCGTTGTAACCAACGGCAACGTCCATCCAGTCCGCAATCTCTTGTTGGACTTCCGGGTTCTTCCAGTAGCCGTAAACGACCTTGTTATGCTTGCGCAGGCGGGCATTGATGAAGCCGTATTCCCGGTCGCCATGGGCGGACTGGTTCAAGTTCATATAGTCCATATCGATGGTATCCCAAGGAATATCTTCCCGGAATTGCGTCGCCAGGTGCAGCAGCGGCTTTTGCAATAACTTCGTGCCCCGGATCCAGTTCTTGGCCGGTGAGAATGTGTGCATCCAAGTGATGACCCCGGCCACGTCGTCGCGGTAGTTGGCTTCCTTCATCGCAGAAGTGATGGTCTCGGCGTCGATGGCGACTTCCTTGAATTCAATCGGATAAGGCAGCTTGCCGCTATCGTTCAAGGCCTTGATGATGACCTCGGTATCCTTACGGACAGACTTCAAGTCGTCTTCACCATACAGGGCTTGGCTCCCGACGATGAACCAGAATTTGTAATTGGGTACTGTTAACAACATTGATTGACACTCCTTCATGGCAGAGGATGCATTGGCACTCGGCTCCGCTAAACTTAGTTGGTTAATTCGTATTTACAATGCAAAGTTTAAATTATTTGACCGGACAAGTCAACCGCTTACATACATTTTCATCAGTATTTTTGACCGCACAAATTTGACATGAAAGATATTTCACTGCTAGTGGTACTTTGATACAAGAGATGATTAAAGAAAGAGGCATCGGGATTGACCCAATGCCCCGCGATGGCCTAGTTTCTGGCCATGACCTTGATATGGTTAGGACCCGCTTGCAAAGCCTGGATAGGACCCGGAATCGGCTTGCCGGACAGCGCCGCACCGGTCAAATCACGGTCAATTGTCAGCGGTGTGCCGTCTGGATGCTCAAACGGTTCCTCCACAACTCGGGGCACGCCCAGTGCGGCAGTATCCAGTTGCTGGGTGGGCACCTGGGTGAAATTGGCCGGCAGCGTAATGGTCAGATACAAGCCGTCTGCTTCCTCGCTGATTTTGATCTGGGGATCAACCGCATCGCTCACGCTGTGCCGCTCTTCATCGTAGCCCTTAGACCCATGCAGATACACATTGGCATCAATGTAGACTGGCTGCGCCAGTCGCGCATAGGTCTCAACGTCGCCGCCTTTCGCCTCGTACGCCTGAATAAATGCCGCCAGAGACGTGGGGTGGCCGTTATAGCCAGCGGTGCCGTATAACCGGTCGTCATTTCTGCCCACGAAAACATTCTGATACCAGCGGTCGTCCCCGCCATAAATCGGCTGGGTGCCTAACACTTCAGTGGTGTGGGCAAAATGATACGGGGTCGCCCGGTCCAGCACTTTGTTGAGACCAATTGCGCCGCAGCAGAGATTGTTGACGTAGGCCCCACCCTCGGACATGTTGTCGAAGTTGTACCCCGACGCAAAGATGTTGTTGTCGACCAGGTAAGGCCCATGGCTGACTTCCACCATGAGGTCCCGGTCGTTGTGGTCGTATACGTTGCGCGCCACCCGCGTGCCCTGGGTCTGCCAGTCCAACCAAGTGCCCAGCGTACACTCATGGATATGATTGTCGTGGATCTGAACATCCAAGGGAGCATGGAACTTGATGCCGCCGATCTCATGGCCCCAGAATTCCCGCTTCATCGCGATGCGGGCAATGTCGTTGCCGTAAATATCCGAGAAGGCACAGCCCATGTGGCCGACAATGCCAGTCTGGCCGCAATCATGGATGTGGTTATGGCGCACGATGTGGGACCCCACGCGGGCCTTATCCCACCCGGCCGCTAAGCCTTTGAAGACGGCTTCCATCTGGTACTGATAGCCCGGTTTGCGCCGGGTTTTGGTGAAGTCGTTGTCGCCGGTACTGGCTTCTTTGCCCAGACTGATACCGGAACACTTGCTATCATGGATGTCATTATCTTCAATGATCCAGCCCTTGCTCCAGTGGGGCCCGATGATCCCCAATTGGTCAGCTGTCGGCGGTGCCCAGGGCGTTGCTGCCTGACAAATCTCAAAACCGCGGACCGTGATGTAATTGCGGCCAATCGCCTCCGGCGTGAAGCAGGACCGGCGGACATTGATCTCCACGGTTTCTTGATTGGGATCAGCCGGGCCAAAGTTGGCGTAAATCGTCGTCGTCTCATTATCAACTTGAGCATACCAAACAAACACGGTGCCATCCGCATCTAGAATTTTCTCGTCCAAACCCCAATAAAGATGGAACGGGTTCTTTTCTCGGCGTTGCGGATGCGCCACTTCGTCTAAAGAATGCGCCTCAAATAGCGAATGGCCGTTCAGGTAGACGTCTCCCTCGTGGGCCGACCGGTCCTCTGGGTACACCAGCCAATCGCCGTCAACGGCGTGGGCAAAGGGATTATACGCTCCAAAGAATGTATTGGGCACAGCCACGGCCCAGACTGTACCGTCTTGCTTTTGCCAGCCTTTAACCACTTCTGAGCCCTTAATGGTGACGTGTTCGTCCGGAGCAGCGGCGTATGTGATGCGCTCGTTCTGGTTCAGGCCGCTGTGCCGCGGCTTGACCCACTCCCGGTACGTGCCGGCATGGACCAGCACGGTATCGCCGGCCACCGCGATGTCGGCGGCCTGCTGAATGGTGAGAAATGGGGCGGCGGCACTGCCGGGATTGGTACCTGCGCCAGTTTTGGCAACGTGATAAGTAACCGTCATAGAATGACCTCCAAGGTTGAATGATGGGTTGGTTGTTTATTCGTACTAACTTCAGTAATAGGCTAGCACATCGTGAATCCGGTTGCAATCACTATTAGCAAGTATCATGTCTTATCCGAGCAATTTGATATTGGCTAAGCGACTCCAGATTGCTGTAATTTTCTGTTCAAGAAGGCCGTCGGTGTAAAAAAATAAAACCCGGATGACTAGCAAAGCGGCCCAAATCGTGGATGATTTGGGCCGCTTTGCTGGTTCTACACTATACTATTTGCGTAAATAGTCCCGCACATATTGCCAAACATTCTGATTCAACCGCCAAGCCCGCGCACTGGGGTGTCGGGGATGCCAATTGGCCGGCACCTGGTCCGTTTCCCGAAAACTCACAGGTACGATCACTGGCAGCCAAAGCTGTTTCTCACTTTCAATCCAAGTTGTTCGATCCTTGATATCCACTACGGTAGTACTGTAAACAGTAGTCCACCGATACACATCACGGGTCTGTTGCAGTGCCTCTTGCGCACTGCTCCGAAACGCATAGTCGGAAATATCCCAACTCTCAAACAGCCGCCGATAGGCATTGCTCTTGCCGGCCATGACCTCATCGAACACGCCGCACTTCAGCTTGCGCCGCAGCCGCCGATTCGTGGCGGCCTTCATTCCGCGGTTGAACTCCTTCACACAGGGAAAATGTTTGTAACTTCGACTCATTTATCTAAGCACCCTTTCTTGGTACTTAGAAATCGTGCAGTCGTTTCATCGGCCTGGCTCCCTTCTCTGGCGGTACAGCTATTGCCGTTTGGCTTGCGCCCACACCGCCCCGACTTGTTCCCAACTCCGGGTCGTATTATAGATTTTCTGGTATTTCAGCGGCATCTGGCTGAACCCAACAGCCGCCAGTGGGGCCAAGTAGTCGCGATAGAACGCCGAGTTCTCGCTGACTGATGCGCCGCGCTGATATTGCCGGAGATCTGCTGCCCATTCCGGGTGCTGGTGGATTTGAGCGTCTGCGACCTCGTAAAAATGCAGTTTGCCTTTCACCGGAAAAGGAGTCACCGCCGCATGCACTTTGACCGGCCAAGCATAGCTGCCATCGTCTTCCAATTGCGGTGTGCCGATGATATCCACCACCGCTAGCGCATAGCCATTGGCCAAGCCCCAGCCGAAGTCCATCGCTGATGGCTGACTGGAACTGACCAATAGAAACTGCTGCACTGTGCCCGGCAACCACGTTCGATATTCGTATGGTTTATCGCCGGTTAGAATCTGCCAAGCATAGGGCTGTTTGATTGAAAGTGCATGCATGTTATCACCCGTCAATATCAGATAGCCTCATTGTACTTGATTATCCGAGCGTTCGTACAGTTCAAGGACCGTCTGCCATGCTATAATTTGGAAATAATAAGCCCTTTTCGGTTGATGAAAGAGGTGCCCCATCGCGAGTTACAAATTACCCGATTCCGCCACATTTCAGAAATGGCTAGATGGTCTAAGTGACGATGAGCGCGAGCAAATCCGACAGGAACTGCGCCATGATTTAGATGTCGCCAAAAAGTTCGACGAGGATCAAAAGAAATGGTATGGCACTTCAAAAAAACCAGATAGCGACTCTGCACCAAATAAGAAGTCCGCACAGGCTTAGCCTGTTTTGCCCTACATCTCTTATGTAACATCGTCTTAAGGAGTTGCCCTTACTATGAGCTTCAATCTAGATTTCGGCCGTCAAAACCCAGGCCCTAAAAACAGCCGTTATCCTCGACGCCCTCGTTCAACGTCCAGGATAACGGCTGTTCCTTTTTCTAACCCTTCTGCACTTTAGCGGCTGCCCCAGTCGGCACCTGCTTTACTGGCACCGCCTCCGCCGCTTGCTTATTCACCCGATTCAACCAAATTACCAGCAACAGTGCGGCCAAGATATACACCGCCCCGCCAAACCCGGTGACCCGCATGCTCAAATGATCCACGATCAAACCGCCCGTGGCACTGCCAAGGGCAATGCCGAAGTTGGCAAAGATGGAATTCAGAGACGACGCCATGACAATGGCTTGGGGATAATCCCGTTCGGCCACGCCCAGAAAATGCATCTGAATCGGTGAATTGATCAGATACATCACGACGCCCATGAGCATCAGCGCGATCAAACCGGTCACCCGGTTCGTCAACGCCAGCGGCATCAGCAGCATCAACACCAATTCGGCGCCGAAAATCTTTGGCATCTTCAGCAGGCCGTCATTGTCAGCCAGCCGGCCGCTGAGCTGGTTGCTGATCAGAGACATCACCCCAAAGATGAACAGCAGGATCGTGACGACATTAGTTGTGAAGCCCAGGTTGCGGGACAGCAGAGGCCGCAGATAAGTGTATACCACATAGACCCCGGCAATGCTGACCATCGGCATCAGCATACCAATTTGGATCCGCCGATCCTTGAAGAGGGCCATGACGCCATCGGCACTTTGCCCCTGCCCGGCTGCTTGCGTCCGCCGCCGCTGGCGCAGATCCCGCGGCAGGGAGAAAGCAATCAGCGCCATCGTGAGCACGCTGACGACAACAATTGCCGCAAAGGACATCCGCCACCCGGCCGCCGTTGCGATCCAGGTACCCAGCGGCACGCCGAAGACCGAGGCAATACTGAATCCAGAGAAGACCCAGGAAATCAGCCAGGCTTTCTTACTTATTGGCGCAATGTAATTAGCAAACGTCAATGCGATGGAAATCAGCGGCCCAGACACGATGGCGGTGATGATTCGGGACACGACCAACACGGGGTACGTGAACGCCACCGCACTGAGCACGTTGCCGATGATGAAGATCCCCATCAAAAACAGCATAAACCGATACAGGGTATGCTGACCCACCGCCGACGTGACAAACGGCGTGCTGACCGCATAAACTAGCGCGAAAATCGTCACCAGATAACCCACCGTCGAGACCCCGACATGCAGCTCCGTACTGATGTCGTCCAACACACCCACGATGATGAACTCGCTGCACCCCAGGACGAACGCCAGCAGGATCAAGACAAAACTGCGTACTTTAAATGACGTCATAACTATCCTCCACATTCCCTTGTTGCGGTAACAATAGGGTATGGGAACGGTTACTGTCAATGCTGGATTTTAGCAGGCAGCGCTCGCTCGGAGCGGTTACTTTAAAGTGCGTTATTGCCTTCCGGTATGATCACCCTTACGCTTAAGCGGTAACAAATTACGGAAGGCCGGTTATCACTCATGGAATATCGGCATTTAGGCAAACAAGGGCTGTGCGTCAGTGCATTAGCTTTGGACAGTTGGATGACCAATCTGCACGGTCAAGAAAAACAAGACTTGGCCGCCTTCTCCCTGGCCTGGGCGCTGTCTCCGACATTGGGAGACAGCGCCTGTTCGCTTACTCAATAATTTGCGACTTGTGCACCATTTTATTCATCTTCACGATCCATGGATGGATCGGCTCCTTCAGCAAAATGCCCAGACCGAAGAACACCAACCCGAACGCGGTCAAGGCGGCCACGTCCAGCCACAGGTGAGACCAGTAAATCCCGCCGACCGTTTCCCGCAACAGGTTCACGGCATAGGTAAACGGCAGCCACGGGTTGATTGCTTGGAAGAAATGGCTGGAGAGCACGACCGGGAAGTTCCCGCCGGCACCGGAGATGGACAGAACCAGAATGATGATCCCGATCCCCTTGCCGATATTGCCGAATAGGGAGACCAGCATGTACAAGATCGAGTCGAAGACCAGCGCGAGAAACATCGCAAACACCAGGTACAAGGGTTTATTCACCACGTAAGTATGGATCAAAAACAGATTTCCCAGCGCCGCGATCAGTCCTTGGAGCATGCCCAACCCGGCGAACGTCAGCCAGCGGGCGAGGTATTGCTGTTTTACGGTAACGCCGGCCAGTTCCGGGGGCAGAGTGTATTCCATCTTGAGCAGTGCGCCCAGCAGCAAAGCCCCGACCCAAATACACAGGGCCAGATAGAATGGTGCGCTTTGTGAGCCATAGGTGGGAATGGGGTACATCGTATGCTGGGTCAAAGTCACCGGCGTGGCCAAGAAATTGGCTTCTTTGGCCGCATCACGGCTGAGCAGCTTCAGCAGCTGACTAAGATCAACGGATTTCTCTCCCTTTTGGATGGCGGCCGCGCCCTTTTGAATGGCTTCCTTCAGTGTCGGCCAGTCATTGGTGATCAGTGTTTGGGCGTCATCTAAGCCACTTTGCAGGACCGGCATTTTGGTATTGGCCAGGGTCAGCGTATTGGTCAATTCATTTTCCACACCCGGCAAATCATTATTGATGAAATCAGTGGCACGCATCAGCTTGGTCTTAAGCGCCGGGAAATCATTGCGGTACAAATCGGCGGCCGTCGTGATGCCGCTCTTGATCAGCTGCATGTGCCCATTCAGCAAAGAATTGGCATCCGTCAATTCTTTTTGCAGGGCCGGCAGCTGGGTTTGCATTTTTGTCAAAAATTCATTGGCCTGGGTGAGCAGCGACTTTGTTCCTTGCAGCAGTGCCGGCATGGCCGGCAAAACCTGATTATTGATCGTCGTCAGCGTCGTCCCGGCGGCGGCCAACTGGTTGCTGAAGGCTGTGATCAGTTTTTGTACGCTGCTGCTTAGATCGCTGGCCTGCAAGTCTTGGGCGGCCTGGGAAAACTGGTTCGCCGTTCCAGTCAGCGCGGCCAACCGCTGTTGAATCGCCGCCGTGTCCATACTCGGCAGGGCGGCACTCAACCCAGCGGCATCATGCTGAATCTTGGTCGCCAGAGCGGCCACTGTTCTGAGTTGGGTAATGGCCGCCGCCAAGGGGTGCTCCTCTCGGCCCGTCAATTGGTTATAACTGGTTTCCAACCGGGTTAAAGTATCGGCTAGACTGGTCGCATTCGCGGCGGTCTTTTCCTGCCGCTCCGCTAATGCCGTCAACTGAACCGCCATCGCCTGTTTCACTGCAACCGTATCGCTGCTGCTATCCAGACTTTGCAGTTGATTTTGCAGCGTCGTTAAATCAGCGCTCAGCGCGGTATTGGCGGCCGCAATCAAAGTCAGCCCTGAATCGGCAGCGTTTTGCACAATACCCAAAGCGGTCGTCACCTTCGGCAGCACCTCATCTTTGGTTGTCGCAATGGCTGCCTGGGCATTCTTGCCAAACTCATTCAGGGCGGGCAAGGTGCCATCAACTTGATTGATGACCGTCAAGCCGTTACTGGTGACGGTGGCGGCCTTTTTCACTGCTGCCGACAGATCACTGAAGTGGGTCACCACCGTATTCAGCTGATCGCCGGCTTGCTGGACCTCAGGCAACTTGCCCTGGACCTGCGCGGCTAAACTGCCCGCATCGGCCACCTGGGGCAAGTAACCATTGGCTGCCGTGAGCTTTTGTGCCATTTGGTTGATCTCCGGTAAATAACCAGCCATATCATTGGCGGCTTGCAGCTTCTGGCGAATCTCAGGCATCTTATTTTGCAGCGCACCGACCTCGGTCAAATATTTTTCAATCGTCGGCAATTGATCATTAGTCGTGGTCACCAAACTGCTGAACCGGCGAATCAGGGGCAAATTGTCCCCCAGTGTGATGCCGGCCTTATTGAAGCCGGTGCCCACCGCTTCCGCCACAGTGGTGACAAACTGGTCAGAAATCGTACCCTGCAAAGTCGCCGCCCCCGTGCCGGTAATCTTGGGGGCAATCGCATTGATCTTTTCGTTGACGTAATATTCCAACTGCGGTTTATGGATCTTGCCCTGCACAAACGTCAGCAAGTCCGCTGAAAAGGTCTTGGGCACGACCACCCCGGCGTAATACTCGCCGCTGCGTACCCCGTCTTGGACCGCCTGCTTGGACTTAACGAAACGCCAGCCCAGTTTCTTGTTTTTCTTCAGCTGGCTCAATAATTCATCGCCAATGGCGACCTTTTTCCCCTGAAAGGCCGCGGGCTGATCGGCGGAGTACACCGCCACGGTCAAATCCTGGGTATTGCTGTAGGGATCCCACAACGCCCACACGTTCATCCAGCAATAGAGACTGGGAATCACCACCAAAGCGGCAATCAGCAGCGCGGCAAGCGGCGTTTTGCCGATCCGCTTCCAGTCCAGTACGAAAAGCTTACCCACGTTCCGCATAATATCCTCCATATCATCCTCTTGTGTCACCCGATTGTGCCAGATTTAACTGCCCGGCGCAACTTTTGCGGACGTAAGCCGAAGAGTGCCTTTGATAGTATTGGCTGAAAGCGTTATGTATAATGGAAGCGAATTGGAGGCGACCATCATGGCGCAAGGTTGGGCACTTATTTGGCGCAAGCATCACCGGGGGCTGCTTGTGTTTTTGGTTGGGACACTCTTACTGACGATGATTCAGATTGCGTCAATGTACGTTTGGGCCGGTAATCAACCATTGCCGGAATTCGCCAAACACGTCCGCATTAGCGGGACATACCCTTTCAGTGCGGTGTGGTGGCTATTGCTGCTGGTTACATTCAGTGCTGTTGATTGGCAAAAAGAACTGGCTGACGCCGAATTAACTACTCAGCAGCGGTGGCGCTTAATGATTCCAGTCTCCGCCGCCCTGGCCTGCTGGTCAGCGACACTTGTCGTTGCTGATCGCACTTTGTCCTATATATTTTATGCCGATACAGTGACCGCTTCATGGCCATTGCCGTTGTTGGGCGTCACCGCGTGGCTGATTCACTTTGGCTTTTACTGGCTCGCCAGTTTGTTCTGCCTGTATGCGATGCAGTGGCCCGCGCGCTGGCTCCGCTATCTCATTTTCTTCTTTATTGGTTGGGTCAGTATCGGGTTGGTGCTGAGTTTTTTTCAGGCCACCAACCAATTACGGTATCACCTGAACGTTTTTCTGAACCGGACGCCATTGTTTGTTCTAATCGTTGAATTTGGGGCAATTGTTATTTTATCTTGGCGGATTCAAGTACATCCGTTACCAGTTAAACAAGACCCGGTATTCCGTAAAGCACCAAAACCAATGTGACCATTCAAAATAAAAAAACCGTATTTTGTTAATGATTCCAGATACGCTAACGGTAATCAGAATGAGGTGATTTTATGCGACTCGGTTGGCATATCATCTGGCGCAAACATCATTGGGGCATCATAATATTTGTTCTGGTGACGCTGTTGCTGAATGCTTCCTCCGTGGCCTCACTATACAGCGAAGCAGCGGCGCAGCACCAAACACTGCCGGAATATGTTCGCCAGATTGCCTTTGGCGGAAGGAGTCCATTCGCCGACGGGTTTTTACTGCTTTTACTGCTTGCAATAATCGTCAACAGTCAATTACATCAAGACTTGCAACGAGCTGGTTTAAGCGATCAAGACCGCTGGCGCTTCATGGGACAGCTGGCCTTGGCTGGCGCCATGTGGTTAGCCACTTTGGGCACTATGAGTCAGACGTTAATGTATCGCTTCTACACGGATACCCTCACTGCTGATTGGCCCCTGCCAATGCAAGGTACAGCCTATTGGCTGATTCACGTGAGCGTTGACTGGTCGGCGGCGCTGATTTTTTTGCGCATTATCCAATGGCACCGCCCTGCCCAGCACCGTTTATATTATGCATTTTGGACCATCGTGGCGATCAATATCATTAACGACTCATTTCGCTTGAACCCGTTTGTCATTGCCCTATCGCATGCTTACCAGGGCGTCGAGCGCTTCTTGAACCGCACGCCGCTGCTGGTCCTGTTGATTACGTTGGGGACAAGCGGTCTGCTCATCTGGTGGGTCCAGGCCCACCCCTTACCGGTCAACCTGCAAGACCCAGGCCGTAAAGCTGCCTCGAAGAATGCATCTGAGCATTAAAAAATCAGGCACTGGCCTCAATTGGGGCAATGCCTGATTTTTTAATGCTCACATCTTACTTTTTAACCGCCGCAATAGCGTCTTGAACCGCCTGCTGCTGCATCTTTGCAGTCAATTGTTCAACCAATTGTGCCTGCTGGGCTGCCGTCATCGTCGGGTTCTTCGCCCGGGCCGCGGCGACCTGGGCGGCAATGGCCTGCTGCATCTGGGCCTTTTGTGCCGCGGTAGGCTTTTGCAAGCCTTTCAGCCGCTTGGCCAAAGCTTTGGCCTGGGCCGTGGTCAACGTCGTCCAAGTCTTCGGAATGGTGAACGTGTTCATCTGTTTAACGAATAGACCGTCATTTTCGTTTCCGAAGAGCACACTGTAAAAGTTAGAACTATATCGCCACTCGGTCCGCTTTTTCGTCACCTGAGCCGCAGCAGAACTGCTCTGCTGAACGCGGTTCACCACCGCATAGTCCGCTGTGGTATGGGTCGTTTTATTGTCGTGTTTATAAATATAGACCTGCCGTTTGCCGTTCGTGCCGACATTTTGATAGAGCAGAAGCGGCAGCTGCTTGCTCGGTGACGCCGACGTGATCGTTTGCGTGGTCGTCGTTGTTTTTTGCGTCATGCCGAAGTGATTACGATCGTTCAGCGTAATAAGCAGCAGTGCGCCCAGCATGACAACGCCGAAGACGGCGATGAAGATACTGCGCAGCGCGCTTTTCTTCATCATAATGAAGCTCAAGTAAAGCGCCAGAACGCCAATCCCAAGAATCCAGAGAATCATTCTGCCGCCTCCTTTCTATCTGCATCAGCCAGCTCGGCGACGTCCACATCCTTGGAATGTTCCTTCTTATTCAAGAAGAAAGCCAGGATGAAGCCCACGGCACTGAAGCCGGTGGCGATCCAGAACGCCGCGTGGTAGCCGGACAAGGTGGCATTGAAGAAATCATGCTTGTAGGCCAGCGGGTCTAACTTCAAAAGGCTCGCCGCTGGTTTGGCACTGTTGGTGACGTTGGTCAAGACAGAGACCATGATCGCCGTGGTCATGGAGGTGGCCACCTGCCGCACGGTGTTGTTCACGGCCGTGCCGTGGCGAATCATTTCACCGCTCAAGGCGTTCATGCCGTTAGTCGTCAACGGCATCATGACCATGGAAACCCCAAACATCCGCACGGCGTAAAGTACCGTAATGTAGATGGACGGTGTTGTCGCCGTGATAAAGGCATAGGGTACGGTGGCAATAGCCAGCAGGAACAGCCCCAGTTGCGCCAAGCGGCGGGCGCCAATGCGATCAAAGACCGCACCGGTCACCGGGCTCATCAAAGCAATCAACAGCGCCCCCGGTAACAGGGTCAGGCCGGATTCCAACGCAGACTTGCCATGGATGATCTGCAAGTACAAGGGAATGACCATTTCAGCCCCCACCATGGCCATGTTGGCAATGGACCCCAGAATCGTGGATAACGTGAAGGTGCGGTTAGTAAAGACCCGAATCTGGACGAAGGGATTCTTGAGGTGTAATTGCCGCATGGAGAACAGCGCAATCACGATCGCGCCCAGGGCAATGCTGCCGAGAACGATGGGATCACCCCAGCCCTTGTTACCCACTTCAGAGAAGCCGTAGAGCAAGGCACCAAACCCAATCGTAGATTCGATCAACGATAGGATATCAATAGATGGATTCGTATTCGGCAGCACATCGCGCATAAAGAAGAACGATGCAATGAGCACCAACGCCGCGACCGGGATGATCATCCCGAACAGTGTCCGCCAGCCGAAATTGTCAATGACAAATCCAGACAAGGTCGGGCCAATCGCCGGCGCCACCCCGATGGCGATCCCAGCTAAGCCCATGGCGGTACCGCGTTTTTCCATGGGGAAAATTGACAGCATGATGTTTTGCAGCAACGGCATCGTCACGCCGACGCCCAGGGCCTGCACCAGCCGGCCAATCAATAGCATCGGGAAACTGTTGGCCATAAAGGCAATGACCGTGCCCAATTCGAACATACTCATCGCCGCAATGTACAGCCATTTTGTTGGTACTTTAGCACTTAAGTAGGCAGAAACCGGGATCATGATCCCGTTCACCATCAGAAATCCGGTCGTCAGCCATTGGACGGTGGCGGTGGAAATATCGAAGGCCTTCATTAAAGTTGGAAAGGCCGTCGCCAAAATTGTTTGGTTTAATACCGTAATGAACACACCCGTGATCAACGTCACGACGAGCATCGCGACGTTGACGGGGCGGCCATTGTTATCTTTTACTTGCACACTCCAAGCCACCTTTTTCAGAAAAAATGTTGTACGATTACTTTACCACATTTTGTGATATTGACAAGACTAAATATCACATCCATAATAGAAAACAGAACGTGAAAGGTGGCGCAAGTCATTGGATAATGTGATTATGAAGCTCAAGAGCCTGAATATCTCGATGGGGATTGGTGAAACGAGCCGGATTACCGGCGCCACCACGACCCAGATTCGGTATTGGGAGAAAAAGGGGCTGATCCACCCCATCCGCCATGAAGAAGGCGGCAATAAACGTTATAGCCTGAAAACCCTGACGAAGATCATCATCATCAAGAATTTCATTGACGACGGCTATACGCTGGCCAAAGCGGGGGAAATGATCGAAGCCCATTATCAGGACGTCGACACCTTCCGCACCATTGTGTCTCAGCGCCTGGTGGGCCTGAGCCATACGGATAACGTGACCCGGGTCAATTTAGGGGAAATCGACAATGACCCCGGTTTCGATTTGGTGATCGAAACGCGGGGTCAGGACGTTAAAGTGTTGAAGCGGGCGCGGCAAAACTAATCAGTCAATTCTTTCATGACTGTGTCTAAATCGTAGAATGGTCCCTGCTCTGCAACACGTAATTCTTGCAAGAGCTGGGCTGCCGCAAAATCTTTAATACTCACTAACGCATATTGCGATTGACCATTTTCCGTCAAGATGACTGGATGATTCGGTTTTACTGTTGCCAGCAGCTTGGCATAGTCCGCAAGTGCTGATATCGGTTGTTCGTTCATTTCTGCCACCCCTTTTCTGGTGCCTTAATTATGCTGGACATTCTTATTCCGGTAAAGAATCTTGATTGACTATCAAAAAGCGGTTCAAAATCTCGGTGACGAGACTCTGAACCGCTTAATTTATTTGACACAGATTACGCCCGGAACAACGCCACGCCATGGGCCGGTATTGTTACATTTTGGCTCGCATCGAGTTGCGTCCTCTGCCACAATTCAGTGCATTGCTCAGTCGGCGCGCTCACCTGCTGGTCTTCATCACTGATATTGAAGAAAGCAAAGTAACGGTGCGCCGCACTTTGGGCCTGCCACGATACGATCGTATCTGTCGCCTGCTCTTCATGGGCGTCAGTGATTTCCTGGCGCATCGTCAAGACAGCCTGATTTGTGATCAAGGCCAGCTCATCGCCAGTCTGGGGCAAATCGCCGCCCAAGAAGAATGGCGCCCGCAACAGTGCCCACAGCGTCAGCATGGTCTTCTGCTCATCCGTCGTGAAGCGGGTGTGGGGCAGCTTGGTCCCACCGTCGACACTGCGCTGGCGGATCGCCCCCAGCGGCAGCATATCCGGATCAGGCCAGGTGCCCGGGCGGACCATGGGCGCCCACTTGGCGGCCACTGGGAACATGCCCTTCAACTGGCGCCACGTATCCCAGAAGTCATCGGTCAGCCGCCACATGTTGGCATTTTCCTGCAAGAAGTACCCATAATTGATATTCGCCGGACCAGGTGACAGACTCAGGACGATCTCCCGGCCGGTCTTGTCAATGGCCTGACGCAACGCGTGAATCTCAGCCCGATGCATGCCGTACAGGGTCGACTCGGCGATATCGTCGCACTTGATGAAGTCCACGCCCCAGCTGGCGTACAACGCCAGCAAGGAATCGTAGTACTCTTGGGCGCCCGGTTTGGTCATGTCCAGCCCGTACATATCCGAGTTCCAGGGGCAAATATTATTGGCCGCAATGTCCCGGGCATGGTAGCCGCCGGCGGTAGTCACGTTTTGGGCCACAGCCTGGCGGGGAATGCCGCGCATGATATGGATGCCGAATTTCAGACCCAAATCATGCACGTATTGCGCCAAGGGACCAAACCCTTGACCATTGGCCGCGGACGGGAAGCGGTTGGCGGCCGGGACCAAGCGGCCCCGATCGTCCATCGCCAAATCGGCAAACGCATGGTACACCGACGAATCGGCGTGGGGTTCGTACCATTGGATATCCACGACGACATACTCGTAGCCGGACTGTTTCAAATGTTTGGCCAGATAATCGGCATTGGCTTTCACTTCAGCTTCGGTGACAGATGCGCCGAAGCAGTCCCAACTGTTCCAACCCATGGGCGCGGTGGGCGCCCAGGTGCGGAAGGCTTTTTCTGCCATGATTATTTTTCTCCTCTCGAAACGACGAACACGATTCCGTAAGCCGGCACGGTGATTGATGCTGTATGGTTCACCACCCCCAGAGGCGTCTCTGCCTTCGTGACGGTGTCGGGGTGGGCAAACGAATTCTGGGCAGTCGGATCAGCGTGCTGGGTCAGCACAAGGGCCTCGCCATCGGGCAGGCCGGTCACTTCGACGGTCTGGACGGCAGCCTGCACATTAACCAATTTCACGACCACGTGCCCGGCGATACTGGTGGTGTTGATGTACAATGGGGCAATCTCGCCGCTGGGAATACGGATATCGTTGAAGACGTGACCGTTGATCTTGCCGGTAATATGGTCGCCGTCCACCGTCAATTCGCAGTGATAGGGCATGTTTGGTTCGACGTGCCAAATGGATTGGGTCAAGCAGCTGTTACCGCCCTCGTCGTCCTGACTGATCAGCGCGTCCTGATTTTGCCAGCCGCCTAACACCCAGCTGAACTTGTGCTGCTCATCCACGACGCCGAAATCCAAGTGGACGCCCTTATCCGGCCGGCCGCCGGTCTTGACGAAGTCGAAGGTCAGGCGGAAGTAGCCGCTGGTTTTCGCCAGTACCTCAGCCCGATCCTGCTCTTTGACTGTTCCATCGGCCAAATGCTGGGTGGTCTCTGTGAGCAGGTCGGTATACGCCATATTGCTGTACGCGACATCCGCGCCGTCGCCCTGCCAGCGGACCGCCCCAGTCGTGGGCGCGGCGGGCAGTGGGGTGGCGGCAGGCATATTGGTCTCTGTATGGGCAATGTTGTGCTGGCCCTGCCAGTTCATGAAGAGCTTTTGCACATCATAATTGACGCTGCCGTAGACTTGATGCTGATTGAACCAGATCAGGTCTGGCGCCCAATTCCGGTAATCAGTGTTGCACAGCAATGGTGCATAACAAGCCAGCCCGACTTTGTCCGCATTACGCTCCAAACCAATCATGTAGCTGGCCTCCGCCAGCGCATTCCACCAGTGATTACCCCAGGAGGCATACTCCCCGAGAAATGCTTTCGGCCCGTGCGCATCATATGTGTCGTACCGGTGCTGATTCGCAAGAAACCAGTTCGGGGTGCAGTAATAATGTTCGTCGACTAAATCGCTGTGCTGCTTCCGGGCACTGGTCCAGCCGCGGTCAAACTCGCTGCCGGCCGCAAACGGGCCCGCGGAGTTAATAATCTTCATGTCGGGATAACGGGCCTTGATCTGGGCGTGGAACTGGGGATAGCGGTCAAAGAACGCTTGCCCGACTTCTTCGTTGCCGATGGCGATATAGCGCAAATTAAACGAGGCCGGATGACCCATTGCTGCGCGCTTCGCGCCCCACTCCGTATCTGGCGCACCATTGGCAAATTCGATCAGATCCAGCGCATCGTCAATAAACGGTTGGAGTTCGGCCAAGGGTGCGCCCCACTGATGGTGGGGATCCCAGCCGCCGGGCAGGACCGGTAACGGCGTAGCGCCAATGTCTTCAGCCAATTGGAAAAGTTCGAAATAGCCTAACCCCAGCGTCTGGTTATACCCCCAGGAATTGCGCCGGGCGGGCCGGGCTTCAACCGGGCCGATGGAATTCTTCCAGCGGTAGCTGGCATCCCGGTCCCGCGGGTCTAAGCTGCCGTCGTGAACCAAACAGCCGCCCGGGAAACGCATGAACTTCGGCTGCAAAGCAGCGAGCTTTTCACCCAAGTCTTTGCGCACCCCATTAGCCCGGCCCTTGAAGGTCTCTTTAGGGAACAGGGAGATCATGTCCAGACTCACATGGGCGTTGCCGCTGATGGTCACTTGCAGTCGGCCAGTAGTGGTCGTCGCCTGACTTACCAGTGACACCCGGTATTGGCGCCAGTCATTCGCGGCGATCACCGTCTCGCCGCTGGCCAGCACCTGCCCGGCGTCATCGGTGAGGGCAATCGTTAAGGTGACCGGGGCGTATAGTTTGCGGGCGAAAACGGAGAAATTATAAGCGGCATCTTTTTGGAAATACATCCCCTGATTGTAACCGTGATTACGGATCGTCAGCGGTTCATGGGTATCTACTTGCAAATAATGCTGGTTATTCGGATTCAAAGGCGCGTCACTGAGCACCCGCACAGCAAGCGGCGTTGATTCCAGCGGCTGTCCTTGGGCATTTTCCCATGCTGTCAGCGCATGGTACTCTGGATTGTCGACCATACAGAACTCGAAGGACCGGTTCTGTACCATTTCGGCATACAACCCGCCATCAGCGGCATGGTTCAAGTCTTCGAAGAAAATCCCATAGAGATCGCCCAGGTCGGCCCCGGGCTGATCGGGATGGACAGTGATTGTCGGTACGTTTTCAGTCATTTCGATGACTCCTTATATTCAGACCAATGATTCAGAGGACAGTGTTTATTCTTTAAGCTGGCGCGGAAACGGACATAGCAACCGCATTGGGTGCAAGTGCCGTGTTGGAAAAAAGGGCATTGCGCGCACACGGCTAGCCGGGCATCCCGGACTGATGCCGGCACAATATTGCCCACTTCCAGCGCCAATTGATCCGTAATGGATTGCGCGATTTGGCTCGGATCGGTCTGGACCAAATCGCCGCAAGTCCAGCAGGGCACTTTATTGGACATGGACCGTCACAACACTCATCGGCGGGATCGTTACCGTCACCTGATGGGCATCATGGGTCAGCCCCGCCGTCATCGCTGCCGGCTGGACTACATCCGGTGCCTCGAAGTCATTATGGGCATCCATGGTACTGCTGTGCAGGATTTCCCCCTGGGCCGCGGTCACGGTGTGGGTCTGGAATGCGTACCGCACCTCTTCTGCCGCGGTTAAACCGTAATTCACCAGGGACAGCAGATACCCTTTATCCGTTTTTGATACTGAGGTGGTCACCGTATCTGGCAGGTCATCTTGGGTATTCAACGCCGTGGCGTCCTGGTGATCCAAAAACATCTTGAAGACGTAATACGTCGGCGTCTTGATCATCTTGGCGCCGTCCGTCAGGATCATCGCCTGCAACACGTTGACCATCTGGGCGATATTGGCTAAATGCACGCGGTCCACGTGGTGCTGGAAAATGTGCAGCGTCAACGCCGCCACACACGCGTCGCGAATGGTATTCTGCTGATACAGGAAGCCCGGATTCGTCCCCGGTTCCACGTCATACCAGCTGCCCCACTCGTCTACGACCAGACTCTTCTTTTTGTCCGGATCATACTTGTCCATGATGGCACTGTGCCGGGTAATCAGTTCTTCCATTTCATTGGCACTCTGCATCAGTGACACCCATTCCTGCTCCGGGAAACTCAGCGCTGCGCCTTTCTTCCCGCTCCAGGTGATTGAGGGCAAGGCGTAATGGTGCAGGCCGATGCCGTCCAAGTAGTGGCCGGCGATTTTCATCACTTCATCGGTCCAGTGATAATCATCGTTGCTGGGGCCGCAGGCGATCTTCGTCAGCGGGTGCGCCGGATCATAATTCCGGACAAAGGTCTGGTAGCGGCGATACAAATCCGCATAGTATTCCGGCCGCATGTTGCCGCCGCAGCCCCAGCTTTCGTTGCCGACGCCGAAGTATTTCACCGGCCAAGGGCCCGGGTGACCATTTTTCGCCCGCAAATCGGCCATCGGCGAGGTGCCGTTCATCGTCATGTATTCGACCCATTCCTGCATCTCCTGCACCGTGCCGCTGCCGACATTGCCGTTGATGTAAGCCTCTGCGCCGATTTGCTGGAGCAGTTCGAAGTACTCGTGGGTGCCGAAGTGATTATTTTCTGTCACCCCACCCCAGTTATTGTTGACCATCGTCTTGCGCTGACTATTCGGGCCGATGCCGTCCTGCCAGTGGTATTCATCGGCGAAGCAGCCGCCCGGCCAGCGCAGGACGGGTACCTGAATATCCTTCAACGCGGTGACCACATCATTGCGCAGCCCATTGGTGTTCGGGATGTCCGAATCCGGCCCGACCCACAGGCCGCCATAAATACAGCGGCCCAGATGTTCAGAAAATTGACCATAAATATCCTTATTAATGCGGCCCAGCGGCCGATGATCGTCGATATAAACTGTTCCCATGATGTATGCAATCCTTCCTAATTGTCCCCCGGAGTACCAAAAACAGGGAAGCCGTCGCTGTTCCAGATAAATAATTGGGCGTACGCATGCCGATCTGGATTGCCCAGAAAGCTGCCCTGCAAATGGGCATTATCGTATGGCCGGGCATGATAGACCAGAATGTCCTGCTGTCCGTCCGGACTGGTGGTAAAGCTGTTGTGCCCCGGTCCGTATAGCGAATGAGCGGTACTGGAAGTGAAGACTGGTGTCTTGCTCTTATGCCAGGAGTAAGCATTCAATAAGTCGCTATCCGCATCGGCCCACAACAGCCCCATGGCATAATGTTCATCCGTGGCGTTGGCCGAATAGGTAATGAAAACTTTATCCCCGTGCACGATGGCCGCCGGGCCTTCATTGACCGCATATACGGACCGTTCCCAGTCATACTCCGGCATCGACAGCATAATCGGCGCCGTCGCCAAGGTCCACGGATTCGCCAGTCGGGCAATATAAATATCGGAACTGGTGCGGGTGGCTGGTGTCAGCTGGGCCCACACGTAGTACCACTGCTGGTCATGCCGGAAAACCGTAGCATCCAGACTGAAACTGTCCTGGGGCGTCTGAACCTGGCCCATTTCTTCCCAGTCCGTGTTCATGGGACTGGCATTGCGGTTGCGCAGCACAAACATCCGGTGATGGTGCTCGGCGTTGCGGGTATTGGCGTCGTCCGCTGCCGCAAAATAGATATACCAAGCGCCATCCATATAATGAATTTCCGGCGCCCAGATCAATTGACTCATCGGCCCCCGCTCGTGGGCGTGCCAAACGGTTACTCGTTCTCCGTTTTCGAGACCGGCCAATGTCTTGGCCCGGCGTACCTCGATTTCTTGATACCCGGGCACCGACCCGGTGAAATAGTAATAGCCATCCGTGTGGCGGTAAACAAACGGGTCAGCCCGCTGGGCCACAATCGGCTGCTTCTCTGTCGTCATAATTTCCTCCCGAAAAATTGTCCGAACAATTTGATTACAATCCATATGGTAACGAACGGTGTAAGCCATTTCAAGGGGTAAATGGCTAATGATTGTATTTGAGATTACCCATTTGGGTAACTTAAGGCCAAAGAAAAAGGGCCAGCCATTAGCCAGCCCTGCCAATCTATTCGCCTGATGCCTGATCATGTGCCCCCAGCACTGGTCGCACCGAGTCGCCGGTGACCATTTCTGGCGGATAGATTTTAGCCTCATCGCTGAAATCATGTAACGGATCCTGCAGCATTTTGATCATCAACTCGGCCGCATCCTGGCCCATCTGAGACTTCGGATGGTTGATGCTGGTCAAGCGGATGCCCAACCGCGATGCCAACAGGGAATTATCGAAGCCGACCAGCGAGACGTCATCGGGCACCTGCAAGCCCGCAGCGCGGGCGGCGTTGTACGCTACCAGCGCAATCTGGTCATTGTAGCCGACGATCCCGGTGGGCGGATCGGTCTCCTGCAAGATATGGGTGATCTGCTGTTTCAGCTTGGCTTCGCCGGTTTCAGATTGATACAGCAGCACCTCGCCGCGAATACTGCCCTGACTCTTCTGCAACGCTTCGCTGAAACCGTTCATCCGCAAAATGCCCTGCTGATCGTCGGACTTGAAAACCCCGAGAATATGCTCGTGACCGGCGTCGATCAATGCCTGGGCAGCCATCACGCCGCCCTTGAAATCATCCATAATGAAGTACGGAATGGTCTCATTATTTGATTTGGCATCAATGGTCAGGATAGGAATATGGGCATCGGTAAACCGCTTGTAGAACGCCTCATTCTGAATCGTAAAGGCACTCTTCGTCGGTTCCACGATCACCCCTTGAATATCGTCATCCAGGAATTTCTCCAGATTCTTCCGCTCTAGCGTTTCGTCGTTTTGCGTACTGGACAGCAGCATGGAAATAGCATTCGCCGACAGCTGACTTTCAATACCCGAGATGATGGCCGGGAAAATGTAGTCCGTGATGTGGGTGGTCAAGACCGCCACCGTCTTGGTGTGGGCCTCGCTGCGGTTCGCGTTGTGTTTATAATCCGCGACGAAAGAACCGCCGCCTTGAATACGGTAGATAAAGCCTTGCACTTCCAAGTCAGATAGCGACTTGCGGACCGTGTGCCGGCTTACTTGGAATTGACTCATTAATTCAGATTCTGTTGGTAGTTTATCTTCGATCTGGTATCGTCCACCCGTGATCCACTCCCGAATGGTCGCGGTAACGATCTCGTATTTTTTCTCCATAACGATTTCTCCCATTGTATCAACTTGTCAGTACAAATTATAGGGTACAATCGATTTGTTTGCAAGCGCTTTTACTGAATTTGTACCCCTTTTCTTCTATGATATAATGGCGGATAGTAAGAAGGGAAGCGATCTGCACGTTCACTGAGGCTTTCAAAACATGGATTCAGCAGTTTCGGCGGCATCAGTTGCCGTTGTTTGCTGATCTCAGCGACATCGGTCTATACATGGACCAAGTGATCAGCGAAACAAATCGTTACACCATGATGGTCACCGGGACGGAAGTCACCAAGTCCATGGTGAACAGCTACGTCAAGCAAGGCTTGGTTTCCCGGCCCGACAAGAAACGATACGGCCGCACTCAGTTAGCCCAGATCATCCTGGTGACGCTGCTCAAAACACTCTATTCACTGGATGTCGTCCATCACTATCTAACCACTTTGACCGCTGAGCTGTCCTGGGAAGAAGCTTATGATTTATGGGTACAGGCCTACAACGCTCAGGCTGCGGCAGAAACTGACGCGGCTGTGCCGCTCACCACACCAACGGCTCAATCCGCATCGCCGGCCGTCCGCGAACTTGTGCACTTAGCCACCAAGGCCCTAGTTGCCCAGCGGGTCAGCGATGCCCTGGTACAGGCGATGTACACCGATGCAGACGCCGGGCCGGCGGAAAAATAATTGACTCACAAGGCTTGCTTTTCATTCTGTCTTCCTGTAATATAGTTTGAGCGATAGCAAATGGGGCCTTAGCTCAGCTGGGAGAGCGCCTGCATGGCATGCAGGAGGTCGACGGTTCAAGTCCGTTAGGCTCCACTCAGGTTACACCGCCGTCAAGATGCTGAATTTCAGTGTCTTGGCGGTTTTTTGCTGCTCAAAAAATCCCCCGCCGGGTTGGCGGAGGATGCTGATATTATTTAAAATAGGCCCGGGAGAAATCATACGTCTGGCCAAAGGCGTGGGTCTGCACACCCTTGAGCTGCGTATTGATCAACAGATTCGTCGCTGAGTGATACAGCGGTACAACGACGGCTTGATCCAACAAGATCTTCTGGGCATCCTTCAGATCCGTATACCGTTGTTGGGCGTTGGCGGCGTCTTTGCCTTGGGCATCTTTGACCAGCTGATCGTACTGCTTGTTGCTGAAACCGCCGTGATCGTGGGTGTAGCCGGTGGTGAACTGTTGCAGCAGCACGGACGGATCGGCCTCAGCTTCCCAACCGCCAGTGTCCAGTTGGAAGTTATAGGACATTAACGAGGCAAACAGAGACTTGGCCGGAATGTTTTGCACATCAACGGTCACGCCGGGCAGGGCGTTTTGGAAGGTGGATTGCAGATACTCGGTTGTCCGCTTGCCCGCATCGGTGTCGCTGCCCTTCAAGGTCAGTGTGAATTTATCCTTGCCCAATTCCTTCTTGGCCAGCGCAAGATACTTGCGGGCCTTGGCTTTGCTGTAATACGTCAGCGTGCCCAATTCCGTATTGACATCCTTGCCGTTGGCCGGGTTGCGCAGCGCCCCAGGGGCCAGATAGCCCACTGCCGGCACCGAGCCGTCCTTCAGTACCTGACCGGTCAGCGCCTTGCGATCCACGGCGTAAAACAGCGCCCGCCGGAAGTTGACGTTCCCTAGCTCCGGATGCCCCTCAGAAGTCGTATCAATTTCCACATTGCTGGTGCCATAGGAAGAAATGCGGTGATATGCTGGATCTTTAGCGTATTTCTCAATAAATTCACCCGATACCGGCGTGATATCCGCCGTCTTTTGATCAAAGGTCTGGGCCTGGGTAGCGGCATTCGTCACCACCGATACATCGACCTTGGTCAGCTTCACCTGTTTGGCATCATAGTAATGCGGGTTCTTGACGAAGGACCACTTGTCGCTGGTGCCGTTCCAATCCTTGATGATAAATGGGCCGTCAGCCAGGACGTATTGGGCTGCCGTGCCGTACTTGGCGCCGACCTTGTTAACAAATTTCTCGTTTTGCGGAAAATAATTCGTGCCCGTCAATTCCCGCAGGAAATAGGGATTGGCAATCGCTAATTTCACTTGCAGGGTATCGTCCCCCACTGCTTTGACCCCCAAATCGGTCAACGGCTTTTTACCGGCATTGATTTCCTCAGCATTGGCCAGGGAAAACAGCTTGGTCGCGTTCTGAGACTTGGTCTTAGGATCCACCGCCCGCCGCCAGGCGAAGACAAAGTCCTGGGCGGTGACCGGGGTGCCGTTGCTCCAGGCGGCGTTCTTTTTGAGCTTGATCGTATAGGTCAGACCATCTTTGCTGACAGTGGGCTGGCTCTGGGCGATTGCCGGCACGACGGCGTCTTTCTTGCCCAATTTATACAACCCTTCCTGGAAATTGAAAATTTGACTGTCGCTGACCACGTCATAACTCTTCGCTGAATCCAGCTGGGGGATCTCGGCGGATACCAGGATCTTCAATGTTTTTTGCTGGCTGGCGGTACTGCTGGTACTGGCCGCGCTGCTGCCCTTGCTTTGGCTGTTGCACCCAGCCAAAACGACCGCTGCTGCCGCCAATATGCCAATCGCGCCTACCGCAAACTTGTTCTTTACCATCATTCCATTCCTCCAAATTGTGCTGCCAACAAAAAAGCTTTCACCGATTAGATTGTCTCGCCGAAACGGGCTCCGGCCGACAGCGGCTAGGGCATAAGGCCCAGGATGCATAAAACCTAAGTGCGGGTTTTCTGCATCCTGGGCCTTATGCCTACGCCGCTAACCGTCGGCCTGCGCCCTCTAACAAAAAACAGCCCACTTCTAACTTTTGTTAGTTAGAAGTGAGCTGCCCCACGGTACCATTCCACTTGATCGTCAAAAACGATCCACTCGACGGACGAAATCATCCGCGTGCGGGGTAATGGCCGCCAATCATCATAGCCTTGCCTAACGGTTCGGTATGCCGGGTTACTAAGCCATATTCGCCGCGACTGGCTACCCCGCTCTCAGCAATCCGGGTTTTCTGTACAGTCCTGTCTTGGCTACTCACTTAGTCCGTTTTTCTGTTGCACTTTAATTGAGAAATAGCATAACACCATTTTGTGGAATGTCAACTGTCATTGAACTATCGAATCAGTCCTGGGCTTGATACGCTCCGGCCACAGCCGGCACAAACACATTGGCAGCTACTTGATAATATAACTGACCGTGGAAAGTCCGCAGGCTGGCCACGCGCCAACCGGAACCAGCAGGCAAGGTGCGGGCCAGCGCCTGGCCGTTGCGGTCAACCGTTTCCGTTGCGGGGGCGTCTACGCGGAACACCCCATGGGTTTGGCCGGTGCTAATGTCCGCTTGAGTCGTGCTGATCCATTGATTGCCGCCAAGCAAATACGCACTGGTACCGTCGGCATTTTTTGCAATCCCATAGAATTGCCACTGAGAACCAGCGGGTAATTGCCGACTGATTGCGCCGTCCGAGTCAGTCGTACCCTGCCGCAAAGCAGCACCAGATGCGTTCACCGTCACCACGCCGCGCAGTTTCTGAAAGCCTTGCGTGCGGACCACATCTTTGGCCGCGACATAGCTGTCATTGGCTACACTGTAATACACATCGCCGTTGGACGTTACCAGCCGCCATGCAATCTGCCAGCCCGTTCCTTGGGTCAAATCAAAGGCGGCGTCTTTCGGTGTTAGCTGATTAGTCTGGGCATCCCAATGATATTGGGGCGCTGTGCCGCTGACAATATAAACTGCCCCAGTGACGCTGGTGCGCGGGTCGGCTGGCTGCGGTGCCGGCGTTGGGTCAGGGGCTGGTACTGGCTGCGGCGCTGGAACCGGTGACGGATCCGGTGCTGGTACGGGCTGAGGGTCGACTTTTACCACTGTTAACTTAGTCACGTCGGTCCCCTTTTCACCCCCAAGCAGATTCCAGTTCAGTACGCCATCAGTGAACGTATATCCCTCAACCGCCAGGTGATAAATCACCGTCCGCTGGAAGCCCGCGTCAGCGGTTGAAAAGGTGACCAGCCCCTGCTCATCACTTTGCTGGACATCAGCTTCTTGCTCACCGTTGACAATATTTGGAATCGCCCGGACAACGGCTTGCACCGGCTGCCCGGCTTCATCTACCAGTTGAAATTGTTTGACCCCTTTTAACAGTGCAAATCGATCAACGTCGATCTGCACCGCCTCCTTCGCCGCTGTGAATACAATCGTCCCCGGAACCGCCTGCCACGCCTCATCCCCCGCTTTAAGCTTGATGGCATAGGACTTCCCAGGTTGGAACCCATCGGCGTCAGAAATCGTGATCTCTGAATTGGCCGCCGTGGGTGTTTCGTCCTGGGTGGCCGCCAATTCCTTCGTACTGATCAGCTTCTCCGGGGCCTGAGAATCGTAGAATTCAATCGTCAATGGCGTGCCATAGCTGGCCGGGGCACCATTTTGCAGGCGAAAGCGCAGGGCCTCGCTGATCTTTTGACTGGGCGCCGTTGGCTCCGCTGCCTGCTGGTCCACCGTGACCGGCGCATTATCCGCTGCTGCGGCAGTGACCACCGCCGGACCCGGCCCCGCAGCTAATGTTCCCGCCAGTAATAACGCTGTACCGGTCCGCAATAATCCATTTCTATTCGTCATAACGATCCTCCCAAAAATAGGTTGCTCAAAATTTGTTGCGTTACAAGTATAGGTGACCTAATTTTCAGAAAGATGCGTACATGACCATATGCCTCATTACGAAGAAAACCCCGGCACACTTTGCTTGCAAAGCATGTCAGGGTCATCTGGAAACCGCAGCTAGTCTTGCGGTGCCGCTACGATCAAATGTTCATTCGTGAAAGTACTGAAGCCTAATTCATTCAATTCCCGGCCATAACCGGAGTTCTTCACGCCGCCAAAGGGTAATTCCGGTACGCTGCGCAAGGACTGGTTAATAAACGTCATGCCAGTCTCAATGCGGGCTGCCACCGCTTCTGCCCGGGCTTGGTCTTGGGAGAACACAGCGCCGCCCAAACCATAATTTGAATCGTTGGCCAAGGCCACTGCCTCATCATCACTATCGACCTTAAAGACCTCGGCCACGGGACCAAATATTTCTTGGCTGTACAACGGATTATCCGGCGTTAATCCAGTCAAAATGGTCGGCTGGACAAACTGACCAGGCAAATCGATCGGTTCATTGCCATAATAGACTTGGGCACCATTGGCCACTGCTTCATCAATTTGGCTTTGAATCTTCTTTTTCGCACTCGCTGACGATACTGGCGCCAATGTCGTCAACGGATCCAGGGGATCGCCGGGCTTGCGCAGGGCAAACGCTGCCTTCAGATGCTCCAAGAATTCATCATAGTGACTGGCTGCAATAACGAACCGCTTGGCGGACGTGCAGACCTGACCGCTATTGGCTAGCCGGGCGGCCGGAGCTAACTTGTAAACCCTGTCCCAATCCGCATCATCGAGGGCGATGAACACATCGGTACCGCCCAGCTCCATAGAGGACTTCTTCAAGTTTTTGCCGGCTTCCGCGGCTACGCTTGCGCCGCCCCGTTCAGAACCGGTCAGCGCAACGCCGGCCACACGCGGATCGGCAATGGCTTTACTGACCTGATCGTATGACATGAACAAGTTAGTCAGCGCACCAGCCGGAGCACCGGCACTAGTCACGAGTTCCTGAAATGCTGCAGCTGATCCCGGTGTGATGGATGCGTGTTTCAAAATCATCGGATTTCCCGCCATGAAGTTCGGTGCAAAGACCCGCATCACTTGATAGAACGGAAAGTTCCAGGGTTCCACCATTACCAATACCCCAGTCGCCTGCCGCACGTAGTACGCCTTGCCTTGGTTCGTTGGCAGCGGTTGCGGTTGCAGAAAGGCTGGTCCGTGTTCTGCATAATAATCGGCAATCGCCGCACACAAATCAATTTCGTCCTCCGATTCACCGATCAATTTACCCATGTCATGGGTCATGATTGTTGCATATTCAGTGCGTTTGGCACGCAAACGCGCGGCAATTTGGCGCAGGATCCGCGCCCGCGGAGCAGGATCGGCATCCCGCCATTGCTTGTATAGGGCGTGGCCGGCAGCCAACGCCTGCTCCAGCTCAGCGTCGGTCGCTGGATCATACGTCTGCAATACTTCGTTAGTATATGGATAAACGGTACGATATGCCATAATTGGACCCTCCAATTTTTATTGTGGTAGTAACCATTAGCCACTTGCTCCATTATAATCACTTCGACCGTCTTTTTGCAACAAACCGTTAAGATTGGTATATAAATATCCCAAAACGCATACAATGATTAATCGTTGTGTACGTCTTGGAATTTTTTTGAGCTTTATGTTCTACAACCGTTCTGGTCTAGGCCATTACCTGCCGCGTTGCAGCCAAACTTGCATCTGCCCGTCTACCCGATTGGCCCAAGCGTAATACGGAATCAGGGTCAATTGCGTCGGTTCAGTCAACAGATCTGGAACGTCCGTATACAGGTCGTCCGCTACGTCTTGCGCTGGCTGACAACCTGGCCGAAGCATGCTCGGATCCGATTGCCGACGTGCATAGCTTTTACACTCATGTCATTGATGGTCAGATAAACAAAACCATCGGCAGCCTTCAATATCGTCAGACTTGCCATCCACTTTCAAAGCGTAGTGGGGGTCTTTGCCATTATGTCCGTATACTTAATCAGTTCAATCTGGTGTTCATTTAACCACGACCTTGTCCGAGGTGCACAAAGCATATCGACTTCTTTCGTCCGCGGAACCGTTAATGTTGAATGGGTCAAAATATAATTATCTAGGTATCCTGGATGGCAAATCATCATACCGTAACCGTCATCGTGGCGGACAGCAGCCATCTTTCGTAAGGTTTCTGCCGGATCATACCCCGGTTGCATTGATTCCATAACCATGTATAAATTCATCCCGCGATAAGGCACTGGCTGGTGCTCAAATGCGAAGTCCAGAAAATCAAGGTGGTGCCGCCGGGCAACGATTCGAAGTGCCTTAACAAAATTATTGCTCGCCACGGCGTGGCCTTCAAAGTAACCTGGCTTATGTCCTGTTAAATCAATAAATCGTTGGTATTGTGCTTCAACCTCAGTTACTGCCTCAGCCAGTACAACAAAGTCTTGCTTGGTTGTACGGTAATCACGGGATGATCGAAAATAACCATCTGTCGTCACGAGACTTGGTATACGGGTCGGATCAGTGAGGGGGCGGCCGGCTGTGATATTGGTGTGACAGCCAAGACAGACATCCTCGCCTTGAAGCATGGCTAATCCACTCTCAGTTGTCGGCATGTTAACCATCAAACCAACATTATTAATAATCCCATGTTTAACCGTATCAGCAATTCCTAAATTTACTGCTCGAGAATATCCTAAATCGTCAGCTCTGACAATAATTTTCGTTTTCATATCGTTAGCCCTCCACTGTTTTTGCATCATGTACCAGTGCTTGTTTGCTGGCTTTATGCGGCTTCTTTTCGACACCAATGATATAAGTCGCAATTGCCGCTACGACAAATGCAATGACCCCGCTAATAATACCGTTAATCAAATTGCCGACATCGCTATGGACATAAGCAGTTAAACACAAGAAATTAGCAACCGGTACTACAACATAGGCGGCAACGTGGGTCAAAGCGGCGTAAATCGCACCAGCAAAACCGCCAATCATCATGCCCAAGAATGTTCGCTTATAACGAACAGCGATCCCGTATAACGCCGGTTCGGTCACACCACCAACAATACTGGCGAGTAAATAACTCCAAGCAAGTGCTTTTTGTTTCGGATCTTTGAGACGCAGGGCAGCGCCGACACACATTCCAGCAACAGAAATGCTGGCCGCCGCAGCGCCCAATGTAACAAAATTATCTTGTCCAGCTTGAGCAATCAACATCATCATAGTTGTGATCATAACAAGGTGCATGCCAGTCATAACCAATAATTCCCACAGCGCACCGATCACACCAATTGCCAAAATAGTTGGTAAGCCGCCCAACTTACCGAAAGCCAAGATACCATTACAAATATAAGTGCCTAAGAATCCACCGGCAGGGCCAACCACACAGAGCGTCAGGGGCAACATAATAATAATTGTCAGTGTTGGCACAAAAATTGTACTTAGTGCCGCAGGAACATACTTTTTCAAAGTGTGTTCCACATAACTCATCAGCCAAACAGACAGAATAATTGGAATCACAGTACTGGAGTAATTAACCAAATGCATCGGTATGCCAAAGACCGAAAATGGTTTGCCAGCTGTTACAATTTTAATTAATTCTGGATGAACCATGATTGCTCCAAGAAACATGGCCACTATGGGTGACGTATTGAATTGTTTCGCCGCCGTGTAACCGATAACAATTGGGAAGAAATAAAAACCAGCATCCCCCACAAAAGTTAGCAAACGATACATGTCGCTGCTACCCGTTAATATATGCAGCATACTTGGGCCGAGTACAGCTGCAAACATTTTAAACATAGACGCGGCAACCAGCATTGGAATCATCGGTGTTAGACTGCCTGCCAATTTATTCATCACAGTTGCACCAAGCCGCCGCCAGGAAAAAGTCGTCTTTGCGATAGGCTGCGTGTCGATATCTTCATTGATTGGCTTGGCTTTTGTAAAACCGCCAAGGGCACAAACCGCATCGTAAACTTTATCGACTGTTTGACCAATAATCACTTGATATTGCCCGGCAGAACGGTTGACACCAATAACCCCATCAATTGTGCTAACCTGATCATCTTGTGGTAAACTATTGTCTTTCAAAATGAATCGTAATCGCGTCATGCAATGCGTTACCGAAGTGACGTTCGCACTACCGCCAATCGCATCTAAAATATCTTTCCCCATTTGTTGATATTGACTTACTTGATTTTTCATGAAATTAACCTTCTTTCTTTGTTTGAGCATTATTGACTAATCGCTTGACGTAGACCATCAGATAAAAAATCTCATCAGTAGTTCCCGTTGTGCCATTATCCAAATCAATTAAATCCGCGATACTTTGTGCACAGCGGTATACTATGGGTTCTTCCCGTTGCATGGTTGTAAACAGATCATTCACTTCACCAGCCGTCAATTGGGACTGATCGTGTACCCGCTTGATGTAATAGCGTAAATGCATTGCAAAACGATTATACGTAAAGCTTTGCCGGTCAATTTGAATATCAAATTGTTTCTCAATCAACCGTACCGATCGATTAATCAGTTCTTCCGTTGGATCGGCATGTGTTGCCTCACTATCCATCGCTTGGGAATTAACGAAATGCATTGCAATCGCCGTTTCCTCAGACTTGGGCAGCTGCACATGAAGGTTGTTGCGGATTACAGTCAAAGCGTATGCGCCCATTTGTGTTTCGGCTGGAAACATTTGCGCGATATCGTACGAAAATGGAAGCTGAACTCCCTGATAATCCTTGAGCCGAATAATGGCAAAGTTGATATGATCTGCCAGACTAAAAACAGTGTTGGGATTCAGCTCCCTGGGAAGCACCTCCCGTGCCTTCGCAACAATCTCTGCACTTGCTTGGAACACACCCTCTGGAATTTCAGTTAACAGTTGCCGATAGTGTGCATTTAGTTGATAAAATGTCATATCGATTTTTCCCAAATCCGAAAGTTCATAAGGCATTCTCGGAAATCCTAGTCCCTTCCCAAAGGCAACCAATTCACTGCCATTACCATCAATACATACTGCAACGTTGTTGTTGATCTTTTTAACAACCCGCATCGGGCTATTCCTCCTTCCACAAAAATTTGTGTGTGAAGCAACTCAGTTCTCTAAAATGTTGGCAAACAAAAAAGCCGGCATTGCTGGGCACACTCCTTCCGCAAGCAGAAAGGGTAATGCCCAGCAATGCCGGTTACAATCCCACAAATCAGTAATCATTAAGATTACATAGTTATTTGTAGCACGTTTTTCGCACCGATGCAAGCGCTTCAATCGATTATCGCTGAAATTTGGATTGGATATGCCGCCAAACCCCTTCTGTGCTGTACTAAGTTGGCATAGGAATCATTAAAACGGCGCAAGCAGCGCCGCCTCCAGCAAATAATGAGTGGTAATATCGGTCATGACGTGCTTCATGCTGAGCAGTTGGTATTTATAAATCCGCGGCACGTCGCCCCGATCCAAAACCACCGTGACGTGGCGGCCAACAAATGGATTGAATAATTGCCATGTAAACGTGGACCGGCTCTTGCGGACTTGCCAATAGGTCGAAATTAGTCCGGCGTCGACAATCAGGTTCTGAATTACTTTTGCCCGCCGGCCGCGGACGCCCTTGGCTTGAGTCGCTTCCGCCAACGGCGTGAAGTCCATCACCTGATTGGCCGGGACGGCGGTGGCTTCCGGCCAGGCACTGCTCAGGGTATTGAGGTAGTGCGCCGCGGCAGCGTCGCTGATTTCTAATTGCAATAGCTTCTTGGGCGAAACGAACGATGTGACCGGCACATCCGGGATCGTGAGTCCTTCGGTTTCGCTAAAGAGGCCCACTGCTGGATCAGTCCCTAACGGCGATAGTGTAATCGCCTCCAAGATATCCGCGGCTTTGGCCCGCCGGCCCGTCCCATCAGCGGCCGTAATGGGGGTATAGAAAGTCTGAATGCTGACTTGGCCGCCGGCAATTCGAAAGCTGACGCCAAATGATAGACACAGATAGGGATTAACGATCAGCCAGCGATCATCTGCTTCGATTTTAGCAATGACCCAATAATCGGGGATGAGGTCCACCAGGACCAGAGCTTCCTGAACCTTAGCCAGCTGCTGGTGCTCCGTGCCAATCGTTCCTTGCACCCGAGAGACCGGTACGACTTGCTGATCAAGCCAAGTCAGGCCGAGATATTCCGCCCGCACCAGCGATTGGCGGACAGCCACTACTTTTTCACTCCGATGATTGATCAAGCTCACGATCCATTTCGGCAACATCCCCGCGTCGTGTCGTTGCCCCATTGATTCCAGTCGCATAGCAGTACTCCCATCCATTACGGTTAATATACCGACTATGATACGCTATGTTGTCGAATGGGGCACGTTTTTAAGCAGAAAGGTGGCCGTGCCGGCCAGTTGACCCAGTGTAAAGGACGCGGTACGATGGGCGTCGAATACGTTTTCACTAAAAGCAAGGAGATGTTTACTAAAAAATGGTCACGAATACATTATTGTCCCGCTACCGCACGCCGGACCATTACCTTCAGGGCGCGGACATGGCCCGGGTGACCGTGACCGATCCCGGATTGCAGCACGCGGCGAAACTGGAAATCGCCTATCTGCTTAGTTTCGACCCCGCGCGCCTGCTGGTCGAGTTTCGCGCCACCGCAGGATTGCCCACCGGCGATGCAAAGAATTACGGTGGGTGGGAAAACGGCCCGGCGGCCGACCGCAATCCAGATGGGACTACCAGCCCCACCCGCTTCACTGGTCACTTTGTGGGCCACTATTTGTCTGCCTTGAACGAGGCCTACACCGCAACGACTGCGACCCCCGAAGAGAAAAAGGCCCTGACGGCTAAATTGACCACCCTGGTGGACGGCCTGGCCGCCGCCCAAACGGCGTATGGTCAAGCGCATCCCGAATCAGCGGGTTTCATTCCGGCCTTTCCAGCAGCCGCCCTGCCCGATGGTGCGGATGGCTTGCTGGTGCCTTTCTACAACCTGCACAAAATTCTGCAAGGCCTGGTGGACACAGCGACGATGGGGCCGACGGAAACGATCCGGGCAACGGCGCTGACTGCGGCCAGCCGTTTCGCGGATTTCATCAATGCCTGGCACGAAGCACATGCGGCGGTTGATATGCTCAAAACCGAATACGGTGGGATGAACGCGGTGCTTTATGAGTTGTTTGCCCTCACTGGCGACGATCAGCACGCAGCGGCTGCGCATCTGTTCGATGAAGTGCCGTTGTTTGCCCGCTTAGCGGATAACGAAGACGTGCTGCCGGGCTTGCACGCCAACACCACGATTCCGAAACTGATTGGCGCGCTCACGCGGTATGTCGTGTACACGGAGAATCCGCTGTATTATTTCCGCCTGTCTAATAAAGACCAGCTGGCCCTGGATATTCTGTATCGCCAAGCGGCCGAGAATTTCTGGCAGATGGTCATCGACCATCATACTTACGTCATCGGGGATAACTCGCAATCGGAGCATTTCCACTCCCCGGATGCGCTGTGGCAGGATGCCACGACCAACGGCACTGAAGACGGCGGGTATAACGATAATTCCACTTGTGAGACCTGCAATGCCCACAATATGCTGAAGCTGACCCGGCTCCTGTTTCAAGTCACCGGTGATGTCCGCTATTCGGAGTACTACGAGCATACCTTCAGAAATACGATCTTGGCTTCCCAAGATCCAGACACCGGCATGACCACTTATTTTCAGCCAATGCAAGCCGGGTATTCCCGGGTGTTCGGCGTTCCTGGCACGGGCTTAAACGGCAGCACCGCCCAAGGCGAATACTGGTGCTGTCAGGGGACCGGCATCGAGAATTTTGCCAAACTCAGCGATTCGTTGTACTTCATTGATGACCACGATGTGTACCTCAACATGTTTTTCAGCAGTACGCTGATATTGCCGGAACTGAATGCCAAAATCACGCAGACGGCAAACCTGCCCAAGCAGGCGGCCGTGCACATCACGATTGACCGGTTGGATCCTAGCCAGCCCCTGGCCTCGTCCCTGCGGCTGCACTTGCGGATTCCGGCGTGGGCCAATCATGACCTGATTTCTCTTTCAGCCGGCGATTTCACCCGCACCGCCGAGGACAAACCGGCGGACGACTGGATCACCACCACTGTGAATGATGGCCCATTAGATTTGCTTTACACGATTCCGGCAGTCTTACGGGCGGTCGCCAGTCCGGATAATCCCGACTGGGTAGCTTTCCAATTCGGCCCCACGATCCTCGCCGGGGCACTGCCCACAGATCAGGACACCCCAGGAGATTACGCTTATGGCGGGGTGAAAGTCCGGGTGGCCAAGTTCTCCCAGACCGCCCATGCGGAAAGTCTGCTGGTCCCTAAAGACGGGTTCACTCCGAAGACATGGTTATCCGTGTTGGATGACCATGTGATCCGGGTGGACGATCCCGACGACGACCAGCCGCTCACGTTCAAGCTCCGCGGCTTGGCCCAGGGGAACGGCTTAATGCTGCATCCTTACGCTGAGTTGAACCGCAACTTTTACGCAGTGTACTGGACCCTCGCCCAAGCCGATTCCGATGCGTATCGCCTGATTCAAAAACAGGCGGCCGCCGCCGCAGCGGACGCCCGCCGGACCATTGACCGCCTGCTCCTCTTCGATAACAACAACGCCGAGGCCGGCAAGCACTATGCGGTCAGCGCCGACGCCACCGTGGGCAACTACGCTGGGCACACGTATCGCACTGCCAGCAGCAACGGCTGGTTCAGCTATAACCTGCAAGTGGATCCGGACAGTGCGGTCAATTACTTGGCTTTGCAGTTCAACACGGCAGACGCCGGTCAGCAGGCGGCCATCGCGGTGGGCGGTGCTTCGATCGACACTGTGACTGTCAGTGCTGAACCAGCGAACGGATTCTATTGGGCCTATCTGACCCTGCCGGATGACGTGCTGGCGTTGGCCAACGCCACTGATTTGGGACCGCACACGGTGACGGTGCAGTTGAATGGGACTGGTGAAACCACGATGCCGCGACTGTTTGGGATTAAGACATTGAGAGAAAAGCCAATTTAATAGAATTAATGTACCCCCGACTCGCTGTCCCAATTAGGGAATAGCGAGTTTTTTCAAATGTGCGATAATAGATTTATTGTTTTATTTGGGGGAGGAGTACCATGACGACCGAGGACACATTTCACTGGCAAATCATTAACGGCAAACAACCCGCGGAGCAGACCTTGCTGCGCACGAAATATCACATCACCGAAGAAGTGATCACTTACGCCCTGGACGAGGACGAGTCGCCCCACGCGGAGCTCGACCGGGCGACGGGGACTTTCTTACTCATTTACAACGTGCCCCGGGACCAGCCGGAGGATGACGTCTATGACGCGCCGCTAACGTTCATCATCAAAGGCATGACGCTGCTGGTGGTGGACAACGGGACGACGCTGCGGGTGTCGGATAAATTGTACCGGACGCTGGCGCAGACTGACACGACGTCCCCGTTCAGCGCTCTGTTCACCTGCTTGGTCAAGCTGACTGACATGTTTGCGCCATTAGTGCAAACCGTGGACAACGAGCGCAAGGCAATCGTGCCTGAACTGCGGCGGCATACGACCAAGAAGGCTCTGCTGCGGCTGTCTGACTTGAGTCTGCGGGCGGACTATCTCAGCCGCTCTGCCAAGCAGAACACGATGGTGCTGCGCCAGGTCCATGCTCATCCGATTTACCAGCGTTTCACAGTCGGGGAGGAAGAACAGCTGGCCGATGTCGTCATTGAAGCGGACCAGGTTTTGGAGATGGCCGAATTGTCTTCCCACACTTTGGATCACCTGTCCCAGACGTATGACTCAATCTTGAACAATAATTTGAACGACGTGATGAAATTCATGACAGTTTGGAGCTTGCTGCTGACGGTGCCGACGATTGTCACCGGGTTCTATGGCATGAACGTGCCGTTGCCGGCGCAGCATAGTCCCTGGGGCTGGATCATTACCATCGGCATCACGTTAGCGCTCTGGCTGGTGATGGGTGCCTTCCTGCACCGCTGGATGAAATGACGAATCCCGCGATGGCCCTCAAAGAGCCGACCCGGCACGGGACGCTAACGTTGCCTGTGGCTTGGTACGGTCACGCCCGCCGCAGTTGGGACGGGTTCTTTTTCTTCCCCCATTGGCATGATGAGCTGGAACTATTCACGGTGGAGAAAGGCCAAATTGAACTGATCATCAACGGCCACGCCCGGGTAATGGCCGCCGGCAGTACCGCGCTGATTCCCGCTCGCGTGATCCACGCGGCCCATGTGGTCCCGGCGTCGCCGGTGGCTGCCCAATTTTCAGCCATCGTCTTTGCGCCGCGCTTTATTGCCAGTGAAACCACTGATGCGGTGCAGGCCGTATTGACTAAGACCCGAACCGTCGCAACGGTCACCCCCGGAATGGTCAATCAGGCTGCGCTGGCCCCGTTGTTGGATCAGTTTGCAACGGTCTATGCCGCGACGGCTCCCGAGCGGCCGTTGCTGCTCAAGGGTTTGCTGCTGCTGATTCTGGCCCAGCTCTTAACGAATCCGATTCCCGACCCGTGGCGGACCGCCCAAGCCCGGCTGCAGGAGCAGCGGCAGAAACAAATTTTGACCTATCTCAATGCCCGTTTCGTCGAACCGCTCACCGTCCCCGGGTTGGCCGCCGTCATTAATCTCAGTCCAGAACAGTTCACCCGTTTCTTCAAGGCGGCCTTTCACCGGACTCCGATGGCTTTTTTGCTGGCCTTTCGCCTGCAGCAAGCTGCCCTGTTGCTGCGTCAGACCGCCGCGCCGATCACCGACATTGCCTTCCAGGTCGGCTTTCAAAGCGCCAACTACTTTGCGGCTCAGTTCAAGCGGCACTATGGACTTTCCCCCACTGCTTTCAGAAAAATGACTGAATAATGCTAGTGCGTGCCGGTTCTTTGAAGGCGCGCTTTCTTTTTCTCCGCTAGACTATAGGCATTATCAGTGGAGGAACGTGATTAACATGACGATTTTTACTAAAGGACCGAATTACTTAGAGTGTCAAAATAACAATGAACGATTGCGGATCATCGCTTGGGGGCAAAACAGCTTCCGGGTGGTGGCAACACCCACAGGGCCGCTGGATCTGGCCTGCAGTGCGCTGCTGCCGACCGATACCGCCGCCACGGTGACGGTGGCTGACGGCCAAGCCACGATTACAAACGGCACACTGCGGTGCGTCATTGATAACCATGATTGGTGGGATCGCACCGGCCGTTTGCGGTTTTATAATGCTGCCGGTGACTTATTGCTGGAAGAATTAAATCCTGGCGGTGCCTTGCAGCGTCAGGCCCGCCGCTTCGAGCCGCTTTCTGGTGGCGGCCAATACGCCTTAACTGCCTCGTTTGCTGGTCAACCGGCAGCCCATTTTGCCGGTATGGGCCAGTACCAGCAGACCATCGCCGATCTGAACGGCACCACCCTGGAGCTGGCCCAACGCAACTCCCAGGCATCGGTCCCCTTTTATTTATCCAGCACCGGATACGGCTTTCTTTGGCATAACCCGGCCGTCGGGTCCGTGACTTTCGGTAAAAACGTGATCGAATGGCACGCCCAAGCCACCGCGCAACTGGATTACTGGATCACGGCCGGGGATACCCCCGCCCAAATTGAAGCGCAGTACAGCGCCGTTGTTGGCCGGGCACCGATGATGCCGGACTACGGTCTGGGTTTCTGGCAATCTAAACTGCGTTACGCCACGCAAGCGGACGTACTGGCAGTCGCCCGCAAGTACCATGAGCTGAAAATTCCGGTATCCGTCCTGGTCATCGACTATTACCACTGGCCGCGCTGCGGGGATTATCGCTTTGATCCCCATTTCTTCCCGGATCCAGCGGCGATGGCCGAAGAATGTGCCCGTTACGGGATCAAGCTGATGGTGTCGGTTTGGCCGCAAATCGATGAGCGCAGCGAAAATTACGCCGATATGCGGGAACGCGGCCTGCTGGTCCACACGAATCATGGCCTGCCTGTGCAGATGAAATTCCATGGGAATAACGAATTCTACGATGCGACAAATCCGGCCGCCCGCCACTATGTGTGGGATAAGGTGCAGAAAAACTATGGCGCGCACGGGATTCATCTCTTCTGGCTGGACGAAGCGGAACCGGAATTCAGCACCTACGACTTTGCCAATTACACGTATTACGCTGGCAACGTGCTGAGCACCGGCAATCTGTATCCCCGGGAGTATGTCCGCGGCTTTTATGAGGGTGAAATTGCGGCTAACGGCCATCCCGAAGTCAACCTGGTCCGCTGCGCCTGGGTCGGCAGCCAGCGTTACGGCGCCTTGGTGTGGTCCGGCGATATTCATTCCACCTTCCAAGATCTGCGCAATCAGATCAGCGCTGGCTTGCACATGGGGATTGCCGGCATTCCCTGGTGGACCACCGACATCGGCGGATTCCATGGCGGCCGGCCGGATGACCCGGCATTCCGAGAATTGCTGGTGCGCTGGTTCCAGTTCGGCGCCTTCTCACCGGTAATGCGGATCCACGGTGCGCGGCAACCGATGACCAAGGTCTACAAGGCCGATGGCGAAGAAACGGAAGCAGCCGGTGCGCCTAATGAGGTATGGAGTTTTGGCCCCGAAGTGGAGAAAATCCTGACGAAGTTTATTCGGATTCGGGCATTGCTCAAACCGTATCTAGAGAAAGTGATGACCGCGGCCCATGAAACGGGCGCACCGGTGATGCGGCCGCTCTTTTATGAGTTTCCTAACGATCAGGCAGCGTGGCCCGTAAATGATCAGTTTTTACTTGGTGCAGATATCTTAGTCGCACCGATTGTCCATGCGGGTGATCGCCAACGCGAGGTCTATCTGCCGGCTGGTGCGGAATGGACCGACGCGCGGACCGGCCAGCATTATGCTGGTGGTCAGCGAGTGGCAGCGGCTGCACCGCTGGATAGTCTGCCAGTGTTCTTGCGGGATGGCCGACAGACGGAACTGCAGGGGCGCCTGTAATGATCATAGTTCGCATTTTCCACCCTTGACACCGCCCACTTTTCGCCCTATAGTCAATACCAATAAAGCAAATACGAAAAACTGCTGTGAGAAGATGAGTAGAAGCACGCGGTGTTCTCAGAGAGCCGGTGGGTGGTGCGAACCGGTAATGCCAACGCGTCGAACATGGTCTTTGAGCGATTCCGGTGCCAAGCTCATATGCGAGGCGGCGGTGGGTGCGCCCATTATTGCGTCGGAGTATCGTCCTGATCGTACTAAGGTTACGGTTTGGACTGCACTCGTGAGGCTGGGGGTGTGAACCGTCAGCGAAGATAGGTGGTACCGCGTTTGCCCACAGCAAGACGTCCTTGAAAATATTTTTTCAAGGACGTCTTTTTTGTCCAGAGAGCGCAGGCCCGCGCTTCTGTCGGCCGGAGCTCATTTGCCTACATAAACGAAGGAGCGATCATTCATGACCAATAGCACACTAACGAAAACCGTTTATCCGTACCGTTACGACCAAGTCGGCAGCCTGTTGCGGCCCGCCCGGTTGCACCAAGCCCGAGCAGACTTCGCCGCCGGCAAGATCGACCAAGCCGCCTTGACCCAAGTCGAAGATGACGAAATCAAGCGCATCGTCGATAAGCAAGTGGCCCTAGGCTACAAGGATGTCACCGATGGCGAATTCCGCCGGTCTTGGTGGCACTTGGATTTCTACGCCGGATTGAAAGGTACAGAGTTCTTCACCCCCAAGGAAGGCTGGGCCTTCTCCGGCGGCGAGTCCCGACCGGGCGGCGTGACCGTCACCGGTCCCGTCGCCTACAACCCGGAGCACCCGTTCTTCCGGGCTTTCCAATACCTGCAAAGCATTGTGCCCGCTGGCGTGGCGGCCAAACAAACCATTCCGAGTCCGTCTGTTTTCTTCCCCAGCGAACCGGCCCACATCCTCAATCATTATTATGAGAATGTCCAGGATTTCTACGATGCCTTGATTCCCACGTACCAAGAAACCATCCAGCATTTCTATGACCTCGGCTGCCGCTACCTGCAATTAGACGACACGGCTTGGGGGATGTGGGCCGCCTTCGCGCACAATGCCCACGAAAAGGTCCTGCAGCCAGAATGGGCCGCCCAAGCCAAGGAAGCCGTGCGGGTAATCAACGCAATTATCGCCGCCAAGCCCAAAGACTTGACCATCACGATGCACATCTGCCGGGGCAACTACAAGTCCCAATGGGCCGGCGCCGGCGCATACGATCCAGTAGCTGATTACTTAGCTGAACTGAGCATTGACGGTTTCTTCTTGGAATATGACGATGAGCGCTCCGGAGGCTTTGAGCCACTAGCTAAGATCAGCGCCAACGGCCGGCATCAGCGGATCGTCTTGGGCCTGGTCACCAGCAAACGGCCGGAATTGGAAGATGAAGACAGGTTGAAGGCCCGAATCAAGTACGCCAGCGAGTTTGTTCCTTTGGCTGACCTGTGTCTGTCCACCCAATGCGGCTTTGCTTCCACCGAAGAAGGCAACAACCTGACGGAAGCCGACCAGTGGGAGAAACTGGCTCTGGTGGCCAAAACCGCCAAGGATGTTTGGCCTGACGCTCAGTAATAAACAATAGAAAGGACCTGTGCAGCATGGCAATCGAATTAACCCCGGAAAACAAAGCGTTTATCAAAACCCACCTGGTGGATCGGCACCACACCAATACTTTGAAGTGGGACGCCTTAGACGACCGGTTCGGCAACCCGGACCTTTTACCGCTGTGGGTGGCGGACATGGAATTCAAAACGGCCCAGCCAGTCCGGGACGCCCTGGTCAAGCGGGTGGAAGAGGGCGTGTTCGGATATTCCTACATTCCGGACAGTTATAAAGCCGCCTTCATCGACTGGCAGCGGGACCGCCACGGGATTACCGTCAAGCCGGAATGGCTGCGGTTCGACACCGGCGTTGTCAACTCCTTATACGGCCTGGTCAACTGGCTCACCGAACCCGGCGACCCGGTGCTGATTTTTCAACCGGTGTACTATCCCTTTGCTAATGCTGTCACCGACACCCACCGCAAACTGATTTCCTGTAATTTACTGGATACGCCCCAGGGGTGGCAGGTGGATTACGAAGCCTTGCACAAGATCATCACGGAAGACAAGCCCAAACTGGTCATCTGGTGCTCGCCCCACAATCCGGTGGGCCGAATCTGGAAACCTGAAGAACTGGAAACCATTTTGACGCCATTGGTGGCCAACGGCATCCCAGTAATTTCAGACGAGATCCACGAGGATTTCGAAATCGGCGAGCAGCCTTTCACCTCGGTTCTGGATGTCGCCGACGGCCGCTTTCGGGACGGTGTCATTGTGGTCAATGCCCCGAGCAAGACATTCAATCTGGCGACTTTGCTCCACTCCCATGTGATCATTCCCAACGCGGCCTGGCGCAAGGATTACGATAGTTTTATTAAATCTATCCACCAGACGGAGCCCAGCCTGCTGGGCGTGGTGGCCGGCGAAGCTGCCTACCGTTATGGTACAGCCTGGCTGGATCAAATTCTGCAGATCATTCGCTATAATGACGGGCAAGTCCGCAAGATCTTGCGCCAAGCCCCCGGCGTGAAGCTGCATCCGCTGGAAGGCACCTATCTATTGTACGTTGATCTCGGCCAGTACATCCCCGCGGACAAGATCCGCGACTTCGTGCAGAATCACTGCCACTTAGCAGTGGATTACGGCGCTTGGTTCTCCCCACAAACACCCACCTTTATTCGATTGAACCTGGCCACCGACCCGGCCATCGTGGCCCGCGCCGCCAACCAGATCGTCACCGCCTTGCAAGAAACAGTACCGGCCCTGTAGCGCAGTTGAGAAAGGATGATTACTTCATGACTAAAGATCAATTTGAAAAACCGCTGGATCCCGAATTTCCTTTACATGATGATTCGCTCACTGTCCAAGGGGCCCCCGCCCGGCACAACGAATACGGGGCGATCATGGCGCCGATTTTCCTAAGTACCACGTATCGGCTGGAAGATATCAACCAAGCCGGCCCATATGAATATATCCGTACTCAGAATCCCACCCGGCAAAAGGCGGAGGACGCCGTGGCCCGCTTGGATCATGCCGATCACGCTCTGGGTTTTGCCTCCGGCATGGCCGCCATCGCCACCGTCTTTGAACACTTCCATCCGGGGGACCACATCCTGTCTTCCGCCAATATCTACGGCGGCACGTACCGGTTCTTCCTCGACATTCTGGGGCCCCGTAAGGTCGATTATGACTTCATCACCGACTTGAGCACCCTCTCGGATGCCGACTTCAAACCGAATACCAAAGCCGTTTTCCTCGAGACCCCCGCCAACCCCACGCTGCGCGTCTACGACATCGCGAAGATCGCCGAGCTGGCCCACCGCCACGGCGCCCTGCTCATCGTTGATAACACCTTCATGACCGGCTACTTGCAGAAGCCGCTAGCCCTGGGCGCCGATGTGACGGTCTATTCCGCCACCAAGTTCTACGGCGGCCACGCCGATCTGAACGCCGGCTTCATTACGCTGAACGACACCGATTTGTACAACGAATTTTTCTTCTATCAAAATACCCTGGGGGCCACGCTCAGTCCCTTCGACAGTTATACCCTGCTCCGAGGTATTCGCACACTAGCGATTCGCTTGGACCGGCAGCAGGAGAACGTCAAGGCTGTGATTAGCGCATTAGAAAAGCATCCGGCCGTCAGCCAAGTCCTGTATCCCGGCTGGTATTCGCCAGATGAAGCCGCTATTCAAAAGAAGCAAGCAGGGGGCCTGGGCGCTGTGATCTCCTTTGCCGTCAAACCGGGTGTTGACCTGGGTGTCTTCTTCGAGAAACTGCAAATGATCGACCTGGCTGTCAGCCTAGGCGGCGTGGAATCCTTAGTCTGTCGACCCACCACGATGACCCACGCGCCCTATCCCAAAGACAAGCTGAAAGAAATCGGTGTACGCGACAATCTGGTGCGCTTCGCCGTCGGTATCGAGAATAAGGATGACATTATCTACGACCTCTCCCAAGCGCTGACCATCGCCCAGGAGAGCGATGAAGTGCTGGATAAGAAAGTGGATATTCAATAACCCTGACATCGAATGGGCCAAGCTGACACAGCCTGACCCATTTGTTATTTTTTAAGCAGTAATCGCGGGTCCGGCCCTTAAAGATTTTGTAAACAGATAGTAATGCAGTGCACGAACTTCACCATGTATACTAGAGGAGATGTATTAAGCATTTCTTAAAACACTTAGGAGGAATTCGCATGCACAGTTCAAGGAAGAAACGGGTCCTGTTGACCGCGTTTCTGACATTCTTCGTTGCTTTGTTCGGTTTCAATTCAATCGCCCAAGCAACGACATACGGTATGTTCGCTGACGTCGCCAGCTATCAACCAGATGACGTTCTTTTCTTCAAGAATCTTGCGACTAATCAAGTGGCCGGCGTTGTCGTGAAGATCACTGAAGGCAGCGGCAGCGGTGCCTATGTTAACCCGAAGGCTGCCAACCAAATTGCCTCTGCGCAAGCAGCAGGCCTGAAGGTCAGCCTATACCACTACGCCCGGTATAACGGGGCGAGTGCGGCGAAGGCCGAAGCTGATTTCTTTGCTGGCCAAGCCGCAAAATATGGTCTGGGTAAAGATACCGTTATGGTTGCCGATGTCGAGGACAATTCCTTGAGCAATCCTTACGGCGACACGGTCACATTCCAACAGGAATTGGCTCGGCTAGGCTACAACAATCAAGTCACTTATTCCATGGCCTCTTGGTTCTGGGCCAACAAACTGCCCCGCAATTATCCCATTTGGGTCGCCAACTACGGTGTGGACAAGCCCGGTGTGGACAACGCTGCGGCGTGGCAATACACCAGCAACTACAATGGTCAAAGCGTCGATATGAGCTATGACTTCTCAGGCATCTTCACTACCGGCAGCAATACCGGCACGACGACCCCGAGCACTGGCGATACCGCCACAATCAACTACATTCCCGGCTATGGTATCGCGCTGTGGAACGGTTATGGTGCCAACCGGACTTATGCCGGCCGAACATTATTGACCGGTTCAAAGTGGAAGGTACTCGCCCAGACTTATGCCGACGGTGAATACTGGTACAACTTGGGCGGCAACCAATGGATCCAAGGCAAGTACACGTATGCGCCAACCGGCATGGACGGCGTGACCACGATCAATTCCAATGGGTCGTCTAACTCCAAGGCCATCACGATCAAGTACGTGCCGGGCTACGGCATCGCTCTGTGGAATGGCTATGGTGCCAGCCGCAAGTATGCTGGCCGGACATTAGCCAATGCCTCCAGCTGGGCTGTCTACGGTGAAAAATACGTGGATGGTGAATATTGGTACAATCTTGGCGGTGACCAATGGGTTGAAGGTCAGTACACTGACAGCCCTAACGGCTTACCCGCTTTCCAATAAAGAGTGTTGATTTGAAGCGACCGCGTGACGGCCGCTTTTTTATTGGTCGAACCAATTTTTGAAAATAAATGGAATATAAGAAACCGGGCGACCAGGTGGGCGCAATCGGCATAGGAGACTCCCAGAATGTCTGACAAAAAAGTTAAGGAATGGTAATGTAGACCAGCCGATTATCTGTTATCCTTGTGGGAGTACATAAACCTGAGCTGGGCACTCGACGGGCGTCGAGCCGCCAACTCTATGAGGAGGAATTCGATTGCACCATTCACGCAAGATCGTTCAGAAGCTGGGTATTGCCCTGTTACTCGGAATTGGGGTCGGTACCGCCACCTTCGTTTCGAACGCTGACGCCGCGATCGTTGGCCAATTTGCCGACGTCGCCAGCTATCAGCCAGATGACGTTGTTTTCTTTAAGTCTTTATCTACCAATAAAATCGCCGGGGTGGTCATTAAATTGACCGAAGGCAGCGCTGACGGCGCCGCCTACGTCAATCCTAAGGCTGGGGCCCAAATCAAAGCGGCCCAAGCAGCCGGTTTAAAAGTCAGCTTATATCATTATGCCGAGTATAGCGGCGCACAGGATGCAAAGAATGAAGCTGACTTCTTTGCGGACACCGCTGCCAAATATAATTTGGGCACAGATACCGTTGTGGTGGCTGATGTGGAAGATTCTTCACTACCCGATCCCTACAATGACACCGTCTCCTTCCAGAGCCAGCTTGCCGCCCGCGGTTTCAATAATCAAGTCACCTACTCCATGGCCTCCTGGTTCTGGGCCAACAAAGTTCCCCGCAATTATCCGATTTGGGTGGCAAATTATGGCGTCAATATGCCTGGTGTGGACAATGCGACGGCCTGGCAGTACACCAATAATTACAATGGCCAGCACGTGGACATGAGTTATGATTTTGGCGGCCTCTTTACTGGGACCAGTTCGAGCAGCACCGGTGGCACCAATATTGATACTGGCACGCCGACCACCCCGACGGTGACTCAAAACGCGGTGGCTCAAATCAAATATGTACCCGGCTACGGCATTGCGCTCTGGAATGGGTATGCCAGCAGCCGTTCCTATGCGGGCCGCACATTGAAGCACGCTAGCCGCTGGAAGGTCCTCAAGCAAACGCAGGTTGACGGCCATTACTGGTACAACCTAGGCGGCAACCAATGGATCGAAGCACAATATACAGACCATCCTAATGGTTTCAGCTCGCTTTCGTAGTACAATATATCAAGTAAGGAGGTCACACCCATGCTTAAGAAGAAGATCGCGTTACCGTTACTTAGCGCCGCACTCTTGCTCACGTTAGGCGCGTGCAGCGCAGGTAACAACCAGAGTGCTGCTTCCAGCAGTACATCGAAGACTGAAACAGTTAAGAAAGACAGCGGCTCAAAGAAGAGCAGCAGCGAGTCCGAAAGCTCGTCCACGACCAGCAGTTCATCCTCGGATAGCACCAGCAGCAGTTCATCAGCTAGCAGTTCAAGTACTGCCAGCAGCTCAAGCAGTACAACGGCACAGATTACCAGCTCCGACGCGGCTATCAATGCGTTGAAGCCCACCGCCGCTGCTAAGTTTGCTGCGGACGCGCCGCTCGTTTATGCATTCGATCAACAAGTCAATGTGAACGGCAAGTCTGGTTACCAGATTGAAGTTGGCAAGAACAACGGCCGCAGCACGGTTGCCTTGTACAACGTGTTCACCGACGGCACGATTCAGCTCGTTAAGGTTTACTAATCGCGTATTTGATTCAGCGACGATCCCGTACCGGGGTCGTTTTTTTGTGTCTCCATTTATAAATGGCTCACGTTGGCTACTCATAGATGCTTTCGTGTCAACGTTCAATAATGTCTCTGTACGTCAAATTGTCAAACGCTTGACAATTATTCTGAAGCCGGTTACACTTCTAAATGAAAAGGTTTAACGGAACGATAAAGGGAGGATCACCATTATGAAGCATGATGAAGTTGCCAAGCGTGTCCTAGCCGACATCGGCAAAGACAATATCCAAGCCGCTGCACACTGTGCCACGCGGTTGCGGTTGGTACTGAAAGACGATAAGAAAATCAACCAGACAGCGTTGGACAATGACCCGGATGTAAAAGGCACATTCGAAACCAACGGCCAGTACCAGATCATCATCGGACCGGGAGATGTCGACAAGGTTTACGACCACCTCATCCAACTGACTGGTTTAAAAGAAGCGACGACAGATGATTTGAAGAAAGTCGCTGCATCAGCCGGCAAACAAAATCCAATTTTGAATTTATTCAAGCTGCTTTCTGATATTTTTATTCCGATTATCCCAGCCTTGGTTGCTGGCGGGTTGCTGATGGCGCTGAATAACGTCCTCACTGCGCCGAATTTGTTTGGCGCCCAATCTGTCGTGCAAATGGTTCCCGGTATCAAGGGCTTCGCTGACATGGTCAATGCCATGGCGTCTGCGCCGTTTGCGTTCCTGCCAATCCTAATTGGTTACTCTGCCACTAAACGTTTCGGCGGCAATCCTTACTTAGGTGCTACGATGGGCATGATCATGGTCCTGCCTTCTTTGGTCAATGGCTATAGTGTTGCGGCTGTCCAAGCTGCCGGGAAAATGCCCTATTGGAACGTCTTCGGTTTACACATTGCGCAAGCTGGCTATCAGGGCCAAGTATTACCAATTTTGGGTGTGGCCTTCATCCTGGCCACACTGGAGAAATTCTTCCACAAACACCTTAAAGGTGCTGTCGATTTCACCTTCACACCGATGTTGGCCATTGTTATCACAGGCTTTCTGACCTTTACAATCGTCGGTCCCGTATTGCGGACTGTCAGTGACGGTCTAACTAGCGGACTGGTTTGGCTGTACAGCACGACCGGTTGGATCGGCATGGGTATTTTCGGACTGTTTTACTCCGCTATCGTCATCACCGGTTTACACCAGACTTTCCCCGCGATCGAAACACAGTTATTGGCACAAAAAGCCACGACCGGCGGCTCCTTCATCTTCCCGGTCGCTTCCATGGCAAACATTGCTCAAGGTGGCGCGGCTGCGGCAATCTTCTTTGCTACGAAAGACTCTAAGCAAAAGGCTTTGGCCTCTGCGTCCAGTGTTTCGGCCATGCTTGGTATCACCGAACCGGCAATCTTTGGGATCAATTTGAAGTTAAAGTTCCCCTTCCTCTGTGCTGCGGTTGCATCCGGTATCGCCAGTGCCATGTTGGGCATGTTCCATGTCTTATCAGTTTCCATGGGACCCGCTGGGTTAATCGGGTTTGTCTCTATTGCCCCGCAATCAATCCTCTGGTTCCTGCTTTGTGCCGTCGTTTCTCTTGTTCTTTCTTTCTCCGCCACCTTTGTTTACGCCAAGCGCGTCCTGAAGGCACCGGTACAACAGCCTGAAACATCCGACGTGACCGGCGAACCCGTTGCACCAGCGGTCAGTGATGAAGTCATCATGGCCCCCGTCACCGGCAAAGTCGAAGACATCAGCAAAGTCAACGACCAAGTCTTCGCTACTGGCATCATGGGCAAAGGCATCGCAATCATCCCCGATTCTGATCAAGTCGTTTCTCCAGCGACCGGCGTCGTCACCGTGGCTTATCCAACGAAGCACGCTTACGGCATCAAGTCCAATGACGGTGCTGAGATTCTGGTTCACTTGGGCATCGACACCGTGAACTTAAAGGGCGAACACTTTACGAGCACCGTCCAACAAGGCGATCAAGTCACTGCCGGCGCTGAACTTGGCACCTTTGACCGCGCTGCGCTGAAACAAGCCGGTTACGATGACACAGTCATGGTCGTCATCACCAATACCGGCAACTACGCTGACGTCCAGCCGATCTCGCAGGATACTGTCCAGGCCGATCAGCAGCTCATTGCTCTGACCGCGCCGTCCGCCAACGCGCCCGTTGCTGCCAACATTTAATTCGAAAGGAGTGCTCATATGATTGACGAATGGACCACTGAATTACGCTATCGGCCCTATAGAGACTGGCCGGCCAAATACTTGGTTAATCTCCGCAACCAGGTACAGGCGTCGCCTTGGCGTCTGCACTACCACATCCAGCCAACCACCGGCCTCCTCAACGATCCCAACGGCTTCAGCTTCTTCAACGGCCGCTGGCAGCTCTTCTATCAAGCCTATCCTTTTGGTCCAGTACACGGTCTGAAATCATGGGTCCGGATGAGCAGCACCGACCTCATCCATTGGCACAACGACGGCGAAGCCCTCATTCCAGATACGCCCTACGATGCCCAGGGGGCCTTCTCCGGCTCTGCTTTACCGATGGACGATAAGCTCTTCCTGATGTACACCGGCAACGTCCGCGACCACGAATGGCACCGCCATTCGTATCAAGTCGGCGCTTGGCTGGATACAGCGGGCAAGGTCACCAAATTGCCTGAACCGTTGATCAGCACCCCGCCGACCGGATTCACCAATGAATTCCGCGACCCGCAGATCACCCGGACAACCGCTGGCGGCTATCGTGTTCTGATTGGCGGCCAATCTGATCAAAAACAGGGTTTTCCATTGATTTATGAAGGCCCGAGTATTGATACGCTGCGCTTCAAGGGTATCCTCCATACCGGCCGGGACGCCGGTTACGGCTTCATGGTGGAATGTCCCAACTTGGTGAGTGTTGACGGTCACCAGGCCTTCATCTTCTGTCCCCAAGGTCTCAACCAGGGAATTGCTGCCTATCAAAACATCTTCCCGAACATGGTCATCACCGCGGACGATGTGAACTGGGACACCCGGACACTGATCAATCCAACCGCGCCCGTCAATCTCGACGAAGGTTTCGACGTCTATGCCTCCCAGGCATTTGTCGCACCAGACGGCCGCGCGCTGCTGAACAGCTGGATTGGTCTGCCGGGCGCGGACGCACCGGACACCCAAGACGGCTGGGCTAATTGCCTGAGTCTCGTCAAGGAGCTTCACTACCGCGACGGCCAACTCTATCAATATCCCGTGGCCGAAACCAAGAGCCTGCGCGGCGAAGCCCGGCCGCTGACGATTGCCGGCAATGACGAGACCTTCATCGGCACCGGCGACCACTATGAGCTGGCCTTGCATTCAAATAGCCAAGTGCCGGTGACGCTGACTATTGCTGGCGTGAAGATCACCATTGACCAGACCAGCGGTACCGTCATTGTTGACCGCAGTCAAGCCGGTGTCCCGTTTGCTGAGAAATACGGCACGACTCGCCGCCTCTCTCTCCCCGCCGGTCAGCCTGTCATGCTGAACGCATTCGTCGATACCTCCGTGATGGAGTTATACTTTAACCACGGTCAGAAAGTCTGCACGGTCCGGTTCTTCCCGAAGACTCCGGCAGACCTGCTGCGAATCGAAACATCAGCGCCCAACGCGGTGCACGCGACGCTGTATCCGCTGACGGCACTGAATATCAACAACAACTAGGAGTGGGATTATGGCAACGCTGAACGATGTGGCCAAGGTGGCAGGAGTTTCTCCCACCACCGTGTCCCGCGTGATCAATAACTATGGTGCGTTAAGCGAGAAAACAAAGACCAAGGTCTTCGCCGCCATGCGCGAGCTCAACTATGCGCCAAACAACCTGGCCCGCTCGCTTTCCGGTAAGAAAACCCAGCTTGTCGGCCTGATTTTTCCTTCCGTGAGCAACCCCTTCTTCGGCGAACTGGTGGCAACGCTAGAGAACTCTCTCTTCGCCGCCGGCTACAAGACGATCCTCTGCAATTCGGCCAACAACGCCGACAAGGAACGGGCCTACCTGCGCATGCTGGCCGCCAACCAAGTTGACGGCATCATCACCAGCACCCACAACTTAGGGATTACTGAGTATCAAAAAATTGCGCTGCCCATCGTCGCCTTCGACCGTAATTTGGCACCAACGATTCCCATTGTCAGCAGTGATAACTACCAGGGGGGCCGTATCGCCAGCGAAGCACTGATTGCCCAGGGCTGCCGCCACGTCGTCATGCTGGTCAGCTCTGCCGGTACCAGCGAACCGACCAATGCCCGGCAGCAAGCCTACGCCGATGTTATGGCCCAACACGGTTTAACACCCACAGTCACACCGCTAGGTTTCAACACCGTCGCCAGTGTGAAACGGATAACGATTCGCACTATGCTGCAGAATCAACCCATTGACGGTATCTTCTGCAGCGACGACCTCACCGCACTGCTGGTCCTGGAAGAAGCGGCTAAACTCGGTATTGACGTGCCCACTCAGTTGAAAGTAATCGGTTATGATGGCACACAGTTCATGCGGGACTACCATCCAGAACTGGCCACCATTCAACAGCCCTTCACCGGCCTCGGGCAGTTGCTCATTGCCACTTTGACAGCCTGCATCAACGACCAACCCCCTAAGCACCTTGCTCCCTTGCCGGTACAACTCCGCCCCGGCCAAACACTGAACGCTGATTGGGCATAAGAATAGCGCATTGCTTGAGAATTTTCCCGAGCAATGCGCTATTTGTCTGCACTTTACTTCTTTTCGAGCCGATGTTTAATATTGTAAACGGTCTGTCGAGCAACACCAGTGCGGTGCATGATCTCACTCACACCGACCCGCGGCGTTGCCTGCAGCAGCGAAACAATCTGATGGTAAATCTCCCGCTTCTTCGGATCCGGCGCGGTATCCGAATACTCCAGCTGCTTACCGCGATAGCGTCCCGCCGCCTGAGCAGAAATGATGCCCTTACGTTGCTGTTCGCGCCGCCGCTTGCGTTCCATCTTTTGCGCATAGCGCAGTGACTCTAACACCGTCGCCGTGAGAATACGCTGCATCTTCAACGTTTTGTTCTGTTGAAATGTCCTAAGATCCAAGACATCCAACACAGCATTCTTTTGATAAATTTGATCAATAAGTTCAATAAGCTGAGTATTGCTTGCGCTTAATGCTGCCAGCGACGGAATGACCACTACATCATCTGCCTGCAAACTGTCCAGCATCTCGTGTAATTGATTGCCAATCGTACCAGGGACAGCGGTCTCTTCTAAAAAGAGCCTATCAACGCCGGTTGCTGTCAGTGTCACAATCTGCTGTCGAAAATCACAATCAGCAGGATCCCCTTGAGTAAAGCCAATCCGCATGCAAAAATCCTCATTTCCTGTGTCTATTAGATGCCCGCCATTATTATACATTATTTTATATAAAAAGGCGAACATAATGATTTGGTATCACTGTGCAATATCAGCTTCGCTGGACTCGTCTAATTAAGATATATCTAACAAAGATTTTTAAGTTGGTGGATGATTGAAAACATGTGTTACTGAATATCTACTCTATGGTAATAATGGTGCCATGTCAAGGAATTAAACTCGTCCCGGCGAAAATAAATTTCTCCCCCGGTAAGGAGAATATGGTATACTGCAAGTGCCTAACAGTGGCATATCCATGTTAGGCAAAAAGCAAGCTGGCGTGCCTATTATTCAGGCATTCTTGTTTGGACTCTGCTACATTGGATTGCCTCGCAAATTATCCCTTTCCTCCTAAGGAATTGAGAGATTGAGTTGTACACAAGTTGCCAAACAATTGTGCAGTAGGGTGCGCCAACTTTTCTTTGTATTTTAGATACGTTTGTCACTTAAAAGAACAAGGAGATGTTTGTTTCCATGCATTTACACAGGGTGCCACACGATCAGAAAGTGCACTTCAAGCTGCTAAAATCAGGCAAATTATGGTTAACAGTCGCAATTACAGGAATCACCTTTGGTACTGCCCTGCTGACTAATGTCACAGTGTCAGCCGCTGCAACAAATCCAGCCGCGGCTGCAATGTCCGTCGATTCGTGGATGCCCGATAAAAACCTGCAAAAAGCAGTCAGCTCTGAGTTGCGAAGCGAGAAAATCATTGCTGGTTCAGCTTTTACCCAAGCTGATTTGGCTAAGATGACCAAACTGTCGATCAACTACAATCAACCCAGCAATTTGTCTGGGCTTCAGTATGCATCAAATCTGTCAATCTTAAGCGTTGCCGACTTTGGTACTAATAATGGCATTTCGGACCTATCCCCCCTGGCAAATTTGACTCAGTTGCAACAGCTGGATTTGGATGATAATAATATTACGGACGTAAGTCCCTTGGCCAAATTAACTAGTTTACAGGAGCTGCATCTCAACTCTAATAAAATCAGTGATATTTCTGTTCTGAGCGGTCTTCACAATCTGACGAATCTTGAAGTGGGTTATAACAGCATTACCGATCTCACTCCGCTTAGCGGATTGCATCTTCTCAGCAAGCTCACTATTTCTGGTAACGCCGCCTTGTCAAATTTGAATTCGCTTGCCTCGCTCACGAATCTGCAATCGTTGCGTGCAGCGTACCTTCCGGCACTCACTAACATCACCGGAATCAAAAATGCGGTACAGCTATCCTATCTAGAACTGGAGAATGACAATCTGACCGATGTAGCTGCGCTGCAGAACATCAGCAGCTTGACTACAGTTAAATTAGACTCCAATCACATTAGTGATTTATCTCCTCTATCCAAATCATTTCAAGGGAGCATTGGGAAACCAAATAATCTGTCGGCTATAAACCAAACGGTAGCTATCGGCTCCCAACCGATCGATTATGAGGGGAAAAAAGTGCCTGTTGTCGATAACTCTTGGTCTGTTCAAAATTCCGATTTCACATATCGCTTCATTGGCACCACAACTCTGCCCAACCAGCAATCCATTTCTGCCGATGATTTCACTATGCGTGTCGGGGATCCAACACCCACTGTTGACGATTTTAAGGCTTCCGCAACGGATAAGGACGGCAACGCAATCAAGGTTTCCGTGGATCTCTCCAAAGCTGATTTATCGACCCCAGGCACTTATGACGTTGTCCTGACTGCCGCAGATGGTCAGACCAAGACCGTTAAGCTCACAGTCTTAGCCAATCAACAGTCGTTTGCCGGGAGTGATTTCACCGCCTACGTCGGCGATCCCAAACCTACTCTCGCTGATTTCAAGGCCAGTGCAACGGGTAAAGACGGGAAAGCAGTCGATGTGACTGCTGACCTCTCCAAAGTCGACATGCAAAAAGCGGGCACCTATGATGTTGTCCTGACTGCTGCCGATGGTCAGACCAAGACCGTTAAGCTCACGGTCTTAGCTAATCAACAGACGCTTACTGGGAATGATTTCACCGCCTACGTCGGCGATCCCAAACCTACTCTCGCTGATTTCAAGGCCAGTGCAACGGGTAAAGACGGGAAAGCAGTCGATGTGACTGCTGACCTCTCCAAAGTCGACATGCAAAAAGCGGGCACCTATGATGTTGTCCTGACTGCTGCCGATGGTCAGACCAAGAC
>ERZ507021.9-NODE-9-length-260886-cov-8.36508_pt1 | contig 260886 bp, 255 predicted proteins | sample MGYA00512877_ERZ507021 | MGnify/ENA metagenome assembly ERZ507021 | reverse complement strand
CGGCGGCAAGCCGCCGTGTGGTTGCACGGCTGAGCCCATTTTGCCTCCGCTTGCTGCGCATTGGCACTAGATCGACCAGAACAAATTACCTTGCCTTAATCCAGATTAGAACTATTTCTTCGCCTTTACCGGCGTTTTCTTTTTCTTAGCTGCTACGGCGTTTTCGGTCCGGGCTTTATCCCGGTCAAGAATAGGACCGAGGTATTGGCCGGTGTAGCTTGCCGCTACAGTAGCGACGTGTTCGGGGGTGCCGGTGGCGATCACGGTGCCGCCGCCATCGCCGCCTTCTGGACCGAGATCGATCAGCCAGTCGGCGCTCTTGACCACATCCAGATTATGCTCAATGATCAGCACGGTGTTGCCCTCATCTACCAGTCGCTGCAAGACCGTCAGCAGACGCTTGATATCATCGGTGTGCAGACCGGTGGTGGGTTCATCAAGGATGTAGAAATTGCTGCCGGTGGACTTCTTGTACAGTTCAGAGGCCAGCTTCATCCGCTGGGCTTCGCCGCCGGACAGGGTCGTGGCCGGTTGACCCATTTTCACGTAACCCAAGCCCACGTCAACAATAGTCTGCAGCTTACGGGTGATCTTCGGAATGGCTTTAAAGAAATCCAGCGCCTCAGCCACGGTCATGTCCAAAACTTGGGCAATGTTCTTCCCGTGATAGGTGACTTCCAACGTCTCGGAATTATACCGGGTGCCGTGGCAGACTTCGCAGGGCACATAAATATCCGGCAGGAAGTTCATTTCGATTCGAATGATCCCGTCACCCTTACAGGTCTCGCAACGGCCGCCCTTGACGTTGAAACTGAAGCGGCCCTTGGAATACCCGCGAATCTTCGCTTCATTAGTCTTGGCAAACAGGTCGCGAATATCATCAAAGACACTGGTATAGGTGGCCGGGTTGCTCCGGGGGGTCCGGCCGATCGGGCTTTGGTCGATATCCACCAGTTTATCAATATTCTTGTAGCCGGTGATGTTCTTGTACTTCCCCGCTTTGTGGGAATTATGGTTCAGCTTCTGCGCCAGCGCCCGCTTCAAGATCTGGTTGACCAGCGTCGACTTGCCGGAACCAGAGACTCCGGTAACCACAATGAACTTGCCCAGGGGGAAGTCCACATCAATATCCTTCAGATTGTTTTCTGCGGCCCCGGTGATGCGGATCTTTTTGCCATTGCCGTTGCGCCGTTCGAGCGGTACCGGCACAAACTTTTTCCCTGCCAGATACTGCCCCGTCAACGATTTCGGATTTTTCGCAACCTGGGCTGGGGTACCGGCGGCCATCACTTCGCCGCCCTTTTCACCCGCGCCGGGTCCAATATCGATCAAGTAATCCGCCGCCCGCATGGTGTCTTCATCGTGCTCGACAACGATTAAGGTGTTCCCCAGATCCCGCATTTTTTTCAACGACGAAATCAACCGGTCATTGTCCCGCTGGTGCAAACCAATGGAGGGTTCATCCAGAATATACAGCACCCCGGACAGATTGGAACCGATCTGGGTAGCTAATCGAATCCGCTGGGCCTCCCCACCGGACAACGTACCAGCCGCCCGGGACAGGGTTAAATAATCCAGGCCCACATTACGCAGGAAAGTGAGCCGATCCCGCACTTCCTTTAAAATCGGCTTGGCTATGACGGCTTCTTGTTCAGACAATTCGACCTGCTTAAAGAACGGGAGTGCATCCTTGATTGACAGGTCAGAAACTTCGGCAATATCCTCGCCGCTGACCTTAACGCTCAGGGCTTGACGGTTCAGCCGCTTGCCGTGGCAGGTCGGGCAGGTCAGTTCGGTCATGTACAACCGCATTTGATCTCGGGTAAAGTCACTGTTGGTATCCCGATAACGCCGGGCAATGTTCGTAAGGACGCCCTCGAAGGCCACATCAACATCCCGTACGCCGCCAAAGTCGTTTTCATAATGGAAGTGGAATTCTTTGCCGCCGGAACCGTTCATGACCAGGTCCCTATCTTTCTTCGGCAAGTTCTTAAACGGCGTATCCAAATCAATATGGAAGGCGGCGGCCGCCTGGGCCAGCAATTCCGGATAATACTGAGAACTGATTGGGTTCCAGGGTGCAATGGCCCCTTCCCGCAGTGTCTTCGTATCATCAGGGACGACCAGATCCGGGTCCACCGACAGCTTCATGCCCAGTCCATCACAGTCGGGACAGGCACCAAACGGCGCATTGAACGAAAACAGCCGCGGTTCAAGCTCACCCACGGTAAATCCGCAGATGGGGCACGCATAGTGTTCAGAAAAGACCAGCGGCTCTCCGCCGATCACATCCACATTAGCGTACCCATCAGATAGCCGCAGGGCAGCTTCTAGGGAATCGAAAAGCCGTGACCGCACATTATCCCGAACCACGATCCGGTCAACTACGATGTCCACATCGTGTTTTTTGTTCTTATCCAGTTCCGGCGCTTCGCTCACATCGTAGGTCTCCCCGTCGACCCGCAGGCGGACATAGCCCTCCCGCTTCACCCGGGCAAATTCTTTTTTCTGGGTACCCTTCTTTTGGCGGACGATCGGGGACATAATTTGAATCCGGGACCCCTCCGGCAGAGCCAGCGTGCGGGCGACCATTTGGTCCACCGACTGGCTTTGGATCGGTGTGCCGTCGTTAGGGCAGATGGGATGACCCACCCGGGCCCACAATAGCCGCAAGTAGTCATTGATCTCGGTCACTGTGCCGACCGTGGACCGCGGGTTCTTAGAGGTCGTTTTCTGATCAATCGAAATTGCCGGCGATAATCCGTCAATGCTGTCCACATCAGGCTTCTGCATCTGCCCGAGGAACTGCCGGGCATAGGCTGACAAACTTTCGACATAGCGCCGCTGCCCTTCAGCGTACAGCGTGTCGAAGGCCAGCGAACTCTTTCCTGACCCGGACAGGCCAGTGATGACCACCAGCTTATCCCGGGGGATCGTCACGTCAATGTTCTTCAGATTGTGGGCCCGGGCACCATGAATAATGATTTTGTCGTTGGCCATATGTTTAATCCACTTCCGCTTTCAATTCTAAGATAGTATCGCGCAGCGTGGCCGCCGTTTCGAAGTCCAGCTTCTTGGCGGCATTCTGCATTTGTTCCGTCAAATTATTGATCAATTCAGTACGTTCCTTCTTCGTCATTGTACTCAGATCCACACTGGCCGTCTTCTCTTTGGTCGCTTCATCAGCGTCATCCGCCGGCCGCATGACTGAAATGGCATCCCGAATCGGCTTGACAATCGTCGTCGGGGTGACGTCGTGTGCCTCGTTGAAGGCCTCTTGTACCTTGCGCCGGCCACGGGTCTTAGCAATGGCCTCTTGCATCGAATCCGTCACCTTGTCGGCGTACATAATCACTTTACCGTTGACGTTCCGCGACGCTCGGCCAATGATCTGGGTCAGCGACTGGGCAGACCGGAGGAAGCCTTCCTTGTCGGCATCAAGAATACAAATCAGTGAAACTTCCGGGACATCGATCCCTTCCCGCAGCAGGTTGATCCCGATCAAGACATCAAATACACCGAGCCGCAGGTCGCGAATGATCTGAGTCCGTTCCAAAGTCTTGATATCTGAGTGGAGGTAGCGCACCTTCATACCCATTTCTTTGAGATAATCGGTTAAGTCTTCGGCCATTTTCTTCGTCATCGTCGTGATGAAAACCCGCTCGTGTTTCTCCACGCGCTGATTGATCTCACCGACCATATCATCGATCTGACCCATAATTGGCCGGACTTCAATGATAGGATCAAGTAACCCGGTCGGCCGAATGATCTGGGGGACATGGTCCTGGGTCCGGTCCATTTCATAGGGTCCCGGCGTAGCGGAAACATACAGAATCCGTTTGACGTGTTCCTCAAACTCATTCAGCTTCAACGGCCGGTTATCCCGGGCACTGGGCAAGCGGAAGCCGTAGTCCACCAGCATCTGCTTCCGCGCCCGGTCGCCATTATACATGCCGCGAATCTGAGGCATCGTGACGTGGGATTCATCAATCATAATATTGAAATCATCTGGGAAGAAATCCAGCAGCGTATGGGGCGGCACGCCCGGCGCGCGGCCTTCCAAGGGGGCCGAGTAGTTCTCGATCCCGTTGGTGTAGCCCATTTCCCGCATCATATCGATGTCGTAATTGGTTCGCTGTTCCAGCCGCTGGGCCTCCAATAGTTTGCCGTGCTCCCGGAAATTCTTCAGTTGGCCCTGCAGTTCAGTCTGGATGCGCTTGATGGCGCCCTCCATCTGTTCGTCGTTGGTCATAAAGTGGGTCGCCGGAAAGATCGATACCTGATCCCGGGTCCCGATAATCTCGCCGGTCAGCGCATCTACTTCGACGATGCGATCAATTTCATCCCCAAAAAACTCGACCCGAATCGCATTTTCGTCGTTGGAGGCAGGGAAGATTTCCACCACGTCCCCCCGGACTCGGAAGCGGCCCCGTTGAAAGTCGATATCATTGCGTTCGAATTGAATCCCGACCAGTTCCCGGAGCAATGTATTCCGGTCAATCTGCATCCCTTGGCGCAAAGAGATTACGCTCTTGGCATATTCCTTAGGATCCCCCAACCCGAAAATACAGGACACACTGGCCACCACAATGACGTCATTACGTTCCAACAGTGCACTGGTCGCGGAGTGGCGCAATTTATCGATCTCATCATTAATGCTGGCATCTTTTTCAATATACGTATCACTGGAGGGCACATAGGCTTCAGGCTGATAGTAATCATAATAACTGACAAAGTACTCCACCCGGTTGTGGGGGAAGAATTCCTTGAACTCGCCATATAATTGACCAGCCAGCGTTTTGTTGTGGGAAATGACCAATGTCGGCTTGTTCAGCTTCGCAATCACGTTCGCCATCGTGAACGTCTTACCAGTCCCCGTCGCCCCTTCCAGGACAACTTCTTTATCCCCTTGCTGGAAGTCCTTCGTGATCCGGGCAATCGCTTTACCCTGATCCCCGGCCGGCTTGTATTTCGAAACCAAATCAAATGGTCTGTCAGGTTGACGTGTAATCATAGTTAGGCAAAATCCTCCTCCACAAAAGCTGATAAGCGAACGAAGCGCAAAAGCCAAAAAATGACTCTTGCGCCGCATATTACGTACTAGTAATTCAACAGAAATATTGTACCACAGAGAACATACTTTCGCCAGAGAGAGGGCGAAGGCGACCGGTCAGAAGCGTAGGGATAAGGACGGCCAGGCACAAACCCCGGTTTTGGGTTTTTGCCTGGCCGTCCTTATCCCCTAGCTTCTGGTCGCCTGAGCCCGTTTAGGGGCGGCAGGCACCTAGCTTCTGGTCGGCGGAGCCCGTTTAAGCAGAGACCAGCCGGCTTCTGGTCGCCTGAGCCCGGTTAGAAGAAGCCAGCCTACCGCGCCACATGATACGCCGGCACGATCTGCTTCGTAATCGCGGCCAGCTTATCCCGATCCGAAAAGTCCTCATTCAACAGATCCGGCATGATGTTCTCCAAGAAATACTGCACCGACGGCATCGCTTTAAATGATACGATCGTTGTCAAGCTCTCCTTGAAAATATCCATATACACCGTCTCCGGATTGCCCTTTTGGATTTCCCCAAAGGACTCATACAGCAGATCCACCTTATCGGCCACCGACAAGATTTTGCCTTCCAGCGAATCATCTTTGCCCTCTGACAACCGCCGACGGTAAATGTCCTGCAGTTCTTCCGGAATTTCATTCTGAATGAAGTTCTCAGTCATATGATCCTCCACCCGGGCCAGCATATGCCGCAGCTCCGGAGTGGCGTACTTCACCGGGGTCTTAATGTCCCCGATGAACCGTTCCGTATAATCATGGTTCAATGATTTTTCGTACAGCATCTTCCAGTCGATGGTGTTCCCGGCCTGTTCCTCAATGTCGCCCAGCATTTGGGCGATCGCCGCCACTTTAAATGAATGGGCGGCAACGGAATGCTGCTGATACTTGAAGAACCCCGGCGCCCGATCCAACCATTCCAAATTTGTTAACCCCGTGATGTACTGATGCAGACCCATCCAGACCACTCTCCATTTCTGATTTTGAATTGTCCGTATGTTACCACGTCCGGACACCCAGTACAAGCATGACAGATTCTCTGCCAATAGACAATTCAGCCCCACCGGCAGCAACGTGTCAATGGGGCTGAAAGTTATTTCATTACATTTTCAAAAGATAGACCAACCATTACGCTTTAGTGAACGCAGTCAGCGCCTGTTCAAAGTCATCCAAACGCTTGTGGGCCGCGTCTTGGGAATCAGACTGAGTGCCCACATAATACTTGATCTTCGGCTCCGTCCCAGACGGCCGAATGGCGATCCAGGTGCCATCGCTCAAGATGAACTTCAAAACATCGGACTTCGGCAGCGTCAGCTTCTCCGTGCTGCCATCCGCCAACTTGGCTTGGCCGGTCTTGTAGTCTTCGGTCCGGGCAACCTTAACGCCGGCAAACTCGCTGGGCTCTTCTTTCCGGAACTTGGCCATCAAGGCACTCATTTCTTCAGCGCCCTTGATACCCGGGAAGTCTTGGGAAACGGTCTTCTCCGCGAAGTAGCCGTATTCCTTGTACAGCTCCTGCAAGCCGTCATATAGCGTCTTGCCTTGGTGCTTATAGTAGGCCGCCACTTCCGCCAGCAGCAGTGTTGCCTGCATGGCATCCTTATCCCGCACGAACGGCTTGATCAGATAACCATAACTCTCTTCGAAGCCGAAGAGGAATTCGTGCTCGCCGGTTTCTTCAAAGTGTTCGATCTGCTCGGCAATAAACTTGAAGCCGGTCTCCACATTGATCATCTGCATGCCGAAACTTTCGGCAATCTTAGTGGCCAATTCAGTAGATACAAAGGACTTCACGACGGCCCCATTCTTAGGCAATGTGCCGGCATTCTTCCGGGCCGTCAAAATGTAATGTAGCATGATGCTGGCGATCTGGTTCCCCGTCAGCAGCTGATACTCGCCGTTGGGCAGCCGCACTGCCGTGCCTAATCGGTCGGCATCCGGGTCCGTGGCGATCAGTACATCCGCGGATTCTTCCTTGCCCAATTGAATTGCCAAGTCAAAGGCTTGGGGGAATTCAGGGTTCGGGAACGGTGTCGTCGGAAATTCAGGATCCAAAATGGCCTGCTTCGGCACGATGCGGACGGCCTGGAAGCCAGCGCCCTGCAGTACCCGTTGGGCCAAGACCTTGCCGGTCCCGTGCAGCGGACTGTAAATCAGCTTCATGTCCTTGCCGTCACTGGCAATCAAATCCGGATTGATGGTGACAGACTTCAACGCCGCCAAGTAAGCTTCGTCCACATCTTCACCGATCAAGCTCATAATTTTGGCTTCCCGCAGCTTCTGTTCTTGAACGACGGGGATATTGAAGATATCCGTCACTTCGCGGATGTACTTGGTGATCGTATCGGCCTCTTCCGGCGGCATCTGACCGCCATCCGGCCCATAGATCTTGTAGCCGTTGTATTGCTTCGGGTTGTGACTCGCGGTGATCATGATCCCAGCATAAGTGTGCAGGTGCCGAATCGTGAAGGACAGTTCCGGAGTCGGCCGCAGGGAGTCAAAGACAAACGACGGAATCTTGTGGGCCCCTAAGACCCGCGCGGATTCATGCGCAAACTCTTGGGAATGATAGCGGGAATCGAAACTAATCGCGACCCCCTGCTGCTTTTGCTCTGCGGGTAACTTGTCCATAAACCGGGCCAAGCCCTCAGTGGCTTGGCGCACGGTGTAAATATTCATCCGGTTGATGCCCGGACCCATCACGCCGCGCATGCCGGCGGTACCAAACTCCATCGGAGCAGTAAAGGCGTCTTCCAGATCGTCTTCATGCCCTTTCATCTGAGTCAGTTCCTCGGCTAAATCGGGTACGAGGGTAGCTTGTTGCCATTGCTGATAATTATCTTGCCAGCTCATCGATAACAGCCTCCTAAAACCAATTTTTGATTCCACTTTCATTATACATGGTTGTTGGGAAAAGCGATGGTGTAAGCCCTCAAAAAAATTACTAAATCAATGGTAAACATTTCTTTATATTTACTAAACATTTTACCTGAGCGTTGTAAAAAAGCGCCTGTCCACAGGACAAGCGCTTCTCAATTCACAATAGACTGTTTGGTCAGGGTAATTAAGCGTGCGCCTGCGTGGCGGATACTTTGTCGCCCAATTCTTGGATATAGTGGTAAACCTGCTGACCGGCGAGGCCGCCTTCACCAACGGCAGTGGTGATTTGGCGCAGATCCTTTTGCCGGGCATCGCCGACAGCAAAAACGCCAGGCACCTTGGTCCGCATATGATCGTCGGTGATGATCCAGCCTTGATCGTCTAAAATCGGCAGATTCTTAAAAGCAGCGGTCATCGGCGTAATGCCCACATAAATGAAGACACCGCCGACCGCGATCTGTTTCTCTTCACCGGTCACTTTATCTTTATAAGTGACACCGGTGACCTTCTTCCCGTCGCCATCAATGGATTGCAACTGGGTGTTCCAAACAAAGTGCATGTGGTCATTGGCAAACGCCCGGTCCTGCAAGACCTTCTGGGCGCGCAATTGATCACGGCGATGCAGTACGTGTACATCCGGTGATAATTGGGCCAGGTACAGGCCTTCCTCAACGGCTGAATCGCCGCCGCCGATGACGGCTAACGGCTGACCTTTGAAGAAAGCGCCGTCGCAGACTGCACAGTACGATACGCCTCGGCCCGAATACTCTTCTTCGCCAGGCACGCCAACCTTGCGATGTTCAGCGCCAGTCGCCAAAACGACCGCCTTAGCTTCGTAATCGTCTTCGTCCGTGTGAATCAGCTTGGTGGCGCCGTGGTCTTCGATGCTGCTTACTTCACCGTAAGCATATTCCACGCCGGCTTGTTCTGCCGTCGCGTACATCTTCTCCCCCAACTCGGGGCCAAGCACATCGGTAAACCCAGGATAATTTTCAATCGCTGCGGTGTTGTTCATCTGGCCGCCATAAATCCCGCGGTCCAGCATGACCACCCGCAGATTGGAACGGGCAGCATACAACGCGGCAGTCATGCCGCCCGGTCCTGCACCGATCACGACGACATCATATTCTTTGGCCATCAGCAACACTCCTTACTAAAAATAAGTACATGTCATACTATACATGAATTCTACTAATAAATCTACCACTTGGCTCAGTCGCTGACCAGCCTGCGCAAATAGGCGCGCAGCGGTGCGGCAGTATCCGGATCAGTCAGTGCCAGGTCAATATTGGCTTCCAACAGACTGAGGCGGCCGTCGATGTTTTCCCGAGGACCACCATAGGGCAGCCCGGTCAGATTTCCTTCAGCCGCCAAAGCATTCAGCGCTTGGGCAAATTGTTGTTGATCTGCGGGATATTGGGCCAGTTGATCAAAAATGGCGGCCGAAAACACATACCGGCCGAAGACTGCATCCTGGCTAGGCGCCGTGGCCGGCGTCGGCTTTTCAGCAATCCGCTTGATCTGGCCGGCCGCTTTGTCCGCCCACTCCACAATCCCATATTGCTCGCTTTGCTTGGCCGCGATCGGCACCGTCGCCAGCATTTGCTGGCCGCTGGCCGTGTGGGCCTGCCACAACTGCTGCAGCAACGTGGTTGGCAGCGGCAGCACATCATCCGACAGGACGAAACAGAAGTCTTCCCCATCAATGAAATCCTCGGCCAAAGCCAGGGCACTGCCGATGCCATCCGCGGCTTGCTGGCGGATAAAGTGCAAATTTACCGCTGTAGAAGCAGCAATATCGGCAAGCTGGGCCGTATCGCCCTTCGCCCGCAGGAGATGCTCCAATTCCGGCGCCGAATCGAAATAATCCTCGATGGCCTGTTTGCTCTTGTTAGCCACCAAGAGGATATCGGTGATGCCATTGGCCTGCAGTTCCCGCACAATGTAATCAATGACTGGGCGGCCGCCCAAGGGCATGATCTCTTTGGCCACGGCCTTGGTCAGCGGCATGAGGGAGCCCCCCAGACCGCCGGCAGCGATGACGGCTTTCACCATAAACGAATGCTCCTTTACTGTCTGTTAAAAATCAATCTCCGGCTTAGCGATTCGGCCCATCAAGGCATCGATACTGTCTTGCAGCGGCCGCTGGCGATACAGCACTTCATAAATAGCTTCGCAAATCGGCATATCCACTTGTGCTTGACTGCTCAAGTCATGGGCCGCCTTCGCGGTAGGCACGCCTTCGACCACCATGCCCATGGTATCCAAAATGTGCTGCAAGGGTTCGCCTTGCCCCAATCGATTGCCGCAGCGCCAATTCCGGGAATTCGTACTGGTGCAGGTCACGATCAAATCGCCGAGACCAGAGAGGCCGCTGAACGTCAGGGGATCTGCACCGAAGGCCACCCCCAGCCGAGCCATTTCGGCTAAGCCCCGGGTCATCAAAGCGGCTTTCGTATTATCCCCATAACCCAGCCCATGGATGGCGCCGGCACCGATGGCGATCACGTTCTTGATTGCGCCGCCCAGCTCCACCCCGACAACATCTGGGCTGGTATAGATCCGCATGAAATCATTCATCACGATCCACTGGACCCACGCCGCGGCATCATCGTTGGCAGACGCTGCGGTAAGGGTCGTAATATCCCGCTTGGCCACATCTTCCGCGTGGCTGGGCCCGGACAGGATCACAATATCGCCGCGGACAGCCGCCGGGATTGATTGACTCAAGACTTGAGAAATACGATCCAGTGAGCCTTCTTCCAGCCCCTTTGCGGCCGAGATCAAGAACGGCCGGTTGCCCTCTTCATTTAAGATAGCACCAACCTTTTCCGCCACCGAGCGAATGGCTTGAGTAGGAATTACAAAGAAAATGGCTGCTGCGCCGGTGACCGCTTGGCGCAAGTCCGTCGTCGCTGCAATACTCTCGTCCATGTGCAAATTGGCAATGTAGTGCGTGTTCGTATGGTGTTCGTTGATTTCAGCAATTTCTTGGGGATTGCGGCCATAAATCGTGACGGCATGGCCGTTTTTTGCCAAGACATCCGCCAATACACTGCCCCAGGAACCAGACCCGAGCACGGTGAGATGCAATTGTCGCTTAGCGTTCATAAGGATATTTCAACCCGCTTCCATCAAGATACCAAGGATTATTTGGCTTGCGTACGCGCCGGTAGATAATCAAAAACACTGCACCGACGAAGAGGATCGCAGACAATAACTGAGACACCCGAACGGGGCCGAACAGATACAGACTGTCCGTCCGCGTGCCCTCGATCCAGAACCTCGCGAAGGAGTACCAGGCCACGTAGCTCAATACCACTTCGCCGCGTTTAAATAAGTGCTCCCGATGACGCAGGGCCAGCAGCAGAATGACGCCCAGCAGGCTCCACATCGACTCATATAAGAAGTCCGGCTGATGATATACCCCGTTGATATTCATCTGGTTAATGATAAAAGTCGGCAAATGAATGCTCTCTAGAAACGCCCTGGTCGTTTTCGCGCCAAATGCTTCCTGGTTCATAAAGTTGCCCCAGCGGCCAATGGCCTGGGCCAGCAGCACGGTCGGCGCCACAATATCCAGCACCAGCCAGGCCGGCAGCATCCGGTAATAACAATACACGACCAGCACGATCAGCCCAGCGATGATTCCGCCGTAAATGGCCAAACCGCCCTCCCAAATGGCAAAAATCTCGCCGGGATTGGCGGCGTAGTATGACCAGCGGAAAATCACGTAGTACGCCCTGGCCCCGATCACACCGATCGGCAGCATCCATAATAACAAATCGACGATATCGTCAGGGCTGATCTGACGCCGATTCGCCTCCCGCATGGAAAGAATAACGGCAATCACCACACCGGTGGCGATCAGTACGCCGTACCATTTGATTTGCAGTGATCCCAGGCGCAGCGCCACGGGATTCAGGGCAGCAAGTGACAACATAGATCCATCTCCTAAATATCCGAGTTTTTACTTTTCTTCGTCTTTCGCAGAATGTTCCTTAATCAAAGAATTCAGATTCCGTTCGAAGACCTTGGTGGCATCGTAACCCATTGATTGGGCTCGGAAATTCATCGCCGCCGATTCAATAATAATGGCCAAGTTCCGGCCGACTTTCACCGGAATGATGATCTTGGGCAGGGCCACATCAAAAATCTGCTGGAACTGTTCATGAGCCCCGATGCGATCGTAATTCTTATCCGGTGACCAATTTTCCAAATGGACGATCAGCGAAATTTCAGCCGAATCCCGCACCGCGCCGGCACCAAACAGATTCATCACATCAATGATGCCAATCCCGCGAATTTCCAATAAATGGCGCAGGATCTTTGGGGCTTCGCCCACAATAGTTTTTTCATCCCGTTGATAGACATCCACCCGATCATCGGCGATCAGTCGGTGGCCCCGCTTGATCAGGTCTAGGGCCGTTTCTGATTTACCAACGCCAGAATCCCCGGTGATCAGCACGCCCAAGCCATAGATATCCACCAGAACACCGTGCATTGACCGGCGCTCTGCCAATTCTTCTTCCAGAAACTCGGTCACGACACTGGATAACCGGGACGTCGGCAACGGTGATCCCAGTACCGGCAGTTTCGCCCGGTTGGCTTCAGTGATCATTTCCGCCGGTGGTTCGTAGCCCCGGGACACCAGAAATGCTGGTGTCTCGGCGGTGGCCATCCGGCCCAAGACAACACTCAGCTCGTCAGGGGTCATCCCCTTAGAGAAAGAAATTTCGGTCTTGCCAAATAATTGAATCCGATTGCTGGGATAATAGCGAAAATAACCGGTCAATTCCAGGCCCGGCCGGGAAATATCACTCACGGTCACGGTGCGGTCTGCCATGAACTCCTTGCCGGAGAACACTTTCAGATCTGTTTCCTGGACCAGCTTAGCCACTGGTACTGCATCTGCCATAGTTCAACCCTCCATTGCGATATACATGCTAAATCATACCATAATCGGCGCCGCTTTTTTCTCGCTGACAGAAAAACGACGCTCACCGAAGTCAGCGTCGTTAGTTGATTTGTTAATTAGCCGGACAATTAGAAATCATCCCAAGTATCATCCTTGCCCTTGTCCTGTTTCGGCTTGGCCTCGTTATGGATCTCGCGGCGCGGCCGATTAGGTTGATACGGATGGGCATAGGGCGTCCCGCGGAAATCAGTGGGCCGCTTCGGCCGCTTCGGTGCGAAAAGCCACCGGTAGATCAGATAGATGACCAGCACCGGGAAGAAGAAGCGCAGCAAACCGATGACCATGGCCAGCATCCCAATCCCAGTCGCAAACAGGACCACGAGTAAAACGGGAATCAGAATCAAAAGCACCAATAGTGTAATCATTTTTAGAAATCACTCCAATTATCATCGCTGCTATTCTTAGACCGCGGCTCTTCCTGGGGCTGACTCGGCTTCGCCGGCTTTTCCGGCCGCGGCGCCAGCGGCATGATCATGTCCAGGACGATGTAGACCACGAACATGGTCCCAAAACTGGGCATTAACAGGACAACGAAGAGAATCCGCAGCAGCGTGCTGTCCCAGCCGAAGTAGGCGGCAATCCCGCCGAGGACACCATCGACCTTGCGATCGGTCCGCGACTTCATTAATCGTCTCGTGTTATTTCGTTCATTCATGGTCTGCTCGTCTCCTCTAATTCTTAGTCGTTATCCTTTAACATGATGGCGCCAGCGCCAGCGGTCAATTGCAGTTCCGCCACATCACCGGAATCCGTAGTGCGATCCAGTGTCAAGCGCTGACCAACCGTGCCGCGGACCGGTTCACTGGTTAAGCCGGACAAACGTGAGCGCACAGCCCCAACCTTGCTCTGGGCCTCGCCGGTCAGGCCGAGACTAGCCGGTACGGATACCTTGATCGTGCCGCTGGTAGAATTGGCCACCAGCTTGTGCAGGTCGTTGGTTTCCGCAGTGACCCGAATCGTCCCATTGACAGTGCTCAACTCGGCACTCTTGAACGGCGCCTTGGCGGTCAGCGTACCGTTCATGGTCTGGGCCAGCAATTCATCCACTTTGCCGCTGTCGTAGTTCACGGTGCCGTTGATGTCTTCCACATTCAGCAATTGCAGCGTCACGTTGGCAAAGCTCCCAGTCCCATTGGTCAGCTTGGCATAGAAGTCTTGACCATTGAATCCGTCGACGGCCAGGTTGCCGTTGAGGATCTTCACCGAGGTGTGATCGTACAACCGCTTGGGCAGATAAACATCCAGGTCGGCCCGAATCCGCTTATTGGGTACTGAGAATACAATGTGCTCATTTGAAACGTCGATCTGACTGCGGGCAGTCAATGCCGCCAACGGAGTCGGTTCATCATAGTGGCCATAAATCTTGAACTGACCGCGAATCGATACGTTGTCGTTGATGGACGGCTTAATACGAATGTCACCATTGGCGATACGCATCTCAACCGCCGGCGCGTCAATGTGCTCGAACAAGAATTCATGGTCGAAACTGGCACTGACCACACCGGGCACCTTGATCTTCACGTCTTTCCAATCCACGTTGTCGGTGACACTGGTCACCGCGTCGCGGACGGCTTGGCCGACTTGAGTGCCTAAGCTGCCCATCCGCTTGCCAAAGTCGCTGAAGGTTTGGGAGAAATCCCCGGCCCAATCCGTATCTTCGAATTCCTTCTTCGCATTTTGCCAAGTCTTGGCTTGCAAATCATCAACGACTTGCTTCGCTGCCTGCACTTGATCGCTCAGCCGATCCACGTCTTCCTTCAGCGTGATCAGGCTGGCCTGCAGCTTGGAACGCTCTTCCGCCTTTTCAGCCGGCAGATCTTCCAAATCTTCCAGTGTATCCAAGACGGTGATCTGTTCCTCTGTGGCCCGAATCTGACGCTGCTTCTCCTGCAACTGCTGCTGCAAGTCAGCCAAAGTCTCATGGGCATTGCGTAAATCATCGGAAGCCTGCGCGTCGGCCTCTTCCTGTGCTGCATCGGCACTCTCTTGCTCCGCCGACTTGGCTTCTTCCGCCGCCGATTGCTTCTCTTCTGTGCCGTTATCGGCCTTGTTCGCTAAATTTTCCAATAATACAATCGCTTCTTGCGAGCTGATGACCCCGTCCTTGACGAGCTGCATAATCCGTTCACGTTCGTTCATTAGTATTTGCCTCCATCCACATTGGGTACATGGCTTTATTTACATTCTCATTATGCCAAGGAACCGGCGAGAGTGCATAGGTCCAAAGGTTGATATTTGAATGGGCTATAGTATGGAAGAGAGGGCTCAGGCCGACGGTCAGAAGCGTAAGCAGAAGGACAGCAGGGCACAAAACCCGCACTTAGGTTTTTTGCCCTGCTGTCCTTCTGCTCTAGCTTCTGTCGGCCTGAGCCCGTTTACGCGGAAAAGCAGCCCCCTCCGACGAAGCTTGCGGAGCATTGGCACGGCGCACAAAGAGAAGTGCCCTATTTTCTAACTCAACCAAAAAAAGCCCGCCAACAACCGCTGGCAGGCCCTCCGAAAACAACCCCTAAAAGTCGTCTTCCTTCGCATTCGAATTCAATTCCACGATCTTCCCCGTCTGCAAGTAAACGATCCACTCACAGATATTCGTTACATAATCGCCGATCCGCTCCAAATACGAACTCACAAACAAATAATCCATACTTCCCGGCACCGTTGCCGGGTCCTTTTGCATGATCTCCAGACAGGTCTCATAGATCAAGTCTGAATAATGGTTGATCCCGTGGTCTTCATTGGCGATTTGCAACGCCCGCTTATCGTCACTCTTGACATAAGCGTCCAAGACCTCGTTCACCATTTCTTTGACCAGCTCCGCCATTGAGGCGATATCCTGCTCCACCTTCGGCACCCGGGTCGTGCCCTTCACTCGAATGGTGGATTTCGAGATGGATACGGCGTGGTCCCCCATCCGCTCCAGATCTGAACTGGCCTTCATGACCGTCACGATCGTCCGCAGATCCGTCGTTACCGGCTGCTGCAACGCAATTAATTCAAAACTGCGCTTCTCCAAATCGACTTCCCGCTCGTTGATCAAATGATCACTGGTGATCACGTCCCGAGCGAGTTCCTTGTCGTGGTTGATGAACGCTTTAACTGACTTATATATGGCCTCATTGACCATCATGCCCATTTCTGAAAAACGGACGTGTAAATCGTTCAACTCATCTTCAAATACGCGGCGCACGCTGCCACCTCCTGCTCCTTTTATGATTACCCGAACCGCCCGCTGATGTAGTCTTCGGTTTCTTTCTTATGGGGATTCAAGAAAATCGTCTTAGTATCATCATACTCGACCAGATGCCCCTGAAGGAAGAAAGCCGTGCGGTCAGAAATTCGGGATGCCTGCGACATGTTGTGCGTAACTAAAATTATAGTATAGTCCTTTTTCAACGCTACGAGCATACTTTCAATCTGACTGGACGAAATTGGATCCAACGCGGAGGTCGGTTCGTCCAGTAAAACCACATCCGGCTTCACCGCCAGCACCCGAGCAATGCACACCCGCTGTTGCTGACCGCCGGACAGGCCTAATGCACTGTCATGCAGCTTATCTTTGACCTCTTCCCACACAGCCGCTTGCCGCAACGCGGTCTCGACCGCTTCATCCAGCTGTTCCCGGGTGTGCTGCTTGCCCAAGCGCAACCCGTAAGTCACGTTATCATAGATCGAGAACGGGAACGGGTTCGGCTGCTGGAAAACCATACCGACTTCCTTACGCAGGGATACCGTATCGTTTCCCGGCGCGTAAATATCTTTTCCCTTTAATTTCACTTCACCCTTGATGGTCACTCCGGGAATCAGATCATTCATCCGGTTCAAGGTCCGCAGATAGGTGGATTTCCCGCATCCGCTGGGCCCGATCAAGGCAGTGATTTCATGTTCCTTGAAGGTCAAGTTGATGCCCTTCAATGCTTCATTGCTGCCATACCACAGATGCACATCCTCGGTATCAATGATTGGCGGGGCTGCTGTCTTATCCGGTTCTGTTGCTTCAATCGCCATTGCCATATACCGTCACCTCTCTACGGATTAACCGAAGTGTCCAGACACATAATCGTCTGTTGCTTTGACCTTCGGCGTCGTGAAGATTTCTTTCGTCGTATTAAATTCCAACACGTGGCCCAAGTGGAAGAATGCTGTGTAGTCGCTGATTCGAGCCGCTTGCTGCATATTGTGGGTCACAATGATAATCGTGTAGTGCTCCCGCAACCGAATCAGCGTCTCTTCCACCGTTGAGGTCGAGATCGGGTCCAACGCACTGGCCGGTTCGTCCAGCAGCAGGATGTCCGGCTTCATGGCAATCGCCCGGGCAATACACAGCCGCTGCTGCTGACCGCCAGAAAGAGCCAGCGCAGATTGGTGCAGGTCATCTTTAACCTGATCCCAAAGTGCGGCCTCCTTCAGTGTCGTCTCTACCATCTCATCCAACTTAGCTTTATCTTTCAAGCCGTGCCGTTTTGGTGCGAACGTAATGTTGTCATATATTGATTTAGAAAACGGGTTGGGCCGCTGGAAAACCATTCCAATGTGCTTGCGCATCTCATAAGTATCGATACCGCTGCCGTTGATATCCAAATCCCGGTACATGATTTTACCAGTCACTTTAGCGCTGGCAATATTGTCATTCATGCGGTTCAAAGAACGCAAATAGGTGGATTTACCAGACCCGGAAGCGCCGATCAAGGCGGTGATTTTGAAGCGTTCGAATTGCAGTGACGCATCGAAGATGGCTTGATTATCGCCATAGTACACATTGAGATCATCGGTAGATATCGCAATTTCGTGTTTTTTCGGGTCCAGGGGTAGAAAATACGTATCATCAAATGAATAGTTCTGCATCGTTTGCCTCCTCTAGACCCCAGTGAGCCGTTTGTAAACCTTGTTACCAATCAGCCGGGCCAGAATATTGAACAGCAAAACGGCAATGATCAACACCGCGCTGGCACCAGCAGAAACAGCGGCCGCATCGGGAATGATCCCTTCTGAGTTGATCTTCCAGATGTGTACGGCCAAAGTTTCAGCCGGCCGCATAGGATTAAGCGGTGACGCAATGTAGAACGGATTCCAGTTCGTAAAGTCCAGCGTCGGCGCGCTTTGCCCGGCAGTGTAAATCAATGCTGCGGCTTCCCCAAATACCCGGCCCGCCGACAGAATCATCCCAGTGATGATCCCCGGGAGCGCCTCCGGCAAGATCACGTGAATCACAGTTTCCCACCGGGAAAGGCCAAGCGCTAAACCCGCCTCCCGTTGCGTGAAGGCAACGGAACGCAGTGAATCCTCCACGTTCCGGGTCAACAGCGGCAGGTTGAAAACAGTTAGCGCCAATGCTCCGGAAAGAATAGAGAAACCAAACCCAGCCTGGACGGCGAAAACTAGGAAACCGAACAAACCCACGACAACTGACGGCAGTGACGACAAAATTTCGATGGAGGTGCGAATAATATTGGTCAATCGATTAGGCTTCGCGTACTCCGATAAATAAATCCCAGCCCAGATGGAAATTGGCGTCGAAATCACCATGGACAAAATCAGCAAGTAGAAGGAATTAAAAAGCTGGACGCCAATCCCGCCGCCTTTCTCAAAACTCTGGGCGGGGGCGGTAAGAAAGTGCCAGCTGATATGGGGCAGCCCATTGGCTAAGATATAGAACAGCAGCAAGGCCAGAATCAATACGATAATTCCGGACATGGCGTACAATACCCCCGTGGCAATTTTATCGCTTCGCTTAGCGTTCATTAATGTAACGCTCCCTTCTTACTGATGCGGTGAATCAAAATATTGAACAACAATGACATCAGCAATAGCAGTAATGCCAGCGACCACAAAGCGTTGTTGGACACACTGCCCATTACAGAGTTGCCCATACCCATGGTCAGAATACTGGTCAAAGTCGACGCCGGGGACACCAGGTTCTGGGGCAGAAGAGCAGCATTCCCGATGACCATTTGGACAGCTAGGGCCTCACCAAAGGCTCGGGACATACCAAAGATCACCGCCGTCATGATCCCGGGGACCGCTGCCCGCAGGACGACTTTATAGGTTGTTTGCCAGCGCGTAGCCCCCAAAGCCAATGATGCCTCCCGATAATAGCGAGGGACAGACCGCAGCGCATCCACACTCATGGACGTTACAGTGGGCAAAATCATCACGAACAATACCATCGTCCCGGCTAAAATACCAAATCCAGTTCCGCCAAAGTGATTGCGAATGAACGGTACGACCAGCGACAACCCGACAAACCCATAAACAACAGACGGGATCCCAACCAGCAATTCAATGACCGGTTGTAAAATCTTATATCCTCGCCGGGGCGAAATTTCCACCATATAGATGGCCGCCGCAATCGCAAACGGCGTCGCCACGACGGCGGATAACAGAGTCACGGCAAAGGAACCGACAATCATTGGCAGTGCCCCGATCAGCGGATGCCCGCTTTTATCCGTTGCCCCCGGATTCCATTGGCTTTTTGTGAAGAAGTCCCACAAACTGCCCTTATCCACGGTAAACGTCGCAATTCCCCGGGTGGCAACAAAGATGAAAATCGCCACCACCACGATGACGATCAAGCCAATGGCGGCGAAACTCAGTATTTTGCCGTGCTTTTCCCGTTTGGAAGCTTTCGACTCCTTTAACAGACTGGCTCGAATTTTATCCTCTGCCATACCTACTGCCCCACTCTCTTCGTCACGTGACCGGCAAGATCACGTGCAACTTGCATTTCATTCACAGCAATGTATCCTAATTTCTTAACAATTTTTTGTTGTACAGTATTGCTCAATACATAATCGATGAACCGCTTCGTCAGCCCAGTAGGCGTGCCCTTGGTGTACATATGCTCATAGGACCAGATCACCCACTTGTTGGTCTGCACATTGCGATCCGTCGCCGCGATACCATCCAGCTTGAGGGTCTTCACGGTCTTGTTCACATAAGGGAAGGCCACATAGCTGATGGCGCCGGGGGTGGACGAAACGATCTGCCGCACCATCCCAGTAGAATCCTGTTCCTGAGCCGCTTTAGTCGGCACTTTGTTCATGACCCATCGTTCAAAGGTCACCCGTGTCCCAGAACCAGTGGCGCGATTAACCAGAACAACAGGGACATCAGGACCGCCAACCTGGGACCAATTCGTATATTGGCCAGAAAAAATGCCCCGTAATTGGGCCATCGTTAAATTATCCAGGGGAATATCTTTATTCACGATTGGCACAACGCCGACCACCGCGACCTGATGGTCAACAAGCTTCTTAGCATTGATGCCGCTCTTCTCCTGGGCATACAGATCAGAATTACCGATATCCACGGCGCCGCTTTGGATCTGACTCAAGCCGGTCCCGGAGCCGCCGCCTTGGACATTAATAAACTCACCGCTATGTTCACTGCTATAGCGTTCGCCCGCAGCTTCCACGAGCGGCTGTAAAGCCGACGACCCCACGGCGGTAATGGCCGCTCCCTGCTGTTTGCATCCGGCCAAAATAAACAGGCCAAAGACTGCGGCCAAAAGCCATAATTTATGTTGTCTCACTGGGCATTCCTCAATTCACCAAATATCTCTCTCTATACCAGCATACGGTAGCTATGTAACGATTTATCTTGGGAAATGTAAATTTCTTGTAAATGCATTGCGTACCGGGTGTTTTCTTCCGTATCCGGATTCATTGTACCAGATACCGTCCGGTAAACCGGTGCTTCCTGCTCAACTGAAAAAGCCCTGCCGGCAAGGGCAGAGCTGGGGAAATTAAGCATTCTGTTTTTTGAGCGGCAGGGTGACCGTGAATGATGAGCCGACACCCACTTGGCTGTGCAATGTGATTTCGCCGCCAGCCCGTTGAACAATGGCCTGAACAATGGCCAACCCCAAGCCAGTGCCGCCGTTGCGCCGGGAGCGCATCTTATCCACCCGATAGAAGCGTTCAAAGATCCGCTGCTGGTCATCTTCAGGAATACCGATACCGGTATCCGCCACCACCAGCTTGAAATTATCCTGGTCGCTGCTGTACCGGACATCAATACTGCCCTGATGGTGATTGTAAATCACTGCATTGGTCAGCAGATTCTTGATGATATCTTCAAACTCGGCCGGGTCAAAGACGACGGTTAGATCCTCAGGACCCTCAATTCGCGTCTGCAAACTGCGTTCTTCGATCCGCGGCTTGAGCATGGTCAAACAATGATCGATCTCTTTCCGCACCGTTACTGGTTGCGGATGGATAGGATGGGGATTGGCAAACTTCGCCACAGAAATCGTATCAGTGACCAGATCATTCAAACGATCGGCCTCTTGCAAAATGATATGCAGAAATTGATCCAGCGCCTTGGGATCATCCTTTGCCCCGCCCAATAGGGTCTCGGCAAAACCGGCAATCGACGTAATTGGGGTCTTTAATTCGTGGGACACATTGCTTACAAAGTCCAGCTGCATTTGTTCAGCCGCTCGAATCAAAGCCAGATCATAAAGGACAACCACGACTTGTCCGGATTCCTTATCGCCGATCCAAATCACATAGGCATCCACCGGCCGTTCGTTATTCTGCACCAATTTGATCTCCGCGTGATGCGTCTGATGATTCCGCTCCGTATGCTCAATCAAGCTGCTCAGACCATACGTTTTTACGTCATCCAAATAGGAGTGGGGTTCCTGGTCGATGGGTACATCCAGCAGCGTGGCCATTACATCATTGGCCATCTGGACCATATCGTCCGGATTGATGACCATCACGCCCACGGGCAGATGATTGATCAGCCGGTCAAAATCGGCCTGTTTTTGATCAATGGCTACTTTAAACCGATGCGTCTGCAAGTTGACCTGGTTGGCGGCCTGATAAAACTGCTGCCACTCCGGGGCATCCTCCGCCAGCATCAGTTCCGGCGCTTGCAGATGCTGAATCTGTTCCATGTAACGGGTCGCCATTGTCAGCTGCCGCCGATACCGGCGCATGCGCAGATCCCGCAGGGTGCTGAGGAGCAGATAGAGCACCCAGTAAACCACGATTATGCCCCAGAAGATTCCAGGGGCGGCCACTTGGAACGGCTGAGTCAGCCCCAGCATCGGTCCCCACTGGGTCATCCAGATCAGCAAGCCGACGAACAGCACACCGGCGCCCAACAAGCGAAACAACTGTACCCGAAATCTCATTCAGACACCTCCGAAGTCGGCTGCGTCAACTTATACCCGAACCCGCGAATCGTTTGCAGATATTGCGGTTCTTTGGGATTAGCTTCAATCTTTTCCCGGAGATGGGAGATCTGCATGTCCACAGTCCGGGTTTCGGTGGGATAATCCACACCCCAAACGGCATCCAGGATGTGTTCCCGGGAAATGACTCGATTCGGGCGCTGGACCAGATAAGCCAAAACATCGAATTCCTTCGGCGTGAGGGTCAGCGGTGCACCACGCAAGGACGCCTGCAAGCCGTCGATATCCACCGTCAAGGGGCCGAAGGTGACTACCCGGCCGGTTGCCAGCGCTTCAGTGGGTGCCTCCATCCGCCGCAGGACCGCATGAATGCGGGCCAGCAGTTCCTTGACGGAGAACGGCTTGGTGACGTAATCGTCGGCACCCAGCTCCAGGCCAACGATCTTATCCGTCTCGCTGTCCTTCGCGGTGAGCATAATGATCGGTGTCGCATTTTTCTCCTGGCGCAGCGTTTTGGTTACGGCCAAGCCGTCTTTGCCTGGCAGCATCAGGTCCAGCAAGATGAGGTCATAGTCTTGACCCTCGGCCTTTTGCAGTGCCTCATCACCGTCTTCTGCCGTATCCACGGTAAAACCTTCTTGACTTAGGTTGTACTCGATCAGCGTGCGAATGGTAGATTCGTCATCCACCACCAGAATGCGTGTGGTCATGGTATCCCCTCCAATTTCACCAATAGTATACCAGAAAAAAACACCCGCCTGATATTTTCTGAAAAAAATCAGAAAACAGGTGAGTGTTTGACCGTCTTAAATCTTCAAGAAGCGGCCCATGGAGATGGCCGCGCCGACGGCCCCAATGACGATACCGATGACTGCCAAGAGCAAGTCCATGCCGAACAGCAGGCTGCCCGGCGACAACAGTGCATAGCCAGCAGAGGCAAAAGTCTTCGCCGAGGCGCCATAGAGTACTGCATAGCCGATATCCACAATAATGATGGGAATAATCGCGCCGAACAGCCCCGTCCAGGCTCCCTCAAGCAGGAACGGCCAACGAATATAGGAGTTCGTCGCCCCGACCAGCCGCATGATCCCAATTTCTGTCTGACGGCTGAGAATCGTGATCCGCACGGTGTTCGAAATGAGGAAGACGGCCACCAGCAGGAGCAGAATACTGAAGCCCAGCCCCCATTGGCGCAGACTATCCGTCGCCCGGAACAAGTTGCGGGCGTTAGCCCCGCCGTAGTTAGCCTCGGACACATGGGCCAGTTTCTTCGCCGCCTTGGCCACTTTTTCCGTCGCCTGGGGTGTCTTGGTCTTCACGATAAAGACATCGTTCAACGGGTTTGAATCGCCGCCAAACATTTGGAAGGCACTGCCGTAGCTGCCGACCACCTTATCCAGCTCCTGTTGGCGGCTGGAATAGGTGACGCTGCTCACGTCTGCCATCGCCTGCAATTCATCGCGCAGGTCATTGCGCTGGGTCTTGGTCGTCTTTTGATCGATCATCACCCGTACCCGCACATCATTTTCCACTTCCCGGGAGACGTGGTTCACGTTGAAAATCAGGGCGAGAAAGATACCGACTAGCAGCAGAGTCACGGTAACGGACACAATGGCCGCCACGGACATCCCGCCATTCCGCTTGAGACTGCGGAAACTGTCGGTCACGTGGCGCTTGAATGTACTAGCCTTCATTGGCGTAAGTCCCCTCCTTCTCGTCCCGTACGATATCGCCGTTGTTGATCTCCAGCAATCGGTGGACGTGACTGTTCACCAGCTGGTCATTATGGGTAGCCATGATCACAGTCGTCCCCTTCGCATTGATCTTTTCCAATAACGCCATGATTTCTTCAGACGTATTCGGATCCAGGTTGCCGGTAGGTTCGTCGGCAATCAGAATATGGGGATTGTTCGCGATCGCCCGGGCAATCGCGACCCGCTGCTGTTCCCCGCCAGAGAGCTCGTTGGGGAACCGGGCGGCCTTGCCAGTCAGGCCGACTTCAGCCAGCACTTGGGTGACCCGCTGTTTAATTTCTTCCGGATCTGTTTCAATTACTTCCATTGCGTACGCAATATTCTCGGCCACTGTTAATCGGGAGAGCAGTTTGAAATCCTGGAACACGACACCGATTTTTCGGCGCAGAAAGGGGACTTCTCGATCCTTGAGCTGGGTCAGATCGAAATCATCGATCATGATCAAGCCGCTGGTCGCGCGCAATTCCCGGTAGAGCAGCTTAATGAACGTGGATTTCCCGGCCCCTGAAGGACCGACCACGTACACGAAGTCACCCTGAGCAATTTCGACGTTGACGTTTTCTAAGGCCGTCACTTTATTGTCGTATACCTTTGACACATCTACCATACGAATCATAGGGGTGGACTATTCCTTTCCTGTTAAAAGCACGTCGCTATTGTATCAAGCCAACGTAACAATTCGTTTACGAAACAATACAGAGTTGTCTCAAAGTTGTGAATTCCGGTTTTGATGACGGGCCAGTTCCCATTGCAAGTACGCATAAATGAACCCGTCGATGTCGCCATCCATCACAGCTTGGCCATTGCTTGTCTCGTAATTGGTCCGGTGATCCTTGACCATGGTGTAGGGATGGAAGACGTAGGAGCGGATCTGGGAACCCCAGCCGATCTCCTTTTGCTCGCCCTGAATAGCGGCTTCCTTTTCCTTCTGCTCCTCTTGGGCCCGTTCATACAGCTTGGCCCGCAGCATATTCATTGCCGTTTCCCGGTTTTGCAGCTGAGACCGCTGCGCCTGGGATTGGGTAACGATACCGGTGGGCAGGTGGGTGATCCGGACGGCACTGGAGGTCTTATTAATGTGCTGCCCACCAGCCCCAGAGGACCGGTAAACATCGACCCGCAAGTCCTCCGGCCGAATATCAATATTGATGCTGTCGTCCAGCACCGGCATGATATCCACGGAGGCAAAGGAGGTGTGCCGCCGGCCGGCGGAATCGAAGGGCGAGATCCGCACCAGCCGGTGGATACCCTTTTCACTCCGCAGCAACCCGTAGGCGTTATGCCCGCTGATCTGCAGCGTCACCGACTTCACGCCGGCTTCATCGCCAGCGAGAAAGTCCAATGTTTCCACCTTAAAGCCCCGGTTCTGGGCCCAGCGGGTGTACATCCGCAACAGCATTGATGCCCAATCCTGAGCCTCAGTACCGCCAGCCCCAGGATGGATTTCGACTAAAACGTCATGACTGTCATAGGGGCCTGTCAGCAACTGGCTCAATTCATAATCATGCATCGCTTTTTGTAATTTAGGAATGCCGGTATCCAGCTGTTTGGCAATATCCGGATCCGGTTCGTCAGCTAATAGTTCCGCTGCCACCTGAAGATTCTGCCAGCCATCGTCTAATTGTTTAAACGTATCCAGTTGGGCCTTGGCCGCATTCGTTTCATCAATGATCTTCTGGGCATGTTCGGAATCATTCCAGAAGTCGGGTTCAGCCATTTTGGCTTCATTCACTGCAATTGTTTCCTGCAAGTGAGGGAAGTCAAAGAGACCCCCTAAACTGATTTATTTTGGTGCGCATTTCATCCAGCACATGACGTGCATCGGCTAATTCCATAGTGTGAGCCTCTTTCTATTCATTTCTTGGATATACGAAAGGCTGGCGACAACGAGCCCCCAGCCTCTCTTTGGTTAACGCCGAATGTTCTGGCGGATCTCAGCCCGCATGAATAACCGAGTGGCATCGTAATCGATGTCGGCGATCATTTCTTCAAACATGCGATAGCCTTCTTCTTGGTACTCCACCAACGGGTTCATCTGGCCGTAGCCCCGCAACCCGATGGATTGACGCAGCTGATCCATGGCGTCGATATGGTCCGTCCAGTGGGAGTCAACGACCCGCAGGATAACGACCTTCTCGAATTCCAGCATTTGCGCCGGATCTTGCAGTGCATGGGCCTTCTCGTCATAGTTTTCTTCAGCCAGCTTGTACATGAAGGCCTCGATCTGTTCCGGGGTCTTGCCTTTGATATCCTTCATACTGATCTTGTCTTCGTTGACCATGGCGGTATATGCAAAGTCCAAGATGGCCTGCAAATCCCACTCTTCAGGTTTGCCCTGGGTATGAATGTCCACCTGATTGGCGATGGTCCGCTTGATCATGGGCATCAGCACCGGCTTCAAGTCCTTCTGTTCAGAAATGACTTCCAGCCGCTGCTTGTACATCACTTCCCGCTGTTCCCGCATCACATCGTCGTACTGCAAGGTGTTCTTCCGGGTATCGTAGTTGTTCCCTTCGACCCGTTTCTGGGCCGATTCAACTTGGCGGGTGATCAAGCGGCTCTCGATCACTTTGTCTTCATCGGGGCCGCTGAGCCGATCCATGAAGCTCTTGATTCGGTCGCCGCCGAACCGTTTCATCAGGTCATCTTCCAGCGACATGTAGAAGCGGGTCTCGCCCGGATCCCCCTGTCGGCCGGAACGGCCCCGCAACTGGTTATCGATCCGCCGGGATTCATGCCGTTCAGTCCCCAGTACGGTCAAGCCGCCCAGTTCCTTAACGCCCGGTCCAAGCTTGATATCGGTCCCCCGGCCGGCCATGTTGGTGGCGATGGTGACCGCTCCGCGTTGGCCGGCATTCATGATGATCTCGGCTTCCTTGGCGTGGTTCTTCGCGTTCAGCACGGCGTGGGGAATATTCAATTGATCCAGCATGTGGGACAAACGTTCCGAGTTTTCTACGGCAACAGTCCCGACCAGCATCGGCTGGCCCTTGGCGTGGCGTTCTTGGATTTCTTTCACCACAGCGTTGAACTTGCTGTCCAATGTTGGATACAGCACATCCGGATTGTCCACCCGGATGACCGGTTTGTTTGTCGGGATAGAAATGACTTCCATGTTGTAAATCTCACGGAATTCTTCCTCTTCGGTCTTCGCAGTCCCGGTCATCCCGGCCAGCTTGTTGTACATCCGGAAGTAGTTCTGATAGGTGATGTTGGCCATGGTCTTGGTCTCATCCTCGATCTTGACGCCTTCCTTGGCTTCAATGGCCTGGTGCAGTCCATCGGAGTACCGGCGGCCTTCCATGACCCGGCCGGTGAATTGGTCAACGATCAGGACTTTGCCGTCTTGGACCACGTAATCGATATCCCGGAGCATGATGTAATTGGCCCGCAGTGCCTGGTCCAAGTGATGGTTCAAGACCATGTTGTCGGTATCATACAGGTTGTCCAAGCCAAAGTTCTTTTCGGCCTTGCGAATCCCTTGCTCGGTGAGGGAAATACTCTTGGTCGGCCAATCGATCTTATAATCGTCTTTTTCTTTCAAAGTCTTGACGAAACGATCGGTCCGGATGTAAAGGGCCGTCGACTTTTCGGCTTGACCAGAAATGATCAGCGGTGTCCGGGCTTCATCGATCAGGATCGAGTCGACTTCATCGACAATGGCAAAGTTCAACGGGCGCTGTACCATTTGGTCTTTATACACGACCATGTTGTCCCGCAGATAGTCGAACCCAAGCTCGCTGTTGGTGGAATACGTGATATCGGAATTGTAGGCTTCCCGCTTCTCATCCGTACTCTTTTCGTTCAGGTTCAAACCAACCGTCAGGCCCAGCCAGTTGTACAACTGGCCCATTTCGGTGGCGTCCCGGCTGGACAGGTATTCGTTGACGGTGACCACGTGGACCCCTTTGCCGTCCAAGGCATTCAGGTAAACCGGCATGGTCGCGGTCAAGGTTTTCCCTTCCCCGGTCTTCATTTCAGCGATATTCCCCTCATGCAGAGTGATCCCGCCGATGATCTGGACCCGGAACGGGAATAGCCCCAGGACCCGCTTGGCGCCTTCGCGCACGGTGGCGAAAGCTTCGGGTAAAATGTCATCCAGGGTTTCACCGTTGGCTAATCGTTCTTTGAACTTGGGCGTCTTGGCTTGCAGCTGTTCATCAGACAACTTGGCATATTCATCCTCGTAACTGATCACCTGGTCCGCAATCTTACCCATCCGTTTGACTTCGCGGGCGTCGGATTCGACCCACCGCTTCAATACATTTGCCATTTCTAGACCTCACAACCTCAATTGACGTAATATTTCTTTAGCTAACTTCGATAAACAGAGTTCGTTACATTTTACCATAGGGGGCAAGGAGAACGCAAAAAGACTGGGACAAAGTGGGATTTCCGGGCACTGCCGCGCCAATGCTGCGCTCCGATTGCTCCGCATTGGCACTAGATACACTTGAAATCTTTACTTTGTCCCAGTCCGATCAATTATCTAAATTCTAAAATGGTCGCGCCTATTTTATTCGTCGGTCTCGATCAAGCCGTAACGGCCGTCGCGGCGGCGATAAACGATGCTTGTGCCATTGGTTTCTGCATCTTCGAAGATAAAGAAGTTATGCCCCAGCATGTCCATTTGCAGGACAGCTTCTTCGGGATCCATGGGCTTCAAAGAAACCTGCTTAGTCCGGACAATGGTGAAGTTGTCGCTAGGTTCTGCCGGTTCAGGGATCGGTGCATCCTGTACCCCTTCGGAAGGACCGGTCAAATCAAAGTTCTTGATGCCCTTTTCCCGGCTCTTGCGGTTGATCTTGGTCTTGTACTTGCGGATCTGCCGCTCCAGCTTATCAGTGACCAGATCAATACTGGCGTAAAGGTCCGGAGAAGTCTCCTCTGCCCGTAATACTAAGTACGGCAACGGAATCGTGACTTCGACCTTGGCGTTCTTGTTGGAATACAATTTCAAGTTCACATGAGCGATGGAGTCAGGCGCGTCTTCGAAATACTTATTGAGCTTGCTCAGCCGTTTCTCGACATACGCACGAATGGCCTCAGTGACCTCAATATTTTCGCCACGGACATTAAAAGATAACATAGTACTTCTCTCCCTTCAAAGTGTATCAAAAAAGGTACACCCGGTGGTGAGTAAAACCTCTTGCACCACCCTTACTACGTCTTAATTATAACAAAGTAGGCGCCGTAGATAAACAGCTTTGTAAGCATTTTCGACTTATCGGGCTAAAGTGAAGGTATCCATGACGGCGTCGCTGCCAGCGGCGTGCAATACAGCGGCCGTTTGATGGAGGGTACTGCCCGTGGTGTAGATGTCATCGACGAGCAGAATGCGGCGCCATTGGCGCAGCCTAACGCCGCGCTGGGGCTGATAGATAAACGGCTGGCGCGTGGTCAGACGAGTGGCCCGATCCTGCTGCGCTTGTTCTGGTGTCGTGCCTTGTTTTTCCAGTACCGGCGTGAGCGGCAGGACTGACGCAAACAGGGCCGTCACGGGGTCAAACCCCCGTTGTCGGGCCCGGACCGGGTCACTTGGCACCGGAATGACCGCATCGTAGTGCCGGCGCCGAGTGCGCCACCAATCACCAATGTCTGCCGCAAACACTGCGGCCAATTGATAGTCTCCCTGGCGCTTAAACCGTTCAAAATACGTTTGGATGGGTGAGTGATAGGCAAAAAGGTGCTGGGCTTGGCCGTCCAGCCAGGGCAGCTGCTGCTGCCAATACTGACAATCAGCGCACAGGACCGCGGCCCCCGGCCGGTGGCACCGGGGACAGTGGACCGTTTCGGCGGACCAGGGCAGAAAAGTAGCCCGACACTCTGGACAAAGGGTCGCGGGCCGCTGCCGCCGCAGGCTGCACAGCGCACCAAAGGTAGGCGTAATCGTCCACGGCCGCCCGCACCAGCCGCATGCCGGCGTCATCGAAAACCGCCTCGTCGATTCATCTGCCGAATCTCCCGCCGGGCCCGGGCAATGGCCAAGGTATAACGGTGGTAAAAGAAATCCACCCGGCCCCAGGGATCATCCGCCGATCGACCGGCGCGTCCAGCCACTTGAACCAGGGCATTGGTTTGAAAGTGCTCATGATCGGCAGCCCACACGATCACCTGCAAATGCGGAATTGTCACGCCTCGCTCCAGAATCGTTGTGGTGACCAGCAGTGTTGTGCGCCCGTCCCGGAAGGCTTGGACCTTGGCCACCCGTTCGGGGTCATCAGCATGAACACTGACCACAGTTTCTGCTGGGAAGCGGCTGCTTAGCCAAACAGTCAGTGCTGTCAGCAACGGGACAGTCGGGACAAACAGCATTACCGGCCGCCGGGCACTGCGGTGGCACCGTACAAGCCTTTGTAACGGCTGAAAACCCGTGGTCAGTGTATGTTGGCGGCACCAATGCAAGCGGGGCACCGGCAGCGGCGCCCCATGGAACCGCCGAGGCAAATACGCCACCGCCAATTGCCCGCGCCGCAACTGGCGGCGCAAGTGGGCATCCGGCGTGGCGGTCAAATAGACTGGTGCCGTTCCCGGCTGCAACGCCTGGGCCACCGCTGCGTGCAGCAAGCGCGAATTATGCATAGGAAACGCATCCACTTCATCCACGATAATCAGGGAGAAAGCATGATAGAATCGAAGTAGTTGATGGGTCGTACACACAATAAGCTGCTCACCCATATAGGGCTGTTCCTCCCGGCCGTGACGCAGGCCGGTGCTGATCGTTGGAAAGGCCGTTTGGATTCGCGGAAATAATTCATTGCACACGTCGATCCGGGGTGACGCATAAGCCACTAACCCGCCGGCGGCCAGAGCAGCCGTGACGACCGGGAAGGTCATCTCAGTTTTGCCGGCCCCAGTCACCGCCCAGACCAGGATCCCCCGGCCAGCAGTGTGGGCGTGTTGAATCGCCTGCGCTGCCCGGACTTGATTCGGCGTCAGGGTCCCCTGCCATGCACAGCATTGGCCGGCTGGCCGCTCAGGAAATACTGGCGGCGCCAAACGCCATAGCCGATCCCGGGTCGTCACTCGCCCCAGCCCAATACAGTCCTGGCAATACGCCCCGCCCAACGGTAAAGTCTGTATTCCGCGAGGCCAAATCGCCCCGCAGCGCTGGCAGCACAATTGCCGCCCCTGAGCGCGCACGGCCGATACCAGCTGACCGCCCTGCGGCGGTGTCTCACCGGCTGGGACCACCAATTGCTGCCCGGGATAAAATGACCCCGTCATCATTATTCTCGCCGCCTTTCTTCCTTACATAGTTAAATTACGCAAAGGAGCTGCAAGTATGCAAAATAATTACCTCACCATTGCCCAAAATGGCGAATACGAAATCGAAATCAAAAAGTCCCGTTTCATCGGTCAACTCGCCCGAGTCACCACCGAAGACGAGGCGGCAGCGTTCATCGCCCAAATCAAGAAAAAGCAATACAAGGCGACTCATAATTGCAGTGCCTACGTGATTGGCGACAACGATGAACACCAGCGCGCCAATGATGACGGCGAACCCAGCGGCACGGCAGGAATTCCCATGCTGGAATCTTTGAAACTGATGCAGCTGAAAAACGTCGTCGCGGTAACGACCCGCTACTTTGGCGGGATCAAACTGGGGGCTGGCGGTTTGATCCGAGCATACAGCAACTCCGTCACGGAAGCGGCCCACCACATCGGTATCGTCCGCGGCGTCTTGCAGCAAGCGCTCACCTTCACGATTGATTACAACCAAGTGGATCCCATCCAGCATTTCTTCAGCGAAAGTCCTTATACCATCGAAAAGACGGACTACGGGGTGCAAGTCACTATGACCGCGTTGGTCGACATCACTGAAATCGATACGTACCAAAAGCAGCTCCGAGACTTAACCAATGGCCGCATCACCATGACCGTCGGGGCCCAGCAGTTCCGGGAGGTACCTTACACGGATACTGCCGCGCCGCGGTATGAAAATTAGTTAGAGAGCGCAGGCCGACGGTCAGAAGCCAGAGCGCGTTTAAGCAAAAAAAATAGACGGTCGCCCGTCTATTTTTTGCTTAAACTGGATGATCCGAATGGGACAGGCGCTTCACGAAGCGCTGAATTGCATGGAGCAGCGGCTGGCGGCCAGCCCCGACCAAGCCGATGGATTCCACAAAGAGTTCCAGGCCCAGAATCACCGCGATTGTCAGCAGAATGCTGCCCCACAGCGTGGACAGCGGATAAATCAAAGCAATGGCAGCGAAAATCAAGGCCAACCCGTAGATTACCATGACGGTTTGCCGCTGGGTCAAGCCCAGAGCCATCAGTTGATGATGCAGATGGTGTTTATCTGCTTGGGAAATCGGTTTGTTGTTCAGCTTGCGCCGTAAAATGGCATAGACTGTATCCGTAATCGGCACCCCGAGGATGATGACCGGAATAACCATGGTCACGAAGGTCACGTTTTTTAGCCCCTTCAGGGAGAAAACGGCCACCATGAAGCCGATGAACAGCGCGCCCGTATCCCCCAAGAAAATACTGGCCGGGTGAAAATTATGGGGTAAAAAGCCGATCAAGGCCGCTACTAAGCAGAAGATCCAAATCGGTACATAGATCTCGCCGGGAAGCAGGAAGAAGACCCCGATGACCCCCATGGTGAACAGCGCGATGATGGCCACCCCAGTGGCCAAGCCGTCCAACCCATCGATCAGGTTCACGGCATTAGTCAGCGCGGCGATCCAGAAGACAGTCACGAAATAACTGGCCCAGCCCAGGTTGAAGTGCAACCCAAACAGGGAGACATCGTCCATCCGAATGCCGGCCAAGAAGTAGATGATACTGGCGGCAATAACGATTCCCAGCATCTTTTGCCAGGGCTTGAGTTCTTTGATATCGTCGATCATCCCGGTCAGAATGATCACACTGCCGGCGAGCAGGACACTGAACAGTTCGTGAGTGGGAAATTGATTGCGCAGCAGGACAAACGTCACAAAGACGAACGCAATGAAGATCCCCAAACCGCCCATGGTGGGCATCGGTTTGCGGTTTACTCGCCGCGCGTTGGGCATATCCACCGCCCCCAGGACGAAGGCCAATTTTCTAACAAACGGCGTGATGACGGCCGAGAAGAACATGGTACCGAAAAGGGCGACGATTACACGAAACATAGAATGAGCTCCTGTCTAGTCAATTACACTTATTATACCGATTCATCGGGCAAAACAAAAGCAGTCCTGCACCGATCGGCTGACCGGTGCGGGACTGCTGCTGATAATGCAATTTGCTGTCACTTTAGAAACCCAAGAATCATGGCTACTTAGCAGTTTCGATAAATCGGGTTTCCCGAATGACCGTTACCTTGATATGACCTGGATATTCCAGCTCTTTCTCAATCCGTAAGCGGATCTCGTGGGCCAAAATGGCCGCCTGATCATCAGTGACCTGATTGGGGGCCACAATGACTCGGACTTCACGGCCGGCTTGAATGGCGAAGCTGTGATCCACGCCAGGGAAGCTGTTAGTAATATTCTCCAGCTTCTCCAACCGATGGATATAATTCTCCAGCGATTCAGACCGGGCCCCTGGCCGGGCGGCTGAAATGGCATCGCCAGCCGCGACCAGTACAGCAATGATGCTCTGCGGTTCCACGTCCCCATGATGGGACGCAATGGTGTTGATCACTGTAGGGGACTCGTGATACTTCTTGGCGAGTTCCACACCAATCTCCACATGGGAGCCATCAACCTCATGGTCAATGGCCTTCCCAATATCGTGTAATAATCCTGCGCGTTTAGCCAGGGTAACATCTTCACCAAGCTCACCAGCCAAAATACCGGCCAGCTTTGCCACTTCAATCGAATGATTGAGAACGTTTTGTCCATAACTGGTGCGGAAGTGCATCCGCCCCACCAGTTTGATCAGATCCGGATGCATGTGGTGAATGCCCAATTCAAATAACGCCTGCTCACCGATTTCGCGGATCCGGGCATCCATTTCTTTCCGGGCTTTCTCCACCGCTTCTTCGATCCGGGCCGGATGAATCCGGCCGTCAGCGATGAGTTTCTCCAGTGCGATCCGGGCGATCTCCCGCCGAACGGGGTCAAATCCGGACAACACAACAGCTTCAGGTGTATCATCGATAATCAGGTCAATTCCGGTCAATGTCTCCAAAGTCCGGATATTACGGCCCTCTTTACCAATAATGCGGCCTTTCATGTCGTCACTCGGCAGCGATACAACAGTGACAGTAGTTTCAGTCACCACATCTGCCGCGCTGCGTTGAATGGCTTGGGCAATTAGGTCTTTGGCCTTATGCTCCGCCTCTTCTTTGGCGGTCTGCTCGCTTTCGCGAATCAGAGCCGCGCGTTCATGGGTCAATTCTTCTTTAGTGGAATCAAGGATCTCCTGACGGGCATCATCCCGGGTAAATTGGGCGATGCGGGCCAGTTCATCTTCTTGAGCTTGCAGTGTATCTGTTACTTTTTGTTTGGCTTCATCGATCTGCTGCTGTTGCTGCGCCAGTTTGTCCTCGCGTTTATCCAGACTGCCTTCCTTATTGTTCAGAATGTCGTCTTTGTGGTCCAAGGAGTCTTCCCGTTGCAGCAACCGATTTTCTTGCTTTTGTAATTCCTCGCGCCGACTCTTCAGCTCCGCTTCCTGCTCTGCGCGGTAGCGATGGGCTTCATCTTTAGCGGCGAGGAGTTGTTCCTTCTTAGCGGTGTCTGCCTCCCGCTTAATGGCGGCGGCATCCCGCTTGGCACTCGCAATGATCCCCGCGGCATTCGTATGGGCATCGTTAACTGCCCGCTGATGCGCGGCTTTCTTGGTCAAATACCCAGCAACAAAACCAACAACACACATGATGACGGCGAGGATTATTGGAATCCAAAGTTCCATTAGTTCACCTCCGCATCATCAAAAAGTGGTACTCATTTCTTAGAGAATCTTTTCATGATGGTTAATTGTAGATTATTGACACAATCACAATTCTAGAGGGAAACGGTAGGGGTGTCAATAGACAGAGGGCGCAGGCGACCGTTCAGAAGCGTAGGCGGAAGGCCAGGGGCGCAGAAAACCCGCCCTTAGGTTTTTTGCGCCCCTGGCCTTCCGCCCTAGCTTCTGGTCGCCGGAGCCCGTTTAAGGGGGGAAAAAAGACCTCTAGCTTCTGTCGGCCTGAGCCCGTTTAAGGGAGAGGCAGCCGCAACCAAAAAAAGCCCACCGGTCACCCGGCGAGCTCCTCTCACTCTTAACGAAATCCTTACTTCTTCGCGTCCGTACCTTCAAAGATATCGATCGACTCGCCATCCGCGGCTGCCTTCGTATCCTTGGCCTTCGGCGTATCTTTCGCACTGTCTTTGCTTTCCGGCTTCTTCGCGTCCGTTGCGGCAGACTTGGTGTCCTTCGTACCCTTGGCATCTTTATCGGCCTTAGGGGCGTCTTTAGAATCCTTATCCTTGGCCTGATCATCGGCATCCTTCGCATCCGGATCCGCGGCACCGTCAATGCCGTAAGCATGCCGGACCTTAGTCCGCAATTCGGCTTCCATGTCCGGATGATCCGCAATATATTGCTTCGCGTTCTCCCGGCCTTGGCCGATCCGGTCTGAATTATAAGAGTACCAGGAACCGCTCTTATCCACGATATCCTTCTCGACCGCCATATCCAGCAATTCGCCGGTACGGGAGATGCCCTTTCCGTACATAATGTCGACTTCGGCAACCTTAAACGGCGGGGCAACCTTGTTCTTCACAACCTTGATCTTCGTCCGGTTGCCGATGATGTCGGTACCGTCTTTGATCTGTTCTGACCGGCGTACTTCCAACCGAATCGTGGCGTAGAACTTCAGCGCCCGACCGCCCGGAGTCGTTTCCGGGCTGCCGAACATAACACCGACTTTTTCCCGGATCTGGTTGATAAAAATAGCAATGGTTTTTGTCTTATTAATGGATCCAGACAACTTGCGCAACGCCTGGGACATCAACCGGGCCTGCAGCCCAACGTGGGCATCGCCCATTTCACCATCGATTTCAGCCCGCGGAACTAACGCTGCCACTGAGTCGACAACGACCAGATCCACGGCGCCGCTGGTGACCAGCGCGTCCGCAATTTCCAAGCCTTGTTCGCCAGTGTCCGGTTGGGACAGCAGCAAATCATCAATGTTGACGCCCAAATGCTTAGCGTATTCAGGGTCCAAGGCGTTTTCCGCGTCGATATACGCCGCCGTACCGCCTTCGCGCTGTACTTCAGCGACTGCGTGCAGCGCCACCGTCGTCTTACCGGATGATTCAGGTCCGTAAATTTCGACGATCCGGCCGCGGGGGTAGCCGCCGACTCCCAGTGCTGTATCTAAGGCTAATGAGCCCGTGGAAATGGTCCGAATTTGCGTATCGGCTTTATCGCCCATCCGCATAATGGCCCCTTTCCCGAAGTTTTTTTCAATTTTCTTCAGAGCATCATTCAAAGCAGTCTTGCGTTCTTGCTTGTCGGTTAATTCAACGACTTCTTTAAGCTTGGTATTTTTAACAGCCAAAAGCGTCCCTCCTCAATTAGGTTGCTCGTTTTCGTTCACTTTATGCGTCTTATATAGTTTATCGGATTGCCCGGCAAAACACAACAAAAAAGCGAACGAACGTTCAAATTTAATTTTTTAAGGCGTTCTGCAGCATCTTGAATCCCCAAGCCACGGCCCGGGCGCGGACTTCATTACGGCTGCCCAGCAAATGGAACTCCTGCACCGTGGTGCCCTGGGGCCCGGCCAAACCGATGAATACTGTGCCGGCCGGCTGTCCTTCCAAGGTATCGGGTCCGGCCACGCCGGTGAAGCCCAGGGCGTAATCAGTACCGACTTTAGCCCGGGCACCCTCAGCCATCGCCGCCGCCGTTTCCCGGCTGACCACTCCGTACTGCTTAATCGTGGCTGCCGGCACGCCGATCATCGCTGTTTTTTGAGCCGGGGCATAGGTGACAAAACCGCCGGGAAAGACGGCAGAAATACCGGAAACGGTCCCCAGTGACGCCTGAAATTCGCCCGCCGTCAGGCTCTCCGCCGCCGTGATCGTCAAATGCCGCGTAATCAGCTGCTGCCCCACGACCTGGGCCAACGAGCCGTGTTCGCCAGTACCGTAATAGGCATCGCCCAGCAAGTCCTTCACCTGGGCGGCCACCGGCGCCACCAGCTGTTCCGCCGCGGCATGGTCCGCCGCTTGGGCGGTGACCCGCACGGCAATATCTGGAAATTGGTAATAAATGGCGATCGTCGGATTCGTCTGGGCATCGATCAGCGGTGCCAGCTTAGTCGCGATCACTGATTCCGTCAGCCCATAAAAGCGCAGCATGGTCGACGCCAACACCTTATGCGTATGCTGGGCCAGCCGGGGGATCAGCTGCTCGCTGACCATCGGTTTGAACTCTTGGGGCGGGCCGGGCAGCGTCACGTAAATCGTCCCCTGCATGACATTCCAACTGCCCACCGCGAGCCCGGTCCGGTTCGGCAGCGGCTCGCCGCCGGCCGGTAATTGGGCCTGAACCAGGTTGTTCGGGGTTAATGCATGCTGCAGCCGGGCTGCCGTGGCCGTTAATTTTTCCTTGGCCTGAGCGTTAGTCACCAGCGGCTGATGCAGAAACTCCGCTACCGTACGTTTCGTCACATCATCGGCGGTCGGGCCTAAACCGCCGATGAGAATGACCAAGTCGCTGCGCTGGCTGGCCTGTTGCAGCAAAGCCGTGATTCGCTGGGGATTGTCCCCCACCGTTTCCTGATAATAAATATCGATGCCCAATTGAGCCAGCTGCCGAGCTAAATACGGGCTGTTGGTATCGGTGATTTCTCCCAACAGCATTTCTGTACCGACCGCGATGATCTCTGCTTGCATTGTTGTCCTTCCTTTCCCCACATCATTACATTACGCAATCTGGTGTCAAATAAACGAAGCAAGCCCCAACAACCAGAAAATGGTCATCGGGGCTCACGACTGAAAAAAATCTATTCCTTGCTGGCGTCCTTAAAGGCATCCTTGCCCTTGATAAAGTACTCCGCCCCCGAGTAAATCGTGAAGAATAGGCAGATATACAGGAGGATCTCGCCAAAGGGAATGTGCCAGTTGCTGAAGCCGATATTGTTCAGCAATAAGAAGATGATGGCAAACATCTGGGTGTTGGTCTTGATTTTGCCGGGCCAAGCGGCCGCCATAACGGTACCGTTCTGCTCAACGATCAAGAGCCGCAAGCCCGTGACAGCCAACTCCCGGCAAACAATAATGGCGACGACCCACGCCGGGGCCTTGCCCAATTCCACCAAGAAGATGAACGCCGTCATGACCAGCATCTTGTCCGCCAACGGATCAGCAAATTTACCAAAGTTGGTGACCAAGTGCTGGCCCCGGGCAATACGTCCGTCCAGCAAATCTGTCAATGACGCGACAATGAAGACAATGGCGGCAATTAGGTAAGTCGTCGAAATACCGGTTCCCAGCAGGACGACGCTGCCCATGTTCCAAGGCACCGCCAGCAATAGGATGAAGACCGGGATCAAAATGATCCGAAAGACCGTTAACTTATTGGGTAAGTTCATTTATTTTTCTCCCCCTGCACAATCAATCCTGACCCGCATCACTACTGCTGGAACTGGCCGCGCCGCTTTGATCACTGCTGGCTGCGGCTGCGCCGCTGATGGTCAGATTCGCCGTCCGCACAATACTGGTCACACCCGCTTGATTCATATCAATCGTCTGATCATTCAGCTTAGCGGTGGTGTAAGTGGCATTCCCCGTGCGGATCTGAATGCTTTGCGTGCCGCTGGGAACCTCCACGGTATGGTCCGCGCCGGCCTGCAGTGTTCCCTGCCAGCTCTGGACATTACCGAAGGAAACGGCCAGCCAAACGGCTTGCGTCGATGCCGCCACCGTGATCTTGTTGCCGGAATCCGGCAAGTCAGTCACCGTATAGTTCATCTGGGACCCGCTGACGCCGGCCGCAGTGATCTTCAATTCCTTCTTGCTGCTTTCCTTCTTCTTACTGGATGACTTGGCACTGCTGCTCTTAGCTGAGCTGCTGGTCTCCTTGCTGCTGGACTTGGCTACTTCACTGGAAGTGGCTTCAGTACTGGGAATAGCCCGTTTGTTGCCCTGGGTTCCCCGCCACGTGAAGTAACTCAGAATAATGATAATGATCGTCACAACAGCAACAATGATGATCTGTGGCAAGTAATTCTTCGCCCGGGCAGTCACTGTAGACGCCCCAAGCAGCGGCCGGGCTTCCCGGCGCTTGTCGGTCGGCTGCTGTTCTTCTTCCTCAGCGGCAGCGGTCGTTGACGCCGACTGGGGCAGCTCGTCAGAATATTGGTCTAATAATTTCTGACCATCCAGGCCGACAGTCTCGGCATACTGTTTGATAAACGCGCGTACGTAAAAGTCACCGGGCAAGGCATCAAAATTACCTTCCTCAATGGCGATCAAATAGCGTTTTTGTATTTTTGTAATCTGTTGCAGGTCATCAATGGTATAGCCCTTATCAATACGGGCCTCCCGCAACTTTTTACCAACTTCATCCATATTCTATATTCACCTACTAGGTATTATTCAAAAACAGTATATCATAGGCCGCCAACGACACCAATGAAAGAAAGTCTTAAGGCCCGCTGGTCTATACCAGCCAGCCGCCGGTGACGTAAATCGTCTGACCCGTTAAATATTGGGCTTCCGGCGCCAGCAGCACCTGCAGCCAGTATGCAACATCCTGGGGCTGGGCCATGCGGCCGGCGGGGATCTCATCCGTCAACGCGGCCTTCGCCCCGCCAGCCAGCATCGCCGCGTTCATCGGGGTATCCACCGCTCCGGGGGCAATGACATTCACCGTGATCCCCAAGGATGCCACTTCGCGGGAATAGGCCTGAGCAAACGCAGACAACGCCCCTTTAGTCATACTATACACGGCTTCCATTGGACTGCCGTGTCCACCATAAACAGACCCTAAGTATATCACACGGCCATGGCCGGTTTGTGCTAATTTTTCCTGTAGTGCTTGGGTGATCAGCAGCGGTGTGCGGACATTGATTTGCCACAGCCGGTCGAGCTGCGCTGCCGGCGTGTCCGCAAATAATTCATAATCCGTGACACCCTGGCTAAAGACCACGGCATCAACACCAAAGAGTGCTGGGCGCAGCTGATCCACCACAGTGGGGTTGGTGAAATCCAATTGAACGGGTAAAAACTCTTGGCCGGGATAACGTACCGTTAATTCCCGGACCAGGTCAGCCACCCGAGTCATGTGCTGCCAGCCCTGCAAGTAAAGGGACCAGCCAGCCGCCGCTAAGGCTCTGGCGGCTGCTTGGCCAATGGCCCCTGTGGCGCCGCAAAGCAAAACGCGTTTCATCCGGCGGCCTCCTCGTCTGGCGAAACCAGCACGGTGGTCATTGCGGCCGGTTGAAACAACTCGTCCGCTAAGGCCAGCACATCGGTATACCGCAAACTGGCGATGATCGCGGCCAGTTTCGGCAGCGGATAAACCACCCGCCGATCGGCCGCCCGGGTATCCGCGGCGTCCACCAGCTGAGCACCCAACCAGCCGAAATGGTCGAACCCGGTAATATTGCGCCCAATCAGTTCACGCTGCAGCCGAGTAAAGGCCGCCGGGGTCAGTGCCGCCCGGGCGTGGGCGGGGGTCAAAATTTCTTTCAAGGACTGCGCCAGGGTCGCTGGCGCCGGGGTCTTCCCGCCGACGGTTAAGACGCCAAAGTTGCTGTGCAGTTCCGCGTCAACTAAGAATGAATCATCAATTAAGCCGCTTTGATACAGGCGCAAAAAGTCCGGCGCGGATTCCAATAATAACCCGCTCAGCAGCAGATCCAGCTGCAGTGATACCCGCAAACGTTGGGTCGGATCCGGCAAAGCCGGCAGCCGCACCCCGACCCAAGCCTCCGGCAGGCTTAAGGGTGCCCGCAGCAGCCGGGGGGCCGTGATCACCGGCGCCGTGGCCACTGCACTGCGGGGAATCGGGCCAGCTGAAGCAGCAGCAGTGGGAATCGTCAGCTGGGTCAGCAGTGTATCGAAGTTGAAGTCCCCCACCACAACCAGCTGCATATTGTTCGGCCGATAAAACGTCTGGTACGCCGCCGTCAATAATTCTGGGGTGATGCCGGCAATACTTTGGCGGGAACCCGCCACATCCTCGGCAATCACACTGGCGGGAAAGAGATGGTCCCAGACCGTCTGCTGCGGCTCATAATCCGGATCATCCCGATACATTTGTATTTCCTGGGAAATAATGCCCTGTTCTTTAGCCACCGTGGCCGCCGTAAAATACGGCGTCAGGACGAAATTCAGCAAATCCTGAACGTTTTCTTGCAGGTGAGCCAAACCGGAACAATAATAATTGGTCACGTTCCGGGTCGTGAACGCATTGACATCCGCCCCCCGAGCCGCAAACGCGTCGGCAGCATCGTGGTCGCCCTTATCAAACATTTTATGCTCCAAGAAATGGGCCACCCCGGCGGGTAATGACGCGCCCGGGTTGGCCCCCGTCAACCGGCGGGCACTCGCACTGCCGAAAAATACGGTGAGCTGGGCGTAATGCCGGACAAAACCGGGTTTTTCAATTCCCACGACGGTCAGGCCGTTGGGCAGCACGGCTTGGCGCACTTGCTCTGGCAATGGTGGAAAGTCATTCGCCATCCTGGGCCACCCCTTCCTGTAAATAATCCACAACCAAGACGTAGTGCTGGGCACACGCCTGCACCGCTGCCGGCGTCACCGCTCGCACCTGGCGGACAAAGGCCGCTGTACGCATATCAGCCGCCGGGAGGCGGTATTGCAAAATCAGGCGGCTGTTCACATCGCTCTGGCGATCACTCTCGCCCAACCGATTAGCAATCAGCTCTTCCTGCACACTATGCAGCCGGGCTGCGGTAAACTGGCCGGTTTGCATCCGCTGCAGGGTGTCTGCCACGATTTGGCGCACTTGCGGCGCAGTCCCCGGATCGATGCCGGCTTGCAGCAGGGTGGCCCCCGTCTGGGCATCCAGTTCCGTCCCAGCATAATAGGCCAAACTGGCCTGCTCGCGGACCGCGGCAAACAATAGCGAATTCGCTGAGCCGCCGAACAAGGCATCAGTCACCATATATTGGAAATAGGTCGGGCCGTAATACGTGACCGGCAGATGATACAAGGCCACATATTGGCTTTGCTGAAAATTCTCCATCGTTTGCCACTGACGAAAAGCCGGTACCTGCCCAGTCCATTGCAGCGGCGTGGTTACTGCCGGCCGGGCCGCCAGCGGCCACGTGGCCACTTGGCTCAGTACCGCCGCTGGATCCACATCGCCGGTCACGATGATTTCAATTTCATCCTGACTTACCATCTGCTGCCAATACGCCGCCAAGTTTTCGGCCGTGGCCGCTTCAATGGTCGCCGCTGTCCCCCCAAGCACCGCCGCTTGTTCCGGCGCATGCTGGAAATACTGGGCCTGGGCAGTCAAAACAGCCTTATTGTCAGCACTATCTGTGACGCTCTGCAGCTCATGGCGCAGATTATCCTGTTCCGGCGTGAAGAAAGGCGCTGCATATCCCGCCGTACTGAGCAGCGGGTGCAGCGTAATGGCCTGCAGCAACGCCAAAGCTGGGCTCAAAATGGATTCTCCCTTGGGCAGGACCGCATCGCTTAGAAATTGCAGCTGGCAAGTGGCAATGCTGAGTGCCCCTTCCCGATCGACGCCTGTGCGCAGCGACGCGCCGTACAGATCCTGCAGTGCAACAGTGAGCGCAGTCGGATCCGGATATTGAGCGTTCGCCACCGGCCACAGATTAACGATCAACTGCCGAGGCGTCAGCGTTTCTAGTTGCAGCGGGGCAATAAAATTGACCGTGGCCGCCACTGTTTTGAACTTCTTGCTGGGGACGACCGTCAGCCGCACCCCAGACTTTAATCGTTGTGAAAAAGCCATACACCGTCTGCTTTCTAATCGGCCGCTTGGCCGGTCTTATTGAGTACCTTCCGGGGTTTAGACCCGTCCGGTCCGCTCACGACTCCGTGGGCTTCCAATTCATCCATCAACCGCGCCGCCCGGTTATAACCGATTCGGAACCGCCGCTGGAGCATGGATACACTCGCTGTATCCTGATCTTTCAACATCGTGACAGCGTCATTGAAATATTCGTCTTCACTGTCTTTACCCTGATCACCGCCCAGACCATTAATGTCGTCGTCCGTCGGCTCCATGGACTCATCGTATTCAGCCGGCTGCTGCTCCGCCACGAAGGCCACCACTTTTTCCACATCGTCTGAGGAAATATAAGCCCCCTGGACCCGGACTGGTTTGCTGGCGCCCATGGGCAGAAAAAGCATATCGCCTCGGCCGAGGAGCTTTTCCGCCCCAACTTGATCCAAAATCGTGCGGGAATCGATCCCGCTGGATACTGCGAAGGCAATCCGCGACGGAATATTGGCTTTGATCAGCCCCGTGATAACATCCACGGAAGGCCGCTGGGTGGCAATAATCATGTGGATCCCCGCCGCCCGGGCCATTTGGGCCAACCGGACGATGGCGTTTTCCACTTCATTGCCGGCGACCATCATCAGATCGGACAACTCGTCCACGATCACGACAATATACGGCAGAATCGGCATCGGCGTCTTTTTGCCTGCATCGGTCTGGTTAAATTCTTCGGCCTTGGCATTGTATTCATCCATGTTGCGCAAACTGGCATGGGCAAAAAGCTCATAGCGCCGTTCCATTTCGGCCACGACTTTGTTTAACGCTCCGGCTGCCTTCTTGGCCTCGGTGACGACTGGGATCAGCAGATGTGGAACGCCGTTATAAACGTTCAATTCCACCATCTTGGGATCGATCAGCAGCAGTTTTACTTGATCCGGTCGGGTCCGCATCAGCAGGCTGGTGATCATCGTATTGATCATGACCGATTTCCCACTGCCGGTAGATCCGGCGATCAGTAAATGGGGCATTTTTGCCAAATTAGCGCTGATCACTTTACCCGTGACATCTTTCCCCAGCGGTACCCGCAGCAGATGTTTCCGGTCAGCCGGCAGATGCTCCGCAACATCCCGGAAGGAAACCGTGGAGACTTGCTGGTTGGGTACTTCAATGCCGACGTAAGGCTTCCCAGGAATCGGCGCTTCCATCCGAATATCCTTAGCGGCCAAGGCCAGGGCTAGGTCGTCGGTCAAATTGACGATCCGGGACACCTTCACACCAGCCGCCGGTTGGACTTCATACTTCGTAATCGCCGGGCCTAAGCTAGCCTTTTTTACTGCCGCGTGCACGCCGAAACTGGCTAAAGTCTCTTCCAGCTTATTCTTATTGGTATTGATCGTTGCCACCTCCGCGCTCTGATCCGTCGGCGGAATCGCGGTGAGCAGACTGGTGGGCGGCAGCTCGTAATCTTCAGCCACCTGAGTGTCTCCTAAAGGCAGGTCCTTGGGTTCATCTTTGGGCGGCTCCGGCACCGGTGCCGCCGAAGTGGGCGCAGGCGGCGTATCAATAACAAAATCATTCTGGGCCGCCGGTTTAGGCTTAGCCGGGGCTGGGGGAGCTGTTTCTTCAGGTGCCGCCGGAGCCGGTTTTTCTGCCGGAGCCGGTTTCTTTGCCGGCCGCGGACCAGCATCATTGAGAAAACGATCAGCCAATGCCTGCCAGAACGACACGGTATGGTGCCGCGCCGCCCGGCTCATGGCCGCGCCGCCGGATTCCACAGCTTGCGCGACGTGGGCCACCTTGGCAAAGGGAATACCAAAGAAAATCATCGCCCCGGCCAGCATGAACAAAGTCGCCAGAATATACGTGCCGACCTGCGACACTAGGAAATACGTGCCTGTATAGAGCACGGTCCCGACCATGCCGCCGCCCACACTTTCGGTAATCGTCGCCCGCACGAATTCTTCACGCAAGATCATCCACAAATATTGCAGGAACCGGCTGTGCACGTCCGCCTGGCCAAAATACAGGGCCGCTACAAAGAGCAGACTGCCGCCATAGGTCAGCGCCAGCCCGCCCAGCTTGCTCAACGCAATGTGCGGCAGTTCACCGTTAGCCATCAACGTGAAGCCGCAAAAGCCCAGCAGAAAAGCGGCGATCATGTAAGTATCCCCCACCAGCAGGCGCAGGATATTCGCCATGAAAACGCCGATGAAGCCCAGCCGAAAAAGAGCCAGTACCGCCAGCAACAGAAAAACAAACCCCACCACATTCATTGTGGGAATCGGCTGTTTTTTACTGGTGCGCGGCCGGCTTGCCGTTGGTCGTTTTTTGGTTGTCCGGGCTGCTCTGCGCTTAGCCATGGTGTACTCCTTCTACTGTATTCTCGGTCTGAAAACCTGTTCCCCATTATAAGTTAAAAAAGCAGGCAAAACCAAACGGTTCCGTCTGCTTTCTACCTTAATGGGCCTTACTTGGCATCGTCTTTCGTTTCCGGTTCGCCAGAGGCTTGGAAGTTCAAAGAAACGCCCTCGTTCAAAGCCACCGAAGTCACCTGATAAGTCAAGGTTTCAATGTACTCCACTAACGGCCGGGACAGCTTCTCCAGCTCTTCCGGCGGCAAATCGCTGGCTTCACCAAAGTAGTTCAGCACTTGGACCACCCGGCTGATGGACCCGGAGATGCGGAAGCCGTTGTTCTCCACAGTCACATCGAAGGGCACCATAATTTCAAAGAAATTGCCGTCCTTCTCCGTCCCCTTCAACCGGTCGTCGTTGGGTTGGACTGTCCGCATGGCCACTTGCACGTCCTGGCTGGCTTGATCGTCTTTTTGCAATAAATCATAATGGAACGAATTCACGATGATTGGGAATTTTTTAGTCTCCATGATTATCCTCCAAAGTTTCAGATTGCACTCTCTTTAGTATGGCAATTTTTTGCCAACCTCGCAACCTACTTCCACTTATCGTGGGGATAAACATGATGTTCTTCCAACCCCGTGAAGTGCTGCTGCCGGACTGCTTCGTAAATCACGATGGCCACCGAATTGGCTAGATTCAGTGCCCGCACTTTATCCGTCATGGGAATCCGCAGGCAGCGATCGTGGTACTTGTCCATGAAGTCCTTAGGCAGGCCCGTGGTTTCCTTGCCGAACATGAAATAGTGATCCGCATCGGTATCGCTGAAGTCTTGGTCCGTATACACGAGATCCGAGAATTTAGTGATCAAATAAAGATGCTGGGTATCCGGCAAGGTCGCCATGAACGCATCTAAATCATCATGTTCCACCAGATTCACATTATCCCAATAATCCAGCCCCGCCCGCTTCATGTTCCGGTCGCTTAGTTCAAAGCCCAGAGGATAAATCAAATCCAAAGTCGCCCCAGTCGCCGCACACGTCCGGGCAATATTCCCGGTGTTTGCCGGCATCAGGGGTTCATAAAGTACAATATGGTTCGTCAAGGAAGGTCCTTCTTTCATTGTCAGTTATGGTTTCTAGCATACAGCGGTCGGCGGAACTTTTCACGTAATGCTAGTAATGCTAAAGGATGTTCCCGTACACTGCCGTGCCAAAGCTAACAACACGCCTATCTATACTAAACAACAAAAAAACGCATCGCCTCGGTGACAACCACAGCAAGGCAATACGTTAGTACGTCCTTTTCGTTTATTTTTATCAAAAAAACTTCTGAGAAAAGTAAGCGGAAAGGTCATTGGCAATATAATAACACCTGCTCCAAGGGGTTGCAACAGGTCTAGACTAATTATTTTCAGCAGGTTATAGTCAAGTTAATTCGATGGAAAGTGAGCAAAACCATGCTAAAAATCTACGAGTACGATCGGCGCAACCACCAAGTGGTGCCCACTGATCATTTCGCCAACCAAACCTGGATCAATGCCGTCGACCCCAGTGCCGAGGAAATCGCCACCCTGTTAGGCAAAACAGATCTGCCGGAGTCCTTCGTCTTCTATGGCCTGGATAAGGATGAGAATGCCCGGACTGAATATAATGAGGACGATGATGCGACCCTGATTATTTTCGACGTCCCCATTCTGCAAAAAGATGGCAGCAATACCAACGCAGTGTATCGGACTGTTCCTCTGGGTATTATTTTGACGAAGAATCACATTGTTACAATTTCGAATATGCATATGCCCTTTTTAGATTCCTTCAGCGACAATCGGCGCCATTTGAATCCCACCAAGCCGATCCATGCGGTGCTCAGTATTTTGGCCCACGTGGTGTCCAACTATCAGCGCTATCTGCGGGACATGAATAAGAGTCGGGAACGCACCGAAGACCGGTTGCAGCGGAACATGCACAACCGAGATCTTTACAGTCTCATGCGGATCCAGCGCGGTCTTGTCTATTTCCTAATGTCCCTGCGGACCGACCGGCTGGCGCTGGAGGCTTTGCGCAAGGCGCCCCATTTCCCGCTGAACGACGTGGATGATGAATACATCGACGACATCCTCACCGAAGTGCAGCAGAGTATCGAGATGGCCCAGATCAGCAATAACATCCTGACGGAGTCCATGGACACTTACTCTTCGGTGATCAATAACAACATGAACAACGTCATGAAGTTTCTTACGGTTTACTCCATCCTGTTGACGATCCCGACACTGGTCTTCAGCTTCTACGGGATGAACATGACCCTGCCGATTGCCAACTTGGGCGTCAGCTGGGTGATTGCGATTGTGTTATCGCTGATTATCGGTGCTTTGGTCGCATTTCACTTTTGGCGCAAGCATCTTTTCTGAATAGGTGTTCATATGAGCACTTACTAATTGTTAGTCCTTTACTGGCGTGGTATACTAATCTTGTTTGTGGTTCGCTTAAATCGAGTATCCATATTTTTCAATTGAAGGGAGGCCATTGTATGGCCAAAAAGTCAAAGATCCTCAAGGAACAAAAGATCGAGGCCACCGTCGCGAAGTATGCGCCGCTGCGGGCTAAGCTGAAGGCAGAACATAACTATGCCGCGCTGTCCCTGCTGCCGCGGAATGCGTCGCCGGTCCGGATCCATCACCGCGATCGCCTTGACGGCCGGCCGCACGCTTACTACCGTAAGTTCGGTCTGAGCCGGATCAACTTCCGGGAACTCGCCCACAAAGGCGAAATTCCGGGTGTCCGTAAAGCCAGCTGGTAATCAGCTGAAAAAAATCCCAATCATTGGCCGGTCGCCTTTGATTGGGATTTTTTGCTGTCTATTTTTTATCGGCCGGCGGCTCCGGAGCTGGCGATGTCGGCTTATCGGCCGGTGCTGCCGCGGGGGCGGCTGCCGGAGTCGGCAGTTGCGCTTGTTCTTCATAAAGCGACGACGTCGACACGAACCAGTGCCAGATGCGCACCCAGATGATCTTGATGATTGCATAGACTGGAATCCCGAATAGGACACCCGGCAGACCGTACAGCCCGCCAGCCCCCAATAGGACCAGCAAAGTCGTCACCGGATGCATATCCATCTTGCTGCCGACGACCAGCGGCGAAACGACCCGCTGCTCAATGGTCTGCTCGATGGCAAAGACCACCAGCACCCATAGGATCATTTGCGGTGACGTCATCGCCGCCACCAGCAAACTGGGGATCATAGCCAAAAATGATCCCAGATACGGAATGAGGTTCAGGATAGCCGCCAGAATCGCCAGGGTCACGCCGTAGCGCTGGCCGATGACCGTATAGCCGATGGCAAACATCACCCCGACCCAGAAGGCGACGGTGAGCTGCCCAGTGATGTAATTACTGATGGATTGACTGATTTCAGTCAAAATATGACGCAAATGATCCTGCCAGCGCAGAGGCACCACCCGCACCATAGCCTCGCGGAACCCATTGGGGTCCTTCAGCATGAAGAACAGCAAGAAAGGGGCCGTGACGATGGTCATCACCACGCTGGTAATTGTCCCCACCGCCCCGCCAATATTCAGCAGTGTTGCCCCAGCCGCACTTTGCACCGTGGACATCCATGAACTGGAGACATTCTTCAACGCATTTTCCACCTGCTGGGTGACCTGACTGAAGCGGGAGTCCTGAAGCAGCTCGCCGATCCATTTCTCCAGCCCGTTCCAATACCCGGGAAAGGCCGTCAGAAACTGGGTGATCTGGGATTGAATCAGCGGAATCACGGAGACCAGTCCCCAAATCACCAGAGCCAGGATCACGACAAACAAAAGCAGTGTGGAGACGACCCGAGGAATATGCCACTTGCGCTGCATGAAGGATACCGGCGGTTCCATCAGGTAATACAGGACGCCGGCCAGCAGAACGGGCGGCAGTAAAATATTGAAGACTTTGCCGACAGGGGCAAAAATACTGCTTACTTTAGTGAAAACAAAAATCACGATCAGCACCAGCAGCACATTGATCAGTGCCGCGGTGACTTTGTTATTCACGAACCAGCGGAAAAACCACGATTGATTGAACCGGTCAAACCGCCGATTCGGTTGCGATTGTTTAGCTGCCATCGCCTGGCTCCTTTCTTCCTAATAGAACTTACACGTGATGCGTATAGCTGATCGTCGTGCCCGCTTGAAAATCAGGAAACCGCGGGGCATCAGCGATGGGATGCAAATAAAGTCCGTTTTGCAGCCGGTCGCCCTGGGCCGTGTCGCTGAACACAAACGCCACATGACCCAGAGAGCGTAAATTATTCTGGGCCGCCCGGCCGACGTAGGTGATCGTGTAGGCCGCTGCCCCGATCTGGATCGTGTCACCCACAGCGACAGTCAAAGCGCGCTGCTGGGCCGGGTCGGCAAACCGTTGGATCACTGCAATGGCAGCAATCTCCGCCGTGGCTTCTTCGCCAAACAATACCACGATTGGATCCGCATGGCCCAATGCCTGCTCACCGATCTGCGTCACCGTTGCCTGTGTTGTTGTCATCTCATTTTGCCTGCCTTTGTCAATAGTTAGCACATAGTTATAGTTTAGCATAATCCCACCGGCTGACTGCCGGTCCCGAGACCGGTTTCTCTGTTATAATCGATTTAGCTTAGAAATTAAAGGAGTCGATTCGCGTGCAAGAGAAAATCTACCTGGGCGGATACACAAAACGCGTATCCCAAGGCATTTATGAAACGGTTCTGGATACTGACAAAGAAACGGTCACTCAGCCGCATCTGCTGATCAAAAACAACGGCAGCACCTACATTGCTTGGGATGGCAAACACCAGCGTCTTTTTGCCATCACCAGTCAAGACGGTCAAGGCGGCGTGGCCAGCTATGACCTCAGCGGTGATACGCCCCGGCTGATCAATACGGTGCTGGCTCCCGGCTCGTCCCCCGCCCATGTCTTCTACGACGGCGGCCGCTCCCTGCTCTACGCGGCTAACTACCATAAAGGCCAAGTCCTGGTATACAGTGTCGCGGCCGATGGCACCTTGGCGTTAGTGGACACTGTCCAGCATGAAGGCCATGGCCCCAAACCGGAACAAGAAGCTGCCCATGTCCACGAGACGATCCTGACCCCCGATAACCGGCTCGTTGCCTGCGATCTCGGCATGGATCAAATCGACACCTTCGACATCAGCGCGTCCGGCCACTTGACCCACGCCGCCACCTTCACCACCCCCGCCGGTTTTGGCCCCCGGCACATTGTTTTCCATCCCAGTGCGCCGATCGCCTATCTCTTAGGCGAACTCGGCAGCGCCGTGATCGTCTTAGCCTATGACGCCGCCAAGGGCAGTTTCACCCAGCTGGAAGAAAAATCTTTGATTCCCGACGACTGGACCGCGTTCAACGGTTCCGCCGCCATCCGCGTCAGCCAAGACGGCCGGTTCCTGTATGCTTCTAACCGCGGCCACAACTCCATCGCCGTCTTCAGCATCAGCCCCGACGGCCGCAAAATCAGCTTGATCCAGCGCATCAGTACCGAAGGCCGGATTCCCCGGGACTTCAACCTAGACCCGACGGACCGTTACGTCCTGGCGGTAAACCAGGATTCCGATAACGGTACTCTGTACCGCCGCGATCCGGAAAGCGGCTTTTTGACCATGATTCAAAAAGATATTGATACCCCGGAAAGCACCTGTGTGCTGTTTGTCTAAGCTTCTGTAAAAACACTACAGTCATAATCCTCCATACGTTATACTTGAGAACGTCAAAGTACTAACGAGGAGGATTTTTCTTGTGCTGAATATTTTCAAAGCAGTGCTGCTGGGCATTATCGAAGGAATTACCGAATTTCTGCCCATCAGTTCCACCGGCCACTTATACCTGGCCAATGAATTCATCAAACTCGACGAGACCCCAGCCTTTATTACCATGTTCATGGTCGTCATTCAACTGGGCGCGATCCTGGCGGTGGTCGTGCTCTACTTCCACCGGCTGAATCCTTTTTCGCCAAAGAAGAGTCATCAGGAAAAAAACGATACCTGGAAGCTCTGGTTCAAGGTCATTCTGGCTGTTATTCCGTCCATGATCATCGGCTTATTGCTGAATGACTGGATGGATGCCCATCTGAATACGTGGCCGGTGATCAGTGCCACCTTGATCATTTACGGGGTCCTGTTCATCGTTATTGAGCGCTGGAACGCCCACCGCACACCCCGGGAGACGGATCTGAACGCGATCAGTCCGAAGACGGGTTTAGAAATCGGGTTCTTCCAGCTGCTGAGTCTGGTTCCTGGGACGTCCCGGTCCGGCGCCACGATCCTCGGCGGGATCACCATCGGGGCCTCCCGCTACGTCGCCACCGAGTTCTCATTCTTCCTGGCGATTCCGACGATGGTCGGGGCTTCCGGTTTGAAGCTGGCGAAGTATATCTTGAAGGGCAACACGTTCACCGGGGATCAGCTCATGGTCCTGCTGGTCGGCACCGTCGTGTCCTTCCTCGTTGCCTATGTGGCGATCCGCTTCTTGCTCAACTTCATTAAGAAAAACGACTTCCAAGGCTTCGGCTGGTACCGGATCGTTCTCGGCTTGCTGGTCATCGCTTGGTTTGGTTTGCACGGATAGGAGAGATTAGGTTGGCTCAATTTCTGAAAGAACTGGCTGTTGAAAACTTTACCCATATTCCCGCCTTGTTGGCTGCGGGGGCGGATCGGATCGAACTCAACGACAATCTGGCCGTCGGCGGTACCACCGTCAGCCGCGGCGTGATGGCTGAGGCCACCCGCTACATTCACGAAAAGCAGCGCAGCGTGGCCGTCATGATTCGGCCCCGGGGCGGTGATTTCGTTTATAACGATACCGAGATCAAGATCATGGAGGCAGACGTCTTCAGTGCCCAGGAATTGGGCGCGGACGCCATCGTCACCGGTGCGCTGACGCCAGCCGGGGACATCGATACCGATGCCATGGAACAGCTGATCGCCGCGGCCGCGGGCATGGACGTGGTCTTCCACATGGCCTTCGATGCGATTCCCGAAGAAAAACAGGCAACGGCCCTCACTTGGTTGGCCGCCCACGACGTCGTCCGGGTCTTGACCCACGGCGGTCCTTTGACGACCCCGATCGCCAACACCCTGCCGCATTTAGCCGAAACGATCAAAGCGGCCCCAGCCGGCTTGACGATTCTGCCCGGCGGCGGCGTCACCGCGGTGAACGCGGACCAAATTGCTGAGACACTGCATGTCAAGCAATTGCATGGGACGAAATTAATTACGATTTAAGCACATCACAAAGGGACTAGGACAACGTTTTAGTCTCTTGGTACACCGAGTGCCAATGCGTAGCAAGCGGAGGAAAAATGGGCTCAGTGGTGGAAACCACACGGCGGCTTGCCGCCGATGTGGTTAGGCGACTTGAAGACCGCGGTTTTCGCGGGCTTCAAGCGCCGTCACCACGTTCCAGCCCAATTTTTCCGGAGCTTGCGCAGCTTTGGCACGGCGTATCAAGAGAAAGCGTTGCCCTAGTCCCTTTTCTGTATCCTCACTCACTCGTTCGGCAAATCGCCGCTCGCAAATTCTGAATATCCGGCGGCAGCGGCGCCACGATGGTCAGCGGCGCGCCCGTCAACGGCTGAATCAGCCGCAATACGTGGGCATGCAGCGCTTGGCGCGCAATCGCTGGACTAACCTGACCGTAAACGTCATCCCCCACCAAAGGATGGCCCAGCGCGGCGAAGTGGACCCGAATCTGGTGGGTCCGGCCGGTGAGCAGCCGCACCGTGACCACACTGGCATCAGTGTTGTAAGCCGTCACTGCAAACGCGGTCTGGGATGGTTTGCCGCCCGCACCCACCATCCGTTCGTAGGTGCTGTTGGGCGCCCGCCGAATCGGCAGATCAATCAAGCCGCTGGGCACAGCCAGCGCCCCGCTCACGATGGCCAAATATTCCTTTTGCATCGTCTTATCCTGCAACTGGGTGTCCAGCAAACTATGGGCCAGACTGTGTTTGGCAAACAGCATCACCCCGCTGGTGTCCCGATCCAAGCGGGACACGACATGGACCGAGTCGCTTTCGTTATGCTGGGCCTGCAAATAACCCTTGACCCGATTGGCCATCGTATCGAAATGATGGTTGGGCGATGGGATTGATGCCACAAAGGGCGGTTTATTCACCACCAGAATATCTTGATCCTCATACAATATCCGCAACGGCTTAGCCGACGGGACAATGGTATCTGCGCCCTGCTCCGGCGGGGCGATCAGCCGGATCACGTCGCCAGGATGAACGGGATAATCGGAATTGCGCTGGCGGCTATTCACAAAAAGGGCCCCACCGTTGAACTTGGTGCGGCCGATGAACGCCCGGGACAAACCCCGGTGGGTCAAAAACTTCTGCACCGTGGCCGGAGCGGGATCCGGGACCACCCATTTAAAAATCACGCCTGGGGCCCCCGTTTGCCATGGGCCTGCTTGCTGCCGATGAACGCATCCTCCACCCGATCCCAAAAGTGCATGTGGCGGTAGCGGGCAAAGTGGATCCGTTCTTTGGCCACCCGGAAAGTCACTTGGGAAATCGGCCGTTCCCGGTGGGTGAAGGAATCAATGGTCAAAATATAGTCTTCCTGGGCGTCCGGACGCAGCGTGATATCCTCATCTGGGGCAATCACGATGGGCGACGACAACGTCCGGAACAGACGGTTGTTGATCGAGGCAATTTCGGCCATTTGTAAGGCTTCCAACCGCGGATGCAGCACTGCGCCGCCGAGGGACTTGGAATACGCCGTGGACCCGGTGGGCGTCGAAATACAGAGCCCGTCGCCCCGGAAACTCTCGAACAGCTCGCTGCGAATATAGACATCCGTCTTCATCGTCTTGTTCACCCGACGAATCGTCGATTCATTCAACGCAATGTAGTGTTCCTTCGTCTGATCGAAATACTGGATCACCACGTCCAGCAACGGATAGCTGACACTTTGGCCCGAGTCGTTGGCTAAGGCTTCCACCAGCTCCGGCAATTCATAATCCCGCCAATCGGTGTAAAAGCCCAAGTGGCCTGTGTGCACGCCAATAAAGCGGATATGGTCGATCTGGTGGGCATACCGGTGAAAGGCGCTGAGCAGCGTGCCATCGCCGCCCACAGTGATGACAATGTCCGGGTCCTGGTTCGTGACAACAATATCCAACCGGCGCAGTTCCCGCATCAATTTGCGGCGGAACATGCGGGATTTCTGTTTATCGTTACTAAATATTGCGATCTTCATGGGTGTTTTCGTCTCCTGTGTCCGGATCCTCGGGATCGTCCGGCGATTGTTGGCCCCGCCGATACATCGTCTGGGCATCCTGGATCTCTTCACGGATCGCGGACATTTCTTTATCCAGCATGAACGCGGCCTCAGCGGCCCGCTTCAAGCGGTCATTGATTTCTTCAGGAAAAGCCTTAGGGTACTTATAACTCAGCGAATGTTCGATCGTCGCCCAGAAATTCATGGCGAGTGTCCGAATCTGGATCTCAGCGAGAATTTTCTTTTCTCCCTCGGCCATTTGCACTGAATACTCGATGACAACATGATAGCTGCGGTAACCGCTGGGCTTATCGTTTTTGACGTAATCCCGTTCCTCAACCACATGCATATCGCTGCGCTCGCGAATCAGGGCGACGACGTCGTAGATATCCTCCACGAACTGGCACTGGACCCGGAGTCCGGCAATATCCTGCATATCTTCTTCCAGCAGAGCGGGGTCGATCACCCGCCGGTGCATCTTTTCCTTGATACTGGCCACGGGCTTGACCCGCCCCGTGACGAACTCGATCGGGGTGTGTTCCCCTTTTTCCAAAAACTCCTTGCGCAGTGCGCGGAGCTTGATCTTTAACTCATTGACGGCCTGCTCATAGGGTAACAAAAATGTTGGCCAATCTCTGTCCATCGTACGTCCCTGCTTTCTCTGTGCCGACTGCCGCGCGCAGTTGACACACAACCTTTGTCATTTTAACATAGTTAGGTGCTTATCCATCAGAAATAAGGCGGCCCGCTTGACCGGACTGGCGCTTGCAGCCAGTCGCCGGCTTAGCGGACCGCCTTACCTTGATTAACGCGAAAGCATATTGCAACACTTCCCCGTAAAAATACGGTATGATTCAGTTAGTTAATCACGTGGTTCACATCGCTGTTGCCATGGTGCTTCTAAAAATTGGAGGTATTCCCGTGCTCGAGATTTTTTTATTTGTCAATCCAATCGGCATCGAATGTCTGTCGGCGGAACGTTCCACCCTCAAGGCCATTGAAGATTACCCGGATACCGTACACTTCTCGTTCATCCCGTTAGTTAATCTGAAAGTAATCAAGCGCTATATGGCGCTTAAACACATTGACCCAGCAGATCTCGCGGCGCAAAACGAGATCAACCGGATCGCTTATTCGGTCGCCCTGGACTTCAAAGCGGCCAGCTTCCAGGGCACGAAAAAGGCCCGGGAGTTCCTCTTGTTCATGCAATCCGCCATTAACGAACACGACCGGGAATACACCCCCGACCTCATCGAAGAGGGTCTGCGTGAAGCCGGACTCGATTCGGCCATGTTTTGGGAAGACCGGCACAGCACTTACGTCAAGAGCGGGTACGAAAAGGACCTGGCCGCTGCCACGCGAATGGGCGTGGAGATTGCCCCGTCCATGGTGCTGTTCGACTATTCAAAAGATATCGATCATGCCGGCCTGCTCGTGGCCGGGTGTACGAATGAGAACATCATCCGCGGTCTCTTCTCCCACGCCGGCGATTTGCACACCACGAAGGAAATTCAGTCGCGCCGGCATTTTCACGTACTATAAACCCTGCTGCTGATGCAGCCAGTGGATCGGAAAATCGATCCACTTTTTTTGTGCCGCGATACTGAGCAGGGGCGCGTTCAGCCGCGGCACCACCGGTGTGATCCCCAGCCAGTGCTGCACGGCCCAAATGAAAAATGAACCGCTGAATACCGGCGGCAGCGGGGTCAACGGAAAACACCACGCCGGAACATCGTTGACTTGCCGGCCATGGGTGTACAGCAGCTGAAGCAGCTGCTGATACCGCGGATCCCGCCGCCGGCCCTGCCAGACCAAGTGCTCCCGCCACGCCGCCACGGTTAGCGGCGAATACAGCCGACTGGGATGCGGTGCGTTATGCCAGCGCTGAAAATGCGCCCAGTCTTCCGTCAGGGCGAAGCGGTCACAGCCCCCAGCGATCCACTGACTTTTGTGCGGTGCCCGGGTCAAATGATGCCACAATTCTAACTGGCGATACGGTGCGCGAAACAGATACAGATAAAAGCCTAGGGCCGGACTGTATTGGCAGAACTGGGCGGTCTGGGCTTGCCAGCGCTGCTGGGGGACGTAATTTTCTCCCAGGATCCACCAATCCCGCCAGTTGGCCATCTGGTAGCCCTGATGCCGCTGCCGCAGGGCCGTCAGCGCCAACGGACTGCACTGGTACTCGCCGGCCAAGATCAAACTCGGTACACAGACATCGATCCGCTGCGCCCCCGTTAAAATGACCCGCTCATTCTCCGGCGCCAGCCCGCTGGCCGCCAGCCACTGGGTAAGTGCCGCTTTGCCTGCTTGGTGTGCTTCGCTTTCCGGCACGTGCGGGCGCCGTCCCTGCACGTGGCTGAAATACCATTTCTCCCGGCGGCGGCGCAGCACGACGGCTTGGCCGCAATCACAGCAGGTATACGGCGGGCACGGATACTGATTGGCTTCCGCCCCAACTTGCAACTGACCGCGCTGATTCAACGCAACTTTCACGACGATCGCCTCCTCGTCATTACATTACGCAAACCGAGGCGCTGACAACAAAAAAGCCGCCAAGTTAACTACCCTTGCCGGCCATAGTGCATTGACTGCTTATTTAGATGCTTTCGCGCGCTTCTTCGGTTTCTTAGGTTGCGGGCCGAAGAAATGAGCAACTTGATGCAATGCGCTCTTTGCCATCAATTGTTTGCCGTGTTCCGACAACAGTTCCGGCGTGACATTCTGTACTTCCTGCCCGTATTCATTGGCCACCGCTAAGTAGTCTTCCCGGGTCATATCCAACAGGTCTTGATCCGGCATCGTAAATACGAGGTAGTACTTATTCTTGTAAGAGTAAAGATCCACATCAACTTCATCATCGTTCAGCACATCGGCCAACGCGACAATATCTTCAAAATCATTAAAGGCTAATACCTTAGTAAACGGCTGATTGCCATACCGGCTCCGATTCGCGCCAGGGGTGCTGACTTGGCTTTGTGCGCTGGAATCATCATCATAACCGCCCAACTGCCGCTTAACGAATTCAGAGACATCCTCATCACTGGGCCGATCGTCGTGACGGCGGCGACCATGATTTTGATCATCGTCATCCTCTTCATCACGGTCGCCCTTACTAATAAGAAGTTCCAAGCCATTCTTATTGGGCATCACTTGGAAGGTCACAGCATCGTTACTGACAAAGGTGTGGTCTTTATCGACCTCTTCCAAGATGCTGTAGAAAAAGCGTTCGATCTGCTTGCGGTTACCCAGCAAGTCCAGAACAGTGACGCCCCGCTCGGCGAGATCTTCACTGCCCAGTATCACCCGAATCGTATTATTATTGATCCGTTCCATTTCCATTCCGGATGCACCTCGCTTCCAGGAACTGCGTTAACATCGTTCTCAACAACTTAATTATAACAGTGTCTTTGAAAAATGCCCAATGCGCAGTACCCGTCATACTAATGCAGAAAGACAAGCGCGTCAAGTGGGCGCGGCGGGTCTTTCTGTACGTCTGGTTCTGTGTTTACTGGTGTATATTGTACCGCACTTTGAGAGAAGGAGTCTCGGTCGGGAGGCGGAGGGAGAAATGGGCGTTGATTGCCGTGCCAAGTGCTCCGCAGGCTGCGGCAAAATTGGGCTGGCGACGCGCAGCAAGTGCGAAGCCGAAGGCGTAGCTAGCTGTGACGGCGGTTTGAGCCGGCAAAAACCGCCGTCTCAAACACGCCTAACAGCATCGGCGGCAAAGCCGCCGTGCTGTTCCCACAGCTGAGCCCATTTTGCCTCCGCCTGCTACGCACTTGGCACTAGCCCCACTGTAATCAATAGACGTTCATCAGCCCGACACTTCAAATTTCCCTGGCCAAAACAAAAAAGCAATCTCACCCCCAGGTAAGACTGCCCTCCTCGTTTTGATCAGGCTAACCCCAAACTCATTGCCTGATCGCACTCCTTTGTTTCTTTAGAACCCAGCCATCATCTGGGCCTGATGTAACTCCAACGCGCGCACTTCCCGTGGCAAGAAGCGGCGGATCTCGTCTTCGTTGTACCCGACTTGCAGGCGTTTGTCATCCAAGATGATCGGCCGCCGTAACAGGCCTGGGTGCTGTTGGACTAAATCGAGCAGCGCGTCAATGGTTAAATCATCCAAATTGATCCCCAGCTCTTGGAAAACCTTAGACCGGGTGGAAATAATTTCTTCCGTCCCGTCTTCAGTCATCCGTAGAATATTCATAATTTCCGCTTTGTTCAGCGGATCAGTGAAAATATTCCGTTCCACGAAGGGAATGTTATGTTGTTGAAGCCAAGCACGCGCTTTCCGGCAAGATGTGCAGCTCGGCGAAATGAAAAGTGTCACCATGGTGCAGGACCCCCTCTACCTCTGTGACAATAATTAAATTCAACTACAAGGTTATTATACACAACCCACCAAAAAATGGCTATACAATTTTGATTAAAAAACACTAGGCATACCGAGTGGGACCTTTTCCCACTCTTGGTGGGAACGCTTTTACCGTCAACTTTTGCAGTTTTCAGCGCAAAAGTTGAAATGTAAATGATTAGTGACAAATACGTAAGGCTGGCGACCCTTGTACGGATAAATATACCCCTGCAGATGACCTGCAGGGGTATGTCACGGCATTGTAATAAAAACCATGCAAGTGTCCTAGACCAATTTTAGACCATGAATATTGCTTGCTAATGTAACCTTAATTGAACCCGCCGCGGCCTGGGCTTGTTCTTGCAGCTTGGTTAGCGATGCTTCCTGGGGCAAATGGGAGATAATCAAATGTTTGACCCCTGCATCTTGGGCGAGCTGGCCCGACTGTCCGGCTGTCATGTGCCAAGCCACGCCCTGGTGGTCGTTCAGGAAATTCGTGTCGGTGATCAGGACGTCGGCGCCCTGAACAAAATCAGCGAGCTCTGGATAGTAACGAGTGTCTGCGGTGAAAGCCAGCACTTTGCCAGTCCCAGCTTCTGTGATCCGCATGGCAAACGCTGGGACTGGGTGAATCGTCCGCTGGAAGGTGAACGTCAACGGGCCGATGGTCACTGGCGCAGTATCCGTATACGCCCGGCCAACCGTGGCGCCAGGCCAGGTGAGGGTGGCAAACTCAATGGGATTCTGAGTATTGCCGTAGATGGGTAAGATAGGCTCTTTCTTTGGTCCCTGTTTCAATTGCCACAAATATTGCAGGACCCCCACATCCGCGGTATGGTCATGGTGGTAATGGGACAGCACGACGGCATCCAGATGCAAGGGATCCATGACTTTTTCCAATTCGCGCAGCACGCCGCTGCCCGCATCAAGCAGAATGTTAGTATCCCCGCTGCGCAGCAAGTAGCCGCTAGTCCCAGCCGCGGCAGTGGGATAGCCGCCGTAATAACCCAATACTTGAAATTCCATATGCAGTAACCTCCTAAAAGAAAAGTGAGATGATTTTTTTGACCACATTGATCACTGTACTCGGTTCGGCCGAGTACTTGCACAGTAAGCAGGCCAACCTGCCGGCGAGCCGATTGCTCGTCCCGTGGCACGATGATGGCGATGCGTTGCTGTACAGCGTCACTAACCGCACCTTACCACAATTTTCAGCGGCCGCTTATTTTTCTGAAACGAATCGGCTGGGGAATTTTGGCCCAGATGATTTCTACCACTTCTGGTATTTGCATTTTAAACGGACCGACAATGCACTCTTCAACAACGCCTTGACGTCGGCCTTTTTGCAAAACATTTTGAATCAAACCGGCGCAGCCGGGTTATGGCTGGGCCAATCCGCCACGGAAAAACGAGCCTGGCTGATGATCCTTGCGGTGCAGGAGCCGCCCTTGGCGGGAGGCCATTTGCGGGATCAGGCTCCGGCGCAGATGCAGGACTATATCGAACGCAGCCGGCATAGCCTGAGCGGTTTCTTTGCCCACGTATACATCACCGAAGAAAAAGCTAACGCGATACGATCGACCGGCGGACCAGCTGCGCCGACAGCATAAAGAATAGCCAGGAGACCAGCGCCACCGCCCCCAGGACCAGCAGGAACAGGGCTGCTGATTCAGCCGTCCAGGCGACAGTCCACAGCATTTGCAGGGCAAACAGACCATTCAGCGCGGCCATGATCACCGGCAGGGCATAACGCCAAGCCAAGGCATCGTTTTGCACGTGACGGATCTCATCGGCGGTCATGCCTAAACTGAAGAACAGGCCCACCCCCTCTTCCCGTTCCGCCCAGGCCCGCAGCGTGAGCATACTGTTCACGGCAAAGAGAATGACGACGCTGAGGACACAGCCGACAAAAACATCAATGCCGGTTTCCCGCCGGAACGTTTGGCGAATCTTGGGGGCCGTCCACAGGGTTTGATCTCGAGAGTCAGTGTAGTGCCGCGTGACGACTTTCCCTTTTTCAGAAAAATAGGCCGCATTCCGATACTTGCTGGGCATCGTTGCCAGCAGCCGATCGATCTGGGTCACCGTCAGGGGCTTCGTCGCCTGCCCGCCGTACCAGGTAATGGTTGCTTCCGGTTTGATTTGCGGCCACAGCGTATCGCTGACGACCATCACCATATCGGTGGCATAGGCCGTGTTGAAAGTCGTGGCATAGGGTGTCGCGGTGAGAAATCCCACTCGACGCAGGGGTGGCAGGCCCTTTTGGTTCAGGTGCAGCGTGATGTTTGGCCGATACAGCGACCAGGCTGTGTTGCTCAGGGCATCACCGATCATCACGGCGCGGCCCGTCAGCCGCGGCAGCTCCGGCAGGTTCTGCATGCGCTGCACTCGGCGGTATTCCGCTTGGGACATAATCGCCACCGTGTTGTGCACTGCCTGCGCCTGACCCGTCTGGTGATTCACCAGCCGGAACTGAACCACCCTGATTTTGAACGTCGATTGCACACGCTGCACATCACTGATTGAAAATCGGGTCAGGGCCTTATCTAAGTCCTGCCAGGCCCGCGGATTGTGGGTCACAAACGTCATCCGTGCCTGGTTGGCCGCTTCCCGATTGGCAACACTGATGGTGGTGGTCAGCATCCCCGCCCACGTCACGACGATCGACAGGAGGATCGCGCCGATCCAGAGCACGGTGGCTTCGCCGCGGAACTGTCGGGTAAGCCGGGCCAGCTTGAGCAGCCGGTTCCTCTTCAGCGGCCAGCGCGGCAACCGGCGCAACCCCATTAACAATAATGGAATGGTGGTGTGAATCAGCGCGTGTTCGCCGGAAATGACCAGGATCAAAATCGCGCTCAGCAAGCCCAGCAGCCGCAGGCCCGTCGTGTCCGGCCGAATGAGCCAGAGCCACCAGAAATGCTGGGCAATAATCAGACCGCTTACGGTCGCCAGGACACCGTACACTCCGGCCACCAGCGACAGCCGATGGCGGCCGTGCAGGTTATCCGCCTTTTTGCCATGGAGCAGCTGAACGGGCCGAACCCGATAAACCTGGCGCACCAGCACCAGTTGGGACAACAGGCCGATCGCCGCGAAAGTGGCTAACGTGCGCACCAGGGCAGCACCCTGCCAGGGGGCAACGAACTGCGTGGCCAAGCCCATGAACCGTTGCAGCAGCAGGACCGCCAACGGCATAAACAGAGCACCAAAAGCCAACCCCGCCGTGACCATCAAGCCCAGCACGATCAGATTCAGGGTCAGAATCGTACCGTATAGTTGCCGGCGCGGCACGCCCCACAACTGATACAGGGCAATTTCTTGGCGATATTGGCCGATGATGTAGCGCTGACCATAATAGAAAAAGGCCATGAAAAATAAGGCGTTGGTCACTGCCGCAACCAAAAAGACGTTCTGACTCGTGGCCGTCCAGTTTGCCGCCACGGCGTAACAGCACATCATGATGTAAAAAACCGCGACGAGGAAAACCGTCGCCAGCCAAAACAGGACATTGTGGTGCAGGACTCGGCCGATTATCTTACTCTTGGTGCGCCACGTCATGCCAATGCCCCCCTCCACCGATGGTCGCCTGCATATCAATGATCGCATCGAAAAAGGCCTGGCGGTCGCCGGACCGGCGAATCTCCGCGAAAAGCGTGCCGTCTTTGATAAAAATGACCCGCGAACAATAACTGGCAGTGAAGGCGTCATGGGTCGCCATCATGATCGTGGTGTGCCACTGCTGATTGATGGTGGTCAGGTAGCGCAGCAGCTCCGTCGCTGCTTTCGAATCCAGCGACCCCGTCGGCTCATCCGCAAAAACCAGGGTTGGCTGGGTGATCAGCGCCCGGGCCACCGCCACCCGCTGCTGCTGACCAATCGACAGCTCCTGGGGATAGCGTTCGGCCAAACTGGTCAGCCCCGTCACTGTCAATACCGCTGCGAGCCGGTCCTGGGCATCCGCGACACCCTGCCGGGCAATCGACAGCGGGAGCAGGATATTCTCCCGTACCGTCATCCCGGATAACAGATTAAAGTCCTGGAACACATACCCGAGATTGGCGCGGCGGAATTCGGCCAGCTTGTCCCCGCGCAGCCGGGTCACATTCGTGTTCGCCACCGTCACCGTGCCGTGGGTCGGGACATCGATGGTCGAAATAATACTGAGCAGCGTCGTTTTGCCCGCCCCGGACGGACCCATGATACCCACGAACTCCCCCTTTTCCACCGCAAACGAGAGACCGTTCAGCGCCCGCACGGGATGGAGCCGGTGACCAAAAATCTTAGTTAAACCTTGAACAGTAACCAGGGCCATAGCAGTGATCCTTTCTTGTCATTCAGAGTCGGAATCGGTACGATAATACCAGTATACAGAAGGAGGCAACATCCGTGTTCAAAATTCTCATTGTGGAAGACGACCCCACCGTCAGTCGGCACATTGCCCAGGCGGTTACGGAAGCCGGCTGGCAGCCCTTGCTCGTCACGGACTTCAGCGATGTACTGGCGGCCTTTGTCAGTCAACAGCCGGATCTGGTCTTGATGGACATCAATCTCCCCGGCGGCCACGACGGTTTCTATTGGAACAGCCAAATCCGCAGCCACTCCCAAGTCCCAGTGATCTTCATTTCATCCCGCAACAGCAATATGGACATGATCACCGCCATGAACAGCGGCGCGGACGATTACGTGGAGAAACCCTTCTCGGCATCGGTGCTGCTGGCCAAAATCAATGCGCTGCTGCGCCGCACTTATCATTATAGCAACCAAAGCACTAAGACTTTGGAATACGGCGGGGTCGTATTGAATTTGGAGGATTCATCCGTACAAGTTAACGGTGCTAATGTCGATTTAACAAAAAACGAGTATAAATTATTGCAATATCTCCTCCGCCGGCACGGTCAACTCGTCCCCCGCGCCAGTCTGCTCCGCGCCATGTGGGAAGACGAACGCTTCGTGGACGACAACACCCTGACCGTGAATATCAATCGACTGCGCAAGAAACTCAGTGATGCCGGCTTAGCGACCTTGATCCAAACCAAGGTCGGGAAAGGGTATCTGATTCCGTGAACGTTCGCAAATACCTGCAGGACCATCTGCCCCACATTCTATTCTGGATCGCCGGCCTGCTGGTCGCCGATCTGTTATTGTGGTTAGCCCCCGGCCAGCGTTTGCTGTCCTGGCCGACCTTAGTCTATCTGGACATTCTGCTGACCGTCTTCTTTTTTATCTTCATGGTCGGCGTTTATTTCTACCGTGCCCGTTGGTATCGCGGCATTCAGCAGCGGGAAGACGCCGGCTCCGACGCTTTGAATTGGCCGCTGACTGGCGCCCAAAACGAAGCCCAGCAGTATACCCAAGATTACGTGAACCGAATCTTGCAGCTGCATCGCGAAGCCACGGACCAGCTGCTGCAGCAACAGGAAGACCAGCTGGCCTTCATCACCCGCTGGGTCCACGATATTAAGGTGCCCCTGGCTGGGCTGCAGCTGACCAGCGATCAATTGGCCGGCCAAGTTGATGAAGAAACCTATGACGACGTGACCACCCAGCTGGAGCGGGTCAATCACTACGTGGAAGAAGTGCTGTATTATTCCCGGCTGAGCAGTTTTGCCAATGACTACCTGCTGCGGGACCACAATCTGCGGGAAATCGTCGCCACCGCGCTGCGCAGCCAAATGAACGGCTTCTTCAGCAAGCACTTCCAACTTTCGGTGTTTGACGAGGACTACCAAGTGCTCACCGATGATAAATGGCTGCTTTTCATCATCAACCAGATTCTCGCCAACAGCGTTCAGTACACCCCGGCCGGCGGCAAGATCACGATTACCGCCGGGCAGGATAAGACAGCTACCTGGCTGGCCATCGCTGATACTGGCGTGGGAATCGACCCCGCCGATTTGCCCCGGATCTTTCAAAAGGGTTTCACCGGCCAAAACGGCCGCCAAGTCAACGCCCAAGCCACTGGTCTGGGTCTCTATCTCGCCCACACGATGGCCGAACGGTTAGGTCACGAACTGACCGTCACTTCCACTCCGGGCCAAGGCACTACCGTCAAAATCACGTTCCCGTTTCTCAGCTATTACGGCGACGACCAGGCCACAGTCCAAGCACCCAAGTTAAAGAAATAGCGTCCAGACCGCAATGGCTGGACGCTATTTGCTTGGGTTAGAAGCCCTTCAACCGATTCAACGGCCAATACCGGAACTTGACGACGCCCACGATGGCGCTGCGTTTGACATACCCGAACATCCGGCTGTCCTTGGAATCGTCCCGGTGATCCCCCATGACGAAGTAGGAATCCGCCGGCACCTTTTTGCCTAACCCCTTGGATTGCAGGGTAAAGTCGTCGGTGTACAGATCACCCCGGGCCTCGTCGCCCTTCATCAGGGAATTTTTGAGATAGGGCTGGGCGATTTTTTTGCCATTAATGTACATGACATCATTTTTTGATTCCACGGTCTCTCCCGGCAGCCCGATCACCCGCTTGATGTACAGCACGCCCGGTTCATCCGGAGCGTTCAAGATGACGACATCGTTGCGGTCCACGTGCCCGTGGCGCAGGGCGATCACCCGGTCATTGCCCTCAAACGTCGGCTGCATCGACGGTCCGGAGACCTGGTCATTGGCCAGAACGAAGGTGAACAGCAGGGTCACGATTCCCACAAACACCAGCGCCATGGCGAAGGTCTGGAGCCACCATTTGCCCCAGCTCTCTTCCTGATTCTCTTGGGCCTTAACCTCTTTGCGACTGCTCGGTTCTTTCACGATTTTGCCACCTCAACTCAGATATATAATCATTGTACCTTATTCGATGGAGGGAGGTGGAGAAAATGTTTTACTTGGCGGCGGCAGCGGTCACGCCATGGTGTTGACGCAGCCATCCTCGGACCAACCGGGTAGCAGCCAAAATTACCAATAGCAGCACGCTGGCCGTCAACAGCACCGTGAACCCTTGCCAGGCAGTAAAGGCCGAATCGTCCACTTGCTGGGCCAATGCGCCCGTCAGAATGGGATCCAGCTTAAAGTACGTGAGCGGTGAGGAGAGCATCGGCGGTGCCACCCAGGTAATTCCCAGGAGAACGAGTTGCAACGCCGTCACGATCCAAGAATTGCGAATCCAATCCGCCAGCAGCAGATTCGTTGTCGCAATAAAAATAATCAGGCCGATGCTCAGCAGCAGGGCGCCGCCAAGATACTGCCGTAATGGCAGCAGTAGGGTGCCAAAGCCCAGCCCGTTATTGCCATAGCCCACCACCGGATACGCCAGTGATCCAAGCCCTTGCCAGAAGGCAATCACGATGAAGGCCAAGAGAAGCGGCAAATAGACAATTTGGCCCAACGTATAGGCAATCACGCCAAACTGATTCAGCACTTGCCGGGCCGGGGAAATTCCCTGTAGCGTCAGCCACTCCCCGTGGACCGCCCCATTCGCCAATTCTTTTGCCCACTGCCGCCCGGTAATGAGAATGCCGAGAGTGAGTAACACATAAAGAATGTTTTGCTGAATCAGACCCCAAACGTAATACCAAGCCGTTTGGTAGAAACGTTGACTGAGGTAGCGCAAGTTGCCTGACTTGTCAGCAGCCATATCGGTGTTGACTAAAAACATGCTGTCTGGCCACATCGGCGTGATCTTGTTTTTTTTCATGTACTGATAGGCTTGGTCCGTCAGATCAACTGATTCAGACTGGCCGCTGGGCAATTTGACACTTGACCCGGTCATGGCCGGGGTCGGCATGACACGTTGTTTTCGGACCTGCAGCGTATTATAGAACCAGCGATGATAGGCGGCTGGTGATTTGTGTAAGGCAGCCAATTCCGCGTCGTAATTTTTCTTCTGACCGGGAAATTTGGCCATGCGCCGCAAAGTAACCGCATAGTCATCAACGAAGCGGGATTGCTTGATGCGCAGCGCGCCAAAACCACCAAGCAAGCCCAAAAACACCAGTCCCACGACTAACCACACCGGCCACCGGCGGTTTCGTTTCAGCAGTTCAAAGTGCCATAAATGCTGCATTATCCTCGCCTCCGTCGTTGAATCCACTGGGTCAGTCCGAGCCATACTCCATAACCGCCAATAAACGATACCCAGCTCTGCCCAAGGGCCAACAGCCACGCCTGCCAATAGGTCAGCTTGCTTCCGGGTAATACTGCAGTCCAAGATATCGTGCCGCTCAACAAGGGGGAGCCCAAAAAGCGAGCGAATAAAAACATGCACCCATTGGCAATCAGCACCATCATTAACCAGATTCCGCTCATGACCGCCCAATTGGCAGCTAACCAATGCCACGCTGGCTGCACATTGAGCTGCATCCATTGCCGGTTGGCCGTGAATACCGCAGTGACCCACAAGGTGGACAAGATCAGGATCACCAGCACCAAGGTCAAGGGAGACGCCAGCAGCCGCTGCCAGTTGACGAGCAATCCTGGCGCTTGCATGGTCACTGTGGGACTTTCGAAAGCCTGGTGCTCTTTTTGCAGAGTCTGATACTGCTGCTTTTGCTGCAACAGCTGCTGGTCGCTCCAACCAGCAGAATTGCCCGCGCCGGTCTTATTGAATTGCGGCCCATACCGGCTGACTTGCAACCCGCCAGCAATAAAGGCCGGGCTGTTGCGCTGCTTCACCGCTTTGATCTGCGCCACGATACCGTCATCGGTGCGGCTGGCCAAGTTCAATTGGGCGCGGAGCACCTTCTTAACTGCCGCATCGTCGGTTTGTTTGATTTGAAATTGCAGCCCGTTGACTTCTTGACCAACACTTTGGTCCTTGCTTTCTAAATCCTGCAGCAACTGGGTGCGATATTGACCGACTCCCACTTGGGCGAACCAGAAAAAGAGCGCCGTCAGCAACACCGTCAGCAGCAGCAACCCGCCCGCTAAATAACTGCGCCAGAGTCGGCGCAACTCGAATCGGACCACCCGCATCATCGCTTTTTCACGTACAAGTCGTTGTACCGCGCCTCCGCAGTGTCGCCCGCATCCAAGTGGTAGAACTCAATGTGCTGGTCGACGATGAAGAAGACATCCTGAGTGACCCGCATCAGCTCATCCAGATTATGGGACGAAATCAGCGCTGTCTGACCGGCTTCCTTTGTACTAATCAAGGCCTCGCGAACGATCTGCAAACTCGTGGGGTCCAACCCATTCAACGGTTCATCCAGCAGCATCAGCGGCCGCTTCACCAAGAGCGCCATGGCCAGCAGCAAGCGCTGCTTCATCCCCAGCGAATACTTTTGCGTCTTTCGGTCCAAATAATCAGTCATTTCCAGTTCGTCAGCGACCGGCTGGATGGCTTGAATCGGCAGCTGATGCATCTGGGCGACAAAAATCAGATGCTCCCGGCCAGTGAGATATGGGTACAATACCGAATTGTCCTGTAAGAAAGCCACTTGTTCAAAAACCTGGCGGGTCGAATTGGGTGCATCCATGATTTTGATCGTCCCACTCTGTGGTTTCAGCAAATTAGTGATGAGATTCAGCAAGGTGGACTTGCCGGAACCATTGGGTGCCACTAAGCCATAAAGGCCGGGTTTCTTCAATTGCAAATTAGCTTGATTGAACACGGGTTGTTTGCGCCAGCCAAAGGACAGCCCATTAATATCGAGAATCATTGTCGTTTGCCTCCCCTTTGCATCCGATTACACTGCTTAATGGAATTGTACCGCCAAACGATGAGAAACGATAGGAAAACGATGATATTAATTTAGAAAATCGCCAAAAACTACACAAAAGCGGCACCGCGCAGAATTTGATCTGTACGGTGCCGCTTGGCTTACCTGGTCAATCTATTCTTTGATCTTCGCCGCCGTCAACCCCATGGCGTTCAACGCCACGATGACGGTGGACAGGGACATCAGAATCGCGCCGACTGCCGGATCGAGGATGATTCCGGCAAAGGCCAGGATCCCCGCCGCCAGCGGAATTGCCAGAATGTTGTAGCCAGCGCCCCACCAGAGGTTCTGGACCATCTTCCGGTTGGTGATCCGGGCCAGATCCAAGAAGTGAAGAATATCCTGGGGATCGGATTTTACCAGCACAACATCGGCGGAGTCAATTGCCACATCGGTACCAGCCCCAATGGCGATGCCGATATCCGCCTTGGCCAGACTGGGCGCATCGTTAACGCCGTCGCCGACCATGATCACGTGGTGGCCGTCGGCTTGATACTGGCCGACCATTTTTTGCTTGTCATCCGGCAGCAGACCGCCATGAAACTCGGTCAGCCCCAGCAGGTTGGCCACGTGGGCCGCCGCCTTGGGGTTATCGCCGGTGAGCATCACCGGGGTAATACCCCGCTTTTGCAAACCAGTAATCAAGTGCTTGGCGCCGGCTTTGATCGTATCCCCTTCAGCCACCAGCCCTTGGACGGTTTCGCCCTGGAGCAGGAAGCTGACAGAGTTGCCCTTGCCGGCCCACTCGTCAGAAATCTGTTCATCAAAGGCGATGTGCTGAGCCGTTAAGTACTTGGCATTGACGATGGTGTATTCAGTGCCGTCAATTGTTCCCTTAATCCCCACCCCGGGCAGGTTCTGCGTATTCTTGGCCGGTGTGAAATCGACTTTGGCCGCTTTCGCCGCCGATAGGATGGCCTGGGCCAACGGGTGGGTCGAGTTGCTTTCAAGAGCCGCTAACCGGCGCAACAACGTATCTTTATCGGTATCACCCGTCGGGACCAGCGCGTTCACAGTGAACTTGCCTTCCGTCAAGGTGCCGGTCTTATCCAGCAGCACATGACTGATCTGGGTGCTGGCTTCAATCGCTTGCCGGTTGCGGATCAGGAGTCCGTTTTGGGCCCCGATCGCTGTTGACCGCGCCACGACCAGCGGGATGGCTAACCCTAAGGCATGGGGGCAGGCAATGATGAAGACAGTGACCATCCGCGCAAAGGCAGTGTCCAGCCCCTGGGGCAGCCAAGCAAAGAAGGCAATGATGCCCACGGACAAAGCCGCATAGAACAGGTACTTGGCCACAGTGTCCGCTTTGCTTTCGGCATTGGACTTGGCCTGCTGGGCACTTTGCACCAGCTGCATGACTTGCGCCAGGTAGCCAGATTGGCCGGTTCCCGTGATGGCGACGGTCAGGGTGCCATCGTTGTTGGTCGCCCCGCCGATCACCCTGTCGCCGCTCTTTTTCGCGACGGCGGCGGATTCCCCGGTAACCAGGGATTCATTCACCGTGGATGTGCCCGCCGTGATCGTCCCGTCGGCCGGAATACTCTCGCCGGCCCGGACTTGGAAGGACTCGCCGACTTGCAACTGGCTGACCGGCACGTCCTCGGTCCGACCGTCCGCCGTCACCCGGTGCGCCGTCTTCGGCAGCAAGGCCGCCATCTTCTGCAGCGCGTCGCCGGCGCCCATCACCGCGTTCATTTCGATCCAATGGCCCAGCAGCATGATCAGGATCAAGGTCGCCAGTTCAAACGAGAAATCCATGACCATGGTCTGGGGATGCAGGAAGTTGTTGGCGATGAAGGCATAGAGGCTGTATACATAAGACACGGTGATGCCCATGGCGATCAAGGTCATCATGGCCGGTTCCTTGCTCTGCAATTCGGCCTTCGCCCCTTGCAGGAAGACTTTCCCGCCATAGAAGAAGATGATCGTGTCAAACAAGACGACGACCCAATCTTGGACGATGGAATTGAAATTAAAAACTGGTCGGTTCAAACCCATGATCGGTGCCAGCAGCAGCACCGGCAGGGACAATACCACCGAGACCCAAAACTTCTGCTTCAGGTTGCCCATATGCATCATTTGGCCGCCGTGCATCATCATGTCGTGGCCGCCCATGTCCATATCACCGTGATCCATGTGGCTATGATCCATGCCGGCCGTCTCATGAGTCATCTTGCTGTGCGCCATACCGTGATGGTCCATCTTCGCCATCTCATCATGACTCATGTGCGCGTGGTCCATCTTACTGTGGTCCATCTCTTGGTGTGTCATTTGCGAGTGATCCATTCCAGACATGTCATGATCCTTATGCGTCATCTTGTCATCATTGGCCATCAACATCGTCTCCTTCACTCATACAATTCTCGCCCATCCCCGCCGGCAGACAATTACAGGCCACCATTTGCGGCGCGGTTTTCGCTTTTTCTTGTAAAATCTGCTGCAGCTGGGCAATGTCCGCCTGGGACAATTCGCGACTGTTGATCACCGCCGCCACCGCGCTGCCGGCGCGCATGGCACACATCTGGTCAAACAGCCGCACCGCGGCGGCATCCATGGATGCTTGCTCCTTCACCGCCGGGACGTAATCATAGGGCCGGGCATCGCCCACTGGGGTAATGGCGCCCTTCTTGATCAGGCGGCGGAGCAGCGTCTTCGTCGTAGAATCCGCCCACTGCCGTTCTTCTTCCATAATGGTGATCAATTGCCGGCTGGACACGCGTTTCAAGGTCCAGACCGCCCGCATTAATTCCCATTCGGAATCAGTAATCGCGACTTGTTGTTCGTCAATCATGGGTTTCTTCCTTCCTTGGTTACAAATGTAAACTCTCAACACCAATTAGTTTACAACTGTAAACTTAAAAATGCAAGAGGCAGACCCCGCGCTTCAAAAAAAGTTTATGCCCAGCCCAGCAGCCGAATCACCGCCATCGACGCGATTCCAACAATAACGATCACCAGCAGATTTTTCGAAATAATGGCCGCCAAAAAGGTGGGCAGCGACGCTAATAAATTGGCGGCGTTCACCCCCGGCCACTGCCCCGGCCGATACGTGAGCAGGCTTTCCACATAAATTGCCGTCAATATCGCCACGGGAACAAAGCTTAAAAATTCCACCAGCCAGGCCGGCAGCGTAAACCGTTTGACCAAAATGAATGGCACCACGCGAATCAGCCAGGTCGCCAGGCCGCTTGAAATAATAGCTGCTAAAACATATTCAGTCATGCCGGCTCACTGCCATTCCAAACAGACAGCCGAGTACGGTGGCTGCTAAAATCGCCAAGTTGCCGGCCATGAAGCGCATCAGAATGACCATCAGCACCGCCACAAATACGGCGATACCGACCTGCTTCACCAGCGGGTGGGCCCGGTCCGTGATCACCTGCAAATACAATAGACCAATGAACATCGCCACCACGGCAAAATCCAGTCCGAGAATATCCGGGTCCGGAATCAGCTGGCCGGCCATGGCACCGACCAGCGTCGCCAGCGCCCAAACTAAATAGGCCGCTAAATTTGCCGCGTGCAGCCAGCTGCTGTGCAGGGTGCGGCCAGTATGGTTCAGCTTATTCATCGTCAGCGCAAAGGTCTCATCCGTCAGCAATGACCCCGCGGTGATGTTCTGGAATAAACTTTCCTGCTGTAATAATGGCGCCACGGTCATACTCATCAATCCCATCCGTGCATTGATCAGCGCTGAGGACAAGACCACCGCCCCCAGCGGACTGTGCACAGCGAGCATACTGACCATCACAAATTGGGCGGAGCCGCCGTACACAATGAGCGACATGAGCACCGCTGCCAAAACAGAAAAACGGCTGGTCTTCGCAATCATCCCGAAGGCCAGACCGATTCCTATGTAACCAAAAACCGTGGGCAGCACATCCTTAAACCCGCTGCGCCACGTGAGTTCATCATCCACCGAACCACCTGCTCCCTGCTTTTTCCCTAGTGTAGCAAAATCCGTCGACAAAGCAAGGCAGTTTCCATTAAATTAGTCTACTGCATTTTTCTCCCCGTAAGCCTGATTGATCAATTCCTGCAGCTGCTGGGTATCGCTGGACGCGGAGGCCAGGCCGAAATGATACACATGACCATGCCAGTCCTTGGGCACGTATCGCGGCGCGGACACGATCAATAAATCCGGCGGATCGGCCGGGTTATACGGGATCATATCCACCAGCGGAATGTGTTCCAGTAAATTCCGTACCGGCTGCTGCAAGTGGTAACTCAACCCCATCCGCAAACTGACCCGGAGATGATGGGTCGTGTAATGGGCCCGGTAAGCTGGCCAGAACAAATAGGTCAACAGATTCGTCAACTGGTCAACTGTGTGGTGCAGCCAGTAGCAGTCCTTGCGCCGCGCCACCTTTTCCCAAAAGGCCCGAATCGACCGGCGCAGTTCTTGGTAGTGGCGGTTATTCGGGGTCAGCTGCATCCGAATCAGCGGGAACAGCACCGGTAAGGGCTGCTGGAAATAAAAGATGGGAATCAGCATCAAATACGTATTCGCCAGCAATACCGTCCAGCGCTCATGGGTCGGTTCTCCACCCATCTTGTTGGCCAGCGTTTCCGCCAATTCGTCCGTTAACTTGGCCCACGGATCCGCTTCCTGAGCCAGCCGGGCACAAACCAGGGAATGGATGCGGTCGCTGGTGGCCAGCACCACCGGACCGGAAAACAGCGCGAACCCCGCAAAAGCCACTTCCGCTTCAATATTAGGGATATGCCGGGCAGCAAAAACATCCGCGATCATTTGTTTTTCCGGCAGACGGAACCACAAGTCCGGGATCGTCGTATCCTCGACGGCAAAGCCATGCCGAGCCCGCTCCAGTCCTACGCCCAACACGACCAGCAGCCGTTCCTTGATCACGATTGGACCGGCATTAGCATTGAAGTAATGGCCCAGACGGTCCACCACCGGCAGCAGTTCCGGGTAGCGCACGGCATAGTCCTTAGCGGAACACAGCCCCACATCCACTAATAAGTTAAAAATCATGTACCGGACCAAAGGCTCGCTGCCGACAAACGTCAGCTGGCGTACGTTGATCCGAATACCGTACTGTTCATTCAAATAATCCACCAGCGGCTTCAAGCGGCGAATGACCGTCATCGTGGACAAATACACCGATTGGCTGAACTCTTCGATCGTTCCCGCCGGGTGATGCAGCATATACGCCATCGCCTGCATCGCCAGACTGTCACTGATCAAATATTGGAAATACACCTCCGCCGCCGGCAGCCGGTCATCGACTGCCACGTCGCCATTAGCATCAACGAAAGCCGCCATATTCGGCTCCACAGTAGCCAGGTCGGTACTGATCAGGTGTACCAGGGACCGCAGCCGGGTGACGCCGTAATCGCCATATTCAGCATCCAGTGCCCGGACGGTGTAGACTCCCGGGGACGCCTGCCGCACCGCCGTATACAAGTGCAGCTTGTCATTGGCGGTCTTATCCAGGAATAAATCAGCGACATTAGGCATGATGATAACCTCTTTTCTCAAGCAAACATTCTATGTCTTATCATTACCATAAGGATAACATAATAGCCGAGAAAAAAGGAATAAAATATTTGCCCCGAGACGAAAAAAAATCCCCACTGTCATAAACAGCAGGGAAATTCTTAATCCAGTAACAGCAGATCCCAGCGGGAGATAAAACACCGCGTATCCAATTGAACCCACTGGCGGCCCTGATCATCGGCTAAAATACCGGTGGTCGTCACGATACTGCCCGAGGCCACGGTGTTCGCGGCCTGCCCGAAGTGCGGGAAATCGAAGACCGGCACCTGCTGCGCCGTATGGCTGACGACCTCCGCCCGGTGGGCAAAAGCGGTCAACTGCGGCGGCGTAGTTAAAATCGGCCGGCCTAGCAGCGTCATCCGCTCCGAGCGTTTGACCCAAATACCGCCGCCCAAATCGTACCACTGGGTGCGGCTGATCCGATCGACTACCGCCCGATACACCGGCCAAGTCGACCCGGCGGGCAGCGCCGCCGCCAGCGGCTTCGGCGCCAGCGGATCGGCAAACGGGTACACCGCCATATCCATCTTCATCAGCAATTGTTTGTCCACCGGCAGCCGCATGAGCTGCAGCGTGTCATAAACATACTGGGCAACTTTGCTTTTGGTGGTAAACACCCCGGCACTCGCGTCGGGTGTTTTGATGATCGGAAACGGATTGCCCGGCAACGGTGTCAAATGATACGGCGCATTCAAATCGCCGGACACGTACTGGGGCGGGACCAGCAAGTTGCCCTCGGCGTTTTTGTGGTACACCACCACCGGTGCCGCCTGCTGGGCCGTATAAATCATGCGGATCCCGTCCGGTACTGGTTGGAAAATTTCCGAGTAATTTTCCACCCGAATCAGTTTGTATCCCTGAATCACCCGCCAGGGTAAATCAAGATGGCTATGGGCCGGGCCAGAAACCTGGGTATCTTTTAACAAGCGGTCGCCTAGTACCGATAAATAACGTACAATAATCCGCACCGGTGCCACGTTCAACGGCGACTCCCGGCGTGCCGGTATCCGTTCAGGATGATCGACTTCTGTCACCGCTGTGTCCCCTCCGCTCATTGCCAGAATAACACCTAACTGATTTCTGTTCGGCGCATATCCATGGGAATCGATACTTCCGCCAAATGATGACCACGGACCAGATCAACTTCGTTCTGCTTCGCCTTGCACAATTTATCTAAGACATAATCGATTTCGGCGTCCAAAATATTGCGCCGCTCATTCGTCAGCAATATTTCCTGATGTGCCGGCGCCTGGGTATATACGACCGTCGTCGGCCCCAGTGAGTACACCTTCACGAATTGGGCATCGGTCGCTGATAGCTGTTGCGCTACCAGATGGGAATAACTATTGGTGATATCAATGAGACGCATTGCTTTTCCACCCCTATCCAAGAAACTCCGTTCACAAATCTATTATAGAAGAAAAACGCGCATGGGGAAACCAAGAAACACGAAAACACCGTGGTTTTCGTGCGTTTCCCCCAAGCGGTCGTGATACTCATCATGTTACACCAAATACCGCCGGAAGAGAACAAAACGGCCATCTCCAGCGATTGGGCCGGAGATGGTCGTTTTATCAAGGTACTTCAATTACATTAATTACTTTTTAGCAGAATCCGCTTTGGCATCCACGGCTGCTGCCGGACTGTCGCCGCTGATGGTGATTTCGCCGTCACTCATCCGCGCTTCCAATTCCTTAACATCCGGATGGGCCAGATAGTAGTCAGCAACCCGGTCTTCGATCTGTTCCTGGATCACCCGGCGTAACGGCCGCGCGCCCATGGACGGATCATAGCCCAGATCCACTAGTCTTTCCTTCACAGGTTCAGTGACATGGATGTGCAACCCTTGATCCGCAATCATACTGTTGGTATCTGCAATCATCAAGGATACGATCTTCATCAGATTATCCTTAGTCAAAGAGTTGAACTCGATGATGCCATCGAACCGATTCAGGAATTCCGGTTGGAAGTAATCTTTCAAAGAGCCCAGGACAGAATGTGTCTTGCCCGATGCTTCTGCCGCGAAACCGACATTGGCTTCTTGGTTTGCTTGGCCGGCATTGGACGTCATGATGATGATGGTGTCCTTGAAGCTGACCGTGCGGCCTTGGCTGTCGGTCAACCGGCCGTCATCCAAGATCTGCAGGAACATGTGCATCACGTCCGGATGCGCCTTTTCGATTTCATCCAGCAGGATCAAGCTGTACGGATGACGCCGTACCTGCTCAGTCAACTGACCAGCCTCTTCGTAGCCGACATAACCCGGAGGCGAACCGATCAGCTTGGAGACGCTGAACTTCTCCATGTACTCACTCATGTCAAAGCGAATCATCGAATCCTCGGAACCAAAGAGCTGCTTAGCCAATTGCTTGGCCAGTTCCGTCTTGCCGACCCCAGTGGGGCCAACGAACAGGAAGGAGCCGATCGGCCGGCCGGACTTGTTGAAGCCGACCCGGTTGCGCCGAATGGCGCGGGCCACATCTTCCACGGCCTTGTTCTGACCGATGATGTGCTTCTCCAATTCAGGGGCCAAGTTGACCAGCTGATGCTGTTCCTGATCCTTGATCTGGCCGACGGGGATACCAGTCTTCTCTTCAACGATGTTTTCCATGTCCTTTTCGGTCACGGTCGGCTCGTTCTTGGGATCAATGGTATCCTTCTTCTTCATATCCCCGAGCTTGTCGATCTGGTCACGGTAGTAAGCAGCCTTCTCGTAGTCTTCCTGCTTGAGGGCGGCCTGCTTTTCTTTCTCCGCGGCGTCGATCTTTTCTTGGATCGTCTCGGGATCAACAACAGTCAAAGTCAAATTCTTGCGGGAACCAGACTCATCCAACAAGTCAATCGCCTTGTCAGGCAGGAACCGATCTTGGATATACCGGCTGCTCAACTCCGCAGCTGCCTTGATGGCTTCCGCCGTGTAGTGCACATGGTGATAATCCTCATACCGCTTCTGAATGCCCTGCAGGATCTTGATGGTTTCCTTGACACTCGGTTCATCCACTTGGATGGGCTGTAACCTGCGAGCCAGAGCAGAATCCTTCTCGATCGTCCGATACTCGTCACTAGTCGTTGCACCGACCAGCTGCAGTTCACCCCGGGCCAACGCTGGCTTCAAGACGTTACCGGCGTCCATACCGCCTTCCGCGTTGCCCGCCCCGACGATCTCATGGATCTCGTCGATGAACAGGATGATGTCTTTATTCTTCTTTAATTCTTCCATTAACTGGGTCATGCGTTGTTCGAATTGACCGCGGATCCCGGTGCCTTGCACCAGAGAAACAACGTCCAAGCGAATCACGCGCTTGTTTTGCAGCTTAGCGGGCACATCGCCATCGACGATTTTCTGAGCTAAGCCTTCCACCACGGCCGTTTTACCGACCCCGGCCTCACCAATCAGGACAGGATTGTTCTTGGTCCGGCGATTGAGGATCTCAATCACCCGGGCAATTTCCTTATCCCGGCCGATCACTGGATCGATCTGGCCATTCTTGGCTTCGGCAGTCAGGTCAACCCCGAATTGTCCGAGCAGACCACCGCCGTTGCCGCGCCCGCCTCGACCACCAGCTTGGGTCTGGGGACGCTGTTGTTGGAAGTTCTCGTTTGCTTGGTTTTGGGCGGCTGGATTCATGGCTTGGAAAATATCGTTTAAGCTGCTAAACCCGAATGGATCATTCGGGCCGGCGTCACGAGTGCCATTCTGTGCCTGGTTCTTCAGCAGTTGATAGCAGTCTTGGCAAAGATTGATTTCCTTGCGCTGGCCATTAACGCTGGTGTACAGATGGATCGTGGCTTCATTCTTATGACAGTTGTCACACAGCATACGCTTGCCACCTTTCTTCACTGGCCGAAACTTGCTTTCGACCTACGCTTATTATCATACAACTAGCACTCTCTTGATGCAAGTGCTAACGCTTGGGGCAAATCGCCGATTTTTCGCGGCTTTTTAATGCACTGTGCTGTGAGGGGGTATAATAGGAAGCGGATCAATGTTCCTAACAGAAAGGAGGCTGTGGGGCTCATGCCTGACTACCAACAAGCGCTGCAACAGCTGGTGGCCGGGAAGATCAGCGAGATCACCATTAAACCGGAGAACTTCTTCGCGTTTCGAAAGGTCTGGACCGATTTTCCCCAGCGCAACGAGATTGTGGGCACCGCCCAGCGCGGCGGCACCATCGTTTACCAGTTCCATGAAAGCGGTAAACACTAACAGCCATCGTACTTTTTACGGGGCTTGAAGGTTGTATCACTACTGAAAAAATGGTACTCTGAAAGATGAAATGTAGGGCTTTCGCCGTGCCATTTCCCGACCACCTGACGTGGTTAATTAACTGATCAAAAGGAGATATGAATCATGGAAAAACGCGATTTTCACATCATTGCTGACACAGGTATCCACGCTCGTCCCGCTACGCTGCTGGTCCAAACAGCAAGCAAGTACGACTCTGACATCAACTTGGAATACAAGGGCAAGTCAGTGAACCTGAAGTCGATCATGGGCGTTATGTCCCTGGGCGTTGGCCAAGGGGCTGATGTGACCATTTCTGCCGAAGGCGCGGATGAAAAAGATGCCATCACTGCCGTAGCCGACACGATGAAGAAGGAAGGACTCGCTGAATAATGAGTAAGCACCTCAAAGGGATTGCCGCCAGTGACGGGATTGCCGTCGCGCCCGCCTACCTGTTGGTAGAGCCGGATCTGTCGTTCGACAAGAAGACGATCAGCGATCCTGATACAGAGGTTAGCCGCTTACAAGATGCACTTGATAAATCAACTGCAGAATTAAAGATTATTCGGGACAAGGCCAAGGAAACTTTGGGTGCAGACGAGGCACAAGTCTTCGAAGCACACATGATGATCCTGGCCGATCCTGATTATATCGGTGCAATCAAGTCCAAAATCAAGGACGATAAAATCAATGCAGAAGCGGCATTATCTGCTGTATCGGATCAGTTCATCAGCACCTTCGAAGCCATGACGGACAACAAGTACATGCAAGAACGTGCCGCCGACGTGCGGGATGTCACGAAGCGGGTGATGAGTCACCTGCTGGGTGTCACCCTGCCCAACCCGGCATTGATCGACCATGAAGTCGTCATTGTGGCCCACGACCTGGCGCCCAGTGATACGGCGCAATTGAACAAGAAATTCGTTAAAGGATTCGTCACCGATATCGGCGGCCGGACGGCCCACTCGGCTATCATGGCCCGGTCGCTTGAGATTCCCGCCATTGTTGGTGCAGAATCCGTCACGAAGGACATCAAGGACAATGACATGGTCATTGCCGATGGTCTGACTGGCGATATCGTGATCGATCCTTCTGCTGATCAAATCAGCCAGTACAAGGACGCCGCTGAGAAGTTTGCCGCACAAAAGGCGGAATGGGAGAAGCTGAAGGATCAGCCTTCTGTCACCGCTGACGGCAAGCAATATACTGTTGGAGCCAACATTGGTACGCCGAAGGATATGGCGGCCGTGAACGCCAACGGCGGCGAAGCAGTCGGGTTGTATCGGACCGAGTTCTTATACATGGACTCCGACGAGATGCCCACTGAAGACGCCCAGTTCGAAGCGTACAAGTCCGTACTGGAAGACATGAAGGGCAAGCCGGTCGTTGTCCGTACCATGGACATCGGCGGCGACAAGCACCTGCCCTACATGCCGTTACCGCACGAAATGAATCCGTTCCTGGGTTACCGGGCTATCCGGATCTCTCTGGATCGCCAAGACATCTTCCGCACCCAATTACGGGCTTTGCTGCGGGCTTCCGCCTTCGGCAAGCTGCGGATCATGTTCCCGATGGTCGCCACGCTGGATGAATTCCGGCAGGCGAAGAAGATCTACTTGGAAGAAAAGAAGAAGCTGGAAGACGCTGGCACCAAGGTTTCTGATGATATCCAAACTGGTATCATGATCGAAATCCCTGCTGCCGCTGTTCTGGCCGATCAATTCGCCAAGGAAGTCGACTTCTTCTCCATCGGTACCAACGACCTGATTCAATACTCCATGGCCGCTGACCGGGGCAACGAGCACGTTTCCTACCTGTATCAACCTTATAACCCGTCCATCCTGCGCTTAGTCAAGCATACGATTGAGTCTGCGCACAAGGAAGGCAAATGGGCTGGTATGTGTGGGGAAGCCGCTGGCGACCCGATCATGGTTCCCCTCTTGCTGGGGATGGGCTTGGATGAATATTCCATGTCCGCCACCAGTATCCTCAAGGTCCGCAGCTTGATGAAGCGGCTGGACACTAAGGATATGAAGAAGTTAGCTGACAAGGCAGTCAACGAGATGACCTCCAACGAGGAAGTCGCCGAGATGGTCAAGAAGGCAACTGGGCAAGAGTAAGTTGTGTCCATAGATTAAATAAAACACCGAGTCCCGCACAAGCGGCGACTCGGTGTTTTTGTGTACTGCTTTGATAGCCTTTTCCTGCCGACTGCTCTATACTCCAAGTATATTGAGAAAGGAGCGAATCAGTGATGTCTAAAAAGTATTATAATACGCGGACTCCAGCCTATGGCGGCGGGCCTGTGACGGTGATCGGCAATGGGTTGATGAGCAAAAGTATCCCAGTTTTTGCGGAAGTAGACGACGAAACAGGCGAAGTGAAACTTTTTATTCGGCATCGGGACCTGCCGCGTCTCGGAGAAATCCGTTCGCTATCAGACGCAGAAGTTTACTAGCACGACCGGTCAAAGACCAGATAAAGGAAAAACGCCGCTTCCAGCAGCAGCAAAAGTCCCGCGATCTTTGGCCACTTCGGGTGCTGCTGGTGCAGACCCAGATAGCCCAGCAGGATCGTAAACAAGACCGCCGCCAGAATAATCACTGTCATGCTCTACTTCCCCTCCTTCGGTAACAACACCGGCAAATACCGCGGCCGCCAGCGAATGGTCATCGGCAGCGCCGGTCCCTTGTCCCCGTCCAGCCGCAGCCGAATCGTGTGCTTCGCATTCACCGGCACCAACCGTAGCTTTTCCGTGGTGAAATAGGTCACACCCTTCATCTGATCGAAGTGGCCGCTGAGGAAGTAGCGCAAGTACGTCAGCGTCTCGTTCCAGCGGAAATGATGGAGCAGCGAGACGTGCAGCAAGTCGGACTCATCGTCGGGGATATACTGCACTCGGCCGACCCCGTTCGTGGTCGTCACCAAACCGGTCCAAATCCGCGACGTCTCACTGCCGCCGTCATGGATCATTTCGATCCGATACGAGCGATTCGTCACCAGCAGCTGCACCCCCTTCGCTAAATAGACAATGGGCCCGAACTTGCGCTTCTCCTGTTGCCGCACTTGATTCGAAATATCGGCCAACGCCCCGAAGACCAGCGAACTGACGAAGGCATGGTCGCCGCATTGGCCGATGCCGATACTGACGGTATGATCCTGGGTCATCGCCGTGACCAGTCGATCAATCGCGATCAAGGGCAGCGGCGGAATGTTCAGCTGATGGGCTAAGTTATTCACCGTGCCGCCCGGGATAATTCCCAGCGGCACGGTCTTTTTAGCGCGCAGAAAGGCCGTCGCCACCAAGTTCAGCGTGCCGTCACCGCCGATTGCCACCAGCGCGTCATACCTGTGCGCCGCCTTAGCCACCGCCGTGATCGCCTCATCCACGCTGGGCGCGGTGATATAGGCGGACTGGATGCCTTGTTTGGCCGCTTTGGCCGCGAACTGTCTGGCCAGCCGAGCCGATTGGCTGTGACCGGCTTGGTCATTGTAAAAAATACCTACCCGTTGAATCACGGAAACCCCACCTTTCCCACTTCCAGTATCTAAAAACACGCCCTGCCGGTGGGCAAAGCGTGGCATTCTTATAGTTATCTTAGCATACCGGGCGGCCTGCGCGCCGCCTGGTAGATTAATCCATCTCGAACTTGGCGGTCAGCTTCACGTCCGGGTACTTATCGTGGAACCAATTCTCGGCAAAGCGGTTCTCGAAGAGGAACAGCGGATTGCCTGCCAAATCTTTGACCAGCAGGTTCCGGGACGAGGCCATGCTCGGATCCAGTTGTTCTGGATCGATCCACCGGGCCGTCCGGGAACCGATCGGGGTCATTTCAACCTCCGAATTGTATTCGTGGAGCATCCGATACTGGAAGACTTCGAATTGCAGCTGACCGACCGCCCCCAGGACATAATCCTCGGTGTTATAGGTCCGATACAGCTGAATGGCCCCCTCTTGGACCAGCTGCTTCATGCCTTTATGGAAGGACTTCTGTTTCATCACGTTCTTCGGCGTCACCCGGACAAAGAGTTCCGGGGTGAATTGAGGCAGCTTAGGGAATTGAACCTTCGTCTTGCCGGTATAAATACTATCACCAATGGCGAAGTTGCCGGTATCGTACAGACCAACGATATCCCCGGCCACGGCCTGACTGACCTGTTCCCGTTCATCGGACATGAATTCGGTGGCATTGTTCAGCCGCAGCGTCTTGCCGGTCCGGGCCAAGGTGACATCCATGCCCTTCTCGAAGGCGCCAGAGGTCACCCGCACAAAGGCAATCCGGTCCCGGTGGTTGGGGTTCATGTTGGCCTGAATCTTGAAGACGAAGCCGGAAAAGTCATCGGAATCCGGCTGGATTTTATCACCGTCCACGGTCTCATGGGCACTGGGTCCTGGCGCCATGCTCAAAAAGCTGTCCAAAAACGTCTTGACCCCGAAGTTGGTCAGCGCTGATCCGAAGAACACCGGCGTCTGTTCACCCTTGGCAATCTTCGCCAAGTCGAATTTATTTCCGGCTTCATTCAGCAGGTCAATATCGCCCAAGGCATCCTGATACTCGCCCTCTTCAGTCAAGGGATTACTGGGATCAATGGTGCCGTCCGCATTCAACGGGATAAAGTTCTCGCCCTTGGCTTCGGAGCGGTACAGCTCGATCCGCTTGTTTTGCCGATCGTAGATGCCTTTGAGCCCCTTGCCCATCCCGATGGGCCAGTCCATGGCGTAGCCCTCAATGTGCAGCAGGTCTTCCAGCTCCGCGATCAGATCCAGCGGTTCCCGGCCATCCCGGTCCAGCTTGTTCATGAAGGTAAAAATGGGAATTCCCCGTTTTTTTACGACCTGGAACAGCTTCTTGGTCTGGGGCTCGACCCCTTTAGCCGTGTCGATGACCATGACCGCGGCATCCACCGCCATCAAGGTCCGGTAGGTATCTTCCGAGAAGTCCTCATGCCCCGGGGTGTCCAGAATGTTGACCCGCTTGCCGGCGTAATCAAACTGCATCACGGAACTGGTCACCGAGATGCCCCGTTTCTTTTCGATTTCCATCCAGTCACTGGTGGCGTACTGGCCGCTCTTTTTACCCTTAACGGTCCCGGCCGAGCGAATCACCCCGCCGAACAACAGCATCTGTTCGGTGATCGTTGTCTTCCCGGCGTCTGGGTGGGAAATAATAGCGAAGGTCCGGCGCTTGGCAATGGCCTGGTCCAGATCCTTCTTCGTTAATGTATCAATCATAATTGGTTGTCTCCTTTATTCTCTGCTTAAGTGGCTGACAATGAGAATAAAGGCCGTTACCAGACGGTCCCGCGCATAATGGTCCTCCTCGAATTCTTGAAAACAAAGCAATGGCGCTACAGCCTCTGCGGCTGTAACGCCTATTTTAGCACAAAATGAAATTATCCGGCATTTACCGACATGTGCTGCGGATCATTGGTCTTGGCTTCCTCTTGAGCGGCAACAGCAGCGGCTGAGCGTTGGGGCAGGCGCAGGTAAACTGTTTCCAGCCGCGACCCGTCCATATGACCCGTGACCAGCTGCAAACCGTAGCCGATATCCAGTGTCATCGGATGGCCGTTGGTAGGGATACTCCCCAACTCCGTGACCACGTACCCGGCGATGGTATCGACGTCGTCTGCCGACAAGTCCAACCCGAATTCATCGTTGAAATCAGTGATGGTCATTTTCCCAGAAACAACGAACTCATAGTCATTGACCTTGTGGTACAGCGTGGTCACGTGATCGGATTCGTCGTCGATATCGCCGACGATTTCTTCCAGCAAGTCCTCAATGGTGGCTAAGCCCACCACGCCGCCGTACTCATCCAGCAGAATAGCCATTTGCTGCTGGGTCTTCTGCATCTCGCGCAGCAGTTCATCAATGGTGATGGTTTCTGGCACGAAGAGCGGTTCGGACATCACGTCCGCGATCTGCAAGTGATCGAAGCCCACTGCGCGGGCCCGCTTCAGCAGGCGCTTGATGTGGACGATCCCGACGACCTCATCCTTGTCGCCCCGGTACACCGGGACCCGGGAGAACGGTTGGGACAGAATATCATCGATATTTTCCTGGTCGTTATCCTGAATGTCGATCATGAAGGCGTCCGTCCGGGGCACCATCACTTCCCGGGCCATCTTATCGTTGAAGGTGATGATCCCTTCCAGCATTTGATACTCATCCGGCCGGATCAGCCCCGTCTTGCGGGAGGTTTCGATGACCTGGAGCATTTCTTCCCGGGTCATATTATCCTCTTCCCGCTTGACCTTCTGGCCGGTCAGCTTCGTCAGAATATTGGTCGAAGCCGACAACAACCAAACGAACGGTTTGGTGAACGTACTGGTGAACTTAACGATGCCGACAGTTGCCTTGGCGACACCCTCTGGATTGGCCAGCGCCACTTGTTTCGGGAAGAGTTCCCCGAAGACCAGCGATATGTAGGACAACGCCAGGGTAATGATTACTGTCGAGGCCTCTTCGCCCCACGCGACATCCCCGAAGACTGGTGCCAAGCGCGATGCCATGGATGTGGCCGCACTGGCGGAGGAGAGAAAGCCGGCAAAGGTGATGGCTACTTGAATCGTCGCCAGAAATTGACTGGAATTGTTCATCACCAGCAGCAGTTTGGCTGCCTTCTTGTCGCCGTCCTTGGCTTCCGCCTCGATTCGCGGCCGATTAACGGATACGATCGCCATTTCCGCGGCCGCAAAGATCGCGTTCACCGCTGTCAAAATGACGATCAAAATTATCTGACCACCCATGCTCGTACTTCCAGGGTCACCACTCATTATAGAACCACACTCGCTTTCGATTGAAAAAATGTAATATTACTAGAATTATAGCAACGCAACCGGGTGAATACAAGCAGGCCCCTACTTATCTTTCTTCGTCGGTTCTTGGGGCAAATGCCAGCGCACCGGCGTCGTACTGAACTCCGTCAGTTCGCCCTTCTCCCGCAACACGCGGATGCTGTGCCAATACTGAACAACGGTCTTGACCACAGCATAGATTGGCACCCCGATGATCATGCCGATGATGCCCCATAGATTGCCCACCACCAGCAGCAGAATAATGATCGTCAGCGGGTGGATATCCAGCGCCTTGCCCACGACATTGGGATAAATAAAGTTGCCGTCCAGCTGCTGAACGATAACGACAACGACACAGACTAGCGCCGCCTGTTCCCAAGAAATCGTGGACGCGATGATCAAGGCCGGCGCCAAGCCAATATAGGGCCCCAGGTACGGAATGATATTCATGAAACCCGCCACAACGCCCAGCAACAGCGCGTAAGGCATCCCAATGATCAGGTAACCCAGGCCGGTGAATGTGCCGACAAACAGCAGCTCCACCGCTTCGCCCGCCACATAGTGAGAAATCGTCTCGTTCATCTTCGTCAGGACATCACTGATCTGATCATTCAGCCGATTCGGGAAGAACCGCTGAATGTTGGGGATCAGCTTGTGCCCATCCTGCAAGAAGTAATACAGCATGACCGGGACCGTGATGGCCGAAATCACCACACTGCCCACCGAGGACACCACCCCGCCAATGTTATTGGATACACCGCTCAGGACGGAACGCAGGATCGTCGCCGGATCCAGCTTCAACTGAGTCAGCGACTCCGTTAAATTGAAGCGGCGCAATAGCGGCGTATTGAGAAAGGCGGTGGAGGACTTGCGCAATTCGCTCAAAAAGCCGGGAAAGTTATCCACCACCTGGGTCACTTGCTCGATCAAGTTGGGGATAATTGCCGCAAACACCAGCGCCACCGCCGCCAGCAAGAGCACGAACAACAGCACGATGGCCATTCGCCGGGGAACATGGAGCTTCATTAACAATTTGACCAGCGGATTGAGCATATAAAATAGGAAACCCGCCGCGATGATCGGGCCAAAAAGTGTACTAAAAAACGTGGCGATGGGCGTAAACACCCAGCCAATTTGAGAAAATACCCAAACCAGCGTCGCGATGACCAGAATCTGGACCGACCAGTAAAACAGCTTCGACTCCCGCATTTCCTTGAACATAATGCTCCCGCCCTTCTCCTTCTAGTTTAGCAGACCGGTGCCGGAAGAAGTAGAAAAGCCGCCCCGCTTTTCCGAAGAAAATGCGGAGCGGCGCGGATGGCACAATCGGGTCAGAGACTGCCGCTGTTATCGTTCACGGTATAGATCACCGTGGACTGATACTGCCCTGGCGTGATCGTCACCCCGGCCGGTACCGTCAGCTGCGCGTTGGGGTAAAACCGCTTGATCGAGTTCACGTCAGCCGCCGCCGTATCCGGTTCCACGAGTGGGTTGACGTAATAAAGCTGGGCCGAAGACGTGCCGTTGGCCACCATGGGGTTCGGCTGATGGTTAGCGTACCACAGGTCAGTCGGTGCGCTGTCCGGTACCGCCCCGGCGGCATCCCGCGTCGGAGAGCCCAGGGCTACACTGAAGGTGCCATAGCCGGTTTGATTAGCCGCGGTACGGAATGGATTCATCACAGCGGATAAGAACCAGGTGTATGTGTTCTTCTTCGTGTTGCCGTCATTTTCCATAATTTCAAAATACGCGTTGGCCTTGCTGGCGGCGGTCAACGGATACACCGCCCCCGCAGTCGGCGCCGGATTTTTACCAAAATCTAAAGTCGGCACCGCCAGCAGATTCACACCGCGCAGGAGGTCAAACTGAATTGCGTTGGACTGCCCCAGGATCTGGGTCCCCGTCATTACGAAATCCACCAGCTTCTGCTTGTACGCGCTCGCCGCCACGTTGCTGGCCCCAACGTGATAGGCATAAGTATACGCAAAGTTCGCGGGTGCCTTGGCAAAAACCGCTGAATACGTATAGTAAGCCTGCTGTACCGAAGCCAACTGGCTGCTGGTAGTGTCCGTCACCGTCGCAACAGTCCCGTCACTGGCCGTGACCACCGGCACTTTAGCAATCGTCGTTCCAGCCACTTTGGGAATCCAGATAGTCAGCGTCTTACTGGTGTTGACCGGCCCTGTCGCCAGCATGGCCGCTTCCGCCTTGACCGGCACATCCTGATTGATATCCACGGTACTCACCCGGTGGGTGGTCGGCTGGCCGGTCGTATTGAAGTATTTCTTCACTTGGTATTGCGCGGTATCTGGGGCGTCGGCATTGCGGAAAATCAGATAATTCGCCGATGCCTTGTTGAAGTCTGCTTTCGCGTCCAGCAGATAGTCCTGTTTCAGCGGTACCGTCGCCTGACGGGTTAAATTGATCTCGCCGTAATACACCCGGTTGCTCTGATCCGTTGGGGTGGGCATTTGATAATTCAGCGTCGCCGCCAACGAATCGCCGCCGAGCCCTGGGATCACACTAGCCGCCGTCGTATTCTTAGCCACATTGACCGCCAGCGCGTGGGTACGGGTATCGAGCCCGCTAATGCTGTTCCAATTGGCCGTTTGCTTGACCGCCGGAGTCGCCAGCGACGTCTGCAAATTATCCTGCGCAGCGATGCCCAACGGATCCCGCCAGGTCCCCAGCGCCTTGGTCACCCCCGCCCCAGCGAGCTGCGCATCGGTGACCACGTAAGGGCTTTGACCATTGAGCGTGATCTACGGATTCAGCGGCTGTCTCAGTTTGATGGTCGCCTCCGCCAAGGGCAGCGTATTCATTGTCCCGGTGTAGCGCCACGATTTATTATCCAACGAGCCCGTAATGAACTTGCTGTTCAGCGCGGCGTTGGTATCCGCGCTCACCTTCACCGACAGCGCATTGCCCGTCGTCGTGTAATTTGCGATCGGTTCATTATCCGCCGGCAGCGTGCCCTTGCCGGCGGCATCATACTGGTAGAGTGAATACACATTGGCGTACCGCTGCGGTTTGATCACCCCGCCCGTCGTCAGCTTGGCCGGGTTGGTCGAATCGAAGACCGGCGCGTAATTCTGCACGTAGTCCGTTAAGAAAGCCGCGCGTTGAGCAATGCTGAACGCCGCGCCGTCATTCACCAGGACCCCATGCTGGGCTGGATCTGGGGTTGCCGTCCGGTAGTGCAGATCCGTCCCGAAACGGCCTTGGGAATGGAGGGTGTCAGTGAATGCGGTGCTTTCTGCCGCGCCGGCGGTGTCCGCCCAGTGCATGCGATCGTAAGGGACGACAGCGCCGGTCCAGGAGGTGAAGTTGGTGTAGGTGGGATAGGCCAATCCGTTGTCCTTCTGGTCCAATTTGATTACCGCATAGTCGGCAGGCGTCATCCCGGCCGGCCCGCCTTTAGTCGCGTTCATCTGAGACGATTTATCCGTGTGCAGTGTCTGGCGCAACAAACTGCTTGTATTGGTATCCTCCCGGTCCAACCCCTCCGTCAGGCTGTATGGATCAACCAGTTGGGATGAATCGTACATTGAAATTTTGACTGCATCGGTTTCGGCCAATCCGCTGGCACTGTTAAAAGTCCCATCTGCCTTAGTCGCTGCAAAGAATCGGCCTGCTGTTAGCGCTTGTTGATCTTTAGAAATCCCAGCCTGATATTTGGAAACGTCAAAAGAGAAGTTGATGTGGGCGTTACCCTTAAACATATTGGTCGTAAACCATTGGGTGATGGCTTGGTATAAGCCGACAATTCCATCCCCCATGTCCCGTTCCTTAATTTGCTTGCCACCCGCAGCATTCAGCAGCGTGATCATCGTCCCAGTGGGACCAGCTTGATATAGCGGACTCTTTGGACCACCTATCCACGTGCCCCCGACGTCCCAAATATTCCAAAGGGGGTTGCCGATCCCAACATGAGATTTAGTCACAAATTTTGGCTGCTTTGCACCATTGACATCCGGGGTCTGTAATGCTTCATTATTAAGATCTTTTTGTGGGCCTTCCTTACCGTCACTACCTACCAAGTTGTCTAATGTTAAAGCAGTATTTGTCGATGCAGTAATCTGCCGATTATTCAGATAATCTACATAATCGGCATCACCGTCCTGCAGCTGCAGCTGTACTTTTGAATTGCTGCTATCTGGGCTAGTACCAGTCTGCTTAGCCCAAAAAGGAACCCCTTTGACCTTGAGATAGAAATTCTGCTTATTCTGCGGATCCATGTATACGTGGTGATCAAATTGCATTGGAAAATTGACAGTCACTGAGTAAAATAGAATCTTAATCGATTGAATCGTTAAGTAATAATACGATTTTTCCCAATCAATACTGGCCGCGAGGGCCTTCGCGTCAATCCCTTCAGCCACCTGAACCCGTACCATAACCGCCCAATTCCCGGCCATCATGGCATCCACGACACTGGGTGAACCGGCAACAGCTGCTGAAATTGGCACGTTCCCGGTAGCCTGCAAAAATCCGCCATCAAATGTTTGATTGGCCGCCGTATCCAACACGGGTTTACCAGTGATTTCGCCATTGCTGCTCTTCATCTTGGAAGAAACGCCAGTTGGATTAAAGATATTACTGCGATCACCGGTCGACAATTTATTCGTCGTCTGGCCCGCCCAAGCCTGGGCGATGGTGGGTGCATTATTCGTGTTGCCAAAATCGACCAAATCAGCGCGAGTCACATAATTTAACGAAAAATAAGGCTTGCCTGCATCTGTTCCAGTATTTTTGAACGAAACAGCAATTGGCGAGGCGGTAACTTTGCCGTTCCAGTCCGTCGTCGTCTGTTTAACACTGGCCTGGCCACCAGCAGAAATATCTGTCGCCAATGGCATCGTCTTGCTACTCCAGTCATTGTAACCAGTCCGCACGAATGATCCTTCATCCGGCTTCCGGTGTCGGCCCAATCCCGGAATTTCATACATACTCCAGGGCGTATTATTCGCCGTCATGACGGTTGGCACGGTGTTGTAATATCCCCGAATCAAAGCCGAATTATTCAATTCATCTCCAATTGTTGCTGCCTTTGCCGGCGGTCCATTGCTCGCAAATAACGCACCACCGACGAGGGCGGCGAGCAAGAGCGTGAATACGCTCCGTGTCGAACTATGTCCTTTGATGATGTTCATTGTGTTTTCCCCCAAATACTATGTTTCAAACCCAATAATCTGACGACGTGACGTCCATATGTCATAACACTATGTGGGCTGGCAATGAAACCAGTCCCGCCAACCCGTTCAGGGCTCATTATGAATGCGATTACATAGGCAATTATAAAAAACGCTCAGGACATTTGCGTCGTTTTGTAACACCAACCTTTAGGGCTCCAATTATCCGCCTAATCAAGTGCTGCTAAACTTACAAATGCCTGAGCAAGGTATGTTCTAGCTTTCTGAAACCAGCTATTCAAACTGGCTCTCTTACAAAATATAATAACAGTTGCAGATTAAAAAGACAATTTATTGAGATATCTCAAAAGCCAAAAAAACACGTCCCAACCAAGCGGCTGGAACGTGTTTGACAATGTGCTCAGTTACAAGCTCGCATTATCTTGAACCGTATAGGTAATCGTGGACGTATAGTGTCCTTTAGTCACTGTCGGCCCAATATCCGCCGGCACAGTCAACTGCGCTGCCGGATAGTAACGTGTGATGCTGCTCGCTGCATCAGGCTCAATCAGTCTGTTCAACGTATATAGCACTGCCCCGCTACCATTAGCAACCATCGTGCCCGGCGTATGATTGACGAATGCCTGCTCAGAGTTCGTATAATCACCCGGCTGTGTCGGCGGGTTTGTCTGGCTAGGATCTGTCAAGCCTTCGCTAGTACCTTTGGTATCCAATGCCGGTCGACCGAGCGCCAGGCGGAAGTTAGAATACACCGCATTGGTATCCTGATTAGTAAATTTGCTCAGCCTTCCTGATACTGACCAACTTCCGGGCGTACTGACGTTGCCTGTTGTGCGGTTATCCTGTACCGTCAACATGCTGTTAGGCGTTGAGTCAGACGTGATTAAATAATTACCGGCTGTTGACCCTGGTGTCGGATGCTGACCGAAGTCCATCGACGGCACACTCAACAGGTTGACGTTCTGGAAGGGCGCGAAGTAAACCGGGTTAGATTGCGCCAGCATTTGCGTGCCGTTCTCGATAACGTCAGTTAAAGCTTTGTTGTAGAATTCTGCCGGGAAACCGCCACTGTTTATCTTGTACGTATAGTTATACGTAAATGTTTTCGGCGCCTTGGTAAAGACAACATTATAGACGTAAAAATTATCTTTGATACCCGGGATATTCGAACTTCCGGCCGTCACAGTAGCGGCATTACTTGCGTCATCGCCAGTGCCTTTCACTGTCGGTAACGGATCAACTGTGGGATACGTCGGATTCTTATCGTCTGCGTTGTTGCCCAATTTAGGAATCAAGATCGTGAGGTTCTTCGAATAATTGGTCCCTTTCCCGGTGCTCGTTACATCAGCTGTCACCCCATAACTTGTATCGGTGCTCTGGACAAACTGGCGCGTCTGTTTAGTCGCCGTGAAGTACTTGTTTTCTGTATACCAAGCAGTGTCAGGCGTATCTTGGTTACGGAACACAAGATAACTTGCGTTGGCCGTACCATCTACACTCGTCGGCAATGTATAGCCACCGGCAACATTAACCGCGCCAGTACGGTTGAACGTGAGAGCACCATAGAACACCCGTGCGTTGGAATCAGTCTTAGCGGGCATTTGATACTTGAAGAGAACGTTGCTACTGGCATCTATTGTTGCGGCTACACTCTTTGTAGCATCTCCCGCATTGGGATCCTCATTATCATAAGGGTTTCCGTTTGCAACATTAAAGGACATATTATGCGCATTGGTATCAATCTCCATTTTTGCCCAACGAGCTGTTTGATCCTGCCCGTTAGTATCATTTGAAGACTGCACTGCCTGCAACGTATCGTTGCGGACAACAGCCAGGGGATCACGGTAGGTGCCATTAAACTTTGTGATACCGCCATCCTTCTTAAGATCCGAGTCATTAACGGTATAAACCGTACCACCACTGAGATTCAGCTGGGGCTTGAGCGACTGAGACAAGTTGATTGTTGCCTGGGCTAGCGGCAACGCACTGGTCCCACCGCTGTCCATCGTCCCAGTGTACTTCCACTGGCTGCCGTCCAAAGAACTGGTCAGCTTTTTACCAGTGAGATCCAAGTTGATTGCTGACTTGCCATTGGCATTCGCCGCTACTCCCACCTTCAAGTTATTGGTAGTGTTTGAGTAGATTGGTTTGATGTTCTCAGTAGCAGTTCCGTCACTGTTATAATCATAGAACTGGTAGACATTGGCATATCTTTGCGGGTAAATTGCGCCCGCTACACCCAACTTTGTTTTATCTGCATCCGTAAACGTAGGTTGTAGATTCGTTTGGGTAGCCAGGAAGGGCGTCCTCTCTGTAATCGGAAATGGATTGGTCGTTCCATTGACCAGTATGCCATCTTGAGCAGGATCTGGTGACGCTGTTCCTGTTTTCTGCAGTTTATTAGCGGAGTGCATCGTGTCAGTGAACGATGTATCCTCTGGATTCTGAGAATCATCCGTCCAGTGCATCCGATCGTACGGCATGATTGCCCCTGTCCAAGAAGTAAAGTTGGTATATGTTGGATACTTGGTGCCCTTATCCAATTCGGCCTTATTCTTGATTACTGCATAATCTGCAGGTGTCATTCCAGATGTACCCACAGACGTTGGGTTCATCACAGATGTCTTGTCTGTGTGTAAAACTTGCCGTAACGGACTATTTATGCTCGTGGATTCGCGGTCCAAGCCTTTGGTTTCGCTATAGGGATCAACCAATTGCGAAGAATCATACATCGTGATCTTAATGGCATCCGTCGCAACCTGAGGAGTACCTGTTTCAGTGCCTTGTGCAGCATTGAATGTGCCGTCTGCATGCGGCGCCGCAAAGAAACGGCCAGCAGTTAACGCCTGCTCATCTTTCGACGTACCTGCAGCATATTTGGACATATCAAAGGAGAAATTAATATGTGCGCGCCCGGTAAATGGCTGAGTGGTGAACCAATTTGTTAAACCCTTGAGCACCCCACCAACCAAACTGTTACCGTTCGTATCGCGAGGTGAGACATTGTTAGAATCTGGAGCATTCAGCAATGAAATCATGCGTCCTGTTTGGCCAGTTTTAAAAACAGGACTTTTACCAGCCGGAAAAGGCATAATGTCAAAAATATTCCAAAGGGGGTTGCCGCCAAGGAGGGTGTCGTAATGACTATATATCGGGAAATTGGGTTGAGTTTGACCATTTGCCTTGACAATCAAATTCTCATCATTCAGATCTGTGCTAGCCCCAACTTTACCATCAGTACCAATTAAATTGTCCAAAGTACTGGCTGTTTGCGCTTTTGCATTGATCTGACGATTATTTAAATAATCGACGTAGTCTGCGTTGCCATTTTGCAGTTGCATTTGAACCGATGACTTATTGGCATCAGATCCAGATCCCATTTGTTTCATCCAAAACGGAATACCTTTAACTTTTAAGAAAAAGTCGTTTTTTGTTTTGTCCGGGTCCAAATAGATATGGTGGTCAAATTGCAAAGGAAAATTGATGGTTTGCGTGATTGTACCTATTGCTGGCCAAATACCGTATGTGAAAGTGACGGTCTTTATGGTTAGATAATAATACGACTTATCCCAGTCAACACTCGCCGCTAACGCTTTGGCATCAATTCCATCGGCGGTTTGGACACGTACCATAACAGCCCAATCACCAGCCATTGTCGCATCAACAACACTTTTTGAGCCAGCAACGGCCGCTGAGATTGGTACGTTGCCAGTTGCTTGCATGTAGCCCCCGTCAAAAGACGAATTTGTACTATCCAAGGTTGGCGTGCTCGTCGCAGAAGTACCCTTCATCTTCGACGACACAGAATTAGGGTTGTAAATTTGTTGCTGATCTGATGAAGAGAGTTGTCCTTGTTGCTGATTTGCCCATGCTTGAGTGATTGCCGGAGCATTGTCACCACTGCCAAAATCAAGTAAATCATCCTTGTTCACATAGTTCAGGGAAAAATAAGCTTTACCATCATCTGAACTTGTGTTTTTGAAAGAAACGGCAACTGGTGAACCAGTAACGCCATTCGTCCAATCATTCGTAGTCTGTGTGACACTGTCCTTGCCACCTGCAGAAATATCTGTTGACAGCGGCATACCAGTGCTATTCCAATCATCATAACCAGAGCGTACAAAAGAACCCTCAGTGGGCTTTCGGTCTCGGCCCAATCCCGGAATTGTATACATACTCCAAGGATTATTGGTTGGCGTTACTACTTGGGGCACACCGCTGCTGTTTAACTTCGTTGAAAGCGTGCTATTATCCAACACATCCCCAATAGTCGCCGCCTTCACCTGCGGCCCGCTACCAGCAATCAACGCACCCCCCACGAGGGCGGCCAGTAGGAGGCCGACGAGTCCCTGCTTAGTTCTATGTCTCTTGATGATCCTCATCAAAATTCCCCCAGTAATTATGTCTGAAATCCTAAGTATCTTAATGCTTTAATTTATCCCAAAGCCGTTCGCCGTGGCGGCGGCCTTTATTGTAGATCAAGACCCAGCCGGCAATCATCAAAATGATGATCAGTATCACCAGAATAACGACGATGATCATGTTGCGCCGATTGGGCGACGAATAATCAGCCAGGGCTTGGACCTGGCTTTGTTCAATAGTGAAATTGCGGGTGATGGTCTGGCGGGCAACATTATTGCCGGCCACCACCAGTGTCATGCGGTACGCCCCGGCGGGCAGGTTATGTATCGGGAACTGCCAATTGAATCGGCTTTGCGGGGCGACCTTGCCGTTTTGGGCGGTCGTATGGATGACTCGTTTCTTGGTACCGCGATTAGTGACCGTCAAATCGGTCGTCAATGCGTAAGCGTACATTGGGGCATCGTTGCTGGTGACCAGCCGCAGGGCCAGCTTACCGGCTTCCGCCACCGGCTGCACCGTGCCAAACTTCAGCTTGGGCCGCTCGGTGTTGATGTTGCTGCCTTGGAGCACGACGCTGCGCTGATAGGCCACTTTCTGCCGAATCGGCGTCGCTGTCGTGGTCACATCGGCTTCTGAATAGAGACCGCCGAGGATCATACCCGAAAACTGCTTGGCTGGGGCTCGGATCGTAAACTCGACGACTTTCACCGCTGCCGGCGCCAGCGTCACACTTTTCTTCCTGGCCCCCACGACTAATGAGGCAAAACTTGTAGCCGTCTTGGGATACACGCTGGTGGCCGCCTGACTGTAAATGATCTGCGGATTGCTGTCGGTGGTGCCGTTGTTGGCATAGACATCGACGGTAATCGGCTCACTGCCGATATTGGCGACCTGCAATTGCAGGGTCTGTGTCTGGTTTGGCGTCAGACTGAGCTGCCAATAATTCAACGCGCCATCCACCTGATTAGGCGGCAGCACCGCACTCACGGCGTAGGCCTTCTTCGGCGTTTTTGTGGCGGCGCCGTGCACAGTGACGGCACTGCTAAACAAGCCGATCAGCACCGCCAGGATGCTGAGCAGCCACCACGGCCGGATGATATATTTCCTGGGCACGACATCACCTCCAATGAAACCAGTACACAAAGCCGGCCGTCTTACTGGCAAGAACAACGTAAGAATCAGAATTTGTTTTCTGAAAACGGTCGGCCAAACTCCTTGTTCATGACTATCTGAAATGGTAGCATCACAACGGCTAAAAAACAACGGGTGTTTTGCTTCACTGGCCTAGTTATTCCAAATTTCTATTGGAAGTCCCAATGCGCCCACTCTCTGATTGTATACCGCTCAGTTCCCACTGGTATTTCAGAAATGACAAAATATCATTTGAAAATTGGTATTGACATATTCAGGCAGCGTCGTGGAAGCGGTCGAGCATGGTATAATACGGACATATTGACTGACTTTTAAACGAAAGAAGTGGCTTCCTTGGCAATTGAAATCACGACCTCCCTGAGTTCTCCTGTATACGACGACGCCTTGGCCATTCGCCAAGAGGTGTTTGTCCAAGAACAGCACGTCCCCGCTGACTTAGAGGTGGACAGCGACGAAGGCAAAGCAATCTATTTCGTCGCCTACGATGACGACCATCACGCCGAAGGGACGGTGCGCCTCGTACCGGATGAGCACGGCGTCGGCGACGTCCAGCGCATGGCGGTACGCAAAACCGACCGGCACCACGGCATTGGCCGGGTCCTGCTGAACGCGGTGGCCGACTATGCCGCGAAGAACGCCTACGCGGCCCTGCTGCTGCATGCCCAGGTGCACGCGATTCCTTTTTATGAGAAATTAGGCTATACGCTAACGGATCGGCCGGAATTTTTGGATGCCGGCATTCGCCATCGGGAAATGGTCAAGCCGCTAGCCGCCGACACCAAGGGAGCCAACCATGTCCAATAAGAAAATCGCCGCGGTTTATCTGTTCTTGTTCCTGCTGCCCTATTTATGCGCCCTGCTGGTCATTGGCACTAGCTACAATGCGCTGGTGCTGCACAGTGCCAGTCTCTGGCGGACCTTCGTCGGCGCCGCGGTCGGCGCCGTGGTGATGAGCGCCTTGAAAGTCACCGTAGAACGGCCCCTCGCCATCCTGGTGGCCAACGCCACCCGGCCCCTGCTGCGGGACATTCTGGACTTCTTCAAAGTCGATGGCGACATGAAGAAACGGGTGCTGAACCTGGGCATCGACTTCGTCTTCTGCGGGGTCGCCACCTGGGTGGTGCGCAACGTCTTCCCCCGGGAATGGATCATGTGGTCGCTGATCGGCTGGCTGATGCTGATCATGTTCATTTCAGTGCTGATCGGCGGGTATATCGATTATGACTTACTCAGTGTGGAACGGACCGGAACCAAAGAAGTGCAGGTCCGCAAGCCCACGATCAATAAATAACAAAAACGACGGGATACAGTCAACTGACTGTATCCCGTCGTTTTCAGAAACCATATTCATTAATCGTCATATTCATCCGGCTGGCTGTCTTGTTCCTTGCCAATATACATGATGCCGGCGTGGTCGCAAATCTTGTCCTGCTCATCCATCCGCCAGCTGTCCACCAAATACGGTTTGCTGGTCATGGCCAAGTGTTCCGGAATTTTCAGCTCAGATTTTTCGAACTGCTTCATCAGCCGTTCGATCCCTTGATTGACCCCGATCTGGTAGATGACCGTATCGGCAGTTTCGGTGTGCACCGCCGCCTTACTATCCGGCAGGTCGAAGGTGACGAAATCGCCGAACTTTTCTGTGCCGACTGGGAATAAGGAACCAATGTAGTACACGAAGGAGTATGGGGAAAAGACGATCAGGGCGGTCCGGTTCTTTTGCCCGGTCTGATGCGCGTCCAACTGAGCCGGCGCGTCACTGTGCATGAATTCCTCCCAAGCTGAATAGAAGCTGCCGTTACCATCCATCATTGTGGGCAGGTAGGGATACCCAATCATCCGCATTGCGTCCACGTTTTTAATTTCTGCCATTGTGCACTCCTCTTTCTTCTTTAATATACATGATAAAAGCCGAGGCTGACCCCGGCTTTTTTATTTTCGAGACTATGATTACAACTAGCGGCGATGAGACAGCTCCAAATACCGCTGATACCAGATGTCGACGTACTCCTGGGAAAACGGCCCTTTGCCGTTATTGATCCAATCCACCAACACCTTCACGTTCTCCTTGAGGATATGGTCGATCTCCGGCGAATAGGACCAGCGTTTGGCGTGGGCTTCGTATTCGTCCACGTCCAGCAGGCGCTTTTCGCCGTCTGGAAACACCTTCACATCAAGATCGTAGTCGATGTATTTCAGGGCTTCCTTGTCAATCACAAACGGGCTGGCCAAGTTGCAGTAATAAGACACCCCGTTGTCGCGGATCATCGCGATGATGTTGAACCAATATTTACGGTGGAAATAGACGATTGCCGGCTCGCGGGTCAGCCAGTGACGGCCATCCGATTCGGTCACTAAAGTGTGATCGTTGCACCCAATGAGCGAATTCTCGCTCGTTTTGAGCACCATTGTATCGCGCCAGGTACGATGTAAGCTCCCATCATGCTTGTAGCTCTGAATCGCAATATAGTCTCCTTCCTTGGGAAGATGCACTGCGAACCCAGCTTTCGTGGAACTGTTAGTCACTAAGAATTATAGCAGAAATGCCAGGGGGGCTCCACCCTGGCATTTTCTACCTTAATCCACCGACTTCAACGCTTCCAGCATATCGACGTTCTTCAGTCGATGATTCACGAAGAAACCCAGCAGCAGCGTGATGATGGCCACCACAATGAACGGAATGATGAAGCCCATGGCGCCCAGCGCCGGGTTGAACATCACTTCATCCGGCGGCACCGCCCAGAGGATATAGCGGTGCAGCACTTCGCCGAGGACGTAACCGGCCGCGATCCCGAACAGGGAGAGAATAATTGTCTCCCGGTAGATATACATGGTGACTTCGTTGTTGTAGAAGCCCAGGACCTTGATCGTGGACAACTCGCGCATCCGTTCGGACACGTTGATGTTGGTCAAGTTGTACAGGATAACGACGGCCAGCAAGCCGGCGATGATGATCAGGACCATCATGATCTTGTCCAGGGAGTTGACGATGACGTTAATCTGCGAGCGCAGCGTGGTGTTCTGCACCACCCCGGCGACGCCGCTGAGTTTCATGAACTTCGCGGATTGCCGTCGCGTATTGTTGGTGCTGCGGTCATTCAGATTGATCAGATCGGCATTGGTTGAGAAGGATGTGTCGAACGTTCGGGCATAAGCTTGCGGGCTCATGAACGCGAAGTGGCCCATGTACATCTCGGTAATCCCGGTCACCTTCATCCGCCGCGGAGTATTGTTCGCGTCCCGCAGCGTGATGGTGTCCCCGACTTTAGCCCCCAATAGATTCGCCAATCGTTCAGAAATAACGACACCACTCTTTTTGAGCGTCAGCTTCTGCTGAGACTGGCGATTCACGAGCTGAATGTAATCCGTGAAGGACTGGGTATTGCTGGGGACGATCAGCTTGATTTGCTGTGTATCGCCGCTTTTACCAGCAACCCGGGTCAGCTGCTCGTAGTGGACCTTGGTGTGCTCTTTGACTGCCGTCTCGTCTAGCAGTTTGTTGATCTTCTTCTGTTGACTGGTCGGCACGTAATCCGTGTGGGCGACGATCATGTCGTAGTGCACCAGATCGCCGAATTGGCGGTCATTGATGCCGGCAATCGAATGCTGCACGGCTAAGCCGGTGAAGAGCAAGGCGACGGAACCAGCGACACCGAAGATAGTCATGAACATCCGCTTCTTATAGCGAAAGATGTTGCGGGCTGTGACTTTGTGGGTAAAACTCAGGTGCTTCCAAATCACTGAGAGACGTTCCAGAAAGATTTTTGATGCAGCAGCCGGCGGTTTCGGCAGCAGTAACGCTGCCGGTTTATCCCGCAGTTCCCGCATGGCCACATAATACGCGGGGACGACGGCACTAAGCAGAGCTAACGCGAAGGCAATCAGGGTCACACCCCAATGGATGTGGAATTGAATCCGCGGCAAGGTAAAGCCGGTGGAATAGGCATTGTACACAATGTACGGCAGCAAGGTGTGACCCAGGATCACCCCGAACACCGTGCCCACCATACTGGCGGCGAAGCCGTAGATGGTGAATTTCTTGATCACGTCTTGATTGTCGTAACCCAGCGCCTTCAGCGTGCCGGAATTGATCCGTTCTTCGTCGACGAACCGGGTCATTGTGGTGATCGTCACCAAGGCGGCGACGAAGTACAAGAAGATAGGAAAAATCGCAGCTAAGGAGTCAACGATCCAGGAAATCGTGCCATAGATCTTATAGCCGTCGCCCCAAGGGACTTCCCGCCGAGAGTCGCGGGCATACACCGGGGCTTGCAGATGCTTCAGTGTCGCCTTGGCCTCTTTGAGCGTGGCCGTCGCCGTCGCGATTTTCTTCTCTGCTGCCGGTTTGGCGTCGTTAAACTTAGCCAGACTGTCTTGGTACTGCTTTTCCTTCGTGCTTAATTCCGTTTTAGCGGCGGCTAATTGCTGCTCGCCGGTTGCCTGTTGCGTTGCTAACGTCGATTTAGCCGTGGCTAATTGGTTAACTTTGCTTTGCAATTCGGTACGAGCCTGGGCAATTTTGGCCGCATTTTGCTGATACGCCGCGGACTTCTGGCTTAGGGTGTCCGTTGCGGCCAACCAGGTCTGCAAGCCGCTGCGGTACTGGTGCTGCCCGCTGTTGTAAGCTTGGACTCCTTGATTGTATTGGGTCAGCCCGGCTTGGTATTCTTGTTTCTTGGCGGCTAACAGTTTTTCACTGGCCGCCAGTTTGGCCTTTGCCGCCGCCAGGGCTTGGATGTTGTCCTGGAGCTTGGTCTGGGCCGCGGTTAATTCTTGGGCAGCAGCGGCGTACTTCGCTTGGCTGGCATCCAGCTGGCTGCGCGCGGCCTGCAATTGCTGGGCGCTTTGATCCAATTGGGTCTTTGTCGCGGCCAGCTCTTTGGCGGACGCATCGATTTGGCCTTGGGCTTGCGCGATTTGGGCCATGCCCGGAGTGTATTTCTCCTGCATGAAGGTTTGATAGGTACTCTGAGTCTCGGTCAGTTTCTGTTGTGCCACCTGTAATTGCCCGGTCAGCTGGGCGCGTTCCGCGTCCGTCAACTGAGCGTTCGCCAGTTGCTGGTTAAGCTGACCGATTTGGGCCTGGAGTTGGCTGATGCCCGTCGTATATTGGTTCTTGCCGGCGGTGAGGGCGTCCTGCTGCTTGGTCAGGGCCGCCTGTTTTTCATTCAGAGCCGTATTGGCTGCGTCCCACTGAGCCTGCTTGGTCGCCAGTGCTTGGGCGTTTGCTTGGTACTCTGTTTCTTTGGCATCAAGCAGCGCCTTCTGTTGGGCCAGCGTCTGGGCGGACGCCGTGATTTGGGCTTGGGCATCGTTGATCTTAGCCTGATTGGCGTCGATCTGTTTGTACCCCGCGGCGATTTGGCTCTGCCCCTCATCAATCGCTTGCGCCGCCGCTGTTAACTGCTGCTTGGCGGCCGCCAGCTTCGTTTGGGTTTGGGCCAAGGTGGTCTTGGCGGTTTGCAGCTGCGTCCATTTTTGATTGAGCGTGGTTTGCCCGTTATCCAGCTGGGCTTTGGCGGCGTTCAATTGGTCCGTACTCGCGGCCAGCGTCGTCTGCGCGGTTTGGATCTGTTTTTCACCGGCGTCGATTTGGCTTTGCGCACTGGCCACTTGGGTGTTCAGTTTCTCCTGGTTGGCACTGATCTGCTGATTGGCCTGGGCAATTTGCGTTTTGGCGGAAGCCAGCTGGTTCTGGGTATCGATCAGCTTCTGTTTCGCCGCGTCAATTTTCTTTTGACCGCTGGCAATCTTGGCATTGGCCTGCTTCTTAATGGCGGCCAGCCGCTTTTGCGGTTGATTCTTCAGCAGGGCCTTGAGCTGGTCCTTATGGGTATCCAGCAATTTGGTGTACTGGCTGGAATAGGGGTCAACGCCCTGCGTGTTTTTGAACGTCAAACGGGCCAGCATGTAGTAATCGGACCGGAAGGCCTGTTTGGTAACGACCCCGAAGCCCTTCAGGCTGCCGGACCCGGAAGTCGACTGGCCCATGTTCACGTCCGAAATCAGCTCCGCTGAATTAACAAAGCCGACAACTTTGAAGGTGTGCCGTTTCAGGACTGTGTTGCCCAGAGCGTCGGCCTTTTCCGTTACCTTGAACTCCTGGCCGAGTTTGTAGGCTTGTTCTTGCTTGGCGTTCAGGACGATCTCGTTCGCCTGCTGCGGCATCCGGCCCTTAACGACCTGGTACTGGGAGACCTTAGTCGGTGCTGAGAAAATCCGGACACTGGTATCGGTGCCCTGAATGGCGACGTCCTTAAGATAACCGAATTCGGCGTCTTGGACCCCTTTGGCCTGTTTGATGGTTTGTACGTCGCTTTTATCCAACCCATAATCGGCGATGACGGAGACATCAGCGGTGTGGTGCTGATTGAAATACGTCGTCCCTGTGGCCCGCATATCCGGACCGGTGACGTACAACCCCACCAAGGCAAACGAACCCAGGAGCATCAAGCCCATGATTGAGAAGAACCGGCCCCAGGAACCGGAGAACGATTTGCGAATGTCTTGCCACAATGCTTTTTTCTTCAATGCTCAACACTCCTTACCATTCAATATTGGCAATTGCTTCGGGATTGGGATTCTCTTCAATCTTTTCCACCTTGGCGTCCCGGAAATGAATCACTCGGTCGCCAATGGGGGCGATCGCCGCGTTATGGGTCACGATGATGACGGTGGCGCCCTGCTTGCGGCTCATGTCTTGAACGATTTGCAGGACCTGCTTACCGGTGGTGTAATCCAAGGCGCCGGTGGGCTCATCGCAGAGCAGAATTTTGGGATTCTTGGCGACTGCCCGAGCAATGGCCACCCGCTGCTGTTCCCCGCCGGATAATTGGGACGGAAAGTTGTTGATCCGGTTAGCCAGACCCACGTCTTTCAGCGTCTGCTCCGGATCCCGGGCATCCTTGACGATTTCTGACGCCAGTTCTACATTTTCCTTCGCGGTGAGATTCTCCACCAGATTGTAAAACTGGAAGACGAAGCCGACATCATCGCGCCGATACGTCGTTAATTCCCTGGCGTTGTACTTGGCGATGTTCTTACCGTCAATGATTACGTCCCCTTCGTCATTGGTATCCATGCCGCCAAGAATATTCAGCATTGTCGACTTGCCCGCCCCGGACGCGCCGAGAATCACGACCAGTTCCCCTTTATTCACTGTAAAATTAATATCGTTGTTGGCGACGATGGTGGTGTCGCCCATTTCATAGCGCTTATAGCTGTGCGTCACTTCAATATAAGCCATCTCGATTAACCTCCTAGAAATTAAATCCAACATCGTGTTGTCTTGTGTCGAGTATACGGGGTCGCCTTCGCTTCTAGCAACCATCAAAAAGCCAAAAAGTGTTGGTTTGAACGTCAAAACAGGAAATACGTCAACATGTTGTTGCTTTTAATTATCGACCATTGCATAATGAGCCCTGAGGTGATCATGATGACAACCCATGCCAAAGTGACGAAGACGCAGCAGAAAATCAAAGAAGCGTTTATCTATTTGATCCATACGAAGGGCTTCGAACGCCTGACCATCAGTGACATCACGAAATACGCCCACATCAACCGGAGCACGTTCTACGCCCATTATCAAGATAAGTTCGATTTGATCCAGTTCTTTGAGCAGGAATCAATTCAAGCCCTGCAGGGCATCATTACGAATCGCCTGGCCGCCGCCATGGTGTCGCCGGAGAATGGCCCGGAAACCATGGTCACCTATGATGCCATCCGCAAGATGCTGCATTATATCGGCGATAATTTCGACCTGCTGCGGGCACTGATCGGTCCCGGCGGCGATCCGCACTTTGTCGATGAAATGAAGAAAATCCTGCGCAGCATTATCGACGCTGATCTGTATCAAGTAAAAGGCAACACAAAAATGACCACGGTGATTCCAGACAACTATGCCCATGAAATCGTGGTCGGTGATATTGCGAATATTGTGACGTTTTGGCTCAGTCAGGATAATCCCGAGAGCCCGGATGAAGTCGCGGATATTATTATGAAAACGCGGTTTATGAGCCCTTACGAGTTGCTGGGAATTGCGGAAACAAATGGTTCGGCCCGGTGACCCAAAAACGCCCCAGACCGCATTTTCCAGCGATTCGGGGCGTTTTCAAAATCCGCGATTTATCCTTGCAGCTGTTTGAACACTGCTTGCAGCTTGGCCGGCGCGTCCTGGCCTGCTTCCGCCGCCACGGCGGGGAAGATGGTGTCCAGGTAAACGCCATCCACTTGGTCTAGGATTGGTGCGGGAACCGGCGTGATGGGCAGGCCGATTTCTGCGATTACCGGCAAGTCCGTGTGCTGGCGGATCTCCGGGACCAGCTGCTGTAATTGCGCCGCCGTAGCTTCGGGGCCGGAACCGGGAATCGGCATGACGAAAATGAAGTTCTTTGCGTCGGCAACGATGGGCGCGACGTGGCCCAGCGAATTGGTGGTGACCACTGCGACCAGGTTCACCCCGGCGGCCAGCGCGCCGGGCAGCGGATCATCTTCCTGGCCCGGGAGATCCAGCACCAGCACGTCGGTCACTCCAAGGCTGGCACATTTCTTGGCGAATTTCTCATCGCCGTATTTGTAGGCTAAGTTGGCGTAAATCGTCAATTGAATGGGCACCTGGGTCTTGGTCCGGGCCGCTTCAATGGCCGAGAAGATGCCGGGCAGGTTCGTGCCAGCGGCTAAGGCCCGGACATCGGCGGCTTGGATCGCCGGCCCGTCGCCGACGGGATCGGAGAACGGCACGGAAACTGCGACCAGCTTAGCGCCCGCCTCGCTCAAAGCAATGATCTGTTCTGTGGTGCTGGTCAAACTGGGATCGCCGGCGACGATTACCGGCACAATGGTTTTAGTTGCAGTCATATTAGTCATCGATTTCTACCCCCCGATACTTGGCAATGCTGGCGACATCCTTGTCGCCCCGGCTGGACAGCGTGCAAATAATAATTTGGTCTTTCGGCAATTTCGGCGCCATCTTCATCACTTGCGCCACCGCGTGGCAACTCTCGATGGCAGCGATGATGCCCTCCTCTTTCGCAATATATTCGAAGGCATCCACCGCCTCGTCATCCGTGATCGGGTAATACTGGGCCCGGCCGCTTTCTTGGAGCATGACGTGCTCCGGCCCCACACCCGGATAATCCAGCCCGGCGGAAATAGAATAGACCTTGTCGATCTGGCCGTCCGCGTCCTGCAAGAACTTGGACTTCATCCCGTGGAAGATACCGGTGCTGCCGTTAGTCATCGTCGCCGCGTTCTCCGGGGTATCCGCGCCTTTGCCGGCGCCCTCGGCCCCGACCAGATGGACTTCCGGCTGATCGATGTACTCGGCGAAGGAGCCGATAGCATTGGAACCGCCGCCGACACAGGCGACCACGTAATCCGGCAGCCGGCCGGCCTGGCTCAGAATCTGTTTCTTCGATTCTTTAGAAATTACACTTTGGAAATCGTGGACCATCGCCGGGAACGGATACGGCCCCACAGCACTGCCCAGCAGATAGAACGTGTCGTCGGACCGGGCCGCCCAATTCTGCAAAGCGGCATTGACCGCATCCTTCAGGACCGCGGACCCGTTAGTCACCGGCGTGACCTTGGCGCCCAGCAGCTGCATCCGGTAGACATTCAGCTTTTGCCGCTCGGTGTCGACTTTACCCATGAAGATCTCACATTCCATGCCGAACAACGCGGCGACGGTGGCTGTCGCCACGCCATGCTGACCGGCACCGGTTTCGGCAATCAGCCGTTTCTTGCCCATCCGCTTGGCGACCAGGGCTTGACCCAGAACATTATTGATCTTGTGGGCCCCGGTGTGGTTCAAGTCTTCCCGCTTGAAGTAAATTTGGGCCCCGCCCAAGTCCTTGGTCATATTGGCCGCGTAGTACAGCAGCGACGGCCGGCCGGCATAATTCACCAGCAGATCATTCAATTCCTTGTTAAACTCTGGGTCCTTGCGCGCCGCGTGATACGCGTCGGCCACCCGTTGCAATTCGGGGTACAGCAATTCCGGAACGTAGGTCCCGCCGAACTCGCCGTAATGGCCCGGTGTCTTAAATGTGTGCTGCTTTTCGATTTCTTGCATAATACTCGTCCTCCAAAAATTAAAGTGTTCAAAAAAATCCGCCCTCAAACAACAGAAGCTGTTGCTTAAGGACGGATTTTTCCGCGGTGCCACCTTAATTGGGATTCCAGGTTATCAAAATAACGCCAGAGTCCCCGACTTAGCAGAGAGCCAACACTCTCCCGGCAACTGACGTATGCCTAACGTTCTTCCGTACTTCATATGTTTCGGGAAGACCCTCAGTGGTCCATTTATCGACTAGCATCCAATCGCACTCTCAACAACGGCGACTCTCTGTATGGGCCCGATCAACTTGACTTCCACCTCAGCGGTTTGAGGACGAACTTATTTGATTGATTAGGATACTACACGCTCATTTTGAGACTGTCAACCCTAATTTGATTAGAAATCGAAAAACTAGTCTTCTTGCTCCGCGTACTCGTCAATCGCCGCGACCAAATCATCCACACTGGTTACAATCTTACCGTTCAGCTTAATCAGCCCAGTAGTGTACAGATTCAGGTAGTGGAACTGATTCTCGGCCACTTGCTGCAAGGCGTCCAGCTTCTGCTGGTTGTCCGCGCCCAAGCGGCGGGTATCGGTGTATAACCCGATGATGGGCACCTTGGCTTGATAGGCCACGCCGATTTCACTGGCGACGCCATTATCGATCGTCGGGCCATCCAGCACGGCGATCAGCAGATCGCTGGCCAGCACTTCGTCAGTGTCGGCCTTAGCAATCATTAGTGAATTGGCATAGTTATTCTTGTCATTGATGCTGGCGTTCTCTTGGGGCAGGTAGACTTCGACCAGCGGATATTGCGCGCGAATCTTGGCCACGATCTTGGCGTTGAATTCGGCATCGGCTTGGGAGAACAAGCCATTGGCAAAATAGACTTTCACAGCGTTAACCTACTTTCTCAAACTGAGTTTCACGACACATTCGCAACGGGCGGTCTGGGGGAACATGTCGATGGATTGGAGCCAGTCCACGTCATAGGCTTCGGTCAAGGTGACCAGATCCCGGGCGAGCGTGGACGGGTTGCAGGAAATGTACACAAACTTGGGCGGACGTTCTTGGACGATGGTCTTGCGCAAAGCGACATCCAGACCGGTGCGCGGGGGATCGACGATCAGAGCGGTCGGAGTGAAGCCCTCTTTCCGCCAGCGGGGAATGACGTTTTCAGCCTTGCCCACTTCGTAAACGGCGTTGGTGATGCCGTTGATCTCAGCGTTGCGCTGGGCATCGTGGACCGCGGCGGCGATGGTTTCCATCCCCCGCACGGCGGCGACGTGTTTAGCTGCCGTCAACCCCAAGGTCCCGACCCCAGCGTAGGCATCGATCAAGCGGTCCGCTTTATCCAGATTCAACGCCCGCAGCGCGATGGCGTACAACTCTTCGGTTTGGACCGGATTAAGCTGGAAGAAGGCCTCTGGCGACAGGACAAATTTATTACCCCGCAGTACTTCGGTAATCGTGCTGGCGCCGGCCAGATGGATCGTCTTCGGGCCCCAGATCAGCGAGGTATCGTCCGGATTGACGTTTTCCATCACGCTGGTCACTGCCGGCATCGTGGCCTTGACCGCCGCGACTAACCGGTCGCGATCCCGGAAGTCTTCGACGCTGCTGACGAAGGTCACTTGCAGGTCTTCAGTGCTGGCCGATTCCCGCACGACCAAGGTGCGCAGGCCCTGGCGGTGCTGCTGCAAATCATAGATCGGCATGTGCAGCGCGTTCAGAATCTCCACCAGCGCATTGATGGTTTGCATCGTCCGGGGACTTTGGGTAATACTATGGGTAATGGAAATCAGATCATGTGTGCCCGGAGCATACATGCCGGCAATGATCTTGCCGCCCTTCTCCACCGCCAGCGGGAATTGCGCCTTGTGCCGGTAATGGGTGGGGTTCGCCATGCCGATCCCCGGTTTGATCTGATAATCCTTGTAATCCCGGGGCGCAAATTTCTCCAAAGACTGACGCAGCACATCGTCTTTGAAGGCCACTTGGGCCGGATAGGCCAAATGGTTCAGTTCGAGTCCGCCGACTTTACCGAAATTCTTGTCGGCCGGCTGGACCCGATCCTTGTTGGGTTTCTCAATATGGGTCATCTCGCCCCGCAAGAACTTGGGCGCAACCGCCGTGATCGTGGCTGAAACGACTTCGCCGGGCAGTACCCCGGGGATAAAGATGATCTTATGGCGCAGGTAACCGATCCCCTCACCATTGATCCCGATGCGTTTGATGGTAATGATCACCCGTTCGCCGACTACGGCTTCAACGGGTTTGGTGCGCGTATAACGTGACATGAATTTAAAATTCCTTTCAGAAAGCAGGTCAACCGTGGCAACGATAACCAAGATCTCGGCCCAGAAACGTCCGGGCCGCTACAATATTTTTCTCGACGGCGAGTATGCCTTTGCGGTGGATGAGGGCGTCCTGGTCCAGTTTGCTCTGGCCAAGGGGCAGGAACTGACGCCGGACCAGATTGCCCGCATCCAAGAGCAGGATAATTTTCGCCATGCTTATAATATAGCAGTGAACTACCTGGCACACCAGCTCCGGACCCGCCATGAGATTTGGGCGAAGCTGGAAGAAAAAGAAGTGCCGCCCGCTTATATCAAGCAAGTGGCGGCAGAATTGACGGAACAAGGGTATTTAGACGACCACGCCTACCGGGATAGTTTTGTCCGGACGCAGATGGTCACCACGGAAAACGGCCCGACGATCATCGAACGCAAGCTGCGGGAAAAGGGCATCAGCCCGGAACTCGCCAACCGCGAGGCGATTACCGATATTTTTACCCCGGCTGAGCAGCTGGCAACAATGGCCAAACTGATTGCCAAGCAGCGCAACCACTATCGCCGGAATTCCGCTCGGGAACAAGAACGGAAGATTCGGCAGCATCTGTACACCAAAGGCTTCGCTGGCGATTTGATCACTCAGGCGATGGATGCGGCCGACTTCACCCCGGATCCGGAGGACGAAGCCGATGCCTTGGCCGCCCAGGGGGCCAAGTACTGGCGACGATATGCCAGCAAAGGGGCCGCGGTGCAAAAGCGGAAGACGAAGCAGATGCTGTATCAAAAAGGCTTTGACCTGGGGGCCATTGATACTTGGATTGCTGAGCAGGAAACGGAAGACGCCTAAGGGCGTCTTTTTAATTTACCCCATCTGTCAGGGTATATTCGACAGTGGCGGTGTAGCGGCCTGAACTGATCGTGTTAGCCGCGCTGGGCGCCGGCACTTCCAGACGAATATCGTTGTAATGCAGCGCATAGTCGGCCGTGGTCACGGTGTTGGTGAACAGAGTCTGACTGGCCTGCATCCCCACCCTGGTGATGCTGCTGCCCTGGACAAAGGCCAAGTCGGCCCCCTGGAGACCGGCAGCATCAGTGTCAGCCTGCTTGAACGCGGTCAGCTTGGCATCGACAGTGTATTGCGTCCCCAAGGTGTCCGCCAGCGTGGCATCGGTAATGGTACCCGCAGCAGTGACCACAATGGTGTTGGCCTCGCTGCCGCTGATGTTGGTGTTCGAATACGCCGCCGCTGCGGTGGGCAGCGGTTGGGTACCAAAATCCAGATTCGGCACTTTCAGCTGGAGCAGCGCTGCTTCTGGGGCCAGCCCCATGTTCACGTTGGTCACGGCCGAATTCTTGGTCACTTGGATCGTTTGGGTAACCAGCACAGTTTGCTTATCCGCAATGGTCGCGTGGGTCGGCAGCAGTTGCGAAGCCACTGTCGGGTCACTGCCGACACCATTCTTGGTCGGGAACAAGCCGGCACTGACATTATCCACCAAAATACCCACTTGATATGTACCGGCCGGAATATTGCTGAACTGATAGCGGCCCATGGAATCCGTCGTGATCGCATAAGCCAAGCCCGTGCCATCCGCGCCGACAATGGCGTGGGTCGCTGCATTGATCAAGACCAAGGGCAGGCCGGTGAGCCGGGCTTCATTGTCCGCCATCAGGCCATCCCCGTTATTATCCCGCCAAACCGTGCCGCTGATGGTGTTTGAAATCGGCGTGTCCTGAGCGGTGACCGTCGCGTTCTGGGCGGCATTCGTGATCGTGACCGGCACCGCCTGCGGATTTAATGCATAGCCGACAGGCGCTTTCGTTTCCACAAAATTATATGTACCGTTGGCCAGACTGCCCACGGTCACTTGGCCGACTTGGTTAGTCGTCATCCCGCTGGCAACGGTCTGGCCGCTGCTGTCCGTCAGTTTGTACTCAGCGCCGGCCAAAACCTGCGACGTTGTCGCATCGACTTTCGTCAAGGTCGCCTGGCCCGTGTAAGGACTGGCGGCATCGGCCACCGCAACGGTTTCGTGGCTGCCGGGAGTCGTCACGCTGCTGCCCTGGGTGATCGTAAACCAATGGGGCGTTTGATCCAATTTATACCCATTAGGGGCCTGCGTTTCCACAAATTGATACGTGCCGATATAGACGCTCGGCAGCGTGATCTGCCCCTTGGCATCCGTCGTCAGTCCGGTCACTTCCACCCGACCGCCATTGTCCAGCAAACTGAAGACGGCCCCTGGCAAGGCCTGGCCCTGGTCAGTCGTCTTCGTCAAGGTCACGGACCCCAACTGATCACTGCTGATCGACCCGGTTCCGCCCCACTGGACGTACGCCGGCACATTGGCTGTCACAGTTTCGGTACTGGCCAGCATGGCGGCACTGGTCCATTTGTTCACGGTACTGGCCTGGACATTGCTCAGCTTAACCTGCACGGTCATGTTCACGGCCTTAGTCATGTTGCCAAAGTCATAGATCACGGTACTGCCGGCACTGCCATGGCTGGTCTCCGAAATCTTCGGCTGAACCGTCCCGCCGTCATTAATAAAGTTGCTGGTGCCCGGCGCGTACGACCCAGTCGGGGCATACACGCTGGTGGGAATTAACGTCTCGTTGGGCCCAATTTGCTGAGTGACAATAACGTCATTCAGCTCTTTGGTATTCATATTGACTGCGATATTCCACGTCAGTTCACTAGGGGCCCCGTTGATACTCCGAGAGAAGATCCAGCCGACAATGTTGACATCCGGCAGTGCCCCTGGCGCATCGGGCATCGTACCGTTAGTTGTGAAACTCAGCGCACCGCGATAAGCCTTTACCGCCTGGCCCACGGTGGCATTGAAGGTGATCGTTCCTGTTTGCGCGCCCTTGGCAATTTTAAAGATTCCGATCACTATGCCGGTCGAGTCTTGCACCTGTAATGACAGATCATCGTTAGCTTGCAGGTAACTGGGCAGTGCAACCGGGGCCGTATCGCCGCTGGCAATCTTGGTGTTTTCAGGAATAGACCAGTTATATGTCACGGTATAAAAATTTGAAACCGTCATACTGGGACTGTTCGCCACCGGATTGTTGTTGAAGTCAAAAATACTGGCATCGTCTGCAGTCAGTCCCTGCACAGTCGTTACCGCGGTGGCCTGGGTCGTTGCCGGGTGGCTCAGACCAACGGCCGCCACGACCCAGATCAGCAGCAGTGTCATGCCATATACCAAACGTCTTGTCCACGTCATGTTTCGAATCCTCTTTTATTCATTCCATTTTCATACCAATTATTTAGTATAACGCAATTTTCCCAGTCCCCAAGAACAAGTGGGAAATCGGGCAAAAAAAATACCGCCAAATTGCGACGGTATTGGTCAGTTTATCCAAATTAATTTAAGCGTCTGCCAGCTTCGCCACGTCCAATTCATGGGGCGCGTGGCCGGTTTCGACGAACGCCTTAGCGTTATTCAGGGAGACCGTGACCATATTTTCCACGGCCGTCTCAGTGTGGTAGGCAATATGCGGGGTCATGATCACCCGGGGATCGGCCAACAGTTTTTCGTACAGCGGATTAGCCGGCGCTTCGTTCTTTTCCCAAGCCGGATAGACATCGGCTTCGAATTCGAAGGTGTCAATGCCTGCCCCAGCAATCTTGCCGCTGGTCAAACCAGCGATGAGGGCTTGGGTATCGATCAGATTGCCCCGGGCAGTGTTGATCAAATATACCCCGTCCTTCATCTGGGCAATTTGGTCGGCGCCGATCAGATGGGTATTTTCCTTCGTGCCCGGGATGTGCAGATCAACGACATCCACCCGCGGCCAGAGGTCTGCCAAGTCATCAACGTACTCGACTTGATCCTTAAGCGCTGGATTCGGATAGGGATCATAGGCGATGACCTGGCTGCCGAAACCTTGGAACAGCTTGACCGCCGACGCGCCGATGCGGCCGGTACCGACCACGCCAATGGTCAGCGTGCCCAGTTCTTTACCGGTCCGCTGCATGGCATCTGTATACTGGTGATGGCTAATGGATTGGATCACATAACCGAAGTTGCGCACCAATTGCAGCGTCAGACTCACGGCGAATTCCGCGATGGATTGGGGCGAATACGCCGGGACGTTAGCCAGCTGAATCCCGTTAGCGGCCAGGGTCGCAAAGGGGACGTTATCCGTCCCAACGTTGCGCAGCGCCAAGTATTTCACCCCGGCTTGAGCCATTGCTTCAATAGCCGCGGGCGGGTAAGCAACCGTTTGCAACGCGACAACGACATCATCGCCGGCAAAATCCGCCGGGGTCTGACCGCCTAGAATTTCCTGATGAAACTGCAGCGTCACGCTGTTTTCTGCTGCCCAGGCGTCAAAGAATTCCTTTTCTTCCGGCTTTAATCCATAGATCCCAAATTGCATTATTTTAGTCTCCTTCTGTCATTGACTTGGTTGTGTCCCGGTACCAGCGGGCATGATCCCGCCGACCGCCAACGGTAAACCGGGCAGTGCTTTGTTCTGCCGGCAGCGCGGCCGCTGCATCACCGAGGGGCAGCTGGTCATTGAACATCTGCTCATACGCCGGGATAGTCAGTTCTTCCCGCTCCGCCAGTAGCTGAATCACCGCAGCTTGACCGATATGGTCGGCAAAGCCGGGGACCAGGATGCCGCTGAAGAACTCGCCCACCGCACCGGAACCGTAGCTGAACAGGCCGATGCGGTCGCCCGCCTGCATTGTTTTATCATGACACAACAGACTGAGTAGGCTCAAGTACAGGGAACCGGTATAGATGTTGCCAACTTGGCGAGACAATTGGCTGGCAGCGGTTAACCGCTGCCCTAAGCGGACGCTGTCAGTGAGGGCCGCCAGGGCTTTCTTCCCCATCTTGGTGAAGGGCAGGTGGAACAATAGCGCGGCGTAATCAGTGATCGTGTCGTGGTATTGGACTTGGTGCTGACCGACGATCTTGGTGACAAAATCCAAATAAGCGGCCGTGGAATAGTGGCCATCCACCACTGGGACGGTCATGCCGGTGGGCCGGAAAAAATCAGGGATGTCTTCGGTATAGGCGACGGCGTCATCCTGCAGGGCGAGAACCCGCGGCTGGGCACTGATCACCATGGCCACGGCACCAGCGCCCTGGGTGACTTCCCCGCCGCTGGCCAGGCCGTACCGAGCGATATCGCTGGCGATGACCAGCGCTGTCTTAGTCGGATGCGCGGCCACATAATCCCGGGCCATCAGCAAACCGGCGGTGGCACCGTAACAGGCTTCTTTAATGTCAAAGGCGCGCACCCAGGGATTCAGCCCGGTTAAGCGAGCGACAGTGATTGCTGCGGCTTTGCTTTCGTCCACGCCGGATTCGCTGGCCACGATCACCATGCCCAGGCGGCCGTCCAGCCGGGCACTGGGCAGCGCATCGACCGCGTTAGCTGCCATACTGATGATATCCTGGGTGGCCGGCGCCACTGCCATTTGGTCTTGACCAATGCCGATCGTATATTTATCAGGGTCATCGCCCCGCGCCTTGGCTAGTTTGACCAAATCCACATAATAGTGCGGGGTATAAAAACCAATTGCGTCAATCCCGATGTCCATCGATTATCTCCTTTGCCCGCAGTTGGGCGAGTAGTTGTTGGGCCAGCGCTTCTGAGGGCCGGCCGGCGGTTGCGATCTGGGCAGCCAGCGGCGCGATTTCAGCGGCTGTCGCCCCAACCCGCACCGCCAATGAGCCGTATTGCAGCCGCATGTGGCCGCGCTGAATGCCGTCAGTCACTAAAGCATGCAGCGCCGCCAGGTTGGCCGCTAAGCCGACGCTAGCCGCAATTGCTTGAAGCTGCAGGACCGTGGGCCGACCGAGCAGCGTCAGCGCCTGCTGGGCACTGGGCAAGACCTTGGTGGCCCCGCCCACGGTACCCACTGGAATGGGCAAGGTGATCGTGCCCACCAGAGTGTCATCTTGCACGTGCCAAGTACTAAGCCCGCGATAGGTGCCGCTGCTCGCCGCATAGGCATGGGCGGCCGCGTTGACCGCGCGGGTATCGTTGCCCGTCGCCAAGGCCAGGGCCGCCACGCCGTTCATGATGCCCTTGTTATGGGTCACTGCCCGCCGGCTGTCCTGCTGGGCCCAGTCGGCGATGGCCGCGATCCGCTGACCGACTGTCCGCCCTGATTGCCTGGGTGTCTGCAAATTGGCTAGCGGAAGCGCGGCTTGCACCTGGGTCACACTGTCGCGCCCGTCATTGGTCAGGACCGCAAACAGCACCGCACCGCCGGTGACTTCAGCGGCAGCGGGGGCAACAGCTTCTAAAATATCGTTCATGATGTTGGCCCCCATGGCTTCGCCGGGGGTGACGGTAACCAAAAGCTGCAAACTGTCATCACCGGCACCCGGGGCCACGGTGATCCGCTCGATACGGCCCCCGTGGCTCTTAAGGGTGGGATGAGCAGCATAGCCGATTGCCGTCAACCGGGCCAGATTGCCCTGTAATTCCTGCGCCGCATAAGCAGATACATTTTGCAGGGCAATCTGGCCAGTTAACGCATGGGCATTGGCGATAATGGTGAGGTCCCGCCCCTGATCCAGCATCTTAAACCCGTGATTGATTGCCGCCACGACGGACGGTTCCTCCGTCGCCAGCGGGATTGTCCGGGGTGTTCCAGCAATGACCACACCAGGCACGACCCCCACCGGCAGACTCATTTGACCGATCACGTTTTCACTGAGACCGGTCAAGACTGTTTCCGGCAAGGGCTGTTGGGCAGACCAAAATTGTGCTTGGTCAACAGATAAAATGCCCTGATCAACCAACAAAACCAGGCGCTCCGCAGGTGTCAGCTGCCAGAATTTCTTAGTCATCGGACAGGGTCACTCCCATACCGACGGCCATCCCGCCGCCGACACATAACGCGGCTACCCCCCGGTGCAGTTGCCGCTGCTTCAGGGCATAGATCAGTGTGGTCAAAATGCGGGCGCCAGAAGCCCCCAGCGGATGGCCCAAGGCCAGTGCCCCGCCGTTGACATTCACTTTCTCAGCTGGCAATTCCAATGCCTGTACAACGGCCATGGATTGGGCCGCGAAGGCCTCGTTCAGTTCATACAGGTCAACATCATCAGCGGCCCAGCCGGCCTTGCGCAGCACGTGCGGAATCACCCGAGCGGGGGCAAAGCCCATCACGGCCGGATCGATTCCCCGTTCGTCAAAGGCGGTTAATTCCGCCAACCACGATAGTCCCTGGGCCTCGGCGGCATCCTTCGCCATCAGGACCAAAGCAGCCGCACCGTCATTGATACCGGAGGCGTTGCCGGCGGTGACAGTACCATCGGTTTTAAAAATCGTCCGTAATTTGCCCAGGGCGGCCATTGACGAGTCCGGGCGAATGCCCTCGTCCATCGTCATCAGGCCGATGGGAGTGATTTCTTCAGTAAATCGACCGGCGGCCGTTGCCGCAGCAGCTTTTTGATGGGAATGCAGGGTGAATTCATCCTGTATTTCCCGGGAAATATGAAAGTCATCGGCCACCCGTTCCGCTGTCATGCCCATGGGTTCATGGTTAATGGCGTCGGTCAGCCCATCAATATTCAGGCTTTCTTCCACTTCCGGCGAGGCTGTATTGTGGCGTACCAGGCCTGGGGCATTGGACATACTTTCCGTGCCGCCGACTAAGACGGCATCCGCTTCGCCCAGTTGAATGGCTGCCTGACCCAGATGGACCGCCTTCAGACCGGAGCCGCAAACCTGGTTGATGGTCATCGCAGTGCTGTCGTCACTGAGTCCGACCCGCAGGGCAATTTGGCGCGACACGTTTTGCCCATTGCCGGCGGCCAGCACGTGGCCAAAAATCGCTTGATCGATCGCCTCAGCCGAAATTCCGCTCTGAGCAATGGCGGCCTGCGCCGCATGCACCCCGAGATCGACTGCGGACAGCTCCCTCAACGCCCCGCCCCGCTTGCCGATCGGCGTCCGTTGGGCACTTAATACCACGACTTGTCGCAAAATAATGGTTCCTCCGTTCGGAATTTTCTAGAACCTAAAGCATACCGGAAACTGGGCGAGAATACTAGCTGGAAAGCCCGACCTTAACGCAATATTCAGCAAACCACGGTACAATATAAGTGAAGGAGATGACCCCGGATGCACGTTGGTGAATTACTGTTGCTGCTGGCTGATATTCGGCCGAATACGGCTGTCTTTTATAATCAAAATGGCGAACCGCTGCCGATCACCGCTATCACTTGGACCAAGCCAGACGTCGAAGCACCAGCGGCCCTGCTCCACGTCGGCACTCCGGGGCACCCCCGCCGGCAATGGGAATTGGTCGCCCTGCTCAAAGAACCCAACCGCCCCCAGGACCAGATTCTTGTCGTGACCAAAGATGGACCAATGCCGGTTTTCGGCTTTCGTCTCGTGCAACGGCATATTTGGCTTGGCTGACGGATCAAAAAAGCAGCCCCGCAGGACTGCGCAAAGTAAATTATTATTTCTTCTTCGGCGCCGCCGGGACATCGTCAAACCCGGCCACCAATTTCTTCAAATACGCATGCAGCTCATCCTTGATCTCCGGATGCCGCAAGCCATACTCAATCGTCGTCTGGACGTATCCGAACTTATTGCCGACATCATACCGCTTGCCCGTGAATTCCCGGGCAAATACCCGCTGGGTCTTGTTCAGCCGATCGATCGCATCAGTCAGTTGAATTTCGCCGCCCCGGCCGGGTTCTTGGGTGTCCAGCAAATCAAAGATTTCCGGATTGAGCAGGTACCGGCCAATAATGGCCAAGTCGCTGGGCGCTTTATCCACCGGCGGCTTCTCCACGAAGTTCTTGACGTTATACAGGCCCGGTTCCATTTCGGACGTGGGGTTGATCACGCCGTACTTGGACACTTCCTCGTGGGGCACGCGCATGACGGCCAACGTGGAGGCGTGGGTCTTTTCATAATCGTCCATTAATTGCTTGGTCAAGGGCACCTTGCTCATGGCTAAATCGTCGCCCAGCATGACGACAAAGGGTTCGTTGGCGACAAAGGACTTGGCCAGCCGGACCGCGTCGCCCAACCCGCGCTGGTAGGACTGACGAATGAAGTACAGATTGACGCCAATGTTGGTCGTCTCCTGCTCCAGCTTCAGCAGATCGTCCTTGCCCTGGGCCCGCAACTGTTCTTCGAGTTCAGGCGCAGAGTCGAAATGGTCCTCGATCGGCCGCTTGCCCTTCCCAGTGATGATCAAAATATCCTCGATCCCCGAGGCTTTGGCCTCTTCAACGATGAATTGAATCGTGGGCTTATCCACGATGGGGAACATTTCCTTAGCCATCGCCTTGGTGGCGGGCAGAAGCCGGGTCCCAAAGCCGGCCGCCGGGATCACTGCTTTGCGTACCTTCATTGATTATCAGTCCTCACTCTTAATATTGTGTACTCGCTTACCATACCACATGCTGGTTAAGAATCTACCATTATTCTGTGTGCTTTTTGTGCCGCCGCCACCAATCGACAAACCGGCTGCCGCTGGTGGGCGCCGTGCCATGGGCAGTTTCTTGAGTCACCGCGTTGACCACCGCCCCAAAGACAAAAATTGTCGCGGTCCAGTTGATCCACAACAGGACGATCATCACCGTCCCGATTCGACCGTAGGAGTTCCAGCCCGTTCCGAAATACCGCATGTAGACGGAAAAGCCTTGGGACAGCAGCATCGTGCCTGTCGTGGCCACGGCCGTTCCCGGCAGCACCGTCCACCAACGCATCCGGGCATTGGGCAAAAAGAAATAGAGCAGCATGCCCAGTATCAGGTTAGCCCCCACGGCGACCGGCCAGCGCAAGGTCCGATAAGTATCCAACCAAGATGTGGGTAGGCGCAGCAGCGGAATCAGCCACTCCAAAAATTGGCCGCCAAAGATAAACAGCAGCATCAGCACACCCAATACCAGGATAAACGCCAGGGTGAGCAAGAAAGAAAAAAGGCGACGACCAAAGAAAGTGATGATCCCTTCCCGCGCACTGGCCGCCCGGGGCACCCCATAGGCATAATTCATACTGTTGCGCATCGCGTTGAATCCCCGACTCGCCGTCCAGAGCGTCGTCACGATACCAAAAGACAGCAAGCCGCCGCTGCGGTCCCGCAACAGGGCAATGATTGCTGGTTCAAAGGCAGCCATGATGCTGCTGGGGACGATCGGCGCCAAATAGCTCAGTGCAAACTGCGGTGTGATTCCGACCAGCGGCAGCAAATTTCCTACAACGATGATCAAGGGGAAAACCGACAGCAGCAGGTAGTACGTGATCACTGGCGGTGCCGACAGGACCGCCGGTTCCGAAAAGCGGGCAATAATGTCCGCAATAAACTGCCCCACCCGGGCCCACCGCGTGGGCTTAACGACTGGGGCGGACGGCACCAGCCGATACCGGGGCATTGGGCGGGCCATGGCGCCGCCTCCTTTCCGACTTATTCTTCAATTGTACCAAAAAACGCGCCCGGCCAGCTGGTCGAACGCGCGGTGAAACAGAAATTATTTGGCGACTTTCTCGACAAACGGATTCTCGGTGACGCCATTGTACAGATACTTCGCGTCAAAGACGGGATCCTGACTGGTCAAGATCTTCGGCCCATCATTGGTGATCACCAAGGTGTGCTCATATTGGCAAGACGTGGAGCCGTCAGCGGACACGTAGTATTCCCACGTATCGCCCGGCAGTGTCTTCGCTTTGATCTTCCATGTCCCCAAGTTGACCATCGGTTCGATGGTGATGGTCATCCCGGCCTTCAGGCGCAAGCCCTGACCTGGTTCGCCATAATGGGGCACGTTCGGTGCTTCGTGCATCGTGGGCCCGATGCCGTGACCGATGAGATCCCGGACATCGCCCATGCCCTCTTCGTCTTCGACATAGCTCTGAATGGCCCAGCCGATGTCGCCGATCCGGTTGCCCACCGTAGCGGCATCGATCCCCAGGTAAAGCGCCTTGTGGGTCACCGCCATCAAGTGTGCGTCCTCAGGGGATAATTGCCCCACTGCATAAGCCCAGCAAGAGTCGCTTTCGTAACCGTCCAGATTCACGGTCATATCGACTTTAACAACATCGCCGTTGTGTAAGTATAAGTTCTTCCGCGGCTCTGCATGGGCCACTTCATCATTGACAGCGACACAGGTCGCGTATTTATATCCTTCAAAGCCCTTTTCCGAAGGCTTCCCGCCATGACTGGTAATGAAATGGTCGGCAAACTCTTCGATCTCCCAGCTGGAGATGCCCGGCTTGATAATGTCCCGCAAACCGATATGGGTCGCTGCCAGCAGTTGTGCTGAACGCTGCATCCCGTCCAATTCCCGGGGTGATTTTAATGTAATCACTTAACAGATTCCTCCTTGTGTTGTTCATCAGAATTATAGCACAGGTTAGCCTTTATTTTCTGAAACCGCAACTGGGTCATGGGGTGCCGTCCGCATTCGCCGGCTTTCCGCTGAAATATCCCGCTCTTTTTGACGAGTGAAGGGATAGAGAATCATTGCCAGCAGCCCCACCCAAATACTGATCAAAGGCAAGACACCGGTGGCGAAGCGAATCCCCCGCACTGCCTGGGCACTTTGCACGGCGACTTGGCCGCGGTAGCCCGTGGCACTCATGATTGAGGTGTAAAGAATCATTTGGATACTGCCCAGCGACGTGGTGAAAATGGAAAACAGCCCGCTGTACAGGCCGGTCTTGCGAATCCCGGTGCGCCACTCGTCTTCGTCAATGATCAAGGCATTCATCGGCGCGGTCGCAGTGGCGAAGTAGATCGTACAGCAGACGATCAAGCCGTAATAGAGATAGACCTCCGGAATCGTATGGGCAAACGTCAGCCCAATATACCCGATCGTCGCCGGGATCATCCCGATGTAAATATTGGTCTTCGTCCCCCAGCGCTTCACCGCGTAATTCATCAGCGGCATCAAGGCCAAGGCCACAAAGTGGGTGATGAAATTCAGCAGCGTCGCCGTCGTGCCAGGGGCGTGGATCACCGCGTCCATATAATAGAGGAACGCCGTGGAATAGTAGCTGATGGCCCCCATGGCAATGATTGAATAGGTAATACTGGTCAAAAACGGCCGGGACTTGATGATCACCCAGGCGGCCCGCAGCGTTTCTTTGTTGTTCCGCTTGGCCGGTTTCAGCGTCGCGTACATCTCCGGTGTATCCTTCAAGCCCCGCAGTGCCAGGATGAAGATTAACGTTTGGACGGCCACTACCACAGAGAGCACGGGGATAAAGAGACTCTTATTGCCGCCCTGGAACAGCAGCAAAGTGGGAATCATGGTAGCCAGGAAGGACATCCCATAGGTCAAGTAGTTGCCGATGGTGCCGATATCCAGCCGTTCTTCCTTCGTCGGCGCGGCAATCTGCACGTAGGACCCATAGGCGACCCCGTACGCCGTGGCGGCCGTGTCGAAGAAGAACAGCTCTGCGGTGAAGACGCCGAACTTCGCCCACTGACTCCAGCTGGGTTGGGTAAAGGCCATCGCGATCGTCGTCAGCATCATGAACGGGACCGTCACATGCAGCAGGTACACGTATTTGCCCCGGCCCGGCCGATAAGGCTGGCGATCAATCAAAGCCCCGATCAGCGGATCATTCAGGGCATTCCAGATGTTGTAGATCACGTAGACCAGCCCGACCAAGTTAGCGTTCAAGCCGATCACGTCGGTGTAATATTTGATGTAGACCTGGTGAATAATGACTTGACTGACCGACAGGATCGGTGCCGGCAGCGATATTTTTAGTTTTTGAATAAACGATAAGCCAGTGCTCTTGAAGGTGAACGAATCAATCAGAACCTGCAACCACTTGGGCCGCCGCGTATTCTTGGCCATCCCCATGCCCCCAGACAACTGTTATTTAATCCTCTTCAGGATAGCACAATCAGCTAAAAAAATCGTGAAAACTGCCTAGGCCGGTCCGTCACTATTTTTGCTTTTGAAAAACGCTTACGGTATAGTTGATAGGTGAGAGATTGGAGTGCTTAATATGAGAATAGGAATTCCCAAAGAAACCAAGAATAACGAAAATCGAGTCGCGCTGCCCCCTGAGGGCGTGCATGAATTGATCCACGACGGCCAGACCGTCTGTGTCGAACGCGGTGCCGGGGTTGGCTCCGGTATCCAAGATGCCGCCTACCAAGAAGCCGGCGCCACGCTGGGGTCAGCAGATGACGCCTGGGCCAGCGATATGGTAATGAAGGTCAAGGAGCCTACCCCCGCGGAGTACCACTACCTGCGGCCCGGCCTGCTGCTGTTCACCTACCTGCATTTGGCCGCCAACAAGCCGTTGACCGAGGCGCTGCTTAAAGCCAAGGTCAACGCGGTGGCGTACGAGAACGTGCAAAAAGAGGACGGCTCCCTGCCGCTGCTCTCGCCAATGAGTGAGATTGCCGGCAGTCTGGCCGCTCAAATCGGCACTGAATATTTGGAGAAAAACCACGGCGGCAAAGGCATCCTGCTGGCCGGCGTCCCCGGTGTCCGCAAGGGCCGGGTCGTCGTCATCGGCGGCGGGGTCTCCGGGACTAACGCGGCCCGGGTCGCCCTGGGCTTAGGCGCGCGGGTCACGATCCTCGACGTGAACGTGGAGCGGCTCAAGGAAATCGACGACCAATTCAATGGTCGGGTCCAAACGCTGCTGTCCAACACCAGCAACATCGCCAATGCCTTGAAGACCGCCGATGTCGCCATCGGGGCCGTCTTGCTGCCGGGGCACCGGGCACCGACCTTGGTCAGCCGCCAGATGGTCCGCGACATGCCGGACGGCTCTGTGATCGTTGATATTGCCATTGATCAGGGCGGCATCTTCGAAACCGGCAGCCGGGTCACCACCCATGACGATCCCACTTATGTCCAAGAAGGGGTCATTCATTATGCCGTGGCCAACATGCCCGGGGCTGTACCGCAAACGGCCACCTACGCCTTGAGCAACGCCACCATCGGCTACGCCCGCCAGCTGGCCAGCACCCCGCTGGTTGAACTGTTGCAGACAAACCAGGACCTTTACCGGGGTACGGCCACTTATCAAGGCCACATGACCCTGGGAGCCGCCGCCGCTGATCTGGATATTCCCTTCACACCATTGAACAAGTTGCTCTAAATCCAAATTGCTTTCCCCCTGGCCTTTGTTATAATCTATCCATATATCTATCCTTGCCTGACGCAAGGTAATCGGAGGAATTTAACTCATGGCCAGTGCCAAAATTGTGTATGCTTCTATGACCGGTAACGACGAAGAAATCGCCGACATTTTGGAAGAAGCGTTTGAAAACCTAGACGTCGACGTGGATGTATCTGAAATCTCCCAGACCGACGCCGCTGAATTCGAAGACTACGACATCGATATCATTGTCACCTACACGTATGGTGACGGCGAACTGCCCGATGAAGCGGTGGATTTCTTTGAAGATCTGCAAGAGGAAGACCTAAGCGGCAAGATCTTTGGCTGTGCCGGCTCCGGCGACACTTTTTACGATGACTTTGCCAAGTCCGTGGACGACTTCGCCGACGCCTTTAAAAAAACCGGCGCCGTTGAGGGCGCTCCGGTGGTCAAAATCGATTTAGCCCCCGAAGAAGACGACATTACGGCGCTGCAAGCCTTTGCCAAACAATTGCTGGCAACGTACAACGCGCAAAACTAAAAGCAGGTGATCCCCGTGCCCAATTGGCGTGCGTTGGTGCATAAGTATCGACATTTTCTACGGTACATGGTGTATGGCTTCATGGCTTCGGTCGTGAACATTCTGGTGTATTTCGTGTTCACTCATGTGTGGCACATTCCGTACGTGATCGGCAACAACGTCGCCTGGATCATCAGCAATGCCGTCTCCTTTGCTCTCACCAAGTCCCTGGTGTTCCATAGCCGCTATGAAGACTGGCTGGTCGTCGGCAGTGAAATTGTGTCGTTCTTCGGCTTCCGCCTGCTGTCCCTCGTTGCGGACAACGTGATCATGATCGTTGGTATTTCATTCCTGGGGATTCCCAGCATGTGGGCCAAGATCATTGACCAAGTATTAGTCGGCCTGTTCAATTACGCCACCTCCCGCTGGACCTTTTTGCGGCAAAATCATTTTGCTGTCAAACGGCTGCGGGAACGGCAGGCAAACAAAAAGCGCATCGATTAAATTCGGTGCGCTTTTTGCGTGGCTTACTGATTATTCAAATTCAGCCGGCCGTTCTTTCCGTTCGCCAAAGGAATACAGAATCGCGTCCAGGATCCGCTCAGTGGCGTGCCCGTCACCATACGGATTCTTGGCGTCGGCCATCCGCTGATATTCGGCCGGGTCATCCAGCAGCTGACGCATGGCCTGTTCCACCTTATCAGTCTGCGTGCCGACCAGCTTCAGCGTACCCGCGGCCACCCCTTCCGGCCGTTCGGTGGTGTCCCGCAAGACCAGGACTGGTTTACCCAAAGACGGGGCCTCTTCCTGGACACCGCCGGAATCGCTCATGATGAAATAGCTGCGGGCGGCGAGATTATGGAAGTCCACCACGTCCAACGGATCGATCAAATGGATCCGGGGATCGTCGCCGAGAATATCATGGGCGGTTTTTTGGACCACCGGACTCAAATGTACGGGGTACACGATCTCGACGTTATCGTAGCTGTCGATCACCCGGCGCATCACCTTGAAGACCCGGCGCATGGGTTCGCCTTGGTTCTCCCGCCGATGCATCGTCACCAGGATCATCCGCTTCTTAGGATCCACCAGATCCAGCACCGCGTGGTGATAATCGTCATGGACCGTATAATGCAGCGCATCAATGGCGGTATTGCCGGTGATGAAAATGTGCTCCGCGGGATGATTCTCCTTCAATAGATTATCCCGGCTGGTCGTGGTCGGCGCAAAATACAAGTCGGCCAAAACATCTGTCAGCTGGCGGTTCATTTCTTCTGGGAACGGGGAATACTTATTCCACGTCCGCAAACCAGCCTCTACGTGGCCCACTTTAACCTGCTGATAATAGGCTGAAATGGCCGCCGCAAAGGTGGTGGTCGTATCACCGTGGACCAGCAGGATGTCCGGCTTTTCCTTGACGATGATCGCCCCCAGGTTTTCTAACACCCGGGTCGTGATATCCGCCAGCGTCTGGTTCTGGTGCATGATGTGCAGGTCGTAATCCGGGACGATCTTGAAGATGTCCAATACCTGCTGGAGCATCTCCCGGTGCTGACCGGTGACCACGGTGACCGTATCAAAATCTGCGGTGCGTTTCTTCAGCGCCAGCACGACCGGCGCCATTTTGATGGCTTCCGGCCGGGTGCCGAACACCGTCATTACTTTTACTTTTGCCAAATCCACAAACCTCCGATAACGTTACTCTTGATTTCCTCTCCATTATACAGCAGTTGCGGCCGGCGCCAAGGTATAGCAAAACGCCGTACCAGCCAAGTGATACCTAGCTGGTACGGCGCTTTGATCTCCCAAGTGTCCCCAAAAAGATTAGCGAATGTTGATCTGCGGCCGGACCCGCGTGTCGCTGGTCCGGGTCAAAGTCTGATGCACCGGGGTCTTATCGTTGCTGTGGAACCGATCATTGGCGATAAAATCATTGATCTGGGCCGTCAGGATCTGGACCATCTGATCCTGAGAAATATCCAAGTAGCCGGCCGAAACCAAGGCGGATAAACCGGTGGAAATAATCCAGTTACCGGTAATGATGTCTTTTTTACGGCGTTCCGACAGTTGTTGGATCTCCGGATACATCTGCAGCCGCTCCATGCCCAATTCATAGCAGAATCGCCGCATGGCTTCGTGGCCGAAATGATCCTCGATATAAATGGCCCGGTACAGCTGCTTGTCATTCTTGGCCAAATCGATATAAGATAACGCCAAGTCGATCAGCGGATCGCCGGTATAATGCCGGTTAAACACGTCGGACCGCAGGTAATCCTGGATCTTGTCGATCACTGCCCGCTTCAAATCATCCATGCAGCTGAACTCCAGGTACAGCGGTTGGGTCGAACAACCCATTGCCTTGGCAATGTTCCGGGCCGTAAAACTCTTGAATCCCTCACTCACGACAAGGTCGTAGGCACTGGTGAGGATCATCTCGCGAGTTATTGTCTTCTTACGTGCCATGGTGCGCCTCCTTACTCAATACCACGTTATTTTTCACACGTTGCATACACGTCCGAGGTGAACGGAAAAGCCGACTTATAAAATTCGGTCTGTTGTTGCAATTTCCTCCACCGTTATATTATCACATTGTGCACAATTAACAAACGTTTTTTAACTATTCTTTTTCGCGAAAAATTCTGGCCGTTCTGTTAACCAGCCGCCATCCCACGGCTGTGTTATACTGAGTGACACAAATCTGTTATTTTAGAAATGAGGAATTTGTATGTCCCATAGTTTTTCTGAACAGCTTTCCCGCTATGCAGACCTCATTGTCCAGTACGGTGTCCAGATCAAGGCGGGCGACACCGTTTTGCTGGGGATCAGTACCGACCAGACGGTGCTGGCGGAGAAAATCGTCGCTGCGGCCTACGCCGCTGGGGCGGCGGAAGTCCTGGTGGAATGGCACGACGACGCCATTACCCGCCAGCGCCTGCTGCACGAAACAACGGAACGGCTGGTCGCTGTCCCCCGCTACCAATCGGCCAAGGTCCGTTATTGGCTGCAGCACAAGGCCAAACGGATCTCGGTCGTTTCCCAGGATCCCAATGCCCTGCACGGGGTGGATTCAGAGAAGGCCGCCAAATACCAGCAGGCCCTGGGTGCGATCAATCGGCCGTGGCGGGATGCGGTGCAAAATAATGATATTTCCTGGACCGTCGTGGCCGCGGCCAGCCCCGCTTGGGCCCAAGTTGTCTTCCCTGATCTCAGCGCCGCTGCCGCGACACAGAAACTCTGGGAAGCGATTTTCACAACGGTCCGCTTGACTGAAGATGATTACCAGAGCGCCTGGGACCGGCACATTGCCGATCTCACAGCCCGCGCCCAGTGGCTGAATCAGCAGCAATTCACCGCGCTGCACTACACCTCACCGCGTACCGACCTGACCATCGGCCTGCCGGCCCACCACGTCTGGGAGGCAGCCACGGCGCAAAACCCCGAGGGCGACAACTTCGTTCCGAACATGCCCACCGAGGAAGTCTTCACCGCCCCCGACCGGACCCGCATTGATGGCCGGGTAACGGCCACCAAACCGCTGGTTTACGGCGGCCAGACCATCAGCGGGATGTGGTTCGAGTTCAAAGCCGGCCGAGTCGTCCAGGCCCATGCCGATCAGGGCGACACCGTGCTCCAGCAGCTGCTGGCAACGGATGCCGGCGCTCGCTCTCTGGGCGAAGTTGCGCTGGTGCCGGACCCCTCGCCCATTTCGCAATCCGGCATTATTTTCTATAGTACGCTGTTTGACGAAAATGCCTCGGACCATCTGGCGCTGGGCGCGGCTTATCCCTTCTCCGTTGCCGGCGGCACCGCCATGACCGACGACCAATTGCAGGCTGCCGGTCTCAACCGCAGTTTAGTCCACGTGGACTTCATGGTCGGCAGTGCCGATATGGATATTGACGGCATCAAGGCCGACGGGACGCGGATTCCCGTATTCCGCAACGGTGATTGGGCCAAATAATCGGGTAATTAAATAACACCGGCCAGCTGATTTTCAGCCACCGGTGTTATTTAATTCCTGCTATTCAGCAATTATTTGCTTGCGCCCGTTGGCGGTCACTTTCAACCCCCACCAGGCCACAGCGATGTCCACCAGCACGGTGATTACGATCCGCCACATCCCGAAGCTGGCCGGGACGATTTCTTGATAAATCCCGTAACTGAAGATGGCCACGCCGCCGACCACCAGAATGACGGTGGCCAGATACCACATCGGCCGGCCAAACGCCAAACCGTGCTGACGCTGACGCTTGGCGATCCAGGGCATCAGGACGCCTAGAAGGACCATCCCCAGGGTCACCAGAATGTTCAGGATCAGCGACCAGGTATACAGCCGCGTGCCCGGTTTCGCGTCCACCGGTTGGAAGGCCATGATGGCGAAGAACAGCGTGATGGCAAACATCCACAGGCCGACGATGAAGCCGACCTTGTCGTTTTTCAAATACGTATAACTCGGCGTCGGATACCGATCAGAATGCAGTCGGACCATCATGAACGCCCAGAACAGGAAGCAGGTGGAGAATGGTGAGACGATCCCGTTCAGGTTGAGCAGCCAGTTGAAGATGTCGTTGATTTGAGGCAGAAAGCCGGCCACAACCATGATGATGCCGCACAGGATCGTCGTCATCCAGTAACCGTTGATCGGCAGGCCGGCGTCGTTGACTTTCGTCAGCTGCGTGGGCATGTATTTCTTGGCCATATCCCCCAGGAAAACCCGGGTGGACGCGTCCAGAATCACCGCCAGCTGGGCCAGCATGTACATACATTGGACGCCGGCAAACAGATAGAGCAGGATGTTGCCCAGCCCAAACTGGCGGCCAATCGCTTGGAAGGCATAGTAGGACCCGTTCATCTTCAAGTCATTGGGCAGATGGTGGGCATTGAAATACACCCCCAGGGAGAACGTCCCCAGCAGGGTCATGAACATGGTCATCACGGCGATCATCTTCAAGGCCTTGGGAAAATCCCGGCTGGGGTGCTTCATGTCCGCCGTGTACGGTGCCGCCAGCTCCGACCCGTTCATGGCAAAGATGAACAGAGCGAAGGTAGCGAGAAATTGCAGATTGAAGTGTTTCGGTAAAAATGCGCCAAAGTTGAACGGCTGGGTCTTGATCGGATTACCCGCCGTCAACCCGGCAATGGTCATGAACACGAAAAGCACGGTCATGATAAACATCGCCCCGCCGCCGACCACCGACATGATCTCCAGCGACTTGTTCTTAAATCGGCTTTGGAACCAAATGAAGAGCACGAATACCACTGCCGTGAGCAGACCGAACCAGGCATTGGTCATGTGGGACTGAATATCCCCGTCCCCATTGACCATCCAGCCAAAGGACACGACCACGGAATTGGCCACATCCACCACGTAGGGCAGGCCGGTGATCCAGTAGAACCAGGCGGCGAAGTAGCCGATCAGGTCCCCATTGGTTTCCCGCACCCAGCTGGTAATCCCGCCAGCGTCGGCGCTGAACGTCGAGCCCAGATGCGCTACAATTAAGGAGTAAGGAATCACGTAGAGAAAGGTCATCAGCACCCAGCTGGTGACGGCCACGAGACCTTGATTCTGAAAGTTATAAATAATATCGTCGAAACCAATGACGGTCACAAAATCCATTAACGCGACGACGATCCACGGAATATAGTGGGACCTCGTCTTGGCTGTATCAGGCATTGCAATTACCTCCGGGTATGTGTTGTTCAGTGACGGACGGCAATGGCAGTGCCCGGCGGTTTGTTGCGAAACGGCATTTTATGCACGCATGTTTTCCTCCCGGGAATTTATTCTTATTGATTTTAAGGGATTAAGGGTGTTATTTCAAAGCTATTTTCAGAAAAGTGGCGTAGAAACAGTTCTGCGCTTCCGCACCCGTACCAATGCTGCGCAATCTCCGGCAGAATTGGGCTGGCGACGCGCAGCAAGTGCGAAGCCGAAGGCGTAGCTAGCTGTGACGGCGGTTTGAGCCAGCAAAGACCGCTGTCTCAAACACGCCTAACCACATCGGCGGCAAAGCCGCCGTGTGGTTTCCACAGCTGAGCCCATTCTGCCTCCGATTGCTCCGCATTGGCACTCGACACGCCGAAAAATTCAGGATGCATCTCAATTTTGATTAGAAAGGAGCCACTCCCATGTCATCCTTATTCGATTCCATCAATGAAGCCCGTGAACCGCTGGCGGCGCGGATGCGGCCGCGGACTTTGGCGGATTTTGTTGGTCAGGATCAGCTGGTGGGTAAAAACGGGCCGTTGCGGGACATGATCGACCATGACGATGTGCCTTCCCTGATTTTCTGGGGACCACCGGGAACGGGTAAAACGACATTGGCCGAAATCATTGCCGAACAGACCAAGGCGCACTTCATTCATTTCAGTGCGGTGACCAGCGGCATCAAGGAAATCCGGCAGGTGATGAAAACGGCCGAGGAGGACCGGCAATACGGCGACCGGACGATCGTTTTTGTAGACGAAATCCACCGCTTCAACAAAGCCCAGCAGGACGCTTTTTTGCCCTACGTTGAAAAAGGCAGCATCATTCTCATCGGCGCCACGACGGAGAACCCGTCCTTCGAAATCAATTCCGCCCTGCTCTCCCGAGCGAAAGTCTTTGTCCTCCACCCCCTCACCACGGATGACATCGCGACGATCATCCAGCGCGCCGCCACCAGTCCGGAGGGGCTGGGCAAGCAGCATGTGCATATTAGTCAGGATGCACTGCAGATCATGGCGGAGTTTGCCAACGGCGATGCCCGGGTGGCCCTGAATACACTGGAGATGGCGGTGCTGAACAGTCCCCGGAATAAAGCGGGGGTTACTTTAACCAAAGAAACACTCATCCCGTTATTGGGCAAGAAATCACTGCTTTACGATAAAAAAGGCGAAGAACACTACAACATCATTTCTGCCCTGCATAAGTCCATGCGCAACAGCGACCCCGACGCCGCGATTTACTGGCTGGCGCGGATGCTGGAGGGCGGTGAGGATCCGTTGTACGTTGCCCGCCGGCTGGTGCGGTTTGCCAGTGAAGACGTGGGCCTGGCCGATTCCCGGGCGCTGGAGATTGCCGTCGCGGCCTACCAGGCGGCCCACTTCATCGGCATGCCGGAGTGTACGGTGAACTTGACGCAATGCGTGATCTATTTGAGTCTGGCGCCGAAGTCCAACGCGGCTTACACCGCCTATGATGCCGCGAAGAAAGACGCCCTGGCCACCACCGCTGAGCCGGTACCGCTGCAGATCCGCAATGCACCGACCAAGCTGATGGCGGACCTGCATTATGGAGAGAACTACCAGTATGCGCATAACACTAAGGATAAGCTGACCACCATGCAGACGATGCCGGATAATCTGGTGGGTCACGAGTACTACCACCCAACGGATCAGGGGTCGGAGGCCAAGTTTGCGGCGCGGTTAGCGCAGATCAAAGCGTGGCATGCAGCGCATGATCCGAAAAGTGGCCCTGAAGATGGGAAAAAGCCGGCGGAGTAAGGTGAAATTTTGTCCCACTGGGTTGCAATTTCACTGATGAGTTGTATAGTAGTTATTGTTATTGGTTTTTGGAGGCTTAGCTCAGCTGGGAGAGCATTTGCACCACATGCAAGGGGTCGCAGGTTCGAGCCCTGTAGCCTCCATAATGTCCCACAAAACGATATAAAAACACCGTTGATTTTCCCACTGATCAACGGTGTTTTTATATACAACTGGGGTGTCACTGGTTAGTTCAGCGTCGAATCCGGTGTCGTCAGCGTATACGTAATCGTCGCCTTATATTGCGTATCCTGCACCACGCCGGTGCCAGTCGGCACTTGCAGCTTGGCCTCTGGATAATAGCGGATCAAATCCGCCGCCTGGGCATCGGGTTCGGTCAACCGATCCAGTGTATAGCATACCGTCGGCGTGTCATTCGCCGTTACATACGCCGCCTGGTGGTTATAATAGTTCCAAAAATCATTGGGTGCCGGGTTGCCGGCCGGGAAAACGGTGCGGTCGGTGGGGTTGTGATAGCCATCCGGCTTGCCCTCGACCGGACCGGTCTTGGTAACTGATGGACCGCCCCAATGAATCCTAAAGTCATTCCGGTCCTGGGCCCCAATGGCCACGAACGGCGACATGGCCGCAGTGAGCGTCCAGGAATGCGGCGTTTTGCCAATGCTCTGGTCGTTATCCCGCACTTGAAAGTACGATTCCTCCAGACTTTCTGCCGGTAACGCATAGATCGCCCCATTGCTTCCCGGGGCCGGCTGTTTCTTGAAGTCCAGATTGGGCACATGATGCAGGTTCACAGCCTTGAGGTCGTCAAAAGTGAGGCCGTTGGAAATCGCCAAGGCCTGGGTATCACTCATCAGCATATCCTGGAACGGCTCATCCCGAGGAATGTCAGCCGCCTTGGTTACCTCATATTCATAAGTATAACTAAACGGCTTATCCACTGCCCGATTAAAGGTGAGCTGGTAAGTGTCAAAGTAGTCTGTAATCGCCGACAACTGATTGGGCTGCATGGTTGCTGGGACTGCCTTCACCGTCATCCCAGTCGGTGCCGCAACCCGTACATTGGTCAATTTAGTTCCTTTTACCTTAGGAATGTACAACATCAAATTTTGGGGATATTTGCCCACCCCTTTGCCGTTGGGGTCCACCGTCGCTGCAATTGAAAATTTGGTCTCTTTGCCATCCATGAAATGAATCGTTGGATCGCCGGTCTCGACGAAGGACTTCTTCATCGTGTACCACATTTCATCCGGGGTATCATTATTCAGGAGGACAAAATAGTAATCTTCTGCTGTGCCGGCAACCGTAGTCGGTATGGTAATATCGGCGGAAGTCTCAATTGCTTGCGTTCTCTGCACCTTGACCTTTCCTCGGAAGAATGTACTTTTTGGTGCCTTTTGCGGCGGCATCTGATAATACATTTTGGCTTTTTTATCCTTGTCGACTGAGAATTGTCCTGGCTTGTTGGGATCTCCCTGGGGATTGTCATCTGCCCAATTGGCCGCAATGCTGTGCGTTGTGCCCGGGGCATTGAATGACGATGACACCACATCCTGCTTGGCCAGTGTTGATGAAATTTGGCCAGTTAATTGATTCTCGGTGTAATCACCAAGTGGATCCCGCCACGTTCCGACATTCGTGTCCCGTTTCCGCGGTGCCTTAACTTCACTGCGGTTCAGCCAGATATAACGCGGGGTGGACAGGTCAATTGTTGGCGTGAGCGGCTGACGTAACTGGACTGTTGCATCAGCCAATGGCAAACCGTTCAAAGTACCTTCGTAGTGCCATACTTCTCCATCTAATGGTCGCGTCATTACGTCCTTTCCTTGACTATTCGTTTGCACATTAACACCCTTGGGGTTAGTCACCTTCACTGCTAAACCGCTATGCTGATCAGCATAGATTTGCTTGGGGCCGGCTTCATCACTGACGGGCACCGGTTCCGAACTGGGATTGTCATAATCATAATAAGTAAATACATTGGCGTAGCGTGATGGCGCAATTACACCGGCAACCTTATCCTTTGGCCTGGGTGCGTAAAGCTTTAAAAAGGGTTTTAGCGAGTCAATCGTGTCAATCGGCACTTCTTCTGAGGCCGAATTATTCACCAAAATACCGTCTCGGCCAGGATCCGGCGTCGCCGTGCGGCGAGAGAACCCTGGCGTGATCTTGCCATTGGAATGTAAGGTGTCATTACTCCCGTTGTTTTCATGATAATGCCGGTCGTACGGCACGATGGCGCCGGTCCATGAGGAGAAGTTTGAATAGACATTGTAATTGGTACCCGCTTCTTTCTTTTTGCCATCAATAACCGCATAATCCATCGGTGTGGTTCCTGGTTTCAGTTGCCGCCGCAAATCTGAGCCGCTATTCAGTCCTGATCGAGGCATACCTCGTGTAACAGCATATGGATCAACCAATTGAGACGAATCGTACATCATAATCTGAATTGGCGCCCGATTTGGATCACTCTTCGCCAAGCCGCCATTGCCGTCTCCCCGATTGAACTCACCATCTATATATGGTGCCGCTGGCAGCCGGCCTTGAGTAAAAGCCGCTTTGATAGGATCTGTGTCACCCTTATATTTACTCATATCGAAGGAAAAGTTAATGTGCGCATGGCCTTTAAATGGCTTATTCATAAACTGCCCGACAATCACACTGACAACGGGATCAATTAGAATGTGGGGGATATTGATTATTCCGTTAAGAAATCCAGTGTAATCAGTCATTTTACGGTCACCCGCTGGATTGGACGCATTGAGTAGAGAAGCCGTCCGGCCTAAGCTTCCCAATTCATAGATTGGACTTGAACCAAATACTTTTAGAAGATCCGACCATGGCCATCCAGGATTCTTGAAAGCCTCATTCAATATACCGTAAAATGGATCCCAAATCGTTTTGTTTTCTTGAGTACTCGTAAAGAAGCGCGGTTGATTGTTATCATGCGGATCCACAAGTAACTGATCATTCAATTCTTTCGACAATTGGTTGCCATTAATTTTATCCAGAGTTTCTGCTGTTTGGTCGTTGATACTAATATTTCGATTATGCAAATAGTCTAAATAGTCCGCTCGACTGCGTTGTAAGTACATCCTGGCTCTGTCCCCCTTGAAACCAGTGGAGGCAGTCTGAAAACCGTAGGGAATACCCTTTACCTTCAGGAAAAATGCGTGACTATCATGTGGATCCAAATAAACATGGTGATCAAATTGAAGCGGAAAGTTGATGTCAGAAATTTTTTGACCAAGCAGTGTCACTGAGTCAACTGTTAAGTAATAGTAAGACTTATCCCAATCAATAGCCGCGGCAAGGGAGCGGGCGTCAATTCCATCGGCCACCTTCACGCGCACCATAACGCCCCAATTCCCTGCTAACATGCTATCAATCGTCGATTCTGATTTTGCAATCTGAGCCGCAATTGGTACGTTCCCTGTAGCTTGAATAAAACCATTGTCAAACGTTTCCCCATCCGCTAAGCGAAACTGATTATTGGTTGCCGCGCTGCGTTTCATTTTTGATTTCACCCGGGTTGGATTAAAAACACCGGCCAGTCGGTCATTGCCAAGAGCGGTGCCTCCTTTACCAGAACCTGAAAAATTGGCAGCAGTGACTGGATCCTGCACATCCACAAGATCATCCCGATCAACATAATTCAGGGAAAAAAATGGAAGGCCATAATTTCCAGAAATTGCTCCCCCATTGGCTGGATCTTTAAAGGAGATGTAGGCCATTGTGCCACTATTACGATCTCCCCAAAGCTTTGTATTATCGCTCGGACGGTCTGGAGACATCCGCATTCCCCGATTTTCCCAGTCCTTATCCCATGTGTACCCCCATTTCACAAATGATCCTTCATCCGCCGTCCGCTCCCGTAATTGAATATATTTCTTTTCTCCATTTTGCCCCCAAACCTCGTGGGGAATAGAATACATATCCCAAGCCTGTCCGTTAGCGTCCACCAACTTGTTATCACTATTTGTCACAGAATTATCCAGCACATCCCCAATCGTCGCCGCCTGCACTCCACCACTCGGCCCAACCAACGACACCCCCATCATCACCAGCAACGCTGACCGCAGCCACCATCGCCGCCAATTGCCCTTCTGTCTTCCCATTTCGCGTCCGCCTCCTGGTCTTGTTACCCCCCGAATATCACCCTGCTGGCTGAGCCAAAGAAACCGTTTGCTCAGTCCGTCGCACCTCCACTGTATCAACTTTATTGAATATTCAAGTTCCATCATTCACAACTTAAAGTTGTGCGAAATGAGTATTCCCACAAGTGGTCTGCTTACCTCTTACGGCCCCGGCGTGCTATGCTGGTAGTGGAAGAAAAAAGTAAGGGGGAGTCACAAATGGACATTGGTTTTATTGGTACTGGTAACGTGGGCAAAGCCTTGGCGCAACTGTTCGTCCACGCCGGTCACCACGTCGTGATGAGCCACCGGCATAGTGTCGAGAGCTTAAGTCCGCTGATTGAAAAATTGGGGGTCAACGCCAGTGCGGGCACTATCGCGGAAGCGACGAAACAGGACCTGGTCGTCTTGGCAGTGCCGTTCTTCGCGGTGCGGGAACTGCCGGCGCCTTTCCCGAATGACCCAATCATTTTGGACGTTACCAACTATTTCCCGAATCGGGATGGTAATATCATGAACTTGCAGAAGCACGAAGAAGCCACATCGGAATTCGTGGCCCGGCAGCTGCAAAGCAAGAAAGTCGTCAAGGCGTTTAATACCATCGCCATGGCCCGCATCACTGCCATGCCGCGGCCGACCGGGGACCCGCGGCGCATCGCCGTGCCAGTGGCCAGCGACAACAAGCACGCCAAAGCCACGGTCATTGACCTGATTGACCAAATCGGCTTTGACGCTTACGATTTAGGTGACTTGAAAGACAGTCTGCCGGCCCAATCCGACGGTCCGCTGTTCATCTCGGTCGGTACGAAGAAAGACATTGCCCAACGGTTGAAAGAATCACCGAATAATTAATAGAAAGGCTGATATCGTCAATGGAAACTTATACTCTCGCTGATGGTCTGCAATTGCCCAAAGTGGGCTTTGGTACATACAAGCTGAACGGAGCCAGCGGCGTTAACGCCATGGTCTCCGCGCTGAATGTGGGCTATCGCCTGCTGGATACTGCCTATAATTATGAAAACGAAGGGGCCGTTGGTGAAGCCATTCGCCGCAGCGGTATTCCCCGCGCCGACATCCTGGTTTCGTCCAAACTGCCCGGCCGCCATCAGCACTATCAAGAGGCCTTGCAAACAATTCAGGAGTCGCTGTACCGGGCCAACTTGGATTATTTCGACCTCTATCTGATTCATTGGCCCAATCCTAAGGAAGGCCTATACGTCGAAGCCTGGCAGGCACTCATTGACGCCCAGAAGTTCGGTCTGATTCGCAGTATCGGGGTGTCTAATTTCTTACCGGAACACATTGATAAACTGCAAAAGGAAACCGGCGTGCTGCCGGTCATCAACCAAGTGGAGCTGCATCCCTTCTTCAATCAGCAAGCTCAAATCGACTACGACCGGGCCCACCACATTCTGACGGAAGCTTGGAGTCCGCTGGGCCGAGCCAGTGCCAACAATGTGCTGAAGAACCCGGTGATCAACGAACTGGCCGAAAAGTACCACCGCGGTCCCGGTCAAATCATTTTGCGCTGGCACATTCAGCGCGGGGTCCTGCCGATTCCCAAGTCGACCCACGTGTCCCGTCAGGAGGAAAACTTCAATCTCTTTGATTTCACCATTGATGACGCCGACATGGCTAAAATCAATGCCCTGACCCGTCCGGACGGCCGGTATAACAACCAAGATCCAGCAGTCTATGAAGAATTCTAACTTCAGCGCAAAAGAAAAAGCCCCGCGGGGCTTTTTCTTTTGGGCTTAATTCAAATCGGCGCCATTGCTGGCAATAACTTTCCGATACCAAGCAAACGAGTCCTTCTTGATTCGGCGCAGACTGCCGTGGCCTTCGTCATCTTGGTCCACGTAGACGAAACCGTACCGCTTAGACATCTCGGACGTGGAGAAACTGATCAGGTCGATGGGCCCCCACATGGTGTAACCCAGAAGACAGACACCGTCGCTGATGGCTTCCTTCATCTGCTGGATATGGGCCCGCAGGTAGTCGATGCGGTAGCTGTCATGCACCTGGCCGTCTTCGAGCTTATCCTCGGCGCCCAGCCCGTTTTCTACAATGAACAGCGGCTTGCGGTACCGATCCCACATGGCATTCAAAGTAATCCGCAAACCAATGGGGTCGATCTGCCAGCCCCAGGCGGATTCCTTCAGATACGGGTTGCGCCCGCCGGTGGCCATGTTGCCGTTGATTGCGGCGCCTTGGTCGGCCGCGGTGACGGTGGTCATGTAGTAGCTGAACGAAATGAAGTCCACCGGATTAGCTTTCAATACGGCTTGGTCATCCGGCTGCATGGCGATCTGAATATGATGTTCCGCAAAGTAGCGATTCATATACTCCGGATACTCGCCCCGGGCTTGGACATCCGTGAAGAACAGGTTGCGCTGATCCGCCTGCTGGGCCGCCAGGACATCCTCCGGTTTCGGTGTTGCCGGATATGTCTGCATCCGAGCCAGCATACAGCCCATCTGGGCCGCGGGATCAATGGTGTGCAGCTGTTTAGTCGCCAAGGCACTGGCCACAAATTGGTGATGCAAAGCTTGGTAGCGCAGCTGCAGCTGGGCATCGGCGCTCAGACCATCGTCCAGCGCCCCAGTTTCATGGAAGCCCCAGGTGCCGGTGTTGATTTCATTGAACGTCAGATAGTACGGCACACGGCCCTTGAAGTGGGTAAAGACCGTTTCCGTGAACCGGGTGAACGCCGCGATCGTGGCTCGGCTGGCCCAGCCATTTTGCTTCAGCGTCAGCTGGATCGGCATCTCGTAGTGGGACAACGTGACTAACGGTTTGATGTGGTACTTTTCCAACGTACTGATGACCCGATCATAGAAAGCTAAACCGGCGGCGTTGGGCGTCGGATCGTCACCGTTCGGGAAAATCCGGCCCCAGGCGATGGAGAAGCGGAACACCTTGAAGCCCATTTCAGCCATTAAGGCAATATCTTCCTCGTAGCGGTGATAAAAATCATTACCTCGCCGCTTCGGGTAATGGGTATCGGTGGTATCGGCCACCGCGGCCTCAATGGAGGCCCGGGTGACGTCGCCCATGGACATCTTCTTCCGGTCGCTGGCCCGGCGGACCACTTCCGCCGTGGTCAGGCCCTTGCCGTCTTGATTCCACGCCCCTTCGATCTGGTTGGCGGCAGTGGCGCCGCCCCACAGGAAGTCTTGGGGAAAGTCATGGGGATAATTGGGTTTATACATTAGCAGCAGTTGCTCCTTCCGTGGTCGTTTCAGTTTGCGGGGTCAAGGTGAGGATCGGTTGGCTAGCCGCCTCCGTGTCACTGGTGGGCGTCACAGCCGCATAACTGGCCGTATTGGTGATGATCACCATCACCGTGGTATCGTAGCCGGCCGCTTTGATCTGGGCAAAATCAGCCTTGACCAACGGATCACCGACAGTGACGTGGTCATTTTGTTTCGTTAGCGCCTCGAAAAACTGGCCGTTTAATTGAACCGTGTTGATGCCAATATGGATCAAGATCTCGGCCCCATTATCGGCTGTGATCCCAATGGCGTGGCCGGTGGGATACAAGGCGCTGATTGTCCCGCTGACCGGGGCTTTCACTGTATCATCCGTGGGCACAATGGCAATGCCTTTACCCATGGCTTCAGTGGCGAAGACTTCATCATCCACGTTCTTCAACGGAATCAGTGTGCCGGCCACCGGCGCGTCAATGGTAATGGCGCCATCTTGACTGACGGATGCCGTATCCGCCACGTTATCTTCTTTCTTAATCCCAAACAGATAGGTCAGAATCGCGCCGCCGAAGAAAGCGACGGCGATTCCCAGCAAACCAATCACCACACCGTTACCCGTATAGCCCGGCACCGCCAGCAAAGACGGTAACGCGAAGGCATTGGTATGCACGGCCCCGGCACCGATGATGGCCCCGCCGATGGCGCCACTGGCGACGGCGCAATAGAACGGCCGCTTCAATTTCAAAGTGACCCCGTAAATCGTTGGTTCCGTAATGCCGAACAGGGAAGTGATGACCCCGGACCCGGCAAGAGCTTTCATTTTCTGATTCTTAGACTTGAGGAAGACACCCAGCGCGGCACCGCCCTGGGACAGAACGGCGGCAGCCAGGATCGGCAGCAGCGGATCATAGCCCATCTTGGCAATATTGTTCATCATCAGCGGCACGAACGTCCAGTGCACGCCGAAGATCACGAAGACCTGCCAGAAGGCGCCCATGATGGCCCCAGCGAGGAACGGTGCGAAGTTGTAAACCCCCATCACGCCGGCAGCCAGCACATTACTGATGGCACTGCCGATGGGGCCGACGACGATCAAAGTCACCGGGGCCATGATGGCCAGGGAAAGCAGCGGCGTAAAGATCGTGCGCACCGCTTCCGGGAAGATTTTGTCCAAGACCGGTTCCAGGTAAGAAAGGACCCAGATCGCCAACAGAATGGGAATCACGGTGGACGTGTAGGTGGCGGAAACCACGGGAATCCCTAAGAAATGCAGGACCGTCCCCTTGCCCGCCGTGGCCACAAGGGTCGGATAAACCAGCGTGGCACCCAAGGCAACGGCCACGAATTGGCTAACGTGGAGTTGTTTGGCGGCAGTAAACGCCAGGAAGATCGGCAGGAAGTAGAAAATCCCGTCACTGGCCGCGTAAAGAATTTCGTAAGTCCCGGATTTTGTGGACATCCAGCCCAGGGCCGTAAACAGCGCCAAGAGCCCCTTCAGAATCCCGGCACCGGCCATGGCGCCCAAGAAAGGGGTGAAGACGCCGGAAATAAAGCCGATAAAGCGGTTGACGATGCTGCCTTGGGCTTGCTTTTCAGCTTTTTTGTCAACGGGTGCTTCATCCTCGCTGATGCCAGCCAGATCAGCCAGTGCATCATAGACGCTGGCCACGGCGTTACCGATGACGACTTGATACTGCCCGGCCGACTTCACGACAGTGATCACACCGTCCAGTTTTTCGACGGTGGGCGTGTCGGCCTTTTTATCATCCTTCAAATAGAACCGCAGACGGGTAGCACAATGCCAGGCTTTTTCAATATTGTCTTTGCCGCCGACACCAGTCAAGATGCCTTGGGCGAGCTGCTTTTGATCCATGGTGAAAACCTCCTGTAAGTAATAGAAAAACCCAAACCGGTTACTCCGGCCGTGCGGTCTGAAGTAAAGGATTTGGGTTTCGCCTAGTTGAGTAGTTACGATCCCGATATTAAATTATGGCTGCTGAGACTCTGCAAGGAGCCGCTGGATGTGCACGGTGAGGTAGACTTGCTCGCCCTGGGCCACCGGATGGCCAGTACTCTTGGTGACGAAGGTGACAACCTTCTGGGCACAGGCAAACGCGGTGGGATATTTCTGAGCGAGGTGATCGAAGAGAAAGTCATCTTCGGTGCTGGCGTTGGGATCAGCCAGCCGCATCACGGTCCGTTGGGCGAAAAAGCGCAGATGCACCAGCAAGCGCTGGAAACTCAGGCTGTCGCTGTCCAGCGTCATTTTTAACTGATACTGAATGACATCCAGCATACCGTTGATCAGTTTGGTCATTTCCCGGGTCGTGCGATCCGTAGAACCCTGCATGCTGTTCTCCACGAACTTCATGGCCATGAAGCCGGCTTCGTCGGGCAGCAGCGTGACGTCAAACTGGTCATTGACCAGTCGCAGCGCTTCTTCCCCGACGGCATATTCCCGGGGATAAATCCGCTTAATTTCCCACAACAGTTCGTTCTTGATATCCATGCCATGATGATGACGGTAAATGGCGAACTGGATATGGTCCGCCAGCGCGATCAGCAAGTAACTGTTGAACGTTGTTTGCAATTGAGCGGCCGCCGTCTTGATAATCTGGGACGCCACTTCGAAGTATTCCGGCGGAATGGCCGTTACCGCTTCTTGGAAGTTCTTGACCCAATTAGCCGCCGCTGGCCGATACACATCGACCTGGGCGGTGACGGTCACCGGATTGCCCGGCTTCTTGCCAAAGCCGATACCCTTGCCGATCAGCACCACTTCTTGATCCTGGTCTTTGGCCAAGATCACGTTGTTATTGAAGACCTTCTCGACTTCCACGATTCTTTGTCTACCTCCTTTCGTGCGAATTGGATAGAAAAAGCCTGTGCGCTGTCGTCTATCGTAGATAGACCAATCCAACGATCACAGGCTTTGCCCACTTCAGAGAGCGGTTACAATCCTTGCATCTGTATTTATACTAGCAAATATGGTGGCAGAATGCAAGGGGTTTCTAAACCGTCTTCCTAGTCGGAATTATAACTTAATTGCTGTGTGGAGCGATACCAACAATGTGGTATATGTGTTTCCCACTTTTCAAAAAGTGGGAAACACATGCGGCTGATGGCTATCTAGGCATAATGCCAATCAGATGGTATACTATTTAAGCAGAGTTTGCAGAGACGGCGGCTACATTTTCGCTGCGGGAGGTGGTTAGAGTTGAAACCACTGTTTGACCACGGTCACGAAAGGGTACGCCATGTCCACTGGGGACGCTTTACAAGTGATGATTGCATTTGGGATTCTGATTGTTGCACTCATCACGCTCGTCGTAAAGTTAGTCGACCGGAAATAGGACAAAAAATAACCGTCTCTCGCTTCCAGGCCTAGACGGTTATTTTTTCGTCGTAACACGGGCCGCTGTTAAGCAGCTCTGAGCATCAGAGGGTACCGCCTTGGAAAAGCGGTGCTCTTTTTCTATCTCCAGTATACAGGGTTGCTGACTATTTGTCACCAATCGGATTTCAGCATTCTGTTCAAGGATTTCTACACAGACCGTTTCAAAGGGATAATCTCTGCTGAAGAGAACGTCGCCTGCTTGCGCTGCATATACGGTTCAAAGAAATTGGCATCCAAGCTGAACAGTCTGGTAATAAATGCTGAGGTCACGTGTAACGTCTGGCCTAAGTCACTCACCGTCAGTACTTGCTTACTGAAAAGCAGCTGAATCAGCGACTTGATCCGGCTGGGCCGCACTGGTGCCAGCTGATCATCCAACGGTTCCAGCGCCGCATAGCCTTTCTTATGCACTTGACCAAAGAAATAACGATTCTCCTGATACGTCAGCAAGCCCAACTTGTACGCTCGGTATTCCAACGCCACGATTGACACTAAATACTTCTGCTTCAATTCAATGTAGGAATCTGGATTGGACCGCCGCCGCAGATTAGTAAAGTCTGCTTTGAAAGCCGCGACTGGCATCAAAAAGACGGACGCAAACATATTTGCCTGCTGTTCAATGAGTTTATGCTCAGCCTTCGTGAGTGTCGCCATGTCCACAGTGGTATGCAGCAAGAGGTGCCCCAGTTCATGGGCCAGATCAAAATTACGGCGCACCGCGGACTTTTTAATATTACCCAGTACAATAAAAGCCCGCCCGTCTTTGGTCACCGTGCTGTACGCATCAACGACCGGACCCAAGTCTTTCTCAACGATATAGATGCCGCTCATTTCCAGCACATACATCAAATCTCGATTGCTCGTGAGACCAAGGAATTGCCGCGCCTCCTCGGCCGCCTGAGCAATAACCGTATCAGTCAATTCGGTATGCGCCTGAACCAGCGCAATGATCCGCCTTTGCAGGGCTCGAATACTCGCTGTTGGGGAAACAAGAAATCGTTCAAAATAGTTGAGATAGTTATCCAAATAATTGATATACGCGAGTTCCAGTTTGGTTTTCTTCCGCGATTCCCGATCCCTGGCCCGATATGCCACGTGCTCTTCAGTAGCAACAGCAGTCAGCCTATCTTTGGTGAAAAAATATCTGGTGTCCACCTGAAAAAGTTGCCGCAAATGGTTTAATACGCCAATGCCCGGCACCATTGACTCAGCTTCGTATTGCCAAACAGCCTGTTCAGAAACAGTCAATTGATCCGCCAATTCTTTTCGGGAGAGACCATTAAGTTCCCGCAAATTCCTGAGTTTCTCACCGAAAAACATGTTGTTTCATCCTTCCGTTCACCCTACTGTTCTTTTTTCTGCTCGCCCTCGGGAATCTCATACCCGAATGGCTGATTATCCGGTGAATAAACGCTCGCTGGTACCCGATCCCTTTGCACAACGGCCAGTTCTTCCGGGGTGATATCAATACCGCTTTTAGCAATCATTGGTGTCAGATCCGCCGCCTGAAATAGGCTCATGGTGTTTTGCTTGGGCATCGTGAGGCGAATCGACTTAATCATTTTAACATCGTCAATCTCATAAGTGACAATGTAGAAACGATTAAAGCCTTGCGGCTGGTCCGTTGTCACATTTTGTTGGATGGCCGCCAACTCCGGCATTGACAATTCCAATTGCACGCCGGCACCTGTACGTTTACCTTTGAGGTAGCCTTTTTTCACCAGTTCATTGTTGATTCCGGCGTACTGATACAAGTAGTTTTTAGGATCGGCCTGTTGCGGCTTTTCATTAAAATTACTCGCCGCTGCCCGCTGATTTTTAACAATGATCATTGATTGACCATTGGCATTGTCGTACGAAAATTGGAGATATTCCCAGGCGTAACCAGCCAAATCGTGTTTCACTTCGATTCCTGGAATATCGGCACATTTTTCTTTGACCTGCGAATCAATGTGATTGCCCTTTACCCAGGCATAAGCACTGCTGACTGCCAGCCGCTTCTGGGCAGATCGGCGTATACTTAAATAATCCTTGTAGCCGGCCAGGATACCATCAACAAGCTGCTGTTCCAGCAATTCGGGTAATTCCAGTGACTTGCCCATCTGAACCCCTCCAGTGATTGGTCTTTTCTACAATTATACAGTGTTCATTTAAAGAAACACAGTAAAAAGAGAGGATTTTTTAAAGTGGCAGGCGGTCTCTGCCCCTTTAGACCCGTTCTTTCTCCCGCGCATTATACGCCGCGCCCCACGCGGCCATGGCCTCAATTACCGGCGCGAGCGTTTGGCCAAACGGCGTTACGACATACTTCGTCGCCCGGCGGTCGTCGTCACTGTCTTGTTTGGCAATCACACCGTCTTCTTCCAACTGAGCCAATTGCAACGCCAGCATCCGTGCCGTCACCGACGGAATTGCCCGATCCAAGGTACTGAACCGGGTCGCATCGCCCTGAAATAAATGGTACAAAATCACACTCTTCCACTTGCCGGCAATGATCTGCACGGTGCTCTGCACCGGACAACCGGCGGCACAATCATAGATTTCACGGGACATAATCAGGACTCCTTCGGTCACTTACATTTTGCTCACTTACATTTCAATAGTAGGGTTGGTACCATGGATTTTGCAAGTGAGAAAGGAAGTTCGCAAATCATGAAAGCAATCGGTTTTACGCAGCATCTACCAATTTCTGATCCGCATAGTTTAGAGGATCTGACCCTGCCGCAGCCAGTGCCAACTGGCCATGATCTGCTGGTCAATGTGCACGCGGTCTCGGTCAATCCAGTGGATACCGGCACCCGGGGCGGCGGCCGCCGCCAGCTTGCCCAACCGAAAATCATCGGCTGGGATGCTTTGGGTACCGTGACCGCGGTTGGTGACGCAGTGACCCTGTTCCACCCAGGGGATCGGGTCTATTATGCCGGCAGTTACAAGCGTTCCGGCAGCGACGCTGAATATCAACTCGTTGATGAACGGATCGTCGGCCATGCCCCCACCCAACTGACCGACGCCCAGGCTGCCGCCATGCCGCTGACCAGTTTAACGGCCTGGGAGGCTTTGTTCGAAAAGCTCCATATTCCGTTGAACAACAAAGCCGCTAACGCCCGCCATACGCTCCTGATCATTAACGGCTCCGGCGGCGTCGGTTCCGTGGCGACGCAACTCGCCCATTGGGCCGGCCTGCAAGTCATCGCCACCGCTTCCCGGCCGGAATCCCAGCAGTGGGTCCGGGCCCATGGTGCCGACCAGGTCCTGAATCATCGCCAGCCATTGCCGGCGCAGCTGCACGCGGCCGGGTTTAAAAACGTCGATTATATCTTGAATCTGTCCCACTTGGACGAGCATTGGTCCGAAATCGCCGAGATGATCCGCCCCGACGGCTGGATTGCGGCGATCACCGAGAATCGCCAGGGCATCGACTTGCAGCGGCTGACCAAGAAACGGGCAACTTTTGCCTGGGAATGGATGTTTTCTAAATCCTGGTACGGCTATGACTTGGCTTCCCAAGGAGAGATTTTAGACCGTGCCGCCGCCATGCTGGATGCCGGCACTTTGCAAAATACACTGACCAAGACGCTGAGTCCGCTGAACGCAGCCAATTTACGGCAGGCCCACGTCTTGGTCGAATCTGGGCACATGATTGGGAAGGTGGTCGTCACCGGTCCTTGGGCAAACTAAACGGAATACGAGAAAAGCGGTCCAGTGCGGCCGCTTTTCTCGTATCATGATAAATGCCGTTCATAAATCCGCAGCTTCGCGCCCCAGGGCTGGTAACCATCACCGATATAGTGAAAGGCTTGCTGCTCATAAAAGCCCAGCAGATCCGTGCCTAAATACAAATCGGCAAAACCCAACCGCCGAGCATCGGCTGCCGCCCGCTCAATCAATTGCCGGCTGACCCCCTGCTGGCGAAAGTCGCGTTCCACAAATAACGCACACAACCAAGGCAGCAGATCCATCCGGCTGATAAAATCGTTGGGGATCAAGCCGCAGCCGCCCACCACCCGATTATCCGCCGATACCGCCAAATACCACTGGGGCAGCGGACCGTTTGGCGCGACACTGTGCGTCAGGGCATCCGTGTAGACCGGATTGCTCTCTGGAGAGCCCCAATGATTCTGGAAGAATTGAATCATCGTCGGCAGCAACTCCGGTTTTTCGCGTAACGACACAATATGGATTATCGAGGCCGTACCGTATCCCACCATTTCTGTAATTCCGCCGTCGCCTTGCTGGTCTTCGCCACGACAGCATCCGCCATGCCCAACGCCGCCAGGCTATTGGCCCCCAGCAACCGGTCAATTTCTTTTGCATAATCCCCCGGATCAGTCGCATAAGTGAAGAAAGGCGCCACGGGTACACTGCCCAAGTTCACGTCCTGTAAAAAGCGCAGCAGCGGTGTTGCCGGATGCCCATTCCAGACCGGCCCGCCCAACAGGATGATTCTGTAATCCGCCACGTTGGGCAGCTTGCCAGATAATTCCGGATAGGTATGATCCTCACGCTGGGCTTCCGCAATATCGTTGGTCTTGTACATATCTTCCGGAAACGGGGTGACCACTTGGATTGGATATACTGTCCCATTGGAAATCTTTGCCAGCAGGTCGGCCACTTGTTCAGTCGATCCGGACAAAGAGAAATAGACAATGAGTGCCTTGTTAGCCATTTGAAATCCCTCCTCGTATAGTTCCAGTGTACCGCACTGGCTCGGTAAACATCAGGATTCCGCACTGGACGGCTAATTTAAGCAAAGCATCGGTACTTACTTCACGTTGAAAGTCTGAATCATACTTCGTTTTAGGACCGTTTTACCAGAAAAACGAAGTGTAATTCCTTTTGACATCGGTGACGCTAGTCCGACGAACATGTATCTGCGCCAATTATTGAAGAAAAAGCCGCTGACGATTCAGGTCAACGGCGAAAATGACGATGCGGACCAGTTTAACCATAACGCCAGCCATATCCACTACTTCGACGCCACCATCAACGGTCGCCCGATCATGCTGCAACTGACACGCAACTGGACGCCATGGCCGCAATACCACTTGGTCCAAATTGAGTATGCTGGCAGTCGAATAAAATAAAGAGCGTTCATTATTGTCCTGATCGCGGCGACAGCGTATGCTGAAGGCGAAAGAAATAGATTCATGTTGATGGGAGGGACTCACCAATGAACAACTCACTCATTCGACTCATTGTTCCAGGTATTGTAGTGCTTTTTTCACTTGTCCTATTAATCAATCAAATTCAACAAAGACGCCACGCACCGGCAAATCAACCGCCGCAACCGCAGATTCCTTTGCGTTATCTGGCAATTGGTTTGATTTTGCTAGTCCTCGGAGTGTTGTTTATTCCCTGGGGGCCGCGGACATGGGCGGAATATCAGAACGAATTCCCGATTCATCTGGTACTAGGGGTGATGATCGGTTTTCTATCCTTAATTGGTTTTCTCGGCACCTATTTCTACCGGCGCTGGTCCAACCGGCATTGATGCACTAAATTCAAAAACGGTCTCGTCAATTCCGCAACCGGAATGATGAGACCGTTCTTTTAGTCGCTCTGCCGCCATTTTTCATCTAAAATCAGCCGGGCCACAAACAACCCCATGGGCAGAAACATAATGATCAGCACCGCGCGCGTCAGCCACATCGCGCCGACACTCAGCGAGTTGGACCCAATATTGTACATCGCCCGATAAATATACAGGCCCGGTACCATGATCACAATGGATGGCACCGTGAGCGAGATTCGGGGGAACCCTTGGTAACGATTGATCAGCGAGGCCAGCAGGCCCGCGGTCAGTGCGCCGATGAAGGCTGCTGCTGCGGCCGGGATAATCGTCAAGTCCACGAGTTCCAGGCGCAGCGTATTAGCTACGGCCCCGACAAGTCCGGCCGTGATCGCCATCTTCTGGGGGCTGTTGAACATAATGGAGAACCCATACACGCCGCAGAAGCTGGCCAAAACGCGGCAAGCGGCGAGAACGAACGGGTTCAGGCCCAACGGCATAAAGTTGCCCGGCCGCGAGTTGACCATCAGCGCAAAGAGCCAGCCAACCAGTGCCGCTACGGTGGTGATCATTGTGGCATACACCAGCCGTTCGATGCCGGACCGCATATCCAATTTCGACATATCCAGCATACTGGTGATGAACGGGAAACCGGGAATGACAAACAGCATCGCACCGATGTACCCAGCCTCATGCCCGGCCGCGACATTAAACAGCGCCACCAGACTTTGGAAAACCGCCGCGTAGGAAAGACACGCCGCCGCTACCCCGACGCCAATGCAGGCCAAGGTCGTGATATGTTTTTTGATCATCCAGCCGCGAATCAGATTGCCCACACCAGCGCCAATGAAGGCACACAGCATTTCGATCAGTCCGCCGCCCAGTAAAAAGACGAAGGCACTGCACGCCAGCGCGGCGGCAAGGCCGCCAACCACCACCGAATAGTTGCCGGACCGGTGCTGAATATGGTCCAGGGTCAGATGCAGCTCCCGCATCGTCAAATGCGCATATTTTCCTTCGAACTGATGGACAAACCGTTCCATCCGATTTAGTTTATCAGTATTGACCCCGCTCGTGGGCAGCGACAGGACCTGAGAATAATGGTGATGCGGGCTGAAACAGGTATATTCAATAGAAATCAGGCCAATATCGGCCGAACATGTCAGTCCCAGCACCCGGGCCACCGTATCCATCGCGTCCCGCACGCGCCACGCCCCGGTCCCGCAGGACAGCAGAATGATGCCGACCCGCCCGACGATCGTCGCCCGCGCTGCCAAACTGGCTTCCTTTACCGGGATGTCGTCTTCGTGGATCAAATCCTGCCACGGGATAGCCATATGATGTTTTTCAGAAAGTGTCCAATGTGTTTTCGGTCGAAATTGCTGCTTGCCGTCCACGGCGGTGTCCCCTTTTCTTCATTAATGTTTCAGAAAGTCACTTTTGTTATCTTAGCACAAAATTTTCTGAAAACCGAATAGACGAGGCAGCGAAGCAATCCCGCTAGACCGTACTATGTTAATTGCTTTTTGTCTTTTCCTGATGCGCAATGGCGGCCCATACTCGCGGCTCTTTGCGGATCGCCAGCATGATGTAAACGATACTGGCCACCGCGGATTGCAGCATAATGTTCCAACTGGCCGCTTGCGAGAAGTTCTTAAAAACAAACAGATCTTTGACCAGCTCGTCGGTCAGCTCGCCCATGATGCTGACCCGTTCCCCTGACCACCAGGCAAACAGGATCCCGTACGCAAAAATCACGATCCACCCCAGTAAATACTGCCAGTTGCGCCGGGCTTTAACAATCGGCCGCTGGTTCTCATCCTGCTCATCGGTCACTTGCAGCGCCAGCCCCGTCGCCTGGAACCAGCCAACCAGTGCCCCAATCACCACCGTAAGCACCAGCGGCAGCAATGCCGGCGGTCGCTTGATAATCAGCACACATCCCATGATCAAGGTATATGCCGGCACAATCACCATCTCCAGCCGAGATATTTTCTCGTACTGAAAAATATGACGCGTAAAAAAGCGCAGTGCCACAGCTAACAAAATAATTTGACCCATGATTAACCTCCCATTTCGTATTGATTGCCGCATTGTACTGCGAACCAGGCAGTGATTCAACGTCCCCGCGAGCGAATCAGTCCGCACTTCACTGCCGCGGCGGTATACTTAGGGAGTAATTGCAGAAAGGAAGCGGCCTTATGAACAAAGCCCGTGTCGAAGCTTTTACTGACGCCGTGGTCGCCATTATCATGACGATCATGGTCTTAGAATTCAAAACCCCGGAATCGCCCCAATGGACGGCCATTCTCCACGAGGGTCCCTATCTGTTTGCCTTCGGCGTCAGCTTCGTCTTCATCGCCGTAGCCTGGTACAACCATCATTATATGTTCTCCCTGGCCGAACGGATCTCCAAACGGGTCTATTGGCTGAACATTGCCTGGCTGTTCGCGATGTCGCTATTGCCAGTGGCGACGGCCTGGGCCGGCCGCTATCTGCAAGCGCGCGGACCAGAGTATTTCTACTTGCTGGTTTTCTTCCTCTGGAGCAAGACCTATCTTTATCTCAGCGTGGCCATCGCCAACGACTTGGACGCCACGAATACCGAGAAAGCCGCCCGGCTGCGGCAGATGCCGATATTTCGCTTCCTGCGCGGTTGGCGGCTGCCGGCCGAGACGGCCGCGGTGGCAGTCATTGTCTACTTCTATCCGCCCAGCTGTCTGCTCATCACGCTGTCGGAACTAGTCTATATGGCGATCCACACAACACCGGATAGTGACCGGGTTTCCTAAACCAAAAAAACTCCCTGACACCGTCAGAGAGTTTCGCTATTTAATCAAGCCGAATCACGAATTTGATTTTCGGCCGCTTGACGCAACCCGTTTGCAAGTATTCGGCCGTCTGATCAGCAGATGCCCGATCAGTCACCACCGCCGTGAGATCCATATCCAGATGCATCGCCACCCGGCTCCACAGGTTAACCACTTGGTCTGTTCGATTGGCCGTCGGCAGGACCAGCACCATCTGTTTCCGGGGACAGTTCGTGAACTGCTCGCGGCTGGCCAGCACCCGCTGGGCAAAGGCAGTCATTGCCGACTGCTGCCGGTTGGCCGGAACGCCAACCACGAGAATGTTGGCGTCTTGGATGGATTCACAGACCCCGGCAAATTGATCGTCGGGCCTATTTTCCCCCGGCGCGGCTACTGGGCTCTCCACTAAGCGGACAGTGCAATAGTCTTGACCGGCCAACAGCTGATCAGTGAGTGCTTGGACGCGCTGATTCGGCGGTGCACTGGTGTCCAAAAATAAAATTGGCCGCATGGGCCATCATCCCTTGATATGGGCTTTGTCAGAGTCCGTGTCTTTACCCTCATAGGCCAGCATCTCGTTTTCGTAGCCCAGCATGTGGTCTTCAAAATGATTGATCTTAAAATCGAGGTAGCGAATGGTTTTATCAATATTATCCCGTTGTTCCGCCAGGTCTGCCCGTTGTTTGACGAACAGGGCTTTGCGGGCCGCGACCGTTTGATCGCCCTCACGCAATAGCTTGACAAACTCCGACAGCGCTTCGATCGACATCCCTGCCTTGCGCAGCACCATGACGTAGTACACCCAGTTCACGGCATGCTGGTCGTAGTCCCGATAGCCGCTCTCATTCCGGGTAATCTCCGGCAACAACCCAATGCGTTCCCAATACCGCAAAGTATCTTTGGTTAAGCTGAATTTCTTGCTGACTTCATCAATGGTCATTCGACTCACTCCTTCAATTGACTAGCGGCTGACAACCACTAATGACTTGATTACTTTACGTTGATCCATGGCATCATAGGCATCCTGAATGTGGTCCAAATCGAATCGCTGCGTAAAGACTTTGCCTGGGTGAATCGCACCATCCAAGACCGCCTTCAGCAAAATCTGCTTGTCATATGTGGTCACGGAGGCGATGCCGCCTCGCAACCCAATATTACGCCAGAATAAGTTGTTGGTGTTCATTTCCGCTTTTTGCGGCACCCCAACCCGGCCAACAACAGCTCCCGGCCGGCCGACCTTAACGGCAGTATCTACGGATTGCTCCGTGCCGACACATTCCAAGACGGCATCAGCCCCGGCCCCGGTTAAGGCCATGACCTTCTTCACTGCCTCATCACCGCGCTCCGGAATAATATCCGTGGCCCCAAACTCCTTGGCCAATTGTTGGCGGTCGGCATGGCGGCTCATGGCAATGATCCGCTTGGCACCGCGCAGTTTGGCCGCGATGACACCGCACAAACCAACGGCACCGTCACCCATGACCACGACGGTATCGCCCGGCTTAACTTCAGCACTGGCCGCGGCGTGGTAACCGGTGGCCATGACGTCAGCCAGGGTCACTAGGGAATCCAGCATCTCATCGGAATAGTCGCTGGGTTGACCAGGAATCTTGACCAGGGCCCAGTTGGCATTGGTGAACCGCAGGTACTCGCCCTGATAACCGCCGTTGCCGCCGGCTTCCTGATTCAGGCAGTCGCCGTCGAATCCGGCCAGACACGCGGCACAGTGGCCGCAGCCGTGGGTGAAGGGCGCGATGACGAAATCGCCGGGCTTGACGTTCTTGACATCGGTGCCCACTTCTTCCACGATGCCGATGGCTTCATGGCCAACTGTACTGTTGGCATCCCGGTGAGAAATTCCGCGGAACCACCAGAGATCTGACCCGCAGACACTGGCCCGCACGATTTTGATAATGGCATCCGTCGGTTTTTGAATCGCGGGCTTCGTCCGTTCTTCTGCTTTGACTTCGCCTGGTTTGATAAATACTGCTACTTTCATTGGAATTCCTCCATTTTTGTGTTCTTCTTTAACGTTAACGACGACTTCATCCTGAATGATGAACCTTGGTCTGCACTTCACCGCAAGCGTCAATTCAAAAAAGTCTTACCACTGGCAACGGCTTAGTAAACCGGGCGATCTTCTCCCTGAGTCGCCGGATCCGCAATACCAATACTCTCATTTGCCGCAAAAGCAGGATCAACCACAATTCGCAGAACGACATCGGCGATACTTTGCCGTGAGCCGGACACGCCATTGAACGGTTCGTGCCGGGTCGTAATGGTATACTTCACCTCATCCCGATCATTCAGCCACGGTAGGCGCAGTGTGGTATAAGTAATCCCAGATTGGGCTAATAACTTATCGGCGTTGATTGCTGTCGGCAATCCGCCGGCGATCATTTGGTGATTCCACCGGCCGAATTCTCCCGGCACTTCATCATAGATGCCCAGTACGCTGGTCGAAATAATTCGCGTAGTGCCGTTTGCTTTAGCGGCCGCAATGACATTCTTGGTCATCGTGTTGTTGGCGTCATGATCAACGACGGCCGTAAACACCATGTCTTGACCAACCATTGCGTTGTTCACTTCAGTGGTATTATCCAAATCAGTCTCCAGCAGAGTGACCCGCGGATTGTCCTTCAACGCACTTAACCGATCAGCATGACGCAAGCCTAAAGTCAGGCGGACGTCCTCAAACTTCCTTTCCTTCAGGATCCGGTCCTCAACGATCCGGGCGATTTGACCATTTGCTGCTAAAATCAATAAATTCATATTTGTATCCTCCATATCTGATTGCTAACGACACCTAGAAGCATAAACCTTGGTCTGCACTCCAACGCAAGCCTTTGTCAAATATTCTTTTAGAGTTCGGGACATGTGTATTATGCATAACCCATTATCAGAAATCAGTATTTTTAATTAGTCCGTATCATCGTTAAGCTTGGTTGGTAATCACGAAGGAGGAAACACCTTGAAAATATTAATTCTTGGCGCCAACGGCCAGATTGCTCGAATCGTTCGCCAGCGCTTGCTGAAAGAAACTGATGCCCAGCTTACCCTCTACTTGCGGCAGCCAAAACGGCTCGGTCAAACCGATCCCAGTCGGGAGACTGTGATCAACGGCGACGTGAACGACTATCCGACCCTTGCCCAAGCCATGACTGGTCAAGATCTGGTTTATGCCAACTTGGGCGGCGAGTTTGAACCCATGGCCAAAAACATTGTTCAGGCTATGACAGCGGCCCACGTCAATCGCCTGATCTATGTCACCGGTCTGGGCCTGTACCACGAAGTACCCGGCGAATTCGGCCGGTGGGTGGAGGAATCAATTGGCACCCCAGTCATGGACGACACCCGCCGAGCGGCGAAAATCATTGAGGAATCGACCGTGAATTACACCATCATCCGCGCCGCTTACATGACCAATGATGACGAGATTGACTACGAGCTCACCGAAAAAGGGACGCCGTTCAAAGGCACGACCATCTCCCGCCAGAGTATTGCCGATTTGATCGTCAAGACAATCAAGAATCCCGCGCTGCACCAGCACAGCAGTCTGGGCATCGACAAACCCGGTACCGATGGCGATCGTCCCTACTAGCAAGCCATTAAGTCCTGACGCGGTGAGCATCACCATGGATAACCGAATCGTCGTTGTAAAATTTGAGTTAACAGTAGCCCGTGCTGAAGTATGCGTCGCTTTGATGTTATCCGTAATATCGAGCTCCATCAATAAATCGTAATGGAGGTGGCCCTTATGTCTAAATCGAAGTCCGAGGAATACGCTGATCGGATTATGCCAATCCTGTCCGAGCAACAAATTCTAGATAACTTTACTGACGAAGAACTTCGGCAAGTTGGTCTTAACATGGGCTACAACATTCCCCAAGGTACCAAATTTCATGACCAACCCAAAACCAAAAAACACGATGAGTCCGCAAAACAAAGCAAATAGTCCACGTCATCTCTTGAAAGATCGATAAGCTAAGGACAACTGTGGCGATTGCCGAAAAATCCTGATCTTTCTGGCACATTTTCTCTACAGAGCAGAAAATATCCTCCTCAGATTGTCCATTTGGAAATCTGAAGAGGATATTTTAGCCTAAGGAGGACTTTTTTGTCGAAATCTGTACTGTCTGGACACCCCTAAACGAGCTCCGGCGAAGCTGGCAGTCTCCTCCTCTTAAACGGGCTCAGGCCGACAGAAGCTATGGCAGAAGGGCACCCCGGCAAAAAACCTAAGTACGGGTTTTGTGCCGGGGTGCCCTTCTGCCGCCGCTTCTGACCGTCGGCCTTCGCCCTCTGCAAAAAAAGGCCTGCTCGCAATGAGCAGGCCTTCTCAATGTCGTTATCAGTACGGCAATTAATCGATGATTAACGCTTGCTGAATTGACTCGCCTTACGGGCCTTCTTCAGACCAGGCTTCTTCCGTTCCTTCATCCGCGGGTCACGGGTCAGTAACCCGGCCTTCTTCAAGGCGCCACGGAAATCAGGATCGACTTGTAACAATGCCCGGGCGATACCATGACGGATCGCACCGGCTTGGCCAGAATAGCCGCCGCCGAAAACGTTGACCTTAACATCGTAAGTATCAGTGGTTTCAGTAACGCCAAACGGTTGCTTCAAGTCAAGGATCAGGAGCGCGGATTGAATGTAATCTTCAACCGGCCGACCATTGACCGTGATCTTACCAGTACCAGGTACTAAACGAACACGGGCAACGGAATTCTTGCGCCGGCCTGTGCCGAGATAATCTGCTGTTTGTGCCACAATGAATTCCTCCTTTAAATAAGCTTGTTAATATCAAGCACTTCGGGTTGTTGTGCAGTCTGTTTATGCTCTGCACCAGCATAGACGTGAAGCTTCAGGAACTGCTTGTGACCAAGCGAGTTCTTCGGCATCATGCCCTTGATCGATAATTCGATCAGCTCTGTCGGATGGTTCTCCCGGATTTCTCCAGCAGTCCGTGTCCGCAACCCGCCAGCATAGTTGCTGTGGTGATGATATAACTTGCGGGAGGCCTTGCGGCCAGTCAGCTTCACGTTCGCGGCGTTGATAATAATCACATTGTCACCCGTATCCACATTCGGAGTGAATTGTGGCTTATTCTTGCCCCGCAGAATCGTGGCAGCGGCAGCCGAGATACGTCCCAAAGGAATATCTGTGGCGTCGAGTACATACCATTTACGTTCGATTTCAGTTGGCTTAGCCAGATAAGTTGTACGCAAAATTAGTTCCTCCATTTTCGGTGTTTACACCAATCTAAGTTTCCGGGGCTCACAGTGGGGTAAACAATACCGTTAACAATCATACCGGTTGAAAAGCGCAAAGTCAACGGCTAATCCGGAATGGTGCTTGACAAATTCACCGATCTATTATATTGCAGCGCCAGGCTACCCGTCACTGGAGTCAGACCCCGACCCGGCATTGCGGCCCATGCGCAAGACCCCGGTGAACCAGTCCCAGGGATCAAGGAAGAACGTGCCGAAGAAAAAGGCCACAAAGGTGAGTGAATTGAGCCAATGAATGGAGCGCAACACAAAGTGAGCCAAAAGATAGCTCACCAGCAGCGCCAGGACGATCCAGTGGGCGGCCTTGACCGGGATGTGCCAGCCCATGACCTGCCATAATCGCGGCCGATCCCACCAATAGTTCCGACCGGTCTTTTCCCGGTGCCGCAAGCTGCTCATGCGCAGTACGATGGCGATGACGACGCGCAAAACCACTAAACCGATGGCCATCAAGATACTTAAAACAAGATGGTCCATGATCCAATCCGGCAGATCCACCAGCCACTGAATAAACGCATCGGTTCGCTGCACGATCGCTGGCTTGTTCTTCCCCGCTGCGGGAATGACCGCTTTGGCCACCCGATCGAAGACCCGGCGGAGGCCTTTATCCACCGTATCCGGGTCTTTAGACTGCAATAACTGGCGATTGGCATCGAGAATATCGCCAATTCGGGTGCTGCTCAGCACGGATGCCAGGCCATTTCCGACTTCAATCTTCACATAACGCGTCCCGTGGAGATTATTGGTCATGATTAGGACGCCGATATCCTTTTTCCCCTGACCGACGTTCCAGGCCTTGTACAGATCAGCAGCCAACTGGTCAATGTCTTCATCGGCATCCACCAAAGTCGCGACCGCGATCTCCGGCGCGTTGGGCGTGTCCATCAGTTGCCAATTGATCTGCTTAATACGGGCAATCGTCGCGGTACTGAGCACATCGTCACCATCATAATAGTAGCCCGCCATGTCGCCGGGCAGGTCCACTGCGGCCGTGACCGACTGTCCCAGACCGCTGCCCCAAATGGCCAGCAGAATAACCGCCATACCGATCCAGACCGCCGCCAGTCGATGTTGGGTATTAGTCTCCCCCATACCTGCTCCCCCAAACAGTGCGTTTTGTTATTTACCGCGCAGCTAGTATTTCCGCGACAGCGCCGCATCGGCTTCCGCCCGGGTAATTTCACCCGCATTGAACTTCGCCATCACCTGAACGTCCTTGTCGTTCAGTTTGTAGAAATGATACGGAATCAGGGCCAACGCCGTGCCAATCACCGGCACCAAGGTCGCCGTGATCCATAACCCGTTCAGCGCCATCGCAGTCTGTTCAATGTGCATCGATTGCAACTGAGCGAAACTGCTGGCATCGATCGTCACCCAGCCGAACAGACTGAGGATAAACAAGCCGATGGGCTGGGCCAGGGAAGTGAACTTAGCCGCGAAGGATTGGATGGCAAAGGCCACGCCCCGGGCATCCACCCCCGTCTTGAACTGGCCATACTCAACGGCATCCGGCGTGAAGGTCAGATTGATCGTATAAATCAGGCCATAGGGAATCGACCGGATAATCACCAAAATGATATAGAGCAGCACATTTTTATACCCGACCAGATAAACCACTAGGCCAGTGACCACAAAGGCGACGTTGGCCCAATAGAACAGCCGGAACTTGTCCACGTGTTTCAATATCCGGTTGATCAGCGGCGAAATAATGAGCATCGGCAGGGCCGAAAGGACCAGCATCAAGGTACTGAACAGCGCGCTGCCAAATAAATAATAGGAAACGAACAGATCAATGGCCGCCTGGGTCATCAGTACCCCGGAAATAATATAGCCGGAATAGAATAATAGCAGATACTTGTTGCTCCGCAGGTAATGGAGCATCTTGCCGAAGCTGTACTTTTCCTCACTCGGCTTGGTCTTGATTCGCTCCTTGCCCTTGATTGCCACTGGGATCATCGTCAGGACAACGATCAGCGAAATGAGCAGCGCGGTCTGGGCAAAGCTGAAGCCGACCCGTTCACTGACTAGCACCGTCGCCAGCATGGAGGTGACGAATGCTCCGCCCAGGGCGAAGACCCGGGCGATGGAAAGGATACTGTTGCGCTCGATTAGATTGGTGGTCATCATCGTGACCAGGTTATAAATGGGAATGTCGCTCAACGTATACGCGGTGTCCCACAAAATATAGCCGACAACAAACCAGACAATCTTCGCCGTCTGGCTTAGAGCACCGGGAATTTGGTAGATAAAAATCGTCGTCAGCGGAATCAAGACCAGTGTCATCCGCAGCCACGGCAGGCTCTTGTTGCCGCTCTTGAATTTCACCCGGTCAAAAATCACGCCGAAAATCGTATCATTCACGGCGTCCCACAATTTGACGATCACCATTGCCGTCGCAATCTTGGTCAAGTCAATGCCGATCATCATCATGTAGGTGGTGAGAAAGCCGCCGAGCATGGTGTAGGACATGCTTTGGCCGACAAAATAGGACCAGTAGCTGAGGCGCTCACCTCCGCTGGTCATTGGCGGCGGCGCCGCTTGAACCGTCTTTTCTGTCTTATCCGATGCCTGTGCCATGATTTTTATCTTCCCCTCGTTGTTTGCTTTCTTAAGCATAGCATTGAACAAGGAGAAAGCGGTTGCCAAGTGCTCACTTACTTAGGTCGAAGACGATGACGCACCAGCACTATCTTGGGCCTTCACATAATCAATGGCCAGTACCAGCGCGATAACAAGCCCTTCATAATCTTCGTTGCTGATGTCTAGCTCGTAGGCATGGCCGAACGAAAAGGCATCTTCATGAATCTGCGCGACCTCTTGGCCCTGGGCAGTGACGGTGAAATTGAACCCCCACCAGCTGCCCTGAACATCCACCGCCCCGCTGTCGATTTCGTATTGGCTGCGCAGAAACGTGATCTTCTTGCGAATTGTTGCAATAGTCCGGCCGTTCATATCCACATCGAAAGTGTCGAGAAAGTGAAAGGGCTGATGGATGACCTTCGCCACTTCATTGCCGCTGGGATCAAGCAGCTGGAATTCCTTGGGAAACTTGAAGAAACTGCCGACCACGGTATAGCGGGTGTTCTCATTGGCGTCAGTTACATCAAAGTGGCCGCCGAGGCTGAAAAAGTGTTGGCGCACGTAGAGCTGGCTCATATGAATCGCACTCCTCTGCTGGTTTGGCTTCAGAATACCACGCCGCAGCAAACCGGGGTATGACGTTTTTGTAAGATTGCCGTCATATTTGTGTCACTGGGGACCACTTGCAGTATCGTCAAGCCAGCGCCTAAAATGGTGAAAAGGAGTTGTTGACTCATGAAAGTACTCGCCCTCATGGCCATTCCCGCGCCCATCAAAGACCAAATTGCCGCTCTGCCCAACGTGCAGATCGAAGGCCCCGACTACTTAGCCCAACACGGTTTGACTGATATCACTGCGATTTTCGGCTGGCAAAGCCGGTTAAACGACTTGATCAAAGAAAATTCGACGGTTCGCTTCGTTCAATCATTTTCTGCCGGCGTCGATTATTTCCCGTTGGCCACGTTCCAGGAAAAGAACATCGTCATGGCCAATACCAGCGGTATCCATGCTCGACCGATCGCCGAATCCGTCCTCGCCTACGTGCTGGCCTTTGCTCGGGGCATAGCGGACAGCGCTCACCGGACACCCGAGAATTTCTGGGATAGGGACGCCTCGCGCGGAGACGTCTTTACACTGCCGGGTAAGACCGCGCTGATTTATGGCACTGGGCATATCGGCCGCGCCATCGCCGATATCCTGACCCAACAGGGCATGACGGTCACCGGCATTTCCCACCATGGGGAAGCCGTCGCCCCCTTCACCGCCGTCGGTACCGATCAAGACAGTGCCGCATTTGCCAAGGCCGCGGACGTGATCATCAATATCATGCCACTGACGCCGGAGACGCATCACTTCTTCAACGCTGCATTCTTCAATGCGCTGACGAAGAAACCGTTGTTTATCAATGTCGGCCGCGGTCCCTCGGTGGATACCGAAGCACTGGTGGCGGCTTTGCAGACGGGTCAGCTCAGCGGCGCTGCGCTGGACGTGTTCGAACAAGAACCGCTGCCGGCGACGTCACCGCTCTGGCAAGCGCCGCATTTGCTCATGACGCCCCACGTATCCGGTTCATTCGCCGAAATATACACGGCAGCGGCAACGATTCTTTACCACAATCTTGCCCAATTTGTCCGCGATGGGTCACTGGCCGAAAACCAAGTTGACCTGAGCCAGGGGTATTAAACGTCAGATTGCAAAGAAGACCTGTTGAGAGCTAGCTCACCCAACGGGTCTTCTTGGCACTCACCCCCTCTGAATTAGTCGTGTAGAACTAAAGGGGAAAATAGTCGTTGACAGCGTTTTCATTTAGATGATATATTCAATTTAAGGGTTAGTGCCAAGATGGCATTGGGATGACACCGCTTTCTATTGGAAACTGAGATACCTGGTTTTTTGAAAAGAAAGGATGGCAACTCATGGCTTTGTGCAACGAGTTAAAGAAGTGGTACCTGGGTTAAGAATCTAAAGAATTCGTGGAAAGCGATCACTGGATAATAATGAGAACTAACAAGGGAGTTCGGATTACTCTTATCGCAATAACTGATGTCTTAGTTCTATCCATCTTGCCAGCCGATACGGTGCTTCAGATGGTTGCAAGCGTAGCTGTTCTGGTTCCAATTTCAATGGGTATCCAGTTTCTCAGTACGCCCCACTGGCATTGGGATGGCTTAGACGTCCTCTTATGTGTGCCGTATGTTTTGCTGCTGGGATTATTCCTCAATTGGACGTCTGTCATCAATATCATCGGCAACGTGTTTGTACTGATCGTGTCGGCCGCTGGAATTTACGGATATGTGACCACGAGACAAAGGAAAAACAAGAGCTAGGTACTCTCGCTTGCCTGCCGGGCATTAAACAGTCCGGCAGGTTTTTCTTGCTGTTATAGGATAACAGTGTTATCTTATGGGTAAACAAGAAAAGAGATGACCACCTAATGGCTGGAAAAACAAACGATACAGAAGCCCGAATCATTGCCGATGCGATCGCGACTATCACCCAACATGGCCGTAATGCAATTTCCCTGCGCCAACTCGCCAAGCATGTCGGCCTGACCACCGGCGCCTTTTACAAACACTTCGCCAGTAAAGACGACCTGTTTCGCGCCGTCACGGTCACCCTCTCGCAGCAATTGACCGCCCAAGTCATGCCGCTGCTCGCAGCCGCCGACACCGCGAAAGAAAAACTGTGCTTGCTGGGTGAGCAGCTGCTCCAAGCCAGCGCGGCCCAGCCCCACGTGATCGACTTTTTGTTTTTCAATCCCCAGGCGACGCAGCAATACCAACCCGGCACCGACACAACCGATTTCCCATTGCTGACCCTCACCCGCCAATTGATTGCCGCGACGTTGGCTGGCAGTGCCAGCACCACCCCTACCGCTGACTTCTTCACCCAGGTCTGGTCCTTCATCCTGGGTTACGCGCTGCTAATTAAGAATGGTGCCGCGGTATATGACCGAGCACTGCTGGCGCGAACGCTGGACCAAATGCTGGTTTAGGAAAGGAAGTCTTGAATAATGACCCAATTTTTGATTATCTATACGCACCCTTACGACCGCAGTTTCAACCATGCTGAACTGGACCGCGTGACGGCCAAACTGACCGAGCAAGGCGATCCTTACCAGGTCATTGATCTGTATCACGATGGCTTCAACCCCGCTTATGACGCCGAAGAACTGCGGCTGTTCCACAGCGGCCAGACCCATGACCCGCTGGTCACCCAGTATCTGACGCAACTCAAAGCGGCCGATGCCGTGATCTTTATCACGCCCATTTGGTGGAACGATTTGCCAGGAATGTTGAAAGGGTTCATCGATAAAGTAATGAAGGAAGGCGCCGGTTTGACCCATGTGGTGACAAAGACCGGAGTGAAGGGCACGCTGACCAACATTCAGAAAACCTATGTCCTGACGACCTCCACGTCACCCACGTTCTATCTGCGATTCTTCTGCGGCAATGCCGTTAAGCAAGTATTTATCGGCGCCACATTGAAGCAGCTGGGGATGCGGCACGTGCGCTGGTCGAATTTTGGCGGGATCACGAATGCCCCAGAGGAGAAACGAAAGGCGTATTTGGAAAAAGTCGGTCAAATGGCTTTCTAAAAATTCCGGTGGGAAATGTTTGACTTATCTTGCACCCCCTTCCTATAATTTGGTCGATGTAAAGAAGTGGCCTTTTCAATACAGGTGTGGGGTGATGATGATGGCAAAGAATCGCGGATTAGTCATCGTGCTGAAAATCATTGCGGCACTTTCAATTATTATGTTTTTCGTCTCTTACATTGTTCAGTCCATGCGGCAATACGCGCAGATCTTTGTTTTTGCAGCTCTTCTCTGTGCACTGGGGATTTATGCCCTGACCAAAAAGAAGTGAGCAGCCATGACAACCAAGGGCGCATTCGTCAGTGCTGACACTGTCAGTAAAACTTATCCCAAGTTTGTCCTAACAGATTTTTCAATCCAGGCCGCCGCTAATGAAACCATTGGCCTACTGGGCGATACTGGCGCCGGCAAAACCACGATTCTCGATATTTTAGCTGGTCTGATATCGCCAGATGGCGGCAGTATCCAGCGGGAGACTGACAATATCGGTTATTGTTTCGCCCAGCTGCCCCTCCCCCGGAATCTAACCATCAACCAGCTGGTCCATATTTTTCGTCATTTGGCTTGGCCTTGGCAGGACAAGGTATTTGCCGACTACGTGACTGACTTTTCACTGCCCCGCCGCACCCCTGTTGCGCAGTTGGCCAAAAGCCAGCAGGCCGCTTTGAACTTAGCGGTGACTTTGGCGCACAATGCCCCGCTGCTCCTGCTGGACGAAGTGACAGAAAATCTGGCTCCTGACGACCGGCCGCCCGTGTTGGCCGCTTTGCAAGCCTATCGCCACCAGCACCAGGCTGGGATTGTCTTGGCCACCCGCAGGCTTGATGACATTCAGGTCCTTTGCGACCGCTTTATTTTGCTGAAGCAGGGCCAAACGGTCACGACGCTAGCTGCTGATGCATACCGGGGCCAGGATTTGACTGGCATCATTAAACACGCACTGTCAGATCGGGGGCAGGACTAATGTTGGGTCTGATAATTAAAGATATCGATCAGCTGCGCCATCTTTGGCTGCGTCCCTTAGTTTTGCTTGTGGGCCTCGCCATTTTGGCGGCCGGGGTCTTTCTCAAAGAATTTGCCCCCATGGTTGGTGCAATCATTATCATGGTCTCAATTTATGGCTTGACGGCTCTTTTTGTTGACGACGACCGCACCCGCTGGCTCGATTTTGCCACAATGGCCCGAGAATCCGCGACTGCCATCGTTTTGAGCCGTTACATTGTCCTTATCTTTTTGGCCGGAATCATCGCGGCAGTGGCCAGTGCCTATACCGTTGTTGTCCACTTGATTTTTCCCAATATATCAACCACCGAATTGGCCATCGTCACTGGTGCGGCTATTATGCTTTCTCTGTTGATGTATTTTTGGGCGATTCCATTTTTCTACCAATTTGGGCAAAAAGGCGCGCAATACGGCGCGATTTCTTTCCTGTTCCTATTTTTTGCTTTAGTCAGAGTGTTGATTCCAGAGCAATACCTGAAGGTGTTTTTTAACAAAAAACACCCCAGCCAGACACTGTGGCAAAGTTGCCTGGTCCTATTGGTGCTGATCATTTTGTCCCTCATCGTCTCGCTCACCATCGTACGTCGGCGGCAAACGCAGTAAGCGGCTGCGATCTAAAAAAGATGGGCACCCAACCCCAACGGCTAGGTGCCCTTCTTTCGTACTCTGTGATTCCTAAGTATTGCTGACGCTGATGTTAGTGCGCATCAGATTGGTTCACTGGCCAGCGGGTGTCGGCCTTGCTGGGCAGCAAGAACAGGACAAACAGCCAAATTTGGCCAATCAGCGGGACGATAGCAATCAGAATCCACCAGTTGCTGCGGTTCGTATCGTGCAAGCGCCGGGCCCGCATCGTGAAATTGGCGATCCAAACAATGATGGCGTAAATGAGCCAAATCGTCGCACCGGTGGTTAACTGATAGTGAAACACATAGTTGGCATCAAAATATTTGTAGGCGCCTGTCGCCCAGGCCAACAAAGCCGAGATAACGATCGTGGCAAAGTACGGAATCCAAAACTGCTTTCTTGTCGCGCGGGCATTGAAGACGAACATCTTCGTGAAATACTCTGTGACTGATTGCATGTGATACCATTCCCCTCAATTGATTGACAACGGTATGGAATTTCTTAACCGCCGTAAATTAATTTTAGCACGCCGAATCGGTGATTGCTGAGTTGACGTCTCGATTCGCCATACAATCGTGCATGACTGATTCTAATCACTTACGAGGCCATCACTGTCAAATACTTGGCTGGCACATGGTCCACCAGCCAAATATGACTTTCGGTGGGATAGAATAGCAAGCCAGCGGCCGCGGCCTGCTGGGCTGCCACTTGGAAAATAACGGGGCGCGGATCCCGGCGCTGGCCGACACTGACGGCCATGGACACGGTGGCCGAAAGATGGACAAAGTCTCGGTCCATTTTCTTCAAGCCTTCCGTTTCGATCATCACCGCCGCTTGATGTGATGTGCCGTGATACAGCACTGCCGGCGGCGCGGCCGGCGCTTGCAGCAACTTGACGGGAATGCTGTGCCCGTATAAGGCGCGAATCTGACCATTTTCAATAGCAAACCGCTGCTTATCGCTGGCCGCCATGATCGTCCGGATGATCTGTTCGTCAATCGGTGTTTGATAGTGGGCGTTGTACTGCGCCAGCAGCGTAGCCAAACTAACGCGGCCATAGGCATCCAGGTGCAGCCCGAGCCGCTCTGGATGGTGACGCAGTGCGAACGATAACCGCTTGCTGACTTTGATCAATTGTTTATCCATGCCGATTCCCCCTGATTTTCAGTATCAGTGCGTCTCCGCAAAAATGGCGGTGCCCGTTGCAGGCATCGCCATTTTTTGTCCCAATATTAATGCAGCGTCGCTAAACGCTTGATCTGTTCCGGATCCCGGTGGTCAAAGAACTGACTCTCATGGCGATCCAATTGGCTGATCTGAGCCATGTCGTCATCACTCAGCTGGAAGTCGAAGATGTCGATATTTTCAGCCATCCGTTCCGCGTGCACACTCTTCGCCAGGGCGACAACGTGCTGCTGCACAACCCAGCGGAGAATGACTTGGCCAACCGACTTGCCGTACTTTTTACCGATCGCTTCCAGTACGGGATTGTGGAAAATTTCGTGCTTGCCCTCCGCAAATGGTGCCCAGGCTTCTGGCTGGATATTTTCCTGCGCCATGAAAGCTAAAGCTTCTTTCTGCTGCTGCCACGGATTGATTTCAATCTGGTTGACCGCCGGTGTGACACCGCTGAAGGCGGACAGATCCATTAACCGATCAGGTTCGAAGTTCGATACCCCGATGGCTCGAATCTTACCGGCCTGCTCAGCTTCCTGCATGGCGCGCCACGCACCGAAGATATCATTGTACGGTTGATGAATTAAGTAGAGGTCCACATAGTCCAGATTCAGCTTCTTGAGGGAGACGTCCAACGCCTTTTGGGTCTTTTCGTAACCCACATCAGTGATCCAAACCTTCGTGGTGATAAATAATTGGTCCCGGGGGACGCCAGACCGCTTGATACCCTTGCCCACGGCCTCTTCGTTGCCGTAAGCCTGGGCGGTATCGATTAAGCGATAGCCGGCGTGGATGGCATCGACAACGGCCTGTTCTGCCTGGGCTTGATCTTGAATCTGGAACACGCCGAACCCGGCGATAGGCATCTTTACCCCATTATTCAATTTAACTGTATCCATATGTGATGCACCCCTTTTAAACAATTTGTTTGGTTGGTCGAATTAAAATCTCGTTAATTGATGTGTCCTCTGGGGCCGCAATCGCATAAGCCACCGCTTCGGCAATCCGATCGGCGGCGATCGCGTCTTCCGCGTAGAACGCATCCACATTCTTCTTCGTTGCCGGATCAGTAATCGTATTCGGCAATTCGGTCGCCACCGCGCCAGGAGAAATCACTGTCACCCGAATATGGCTGCCCGCTGCTGCTTCTTCTTGGCGCAGCCCATCACTGATGGCCCGGACCGCGAACTTCGTACCCGCATAGACGCCGCTGCCGGCATGGACGACATGGCCAGCCACAGACGACAAGTTGATAAACTGCCCGCTCTGTTGTTTACGCATCACTGGTAACGCGGCGGCGATGCCATAGAGCACGCCCTTAATGTTCACATCCACCATCCGGTCCCATTCATCGACCTTCAATTGATCAAAGGTGGATTGCGGCATCAAGCCGGCATTGTTCATCCAAACATCGATTTTGCCGAACTTGCTCAAGGCGAAGTCAGCCAGGGATTGCACCTGCTGACGATCCGTGACATCCGTTTCCTGGTAAGCGGCCTGGCCGCCGGCCGCCTCAATATCCTTAACGATCGCCTGCAACCGGCTGGCCCGGCGCGCCGCCAGGACCACTGGATTGCCCTGCTTGGCTAACAGCTTGGCCGTAGCTTCCCCGATGCCGCTGGATGCCCCAGTAACCACAATTACTTTACTCATGAGCAAAGCCCCTTTCCTTATTGACTGACTACAGTGTAAACCTTGAAGTGAACTCCAAGGCAAGCAGAAATGTTACACTATTTGAAAAAGGAGACGATTTTTCATGAAAGCAATCGTGGTCACTCATCCCGGCGGGCCGGAAGTACTCCAATACACTGATGTTCCCACACCGCCGGTGAAACCCGGCTGGACGCGGGTCAAGGTACGCGGCTTTGGCATCAACCATTCCGAGATTTTTACCCGCGAAGGCCAATCACCCAGCGTACAATTCCCGCGGATTCTGGGCATTGAGGCAGTCGGAACGATTGACGAAACTTCCGCCCCAGATAAATTCCATCGGGGCCAGAAAGTCATTTCCATCATGGGCGAAATGGGCCGGGCCTTCGATGGCGGCTATGCCGAGTACGTCCTGCTGCCCAATGATCAGATCTATCCGGTCACCACCAACCTCTCTTGGGCCGACTTGGCGGCGGTGCCTGAAACTTACTACACCGCGTGGGGAATTGTCCGCAGTTTGCAGGTCAAAGCGCACGACCGCATCTTGATCCGGGCCGCCACCAGCGGCGTTGGTGTTGCCGTATTCAAGTTGATCCAAGCGCTGAACCGGCATACTGATATCGTTGGCACGACTCGATCAGCGAAAAAGAAACCCTTGCTGGCCGCAGTCGGTATGGATCAAATCCTCGTAACCCCGGATGCACTGAAGCTGCCCGCCGATATCCAGCCCTTCGATAAGATCATTGATCTGATTGGCCCGGCATCGACCCGGGATTCGTTGCAGCACCTGACCGAATTCGGCATTGCCAACGTCACCGGCGAACTCGGCGGTGTGTGGTACTTGCAAGACTTCGACCCCATCAGTGATATTCCAAATAACCGGTACCTCACCGGCTTCTCTTCGGGTGACCAGGTCTCCGCCGCGGTGCTCCAGGAGATCATCACGTTTATTGAAGAGCACCATATTGATGTCTCCCCGGTAAAAACGTTCCCGCTGGCGGAAACCCGAGAAGCCCACGAATTTTTGGCCAGCAGTCAAGGATTTGGTAAAGTGGTCGTATTACCCTAAGGAGGTCCATATTATGTCCAAACAATCAGTCACCGACCAAGCTAAGACGCTTGTTTCTGAAATGTATAACGTCCTGGATGATCAATTTCCAACGATTAAATCATTGCTCCTACAAGCTTACAAAGAACTTGACCGAGATAACCAAGCTCCCCAGGCAATCCTTACCCGATTGTTGGATGGCGTTTACGCCAATAGCATTAAGCCCCGGGCACCGTATCCCCAGGGTTTCCAAGATAATCTAGCGCAGCTGACCCTGCTGACCCGCTCCAACGGCTACGGGTATACCATGCGCCCGACCTTATAAGCACAAATCACCCGCTGAGCATTGCTGTCAGCGGGTGATTTTTTAGGCGGTTAATCCGTCATTTTAATTTTCCGTAACACTTTTGCCGGTGATCCGATCACAACGGTATCTGCTGGTACATCCTTAGTCACCAGTGACCCAGCCCCGATAATCGCATTTTCGCCAATCGTCACCCCGGGCAGCACGGTCACATTGGCGCCCAACCATGCACCTGCTTCGACGTGGACGGCTTGGCACCGGAGATTGCGCCGGGTCGCTGGATTCTCCTCATGATTCACGGTCAAGATCGTCACGTTCGGGCCAATCAACACCCGGTCCCCGATATAGATACCGCCTAAATCGACCAGCATGCAGTTGCGGTTGATAAAGACACCGCGACCGAGAAAAATGTGCCCGCCAAAATCCGTTTGCAACGGCGGCAGCAGCGTCGTCGTGGGCGCCACAGGCCGTTGAATCAGCTTCTCCAGCAAAGCATTGACCGCCGCCCGGTCGCGATAGCCAGTATTCAGTTGCATCAAAAGCTGACTATTCCGGGCAACGACTGCGTCCACCGCTTGGAATCCGGGATCATCGAATTGAATTGGTTGACCGGCCAGTGCTTTGGTTAATACATCACTCATTTTTTAGTCTGCCTTTCGTTTTCTTCCTTCAGTCTATGGGAGAAAACGCAGCATGTCGAATGCCTATGCTGGATGGCGAGTCATGCGTCTTGCATATAGAAAGACCGCCGCCAATGAGTCTGACGACGGTCTTGGACTGTTACGGCTGCTTTTCAGCCAAATCCTTCAGAATCTGCTCTTGGTACGGTGGAATCGTCCCGTCTTTTTCTGGGCCGACATTCAGCAGTAAGCGGCCCTTCTGCGGCCGGACCTTGGCGACGATATCCCGTACTTCATCAGCGGTGATATAATCCTGCGGCCGGCTGTACTGGTTATAGCCAAAGGACTTATCCATCCCTCGGGTCGTCTCAAAATAGTCGGTCCCGTGCCAGTCGTCGGTATACTCCAATGTCCGATAGTCGTAATACTTGGGCAGGGTGTCCGCGCCTTTTTTGTCTTCCCGGTTCGTGACGATCTGGGCGGCGACGTTAAAGAGCGGCCGCAGTACCGGGTTATCCAGCCAGTTGGGATAATTTCCCCAGCGATCATTGACCATCCCTTCTGGCACCGCGCGATAATAATCCTTGAAAAGCTGCGGCAATCGAGGATCCACTGGATAGCCGATATCACTCCACAAAACGTCAGGGTGATAGCGGTCAATCAGTTCATGCCACTGATTCCATGCATAGTCCAGATAAGTCTGACTCTTGTCATTTCCCACCATCATATCCGCGGCGGTTTGAATGGGCTTCTTGGTGAAAGTCCAATCCAGCAATGACGAGTAATACACGCCAAAACGCATGCCTCGCTTACGCACGGCTGCCGCTAATTGACCAACAAAGTCAAAATTCAAATGGTAATCAGTCACATTGGGATTGGCAATCTGCGTGTCATACATCACGAATCCGTCGTGGTGTTTCGTGACCACGACCACATATTTCGCCCCCGCTTGGGCAAACATGTCGGCCCACTTCTCGACATCCACCTGCTGGGCGGTATGCTGGAAGCTTTTAGCGAAGCTGGTGTATGGCGTATGGTCGCCGTAGTGGGCATGATGATATTGCGCCACTGGACTCCCAGAAATTTTGAGACTATTGGCATACCATTCTGCGTACGGTGTGTGCTTGTACATATACTTGATGCTGTGGTGCTTTTTAATCGTGTCAAAATCTTCGCTCTCCACCGGTGCAAAGGCTGGTACGCTGTACACGCCCCAGTGGATAAAAATGCCAAAATCGGCCGCTTTGAACCAAGCTGGCGGATTTTGGCGATGAATATTGACGATTGGCTGCTCTTCTGTCATATGTTGTGCTCCTCCCAAGTTGTTACTTCCTTTGTAACCGGATTCGCGGGATAAGTCAATTGATTGGTTCGTTTGTTGAGTTGTGAATGGAGACGTTTACACGGTATCGGTGTAAACTATCCTTAGTGAGTAGTTCTCTTCCGGTCATTTGAAAGAAGGTCGTCACTGTGGATGCATTACTCGATTGGCTATGTCTCTTTCTGGACAGTTTATCTCTGGGCAGTCGTGATGATCAACACCGGGTGCGGGCGTGGATTCACTGGCGGGCTAAAGTATTTATTGAGAAACGCCAGCAGAAACAAGCTAGACGGTAAACGAACAGCGCTGATTGGGGGAAAACCCGAGCAGCGCTGTTTTGCGTTATTTTTCGTTCCTGGCCAGCATCTTTTTGGAAAAGGACTGGACGTTTTGCTCGCTGTCATCACGCCATGGATTGATTTTGACAAGTAAACCGCGCTTCCTCAATTTAGCCACTGTTGGCCGCACGATCCGCTCGCCATTTTTCAATGTGATTGCATCCACTGATGTGATCAGTCCTTCTTTCGTAATCGTTCGGTCCACTGTTTTGACATTCTTGACGTAAACAAAATAGGGCATCATCGCAATGTTATTGGTGTATGTGTCATACGTTGATCGGGCGAAAGTGATCCCGACATACGCAATCAGCAGAATTGCAATTGTAGAAACCAATATCTTCGCCTGCCGCGTCAGCCACATCGCCTTTTCTCGCTTCTTGTTCATAGTCAGCACCTGGACGGGGTCCAAATTTAGAGTGCGCCGATTGACGAGTTGGTCAATGGTGACGCCGTATAACTCACTGAGCAGTATCAAATTCTCAAAATCCGGATAGCCCCGGCCGTTTTCCCATTTAGAAATCGTCTGCCGCGTGAGGTTCAATTTGTCGGCGACCTGCTGCTGGGAAAGGCCTTGGGCGAGCCGGACTTTCTTAAGTGTGCTCCCAAATTCAATCATGGCGCTCTATACCCCCTTTCAACACTGATCGTAACAAGAATCCGGGTGACTCATCAGGAACGAACCGTTGCTGCGGCGGGGGAAACGAATCGTTGCCCCCGAAAAGATAACCGTTTATTGAGAAAAAGTCATGGTGATGATACAGGCACCGGCTTGATAAGCCGCCGTCAAAGTGCCGGCCATCTGCGCCACCAGTGTCCGAGCGGTGGCCAGACCCAGGCCGCCAGCAGGTCGTGCCATTTCAACTGAGTCGTACTGATCAAACAGGCGCCCGACTTTGCCCATATCAAGCGCGGCGGCGGAAAATGTGACGGTGAGTGTGCCTGCGGTAGTCAAGACAACTTGTACCCGGCTGGGCTGGTAATGCACCACGACTTGAAAAATATTGGCCAATACAGCCTGCATGACTGTTGCATCCAGTGCGCGCGGCACGGGTGCTTCTGGCAACTGAACAGCCGGCACGATCTGGCGGTCACGGAATACCGCATACTGCGCCGCCAACGCCGCAGCCACAGCATCCGTTAAATTGACCGTTGTAATTGTCAACGCCCCATTATTAACCTTGGCCAACGAATACTGAAATAAGGCCTCCGTTAATTGATTCATTGCATTGGTGCGTTCAGTAATGATGGCCAAATACCGTTGGGTCACTGCCGACCGCGGTTCTTTTTCTAATAATTCCAAATATCCATTGATCGTGGTTAAAGGTGTACGCAAATCATGAGCGACCTTGGTAATGGCCTGTTTCAAAGCGTTGTCCCCGGCGGTGTAGCGCTGCCGGGCAATCCGAGTATCGGCCAATTGCTGATTCAAGGTGTGGGTGAAATGACGCAAGACTCGGTCCCGACTGGTCACCGTCAGCAGCCGATTAGTGGTTGTTTGCGATTGGGCCACCAATTGCCGGTCCAGCTCGCGGATGCTGGCGCGTAAATACGCTAACCAGGCGGCTAGAATCAGTACGATAATCAGCAGCCCACCAATCAACCACGCCATCACAGTCACCGCCTTCTGTTTATTTGAGATCCCTGCGTTTGAAAATAATCCCGCCTAGTACTGTGGCGCCGCCAATGATCAGCATATCGTACAGCACCAGCACAACCAAGCTGCTTGACCCTGGTGTGATAACTCGGACCGTCTGCCCAATTGGTGTCATATCCGTGACCGTTTGGACCAGTTGCCGTTTCGTACCGCCCAAGTAACTGCGATTTTTCCGCCGCACCGGTTTGCCGCTATCCGAATAGCTGGTATAAACGGCCGGCTCAGCCAACTTCATCGAGGCCATGCCGCCGCCAATCAACAGTGTTAAAAACAGAAAGATCACCGCCGCGGTGGCCGCCGTACGATTACTCAACACCATGCAGAGGCCGACGAACAGCGATGTGTAGCTAAACAACCCAAAAATAATGAGCAGGAATTGGCCGCCGATGCGGCCGCGCCAAATCGCATTGAGCCTGAATCCCGAGACGGTCAGCCGGGCTAAACCAACCGCCGTCACAAGATAAACGACATACAGCAGGCCAACGACTGCCAGACAGGCCACCAGATTGGCGCCGTAAATCTGCCAACGCGTATGCCCCGCGATCACTTTATTCCGCACCGTGCCATCGCTGTAATCCGTCCCGATAAACACCGCGACCCAAATGGTCATGATCAGCGGGAGTATGACGCTGCCGACAATCAGCAAATAGGTTGTAAAAAATGGATCCACAGGCCCAATGTGCTGGGCATCCAACACAGTGATCAGCGCCATCGCCAGCATGATCGCCAAGGCCGTGAAAAACAGTTTTCCCCGCCAGGCGCGGTTTAAGTTGGCCACCACCAGTTTATGCATGCTGACCACCGCCCACTAAGTTGATGTAGTAACTTTCCAGACTTTCGTCCACCTCAGTCAGCCGCTGCACCGTACACCCGGCCGCTGCTAAGGCCATGACGAACGCCGTAACTTCCGGCACATCAAATACCGCTGCGTGATGGGCATCCGTAATTTCAAACGCCATCTGTTTTTCAGTCAATACCCGCGCAAGAATCCGCGTATCATTCACCGTCACCACCGTGCGTTTTTTAAAGGCCTTTTGCAGTTCAGCCGCACTCACCTCACGCACCATCCGGCCATGGTCGATAAACCCATAATGGGTCGCCAGGCGGGCTAATTCATCCAAGATATGGCTGGAAATCAAAAACGTGATCTGCTGTTCCCGATTCAATTTCAAAATTAATTCGCGTATTTCGATAATCCCTTGGGGATCCAGCCCATTCGCCGGTTCATCCAGAATCAGGAAGTCCGGTCCGCCGGCCAGGGCAATGGCAATCCCGAGGCGCTGGCGCATACCGAGGGAAAAATGTTTAACTTTCTTCTTACCGGTGTCTGCCAAGCCCACCGTTTGGAGCAGCGCGGGAATCGTCTCATCGGCAGGCAGACCCAGTATTTGATATTGCTGGCGCAAGTTGGCCGCCGCCGTCATGTCGAGGTAGACCGACGGCGTTTCGACCACCGCCCCGATTCGCTGCCGGGCCTGCACGATGCCCGGTTCCCGATGATCGATACCGAATAGAGTCACCGTGCCCCCACTGGGTGTTTGCAAGCCGCAGACCTGGCGGATCAGGGTCGTCTTGCCTGCGCCATTCTGGCCAACCAGGCCGTAAATCGCCCCCTGGGGCACGTGCATGGTCAGCCCTGCCAAGGCCGTGAAGTGCCGGTACTGTTTCGTCAGATCAGTGATTGTTAACACATCCATGGATATCCCATCCTTTCACTGATCCCAGCGTACCAACCCAGTGTTCAGCGGCCGGTTAAGAAAAGCATCAAGAAATCGTCAAGATTCATCTGTTAATTTGAAGCCAATCCCCCAAACAGCCTCAATATAATCTTTCCCGGTAACGGCGCGCAATTTTTGCCGCAAGTTGCTGATATGCACCCGCAGCGATTGCTCGTCCCCATCCAAAGTATCGACACTGATCCGTTCCAGCAACACCGCTTTCGTCAGCACCTGACCGGGATTGCGCAGCAGGACCTTGAGCAAGGCGAATTCCGTCGGCGTTAAATGGACCGGGTGGGCCGCTACGGTGACGCTGTGCTGATCCGGATCCAGCCGAATCTCAGCGAAAGTCAGCGCGGCCAGCGGCTGCGCAGCCTGTTGGGCCAGCCGCAACTGAACCTGGATCCGGGCTAACAATTCAGCAATCGAGAACGGTTTGCTGATATAATCCACCGCTCCGTGGGTGAGCATAGCCACTTTATCGACGACAGCCGTTTTGGCGCTCACGACAATGATCGGCACCGGCGGCAATTGGGCGAGCACCTCTTCACCAGAGCGGCCCGGCAGCATGAGGTCCAGCAAAATCAAATCCGGTTGCGGCGCCTGCTGTAAAACAAGTAAGGCCTCGGTCCCCGAATAAGCATTAGTCACCGCATACCCCGCCTGCGTTAACGCCTCCGTCAGCATCGCGTTGATCTGGCTATCGTCATCCACAACTAAAATGGTTTGCATCAGCCCACCCCCTCGTTATTAGTATCGCAAAAATTTGAAAGCCCTTCAATTAATCTGGTCAAAAATGCGCTCGCATCGGCGATTGTATCTTGACAATAATGAATATCAGCGATTATAATGAACTCGTTCAGTGAACATGTTCATTATTTGTACAACGCGGTCAGAACCGTATCAAGATAACGCTGGCCCTGGCCAACCAGATCAAAGCTGCCCCGTTGATACGCCCACGTCGCCATCATTCCTCGCACAGAGGTATACAGCTGCGTGAACGATGCCGCCGGGTCGTGATTAACCAGATGCCCCTCTGTATTGGCTTGGCGCATCAGCTGGCGCAGCGTATTCAGCATCTCCCAATCCCGGGCGTGGAACTCCGGATCAAGCGCTTCTTCAAAGAAGGCGGTGAATACAATAATGACGAATTGCCACCCTTGCTCGGCTGATAAGTGCAGCTGCAACATACTGAAATACAGAATTTTATCGCGCAAAGATGCCTGGGGATGGGCAGTCAGATACTGCTCGTAATGCGTCCCAATATAGGCGGCCAAGTCGCCATAATAGTTCTCACGGATAATATCTTGTTTCGAAGTGTAGTGGACATAAAACGTGCCCAGTGAAACATGGGCTTCACGGGTGATTTGCCGAATCGATGTATCCGCATAACCCTGCTGCTTGATCAACTTCAAGGCCGCATGATAGATACGCAATTTTGTTTGCTGCTTTTGTATTTCCCGACTGGTTTGAGCCACGGATATTCTCCTTTATTATTTTTTTACTCTATTCAATGAACAAATTCACTGAACAAGATTACTAATTATTGTAACACGTTGCACCCTCGGAGGTGACATGATGAATACTTTGATTCAGACGCTAGTCAGTAAACGGCAAGAGCTGCTGCTTGCCGTTGGGCAGCACGTCCAGCTTTCGTTGATTGCCCTAATTATCGCCATGATGATTGCTATACCGCTAGCCGTCATTGTCGCTCGGCACCAGCGGACCGCGTCTATCCTGACCCAGATTGCCGGTGTACTGCAAACAATACCATCGTTAGCCCTGTTGGGCCTTTTGATTCCGTTTGTTGGTATCGGCATGACTCCGGCCATCATTGCTTTGGTGATTTATGCGATATTACCTATTTTCAGCGGTACGCTGACTGGACTCACCGGGATTGACAGCGTCCTTGAGGAAGCCGCCGACGCATTCGGCATGACTGCGCGCGAAAAGCTTTTGCGTTTTGAACTGCCCCTCGCCATGCCCACCATGCTTGCCGGCATCCGCCAAGCATTAGTCATGATTATCGGCACCGCCACACTGGCGGCGCTAATTGGCGCTGGCGGACTAGGCAGCTTCATCCTGCTGGGCATTGACCGGAATAACAATGCGCTGATCTTAATTGGGGCCATTGCGTCCGGCTTGCTCGCCATCACCCTCAGCAGCGCGCTGTACCTCATTCAGCACAACCGACTGCGCTCAGTGTTCACAGTCTCTGTCATCGTGCTTATCAGTTTGATTGGGCTCACCTTTTATCAGGCAGTGAAACCCACTCCGCAAACGATCATCATCGCGGGCAAGCTGGGCTCTGAACCGGATATTTTGATCAATATGTATAAGGACCTCATTCAGCATGCAGAGCCGGGTACAAAAGTTATCCTCAAACCAAACTTTGGCCAAACCTCTTTCCTGTTTAACGCCCTCAAAGCCAAACAAATTACCATGTATCCAGAATTCACCGGGACTGTCTTAGAAAGTTTGGTTAAACCGGCCAAAGGGCAGCAAGAAATCAGCGCATCGCCAGCCCAGCTGTATGGATATGCCAAAAACGATCTGCGCCAGCAATTCCGCATGACCTATTTACCGCCGATGGCTTATAACAACACGTATGCTGTCGTCGTTAAAAAGGCCTATGCACAAGCCCACAGGATCAAGACGATCACGGACTTACGACCGCTAACGGCCAATTTGCTTGGCGGTTTTGATTTGGAATTTCTGGACCGCCCCGACGGTTACAAGGGCTTAGCAAGCAAATATGGGCTCCGATTTAAGACCCAATCGATGGATCCGGGACTGCGCTACGAAGCATTGAATAACGGCAAAATCACAGTCACTGACGGGTATTCAACCGATTCTCAAATTAGGCAATTCCGGTTGCTCGCGCTCCAAGATAATCGGCACTTATTCCCCACGTATCAAGGGGCGCCGCTGATGAATACGGCGTTTGCCCAAAAAAATCCGCACATTGTTCAGGCGCTCAATGTATTGGCCGGCAAAATCAGTGAACAAGATATGCAGGAAATGAACTACGAAGTCAATGTCAAACAACTGTCCGCGGCCAGTGTTGCCAGACATTATCTGACCACCCACCAACTACTCGGAGGCGGTAAAAAATGAGCACAGCACTGATCAAGTTTGTTAATGTACAGAAATATTTTGGCGCAAAACAAGTCTTGCAGCACTTGTCATTTACTGTTTCCGCAGGTGAATTCTTTGTCCTCGTGGGCGCTTCCGGCAGCGGAAAAACAACTACTTTACGTCTGGTCAATGAATTGCTGACGCCGACTGCTGGCGAAATCTACTTCAATGACGCTTTGATCAAAACGTACGATGTGCGTGCACTGCGTCTACAAATGGGCTATGTACTGCAACAGATTGCTTTGTTTCCGAATATGACTGTGGCCCAAAATGTCGCTCTCATTCCCAGTTTGCAGAAGCAGAATAAGCGTAAACTGGCTCCCCTAGTGGATCGCTTACTGACCGATGTTGATCTTGATCCGCAACGCTACCGGGATAGAATGCCTAATGAACTCTCTGGCGGTGAGCAGCAACGAGTCGGCATCTTAAGAGCCTTTGCCAGTCAGCCCAAAATTGTCCTCATGGATGAACCGTTCAGTGCATTGGATCCTATATCGCGCACGCAATTGCAAAGGCTGGTCCGCGATATCCATCAACAATTGCACAGCACCATTATGTTTGTCACTCACGATATGGATGAAGCCTTGCAATTAGGCGATCGAATCGGTGTCATGCGCGACGGCCAACTGTTGCAAGTCGGCACACCGGAAGAAATTGTGCAGCACCCCGCAGACGACTTTGTCCGTCAATTATTTCAAAAATCACTATCGGCGGATGTTTACGACGTGTTTTTGAGTAAACTGGACGTATTGGGTTGTTTACAGCCAGCCGCTCAGGCGACGGAGACCCCGCAGCTGACCGAAACCCAGACAGTGCGCGATGCCTTAGCTGCATTGAGTCGCTCACCTCGCGTATTGCTTGTGTCTGGTCGCGGCCAGACTTCCTGGCTGACACGGGAAGCACTTTATCAATTTATAACGGATTACCGCAACCATTAATTTTTGGCTAGCCATAACCGCAAAACGGTGCCCAGGGCGTAATTGACCCTGAGCACCGCTTTTTATTCTACAATTGCTGCTGTTTGCTTGGATAACTTGGTTTTATTCAACAGTAATGAGCTCGCCACAACAGACAAGGAACTCAGAGCCATGCCTAAGCCAGCAAGTTCTGGACTGAGGACCAGGCCAAGCCCAGCGAACACCCCCGCAGCAATTGGAATTCCCAGCGTGTTATAGATAAACGCCCAGAACAGATTGAGCCGAATCCGGTTAAATGTCTTGCGGGCCAGCGTCAAGGCGGTAACCACGTCCATCAAGTCGTTCTTCACCAGTACGATACCGCCGGATTCGATGGCGATATCAGTACCGGAGCCCATGGCAATACCGACAGCGGCCGTCGTCAGAGCCGGCGCGTCATTGATACCATCCCCGACAAAGGCCACCGGGGCATCCGCTTGCAGCTTAGCAACAGCGGCTGCCTTTTCACCGGGCAGCACGTCCGCAATCACGTCATCAATGCCCACTTGTTGGGCGATGGCGGCGGCAACGCGCCGGTTGTCCCCCGTCAGCATCACGGTCCGGTAGCCGTGTTGTTTCAACGCGGCAATGGCCGGCGCTGAACTTGCTTTCGGCGTATCCTGAATGGCGATCAGGCCGATGGCGTGCTGGTCCTCGCCAACGACCACGACGGTCTTAGCTTCTTTTTGCAAGGCCGTCATCTGGGTGGCTAGCGCTGCCGGCAGCTGATCGATCATCTTGCTGTTGCCAATAAAGGCTGACCGGCCGGCCACCAAACCGGTCACCCCGCGGCCTTCAACCGCTTTAAAATCCGTAACGGGGGCAGCGGTCACCTGGCTTGCTTTGGCCTGCGCCAACACGGCGGCCGCCAGCGGATGTTCCGATGCCGCTTCAAGACTGGCCGCCAGTTGCAGCACAGTCTTCTCGTCACCAACAATATCCGTTACTTTTGGCTGGCCTACGGTAATTGTCCCAGTCTTATCAAAGACGATCGTCTTCACGGTATTGGCCGCTTCCAAGACTTCCCCGTTCTTGATCAAAATCCCTAGTTTCGCACTGCGGCCAGTCCCAACCATCAAGGCCGTCGGCGTCGCGATACCTAACGCGCACGGGCAGGCGATGATCACGACAGAGACCGCGAACAGCAAGGCATTGACCAGGCTGGCATGCAAGAACACGTACCACACCGCAAAGGTGGCAATCGCGGCAATCAGCACCACCGGCACAAAGATGTCCGCAATTTTATCCACCGTCTTCTGGATCGGCGCATGACTGGTTTGGGCTTTCTTCACCATCTCCACGATTTGGCCGAGCAGCGTATCGTCGCCGACTTTGCTGGCTCGGAAAAGAAAGGTGCCGTTGCTGTTCAGCGTAGCGCCAATCACTTTATCGCCGACTTTCTTAACCACCGGCATGCTTTCGCCAGTGACCATGGATTCATCCACCGTCGAGCTGCCCTCAATAATTTCGCCGTCCACTGCAATCTTTTGCCCCGGCCGCACCCGGATCACGTCGCCGACTTGCACCTCGGCCAGCGGGACCCGCACTGGGTGACCATCCCGGACCACTTCGGCGTCTTTGGCCTGCAAATCCATCAACTTGCCCACCGCGTTGGACGCCGTGTCTTTCATCCGCGCTTCTAAGTATTGGCCCAGCAGAATGAAGGTGATGACGAAGGCGGCACTTTCAAAGAACACCGCCCGGTCCGTCAATAACGCATAAACCGAGTAGACGTACGCCGTCACCGTCCCAATAGCAACCAGCGTATCCATATTGGCATGATGGTGGCGGAAGCTGGCCCAGGCACTTTGCAGAAAGGGCCACGCGGCCACCGCCATGATCGCCGACGTCAGCCAGAACTGCGTCCACGCCCCGCCCGGCAGCATGAAGCCAAAGGGCATCCCAATCATATTCACCAGCAGCGGCAAGGAAAAGACCAGGGAGAAAATGAACCGATTGCGTACACTCATCATTGAATCACAACCTTGCCGTGGGCCATGTCCATGCCGCAGCTAAAGGTGTACTCGCCAGGCTTGCTGGTATCAATGGAAAAGGTCTTGGCTTCATTCAGCGGCAGATCTGCGCGGAAGTTAAAATCCGCCGATTGCACCTGATCCAAACACCCCTGACCGCTGATCCGCTTGAAAGTTAATTCCGCGGGCACGCCCTGCTTGAAGGTGACCTGCGCCGGTTGGTAGCTGCCGTTAACGATAATGGTTGCTTGTTGTTTAGTCATGATTGAAAACCTCCGCTTAACTTATTTAATAATGAGCTTGCCGTGGAACATATTCATGCCGCAGGCGAATTCGTATTCACCGGGTTTCGTGGTATCAATGTTGATCGTATGCGCCTGGTCCTGGGGCAGAAAATCATTGATTCCCATGTCCGGAAAAACAACGTGGTCCAAACAGGCGGACGGATCCTTGCGCATAAACGTGAGCTTGGCCGGCACACCCTGCTGCAACACGACGGTCTCCGGCGAATACCCGCCGCTGACCACAACTTGGGCGTCTTGCCCAGTCTTGGCCACCGTCGCTGCAACGGCGGCTGTTTCGTGTTTGCCGAAGAACCACCAAACGATAAAGCCGATGAGGGCCACGGCCCCGATAAGTACGCTGATTTTTATCATTCTGACCTCCTAAGTTTACATTTGTAAACCAACGAGATTCATCATACACCGTGAAGTTTACAATTGTCAACTAGAAAGCAAAAAGAAAGACGCCCGAGAATGTTGACCATTCTCCAAGCGTCTAGTGGTCAGCCTAAATTTAGGCTTGAGCGATCCCTTTGCGGTCCGTCCACCACGCAACGGGCAAGCAAACCAGCGTCACCAACGCGGCGACCAGATACACCCGGGCAAAGGCAGCCGTGATCTTTTGATTCTTCGTGTGTTGAATCTTACTGAAGGCGCTTTGCACCGCCATGCCTTGCGCCAGTTGGGCAATGCCGGTCGAAACCTGCTGCTGACCAGACGCCAGCTGCAATTCACCGTTCGTCAGTTGGCCCGCAGCCTGTGCGAGCTTCGCTGCCCCGGTTGCGGCCTGACCACTGGCTTGAGCCAGCTGAGTTAAGGCGGCCGCCGTCGGAATCGTCTTGGCCGCCGCGGTCAGCCCGACCGTAATGTGCTGCTGACCCTCACTCAACTGTTCTAAACCGCTCTTCACTGGGCTGACTCCGGCACTTATTTTTTCTGTGCCAGTGGCCAATTGCTGACTCGCAGTATAGAGCTTGCCCAGTGTCGTGCCCCTTGCCGGCGCAATGGGGTCGTGGCCTTTGATGATGGCTGTGACTTGCTTGGTGGTAATCGTTGCGGAATGCTGCACTGCCTGAATCAGCGCTGTCTTGGTCGATTGGGCCAAGTGCTGCTTTTGAATCTCAGTGACCGCACTCGTCCGAATATCATGCCGGGCAGTCGTCAGGTTGCTGCTTAAGCAGGTCATCAGTATCGCAATACCCAAGCAGGTCCCGATCTGCCGGGCGGCATTGACCACACCGGAAGCAATGCCATTTTTTTCAATTGGAATATGCTTCACCGCGGAGACCACCGACTGGGCTGAGAAACCGAACCCCAACCCGAAGACAATCAGGAAGACGACGATGATCGCTGGCGCAGTCGCGAGCTTGATCAATCCGAACGCCCCTAAGCCAAAGACCATCAGCGCCATCCCCATCAGGTTCACCCAACGGGCATCCAACCCGTCGGCAATTTTCGTCCCCAGCGGCATTGAGATAATGATCGTCAATGAAACAGTCATAATAATCAGCGCCGCGTGCAGCGGTGAATAGGTCTTCACGTCCTGTAAGAAATAATTGAGGATCAGCGTTGGGGCGACCAAACTGAAGCCGACAATGAAGAAAACAATCGTGGAGCTGGTGAAAGTTTTCTCCCGGAACAGTGATAGATCCAGCATCGGGTACTGGCTGAACTTTTCAACCAGCAGAAAGGCGATCAGAAAGACAGCAGCGACGATCAAATTGCCCCAAATCCAAATCGAGGACCAGCCAAAGTCATGACTCTTTAGTAGTGCGAAGACTAATGCAAATAGTGCAATCGTAAAGAGTACGATACCAAAAACATCCACATGCTTGCTGCTGGTTTCATCATACGTTTCGCGAATGCAGAAAGTCACCAAAACCAAAGCGATTAAAGCAAACGGGAGGTTGATTCCAAAAATCCAGCACCAAGAGGCGACCCGTAACAGAATACCACCCAGGGGCGGGCCAGCGGCGGCGGCAGCAGCGGATACGGCCGCTCCCACACTGGCGACAAAGGGCAGCTTGTCTTTTCCAAAAATGGCGATCCCCATGGGCAGCACGATCGGCGTAATGATGGCACCGCCGATACCCTGGAAGAAACGGAAGACCACCAACGCCCAAATCGACTGAGCAAACGCGGACGCTAGAGAGAAGCCGCCAAAGATGACTAACCCAATCAGCATCAGTTTCTTCCGGCCGAACTGATCAGCAATTTTCGCGCTGGTAATTAGAAATACAGATAACGATAACAGGTAGCTGGTGGCTACCCAACTGACGGTCGTGGCGCTCACGTTGAACGCGGTTTGCAATTTTGGCAGCGCAATGTTGACCACGGTGCTATCCAAGATTCCCATGAACATGGCGATGACCAAACCGGTGAAGGCCAATCCTTTAACTGTCTTAGACATTGTTTCCTCCTCCAGTCACACATGAGACAACGTGTCGCATATGTGACATCTCATTTCTTCCCGAGTATACTGTGGAGGAAGCCGCGCAGCAATGGGTTCGCTGCAAGTGCTACAAATTGGCAGTCAGTGTGACAGAAAGGACGATCGGCATGAGCGGTAAACAACAGATTGCGGAACAATCCAAGGAATGGCTATGGGCCGCCCTCTTGCGGTTGATGGCGAAGGAAAACTTTGCCGATATTTCGATTACGGAAATTGCCCAGGAGGCAGACTTGTCTCGCCGCACCTTCTACCGGGCATTTAAAAGCAAAGACGACTTAGTGGATTATTTTACGGGTCAACTGACCAGCGGCTACTTCGATGCGCTGCTGGCCACCGTCAAAGACGACCAGCCAATCACCATTGACGACACCCTGAATGTCTTTTTCCATTATTTCTGGCAGCAAAGAGACCTTGTTCGCTTGTTGATCAAACAAGGCCTCTTCGACCGGGCCAACGCGCGATGGCTGCAACAAGCGACGACCCACTATGATTTGTTCCCGGCCCCTTGGCATCCGCAAAACAGTGATATCAACGTACTGTTCATTGTTGGCTACATGATTGGCGGCTTCGCCGGGATTTTGAAGATCTGGCTGGGTCAAGACGACCCCGAACCGCCAGCCCAGATTCAGCCGCAGATGATCGCTGCCTTGAAACAATTTGCGGCAGGCATTATGACTGCTCAGTAATTAGGGGTGCAAGCCTTTCATCAGAAACGCGACAATCTCTTGCGTGGCCTGCTCCGCATCCATCGACGCGGTACCGGTAATCACACTAGGGAGCACATACGCCAGGACGGTACTGATGATGTACCGGCCGATGCGGACGGCGTCCCACCGGACCAGCTCGCCCGTGTCCTGAAACTGTTTGAACAGCGGCGCTAAGCCTTGTGTGAACAAGCGGCTCGCCCGGGCGGCGAGCATGCTGAACATCTTCGGGTCGCTGACAATTTCCTGGACGAAGATTTTTAATTCCCGCCGATTGGCCAGGCCAAACACGATCCGATCGTGCACGGCAAAGGTCAGTAAACTGCGGAAATCCGGAAATGCGGTACCGGCTATTTCTTGGAAAAATTCACCCGCCGCCGTGGGCAGGACTTGATCGACAAAGGGCGCGGTGATCGCTTCGAAAATCTCCCGCTTGGTCTTGAACTTTTTATATACCGTGCCCTCTGACACGCCCGCCAGCCGTGCAATATCGGCCGTTGAGGTGCGATCATACCCTTTGTCTGCGAACAGCGTCAGGCTAGCCCGGAGGACCGCCTTTTGCTTCTCGGATAAATCGGCTTCCTGCAAGCTGGCCGCAAAGAGGGATTCCACATTATTTAACGACATTTCGCCCCACCTTTCTAAACATTCCGATACTTGCGCATGGTCACCAGATTGAGCATCAAGAAGCCGGCAACGAACATCAGCAAGATTAACAGACTCGGGGCGATACTGGCCAGCGACGCACCTTTTTCCACCACATTGCTCATGCTGGTGGCCCCGTAATACAACGGCATGATGTGGGCAATGGCTTGCAGCCAATTGGGCATGGTACTCACCGGAATGATGCCGGAGAAGAAAATTTGGGGAATGACAACGATGGGAATGAACTGCATCATCTGGAACTCAGACGAGGCAAAGGTCGAAATGAACAAGCCCATGGTCAACGCCACCGCCGCCAGCAAGATATTGATCAGCAGCACGTTCCAAATACTGCCGATGATCTGCACTTTGAAGACAAAGATCGTGTATAGCACGACCAGCAAGGTTTGGACTAAAGCAAAGGCGCCGTATCCCGCCAGATAGCCGCTGATAATTTCACCCCGCTTCACTGGTGTGGCTAACAACCGATAGAGGGTACCGGTGGTGCGTTCTTTGAGCAGCGCGATACCGGAGATCAGAAAGACGAAGAAAAACACGACGAAGCCCATCATGATCGGCAACAGGGTGTCAAAGTACGTGGAATCGCTGCTGCCGTATAGGTAGTGGGTCTTGACCGTGTAATTTTTACTCTGGCTCGGCTGCGCCGGTGTTTGAGCGGCCACCGCCGGATTACGGATCGCTGCTGCCAGGGATTGCTGCAATTTCTTGATGGCGGCCGCTTCCCGCTTGATGGCTGAGGCCGCCGCCTTAGTTTTCAGCTTAATTTGGGCAGCCTGTAGGCTTTGCTTGAGAACGGCACTCTTTGTTTGGTCGCTATTCGCCAAGGTGAGGGTGAGCTTATCCCCCTTTTGGATCAGCATCCCGGCATAATCATGCTTCCGAATTACTTTGTCCACAGATTGCTTGGACGTATCGTGCTTAATGGTCACGTGGTCGGTGTCCACCGCTGAGACCAGGGTACTATCAACCCCGCGGACCGCCAGCGTGGCGGTTGTGGTGCCGTTGGATTGAAACAGAAAATAAATCAGCGTCAAGATAAACAGCGGCGCGATGAACATCAAGGCAATCGTCCGTTTATCCCGCAGCATTTCCCGTAAAACCCGTTTAATCATTCCGGCGATGCGCATCTTGATCCCTCCCCGCTTGTAAGAATACTTCTTCAATTGTGGCCACGTGGTACTGCTTGGTCAGTTCTGCTGGTGTCCCCTGGGCAATCGCCTCGCCGTTGCGGATCATTAGCACATGATCGGCCTCCTCCGCGTCTTCCATCACGTGGGTCGTCAGCAGAATGGTCTTACCCGCGCCAGCAATCTTGTGCAGTTCCTGCCAGATCTGCTGGCGCAGTTCCGGGTCAATGCCCACGGTCGGTTCATCAAGGATCAAGAGCGGCGGGTCAGAAATCAACGCAATCGCCAGCGAGAGGCGGCGCTTCATCCCGCCGGAATAATCCTTGACGTATTTGTCGAGGTCATCATTCAAATTGACCACCCCGGCAGCATGGGGAATGCGTTCGGCCATCTGGGCTTTGGTCACACCCTGCATCGTGCCGAAGAAATCCAGATTCTCCCGGGCCGTGAGAACATCGTACAATGCATCGGTTTGCGCCATGTAGCCAATTTGAGCCAGGATCTGCCGGTTGGGCATGGCGGTATTCAGTACGGTCACGCTGCCTTGTTTCGGCTTCAGCATGCCCATGATCGTACTGATCAAGGTCGTCTTCCCGGCGCCGCTGGGACCGATCAAGGCGAGAATCTCGCTGCTGGCTACGGTGAGATTGATATCCCGTAATACAATGGTTTTGCCATACCCCTGTTGCAGGTCATGGACTTGAATGGTTTCAGTCATTGAGTGCACCTTCGATTTCTTTACTCGGTAAGTGAGTACTCACTTACTATACAACGAAAACGCTCAAATGCAACCCATGTTGAACCACCAGCCAACTATGCCTGCCAGTTATGTAATTCCATTTAATATTGGTATTTAACATATTATCTGTTGTCTCGTATAGTGAAGTGAATGAAAGAAGGAATATGATGACCATTAAGGATAAAGTAGTCGTTATCACCGGCGCATCATCCGGTATCGGCGAAGCAACCGCAAAAATATTGGCAGCCAAAGGAGCCAAGGTGATTCTGGGGGCTCGCCGGGAAGATAAACTGCAGGAAATTACCAAAGCCATCGGGCCTAATGCCAGTTACCAGGTGACTGATGTCACCAAGAAAGCAGACGTCAAGGCGTTACTTGATTTGGCCGTTACCCGCTACGGCCGGTTGGACGTCCTTTTCAACAACGCCGGCATTATGCCCCGGGAAAAATTAGCCGACGCAAAATATGACAATTGGGAAAAAGAGCTGCAGGTCAACGTCATGGGTGTGCTTTACGGTATCGGTGCTGCCCTGCCAATTATGCAGCAGCAGCATGATGGCTTAATCATCACCACTGATTCTGTTGCTGGTCACGTCGTTTACCCTGAATCTGCCGTGTACAATGGGACAAAATATGCTGTACGCGCAATCATGGAGGGGTTGCGTCAAGAGGAACGACTGCATGGTATTCGGTCAACAATCGTTTCGCCAGGTTCCGTCAGTACTGAATTAGCAAAAACCGTCGACAATCCAGTCATTCAAGAGGAAATGGCCAAGGTCTTCCAGCAGAGTACGCCGGAACAACGGCGCATGACCGCGCTGGATCCGGAAGATATCGCCAATGCCGTAGCTTACGTGGTGGATCAGCCGAAGCATGTCGCCATTTCTGATATGCTGATCCGCCCAACTGCGCAGGCAGTTTAAATCAAAATATGGAGGTAGTAAACACGATGTTGAATGAAACTTATACATTAGCGAATGGGGTCAAGATTCCCAAAATCGGCTTCGGCACTTGGCTGATCGACGATAACGACCAGGCTGCCGCAGCAGTGTCCCAGGCCATCAAAGTTGGCTACCGGCATATTGACACTGCAGAAGCTTACGGTAACGAGGCCGGTGTCGGCGCGGGTGTCCGGGCATCGCACATTCCTCGGCAAGATATCTTTGTCACCACGAAGCTCGCCGCCGAAATAAAGGATCATGACGCTGCGGCGAAGGCAATTGATGAATCACTGACTAAGTTGAACTTGGACTACATTGACTTAATGATTATTCACGCTCCCAAGCCTTGGGCCGAATATGACCAGCCTGACCGGCACTTTGCCGGCAATCTGGCAGCTTGGCAAGCGTTAGAGGAAGCTTATGAATCCGGCAAATTGCGTGCCATCGGGGTCTCCAATTTCAATCAAACGGACTTGGAAAACATCATGGATCATGCCAAAACAACGCCGATGGTGGATCAAGTGTTGGCGCACATTACGCAAACCCCGTTTAAGACTATTCAATTCGCCCAACAACACAATATTTTAGTTGAGGCTTACTCACCGTTTGGTCACGGCGAAATGTTTAAAAACAAAAAAATAACAGACATGGCCGCGAAATACCACGTTTCTGTTGCCCAACTAGGGATTCGGTACTTATTGCAACTAGGTTTGCTGCCGCTGCCCAAGACCGTCAAGCCAGCCCACATGGCCAATAACGCTGATGTTGACTTTACGATTTCAGACGCGGATATGGACCAGTTGAAGAAGATGCCGCGCCTAACGGATTATGGTCAATCAGACCAGTTCCCCGTGTACCAGGATACGCTGAGTTAACATTGCCATCCACTAGTCGTTATATACTGCAAGAGCCGAGACAGGTCGCACGCTGTCTCGGCTCTTTTCGTTGGGTTACTTATCTTGTGCTGTTTTCTCAACTTGTTGGTTCTTAATCCAGGCGATCACCCCAGCCTTTAACCGCTGCAGTCCATCCTGCAGCATCGGCGGCGGGCAAGCACTGTTCATTCGTATAAAATACTGGCCGTCCCCGCGATACACGTTTCCGCTGGAGAGTATGAGCCCCGTGCGGTCCTGCAAAAAATGGGTAAACTGATCGGCATCCGCAGATAATTGCCGAATGTCCAACCACAATAAGTAGGTGGCATTCTCCGAAGCCAGGGTAATCTGCGGCAGCTCATTGCGGATGAATCGGCTGACTATCGTTCGATTCTTAACTAACTGTTGCTTCAATGCGGTCAACCACCCGGCGCTAGCCGTGTACGCGGCAATGGTGGCCGGCACTGCCATCAAGTTAGGCTCCGCCAATTCGTCATTGTTCAGCCCGCGGTTCACAACTGTCCGCAAGGCAGGATCAGCAATCACCACGGTAGCCGCATGGAGCGCCGCCACATTAAAGCTCTTGCTGGGCGACACCAAAGCAATAATTCCTTGCAGGTCGTTGGCTGGCAAAGCAAAAATCGGCGTATAGGCCGGCGGTCCCAGCACCAAATCACCATGAATCTCATCACTGACTAGTACAACGTGATATTTACGGCAAAGAGCGGCTATTTTTTGCAGGTCTGTTTTTCCCCATGCCTTGCCGATGGGATTGTGGGGGTTGCACAGAATCATCAAAGTACTTAGCGGGTCGGCTAACTTGATTTCTAAGTCGGACCAATTGATCGTATACCGATGGGTAGTCAGATCATAATCCAAATCGCTGGTCAGGGTGCGGCGGCCGTTATTCTCAATAGAATGATAGAAGATATCGTACACGGGTGCCTGCACCACGACGTTATCCCCCGCATGGCTAACACGCCGAACAATCGACGAGAGCGCTGGGATGACCCCGGTACAATATAGCAGCCACTCGCGCCGCAACTGCGTATCATGTTCAGCTGCATACCAGTGACAAACCGCATCAAAGTATGCTGGCGGCACAGTCTCATACCCAAACACGCCAAAGGCGGCCTTTTTCTGAATGGCTTGAATAATTGCGGGCGCAGTCGGAAAGTCCATGTCGGCAATCCACATCGGCAGATCCCCCGCCGGTACATCCCACTTAACCGCATTAGTACCGCGACGGTCAATTACTTCGTTAAAATCCATCGGTCATGCCGTCTTCCTTTCCAGAATTTGCTTCTTCGTTTCAATCGTTGTTTGTCGCGGATCAATCTTCGTTGGATCTAAAATTAGCTGACCGATTGAATCGGCACTGATTCGGCCGCTGATCGGGTTTTTCACACTGTCAATACCATTGACGATGTCTGCGTCAATGTGGCTGCAGTATTCAAAGGCCAAATCAGTCCGCAACAACCGGCAATTTTTCATGGTTAGGTAATCAACGTAGCACAAGCCTTGATCACTCTCAATCGTACAATTAATCAAAGTCAAATGCCGCGTGTTCCAACCCAGATATTCCCCATTAATTGTTGAGTTATAAATCGTCACATGGTCGCAGTTCCAAAACGCATCCTTTGTCACAAAGGTCGAGTCGTGAATCTCCACATTTTTTGCCCCATCAAACGCATAGTTGCCAATAACGTCCAGATGACTGGCGACAATATTCTCGCTGTCCATGCCAAAATAATCCCCGCTTGCTTGCACATGGTCTAGTGTAATATCCGAGCAGTGCCACAAGGTCTCTTCGGCATCAGCAAAATGAACGTTTGTCAGCGCAATATGCTGACTGCGCCGGAACAGCTTAGGCGCTTGGAGCGCACTGTTTTGAATCGTAATGTCATCCGTGTACCAAATACCCGAACGGGACATTGTCTCAAAAATTGTGTTATCCACGTGCACATGCTGCGCATACCACAGCGGATATTTCCACTTGAATACAGAATCCTTCATTGTGATATGCCGGCTCTCTTTCAACGGCGATTCTCCCTCACCAAAAGTCGTCCGGATGATTGTAGCGTTTTGTTCTGCAAACAATGGTCTTTCACCGTCAAAATATTGGTCTTGGTAAGTAGTCATGGGTAATACCTGCTTTCTTGGATATAATAGCCCGCAGTCGCGCATCATCGCGCAACCGCGGGCTGCAATAGTTTCATCTTAATTTTTCCAAAGAAAATCAATCAATAACCGATCTACTTCCGGATTTTCATGTAATTGGCTATGCTGGGCCTTGGGTCCGACAATCTTCTTTTCTTGATATGATTTTGCCCGCTTGGCAATTAAGTAACGCAACGATTGGGAGGAGGCATTACTCACGTCTCCATCGGCATGAGTGCCGTCATTTTTATCCCCATAAATATTTAACACAGCTACTTGATGCCAGGGATACTTGGTCCGCAACCCCAGCAATTCCTTATAATCTGCATCAATCACCGTTGGTAAGCCGTTCTTATGCAGCTTCATTCGATTGGGTTCATCATTGATCCCCAGAATGCCGTTGTAGTGACCGTCAATATCGACTTGCTTTTGCAATTGCGGCAGTTGCTTGTCCCGCGCGTAGTCCAGCAAGTAATAAGCAATCGCCATGTTCCCCATAGAATGACCGACGACATTGAATTTGGTGATCTGGTAGCGGTGCTGCAGGGTCACCAGCACATTCCGCAGCCAGCGGCCATCGGTGTGGTAATGGGCGTTGCGATTATCTAAGAAGCTCACTTCCACAATGGGATTCTTGGTGCGGGCAGGTATTTCTCCGATCAAGGTCACTTTACCCTGCCGACTCACGTCTGCCCGGATAATGGTCTGCGTTACGCCTGCCTTTTTTGCAGCATTGGTCATCTGTTCCTCAGCATGATAACTACTGCCCCAACCATGAAGAAACAAGGTCGGTGTTACGGTTTGGCTATATTGGGTATTGGCGCGGCTTTGCTCGCGCCAAAAGGCAATACCGATCAGGGCAAAAACAATCACCAAGACGCTGCCGTACCCAATCATTTGTTTGGTTCGTTTTGTCACATCACATGCCTCCTAAGTATTGAAAATTAAAGCCAGGCTGGTTTGGGACCGGCTGTATTGGGTTTATTCAACCCAATACTGGCATTTTGATCAATGGTCGGCTGCTTGATAACGCGCACAATATAATCAGCCACGCTGGCCCGGGACACTTCAGTCCCTTTAAACGGTTCACCCAGTTTAGTTGTTTCGTAAGCCACCTCGTTCTGATTGGTTAGCCAGGCCGGCCGCACTTCCGTGTAGGTTACCGGTGCTTGGGCCAGCATCTGAGCAGATTCTCTAAACCCGGGCAAATAAGCGGCAATAGCGTGCTCATTCCACTGACCAAAATCACCCGGCACTTCATGATGGGCACCCAACGCACTCATGAATATTAGCCGCTGTTTCTTCGCTTGCTGCATCGCCTGCAGAATACTGCGAGTCTGTTGAGCCAAATTGGCGCCGCCAACATTCGAGTACACGATATCAGCAGGCATCATGGCCTGCGTGAGATGGGCGGTATCCAATACGTCGCCATCAACCAAGGTGACCTGCGGATTGGATTGCAGTGCGGCTAGCCGCTGGGCCTGCCGAAGATACAAAATCAAGTGGTCTGACGTCTCCGCCAGCAATTGCTTGGTGACAATCTGAGCCGTGGCGCCATGTGCGCCGAGAATCATTACTGTCGTCATGGAATCACTCCTTACTTTCAAGGTAGCGCAAGCGAGCTCCTATATCTAATACCTATTTTAAATAGCTTCACATGTGTACAACGCATATTCCGTGGTATCTTTGATCAAACGTCATACAAGCGTGTGCGACCGCGTAATTACCGCTTTAGTTGCGGCTGATTATTACCTGATATGGCGCCTGTTGCTGATGAATATACCGGATTGCGGTTTGCCGATCCGACTGGTCGAACCTTCCCAGAATGTGAATACCGTTGAAATAATCCACATCCCCCCAGTAGAGAATCAGACTCGGTTCCGGGGCCCAATACCCAATATCACCGGGTGCCGGATCGGCTCCGGTGGGTGTCCCTTTAATGGGCAGTGCCCGCTTCAACGCAGCGGTATGCTCGTTGGGATTCGTGGTTAGTCCCTGCACGGTGAGTGTTACCGGCAACTTGGCTAAGACTGCCTTGGCAGTCACTGAATTATTGAGGTGCGCGCGAAAGATCTGCTTACCTATCTGAATACGAATCGGGGTCATTTGTCCTGCCAATGTTCGGGCACTATGCCGCATGCTGGTGGTTGCCGCTGGCGTTGTCTGGCTTGCCGTACTCTGGGGTACCCACTCAGCAAAGGTTGCTAGCCGCGGTCCGCACCAGGACCAAGATAGGAAACCAATCATCGCTACGATTAGGATCAGGATCACACCAATGACAATTTTTTTCATACCCTGCCACCTCCTTACTTTCCACTTTAAGGCTGGCAAGAGCCCATGTCGAATGCCTATGTTGGATGGCAAACTATGCGTAAAATAAATAGCTCTGCTTCTCGTAGTGAGAAGCAGAGCTTAATTTCAGTTACTAAAAAATCAGCCTTGCCCATCCTTAAAGGCTGGATACAGAGTCATTCCGCCATCAATAAAGAGCGTGATCCCTGTCACGTAACTGGATTCGGCCGATGCCAGCCAAGCAGCGCCGGCCGCCACTTCCTCCGGCTTGCCGATGCGGTTCATGGGGACCATCGCCACGGTCTGATCATATTGGGCTTTGTCCGCAAACTTCTCTGCATTGATCGGCGTATTGATCGCGCCCGGGCCGATGCCGTTAACCCGAATACCATCTTTGGCGTATTCCATCGCAATCGTCTGGGTGAACAGCTTCACGCCACCCTTAGCGGCGGCATAACTGGCGAAGGTCGGCCACGGGATCTGCTCGTGGACCGATGACATATTGATAATATTGCCAGACTGGTGGTGCGCCTTGAAATAGTTCAACGCTGCCTTGGCGCCCAAAAATACGCCGGTTTCGTTGATCGTAATCACTTTGTTCCAATCCGCCAACGACAACTCATGGGTGGGGGACTTAATTTCCATTCCCGCGTTATTCACCCACACATCGAGCCGGCCAAACTGCTGCACGGCGGCATCCAGCAGTCCCTGGACCCCGGCCTCGCTGCTGACATCGCCATGGACACTGACGGCTTGGCCGCCCTGGGCCTCAATCGCCTGGACTGCCTCAGCCGCTTGTTGCGCATCACTATTGTAATTCACCACGACGCGCATCTGTTCCTTGCCAAAGCGTTCGGCAACAGCCCGGCCAATCCCTTTAGAACCGCCGGTAACGACAGCGACTTTATTTTTCAAATCCTTATACATGTGGCTTCACCCCTTTACTTTAGGATACCACGTACACCTCTCAGGACTACGAGAAATCAACGGTGGCTTTGAACCACTGCGCTCGCAAACAAAGAAGCAGATTGCTCAGACCCATCAATCGGTCCCCGCAATCTGCTTCGCTTTACGACTCAATTTCTTTTCCGGCTCGCCCGCATCACAGCCCAAACGATCAGCTCCACGATGACGATCAATAACAGAAAAGCGCCTAATACAGCCAGTGCCGCTAAGCGCGACCCCGGCGTTTCGACATGCCCCGCCCCGTCCACTTGCCGTAGCAGGATCAGCACCGCGCCGCTGATAAAAGCGGCCGCAAAAAAGAGATTGACGATCCACCATACTTTGTGTTGCATACCCATCTATCCTCTCACCTGTTGGTTTCGCTGCCGGCGGTACCAGGTCCCGCCAGCGGTCGCTACTGGAATGATCAGCACGACAGCGGTCAATAAATAAACCAGCTGCAAGCCAAAGTCCATAGCAAAGAGATTATTCCAAGCCGCACTCACCAACAAGATACTGAGAATCAGCGCGCCGCCGCGCAAAACCAGCACCGGAAAGCGTTGACGCCACCAGCCGACCAGCAAAATAGCGAGCCCAATCAAGAATACATCGGACAAAAGCAGCATCGCCGGCCAGGCTGGCAAGGCCAGGCGACCGACAGCCATGATCGCCAGCGCCGGCCCCAGCATGGTCACCGGCCGGGTCACCGATCGAGCGGCAGTACCCAGCAAATCATCCACCGAGGTCTGGTATATGGCGGCCAGACGCTGGATCATGAACAGGTCCGGCAGATTCCGCCCGGTCTCCCAACTGGAAACTGTTTTGCGGGAAACAAAGAGCTGGTCAGCAACTTGCTGCTGAGTCAAACACCGTGCCTTGCGCCGCTGCTGCAGCCGCTGGTTGAATGCGCTATGTGCCATGGGATGATCCTCCTTCACCGTATCTGCTACAGGTCATTTTGCCAAGCTGCGTTCTCTAGCATTAGCGATCTGTCCTTCTTTACTTTCAGATTACCTGTTTCCCACACGGCAAGCAATCAAAAAACGGCTTGATCCAGAAAGGACCAAGCCGTTGCATGAACTACTCTTGCCGCTCAGCCACCGCTTGGGCTAAAGCCGCCTCGTCATAATACACTTCTTGCAGATATAACCCGCTGGCCGGTGCGGTGATCCGGGCCTCTTGCCGATCCTTCACCGCATATAACCTGGGAAATTCTGTCACCGGCCGCCGATTATTGCCGATTTCCAGCAACACACCGACGAGAATGCGTACCATGTTATAAAGGAAACCGTTACCGATAAATTCAAAATAGAGTTCATCATCATCAGGATGGTCCGTCATTGTCGCAGTGTAAATCGTCCGCACCTTGTTTTTGATCACGCCGCCGGAAGCGGCAAAACTGGTGTAGTCGTGGGTCCCAACAACATCTGCCAACGCCGTGCGAATCCGGTCTAACGCCAGCGCATAGGGATAATGGCCGGTATAAAAGCGTTTAAACGGATCGGTGAACCGCGTACGCGACACCCGGTAGCCGTACCGCTTCCCCACAGTGGAGAACTGGGCATGGAACGTGTCCGGCACGATTGCCACGTCTTTGATCACAATATCCAGGGGCATGATCGAGTTCAGTCCCAGCAGCATGTTCCGCGGCGGAATATTTCCCGGGAAATCAAAATGCACGACTTGTCCCTGAGCGTGCACCCCAGCATCGGTCCGGCCGGCGCCAAAGACCGTCACCGGGATGCCCTTCGTCATCTTGATCAGGCCCTGCTCGATCGTTCCCTGCACAGTCCGTAACTGGGGCTGACTTTGAAAGCCATGGAACTTGGTGCCATCATAGGCAAGAATCACACGGTAACGCGGCATGAATTGACTCCTTTCTCTCTATCCATTATGCCCGTACGAAGAAGATCACAACAGTGAGCGCAGCAAATGCAATAATACTTAAGGTGTCCCGCCAGTGCCACTGAATGATGCGGTAAGTGGTCCGAGGCGCATCCGTGCGATAGCCCCGGGCCGTCATGGCATCGTCTAAATCCTCGGCATGGTGCATCGCGCTGACGAATAGCGGGATCAAAATGGGCACAATGGCCTTGATCTGCTGAAGCAAGCTGCCGCTGCCGAAATCGACGCCCCGAGCGCGCTGGGCGTTCATAATACGCACGGTCTCGTCCATCAACGTGGGGACGAAACGCAGCGCGATGGAGAGCATCAGAGCGATGATGTCCACCGGCACCCGGATCCACTTCAATGGCGTCATCAAGGACGACAGCGCGCTGGAGATATCCAGCGGTGATGTGGTCAGCGTCAGCAGCGTCGACATGCAGATAATGATCACCAACCGGAAGAAGATGAACCACGCGTTGACCACGCCGGCACTGGACAGTGCAAACGGCCCCCACTGCCAATAAATCTGACCGCCGCGGGTGAAGAAGACCTGAATCAGCACAGTGAATAGAATCAGAATAATGGCCGGTTGAATCCCGCGCCAAAAGTAGATGAGCTTCAAGCGGGTCAACAGAACCGCCCCCAGCGTGAATAACCCCAGGACCAAGTAGGACCAAATATTGTTCGCCATAAACACGATACAGATGAAGTAAAACGTGAGCACCATTTTGCCCCGCGGGTCCATCTGGTGGACCACCGAATGACCAGGCAGATACCGGCCAATCATCAACTTATTCATGGTCGGCCTCCCTTGTCGGACGTAAAATTGCCAGCACTTCAGCGGCCAGCGCCTGTTCCGTGAGAGGAATATCGGGCAGCGGCAAGCCCTTAGCCCGCAGCTCCCGGGCAAACTGGGCTGCCCGCGGCAGACCCAAATGATGCTCTGCCAACCAAGCAGGATCAGAAAAGATCTCCGCCGGCGGCCCCTGCTTGATCAAGTGTCCATCAGCCATCACCAAAACGAACTCGGCGTAATTGGCCACATCTTCCATCTGGTGGGTGACCAGAACGATGCCGATGCCCTGCTCGCGGTGAAGTGTTTCAAATAACGTCATCAATTCGGTCCGCCCCTTGGGATCCAGCCCCGCCGTCGGTTCATCCAGAATGAGCAGCTCCGGCGTCATCGCCAATACCCCCGCAATCGCCACCCGGCGCATTTGCCCGCCGGATAGATCAAAGGGCGAATTCTCGTAATATTCCGGGCCGATGCCTACTAAATCCAGCGCATGATGGGCCCGGGCCAGGGCTTCTTTTTCAGGAACACCAAAGTTTTTCGGGCCGAAGGCGACATCTTTTTCCACCGTTTCTTCAAACAATTGGTTTTCGGCAAATTGAAAGACTAATCCCACCTTGGCCCGCAATGGCTTCAGATTCTTGTTGCTAGTCTTCGGGGTGATCTCCCGGTCACCGATCCGCACTGTGCCCGTTGTGGGCTTCAGGAGCGCGTTGAGGTGCTGCAGAAGCGTTGACTTGCCGCTGCCGGTCTGGCCGATGATCGCCGTGTAGGAGCCGTCTGGGATCGTCACACTGACGTCGCGCAGGCCATCCCCCGCGAAGGGGGTGCCGGCCTGATAGGTGTAGCTTACATGGTCGAGTACAATTTCCATAGCTGGTCTGCCATTTCCTCTTCGTTAAGATAGTCAGCGGGCAGGCCGGTAATCCCGCCCGCCGCCAGGTCTGACTTCAACTGCTCGGTGAACGGCACCGACAACCCCATATCGATCAAAGCGGGGCCTTCTGCAAAAATCTCCGGCGGCGTCCCGCTGGCCACGAGACGGCCGTTGTCGATCACAATCACATGGTCGGCCGCTGCCGCTTCTTCCAAGTCATGGGTCACTGACAGGATGGTCAGGTTTTCTTTCGCCTTCAAGTCGCGCATCGTCTGCAACACCGAGGCCCGCCCCTGGGGGTCCAGCATACTGGTGGCCTCATCTAGAGCGATGATGGCCGGTGCCAAGGCTAAGATACCGGCAATGGCGACCCGCTGCTTCTGACCGCCGGACAAATGGGCGGGTTCCCGGTCTGCAAAGTCAGTCATCCCGACCTGAGCCAGGGCATTATCGACCCGAGTCAGCATCTCCGGCCGCGGTACCTGGGCATTCTCCAGCCCAAAAGCCACGTCATCGGCTACCGTTGCGCCGACAAACTGGTTCTCCGGGTTCTGAAAAACCACCCCCAGGCGTTGGCGAATCTGCCAGATGTTCTGTTCCGTGACGGCCAGACCAGCCACGGTCATTTGGCCGCCGTCAGCTGTCACTAAGCCATCCATCGCCTTGATCAGCGTTGATTTGCCGCTGCCGTTATGGCCGATAATGGCCGTCCAGGAATGGGCGGGGATGGTCAAACTGATGCTGTCCAGCGCCGGCTGCTCCTGTTCCGCGTAACGCACGGTCAGGTGATCAATACTGATAATTGGCGGTTCCTCTGCCATGAGCACAACGCCCCCTTTTTGCTGCGTGATAAACACTTTCCATTATACAAGAAAAAACGCCCAGCTAAAGCCAGACGCCCTTCAATAAAACATATTAAGAAACGAATTCAATGGTGAGCACAGCGCCGATCAACTGATCAGCACCGGCCGAAGCTAGACTCGGAGTTGCCATTCCACCATCGTAACGCCCGTTTTTCGCCAAAGAAGACGTTCCCTAAGCGGTCTGCGAATTAAACTAATTCGATAATGACCATGGGAGCTGCATCGCCGCGACGCGGTGCAGTCTTGTAGATGCGAGTATAACCGCCTTGGCGTTCAGTGTACCGCGGGGCGATATCACTGAATAACTTTTGCAATACGGATTGAATAACGACACTGTCGTCTTCTTCCTTCACATCGGCAACAACGTCGCGTACATACGCGGCCGCTTGGCGCCGAGCAGACAGATCACCCTTCTTACCCAGTGTGATCATCTTTTCAGTGCTCTTGCGAATTTCTTTAGCACGGGTCTCAGTAGTGACGATCCGTTCGTTGATCAGCAGAGCAGTGGTCAGGTCCCGCAGCATCGCACGACGTGCAGAACTGTTCCGACCGAGCTTACGATAACTCATGTATGATTCCCTCCTTCGTTGTGTGTTAGTCGGCGCTCTTTAAGGACAAGCCTAAAGCAGCCAGCTTGGATTTAACTTCTTCCAATGACTTGCGGCCCAAGTTGCGGACCTTCATCATATCGGCCTCAGTTTTGTTGGTGAGCTCTTGAACTGTGTTGATACCGGCCCGTTTGAGACAATTGTAGGAGCGTACGGAGAGATCTAACTCTTCGATGGTCATCTCCATCATTTTCTCTTTGTGGTTTTCTTCCTTTTGGACCATGACTTCGGCGTTCTTTGCTTCGTCCGTCAAATTGACGAACCCAGCCAGATGCTCCGTCAAGATCTTAGCCGCCAGGGAGATCGCTTCACGGGGACCGATTGAACCGTTCGTCCATACCGCCAGCGTTAACTTATCGAAGTCGTTGCGTTTACCCACCCGGGTACTCTCGACTTGGTAGTTAACACGTTCGATCGGGGTAAAAATAGAATCCACCGGCAATACACCAATTGGCATATCTTCACTCTTGTTCTGATCAGCCGGTACATAGCCGCGACCGCTCTTGATGGTCATGCGCATATGGAAATGGCCGCCATCGGCAATCGTGCAAATGTACTGTTCCGGATTGAGAATCTCCACATCGTCATCGGTGATGACATTTGCGGCGGTAACAGTCGTCGGCCCCTCTGCATCAATCTCCACCGTTTTTTCAGTGTCGGTGTTCAGTTTCAAGGCAAGCTTCTTAATGTTCAAAATGATTTGAGTAACGTCTTCAAGAACCCCATCAATGGTGGAGAACTCGTGCAGTACGCCATCAATTTGAACACTCGACACAGCTGCGCCGGGAAGAGAGGACAAAAGGACGCGCCGTAACGAATTACCAAGGGTTGTGCCGTAACCACGTTCCAGAGGTTCGACAACAAACTCCCCATAATTCGTAGTTTCGTCGACCTTAGTAATATTCGGCTTTTCAAATTCGATCATATTAGTGATGAGTACCCCTTTCAAAACGTGTCTTCGATCAAATATAAGCGGCAATACAAACTGCGATCACGCAACTGGGGTCTTATACACGACGACGTTTTGGCGGACGGGAACCATTATGCGGTACCGGGGTCACATCACGAATCGCGGTAACTTCCAAACCAGTCGCTTGCAGCGAACGGATTGCAGCTTCACGACCGGAGCCAGGGCCTTTGACAGCCACTTCAACGCTCTTCATGCCGTGTTCCATGGATTCCTTGGCAGCAGACTCAGCAGCCATTTGTGCGGCGAACGGAGTCGACTTACGTGAACCCTTAAAGCCTAAAGCGCCAGCTGAGGACCAAGCAATCGCGTTGCCTTGCGGGTCCGTGATCATGATCAATGTGTTATTAAACGTGGAATGGATATGAGCCACGCCGGACTCAATATTCTTCCGCACACGGCGTTTGCGTGTGTTCTTACGAGTAGCCATTCGTTAACCTCCCTTTTTACTTTTTGCGCCCAGCGATAGAAGTCTTAGGACCTTTACGCGTACGAGCATTGTTCTTCGTGTTTTGGCCACGGACGGGCAGACCCCGACGGTGACGCATACCACGGTAAGAACCGATTTCTTGCAGCCGCTTGATGTTCATGGAAACACTCCGACGCAGATCACCTTCAACGGGGATCGTGTCAACGGCGGCACGAATCTTTTCTTCTTGATCGGGAGTCAGATCCCGGGTGCGGACGTCTGCAGAGACGCCAGCTTGGTCCAGAATCTTTTCTGCAGTGGTGTTGCCAATGCCAAAGATATAAGTCAAGGCAATGACGATCCGCTTATCACGGGGTAAATCGACACCTGCGATACGAGCCATTTAGTTCACCTCCAAATTAATGTTGTTAATTAACCTTGACGCTGCTTGTGCTTCGGGTTTGCGGAGCAGATGATGCAGACGCGCCCCTTACGCTTGATAACTTTGCAGTGTTCACACATCGGTTTAACAGACGGACGTACTTTCATAATGACGTTTCCTCCTTTGTGTGTTACTCACTTCAACCAGCTGAAGCTGGCAGTATTACTTGAAGCGGTAGGTGATCCGGCCCTTGGTCAGATCATACGGCGACAGCTCCACAGTGACCCGGTCGCCAGGCAGGATCCGAATGTAGTGCATCCGAATCTTACCGGAAACGTGGGCCAACACCGTGGCGCCATTCTCCAGTTCTACTTTAAACATTGCGTTGGGTAATGTATCGACTACTTTACCCTCGACTTCAATGACATCGTCTTTGGCCAAGAAGGCATCCTCCTCAAATTATCTACAATACGCAAAAAAATGTGCGAGCTACCCCCACACAACATACTGACCCAGTTTACCACAGCAATCACTGATTGCCAAGCGCACCGGATTAGTGCGTAAATGCTTGGAGAACTTGTTGAACCTCTGCGAATACCAGATCAATATCTTGATCACCATTGACCCGGTGCAGGATTCCCTTCTGATCATAGAAATCCAGCAGCGGCGTGTTCATTTTGATGTTCACGTCCAACCGATTCTTCACGGTCTCAGGCTTGTCATCGTCCCGTTGATAGAACTCGTGATGACCGCACCGATCACATGTACCGGCAACCTTCGGCGGATTGAAGTACTTATTGTAAGTGGCGCCGCAGAACTTGCAGATGAACCGGCCTGACAGCCGCTTCACGAGCTTCTCCGGGGCAACCTGGATATCGATGACCGCATCCAAGGGCTTCTTTACTTCGGCAGTGATGCCATCCAGTGCGTGGGCTTGGTCAATGTTGCGCGGATAACCGTCCAGCATATAACCCTTGTCCACGTCCGGCTGACTCAAACGTTCCTTGACCAGGTCGTTGGTGACGGAATCCGGCACCAAGTTGCCCTGATCAATGAAACTCTTGGCCTGCAGACCCACAGGGGTCTCATTAGCCATGGCTTCGCGGAACATATCGCCAGTGGAAATATGCACGATGGGGTAGGTATCTTCGATCTTTTCGGCTTGGGTGCCCTTACCAGCACCCGGCAGCCCCATTAACATCAAATTCATGTCGCTTGTCTCCTATTCTCGAATAAATCCGACGTACTTCCGCTTCATCAGCAAACCATCCAACTGCCGGGCCGTTTCGAGGGCTACCCCGACGACGATCAGCAAACTGGTACCGCCCAACCCGATGGATTGCGGCAGGTCCCAAATGTTGGCTGCTAACTGCGGCAGCAGTGCGATCACACCCAAGAATAAAGCCCCGACTGTGGAAAGCCGCATCAAAACACCGGACAGGTATTTTTCTGTGCTCTTCCCAGGCCAAACGCTGGGGATGTAACTCCCCTGCTTTTGCAGGTTTTCAGAAACCTTCTGGGGATTAACTTGGACGAACGCATAGAAGAAAGTGAACAGCACGATCAGGACGGTGTAAATAATCGCTCCAGTGGTCGTCTGCATACTGAAAATGTTGGACAGGGTCTGATACCAAGTCGTATCACCGAACTTCTCCTGGAAGACCATCAGGATGGTCTGGGGCGTTACGATGAACGAACTGGCAAAGATGACGGGAATTACCCCGGCGACGTTCACCTTCAGGGGCAGGTAGCTTTCGCTGCCGCCACCCACGGCGCGTCGGGTGTAACGAATGGGAATCTTCCGGTTAGCTTGCTGCATAAACGTCGTGAACTGCACAATCAGCAGAACGGCGACGGCAATCGCAACCAACACGAGAATGCCCAGGAACAGATTGCCAGCCTCTTGGTTGATAATCTGCTGCGAAATCAATTGGTAGATACCGCTGGGGAGACGGGCGATGATCCCGGCAAAGATCAGCATGGAAATCCCATTGCCGATCCCCTTATCGGTGATCTGTTCACCCAACCAAGTCAGCAGCATCGTCCCACCAGTGAGAATGATCCCAATGGTGATATAGGTGCCCCAGCCTGGTGTGTTGACCAGTTTATACTGACTCAACGCGTTGAATCCCGCAGTGATCCCGATGGACTGTAAGAAGCCCAGGACGATCGTCAGGTAACGGGTCACTTGGTTCAGCTTGCGCCGTCCCACTTCACCCTGTTTGCTCCATTCCACAAACTTCGGAATGATATCCATCTGCAGCAGCTGGACGACAATTTGGGCGGTGATGTATGGAGAAACCCCCATCGAGAAGATGGAATAGTTGGCCAAGCCCCCACCGGAGACGGTATCCAGTAACGGGATCAAACCCGTTTGGGAGATCTTGGTCAAACTCGCCGCATCGATTCCCGGCACCGCAATTTGCGCACCCAGCCGATACACGATGAAAATGCCCAGAGTGAAGAAGATCTTGTTACGGATCTCCTTGACCTTAAAGGCATTTCGAATAGTAGCAAACATTAAATCACCTCAACAGTACCGCCTGCTGCTTCAACAGCATCTTTGGCGGCTGGTGAGAACTTGTTGACTTGGATCTTAAGATCCTTAACAGTCAGTTCGCCTTTCGCCAACAATTTGATTCCGGATAATTCTTTCTTAACCACGCCGGATTCGACGAGGAGTGCCGGAGTGATCTCAGTGCCGTCGTTGAACCGGTTAAGATCTTGCAGGTTGATCACAGCATATTCCTTGCGGTTAATGTTGCTGAATCCGCGTTTCGGCATGCGCCGGAACAAAGGCATTTGGCCACCTTCGAAACCGAGCCGCGTCTTGCCGCCTTGACGAGCCAATTGGCCCTTGGTACCTTTACCGGCTGTCTTACCATAGCCGGAACTTGTGCCACGGCCGACCCGCTTGCGGGCATGACGTGCACCGGTGCTGGGTTGCAATTCATGTAACTTCAAATCGTGCACCTCCTTAATTGCTTTTTTAGTCCTCTACGACTTTGACGTCGATCAAGTGTGCGATCTTGGTCAGGGCACCGCGTGTTGCTGCGTTATCCGGCAGCGTAACAGTGCTGTTGACCCGCCCTAAACCTAATTCCTTCACAACCAAACGCTGTTCGGGGATCCGGTGGGCAACGGAACGTACTAACGTAATTTTCAATTGTGCCACGGTGATGCCTCCTATTCAGCAGTGAGTGAATCAACGGAGACGCCCCGAAGATCTGCTAATTCAGCAGCGGTCTTCATTTGAGCAATCCCGTCGAAAGTAGCCCGGATGACGTTGATGGGCGTATTCGAACCCAGGGACTTACTGGTGATATCACCAACGCCACCGAGTTCCATGATTGACCGGACGGCACCGCCAGAAGCGATCCCGGACCCGGCAACGGCCGGCTTCAACAGAATACGACCAGAACCGAAGTGACCGATCACTTCATGGGGAATCGTTGTGCCCACGATGGGCAACTCAACCAGGTTCTTCTTCGCATTCTCGACAGCCTTGCGGATTGCTTCCGGTACTTCTTGTGCTTTACCGGTACCAAAACCGACATGGCCTTCATGGTCGCCAACGATAACCAGGGCGGCGAACCGCAGACGCCGGCCACCTTTGACAACCTTAGTAACCCGGTTGATCGATACAACGTTGTCTTCCAGATCTAAATGACTCGGATCGATAACTGCCATAAAAGTATTTGCCTCCCTTTTGATTAGAATTGTAAGCCGTTTTCACGGGCAGCTTCGGCCAAGGCTTCAACCCGGCCGTGGTACAGGTAACCGCCACGATCAAATACAACTTCTTTGACGCCTTTATCCGCTGCACGCTTGGCAACAGCTTCGCCAACCTTAGCAGCTTGTTCTGTCTTGGTCCCTTGGGCCAATTCAGCTTCGATGGTTGAGGCACTTGCGAGCGTAACACCCGCTACGTCATCAATTACTTGCGCGTAGATGTGTTGATTAGAACGGAAAATGTTCAAACGTGGGCGCTCAGCAGTACCAGAAAGCTTGCCGCGGACACGTGCATGACGCCGTTGCCGCGTCTTGTTTTTATCTGGTTTCGAAATCACAATGTTCACCTCATACGATTATTTGCAGTCGCACCAGTATGCCGGTGCGGCTATAGTTCCAAGAAACAGCTGGTAAAGATTACTTACCAGTCTTACCTTCCTTACGGCGTACGTATTCATCAACGTAACGAATACCTTTACCCTTGTAAGGTTCCGGCGGCCGAACTTCGCGGATCGTGGCAGCAAAAGCGCCAATGACCTGCTTAGAAATACCGCTCAGGTTGATTTCTGTGTTAGACGGCACTTCGATCTTAACACCCTTGGGGGCGTGCATCTCGACCGGGTGGGAGTAACCAACGTTCAGAATCAACGTGTCACCCTTCAATTGGGCCCGGTAGCCGACCCCAACCAATTGCAGCTTCTTCGTGTAACCCTCGGTCACGCCGACCACCATGTTGTTCAGGTTGGCCCGGGTGGTACCGTGGATTGCCTTCAAGCTGTCATTCGGCCGATCCAGATGGATCTCATTGTCTTCTTGATTGATGCTGATGGCCGGATCGAATTGACGAGTCATTTCGCCTTTCGGCCCCTTGACAGTCAACTGATCGCCATTAACAGTTACCGTGACCCCAGCGGGGACGGTGATGGCTTTATAACCAATACGACTCACTGTGTTACACCTCCTCTAGTAATGAATTACCAAATGTAGGCAACTACTTCGCCGCCGACATCTTTTGCCCGTGCTTCCTTGTCCGTGATAACGCCCTGGGACGTGGAAATGATGGCGATCCCTAAGCCGTTTAAGACCTTGGGTACATCGCTAGACTTAACGTAGCTGCGCAAGCCAGGCTTGGAAATCCGCTTTAAGCCGGAAATAACCCGCTCATTGTTCTTGCCGTATTTCAGGAAGATACGAATGATGCCTTGCTTGTCATCGTCGATGACTTCGTAGTCCCGGATGAAGCCTTCACGCTTCAGGATTTCAGAAATGTCTTTTTTCATTTTGGATGCAGGTACTTCCAATGATTCGTGGCGCACCATATTGGCGTTACGAATCCGTGTTAAGTAATCTGCAATCGGATCAGTCATGACCATGTGGTTTTAACCTCCTTCTGACTGGTATTACCAGCTCGCTTTGTGCATACCGGGAATCTGACCTTCATGCGCCAGTTCACGCAAGCAGATCCGGCAGAGCTTGAACTTACGATAAACAGAGTGTGGCCGACCACAGCGCTGGCACCGGGTGTAGGCCTGCGAGCTAAACTTAGCAGGCCGCTCATTTTTGACGATCAAAGATTTCTTAGCCAAAGTGCTCCTCCTTATTTGCTAAACGGCATGCCGATTTGGGTTAACAGTTCCCGAGCTTCTTCGTCAGTCTTGGCAGTCGTAACGATGACGACATCCAAACCACGAACCCGATCAACTTTGTCGTAGTCGATTTCAGGGAAGATCAGTTGTTCCTTGATACCCAGAGTATAGTTGCCCCGGCCGTCGAAGGAATTCTTGCTGACCCCACGGAAATCACGCACACGGGGAAGAGAAACATTGATCAGTTTGTCCAGGAAGTCATACATGCGGTCGCCCCGCAGTGTGACCTTAGCCCCAATGGACATCCCTTCACGCAAACGGAATGTGGCGATGGACTTCTTAGCCTTGGTGATGAGCGGTTGCTGACCAGCGATCAGGCGCAATTCATCAACGGCGTTGTCCAAGTTCTTGGCGTTTGATACAGCGTCACCGACACCCATGTTGAGCACGATCTTTGCGACCTTAGGTGCTTGCATCACGGAAGAGTAGTGGAACTTCTCCATCAAAGACGGAGTGATTTCTTTAGTGTAACGTTCTTTTAAACGATTAGCCATTTAGGTGTAGTCCTCCTTTCGCTGGCAGATTACTTCTTGTCGTCCTTGTCCGCATTGTCTTCGTCAGACTTTGCGACAGGAGCGGCATATTCGATTGCTTGGCCAGACTTCTTGGCATAACGAACCTTCTTGCCGTCTACTTCTTTGTAGCCGACCCGAGTCGGTTGGTTATCCTTGGGATCCAATAATTGAACGTTGGAAGCGTGGATGGCTGCCTCGACGTCTTGAACTGAGCCTTGCGGTTGAGCCTGGGACGGTTTGGTGTGCTTCTTAACTTTGTTCACACCTTCGACAATGACACGGTCGCGCTTGGGAAATACCTTAGTGACGGTACCTTCCTTGCCCTTGTCTTTGCCTGCAATGACCCGGACCTTATCACCGGTTTTTACAAACATGTTTTTGCCTCCTTGCTGTTATGGAATTGGTGGAATTAAAGTACTTCCGGTGCTAAAGACACGATCTTCATGAAGTCGTGTTCACGCAATTCCCGCGCAACGGGGCCAAAGATACGAGTTCCCCGCGGGCTCTTGTCCGCATTGATCAGGACCGCTGCATTCTCGTCGAAACGAATGTAGGAGCCGTCCACACGGCGTGCACCGGATACAGTCCGGACGATAACAGCCTTGACGACGTCACCCTTCTTGACAACGCCACCGGGTGTAGCCTGTTTCACAGTTGCGACGATAATGTCACCAATATTCGCCGTCTTGCGGTTAGAACCACCCAGGACTTTGATTGTCAGCAGTTGCCGGGCACCGGAGTTATCGGCGACACTCAACCGAGTTTCTTGTTGAATCACTTGTGTTTCCTCCTTTCGTCACGACGTGCGTTACTTCGATTGCTCCACAATGTCGAGTAATCGGAAGCGCTTGGTCTTGGACAACGGACGGGTCTCCATGATCCGTACAAGATCGCCAACTTTGGCTTCGTTCTTCTCGTCGTGGGCATAGTACTTCTTGGAATACTTGACCCGCTTCTTATATACGGGATGCGTCTTGTACGTTTGCACAACGACCGTGATCGTCTTATCGCCTTTGTCTGCTACGACGCGGCCTTGATAGACGTGACGGTGGTTACGTTCAGTAGTTGCTTCGCTCAAGTTTACTTTCTCCCTTCCGATTACTTATTCGCCGCTTGCTCGCGCAAGACAGTCTTGATCCGGGCAATGCTCTTGCGAACGACAGACAAGCGCGCAGTGTTTTGCAACTGGCCAGTCGCCTGTTGGAAACGGAGGTTAAAAAGCTCTTCCTTATACTGTTGCTCACGCTTCAGCATTTCGTCAGTGGACAAACCACGTAATTCCTTTGTGAAATCTTTAGCCTTCATTAGATTCGCCACCTACTTCCTGACGCTTAACGATCTTAGTCTTGATCGGGAGCTTGTTTGAAGCCAACCGCAGTGCTTCTTTGGCTGCTTCTTCGGATACGCCGCCGATTTCGAACATGATCTTTTCACGCTTAACGGGTGATACCCAACCAGCTGGTGCACCTTTCCCGGAACCCATCCGGACGCCGACACCTTTAGCAGTGTAGGACTTATGAGGGAAAATACGGATCCAGACCTTACCACCACGTTTGGTGTACCGGGTCATGGCGATACGCGCCGCTTCGATCTGACGGTTGGTGATCCAGTGCGATTGGAGTGCTTCCAAACCATAATCGCCGAATTCAACTGTCTTGCCGCCTTTAGCTGCGCCCCGCATTTTACCACGGAATTCACGACGGTGCTTAACACGCTTAGGCACTAACATGGATTATTTCCCTCCTCTGCTGTTGTTGTTCCGACGCGGCCGTTGAGGACGGTCATTGCGCCGTTGTTGATTTTGGCTGGGACCAGCGTCATCTGCAACTGGCTTTTGACCAGGCAGTACTTCGCCACGGTAGATCCAAGTCTTGATACCTAACTTACCGTAAGTTGTATGGGCTTCATCCCATGAATAGTCGATGTCGGCACGCAGGGTGTGCAAAGGCACAGAACCTTGGTGCTGCATTTCCTTCCGGGCAATATCGGCACCATTCAATCGACCGGAGACAAGAATCTTGACCCCTTCTGCGCCTGCGCGCATGGTCCGTTGAACAGCTTGCCGTTGTGCACGACGGAAGGCGATCCGGGCTTCCAGCTGCTTGGCAACAGAATCGCCAACCAGGTGGGCATCCAGATCAGGCTTCTTGATTTCCACGATGTTGATGTGGACCCGCTTGCCTGTCAAGTTGTTTAACTCTTTACGCAAGTTTTCCACTTCAGCGCCGCCCTTACCGATCACCATTCCTGGCTTAGCGGTATGGATGGAAACATTCACCCGATTAGCAGCCCGCTCAATTTCCACACGGGAAACGGAGGCGTCAACTAATCGTTTGGCGATGTAATTACGGATCGCCAGGTCTTCATGCAGGTTATCTGCAAAGTCTTTGCGTTCGGCATACCAGCGTGCATCCCAGTCGCGGATGACACCAACCCGGAAGCCGGTCGGATTAATTTTCTGACCCACTCGTAATTCCCTCCTTTATTCTTCTTTTTCAGAAACGATGACCGTGATGTGGCTCGTGCGCTTGTTGATTGCTGATGCTGAGCCTTTGGCACGGGGGCGGAACCGCTTGAGGGTTGGGCCTTCGTCGACAAATGCTTTAGAAACAAACAAGTTTTGGGCTTCAAGATCAAAGTTGTGCTCAGCGTTGGCAACTGCCGACTTCAGCACTTTCGTGATGATCGGGCTGCCAGCACGGGGCGTAAATTGTAAAATTGCCAGTGCTTCCGCAACACTGCGTCCACGGATCAAGTCAATGACCAGACGCGCCTTTCGGGGAGCGATGCGGACTGTCCGCGCGATGGCAGTTGCTGAGGTAACTGTATCAGCCATGAGTTCTTTCCTCCCTTACTAACGTGCTGCAGGACGTGCTGCAGGTGCTGCTGTCTTCTTGTCGTCGGTACCGTGACCATGGAAAGTCCGGGTCGGTACGAATTCGCCTAACTTATGGCCGACCATGTCCTCTTGGACGTAAACCGGGACGTGCTTCCGACCATCATAAACGGCAATCGTGTTACCAACGAAACTTGGGAAAATCGTGGAACGTCGGGACCAAGTCTTGATTACTGTCTTCTTATCGTGACCCTCTTGGGCTTCGATCTTCTTCAGTAATGACTGATCCGCGAACGGTCCTTTTTTCAAACTGCGACCCATTCGTAAACCTCCCTTATGCGTAAAGTGAAATGAGTAAATAAGTCATGCTTACTTGCTCTTGCGGTGACGGACAATAAGCTTCTCGCTGCGGGCCTTCTTGTTCCGGGTCTTCTTACCCAAGGTCTTCTTGCCCCACGGGGACATCGGAGACGGGTGACCGATCGGAGCTTTACCTTCACCACCACCATGCGGGTGATCGTTAGGGTTCATAACTGACCCACGAACTGTCGGGCGAACGCCCATCCAGCGCTTGCGGCCGGCTTTACCAATGGCGATCAATTCATGCTGTTCATTACCAACAGAACCGATAGTTGCACGGGCGGTCGAAATGATCATCCGTACTTCGCCGGAGCTGAGCCGAACCAGCGTATACTTGCCTTCGTTACCCAATACTTGAGCGGATGTACCAGCAGAACGAGCCAATTGGCCGCCCTTGCCAGGCTTCAACTCAACGTTATGGATCGTTGTCCCATCAGGAATGTTGCCTAGAGGCATGGTATTCCCGATTTGGATATCAATGTTGTCGCCGGATTCAACCGTTGCGCCAACTTGCAGACCCTTGGGAGCGATGATGTAAGACTTAGTGCCGTCTTCGTAGCCCAGCAAAGCGATGTTGGAAGTCCGGTTAGGATCGTATTCGATTGCCTTTACCGTAGCTTTAACACCATCTTTGATACGCTTGAAATCAATGATCCGGTAGGCCTTTTTATGACCGCCGCCCTTATGCCGAACAGTGATGTGCCCGTGGGCGTTACGACCTGCGATCCGATTCTTGGATTCAAGCAGGCTCTTTTCCGGCGTCGACTTAGTAATTTCAGCGAAGTCGGAACCGGTCATATTCCGACGGCCGTTTGTCGTCGGTTTATACTTAATAATGGCCAAGCGATTCCCCTCCTAATTATTCAAAATGTGTGACGTGGATTACTCTTCGAACAGTTTGATTTCTTTGCTGTCTGCAGACAACGTAACGATTGCCTTGCGCCGCTTCTTGGTCCGACCAATGTATTGGCCAACCCGCTTCTTCTTCGGCTTGATGTTGGCAATGTTCACGGACTTGACATGAACATCAAAGATTTCTTCAACTGCATGCTTCACAGCGATCTTGTTCGCGCCGATTGCAACATCGAACGTGTACTTCTTGTCGTCCATGAGGGCCATGGATTGTTCGGTGACAACGGGGCGTAAAATGATATCTCTTGCTGCCATTATGCGAGCACCTCCTCAATCTTGGAAAGCGCTGCTTGGGTCAAGATCAGCTTGTCGCTGTTCACAACGTCTAAGACGTTAACGCCGGTTGCTGGGACAACGGTAACGTTGGCCAGGTTGCGGGCGGACAAAGCAGCTTGTTCGTTGCCTGCTTCTAAAGCGATCAGTGTCTTGCTGGCCACCTTCAGGTTCTTCAGGACATTGGCGAATTCCTTCGTCTTCGGGCTGTCGAACTTCAAGGTATCAACAACGATCAAATCACCGTCAAGAACCTTTTGCGAAAGTGCGGACTTGATTGCCAAGCGGCGAACCTTCTTCGGTAACTTGTAGGCATAGGACCGTTGGGTCGGGCCAAAGACGATACCGCCGCCGCGCCATTGCGGTGCCCGGATCGAACCTTGCCGTGCCCGGCCAGTACCCTTTTGCTTCCAAGGCTTGCGGCCGCCGCCGCGGACTGCGGAACGATTAAGAACCGCATGGGTGCCGTGGCGCTGACCAGCCCGTTGCATGATCACGGCGTCGAAGATGACGCTGTTGTTCGGTTCAACACCGAAGATCTCGTCATTCAACGTAATTGTGCCGTTCTCACTGCCGTCTTGCTTGTATAATGTGACGTCTGCCATTTAGTGCTCCTCCTTTCTCTGAATGATTATTTCTTAAGCTTGCCGTGTTTAACGGTCGAACGAATCGTTACTAATGATTTATTTGCGCCAGGTACATTGCCCCGGATCAAAATCACGTTGTTTTCAGTATCAGTGGACACCACTTCAAGGTTTTGCATAGTGACCTTGTGGTTGCCCATACGACCAGGAAGAGCCTTGTTCTTGAATACCCGGTTGATGATGGAACCCATTGAACCTGGTACTCGGTGGTAACGAGAACCGTGGGTTTCAGGACCGCGGGACTGGTTGTTCTTCTTGATGTTACCTTGGAAACCATGGCCCTTCGAACGACCGGTGACATCAACGATGTCGCCTGTCTTGAATTCGTCGACTGTAACTGTCGCACCAACTTTATAATCGTCTAGCGCAACATCGCGAATTTCCCGAATGTAGCGCTTAGGCGTCGTGTTAGCTTTTGCTGCATGACCTTGCGCAGGTTTGGTACTCAATACTTTACGCAGATCGTCGTAGCCGAGTTGGACCGCTTCGTAGCCGTCTGTCTCCGGAGTCTTAACTTGTAAGACCACGTTCGGTTCTGCCTTGATGACAGTCACCGGAATCAGCTCGCCGTTCTTGGTAAAGACTTGAGTCATTCCCACTTTTGTTCCTAAGATACCTTTTCTGGCCATGAGTACACCTCCAATAAATTTGAATTAATTTGTTTACAGCTTGATTTCGATATCGACACCGCTCGGCAGATCCAGCTTCATCAGTGAATCAACCGTCTTGGGCGTCGGATCAATGATATCGATCAGGCGCTTATGTGTCCGCATTTCGAATTGTTCACGCGAATCCTTGTACTTATGGGGTGAACGAATCACCGTATACAGGGAGCGTTCTGTGGGCAGCGGGATCGGGCCAGAAATCTGAGCGCCGGTACGTTGTGCGGTTTGCACGATCTTATCAGCAGCTTGGTCCAAAGTCCGATGCTCGTATGCCTTCAAACGAATACGAATCTTTTGTTTTGCCATGTTGTGACCTCCTTCGTCTATTTTCGCAAAGTAGACTAGCTCGGCAGAAATTTCCGGCTTAACCCGTGGCAAAGCATCCGGGCGTGTCGCAACCTCCTGCGTCTGCGCTACTTGATCCTGTTCTCCATCGGGGGTATATTAATCCCCCTGAAAAAACAGCACCTTTGATATTCTACAAGATAGCCTGCCTGATTACAAGCAGGAATTGAGATTTGCAGAAAAAAAGAGGCTGGCATGCAGCAAGCGCTGGCGCTTTCTTGCAAGCTCAGACCTCTTTTGCCTCATTCAATGCGTTACCCAGCATTGTACCACGAAATCCAGCGGACACCAAAACAGCCCGGCAGAACGCGTTGTTCGCGTCGCCGGGCTGTGGGTTTCTTCTATTGAATAGGCACTGCGTTACTGCTTAAAACGCGCGGCCTTGGAAGCCGTCGTGGCGAAAGTCCCGGCGCGGGCCGCCGCCAAAGCCGTGGGGGCCGTGGTGCGGACCGCCGAAGGGACCGCCATGGCGCGGGCCTGGGCCGCCGAAGCGGGGACCATCGGGAATATCCGGGCCATCTTGAACCTTCGCCGCCAGGCTTTCATCAGCCTTGGTCAGCAGAGTCAGCAATTGCTGCTGTTCCTCGTCGGTCAACCCCGCGAAGGCTTGGTCGGCGAAGTCAGTCTGGGCCTGCTGGGCTTCCGTCAGCTTGGCTTGGCCGGCATCGGTGATGTGGATCCGGCTGGCCCGCTTGTCATCGGGATCCGGCTCCCGAGTGATGAAGCCGGCATCTTCCAGTTTCTTCAATAATTCAGAAACGGAGGACGGCCGAATGTCGAGAATCTCAGCGAGTTGGGCCGAAGTCGGCTCGTTTTCATGGGCGATCACCGCCAGCAGGCGGGCCTGCCCATGATGATGGGGCGGTTGCGGCTGCTGCCAGGCAAAACGCCGGGTCAGGTGGCCAAAACGACGGAAAGCGCGAAACAGGTTATCGGTTTGTTCAGTCATAGAAAATCGTCTCCTTGAGTTGTTTTAGTTAGGGTCCTTAATATCAGGTACCTAACATATGCCTAGAATACACCCAACTTTTGACTTTGTCAAACTATGCAGGTACCTATCATTCTTTGCCTTACGAATTCGTTAGCGCACAACCTAGCAGGCGGCGCTATACTATTTTCAATCAATCAATCGGAGGAAAATTCCATGAAGAAAATACTGACCGTCATCCTGTTCGCCCTGCTCATTGTCGCCGCGTTCTTCGGCTACCGCTATTGGAATGCGACCTATAATGGCAAGACCTCTTATGCTGTGGTGAAAACGACTCCGCCGCGCACGGAAACGGTGGATGCCGACGGGAAGAAAGTTACGGATAACGGGCAGCAGCTGTACTCCTACGACTACACCTTCGAATTTGTCCGGGAAGACGGCTCCAAAGTCACCGTTCCCTTCGAAATCAGCGCGCTAAATCCCAAACCGCTGACGCAGGGCATCTACATCACCGGCAAGGTATCACAAACCCGCGTTGTCGAAGGTCCGAGCCCTGTGGCTGCCGATAAGGTCCCGCAAAAGGTGAAAGATCAATTGAAGTAGCACCACAGTCCCGCGCCGCCGCCATTTCTGGTGGGCGGTTTTTTTTAATTCTGCGCGGCTTTCAAATCTTCATACTTTTCTGGCCATTCCCCCCTACTTTCACCCCCTTGAATCGGCTTACACTATCCTTGTAAAGCCTGTCAGAGGCTAATTTCAAATACGAGGTGAATTATTGTGGAATCCGATATTCGGTGGTTGGACGATCCTCAGACTTTTCGGGTGGGGCAATTGCCTGCCCATAGCGACCACCGCTTCTATCAGCATTACCATGAAATTGACGCCCATGATTCCAGTCTCAGCCAAAGTCTGAACGGGCAGTGGCGCTTCCACTACGCGCCTAATCCCCAGGCGCGGCTGAAGGACTTCTGGGCGGCTGATTTCGATACCAGCGACTTCGACACAATTGATGTGCCTGGACACATCGAACTGGCCGGATACGCCAAATTGCACTACATTAACACGATGTATCCCTGGGAAGGCCACCATTTCCGCCGGCCGGCCCATACTGTGGGTCAGGACACCAGTGGTGCCGGCATGTTCAGTACCGCCGAGGATAATCCGGTGGGCCAGTATGTCACCGACTTCACCCTCGCCCCAGAATTTGCTAACAAGGCGGTCACCATTCAGTTTGCCGGCGTTGAACAGGCCATGTACCTCTGGCTCAACGGCCATTTCCTGGGCTACGCCGAGGACAGCTTCACGCCCTCCGAGTTTGATCTGACCCCTTACCTGCAGGCCGGCAGCAACCGTCTGGCCGTGGAAGTCTTCAAGCGCAGTACAGCCGCTTATCTGGAGGATCAGGACTTCTTCCGGTTCTTCGGCATTTTTCGGGATGTCACTTTGCTGGCCAAGCCGGCGGCGCACATCGAAGACCTGCACATCCAGCCGACGCTGGCGGATGATTTGCAAAGCGGTGTCGTGCGCTTGGACTTGCAGTTCAGTCCCGTGACTCCCGATGCCACCGTCCGCGCCATCATCCGAGACGACGAGGGCCAAACCCTGCTGGACACCACGCAGCCAGTGGCCGCCAGTCAGACGATCACCAGCGACACGCTAGTCCACGTCCATCTGTGGGATCACCGCCATCCCTACTTATATCAACTCTATCTGGAGGTGCGGGATGGTCAGGGTCAATTGTTAGAAATCGTGCCCTATCAGTTCGGCTTCCGCAAAATTGAAATTGACGCCGAGCGGGTGATCCGCTTGAACGATCAGCGGCTGATCATCAATGGGGTCAACCGCCATGAGTGGGACGACGAGCGCGGCCGGGCGATCACCGAAGCCGACATGTTCCACGACATGCACACGATGAAGACCAACCATATCAACGCGGTACGCACCTGCCACTACCCGGATCAGATTCCGTGGTACTACCTGTGCGACGAGAACGGTATCTATATGATGGCCGAAACGAACCTGGAATCCCATGGCACCTGGCAAAAGATGGGCGCCGTGGAGCCTTCCTATAATGTACCGGGCTCTGTCCCAGAATGGCGGGATGTGGTGCTGGACCGGGCCAAGACGAATTATGAAGTATTCAAGAACCACACTGCGATTCTGTTCTGGTCCCTGGGCAATGAGTCTTACGCCGGCGATAATATTGCAGCGATGAATCATTACTTCAAGACCGTCGATCCCACCCGCTTGGTCCACTATGAAGGCGTCGTCCATGACCGCGCCTACGAAGAGCGCATTTCTGACGTTGAAAGCCGGATGTATGCCCACCCTGACGACATCGTCAAGTATCTCAGCAATCACCCGAAGAAGCCGTTCCTACTATGCGAGTACATGCACGACATGGGCAACTCGCTGGGCGGCATGCAGGCTTACATGGACCTGATCGACCGCTTCCCGCAGTACGCCGGCGGCTTCATCTGGGACTTCATTGATCAAGCCATCGCCATCACCGACCCGGTGACTGGCCAGCATGTGCTGCGCTACGGCGGCGACTTCGATGATCGGCCGGCCGACTATGAATTCTCTGGTGACGGTCTGCTCTTCGCTGACCGGACACCGAAACCCGCATTACAGGAGGTGCGCTGCTACTATGGCCGATACGACAAGTAAACCATTACGGGTCATCTATGGTGACGTGACCCTGGGCGTGCAAAGCGCCCGGACCCAATACATCTTCAATTACACCCGCCACGGGTTGGAATCCCTAGTGATCGACGGCAAAGAATGGCTGTACCGCACGCCGCTGCCGACATTTTGGCGGGCAACCACCGATAATGACCGAGGCAATGGTTTCTCCCAGAAGTCTGTCCAATGGCTGGGCGCGGACATGTTCATCCAAGATGCTGGCGCTACGGTGAAAATCGACGGGCAGCCCATCGACCTGCCCATTGCGCCGGGCAACAATCAGTATTCAGACCACGAATACGCTGCCAGCGTTGAGGTCACGATCAACTTTACGACCGTCACGATCCCCACCACGGCGGTCCAGGTGACGTACACCATCGCCGGCGACGGAACATTGACCGTGCACGTGCACTACACCGGCAACGCGAATCTGCCGGATCTGCCCGTCTTCGGGTTCCGGCTGATCATGCCCACTAAGGCCGTGCGCTATGAATACGCCGGCCTGTCCGGCGAGACATACCCCGACCGGATGGCCGGCGGGGTACCTGGCACGTATACGGTTCAGGGGCTGCCGGTCACGCCGTACCTGGTGCCGCAGGATTGCGGCGTGCACATGGCCACTAAGTGGGTCAAAGTCACCCGGGATACCACCCAGGACAATACGAATCTGCACCCCGGCGAGTTCGGCCTGCAGATCAGCAGCGTGGATGCCCCGTTTGCTTTCTCCTGTCTGCCCTACACAGCGGAAGAGTTAGAAAACGCCACGCACATTGAAGAACTGCCGCCAGCCCGGCGGACCGTGCTCAGCATTCTCGGGGCGGTTCGCGGGGTCGGCGGGATCGACAGCTGGGGGGCAGATGTGGCCAAGCAATACCACATTCCCGCCAGCCGCGACATTGATTTCAGTTTCACTGTGGCGCCGGCCTAATTAACCCGCGCACCCAAAAAACAGGATTCGCGGCCCACACCCCAATCGGTGTGCCGTGAATCCTGTTTTGCTGTCTGCCAGACTAAATCTTGCCGACTAGGGCGGCACCAGGCTTCAATGTCTTTTCACCAGGATGCCAATTAGCGGGACATACCTGGTCCCCGTGGGCCGCCACAAACTGGGCAGCTTCCAGAGTGCGCAGGAACTCAGCCGCATTGCGGCCAATACCCATGTTGTTGATCGTATAGGATTGAATCTTGCCTTCGGGGTCAATAATAAACGTCCCCCGAAATGCTTGACCGCTGGCCTCGTCCCGGACACCTAAAGCATTGGCCAAAACGCCGGCCGGATCAGCCAACATCGGAAATTGAATCTTCTTGATGGTCGGGCTCTGATCGTGCCACGCCATGTGGACGAATTCCGTATCTTCAGAGACCGAGTACACCTCCGCATTGTGGGCCTTGAATTGTTCGTAATGGTCCTGCAGATCGCCCAGCTCCGTCGGGCAGACAAAGGAAAAGTCTGCCGGATAGAAGGTCAAAATGGCCCAGTGACCCAGCATATCAGTGCGGCTGACATCATGAAAATCACCGTTTTGATAGGCTTTGACCGTGAAGTCCGGTAGTGTTTTACCAATAAAACTCATTTCGGTTCCCCCAATTTAGAATCATTCTTGATTCACTTTCTAGGATAGAACACCGGAGTATGTTTGGCAAGCCTAAAAAAACAATTTATCTATTCTCGCGATCATGGACTCGTTTGCGTAGAAAGTTGACCAGTACCGCCAGCCACAACAAACCGCTCACGCCCACAAAGAACCAGACCCCGAACAATTCCAGTCCCGTCGCGTCGCCTTCGTACACATCCAGACAATAAAACACCAGCCACGCCGCTAAGGCCACCGTGGCGAAGATGGCGCCGTGCACTAAATACTGTTGAATCTTCCCCATGACGGTTGCCTCTTTTCTTCCCTGCTCCGCCATTAACGGGCTGCGCCGACCAGAAGCTAGGTCAGAAGACCCGGCAGACATAAAACCTAAGCCCGGGTTTTCTGTCTGCCGGGTCTTCTGGCTACACTTCTAACCGGTCGGCTCCGCCCTCACGCAAAAAAAGCACCCCGCAACACCGTCTCTATTATATAGAGAAAGCGCTGCAGGGTGCTGTTTAACGACTTAGCAGATCAATCTTAGTTTTCACGCGGATTGTTGTTGCCACCGTTCTTCTTGATGATCTCGGCTTGGATACTCTTCGGTGTCGCTTCGTAGTGGTCGAAGGTCATGGTGAAAGTACCACGGCCCTGAGTCGCACTACGCAGGGTTGTCGCGTAACCAAACATTTCGGATAACGGTACGAAGGCATTGATCACCTTGGCATTGCCGCGGTCTTCCATGCCGTCGATCCGGCCCCGGCGACCATTGATCTGGCCCATGACGTCGCCCAAGTATTCTTCAGGCATAACGACTTCGACCTTCATGATCGGTTCGAGGATCACTGCCCCGGCAGTCGGGACAGCGTTCCGCAGAGCCAGAGAAGCAGCAACCTTGAACGCCGCTTCAGAGGAATCGACTTCGTGGTAAGACCCGTCATACAGCTTAGCCTTGACGTCGATCAGCGGATAGCCAGCCAATACACCATTGGCCATGGATTCCTTCAGACCTTGTTCAACAGCCGGAATGTATTCCCGGGGAACAACACCACCGACAATGGCGTCTTCGAATTCGAAGCCCTTGCCCGGATCGTTCGGTGTGAACTGAATCCAAACATCACCATATTGACCTTTACCACCGGACTGACGAACGAACCGGCCTTGGGCAGAAGTTTCCTTGGTGAAGGTTTCACGGTAAGCAACCTGCGGTTCACCGACCTTAGCGGCCACGTGGAACTCACGGCGCATCCGGTCAACCATGATGTCCAAATGCAGTTCGCCCATGCCGGCGATCAGCGTTTGACCAGTTTCCGGGTTTGTCTCGGCCTGGAAGGTCGGGTCTTCTTCAGACAGCTTCTGAATCGCGTTGTCCAGCTTGTCCCGGTCTTCCTTGGAATCAGGTTCGATCGATACTTGGATAACGGGATCCGGAATTTCTAGAGATTCCAGAATCAAGGGATGATCCGGATCAGTCAAAGAGTCACCAGTGGTGGTGTTCTTCAAACCAATGGCGGCGGCGATATCACCGGAGAAGACTTCAGGGATTTCCTGACGGTGGTTGGCGTGCATTTGCAGCAGACGGCCAACCCGTTCACGGACTTCCTTCGTCGCATTCAGCACGTAGGAACCAGATTCCAGCGAGCCGGTGTATACCCGGATGTAAGTCAGACGGCCAACGAACGGGTCGGTGGCAATCTTGAAGGCCAACGCGGCAAAGGACTTGTCGTCGCCGGCAACCAGTTCAACGGGATCGCCAGTTTCAGGATCCTTGGCGTTGTACGGCTTAACATCCAACGGAGACGGCAGATAGTCGATAACGGCATCCAACAGCATCTGCACACCCTTGTTCTTGAAGGCTGACCCAGCCAAAACCGGGTAGAACTTCAAGTCGATGGTGGCCCGACGGATAGCAGCACGCAATTCATCATTGCTGATTTCGTCGCCTTCCAGATACTTCTCCATGATGTCGTCGTCCACGTCGGCAACGGCTTCAACTAATTCCGTCCGGCGCTTCTTGGCTTGTTCCAAGTAATCAGCAGGAACATCTACTGTATCCCACTTAGTACCCAGTTCATCTTCATCATAAAGGTCGGCCTTCATATCGATTAAGTCGATGACCCCTTCGAAGGAATCTTCGGCCCCGATAGGCATTTGCACGGCGTGAGCATTCGCACCCAAGCGATCGTGCAGCGTCTGTACGGAATAATCGAAGTCGGCGCCAATCTTATCCATCTTATTGACGAACACGATCCGCGGTACGCTGTACGTGGTCGCCTGCCGCCAAACGTTTTCTGTCTGCGGTTCAACACCAGACTGGGCATCCAGAACAGTGATCGCACCATCCAGTACCCGCAGGGAACGTTCTACTTCAATTGTGAAGTCCACGTGTCCTGGGGTATCAATGATGTTGATCCGGTGATCCTTCCATTGGGCCGTTGTCGCCGCAGAAGTGATCGTGATCCCACGTTCCTGTTCTTGAGCCATCCAGTCCATCTGTGAAGCCCCTTCGTGGGTTTCACCGATTTTGTGAATTTTACCGGTATAGTACAGAATACGTTCAGTCGTGGTCGTCTTCCCCGCATCGATATGGGCCATGATCCCGATGTTACGGGTCTTGGCGAGGGGGAATTCACGCGTATTTGCCATGAATTAATGTTTCTCCTTCCAATATTGTTACATGTTTACTGCTGCGTTGGCCCATTCAAGATGAGGCTGGTCAGCGCAGTCCGTCAATTGTTCATGCAGACGTTCGCTGCTGGCAGACCAGAGGTCGGTATTGTTCGGCTTCTGGCACCGTTTCGTTTAGAAAAAGTTGGCTATCCGGTGAACCAGACTTCGATCCAAGGAATAGCCAACAGCGTCGATTAGAAGCGGTAATGTGCGAATGCCCGGTTGGCATCGGCCATCTTATGAGTGTCCTCACGCTTCTTCACGGCTGCACCGGTGTTGTTCGCTGCGTCCATGATTTCGCCAGCCAAACGCTCCTCCATGGAGTGTTCGCCGCGCAGACGAGCGTAGTTAACGAGCCAGCGCATACCTAATGTGGTCCGCCGTTCAGGGCGTACTTCGATCGGTACCTGGTAGTTAGAACCACCGATCCGACGAGCCTTAACTTCCAGAACAGGCATAACATTCTTCATGGCTTGTTCGAAGACTTCTAAGGGTTCGTTACCGGTTTGTTCCTTGACGATGTCGAAGGCATGGTAAAGGATCGTTGCTGCAGTCCCCCGCTTGCCGTCATACATCAAGTGGTTGATCAAACGAGATACTAATTTTGAATTATAAATCGGATCCGGCAAGACGTCGCGTGTCGGAACATGTCCTTTTCTTGGCATTGTGCAAAAACCTCCTGTACGTTTACTTGATTGGTGGAACTAATTACTTCTTCTTCGGCCGCTTAGCACCGTACTTGGAACGGCCTTGCATCCGGCCATCAACACCCGCAGTATCCAATGCACCACGGACGATATGGTAACGAACACCAGGTAAATCCTTAACACGGCCGCCACGGATCAAGACAACACTATGTTCCTGCAGGTTGTGGCCAATACCAGGAATATAAGCAGTGACTTCGATCAAGTTAGACAAGCGCACACGAGCGTACTTCCGCAAAGCGGAGTTCGGCTTCTTCGGTGTCATGGTACCGACACGAGTTGCAACGCCCCGCTTTTGCGGTGCAGGATTATTTGTCAATTGTTTCTTCATACTGTTGTAGCCAAAGTTCAATGCAGGAGCATCGGACTTGGATGTACGAGACTTACGACCTTGACGTACCAATTGGTTAATTGTTGGCATGTATATGGGTCTCCTTCCAAATTTTGGATTTATTTGCTGTCCACATATCCAGGCGTGCCCCACTGTCTAAAAAAATAGGAAAACCCTGGATTATTCGACTTAATAATGCCCATCAGTCAGTTCAGCACGTTCCGATTAATGGAAACACTGGATGAAAAAGCACCTTGAAAATAATACCATGCACGGCGAGTGAAAGCAACACTCACTTCGTCGATTTCCGCCACCAGAAATGACCGCCGACTAATGCAGCGAGAATCAGTGCGGTATCGGTAATACCCATGAGTGTGCCATAGACCAGCACATTCCGCAACCCAACATGGGTACTCAGACCCAACTGATAGAATGGGTTCAAAGCCGCCAGCAGATTCGTACTCGCCTCGCCGAAGAACAGCGCGCCGCTGCCCAGGACCGCGATCATGGCCACGATCACCGTAAACTGATCCCGTAACAGAATGCTGAGCCAATATAATAGAACGATCACGAGCGTGCTGACCAGAATGATGGTCAACATGTTGGTCAGCAGGACGCTGTTCAAGGTCACGATCCGAGTGCCCACCGCACGCCAAGGATACGCGCCGCCCCATCGCTGCCCCGACCGGATAGCGGCCAACAGATAGCCGAATACTGACCAAAGCACGAGCTCACTGCCGGCAATCACCAGGGCCAGCCCCAGCTTGTGCCGGCTCAGCCGCTGACGTTCCTGGGGCAGCATCAGCAACAGCCGAATACTGCCCGTTTCCCAATCCCGAGCGAAGAGGCCGCCAAATTGCAGAACCAAGAGGCTCAAAATGAGCAGAAAGACCGCGGCGTTTTGGCTGCGGCCAAAGGCGGCCGCCGGGGTTAAGGCCGACACGTTTTCCCGTGGGACAAGTTCGTGCTGCTGCAAGTATCTGTCCCGCGTGATTGCTTGGTGGATGACGGTCGCACTGCGCTGTGAAAATGGGAAGGCCGGGTGCTGGAGCAGGCGGTAATAGGCCAACCGGTGCGACAGCAGGTTCCTGCGATGACCCGTCAATGCGCGCCCATAACGGCTGATGATCGTCTGCTCCCGTTGAATGGCTGCACGCTGCTTGGTCACTTTCTCCGTCTGCGTTTGATCGGCCAAGTTTTTATCAGCATCAGCCAGCTGCTGGCTTTCGGCCAGCAGGGTATCGTATTCCCGGGCGTTGGCCTGCTGGGCTTGGTTGCTGGCATAAACATAGCTGCCCAGAATCACCGCGAAGCCCAGCGCAAACAGCGCCCAGTTGAGCCACTGCCGCCGCCATTGCCGAAATTCCCACCACATACCAGCACCGCCTTTCTAAATCAGTTCATTCCGTTTCGTCGCCCGCCACATCAGCCAACCGGCAATCAGCGCGCCCGTGATTGTTAAGCTGCCGACAGCCGTGAGCAGTCCCACCTGCCCGGCTTGGCTGGGTGGGAAAAGATTGCTGATGGTGCCGCCATCGTAATAACTTAGGTTGCTCACCGGCAGCATCACCGCTGCCTGACCATACCGGCCGAACTGGCCAAACCGATCCAGCGACTGCATGTACATGGATTGCATGGGCAAATAATCGGTGCCGAAGAACAACCGGCTGGCCTGCAGGTAATTCAACGGCAGCCAGCTGAGCAGGATCCCGGTCAGATTCGGCAGCAAACTCACGGCCGCCTGCCCGACCAGGACCAAGTATGCCGCCATCGCCAGCAGCATCCGGCCCAGATCGCTCTTGATCCGAATGATATAGGTTAAGGCCAAGCGGCCAAAGAGATACAGCAGGATGAGGCCGAGCATAAAAAGCAGCAGTGTCCCTAACACCACCCGCCACGCCGGCCAGATGGCGATCGTCCCGGAAACGCGGGTGAGTACCGGATAGTCCGCCCGCAAATGACCGCCGCGCAAAACGGCCATGGCGGTCCCGCCGCCCAGCATCAAGCCGACTGTCAGTGCGGCATCGGTACAAAAGACCAGGCACTGGGCAACAAATAACTGCCACCGCCGACCGGGCAGACAGGCCAGCAAACGCCGGCGGGCGCTGATCGTGTCGCTGATTTCTTCTACAAATAAGACCAGTGTCACCACGAGGATGCCAACAATGGAGGTCAATACTGGCAGGAAGCTGATCAGGAAACTCCAATCCTGGGTGCCGTACCGCATGGACACCGGCGGTTGGCGCTCGGTCTGCAGCTGTTTAGCCAATTGTGCCCGGTGGCGCAGCGTTTGGGTAAAGGAAATGGGGCCGAAGCGGTCCGTACCGGGCAAAGCACCCGCTCCCAGCGGCAGGATGAAGTTATCCTGGAAGGCCGCCCGGGTCGCTGCCAGTTCATTCTGGGTCTGCTGCACCCCAGTCAGGGCCCTTTTCTGCTGAACGGCGGCAAAGAAGTCAGTCAGCCCTACCTTATCTGTCGCCTGCGGACTCGGCGGTACGATACTGGCCATCGGGAACCCTTTGGTAATCAAAGTAACATTATCCTGCCGAATCTCATTATTGAGCCGCGTCTCGGCAGCATTCTGCTGGGCAAACCAGAACCACGCCACCCAGGTGAGCAGCACTAAGAGGCCCACCAGCAGCACGCGCCGGCGGGAATGCCAGTGACTTTTCAGCAGAAATCGATACAGTGCCCCCATCATGCGCCTCCTTAGCGGATCTCGTTTTGACTAAATAGTTTAAAATACAAGGCTTCAGTCCCCTGACGGGTGGCCACCGCATCCAGAATCGCGTGGGCCGTACCTTGCAGCTTAGTCTGGAGGGCTGCCATTTCTGCTGGCGGTACCGTCACCGTCGCCTTGGTAGGCGTGAGCAGCTGCACTTGCTCTGCATCCAGGAGCGTCGTCAGGAAGCGGGCATCGGGCAGCACCACCGTGTATGTGGTCGTCGGCGCTAATGTCGTGATCGGCACCAGCTTGCCGCGCACCAGAAAGACAACATTATCCGTCAGCCGATCGACTTCGCTCAAATCATGGGAAGAAAAAATGATCGTACTGCCCTGATCATTCAGCCGCTGCAAGGCATTCCGCAGACTCTGGACTGCCTTAGGATCCAAGCCGTTCACTGGCTCATCCAGCATCACCAGCTTGGGCGCCGGCAGCAGGGCCAGCGTGATCAGCAGTAATTGCTTCATCCCCAGGGAATAGGCCTTCACCTTTTTCTGCAAAAATTGGCCGATACCAAACTCGCCGACGACTTGCTCGACCCGCTCTGCTGGCAGATGGTAGCTGCGCTGAATCAGCTCAATGTGGTCCTGCCCGGTCATGTTCATAAACAAGGTAGTGTCGCCCTGCATATAGGTCATATCGGTGTACAGCATCTGATCCGTATGCGGGCGGTCCAGCACCGTGACCGTCCCGCTGTCCACGCGGCCCAGATTGGCAATAATATCCATCAAAGTCGTTTTGCCGCTGCCATTGGGCGCGACTAACGCCATAATGGTGGGCGTATCGATGGTGAAATCAACATGATCCAAAATCTGCTGCGGGCCAAAGGATTTCGTGACCTGCTGTAAAGCCAAGATACTCATTGTGCCGCCTCCCTGCGTCTGCGCCGAATATGGCGCACTGCAAAAATCAAAGCAATCACCACTACCCCGCCAACCGCAATACCCATCAGCCAGCGCTGAATCAGGCCCTGCGTTTGCAATTCTGCTTTGCTGGCCGCCGTCGCCAAACGCCGGTCCACCGTCACGGCAAATGTCTGCTGCTTAACCGTTTTGTTCTTTTGCCGAGCGGCCATCGTTACGACATACTTGCCCATCCTGAGGTCAGCATGGGGAATGAAGAACGTGAAGTTAGAATGCGGCGCCATCTGAATTTGTTTGAGCGTGCGGCTGCGCGGCTGTACCGTCTGGTCCACGGCCCGGATGTCGCCGGTAATTGACTGGACGGAAAAAATATTGCCGACGTGGTTGGCGACATCCACCGTAATGCCGTCCCGGCCGTTGTATTCACCGGCCGCGGCTTGGGTAAAATCAACGCGGGCCTGGGGTAATGGTGCCGCGCTAGTACGCACTTGAATATTGGTACCAAATGTTGTCCCGCCACCGCCAATTAACGTGTTGATATTCGCCACCCCTACAGAAATTGATCCAACAATTAACGCCGATGCGGGTTGCTCTGCCGCCGGAATCGCCACAGTGAAGGGGAAGTCTTTAGTCTCTCCCGCGGCCATCGGCACCTTTTCCTTGGGCAGACCGCTAACAATCTTTGGCCAGCTGAGGGCATTGTCCAAGGTCGTGCGTTTAACCGTGTGTTGATCATCAAGCTGACCAAAATCGTTGGTCAGTGCGGCATCGACGCCGATATCAATATGTGTATCCTGATCACCATTGGTGACCCGGACGATCATTTTTCTCTGAGTACCTGGTCTGACCAGCACGGGACCAACCACTTCGCGTTGGCTGTCGGCGTACAGGACCTGAGAAAGACTAATGTCGGCCGCTTGCGCAGACCGCGGCAGCAGCATGAACGCCGCTAAGATAATTATCCAAACACCGGTAATGATGCATTGCTTGCGCTTCATCTGCTCAATCCTCCTCGGTCCCAGTTGGTGTATACCCTTACTTAATATATTTACGGTATCACACCGCCCCATTTTTACAAAATAAAATACGCCGGCAAGCCGCACCGGCGTATTACTATTCTCTCAGTCAACATTTGGCAGCAGGACACCTAAAGCTAAAACGGTCCGAACGACCCAACCGCCGCACTGATCCCGACCGCCACCAAAATAATACCGAAGGCCAGTCCGCCATACAGAGCCAACGGCATGAATGGCGATATATCCTTACCACCGCTGGTTTTAATCTTCCGAAAAGTCCGATACGCAATATAGATCTGAATCAAACCGATCAAAATGAACAGGCCGCCAATTAGAACTGACATGATGATTTTCCTCCCCTTTTGAATGCCGCCGACAACCGTCTTATTGAAGCCGCACTGCGAAACCATGACCCGGATAACTAGCTTGAACTTTCGCCCGATCACCCAAAGCGTCATTCAATTCGGTGCGCAGATCATCCACATTGATGGCTAAGTTGGTCACCGTGAAATAATAGGCATTCTTCCGATGCGTCACCAACCGAAAATTGCCATCGCCCACACTTCGAGCTACTTGGGCGGCCACTTCTTGATCAGTCAGCATGTCCGGTTTCAAGATAGTGATGACGACATAGAACGGCGTCATTACCGCTTGATTCCCGCTCAAAAACAGACCATTATTCACTGCCCGGAACAACCGCCAAATGCCCAGAGCCAGCACCCCAAGGGCGGCCAGTACAGCCAGGATATAAACGATCACCGCCGGCCCGACCGGCGGCACCAGCATCGCTAAGCCAATGATCCCTGCCGCCAAAACAAAGAAGCCAAGACCGCCGAATTCCTGACGCACGATCCCTTGCCGCATGTAGGCGAGATAATCCATGTAGGCGTCTTCTCCCGGCTGGACGGTCAAGTCTTCCGGCCGCATCGTCGCTGGGACATACAAATAATGCAAGAACAATTTGGGCTGCAATTGCACCGTCGTTACGTGCCCGCCGGCATAGCCGGTGTTCAAAGTGCTTTCGTGGGAAACAAACAAGTACACCTGTTGCGGCTCAGCGACTTTCGCAAACTGCCGAAAGTCCCCCCGCTGGCGCTGCAGCACATACCCCTCTTGAGCAAATCGATTCATATACTCAATTTCTGCCTCTAAACGCGCATTGCGCGGATAATATCGCCACATCACAGCTCACTTCTTTCGTGTAAGGCTTTGCAATATACCATGGGTATCCAATACCATGGATATCATACCACATTTGTTGAGAAAAAAAGCTTTAGAACCACCGAATATTCGGTGATGCTAAAGCTTATCGATAGCGTATTGTGTTAAGCAGTCTTCTTGGCTGCTTCCTCAGCGGCTAAGTTAGCTTGTTCTTCTGCATACATCTGTTTGTCCATCCGACGCGCGAACGGCAGATAGATGAAGAAGGTCATAACCAGCATCAATGCCTGCCAAGCAGCAGTCTTCCAACTTGCGCCGACCAAGAATCCAGAAATGATTGGCGGCGTTGTCCAAGGCGGCATAAACCCAGTAAACAGCGGTATGATGCCCAACTTAATCGCCCAGTACGTCAAGCCCATGGAAATGGCTGGCGTGATAGCAAATGGAATGAACATCAACGGATTCATTACGATGGGTAAACCGAATAGAATTGGTTCATTGATGTTGAATATTGCTGGGGCCACTTCCAATGCCCCTAATGATTTCATTTGCGCCGACTTCGCGAATACAACCATGAAGATGACCAAACCGATTGTCATCCCGGAACCAGTAACAGTGCCAAATTGATCCAGCAGGGATTGCGTGACAATGTGCCCACCGTTAGCAACAGTCAGCGCCTTGCCAGCCTTAAGAATACGGGCATTGTCCAAGGCATTTGCTTGCAGCAACGGTCCCATAATGCCGCCGATGATAATCGCCCCGTGAACGCCGAAGAACCACATAAATGGGATGATTAAGGCGATCACCAAGGTGCCACCGAACGAATCAGTAACCCCCTGTAACGGTGTTTGGACAACCTTATAAATAAATTGGGTCATCGTAGTATGGCCAAACTTATCAAAGAGGATGTACACGACTTCCCACATAACAGTAATTGAAAATGCTGGAATTAAAGCTGTGAACGAAGCTGCAACATTTGCAGGAACCTGTTCAGGCAGCTTAATCGTAATGTTCTTGCGCAAGAACCACGAATAAATCCAACCAGTAATCAAGCCAATGATGATTGCAGCAATCATCCCTTGGCCGCCCAGCCATGTCCGGTCAATAAAACCTGACAGGTAAGACGTATCCTTAATTAGTACCTTAGTCCCAGCCGGGTTCATGATGGCTGCTGTTGGCCGCATAACCAAAATGAAACCAACCAATGCAGTAATCCCGCCAGATAACGGCTCAAAGCCTTCGTTTTTAACCCAGGAATAGCCGATTCCCAGAACTGCGAATAACGCCATAATCCCAAACGACGCATTGTATGCTTGGTTGAACCAGGCCGACCAGCCTGTCTTCGCCATAAAGGCTGCCCAAGACGGAACTGGTAATGATGATAATAGCAAGAATACAGAACCAACCATGATGAAGGGGATGGAGAAAATCATCCCGTCACGTAAAGCCATAATGGCTTTTGTGTTCACGAACTTCATCACAGGAGGCAGTATTTTGTTGTTAACAAAATCGTTCATATTGTTTTTCCTCCCAAATATTGAGTGAATTATTTCGCTTTCGTTCCCAACGAACAAATTCAATTATGCCCACTGAAAACGGTTTTGTATACCGTTTACATGGTTGAAGGAACAAAGTCATGGAATAAAAACAAATATGTCAGTTGATACCGGTTTCTTAGTGCACCAATCACTGTTCACGTATACACAAAGAAGAGATAAAAAAACACCCACCGCCGTCTTGCGATGACGGATGGGTGCCTAGACCGCTAATCCAAAGCGTGTAACTTCGCCAGATTCTCTTTGATCGTATCGGCGGAATGGGCGTATTGGTTTACTTCATCGCCGGTCAAATGCATCGGCGGATTACTGATAACACCGGCCCGGCCAATCATGGTCGGATGGCCAATGCTCACGCCGTACTGGGGGTCGTAGGACGAGCACGGGAAGATCCGGCCGGCATCGCTCATCACCGCCAGGGCCATTTCACAAGCAATCGTCGCGATGCCGAAGTTGGTGTAGTGCTTGGCGTTGAAAATCTGCCAGCCGCCGAGCCGGGCAGCCTCAGCTAAGTCCTTTTCCTTGAAGTCCGGTGAGGCCTTCACTGGCTCGTTGTTCACCCGGACGGTCGACCAGGCGGTGAATTGGGATTCGCCATGTTCGCCAAGATTGAAGCCGCGGACATCAGCAACGTTGACGTTCATGGCTTCAGCCACTGCCCGCCGCATCCGGTAAGTATCCAAGGCGGTCCCGGTACCGATGATCTGGTTCCGATGCAGGTCCAGCTTTTCTTGCCAGTAGGTCACCGCCACGTCACAGGGATTGCTGATGTCAATGAGCACACCGTGGAAGCCGGCAGCGGTCAGCTTCGGGGCAGCATCATCAATGGCGGCCTTCGTCGTCTTGATTTCCGAATTGCGGTCACCATCCTTGATCACGCTGATGTCGCCGCCGCTGAAGATCACGACGTCCGCATCCCGCAGCAAGCTGTAATCATTTGCCACGATGCGGGTATACGTATTCAATCCGCCCAGACTGTCTTGCAGATCCAGCCGTTCGGCCTCCGCCCAGCCGGGTTTCGTATCAATCATCACTAATGTATCGGCCAATCCTTTGGTCACAATATTGAAACTGGTCGTCACGCCAACGTGACCAATCCCGATGACACCAATCGTTCTTGCCATAATGCATTCCTCTTTTCTTGCTACCGCTCTATTATACCGTCACTGGCCGTTGGTCACGTGCCGTTCGATCCGCCGTTCGGGCAGGACCCACAGCAATAACAGCAGTGTATCAACGATCACGGTCAAGGGCGGCCAAACCAAGGCCAAAAAGATGGCCGCCAAGTTGCCGATCATCGAAATATATGGTTTATTGTAGCCTTTCCCCACCAGTTTGCGAATCTCCGGGTTCTCCCCGTCGGCGTGGATCAGGGTCCGCACCAGCACGAAGAACATGGCATCCATCAACAGCATCACTGTGCCAAAAAGCATCTCCGGTGCCACACTATCCACGTGGTTATCCCCCACCCAGGCGGTGGCAAACGGGAACAGCGAGATGAACAAAATAAAGATCGTATTCGCCCAGAGCACGACGCCGTCAATGGAGCGTACGATTTGGAAGAGATGGTGGTGGTTGTTCCAATAGACCGCCAGGATCAGAAATGAGGCGAGATAGATGGCAAAGGTATGCCGCAGCGACCAGAGGGCACTGAATTTTCCACTCGCCGGGGCGTGCAGTTCCAGCACCATCACGGTAATAATAATCGCAAAGATTGCATCGGTAAAGGCTTCCATTCTTTGTTTGGGCAAGGTTGTTCTCCCCTTTCTAACCAACCCAGTATACACAAAAGCAGCCAGAAGCGGCGGCTTGATGCTCGCTTCTGACTGCTTGAATGACTGCTAACGGACCTTAACCACAAATGCCTCATAGGGCCGCAGCGTGAGTCGACCAGTCTGAATCGTCTGGTCATCATAATTCCCGATGACGTGCTCGGTCACCGCATCGGTTAGCGCAAACTCATTTGTTTCCGCGGACACGTTAGCCGCGATCAACCAGCGCTCGCCCTGATACGTCCGATAATAAGCAAACACATTATCCGCCGTATCTGGAATCAACGCATAATCGCCCCAAACCACCAGATCGTTAGCCTGCCGCAGCGCGATCAGCCGCTGATACGTCGCCAATATTGAGTGGGGATCGGCAAGATTGTCTTTGACGTTGTACTGCCCGTAATTCGGGTTCACGTGCAGCCACGGCGCCCCGGTGGTGAAGCCGGCATTGGCTGTGGCATCCCACTGCATGGGCGTTCGCGCGTTGTCTCGGCCTTTGGCGTTGATGGATCGCAGAATGTCTTCTTTGGAATAGCCAGCCTTGATCCGGGCGTGGTACATCCGGATACTTTCGATATCGTTGATTTCATCCACGGAAGTGACTGGATAATTGGTCATGCCAATTTCTTCCCCCTGATAGATATAGGGTGTCCCCTTCATCATGTGCAGGAGGATAGCAAACAGCTTGGCGCTTTGGTCATGGTATTGACCGTCATTACCCCAGCGGGACACGATGCGGGGCAAATCATGGTTGTTCCAAAAGAGACTATTCCAGCCTTGATCGCCCAGAGCGGTCTGCCATTTGGACAGAACCCGCTTCAGCGCCGGTACTGAGAGCGGCTTGAGATCCCATTTCTCACCGTCAGGCTGTTGATCCAAGCCGACATGCTCAAACTGAAAGACCATGGATAATTCGTGGCGGCCAGGATCGGAATATTCTTTGGCAATGGCTGGGGTGGCCCCCCAGGTTTCGCCGACAGTCATCAGATCCTTACCGCCAAAAGTGGCCTGGTTCATTTCTTGCAAATAGTCATGCAGCTTGGGCCCGTTGCCGGTGATCATTTTGTCCGGTTCTTTCCCGATCAGGTCAATGACATCCATCCGAAAGCCGCCGATGCCTTTATTGATCCAGAAATTCATCATCGCGTAGACCGCATGGCGGACTTTGTCATTTTGCCAATTGAGATCCGGCTGCTTCTTGCTGAAAAGATGCAGGTAATATTGGCCGACGGCGGGTTCATAGGTCCAGGCAGACCCGCCGAAAGTTGACTGCAGGTCGTTGGGGACATCGCCATCGCCTTGGCCATCCCGCCAGACATAGTAGTCGTGGTAAGGATTGTCCCGGGACTGGCGTGCTTCTACGAACCACTTGTGTTCGTCGCTGGTGTGGTTGACGACCAGATCCATAACGATGCGAATGTTTCGCCGTTTCGCTTCCGCAATCAATTCTTCCATGTCCGCCATGGTCCCAAACTCGGGAATGATTGCTTCATAGTCAGAAATATCGTAGCCGTTATCGTCGTTTGGCGATTGATACACCGGGCTTAGCCAGATCCCGCCGATGCCCAGTTCTTGCAAATAGTCCAGCCGTGAAATAATACCCTGGATGTCCCCGATACCGTCTCCGTTGCTATCTTGGAAACTGCGCGGATAGATTTGATACATGACAACGTTTTGCCACCATTTTCCCTTACTCATTCAATGACCTCAATTCTTATCGATTCGTTGATATTTTCCGTTTTCTAATTGCAGTGCAAAGGACTGATCGCCGGCCGTGACGGTGATGCGCGAATACAAGCCTGCCGGATAACCGGCTTTTGTTAACGTTACGGCCGCTTTGCCCTGGGCGAAGGTGATGTGATACTGGTTAAACTCACCCTTTTGATAAGCAAAGTCATACCCGTTATCTTGATAATGATCATAACTGGCGGCATCGCCAAACACCTTGAAGCTCATGGCCCGGTCTGGTTCATCGGTGATGAAGTCATGCGCTGGTCCCCAAGGAATCATGGTGCCTGCTTGGCCGTACAACGGCAAGGTGTCCAGCGGGGCGGCAGTTTGGATTTCTTGACCGCCGGCAATGACTGCTCCGGTCCAGAAATCGATCCATTGACCAGCAGGCAGGTAAACCAACCGGCTGGTCTTTCCCTTCGTCACCACCGGCGCCGCCAATAGTGCATCGCCGATTAGGTACTCATCATCGATGTCGTACACTTGCCGATCTTGGTCAAAATCATAGACCAGCGGGCGCATCACTGGCCGGCCGGTACTTTGCGCCAGGGCAAAGAGGTCATACAGGTACGGAATGAAGCGATAGCGCAGCTTAAGGTATTTGCGATAAATGGCTAAAGTCGATTCACCGAACAACCACGGTTCCTGGCGCCGGGTACCCAGCGCGCTGTGATTCCGGAATAACGGACTGAACAGCCCCGCTTCAATCCAACGGGTAAGCAATTCAGGAGTCGTGTCGGAACCGAAACCGCCCAGATCCGTCCCCGCAAAGCTGAATCCGCTCATGCTGAGATTACACAATTGCGGAATCATCATTTGCAGGTGAGCCCACAGGCTGTGGTTGTCGCCCGTCCACACCGTCGCGTAGCGTTGGGTGCCAGCATAAGCCGCCCGCGTAATGACAAACGGGCGCCGACCAGTCTGTTCTTTCAGTGCAGCGTAGGTGGCATGGGACATGTTGTGCCCATAAAGATTGTGCATCTTAGCGTGGGTCGACTTTTTATCATTGTCTGAAAAAACTGTATCGTCCGGGATTGGTCCGTCGAACGCCGCCGGCTCGTTCATATCATTCCAGATGCCATCAACGCCGATCTGAGTCAGGGCTGTATGACACTGGCCCCACCACTGGCGGGTTTTGGTGCTGCCGAAATCTGGGTATACCGTGTGCCCCGGCCAGACGCGATTCACATAGTCCTTGCCAGCAGGTGTTTTGACAAATACTTGATGCTTTTTACCGTCGTCATAAATTGGGTAGCCCGGTTCCCTTTTCACCCCTGGATCAATAATGGTGACCGCCTTGAACCCTTTTTTATGCAGTTGGGTAATGAGCATCTCGGGATCCGGATAACGTGCAGGATCCCAGGTGAAGACCCGATAGCCATGCATATAGTCAATGTCGAAATACAGTGCGTCGCAGGGCAAATCGTGCCGGCGAAAATCATCGGCGATTTGATTGATTTCCGGTGCGTCTTGGTAGCCGTAACGGGAATGCTGATACCCAAGGGTCCAACGCTGGGGTAACGGCACAGTACCAGTGAGATGGGCGTAATTAGCGACCACATCGGCCAAGCGGTGCCCCCCAATGATGTAATAGTTCAACGGCCCGTGGACCACACTGTAGGCATAGTAATCGGGACTTTCCTTGCCCAGATCAACGTGACTGCGGTATGGATTGTCAAAGAACAGGCCATAGGGGCGGCCTTGGCGCAGACCATACAATACTGGGATTGATTTGTAGAGCCGGGTAAAATTTTCCATTTGCGGCGCTGGATCGTCAGTGTTCCAGTTTTCGTATTCATAGCCGCGCTTGTTCATGAAGCCCGTCTTGTCGCCCAAACCATAAAAGACTTCGTCCGGGTCTAGTTGTTTGATGAGCGTTAAGGCCGCCGCCGCGTTGACCGCTTCATGACCGGCGTGCCCTTCTTCCTCTAAGAGCGACGTCTCGTCAGCGGCCAGGTCGCGGTTCAGCGGTTGGCGCTGTCCGCGATAATCCATGATGAGTGGGCGGTCGTTTTGGTCATACACGTCCATATGGTGATCGGGATAAACTTTGACATGGAGCGCGGCAGTACTGATTGCTGCAACACCGGTCTCAACTTGCACAGTAAAGTGCGTGGGCTGCGGTTTAGCCACCACGGCATAGGACGGATTGGCTAAGGCATCAATGGGACAGACGCGGATGATCGTGTCGCTGAAGACTTGCAGGGCAAGCCTGGTATGATCGGCAAACGTGATTTCTGCAACATTCTGGTTTTTCAGTGCCGCTAGCGGCTTTTCACTCAATTCAATTAGCCTCCTTGATATTAATTAGCTTGGCAATGGTATGTTGGTAAACAGCTTGGGCAAATTTGCCAATCACTGCTGGCAGGAAAAAGAACACAATGGGGAAGAGGGTACTATGAAACGTCAGGTACACCGCCGCTCCCACCAACCCAATGCCCAAGACCGCCTTGAGCGGATTGCCCAATGTAACCAACAGTCCGTTCTTAAGGTATTGGCCAAAGGTTTCATTCCGCCCGGCCACAAATGCCAAGCTCATGAGGTAAGAAAATGCCGTGAGGCCAAAGAATAAGGCATACACCCAGAACAGAATCGCAAATTGGGCACCATAGACTAAGGCGGCGTTAGCAATTAACCCGATCATGACAGCGTAGACCGCCCCGACGGCACAACTGGCCCAGTAGTTTTGCCGATATGAGCTGCAGATAAACGGAATGAGTTTGGTCGGTACGCCTTCTGGCTCTGCCCGGAAACGCCGAATGACCCGATCCACCACGACTAATGCCGGCGATAACACAAACGGGATCAAGGCCACCGCCAGTAACGTAATGGATTTGATTTCGTCGGGGGTCTTGGCATAACTGACCATCATCATCAACGCCGCATAGGGCAGGTCCAGCATGAACCACAGGATACTGAGCACAATAAACTGATAAACCGTGTGGGCCAGACCGTCGGCCATTCTCATAAAGTTCATGGGCTTACTCCTTTACCGATCCAATCGTCATCCCAGTGACGAAGTATTTCTGCAGTAATGGATAGATCAGCAGCAACGGTACCGTGGACACGACGATCTTCGCCGAGTTCAGGGTCTTATTAGAAATCGACGCTAAAGAACTCAGTTGGGAGACATCAGTGATTTTGGTGATATCGATATTCAGTTGCTGGATGTAGGTTTGCAGCGGATAATTCACTGCCCGGTTCATGTATAACAAACCACTGAAGTAATCGTTCCAGTGGCCAACGATGGCGAACAGGGACACCGTCGCCAGTGCCGGCAAGGACAGCGGCAGATAGATTTTAAACAGAATCGTCATTTTCGACGCGCCATCCATAATGGCTGCTTCTTCCAATGCATCGGGTAAGCCCTTAAAGAAGTTCATCAATAAAATGACATTGAAAATCGGCACAGCCCCAGGCAGGACCAATGCCCAAATGGTATCCATCAAGCCGAGACTTTTCACTACGATAAACGTCGGGATCATGCCGCCGTTGAACAGCATGGCGAAGATCAGCAGATTCATGTAAATATTACGGGCATGGAACACCCGCTTATTCTTAGAGAGCGGATAAGCCATCAAGACGATCAGGATTAAATTGATGGCCGTGCCTAAAATAACCCGTTCCACGGAAATCCCAAAGGACCGCCAGAACTGACTGTCTTCCAGGATCAACTTATAGGAATTCAAGTTGAAGTGGATGGGAATCAACCCGACTTCATTGGCTGCCGCCGAGGCACTATCACTAAACGAAATAGCCACCATGTTCAGCAATGGTAATAGGCAGGAAGCAGTTAATGCCAATACGACGAGCCAAATGAAGAAATTGGCTGTTTTGCTAGTATGAGCTTTCACTCTTTCTCACCCTTCCTAAAAGATTTGCATGTTGGCAAATTTCTTTGACGCCTGATTGGCCGAAATCATCAAGGTGGCCCCAACCACAGATTTCAAAAGCCCAATCGCCGTCCCTAGACTGTACTGCTGCCCTAGCAAGCCCACGCGGTAAACATAGGTATCAATGATATCGCCTGTCTCGTACACAATCGGGTTGTACAGGTTGAAGATTTGATCGAAGCCGGCGTTCAGAATATTGGTTAAATTCAACGCGGTCATCATCATGATGATTGGCAGCATTCCTGGCAGCGTGACATGCAGCAATTGCTGCCAACGGCTGGCACCGTCGATTTCAGCGGCCTCGTAAAGTCCAGGATCGATCCCGGTTAAGGCGGCTAGATAGATAATGGAGCCATAACCGAAGCCTTTCCATACATCCGAGCCAATGATAATTTGCCGGAACCAGTGGTTGCTGCCCATGAATAGGATCGGCTTGACCCCGAACGTGGCCAGAAACGTATTCACCGGCCCGTGGTAGTCGAACAGATTCACCACAACAGCGGCAAGAACCACCCAAGACAGGAAGTTCGGCAGATAAACAATCGTTTGAATCGTGCGCTTTGCCCATTTGATGCGGATTTCATTCAGCAAGAGGGCAAATACGACCGGGACAATTGTTCCGAGCACGATCTTCCAACTGGCGATGATCACCGTGTTCATCAGAATCTGCAGACTGTCTGGAATTTCAAGCATGTACTTGAAGTTAGCCAAGCCGACCCAGGTCGACCCCAATATTCCCTTGGCAGGAATATAGTTTTGAAAGGCCATCACGATGCCCAGCATCGGCACAAAGCTAAAGACTAACAGAAACAGCATACCCGGCAGCATCATTAAGTGGTACATGAGCTGGGAGTTTTTGCCCTTCCCCTGCTTACGGGTCAGCTGCAGGTCGACCCCTTTTTTACGAGTCAATTGCATATGGAAATCTCCTCTCCATGATTTTTCTTCAAAATCAGCTTATTGCTAATCGACTCGTTAATGGGCTGCGGCATCCTTTTCAACTTCCTTAGTAATTTGATCGCCGCCCAGTTTCTTCCATTCTTTGACAAAATCATCAAACTTGTCAGGACTTTCTTGGTTCGTAACGATCTTTAAGAAAGTCGCGTCTTCCAGCTTAGCAAGGTTCGCGCCCTTTTGTTTCATGGTCTTGGTTTGACCAAAGAATACAGGGTGAACTTCTTCTACATCCTTCAGCGCTGCTTTCATCTTGCCGGTGGAAACGATTCGGGTAATATGGCCGCTCCAGGCATTGTTATCGGGATGCTTAGGATCTTTGTCGTAATCCTTGATCTTCAAATAGTTTTGATAGTCATCCAATACCAGCGTCTTGGGATCTTTTTTACCGTCTAATGCTTTCACGATGTTATCGTGCATATCGGTAGTCGCTGTCGCGTAGTTCACTAGAATATCGAAAGGCTTGCCGCCGTCGTAGCCTTTTTTACCAAATTCTACGATTGGTTTGTAATCATAGTCTTCATAAACCAATTTATCGTTAAGCAGGCTGGCAATCTTCGGTAACAGTTCAGGATGCTTGAAGCCCTTGCGGACAACGAAGAAAGTGCCGGCCGTGTTTTGGGTATACGCCTTGATTTTGCCGCTATTGCCTTTAATGATGTAGGGTTGCCAATTTGCCTTCGGGTTATTCTTATACGCATCAGTCAGCGGGTAATCGCCAGACCACCACGGCCCAAAGAATGCCCCGCATTGGCCGTTGGTGATTACTGTTTCAATCTTGTCCCGCACACTCATTTGCGGATCAATAATGCCTTCTTTGAACCAGCCCTGCAGGTAGGTCAACGCCTTCTTGGTTTGCGGGGTGATCGAACCATAGACGATCTTACCGTCCTGTTTGATCCATTGCCGCGGGAAGGAGTCGAACTTGGACATGATATCGTCGGCTTGGAATAGGGCGGCGTAATTACCGCCGACATTCTTGGACAAGCCTAACCCGATAGTCTTACCTTTGCCGTTATTACCAGGATCTTTGGCGACGAATTCCTTCAGGATCTTTTCAACATCGTTGATGGTCTTGGGCTCGGCTAAATGCAGTTTGTCCATCCAATCCTTACGAATCCACAGCATGGTAGGGATATTGTTGGTTTGGGTGGATGGCAGCGCCATCAATTTGCCGTTGAAAGTAGCTTGCTGCAAAGCTCGGCCATCGTAGGAATCATACATGGCCTTGATTCGTTTGGTCGTACTGGTCTTATACACGGACGACAGGTTGGCAATCAAATCGTTATCCACCAATTGTTCCAGCTGACTCTGGTTCACCGCCATAATATCGGGCAGATCGCCGCTGGAAATGGCCATGGCTACTTTTTGGTCATAGTTATCGCCGGTTTCGGCTTCAAACTTATCTTTGCTGACGGCGTTCAGGTTCTTTTTAATATAGCGGGTATAGTCGTTGTTCTCGTAAGTATCCCCTTTAGGCAGCTTAGGCGCACCGGGGATGGCTTTGCCAATCGTATACGTGACGGATTGGCTGTACTTGCCATAAGGCTTGAGCTCAGCCGTCGTGGCTTTGCTCGTGTTATCAGATGCGCCGGAGTCTCCCTTGCTCATGCAGGCAGCTAACAATAATGGTGCGGCTAAGATAACCGCAGATAAAACCAACTTGCGAATCTTCATGGAAAAATCCTCCTAATTAGTTTGGCTTACGTATACGTTTACGTAAGCCGTAAATTGAGGCAATATTGAATTATACCGACCGCCGTTCAACGATCGTGTGGGGTAAAATTTCAGACTCAATGAGCTGATTAGATTCCACCGCATCGATAATCTTCCGGCCGGCCTTAGCCCCCATCTCGAAAAATGGCTGGCTGATCGCCGTTAATGGCGGGTTAGACATCTCAGCCACTCGGGTATTGTCGTACCCAATGACCGCAATGTCTTTTGGCACCTGTAACCCTTCCTGCGTGGCCGTCACAATGATCCCGATGGCGGTATCGTCAGATACGGAAAACACCGCTTCGGGTCGATTGCTTAATTGGAAATAGTATTTCATCGCCTGGATCCCGGATTCAAACGAGAACGTGCCATAAAAAATCCAGTCAGGATCGACCGGCAAATGGTGCTTCTGCATGGCGCGCTTGTAGCCATTGATCCGCGGTACCCCAGCGATTTGGTCGCTGATATTTGGCCCGGCAATGGCAATCTTTTCATAGCCATGGTGAATCAAATATTCGGTGGCATCAAAGGAAGCCGACTCATCATCGACTTTGATATACGGAATGCTTTTATCCGACTTGGTGGAAACCAAGACAACCGGAAAGGGCAGGCCATTGATTTGGGTAATCACGTTTTGCACTAAAGCCATGGACGCAATGACCAGACCTTCGACCCGGCGTTCTGCCATGAGACTGATGATTTCGCTGAGGTTGATCCCATCAGCACTGGCATGCGCGATAATGACCCCATAACCATGCTTTTGGGCTTCTGACTCGAGCCCTTCGATAATATCCCCATAGAACAGAGTCGGTGACGTGGGCATGATCAGGCCAATGATGTGGGCCGAACTTTTTTTCAGACCGGCCGCCATTTCGTTGCGGTAGTAGTTCATACTCTCCGCTGCTGCCATGACTTTCTTTCTTGTTTCTTCGCTGTACCCTCCCAAATTGTTGAGCACCCTAGAGACGGTGGCGATCGATACACCGGCTAAAGTGGCGATGTCCTTGATAGTTGGCATTTGCTTTCCTCCACGTAAACGTTTACTAAGACAGAGTAACACATGTTGGCACGGATGCCAATATGTAATCGCTTAAATAACGTCTTATTTTCTCGATTTTGTACAGCTTTGAGAAATATTGTCAAATCGTCACTTCTGTAAGTCCTTATAATAACACTTCCTTTCTTCTGGCAGAAACCGTATGCACTAGCAAGAGCCATCAAGAAAAATGTTCTGCTGAACACTGACTTGGCTGTGCAAGCCAAAATAAGCAAACCGCTTGCCCCTCAAGGCAATTGGTCTGCTTATTCAAAAAATGTTTGACTGCTCAAACCAGCAATAATACTCGCTGAAGTTTACTGCTTGGCGGGTACGACATCCGAGAGGTCAGCCCCGTTGGTTTGAATCACATGCTGGTACCAGTAGAAGGAATCCTTCTTAGACCGAGCCAGCGTGCCTTCGCCGGCATCATTCTTGTCGACATAGATGAACCCGTAACGCTTATCCATTTGACCGCTGCCGGCGGAGACCAGATCAATGAAGCCCCAAGGGGTATAGCCCATCAGCTTGATGCCGTCTTCTTCGACCGCCAGCTTCATTTGTTCAATATGCTGGCGCAGGTAGTCGACCCGATACGGATCGTGGACACTGCCGTCCGCTTCGCGCTTATCGATCGCCCCAAAACCGTTCTCGACGATGAACAAGGGCAGATCATAGCGATCGGCGAACCAGTTCATGGCATAGCGCAATCCTTGGGGATCAATCTGCCAGCCCCATTCTGAACGCTTGACAGTGGGATTCTCCACCCCATCCCGGCCTTCGACATACTTGAAGCTGGCCGGTTCGTTCTTTTGCGCCTTCACGGCGAAGGACATGTAGTAGCTGAAGCCAATGTAATCAACTGTCCCCGCCTTGAGCACGTCCAAGTCAGCCAGGGTAATATCCAGATTGAAGTGCTGATTCTTCTGGTATTGCCGCAGCCATTCCGGATAACGGCCCTTGGCCTGGACATCAGCGAACCAGTAGCGCGTCTGCATCGCCCGTTCGGCCTTGAAGACATCCCGAGGATCGGGGCTGGCCGGATAGATCGGCACCATGGCGATCATCGCGCCAATTTGGAAGTCCGGGTTGATTTCATGGCCAATCTGAACCGCCAGTGCACTGGCCACCGTCTCATAATGGGCCGCTTGGTACATCACTGCTTCGGCGTTTTCCCCTGGCTTGATTTGAATTCCAGAATTGGTGAACAGAGCAAACGTGCCATTGTATTCAGTTTGGTTGTTGATCTCGTTGAACGTCATCCAATACTTGACCTTATCCTTATACCGCTTGAATACAGTCGTGGCAAAACGGACGAAGAAATCGATGACCTGCCGATTGCGCCAGCCGCCGTATTCTGTCACCAAATGGTAGGGCATCTCGAAGTGGGACAACGTAATCACCGGTTCGATGCCATATTTCAGTAATTCATCGAACAAGTCATCATAGAACTGCAAGCCTGCTTCGTTCGGCTCCGTTTCGTCCCCATTAGGATAGATTCGGGTCCAAGCGATCGATGTCCGAAAGGCCTTCAATCCCAATTCAGCAAAAAGCTTCACGTCTTCTTTGTAATGGTGGTAGAAATCAATGGCCTCATGGTTCGGGTAGTTCTCACCGGGCTGTACGCCGTCGGTGATCCGCCGAGGCGTCCCATTACCCCCAGCCGTCATGACGTCGGCCACACTGACGCCCTTGCCGCCAGCCTGCCAGCCGCCCTCCAGTTGATGGGCCGCCACAGCGCCGCCCCATAAGAAATTCTTTGGTAATCCACTCATAATCGATAATCCGCCTTTCTTCATAACTCTCCTTGTTAGTGTATCCGCTATCAGAAAGGAGGGCTAGAGCAAAACCGGGCAAAAAAACACCCGTCAGGAAACAAAATATGTTCCTTGGCGGGTGATTTGTTTTAGGCGGGAGGGCACAGTAGTCCTGTGAGTAGGCTGACTGAATTGCAATGGAGGTAGTGCCAATGCGTAGCAAGCGGAGGCGGAATGGGCTCAGTGGTGTAACTACACGGCGGCTTGCCGCCGATGTAGTTAGGCGACTTTGAGACCGCACAGCGGGCTCAAAGCGCCGTCACCACGTTCCAGCCCATTCCGCCGGAGCTTGCGGAGCACTTGGCACGGGTATCAGCGACGATTTCTCACTCTTCTTCCTCCCCCATCCGCAACTTCTCCAACCGGTGCCCCAGCAATTCCAGCAAATACACCACCGGTACCTGAGTCGTATTATTCAGCGACCCATTCTTGATTTCCGGCATATAGTAGGCGATGACCAAGTCCGACAAATGGGCCAGCGTCGAATTCGTCCGGTTCGTCACCGCGATGATCTGCGCATCCGTCCGCCGGATCTGGGTAACCATGTCCAGCACTTCCTTAGTCTCGCCGGACACCGACAGAATCAAAAACACCGTGTGCCTCAGAATCGTCGGATCATCGGCTAACGGCTGGAAAGGATCAACGATCGGCAGCGTCAGCTTGCCCGTATTGGCAATAAACCGGGCACCGTATTGCGCCAGATAACCGCTGCTGCCGATACCGAACGTATAGATCTGGTTGGCCGCCGCCAGCCATTTCACCGCTTGGTCCAGCAAATCGGTGAAGTCCCGGGAATTCACCTTTCTGAAAAAATCAGCCAACGGGACTGTAATATCATATTGTTCCGGATGACCCTGATGCTCTTGGTTCAACCGATCTTGTTTCAATGAGAACTTCAATTCCGCGAATCCGGCATAGCCCATTTTAGTCGCAAATCGCAGGATCGTAGTCGTAGAAACGTGAGACTCGCTGGCCAGCTCGCGAATCGTCATTTTTTCCACCGCATCCCGATGTTTCATAATGTAGGCGTACACATCCGTCTCCAAACCATTCAGTGCCTGTACCTTGTCATAGGGAAACATTCATCCGCCGTCCTTTCGGAAAACCTTGATATATCCAGAATACAGCAGGATCAGCGCAACATACAACTCACCTTGCGTAATGTATGAGTGAGGTGAGCAAAATGATGATGATCTTTGGCGGTTTAACGGGAGCGTGTTGGGCGTCTTTTCTCTTATGCCAAACATGGCGCAGTACGCAAAACGGGCCGCAGCCGGCTCGGTCGTACTGCCCAGCCTGCCGCGGCCCGATCGCGGGCTACGATAATATTCCGGTACTCAGTTTCTTGATCCTGCGCGGCCGCTGCCGGCAATGCCGAGCAGCAATTGATCCGCTGGGGTGGTACGGCGAAATTGCGGGCCTGGTGGGCGGCAGTCTAGTCATCCGCCAACCGCCCAGCGTCATTACCTTCGCAGTGCTGCTCAGCATCCTCGCCGCCAGTGATCTCTACCGGTACAGCTTCACCGACGGCTGGTTCTGGCTCGGCGCCGCGGTCTGCCTTGTGTGCGACTGGCGCAGTCTGCACTGGTTGCCAGCTCTGCTGGTCTTTGGCGCCGGGATCCTGCCCGTGCGGCACCACCAGCTCGGTGACGGAGACTCGGAGGTCATTACTCTGGCGGCACTGCTGTTTGGGCTGATATCAGTGCTGGTGTGGCTACTGATTGCCAGCGGCTTGGGCATTGTCTTGATTCTAATGCGCCGGGGCGACCGACGGCAACCGTTGCCATTCTTACCAGTGTTACTAGTTGCTTTGCTGGTCTTGCTGAGCATATAACTTAGTGAATGTAACTACCTCCGTTACCGCGACACGCTGGTCGGCGGTACATTTGCCGGCCCAACTTGTTGTTGCCCTGAGGGGACAATTACTACAGGAGAGCTCAATAAGATGATTAAAACAAGTTTAAGTACTTTCATGTTCAAAATCCTTTCATTACGTTGGTGACAGTCTTAAAGTCCGGTCTGTAGCCAACATTTGTTAATTTCAGTATTACCACACAAACCGGAATTATGATATAATGGTTAGAAAATGAGGCTGATAGTATGACATCAAATATTGGAAAAGTCTTTCGAGAAATTCGGTTGAGTCGGCACCTGTCCTTGGATTACGTCAGTTGTAGTATCGTTACAAAATCTTTCCTCTCAAAATTTGAGCGGGGGCAATCGTCCATTATGTTTGAAAAATTGGTTGCGCTACTTGAAAGAATGCAAGTCACGATCACCGAATTCATGTATCGTGTCCACCATTACTTCTGGACTCCTACTCAGCATTTCTTTGTCGCCTTGAAACAGGCACAATCTGAAGGAAATACTGGTGACATTGAAAGCTTGATTGTAGAAGAAGCAAATCAAGTGGCACAACCACTCTCTATTCATGATCCTCACTATCTGCGAAAGATTGCGGCAGAATGTTCTCTGGCGGCCCTCAATGATACAAAACCCGCTCAAAACGATGTCGATTCAGCACTTGATCATTTGTTACAGACCGAAGACTGGATGCAGGCGGATTTAAATCTCTTTCTGTTTCTCATTCCTTTTTGCGGCGTGGAAACGTTAGTAGAGTATTCAACCGAAATTGCCAAAAAGTCAGTAGTATACCTAACAAGTGACGAAAATGGTCAGACCGTCGTCAATATCCAACTCAATATCCTTGCCATGTTGCTGTACAACAATGCCTTGTCTTCCGCTGGCACGCTAATCGGGCTCCTGTCGCAAAATGCCACTATGACCATGTATGCGGCTGAAAACCTCTTTATTTTTAAACATCTCCAAATCGTATATCACCATCTGCTTGCCGATCATTACGATTCTCAGGGCGCATACAAGGAACTCTTGGCTGTCATGAAGTTTCTCGATACAGGAAAAATCAGAACGGACGTTGAACAACAACATCAATCATTCCATGACAACGAATTGTTGTGATACTCATCTTCCTCCTTCAGAACCATTGATGGGTAGCTAGCGAACGCAACAGTGCCCAATAAATGCCGGTCGTACCATCCAGAAAGTAATCGTTAGTCAGATAAACCTGATTCGGCAACGGCCAAACCAGCGTATCATTCCGGGGTGAGGCGCTTACCAGAAGCAGTTGACGATACTTCCCAATCAGCGTTTGGTCACCGATCATCTCAGCAAGAAGCAATAATCCGGCCACGCCTCGACGCACATTGTCATATTGATAACCATGCCCGCGATCAATCGCCGTCAAAAGCTTATTCGCCGTATTCGAATAGCATGGATTCACCCGGCCATATACAGCGAAGAATGCAACCATGTCCTTCCAGTCCTGGATACGCAAAGTGCTCGCCGGTGCGCCGGTTGATTCAACCAATGGCCGCAATTCGTTAGCCAATTGTGCCAATGCTGCACTGACTTGAACCGATGAAAACCGGCGATGGTATAGGCTTAGAAAAATCCCAATACCGGAGATTCCCCGGTCCAAGCCATATAAATCTGGCGACGTCCTCTTAAATTCGGCCCATTTTGCAGAATTGCTAACGAGTTCGACACATTGCTTAGCAGTGGTTTGAACAAATTCTTGAATCTCCGGGTCGTCACAATCACCGATAAGAAACACACTAGCGACGCCGATTGCCCCATTACTGAAGGATAACACCATTTGTTTATCCTGATACGTATGCTGGATTGCTGCGTGGCTTACGGTAACAGAATACGACTGATCCGACCGATTCCCAGTCAGGGCTATATACTGAGAAATTACCCGACACAGCAGAATGCTGCCATTTGCTAAGCCTGGATGCGTCACGGCGGGATCAGGATACGCCACCTTGATCCAGTCTAAGATGTGCCGCACATCTGGCAAAAAGCAACGATCGTTGGCCCACCTGGTATACTCCAATATCAGGAGCAATGTACCAATAATGCCTTCGTTTAAGCTCAAGTAACCCGTATTCCGGTGAAAGGCTCCGGCACCCACCAATTCATACTTTTGGCGAAAATCCATATGCTGTATTCTGTTTTGAATATATTGCTTTGCGTCACTCAATACCTGGCTTTGCTTGTTATCATCAACGATCGTATCCCGCTCAGGAGCGGAATATTCCTTGTGAGCAACCTGATCCAAGCGATGCTGGATCTCGTCATCTGAAACGCCCTTGTCAGCCATCAGTGATATTCCACACATTCCCAACTGATATTGCACACTGGTTGCGGCCGTTAGTGATACAACACGGCGCAGTTTCGCGTAAAAATCAGTCAAATCGCCTTTTTCCGCTGCCTCACTGTATAATGGTAAGAAAGATGTGACCATATCAAACAATAATGCCCCAAAAGCGTAGGTGTCATCCGCAAACGTGCGGCGGCCAAGCACTGCATCATTCTGATAACTGAAAAAGCCTGGCGTCCCGCCGCTCAGCGGTTGGCGATCACTCACAAATGATGCCGCATCAAAGTCAATCAACGTCACTTGCTCATCGTTATCAACAAACACATTATCTGGCGAAACATCACCGTAAATGATACCCAGTCCATGTAGGAGAGTTAACTGATGCAGCAATGACTGCGAAATCCCCAGCATTTTCTGTGTTGTTAAGGCGAGGTGATTCATTACTGTGCGGAGTGATTGACCGGCAGCTTTCTGTTCAACCAGTAAATCTTGCTGATTGCTTTCTAGACTCAGTAACACTTTAGGCGCCCGTACAATCCCTACAATCTTATTTAAGATGAGTGCCTCACTAGCCAATCGATTCCGGGCATTTGTCCCTGCAAAAATTAACTGATTTGCTTTAGCGAGCTTTAAAAATGCCGGCTGCCCCCAATACTGAATTGAGAACACACTATCTTTAGCGTCTCGCCGAACCACCTTAGGCTGTTGAATACCAAGATCTTTGAGGGCAACTTGGCCGAGAGGGTCTTCAGATTCTACTCGACTGTGCTGAATAAATGCCAAGGGCAAAACCCAATTTGGACGTTCATGCTGGATAGCCATAACTTCCCGAAATCTATTACCTTTAGGCGTTTGCAACGTTGAATAGCGAAAGCCATGGTCATCAGTCTGATAGTGGGGATAATAAGTGCCATATCGGAGATAGATGTTGGTATGCCCAAACTCTATGTCAGTTGGAATCGCAACATGATCCGTTTCGGGCAATACAGACGCAAATGCGTGAACAATTCGGGAAATAGCTTTCTCAGATTGATTGGGACAATAGATGGTAATAATTTTCCCGGTCTCCAAGAAATCCACTGCGCCGGAAGTCAGCATCATGAGGGCGTGCTCAGTAATCGGCACTTTGTACCAACATTGGTTGGCTAATAGTACGGGGATAATTTGGGCAACCGTTTGGACAAAATGGTCACTGGTTACCGAAATATGAATTTTCCAACCTTGATCTGGTACCGCTTGCGGTCCCTTGAGATAAAGCCAAGCCCCGTCGAAGCTAATTGAATAACGGTGGGCAAGAAATCGATTCACTTGAGCAATTTTCACCAAATTATACAACAAAACATTCTCACCATACCTTTCAGTGCTGTTCAGCTGGGCTGTGCAATTGAATAATTTGATCAAACCGATCCTTGTTTTCAGAATGTAATTGGTGTGTTACGAATAACACAGATACGCCCTTCAAACTTAGAAACTGGTCTTCCACCGCAATGGCACTGGCCCGATTCAAACTGCTTGTTCCCTCATCAATCAGAAGAATCTTGCGATCCCGCAACAGTCCGCGAGCAAGGGCAAGTCGTTGCCGTTGACCACCGGAAAACAAGCGGCCATTTTCTCCGGCTAAATTATCTAATTTGTCTGGCAACAGCCGCACATAGGCATCCAAATCGCTTTCTGCCAGTGCATGCCATATTTCCTGATCCGTAAAATTATCGCCCAGGGTCAAATTGTACCGGACAGTTTCATTGAAAACGTAAGGCAGTTGATCAATGTATAGTACCTGACTTTGTAATACTGCCAAAGGTAATTGATTAAGTTCTTTTGTCCCAATTTGCACGGATCCCCGATACGCCCTTAACTTGCCCGACAGGATATTGAGTAATGTCGATTTACCTGCGCCAGAATCACCAACGATGGCTACTTTGCTAGGATATGGCACGTTAAAATTAATCGGTGCCAGTGCGAGTTTTCCATCATAGGCATAAGACAACTGTTTAGCTGTTAAATCACTGGCCATTGGCTTTGCTGCTTTAGACTGGTCATTACGGGCGTTGAGACTATCCAGATGATATTTGCTAAAAAGAGGCAGGACCCCTCGAATTGTATTCAGTTCTGGACCAAGGTTGGCTAAGCCGTTATAAACATTGGCTGAAAGTGACCCCGTTGTCATAATCGCCCCAATGCTCGTGATTCTTTGTAGTGCTAAATAACCCGTTAGTAAGCCGGTCAAGATTTGACTAGTCACGTTCACTGCCGCCCCAATAACCTCCGAAGCAGCATCAACCGTATTCTGATGAATTCTAGCCTTGGCTAATTTCTTACCACTGGTCATCAAGCTTGATACCATATTCCGTGTCTTATGAAACGCGAACAGTGTATCAAAGCCCGCCAGCACATCACCGATCTTCGATAAGAAGCTTTCATTTTGCTTCGTCGTCGCGACGCTCGCTGCTTCCATTTTGTGATGCATGATTTGCGGCAAAAAGGTCGTTACTAGTGAAGCGACCACAGTCAGAGCCACGATTGACCAATGATACTGAAATAGCACCACCAAGGACACGATTGGATCGGTGATGAAACTGATCACGGAATAAACTTTCTGAAACCCGCGCTCCTCAATCATCGTGATATCATTCGTCAACCAGGAAGCATAGGTATTGACGTTTTTCTCATGAAAGCCGGCGTACGTTTGCTTGCTTAAAACGGTCATGACATCCCGCCGCAATAGCAAATCCATCCGTTGCAATGCTTTTCCTTGCAAATATCGCCCAATAAACAGAAAAGCCATAAAGCCTAACCAGGCCGCAATTTCAAGCAGGGTGAAATAAATAAAGCGCTGGGTATGGAAGCTAATCAGGCTATTCAATGTATATGATCCCAATACGGCAGCAATCATCCGCAACACTGATTCGGTAGTGATGGCTAAAGCGATGACGACATTGATACCCTTGGTTCGCATAAAATACGTTAACATCTGAATCGCCACGCTCTCTGAAAATATGTTCTATGTATCCCCGAGTGTCAAACACCCAGGGGTGTTAGCCAATGTCATGGCTTACCGTACCGTATCATGATAGATGCTAGTCGTTGAATTGTAGCTGCAATACTTGTTAGTATCGTTTGGCATTGCGTCAGTTTCAGCGGTATCTGCTACAGAATCAAGCTGGCCCAGAACCATGGCCTGTTCATTCTCTTCACTCATCTTCATGTCAGTCACCTGTGTTTCCATCGAATACGCGTTTAGCGTTACTGAAGCCGGCGAGTAACTCGTACAACATATTCGCTACCCGGTTGAGGTTCGATGCTCTAATGCTCATCCCCCTCAACAACTATAGATTAGCATGGCCCCCTTAAACTGAACCCGATGTGTCATCACTTTTTTTCGAAAGTTCTATAACCCTTAGAATGACGCTGATTTTATTTTCAAGAATTAAGATTAATTAACTTTACGACACACAGGCCTGACGAGCGGACGCAAAAAAGCACGCCATCACAATTGATGACGTGCTTTCTCACACAACCTATTACTTATCCGAATCCTTAGGCTTCGTCGCCGTCTTCGTCGCCGAAATCGACGGATCATCGTCCGGTGCAGTGCCATCGGCAGCCGTACCATCACTGGCCGACTGACGCTTCATCTGCGCCTCGATATCGGAAATGGAATAAACACTCTCCGGCTTCTCGCCGACAGTCTTCGGTTCCATCTCGCGGTACTTCGCCATCCCGGTACCAGCCGGAATGATCTTCCCGATGATGACGTTCTCCTTCAACCCGATCAACGGGTCATTCTTGCCCCGGATCGATGCGTCGGTCAATACCCGAGTCGTTTCCTGGAAGGACGCAGCAGACAAGAAGCTGTTGGTCTCCAGGGCAGCCTTGGTGATCCCGAGCAGTACCGGCCGCGCAGTGGCGGGGATACTCCCCTTGATCAGGGTTTGCCGGTTCTGTTCGCCGAAATCAGCAATATCGAGCAAGGTACCCGGCAGAATGTCGGTGTCGCCCGGATCCATGACCCGCACCTTCTGGAGCATCTGGCGGATCATGACTTCGATATGCTTATCGCTGATATCCACACCCTGCATCCGGTATACCTTCTGGACTTCATCCAGTAGGTAGTTCTCGGTAGTCAGCGCATCGCGGACCTTGATCAGTTCCTTCGGGTCGATCGAACCAACGGTCAGCTTGTCGCCACGATGGACGTGGTCGCCTTCCTTGACCGTGACACTGGACGCATAAGGCACACTGTAAGTCCGGGTATCGGTCTTCCCTTCCACGGTGATCTCCCGGGTATGTTCAGCCGGGTTCTCATCAATGGCCGTGATCTCACCGGTGACTTCAGTAATGACCGACAGACCTTTAGGATTCCGCGCTTCAACAATTTCTTGCACACGGGGAAGCCCTTGGGTAATATCTTCGCCGCCGGCAACACCGCCGGTATGGAAGTTCCGCATGGTCAACTGGGTACCAGGTTCGCCGATGGACTGCGCAGCAACTGTACCGACTGCTTCGCCGACTTCGACCTCTTCACCAGTAGCCAAGTTCCGGCCATAGCAGCGACGGCAGACACCATGCTGCGTGTTGCAGGTGAAGACGGAACGAATCGTGACACTTTCAACACCAGCGTCAACGATCTTTTCAGCCAGGTCTTCGTCGATCAGGGTATTCTTCGGGGCGATGACTTCGCCCGTCTTCGGATCCATGACCGCCTTCATCGTGAACCGGCCGAAGATCCGGTCGTGGAGCGGTTCAATCATTTCGTTACCTTCACGAATGGCCGAAACCTTCACACCGCGATCCGTACCACAGTCCTCTTCACGGACAATGACGTCTTGGGCCACGTCGACCAGCCGCCGGGTCAAATACCCGGAGTTGGCGGTCTTCAAGGCCGTATCGGTCATACCCTTCCGGGCACCGTGAGTGGACATGAACATTTCCATGACGGACAAGCCTTCACGGAAGTTCGAGGTAACCGGGACTTCCATCATCCCGCCGTTCGGCGCGGCCATCAGGCCCCGCATCCCAGCCAGCTGAGTGAAGTTAGAAATGTTACCCCGGGCACCGGAATCACTCATCATGGAGATGGGGTTCGCCGGATCGAAACTATCGATCAAGCGTTGTTGAATGGTGTCCTTGGCTTCATTCCAGATGCTGATGATCCGGTTATGACGTTCCTCGTCGGTAATCAAGCCCCGCCGGAACTGCTTGGAAACCGTCGCTACCTTCTTGTGGGCATCGTCAACGATTTCCTGCTTATCAGCCAATTCCGGTACATCGGCGATCCCGACTGTGATCCCGGACAACGTGGAGATGGTGTAACCCAAAGTCTTCATGTCATCCAACAATTCGCTGGTCCGTTGTACCTTATAGATCTTGAATACTTGGGCAATGATATCGCTCAGGTAGCCCTTCTTAAACGGCTGGATCAATTCTGCGTTATCCAAATAATCATGGATATCTTGCCCCGCCTTCAGGAAGTACTTATCGGGTACCCCGTTGGTCAGGTTCTCAGTCGTCGGCTCGTTCAAATAAGGGAAGTCATCGGGCAGAATCTCGTTGAAGAGAATCTTGCCGATGCTGGTCACCAGGATCTGGTGGCGCTGGGCGTCCGTGAACGGCTTCTGTTTCAAACCGTCAATCGCTAACCCAACCCGAGTGTGGTAATGAACCTTGCCGGTACGATAAGCCATAACGGCTTCATTCGTATCCTTGAAGATCATCCCTTCACCGCGGCGGCCCTTATCTTCCAGCGTCAGGTAGTAGTTCCCCAATACGACGTCCTGAGACGGCGTAACGATGGGCTTGCCATCCTTAGGCGCCAGAATATGGTGGGCAGCCATCATCAGCATCCGCGCTTCAGCTTGGGCTTCATCAGACAGCGGTACGTGGATCGCCATCTGATCCCCATCGAAGTCGGCGTTGTAGGCTTCACAAGCAAGGGGATGGAGACGAATGGATTTACCATCAACCAGTACCGGCTCAAAGGCTTGGATCCCCAAACGGTGCAATGTCGGGGCCCGGTTCAACAGAACCGGCCGCTCCTTGATCACATCTTCGAGGACGTCCCAGACATCGTCGTTTTGCCGTTCAATTTGGCGCTTGGCGTTCTTGATGTTGGAGGCCAAGTTGCGCTTGACCAGTTCCCGCATGACATAGGGCTTGAATAATTCCAAGGCCATTTCCCGGGGTACCCCGCACTGATAGAACTTCAGCGTCGGGCCAACATCGATAACGGACCGGCCAGAGTAGTCAACCCGCTTGCCCAGCAAGTTCTGCCGGAACCGGCCTTGCTTACCCTTCAGCATATGGGACAGGGACTTGAGCGGACGGTTACCCGGACCAGTCACTGGCCGACCGCGCCGGCCATTATCGATCAGCGCGTCAACGGCTTCTTGGAGCATCCGCTTTTCGTTTTGGACGATAATGTTCGGGGCATGCAGGTCAAGCAGGCGCTTCAACCGATTATTACGGTTGATGACCCGGCGATACAAATCATTCAAGTCAGAGGTGGCAAACCGGCCGCCTTCGAGTTGAACCATCGGCCGCAGATCCGGCGGGATCACCGGAATGACATCCATCACCATCCATTCCGGCTTGTTGCCGGATTCCAGGAAGGCATCCAGAATGTCCAACCGGCGGATCGAACGGGTCCGCTTTTGGCCAGAAGCCGTCTTGAGCTCTTCCTTAAGTTCAACGACTTCCTTTTGTAAATCAACATCGCGCAACAGTTCCTTGACGGCTTCTGCACCCATCTTGGCGTTGAAGCTGTCGCCGAATTGTTCACGCTTCTCGCGGTATTCCCGTTCTGTGAGCAGCTGCTTCTTTTCCAGATCAGAATCACCGGGATCGATGACGACGTAGGAAGCGAAGTAGATGATTTCTTCCAGTGCCCGAGGGGACATATCGAGTACCAAGCCCATCCGAGAAGGGATGCCCTTGAAGTACCAGATGTGGGAAACAGGAGCGGCCAATTCAATATGGCCCATGCGTTCCCGGAGAACCTTGGAGCGGGTCACTTCGACGCCGCACCGGTCGCAGACAATGCCCTTATACCGAATCCGCTTGTACTTGCCGCAGGCACATTCCCAGTCCTTGGTCGGACCGAAAATACGCTCGTCGAACAAGCCATCGCGCTCGGGCTTCAGCGTCCGGTAGTTGATGGTTTCCGGCTTCTTAACTTCTCCGTAAGACCACGAACGGATCTTATCCGGAGACGCCAAGCCGATTTGCATGCTTTCAAATTTATTGACGTCTATCAATGCGTGCCCTCCTACTTGTTGTCGTTGGTACTATCCTTCGCAGCTGGTGCACTCTTGCCATCAGTCGCAGCGGCGGTTGCTTTCGCAGCATCCTCTTCGGCCTTCTTAGCTTCCTGCTCCGCAGCGTATTTGGACAGTGCATCGACGTTCAGTACGTCATCATCGTCATCGTCCATGTCCCGCAGCTCGATTTCGTTCTTATGACTGTCCAGGACCTTCATATCCAGACCCAGGGCTTGCAATTCCTTAACCAGTACCCGGAAGGATTCCGGTACCCCCGGCTTAGGAATCGGGTCGCCCTTCACGATGGCTTCATAGGTCTTGACCCGGCCCACGACATCATCGGACTTGTAAGTCAGGATTTCTTGCAGGGTATAAGCTGCCCCGTAAGCTTCCAAAGCCCAAACTTCCATTTCCCCGAAACGCTGACCACCGAACTGAGCTTTACCACCCAGCGGCTGCTGCGTCACTAAGGAGTACGGTCCGATGGAACGGGCATGGATCTTATCATCAACCATGTGGGCCAGTTTGAGGTAATACATCACCCCAACGGCGATCCGGTTATCAAACGGTTCACCCGTACGGCCATCGTAAAGGATGGACTTGGCGTCAGACGCCATGCCGGCCTCTTTGACCGTTGCCCACAGATCTTCATCCCGCACACCATCGAATACTGGTGTGGCCACATGAATGCCTAAGTTCCGAGCGGCCATGCCCAGGTGCAATTCCAGCACCTGACCAATGTTCATCCGGGACGGCACACCCATGGGGTTCAACAGAATGTCAACCGGGGTACCATCAGGCAAGTACGGCATGTCTTCTTCAGGAACAACGATGGACACTGTCCCCTTGTTACCATGCCGGCCGGCCATCTTATCGCCGACTTGGATCTTCCGCTTCTGAGCGATATAAACCCGCACCAGCATATTCACACCAGGGGACAGCTCATCGCCGGCCTCCCGGGTGAAGATCTTGACGTCTTGGATAATACCGCCGCCGCCATGGGGTACTTTCAAGGATGTATCCCGCACTTCACGGGCCTTTTCCCCAAAGATGGCATGGAGCAAGCGATCTTCCGCGGACAGTTCGGTCATTCCCTTGGGGGTGACCTTGCCGACTAAGATATCGCCGTCGCGGACTTCGGCACCGATCCGGACGATCCCGAATTCGTCCAAGTCCTTCAGCGCGTCTTCACCGACGTTGGGAATTTCACGGGTGATTTCTTCCGGTCCCAGTTTGGTGTCCCGCGCTTCGGATTCATATTCTTCAATATGGATCGAAGTGTAGACATCATCCTTAACCAGCCGTTCGCTCAAGACAACCGCGTCTTCGTAGTTGTACATGTTCCAAGTCATGAAGGCAATCAGCGGGTTTTGGCCTAAGGCTAACTCGCCGTTCTCCATGGCCGGCCCATCGGCGATCACTTCGCGGTCGTCGATCTTGTCGCCCTTGCGGACGATTGGCCGCTGGTTGTAGCTCTTACCAGAATTAGACCGGCGGAACTTCGTCAATTTGTACTTATCCAGGGCCCCGTCTTCGCGGCGGACCCGGATTTCCTTGGCATCAACGAATTCGACCGTGCCGGCATGTTCAGCCAGCATCGCGGTCCCCGAGTCATGGGCGGCCACATATTCCATCCCGGTACCGACTAACGGCGCGTGGGGATTGATCAGCGGCACAGCCTGCCGCTGCATGTTGGCACCCATCAGGGCCCGGTTGGAGTCATCGTTTTCCAAGAATGGAATACAAGCGGAGGCAACAGAGACAACCTGCTTGGGTGAAACGTCCATGTAGTCGACGTTGTCCGGGCTGGTTTCAATGTTGTCATCCTTGTGCCGGGCCAAAACCGTCTTGTCCCGGAAAGAACCGTCATCGTTCAAGACCGAGTTGGCCTGGGCAACGATGTAGTTATCTTCTTCGTCGGCGGTCAAGTAGTCGATCTTATCGGTCACCTTGTGGGTTTCCCAAGAAACCCGACGGTATGGGCTTTCGATAAAGCCATACTTATTCACCCGGGCATACGTGGCCAGGTTGTTGATCAAGCCGATGTTCGGGCCTTCAGGGGTTTCAATGGGACACATCCGGCCGTAATGCGTATAGTGGACATCCCGCACTTCGTAACCGGCCCGATCCCGGGTCAAACCACCCGGTCCAAGGGCGGACAAACGCCGCTTGTGGGTCAATTCGGCTAAGGGGTTGTTCTGGTCCATGAACTGGGACAGTTGGGAGGACCCGAAGAATTCCTTAACAGCCGCAACGACCGGCCGAATGTTGATCAATTGCTGGGGGGTCACGGTATTAGCGTCTTGAATCGACATCCGTTCCCGCACGACCCGCTCCATCCGGGCTAACCCGATACGGAACTGGTTCTGGAGCAATTCGCCCACGGAACGAATCCGCCGGTTGCCCAAGTGGTCGATATCATCCGTCGTGCCAATGCCTTCTTGCAGATTTAAGAAGTAGTTGACAGAGGAGAAAATGTCAGCCGGGGTCACGTGCTTGGTCTTAGGATCAATATGACCGTTGCCGATCATGTTAACTTCCCGTTCCGGATCCGTCTTGGAATAAACCTTGACGATTTGGAGGACCATCGGATCAGTCACAACGCCGTCTTCAGAGGGCGTATACGTGATCGTCTTGAAGTCATCCCGATCCAGATAAGGCGCCAATTTGGCCATAACTTTGCGATCGATCAAGTCGCCCTTATTGGCAATGACTTCGCCAGTATCCGGATCAGCCAAGGTTTCAGCCAGGGTTTGGTCCAGCAGGCGGGTCTTCAGGTTTAATTTCTTATTGAACTTGTACCGGCCAACGGCTGCTGTATCGTAGCGCTTGGGATCAAAGAAGCGGGCATACAGCAAGGACCGGGAACTGTCGGCTGTCTTCGGTTCGCCGGGGCGCAACCGTTCATAGACATCCTTCAAGGCCTCATCGACCCGCGGATCTTCTGTATTCTTGTGAATATCCTTTTCCAGCGTCAGCATCAAGGATTCAGAATCACCGAGAATGTCGATGATGTCGGAATCAGAGCCGAAGCCCAGGGCCCGCAGCAATACCGTGATGGGCAGCTTCCGGGTGCGATCGATGCGGACGTAAGCAATATCCTTGGCGTCTGTCTCGTATTCGAGCCAAGCCCCGCGGTTGGGGATCACTGTGGTGCCCCATGTCGTCCGTGAGTTCTTGTCGACTTGTGAATTGAAATAAACGCCGGGAGAACGCACCAACTGGGAAACGATCACTCGCTCCGCCCCGTTGATGATGAATGTCCCCTGCTCGGTCATTAACGGGAAGTCACCGAAGAAGACATCCTGGGATTTAATTTCCCCGGTGTCGTGGTTGGTGAGCCGTAATGTAACGTGCAGCGGTGCAGAGTAATTGGCATCGTGCTGGCGTGCTTCTTCTACCGTATACTTGGGTTCCAGCAGCTTGTATCCTTGATACTCCAAGGATAACTTGCCTTGGAAATCGTCGATGGGCATAATGTCATCGAACATTTCCTTCAAGCCTTCGTCCAAGAACCATTGATAAGAATTCGATTGAATTTCGATCAGGTTAGGCAGATCCAGTACTTCCTTGATGCGCGCATAACTTCTGCGGGTGCGGTGTTTACCATATTTCACTAAATGACCTGACAAATGATTCACCCCTCATAAGTTGTGACCCGAGCCGGCAGCGGAAATTGTTAAGATTTTGTTAAGATCGCTGGTTTGTTCGGTTTTTGGGCAAAATAAAGGTCAAAAACAGTCCAGCTACCTGGTTGTTTTTGACCACTATTTTGCAAGTCCCGGACAATAGATCGCGACTCGCTTTTCCGACTCATAGACATATACTTTTACAAGTATACTCCGTAAATTCTAAAAGTCAACCCACCCACTGCATCGTCAATTCTGCTTCACCGGTGGCGTCGTCCACCTGCCGGGCAATGGTGGTAAATTGCTGCTGGGCGTAGAACTGATAGGCGGGCTGATTCTTGACATAGACGTGCAGTGTAATACGCCGATGGTGCTGCTGCAGATAGCGGATCAGCGCGGTGCCGACACCGTGCTGCCGGCTGGCCTGATCCACGAAGAGCCCAGCCAGCTCATTACCCTGCATCCCGGCAAAGCCGAGGATCCGGCCTTGGTCGTCCACCGCGACAGTCACTTCGGCATCCGGCAGGGCTGCCAGCAGTGCGGCCTGATTCTTCTCCCAATATTCACTGGGAATGAAGTGATGGGCCTGCTGGTTGCCGGCCAGCCAGATCTCCCCCAACCGTTTCAGCTGGCTGGGCGTTAGATTGTTTATTGTATGCACTGTGACCATCATTGTCGACCTTTCTGCTCACGCATGTTGAACAGCCTTCCGCTGGTGCGGCCGGCGTACCCGCTGACCACGGAGAAAATCGCCAGGCCGGACGGGATGCGGACAATGGAACGTGACGATCTGCATGGCGTGGGGTGCGCGATCAATGGCGTTGCCGTCTTCATCGAACAAATCCTGCAGCGTCATCGCATAGTGAGTGAACCCAGGACCATAAAATTCAATGGGGTCGCCGATTCCAAAGTTGTTCCGCTGCTGAACCGTCACCGTCTGGGTGGCTGCATCGTAAGCCTGAACTTCGCCAATGAAGCGGTACTGCGGCCGTTCCCGCCCTTCGTCGAAGAGCTCATCCTGTTCCGTCGGGGTACCATAGTAAAAGCCAGTGGACATACCGCGCTGGGCAACTTTCCACAGGTCATCCACCCAAGCCGGATCCGTATGGTAATGTGCCGGATCGCGCATGTATGCATCCACTGCCGCGGAATAAACATTGGCCACCGTCGAGACGTAATGCACTGTCTTCATCCGCCCCTCAATTTTCAATGAATCCACGCCAGCATCGATCAAGTCCGGAATATGGTCGATCATGGCCATATCCACCGCACTCATGGAGAAGGCTTCTTTCTTCCCGTCTGGACCGACACTAGTCAGGTCGTTTTTCTGACCGAGCTGAGGCATGTCAAATATATCGTACTTCCAGCGGCAGTTCTGGGCACAGCCGCCCCGGTTGGCATCCCGCAGCCCCATATGATTGGACAGCACACAGCGGCCGGAGTAGCCGATGCACATCGCCCCATGGATGAAGGCTTCGATCTGGATGTCCGTGTGCTGGCGCATTTCTTTGATTTCTTCAATCCCGACTTCCCGAGCCAAGACGACCCGTTCCAAGCCCTCATCCTGCCAGAAATTCAAGGTTTCCCAGTTGCAGGAAGACGCCTGGGTAGATAGATGAATCGCTAAGCCTGGGGCGGCCAAGACGCAGGTCTGGATCAATGCTGGATCGGAAACGATCACAGCGTCAACACCGGTTTCCTGCACATGCTGGAAGAATTCCTCAGCCCCGGGCAAGTTGCCCTCGTGGGCGACGATGTTGGCCGCCACATAGACCTTGGCGTGGCGAGCATGGGCGTACTCGACGCCTGCCCGCATCTGGTCAAAGGAGAAATTCCCCGCCCGCGTCCGCAAGCCATAGGCGTCGCCGCCGATATAGACCGCGTCTGCTCCGTAGTCAATGGCCACCTGCAATTTTTCTAACGTCCCGGCTGGGGCAAGTACCTCTGGTCTTTTTATCATTTATTGCACCTCGTTTGGATCAATATCAAAGAATCCAGTATCCGTTGCGCGATTGGCGGGCGTGTTGTCCGCGATCACGTGCTGGCCATCCGCGGCCAGATCTGCCGTCCATGTCCCAGCCGCCAGCGCATCCCGGGCGTGAACGAACGCCGCCGCAATTTGGGCAAACTGCTGGCCGGGCACGAACAATCCATCCAGCTTCCAGTACTGGATGCCCAAATCGTGGACCCTGGTCAGCGCCGGCATCAGGTTCACATCATTCGTGGCAAAGACATGAGTGCCATTGATGTCCTCATAGATCGAGTAATGGGTCTCCGGCTTATGCGGCGCGGAAATGAACAGACCGCGCTGACGGTCGGACCGTTCCTGGTGCTGTTTCACGAAAGAAAAATAGTTATCCACCAGCGGCCGGCCGGATTGATGAATCACACTGGCGCCATAGACCAGATAGGACACCGGAATATCGACATGCTGCATGAGCGGCACCAGCTCACCATAAGGCACTTCCGGTGCGACTTGCGCCGCCACCGCCCCATGCCGGCCCCAGAAGTTGATCTGGCGGGAACTGGTCACCAAATCAGCGCCATCATAGAGATACGGCAGCGGAAACCGGTTGGTTTGCAGCACATGGATCGCCCCAGGGTCGCCGATGCTGACCATGTCCACGTGCAGGTCGGTGAGAAATTGGAGGTAGTCGGCTACTTTAACGATGCGATCGTTATGAAAAATAGCGTTGACCGCCACCATGATTTTCTTCCCGGCTTGGTGCGCCAGCTGGACCAGGGCCGGTAATTCATCCCGGCCAAAACTGTGCGGGAGGCGCAAGCCGAATTCGTCCTCCCCGGCATATAGCCAATCCACCCCAGCATTCAGCAAGTGCTGAGCCTGTTCCCGGGATTCCGTTGTCGCTATGATCTCTGCCACGTTGTGACCATCCTTCCATTGAAAGCAATGGTTTTATTGTAGCACGAAAGAAGCACCAGACAACCGCAGAGGTTGTCTGGTGCTTCTTGGTATGCATTATGCTTTAACGGTTTCTTTCGGAGCAGCCGGTTTCTTCTGGTGATCGTGGGGGTGCTTCACCGTAACAGTGATCTTCCCCTTGCGCGCACCGATCGTAATGTGATCGCCGGCCTTGATCTCGCCGCTGAGCAGCATCTCGCTGACGCTGTCCTCGACTTGCCGTTGCAGGGCCCGGCGAATCGGCCGAGCGCCGTAATCAGGATCGAAGCCCTTAGCCGCGACGACATCAAGGGCGGAAGTGGTCATCTTGACCGACACATCCTGTTCCTCGAGCCGCTGCAGAACCTGCTTGGACATGATCCGGACGATCTTGCGCAGTTGTTCCTTATCCAATGGATGGAAGACAACCACTTCGTCGATCCGGTTGATGAATTCCGGACGGAAGAACTGCTTCAACGCATCCAGAATCTTGCCCCGCATATCGCTGTAATCTTGCCCCTTATCCTGAACACCAAAGCCCACAGACTTGTCGTCGCGGACAGCGGTGGCACCCAGGTTGGAGGTCATGATCAGAATAGTGTTGCGGAAATCGACCCGACGGCCCTTGGCATCCGTCAAATAACCGTCATCCAGGACTTGCAGCAGAATGTTGAAGACATCTGGATGGGCCTTTTCCACTTCATCGAAGAGGACGACCGAATACGGCTTGTTGCGAACCTTTTCGGTCAATTGACCGCCCTCGTCGTAGCCTACGTAACCCGGAGGCGAACCGATGAGCCGCGAGGTGGTGTATTGTTCCTGGTACTCAGACATGTCGACCCGAATGAGGTTATCCTCAGAGCCGAACATTGCCTCAGCCAGGGCCTTAGCCAGCTCGGTCTTGCCGACGCCGGTGGGGCCGAGGAACATGAACGAGCCGATGGGCCGGCTGGGATCCTTCAAACCGCTGCGGGCCCGGCGAATGGCCCGGGCAACCGCGGAGACAGCTTCGTCCTGGCCAACGACCCGTTTGTGGAGAATGCTCTCCAGGTTCACCAGCCGTTCGCTTTCGCTCTTTTGCAGCTGGGTCAGCGGCACGCCAGTCCATTCTGAAACGACCTGAGCAACATCCTCGCCAGTGACTTGGATGTCGGTCCGAATACCGGACGTATCGTCCTTGGCCTCGGTAGCTTCCAGCTGAGACTTCAAGCTCATTTCGTCTTCCCGATAGTTGGCGGCCGTTTCAAAGTCTTGGTTCTCAATAGCCGCTTCCTTCTTGCTGATCAGGTCGCGAATCTTGTCCTGCAGCTTATCTTCCGGGGATTTCTTGTCGGCGGAATCCAAGCGGACCTTCGCGGCAGATTCATCCACCAGATCGATGGCCTTATCCGGCAGGAAACGGTTCGTGATGTAGCGATTCGATAGGACAACGGCTTCGTGCAAGGCCTCATCACTGATGGTGATCCCGTGATGCTGCTCATAACGCGGGCGCAGGCCTTTCAAAATCTGTTCAGTTTCTTCCGGGGTCGGCTCGTCGATCTGTACCGTGGCAAACCGCCGCTCCAACGCGGAATCTTTTTCAATATACTTCTGATATTCATCCAGTGTGGTGGCCCCGATCAATTGGAGCTCACCCCGGGCTAGCGCCGGCTTCAAAATATTGCTGGCATCAATCGCCCCTTCGGCACCACCGGCGCCGATCAAGGTATGCAGTTCATCAATGAAGAGAATGACGTTGCCATCCCGGTAAATTTCATCAATGACTTTCTTCAATCGGTCTTCAAACTCGCCCCGATACTTGGTACCGGCCACCAAAGACCCCATATCCAGCATCATCAGGCGCTTGTTGGCCATGTCCTCAGGAACCTTGCCGTCAACAATACGTTGGGCCAAGCCTTCAGCGATGGCGGTTTTACCCACCCCTGGCTCACCCACCAGGACAGGATTGTTCTTGGTGCGGCGGGACAGGATCTGAATGACCCGGCGGACTTCCTTTTCCCGGCCAACAACCGGATCCATTCCGTTCTCGCGCGCGAGTTGGGTCAGATCCCGGGCTAAGCCATCCAAGGTCGGCGTGCCCTGAGGATTGCCCGCAGCACTGCGCCGATCCGTCGGCCGCTTGCTGCCAGTATCCCGGACACCCATTTTCTTCAATAATACCTGGCGCGTCTTTGACAGGCTCAGACCAAGATTAGTCAGAATCCGTGCAGCCAGAATATCATCCTCATGGAGAATCCCCAGCAGCATGTGTTCCGTCCCAATCTTGCTGGCGCCTAAGCGCTTTGCCTCGTCACCGGCGTAGGAAAGAATCTGCTTCGCCTTTGGTGAATAGGGCAAGTAACTTGTCTCATCGGGCTGATCAGAAGCAGAAGTCGCCCCGAAGCCCGTGAAGCGTTCAATTTCTTCTTTCACGTCGTCCGGACTGATGGTCAGCTGCCGCAAGGTTTTGCCGGCCACTCCGTCCGTCTCCAGCACCAGTGCCAACAGCAAGTGCTCCGTCCCCACTGCATGGTGGTGGAAGTAGCGGGCTTGCTGTTGGGCAAGGGCTAACACGTTACGGGAGCTATTCGTAAATAAGTTGTCCAATTGACTCTGCTCCTTTCGTAGTCGCAAAGTGATTCAGGTGCTTAAAAATGAGAGGATCACGATGTCGCTATCAATACGATGTGAATTACATTATACATAGGCTGGCGACAGATGCAACCCCACCAGGAAATTTCTGGACTTTTCGCCCATTTCTTTTGTGGGCTGGCTCATCGTCGTTTTCTCATTGAAAACGGCTCATGGTAATCCTCGATACACCTTCTAGTCTAAACAAGGGAGCGAACGTTGTCTATCTTTTTGCGCCAGTCCGGTGGATCGGCCCGTAATAAACAACGACTGTGCTTTGTTATATGCCAAAAACAGACCGAAGTCAAAGACTTCGATCTGTCATTAGTAATCGGGAAAACAGGATTTGAACCTGCGACCCCTACGTCCCGAACGTAGTGCTCTACCAAGCTGAGCTATTTCCCGATAGGAAAAGCGGAAGACGAGATTCGAACTCGCGACCCCCACCATGGCAAGGTGATGTTCTACCACTGAACTACTTCCGCATATTGAATTGTCAGACCCAAATCGGGAAGACAGGATTCGAACCTGCGACCCCTACGACCCTAACGTAGTGCTCTACCAAGCTGAGCTACTTCCCGAACATGCACCCAGTAGGAGTCGAACCTACAACCTTCTGATTCGTAGTCAGACACTCTATCCAGTTGCGCTATGGGTGCGTATTTAATTTGTGTACTTCATTGTAATGCCGAGGACGGGAATCGAACCCGTACGGTGATCACTCACCGCGGGATTTTAAGTCCCGTGCGTCTGCCAGTTCCGCCACCCCGGCATAAACTTTACAACGAAGCGGAAGACGAGATTCGAACTCGCGACCCCCACCATGGCAAGGTGATGTTCTACCACTGAACTACTTCCGCATGAAAAAGTGCCGACTAGACGATTCGAACGCCCGACCCTCTGATTACAAATCAGATGCTCTACCAACTGAGCTAAGTCGGCAGATTGACGCATGCGGGTAAAGGGACTTGAACCCATACGTCCAAAGGACACTAGAACCTAAATCTAGCGCGTCTGCCAATTCCGCCATACCCGCGACATGGTCAATGAGTCGTGACAGTCTCGAACTGTCGACCCTCTGATTAAAAGTCAGATGCTCTACCAACTGAGCTAACGACTCAATGGAGGCTACAGGGCTCGAACCTGTGACCCTCTGCTTGTAAGGCAGACGCTCTCCCAGCTGAGCTAAGCCTCCATTAAGAACAGCAGCGTCCTACCCTCGCAGGCAGTTTCCCACCAACTACTATCGGCG